>Ga0182006_1000072_pt1 | contig 133681 bp, 139 predicted proteins | sample Sormic07211104_1_FD_123022 | JGI IMG/M metagenome (GOLD analysis project Ga0182006, IMG submission 123022) | Rhizosphere microbial communities from Sorghum bicolor, Mead, Nebraska, USA - 072115-104_1 MetaG | ecosystem: Host-associated > Plants > Roots > Rhizosphere | place: USA: Nebraska...
AAAGCGGATGCCGAGCGCGAGTCCGGCTACCAGAAGCGCGACGAAGAGCTCATCCAGAGCCAGCTGAAGCAGATCCAGCGTCGTTACGACCCGCGCGTGGAGAAGGCCCTGGTTACCTCGTTGCTCACGCGCTACCAGAAGCTGCCGGATACGCAGCGTCTGCCCGAGGTCGACAAGGTGTTCGGCCGGACGCCGGCGGAGCTGGCCAAGGCGCTCGAGCACATCTACGGTGCGACGAAGTTTGGCGACGAGGCCGAGCGGACGCGTCTGTTTGCGGCGACGCCAGCCGATGTCGAGAAGAGCGATGACGCCCTCCTGGTCGCGGCACGTAACCTGCGTCCTGCGCTGCTTCGCATCGAGGACGAGCGCAAGGCTCGTGAAGGCGATCTCCTGCGCTTGCGTCCTTCCTATATGCAGGCGCTGATCGCCTATCGTGAGATGCAGGGCAAGGCCGTCTATGCGGATGCGAACTCGACGCTGCGCGTGAGCTACGGCAAGGTGACGCCGCTGAAAGCGCGCGACGCGGTCACCTACGCGCCGGTGACCACCGTGCAGGGCATCGTCGAGAAGAATACGGACGTCGCGCCATTCGACGCGCCGAAGCCGTTGCTCGACGCCATCCACAAGGGTGACTTTGCGGGATACGCCGACCCGAAGACGGGTGCGATGCCGGTGGACTTCCTCAGCAACCTTGATACGACTGGCGGCAACTCGGGCTCGCCGGTACTCAACGCGAAGGGTGAGCTGGTTGGCCTCAACTTCGACAGCAACTGGGAAGCCGTCAGCGCCAGCTGGATGTACGACCCGCGCTACAAGCGTGCAATCCATGTGGACATGCGCTACATGCGCTGGTTGATGGACAAGGTGTATCCGTCGCCGTCGCTGCTCAAGGAGCTGGGTGTTCCGGCCAAATAGCGCGGCAGGCAAACGTCAGGCGTTATCCACACGGATTGTGGATACGACCTGCATAAGCGTGTGGATAAGTCTGATCGCGCCTTTGCAGGCAAGGGCTTGCGTTGCGTTGGTCACTGAGTGATCACGAGCGGGTCACTTACCCCAAACAGAGAGCAACTTGATCAGTGCGGTAACGAATGCCGCGCCGGCGCTAAACCATGCCAGGGCGATGGAGCCGCTCACGATGGAGGTATACCAGCGAATTTCCAGCTGGGTCTTCATCGTGTCCATGGCGAGTTTTTTCGACTCGGCTTCGGCTCTTTCCCTCTCGGCGCGCATCTTCATCGTTTCATCCAGAGACCGGGAAGACTCCAGGTTCAACCTCCTCATTTCCGCGTACGTCTTCTCGGTCTCCGCACGAGTGCGGTTGAGGTCGGCGTAGAACTTCTCGCGCTCGGTGATCTCGTTCTCCGCGCGGTCCATCGGTTGGGCTTGCGCGGTCGTCATCGAAAGAACTCCCGTGTCGCGGTCAGCGGGATATCCACAGCGTGTGTGGACAGGGCTTGCATAAGCATGTGTATAAGTCCGATTGCGGCTTGCGAAGCAAGCACTTGCGTTGTGTCGGTCAGAAAGTGACCACGCCTGGTGGCCTCAGCCGAAAAGATGCTTTCCAACGGCAAGCATGGCTCCGGCAAAAGCGACGCCCGCTGCGAACGGATACCAGTCGCTTTCCTTATCGAGTTTGCGACGTTCCGCAACGAGCTTGTTGATTTCGGCTTTCAGGCGATCACGCTGGAGCTCGTATTCGCGCTGACTGCGCGGGGTGTGAGTCTGACTTTCCATGGCATGCGCTCCATGCGCAAAAGGACGTGTCGGAAAGCCTAGCGCAGCTTGTGGATCGTGTGAGGTCAGGCGTCCCTGATTCTCATGCGCGTGATATCCACAGGTAATGTGGATAGCGCCTGCATAACCATGTGGACAAGTCCGTTTCGGCGTTTGCGACCATGGACTTGCGTTGCGCTGCTTACTTCTTGATCACGCGTCGAAACAGGCCCTCGCGATATCCACAGGCAGTGTGGACAGGCCTTGCATAAACCTGTGGACAAGTTCGTTCTCGCCTTTGCCGCCATGGACTTGCGTTGTGCTGATCAGGCAGTGACCAGGTGTTCGACGACGAGTTCGCCAGAACGATATCCACAGCCTGTGTGGATACGCCTTGCATAACCGTGTGGACAAGTCGGATAACACCTTACGCAGCATGGGCTTGCGTTGTCCTGCTTATTTAGTGACCGGCGACGGTGCTTCGCATCGTTCTACACAACTCAACCACGCCGTTGCGTGGTCGTAGTCGAGTGTCATGCGGAACGACGAGAGGTCGTGCCTTCACCGTTCACGACGGAAATGCCCATGATGGCGAGACCTTCCCTGGTCGGTCGGGCGGCGATCCTGCCAAAGGTCGTGGTCGCTGTCATCGCCTGAGGTACGCTTGTCATCGCTTTTTCATTTTGCGCGTCCATGACCGTCGACACCCGCCCCCTTGCCATCTTCCTGATGGGCCCGACCGCATCGGGCAAGACGGCGCTCGCCTGTGCACTGGCCGATCGCTACCCGCTGGGACTGATCAGTGTCGACTCCGCGCTCGTCTACCGGGGGCTGGATATCGGCTCGGCCAAACCGGACGCCGCAACGCTGACGCGATACCCGCACGAACTCGTCGATATCCGCGATCCGGCGCAGCCGTACTCGGCGGCCGATTTCCGCAGCGATGCCCTCGCTGCGATGTCTCGTGTGACCGCGGGGGGCAGGGTGCCCTTGCTGGTCGGTGGTACGGGCCTGTACTTCCGCGCCCTCCAGCGGGGCTTGTCTGATCTGCCGGAAGCCGACCCCGCGCTCCGTGAGCGCCTGGGGGCCGAAGCCGCGACCATCGGCTGGCCAGCCATGCATGCCCGCATGGCGGCGCTGGATCCGGTGGCCGGCGAGCGTATCCGGCCCGGCGATGCCCAGCGCATCCAGCGGGCGCTCGAAGTCATGGCGCTGACGGGGCAACGCCTGACCGATCTCCAGAAGCACGCGACCGGCGAGCGCCTGCCCTGGCGGGTGCTCAAGCTCGCCCTGCTCCCGGACGACCGCAAGGCACTCCACGAGCGGATCGCCACGCGCTTCGACGCCATGCTGGCCGAGGGCTTCTTGGACGAAGTTCGGGCATTGAAGGCCCGTGGCGACCTCCATGCCGACCTCCCGGCGATCCGCGCCGTGGGCTATCGGCAGGCCTGGGAGTACCTCGACGGGCAGGGCGATGCCACGAACCTTCGCGACCGTGGTATCTATGCAACGCGGCAGCTCGCGAAGCGGCAGATCACCTGGTTGCGCAGCGAGCTGGACGCACGCATGTTAGACCCGGACCGGGGGGATCCGTTGCCGGAAGTGGACAAGGCTCTCGGGCAGTTCCTGGGAATGCCGATGTCGTCACGTCCGGCGCTTCCTGCTGGCGTTTAAAAGCAGTTAAGATTCAAGACACTTGGGCTGGGGCGCCGTTTGGCGTTTTTTTACCCGGACCCGTACGAAAGGCGTAGGGGAGAAGAAGAAATGTCCAAAGGGCAGTCGTTGCAGGATCCGTTTTTGAACGCGCTTCGCCGCGAGCGCGTGCCGGTCGCCATTTACCTGGTGAACGGCATCAAGCTGCAGGGCACGATCGAGTCGTTCGACCAGTTCGTCGTTCTGCTGCGCAATCAGGTCAGCCAGATGGTTTACAAGCACGCTATCTCCACGGTCGTGCCGAGCCGCAATGTGCGGGTCGGTGGCCACGAGAATCATCCAGAGTCGGGTGCGGGCGACGCCGAGGGTTGAGGGGCCCCGGTGGCAACCCATATGTAGAAGGACGGGTGCGCGTATGCTTTGGCGTCGCGCGCCCCTTCTTCTTCATGAGGTCATCCCCCTAAGTGTTCGATAGGCAAAAGAAAGGCGAGCGGGCCGTGCTGGTCCTGCCGCATTCGCGTGGCGACGGCGACGCGATCCGCCGTGGCGAGGAATTCGCCGAGCTGGTCGCTTCGGCCGGTGCCGAAGTCCTTGCCAGCATCCCGGCCCGGGTCGCGGCACCCAATCCCCGTTTCTATATCGGTAGCGGCAAGGCCGACGAGGTCGCCGAAGCCGTGCGCGCGCTCGAGGCCGATCTGGTCCTCGTCGACCACGAGCTCACGCCGGTGCAGGAGCGCAACCTGGAGAAGCACCTGGGGACGCGTGTGGTCGACCGCGCCGGGCTGATTCTCGACATCTTCGCCCAGCGCGCCCGTTCCCATGAGGGCAAGCTCGAGGTCGAGCTGGCCCAGCTCAAGCACGTAGCGACCCGCCTGGTTCGCGGCTGGACCCATCTGGATGCGCAGCGCGGCGGTGCCATCGGCAACCGCGGCCCCGGTGAAACCCAGTTGGAAACCGACCGTCGCCTGCTTGCCGAGCGGGTGAAGATGCTGAGCAAGCGTCTAGAGAAGGTCCAGACCCAGCGTGACCAGCAGCGCCGCTCGCGGCTGCGCAATACCGTGCCGCGCGTGGCCCTGGTCGGCTATACCAACGCTGGCAAGTCCACGCTGTTCAACGCGCTGACGACGGGCGGTGTGTACGTGGCCGACCAGTTGTTCGCCACGCTGGATCCCACGGTGCGCAAGATCGACGGGCTGGCCTGCGGTCCCGCGGTCATTGCCGACACGGTCGGATTCATCCGCGAGCTGCCTCACGATCTCGTCGCCGCTTTCCGCGCGACGCTGGCCGAGGCCCGCGACGCCGACCTGCTCATTCACGTCAGTGACGCCGCCGACGAAGAGCGTGAAATCCTTCGTCGGGTGGTGAATGAGGTGCTCGAGGAGATCGGCGCGGGCGATGTGCCCCAGTTGTCGGTCATGAACAAGGTCGACCTGATCGACGCTGAGCCGCGCATGGAACGCGGCGAAGACGGAAAGCCACGTCAGGTCTGGCTTTCGGCCGCGACCGGCGTCGGCCTGGACGGGTTGCGTGAAGCCTTGGGTGAGCTGCTTGGCGGCGACAGGATTCGTGCGGGTCTTGAGCTTCCTCTCACGGCTGGGCGTTTGCATGCCCGCCTGAAAGCGGCTGGCGCCATTGCCGGCGAGGCCATCGACGAGCACGGTTGGCACCTCGATATCGACGCTCCACGCTCGGTCCTGGCCCCGCTTATCGGCGACGATGCCAACGCCAGGCCACTCCGCGATCTCATCGACCCACCCCACGCGGAGTTCTGATCGGTCGCCGTCGAGCACCGATCCGCCCCCGTCTGCTAGAATTCACAACGTTTGCGTGCCCATTCGGCGCGGCGACGGGCGTCACCACGCCCGCCGCCCATCCCCCCGTTCGGGTTCACCTGAAGGCTTGCCAGCCGCCCACCCTCCGGTCCCCCAAGGAGACTGTCGACCATGGCTTGGAACGAACCCGGTAACGGCCAGAAGGATCCCTGGAACCGCAACCGGTCGAGCGGGCGCAAGCCCGATCTCGACGGCATGATTAAGAGCCTCAAGGCCCGCTTCGGCAAATTCGGCGCGGGAAGCGGCGGTGTACTCGCTGTCGTGCTGGTCTTCATCGTGGCCTGGCTGCTGGTTGGCAGCTACACGGTGATCGACGCCCGGCAGGTAGGCGTGGTGCTGCGCTTCGGCCAGTTCTCGCGCGTGCTTCCGCCCGGGTTCCACCTGAAGGCACCGAGCCCGGTCGAAACGGTCACCAAGGTCGAGATGACCCAGGTGCGCTCCATTTCCGACAACGTGTCGATGCTGACTCGCGACGAGAACATCATCGCGATCGACTTCAACGTGCAGTACCAGGTGTCGGATGCGCGCAAGTTCCTGTATTCGAACAACGACATTGAAAACGGCACGATGAAGAACGCCTCGGAAGCGGCCGTCCGCTCCGTCGTCGGTGCCAATATCATGGATAACATCCTGACCACGCCGGGCGTCGATACGCCTACGCCGGCGCAGGCCCCCGTGGCTGGTGTCGCCCCGGCGGCGAAGGAAACCCTGCAGCAGCAGACGCGCGACATCCTCCAGGCCACGCTCGACAAGTACGACGCCGGCATCCTGGTTACGGGTGTGAGCTTCCAGAACGTGTCGCCGCCGAAGGAAGTGAAGGACGCCTTCGACGACGTCAACGCCGCCCGTGAAGACAAGCAAAGCGAAGAAAACAAGGCTCGTGCCTACGAGAGCCAGGTCGTGCCCGTGGCCCGTGGCGATGCGGCGCGTATCGCCGCCGAAGCCCAGGGCGACCGCGTCGAGCGCATCGCCCGCGCCAACGGTGACGTCGACCGCTTCAACGCGCTTCTGAAGGAATACCGCGCCGCGCCTGAAGTCACGCGTCGTCGCCTGTGGCTCGAGACCGTCGAGGAAGTCATGGCCGGCAACCCGAAGGTCGTCGATGGCACCAACGGCAAGAACATCATCCAGCTTCCGGTCGAGTCGAACGGCGGCACGGTTCGCAACGTGCCGGGCGTGGGTCCGGTCATCCAGTCGGCCACCACCGACGCGAATCCGAATCCGCAGGGGAATGCACAGTGAAATACATTTCCGGCCTCATCGTCCTCATCGTCGTCCTGTTGGGTTTCAACAGCGCGTTTGTCGTGAAGGAAGGCGAGAATGCCCTCCTGCTGCAGTTCGGCCGCATCGTGCGCGCCGACTACCAGCCCGGCCTGCACTTCAAGATCCCCGTCGTGCAGCAGGTGATGCGTTTCGACAACCGCATCCTTGGCCTGGATGCGCAGCCCGAGCGGTATTTCACTCTCGAGAAGAAGAGCGTCAACGTCGACTTCTACGTGAAGTGGCGCATTGCCGATAACGCCGCGTATTACCGCGCCACGTCGGGCGAGCAGACGCAGGCTATCCAGCGTCTGACGCCGATCGTGAAAGATGCCCTGCGCCATGAGTTCAACTCGCGCAAGCTCGAAGACCTGATTGCCGGCGGTCGCGAGGACATCACCGGTCAGGTGCGCAAGGACACCGATCTCGCCGCGCGCAAGAACCTCGGCATCGCCATCGTCGACGTGCGCATCAAGCGTATCGACCTGCCTGACGAAGTGAGTGGGTCGGTGTACAAGCGCATGCGCAACGAGCGCCTGCAGCTGGCCAACGAGCTGCGCTACACCGGTCAGGAAAGCGCCGAGAAGATCCGCGCCGACGCCGATCGCCAGAAGGTGGTCCTGCTCGCCGACGCCAACCGCGACGCGACCAAGGTCAAGGGTGACGGCGACGCCCAGGCGGCCGCCATCTATGCCCAGGCCTACAGCCAGGATCCCGAGTTCTTCTCGTTCTATCGAAGCCTCGCGGCGTACCGTAAATCCTTCGCCGACGGCAAGGGCGTGCTGGTGCTCAAGCCCGATTCCGAATTCCTGCGCTATCTCAATGACGGCCCCGGCCGCGCGCGCTAACCAAGATCCAACTAGAGAGATGTGAACATGGGTAAGTCAGTCGTTATTCTGGGCGCGCAATGGGGCGACGAGGGCAAGGGTAAGATCGTCGATCTTCTCACTGAGCGCGTCGGTGCCGTCGCGCGTTTCCAGGGTGGCCATAACGCCGGCCATACGCTGGTTATCAAGGGCAAGAAGACCGTCCTGCACCTGATTCCTTCGGGCATCCTGCGCGACGACGCGCTCTGCCTGATCGGTAACGGTGTGGTGCTGTCGCCTGCCGCCCTGATGAGCGAGATCGCCGAGCTCGAGGCCCAGGGCGTCGACGTCCGTCCGCGCCTGAAGATCTCGCCGGCGACGCCGCTGATCATGCCGTACCACATCGCTGTCGATAAGGCGCGCGAAGTCGCCTCCGGCGCCAAGGCCATCGGCACCACCGGCCGCGGCATCGGCCCGGCGTACGAAGACAAGGTCGCCCGCCGCTCCATCCGCGTGGCTGACCTCATGTACCCGCACGAGCTGCCCGAGAAAGTGCAGGCGGCGGTCGAGTACCACAACTTTGTGCTCACCCAGTGGCTGAAGGCCGAGCCGGTCGACTACCAGACCGTTCTCGACGAAGCCCTCACCTGGGGCGAGTACCTGCGCCCGATGGTCGACGATGTCGCCACGATCCTGCACGACGTGCGCAAGGAAGGCGGCAATATCCTGTTCGAAGGTGCGCAGGGCGCGCTGCTCGATATCGACCACGGCACCTACCCGTACGTCACCTCGTCGAACACCACGGTCGGCGGTGCGCTGGCCGGTACCGGCGTGGGCGCGCGCGACATCGACTACGTGCTGGGCATCTGCAAGGCCTACGCCACGCGCGTCGGTGGCGGTCCGTTCCCGACGGAGCTCAACGACGAGATGGGCGAGCTGCTCCGCAAAAAGGGCAACGAGTTCGGCGCCAGCACGGGTCGTCCGCGTCGCTGCGGCTGGATCGACCTCGTCGCGCTGAAGCGCGCCGTGCAGATCAACGGCATCGACGGCCTGGCCATCACCAAGCTCGACGTGCTCGACGGCCTCGAAAGCATCAAGGTCTGCATCGCTTATGAGTACCGTGGCAAGCGTCGCGAGCTGGCGCCGCTGGATGCCGACGGCTGGGCCGAGTGCAAGCCGGTCTACCTCGAGTTCCCTGGTTGGGAAGAGTCCACCGCGGGTATCCGCGACTGGAACAAGCTGCCGCCGGCGGCTCGTGCTTATCTGCGCGCCGTCGAAGAGCTTTCGGGCTGCAAGCTGGCGCTGGTCGCCACCGGTGCCGACCGAGACGACACGATCATCCTCGACGACCCGTTTGGCGGCGACGATTGCTGATCGGTAGCGATAGCCGGCTCCTTTTGGGAGCCGGCTTTTTGTGGGAGCCGGCTTTGCCGGCGATGGGGGCTGCGGCTAAACCGCTCTGTTGGTTTTTCGCCGCTGAAGCGGCTCCCACATGACCCTTTTCGCCGCTGAAGCGGCTCCCACATGGTTTTAAGCATGCGTACGCTTGCAGAGTGGCTTTCGTACCAGGAACGCACGCATCCGCGCGACATCGAACTCGGTCTCGAGCGCGTTCGCGCCGTGTGGGAAGCCATGGGTGCACCGCGCCCCGCGCCGATCGTCATCACGGTGGGTGGCACCAATGGCAAGGGCTCTACCGTAGCCTTTCTCGAAGGCATGCTGCGTGCGGCCGGTTACCGCGTCGGCTGCTACACCTCACCGCACCTGCTTCGCTACAACGAGCGCGTGCGCATCGAGGGCGACGACGCTTCCGATGAGTCGTTGATGGCTTCGTTCGAGCGCATCGAGGCCGCGCGTGGTTCCATTCCGCAGACGTATTTCGAGTTCGGCACGCTCGCGGCAATCGATCTCATGGCGCGGGCGTCGCTGGACGTCGCCGTGATCGAGGTCGGCCTCGGCGGTCGTCTGGACGCGGTGAACATCGTCGACGCCGACATCGCCGTCATTACCACGATCGATCTGGATCACCAGGACTGGCTCGGCGGTGATCGCGACAGCATTGGCCGTGAGAAGGCCGGCATCGCCAGGGCGGGGCGACCAGCCATCGTTGGCGAGCTGCGGCCGCCGGCTGGGCTCCTGGAGGCATTGCGTGGCATCGGTGCCGAGGTCGAGGTCAGCGGCAGGGCGTTTTCGGCCAGCAGCGTGGCCGGAGAGGCCGGCTGGCGCTGGTCGCATCGCGATGGCACCGTCCTCGAGCTGCCGTATCCGTGGCTCGACGCCCCGGTGCAGGTCGACAACGCGGCCGCGGCGATCGCGGCGATCCACGCCCTTGGCGCGCGTATCGACGTCTCCCCTGAGGCGATCAGGCAGGCACTGGTGGGTGTCCGCATCCCGGGGCGCCTGCAGCGGATCGCCGAGCATCCGCTCACCCTGGTGGACGTGGGCCACAACCCGCAGGCGGCGCGGGCCCTGGCCGGCTGGCTCGACGCGACGCCACGCCGGGGCCAGGTGCGCGCGGTGTACGGCGCGCTGGTCGACAAAGACGTGAGCGGAGTGATCGAGGCGCTGGTCGACCGGGTCGATCGCTGGTACCTCGCCGGCCTGGAGCGCGACACGCCTCGGGGCATGCCTTCTGGAGTCCTCGCCGCCACCTTGGCGGCGGTAAGGCCAACAGCGATAGGGCGACCATTCGACGATGTCGCGTCGGCCTGGGAGGCGGCGCGTAGCGAGGCCAGCGCCGACGACGTGCTGCTGTTGTTCGGTTCGTTTTTTGTCGCCGCCGCCGCCCTGTCTCACCGCGTGTGAACGACGGCCCATGACCGACGGCGGGGCCGCCCATTGCCGGTTATAATCGCCGCGATTCGCATTGCGTCGGTCGTATGGAGCTTTCCTTGAAAACACGTCTGCTGGGTGCCGCCGTCCTGGTCGCTCTGTTGGTCCTTTTTGTGCCGATGATGTTCTCCAATACGCCGCCCAAGAGCGACGCCGACCAGACGGTCAGCCTCGAGATCCCGCCGGCACCGGATCGTGAACTGCAGACGCGCACGCTCGACGTGGCGCCCAATGGCTCGCCTGCGTCGGTCAGTGGACCGCAGGCTGCCGGTGGCCCGGTGCATCCGGCTGCCAACCCGGCCGATACCACCGCGCCCGTCGCCACCCCGCCGGCCGCCACGGTCACGCCGGGTACCGGCAGCAAGCTCGCATCGGTGGACATCGCCTCGCGCAAGCCGGTGGATGCCCTGCCCGAAGACTTCGCCAATGCCCCCGCGGGCAACAAGCCTGCGGCGACGCCCTCCGCGGCACCCGTAGCCACCAAGCCGGTGAAGCCGACGGCCGTGCCGGCGCCATCGCCGGTAGCAGCGACGCCGCCCGCCGCCCTTCCGGCCGGTACGGCCGCGCGTGGCAGTTTCACCATCAACCTCAGCGCCTACGCCGATCGCAGCAAGGCCGATGCTCTGGTGCAGAAGGTCCGCGCGCTCGGCTACCCGGTCAACACCTCGGTGTCCAACCAGGCCGGCAAGGCGCTGACCCGGGTGACCGCCGGTCCGTTCGAATCGCGTGCCGCGGCCGAAGCCGCTCGCCTGAAGATCACGGCCGCCGTGCCGGGCGCACCGGCCACGCTCTCGTCGAAGGCTGAGACCCAGACGGCCGACGTGCCCGCGCCGCCGAAGCAGGTGGCCGCGCCGGCACCCGCCGTGGCCAGCGCCACGGTGCCGGCCGCGCCGCCGCGTGCGGGTGGTTTTGCCGTCCAGGTCGCCGCGGTGAGCAGCGAGGCCGAGGCCACGCGCCTGCGCGACAAGCTGCGCGCCGCGGGCATCGCCGGTTACGTCGATAGCGTCGCCTCGAGCGCGGGGGCCAAACTCTGGCGCGTTCGCGCCGGGCCGCAGACCCAGCGCGATGACGCGGTACGCCTGAAAGATCAGATCAAGGCCAAGGTCGGCCTGGACGGCGTGGTCGTTTCGGCGCCGTAAGGCACCGCGACCCGCCCTAAACGTGAATCCGGGGACTGCCACGTGAATTGGATCGACTGCGTCATCCTGGCGATCCTGTTCATTTCGGTCTTGATCGGCCTCATGCGCGGCCTCATTTCCGAAGTGCTCTCGCTCGTTATCTGGGTCGCCGCCTTCTGGGTGGCCTGGACGTATGGCCCATCGCTGGCGCATTACTTCGAAAGCAGCGTGTCCCTGCCTTCGGCACGCGTGGCGATCGGTTATGGCTTGTGTTTCATCGCCGTGTTGCTGGTCGGCGGGCTGATCCGGTTCATGATCTCGCGCCTGATCGCGAGTACGGGACTGGGCGGCACCGACCGGTTGTTCGGCATGTTGTTCGGCCTGGCTCGCGGTGTGCTCATCGTTGCGTTGGTCGTGTTCGTCGTGGGCTTCACGCCACTGGCTAATGCCCCCATGTGGCGTGAGTCGGCGATGATGCCGCAGTTTCGTGGTGCGGCCGAATGGCTGGGTCAACAGATACCGGAGAACGTGCGCGGATACATGCATCCGCCTGCCGCTCTGGAGAACCTGAAGATGCCGGACGTAAAGCTGCCCAGCAAGGACGACCTCATGAAGTTGCGCGACATGTCACTGCCCGCGCAACCGGCCAAAGATAACGTTCACCCTGCCGCCGCGACCACGGCGGCCACTTCGTAGAAGGCAACACCCATGTGCGGAATCATCGGCATCGTCGGTACCACGGAAGTGGCGTCGGCCCTGTATGACGGCCTGACCGTCCTGCAACATCGCGGGCAGGATGCCGCCGGCATCGCCACCGTGGATGGCGCGCGCCTGCGCCTGCACAAGGGCAACGGGCTGGTTCGCGATGTCTTCAATTCGGCGGGCGTCAGCAAGCTGCGCGGCCGCATCGGTATCGGCCATTGCCGCTATCCGACTGCCGGCTCGGAAGGCACGGACGAAGCCCAGCCCTTCTACGTGAACTCGCCCTACGGCATCGCCTTTGCGCACAACGGCAACCTCGTCAACACAGAGGCCCTGCGCAAGGAGATGTTCGAGGACGATCGTCGCCACATCGATACGGACTCCGACTCCGAAGTGCTGCTCAACGTGCTCGCGCACGAGTTGCAGGTGGACGACCGCGGCGACCTCACGCCGGAACATGTCTTCAAGGCAATCTCGGGCGTCCATGCGCGTGCCCGTGGCGGTTACGCCTGCATCGCCCTGGTGCTGGGTTACGGCCTCATCGCCTTCCGCGATCCGAACGGCATCCGCCCGCTGGTCCTCGGTGAGCGCATCACGCCCCAGGGTCACGAGTACGCCATCGCTTCGGAATCCGTCGCGTTCGACGTGCTGGGCTTCAAGCGCATCCGCGACATCGCGCCGGGCGAAGCCGTCATCGTCACGGAAGGCGGTGAGCTGCATACGCAGCTCTGCGCGGAAGGCGCGGTGCACGCACCGTGCATCTTCGAGTACGTGTATCTCGCTCGCCCGGATTCGATGATCGAGGACGTGTCGGTATACAAGGCGCGCCTGCGCATGGGCGAAAAGCTCGCCGAGAAGATCCTGCGCGAGCGCGGTCCGGATCACGGCATCGACGCTGTCATTCCCATTCCCGACACCTCGCGCACCGCGGCCAGCTCGCTGGCCCAGGCGCTCGGCGTGCCGATGCGCGAGGGTCTGGTCAAGAACCATTACATTGGCCGTACCTTCATCATGCCGGGGCAGGGCGAGCGCGTGAAATCCGTGCGCCGCAAGCTCAACGCCATCGATCTGGAATTCCGCAAGAAGAACGTGCTGCTGGTGGACGACTCCATCGTGCGCGGTACCACCTCGCGCCAGATCATCCAGATGGCCCGGGACGCCGGCGCGAAGAATGTTTACTTCGCTTCCGCGGCGCCGCCGGTGCGTTACCCGAACATTTACGGCATCGACATGCCGGCGGCGTCCGAACTGGTCGCTGCAGGCCGTACCGTGGAAGAAGTCGAGAAGGCGCTCGGTGCCGACTGGCTGGTCTACCAGGATCTGGAAGACCTGATCCAGGCAGTGGCCGACGGCAACGAAGAGCTCACGCACTTCGACACCTCCTGCTTCTCGGGCGAGTACGTGACGGGCGTGGACGCCGGCTTCCTCGAACAACAGGAAGCCATGCGTTCGGATTCGGCCAAGAACGAACGCCGTAGCGCCTGAGCGATCGGCGGCGCGCCTCGCGCGCCGCCATGCCGTGATGCACGATCTCCACGCCGCTGCGCGCCGTTGCCTCGAGGCGACCGATCCCGCCGAGAAGGTTCGCCTGAGTTTCGAGACCTGGGCGGCGTTGAGGGAGGGCTCGCTTGCGCCCGACCCCATGTCACCGCCGCCGTTGCCTATCGGACCGCCAGGGCGGCCGGAGCGTCCACGTCTGGTGCCCTCGCGTGAGCTGGCCCAGCGCGGTCTTGGTACGTCCGAGGGGCGCGCTGCCCTCGTACACGCGATCGCACACATTGAATTCAATGCGATCGATCTTGCCTGGGATGCGGTCTACCGTTTTCGCGGCAAGCCTGATGCGTACTATCGCGATTGGGCATCCTGCGCGAACGACGAGGCGCGTCATTTCACGATGCTCGCAGGCCGTCTCGATGAACTCGGCCACGTCTATGGCGATTTCGACGCGCATAACGGGCTGTGGGAAATGGCCGAGAAAACCGCGCACAGCGACACTGCCCGTATGGCGTTGGTGCCTCGTGTGCTCGAAGCACGCGGGTTGGATGTGACGCCGGGGATGATGGAGCGGCTACGTCGGCAGAACGACGAGCGCACGGTGGGCATCCTGGACGTGATCCTGCGCGAGGAAGTGGCTCACGTGGCGGCGGGTACGCGCTGGTTCCATTGGTGCTGCGAGCGTGACGGGATCGAGCCGGAAGCCACGTTCGCCACTTTGCTCAACGACTATATGAATGGGTCGTTGAGGGGGCCGTTCAATCTGGACGCACGGCGCGCGGCTGGGTTTTCAGAGAGCGAGCTGGTTTGGCTGGCGACGTTGGGGTGACATGTGGGAGCCGATTCATCGGCGATGATGCTCGCGGCACACGTTCAGACCTGCCAAAGCCCACGCAAATCCAATCGATCGCCATCGATCGCCAACACCGACCCGTGGTCGTACCAGTCACCCAACACAATCCGTTCCGCATTCACGCCGTCGAACGCGAACGGATGAATCGCCGGGCGATGTGTGTGCCCGTGAATGAGTCGGCGGACGCCTGCATGGCGCATGGCCGCTTCCACCGCATCCTGGTTCACGTCCATGATCGTCTCGTCGATCCGGCCCGTACGTGATTTGCTGTCGCTACGTGCCTTGGCAGCAAACGCCCGGCGCGCTTCCAGAGACATCGACAGGATCTGCTGTTTCCATGCATCCGTGCGCACCTGCGCGCGTACGGCCTGGTATTCCACGTCGTCGGTGCAAAGCACGTCGCCATGCATGAGCAACGTCGTCGTGCCTTCGATCTCGTGCACCGCGCCGTCGTCGAGCAAGGTCATGCCGGCGCGTTCGGCGAAACGCTCGCCGAGCAGGAAGTCGCGGTTACCGGCCATGAAGTACACCGGTACACCACTGTCGTTCAGGCCGCGCGTTGCCGCTGCGATCCGCGTCGGTAGCTCGGCATCGTCGTCGTCGCCGATCCAGGCTTCCACGAGGTCACCGAGGATGTAGAAGGCGGTAGCCGAGCGCGCCTCATCCGATGCGAGAAAGCGCTCGAACAAGGCAGTGATTTCAGGACGCGCCTCGTCGAGGTGGAGGTCGGCGATGAACAGGGTGCTCATGCGGCCTTCGGGGGGACGGTCTTCTTCTCGCCCTTCTTCGGCGCGGCAGGCTTTGACGGCTGCGGCGCGGCGTTGGCAGGTGCGGCGGTGGTCGATGCCGGCGCGGGGCGAGCCTTTTCTTCGCCGACCACGTTGGCCGAGTCGATGATGACCATCGGGTTGGGTACGTCGCCGACAAAGGGGCCTTGCGCGCGCGTGGGCAGGGCGGCGATCTTGTCGACCACGTCCATTCCCGAGACGACCTTGCCGAACACGGCGAAGCCCCAGGTCAGGCCGCTCTGGTTGCTGACGTAATCGAGGCGGCGATTGTCGACCAGGTTGACGAAGAACTGGGCGGTGCCGGAATTCGGGTCGCCCCCACGCGCCACGGCGATCGTGCCGCGCGCGTTGGACAGGCCGTTGTCGGCTTCGCTGGGGATGGCCGCACGCGTGCGGCGCTGGGTCAGGTCCCGGCTGTAGAGGCCGCCCTGGACCATGTAGCCGTTGACCACGCGGTGGAACACCGTGCCGTCGTAGAAGCCGTCGCGGACGTACTGCAGGAAGTTGGCCACACTCTTCGGCGCCTTGTCCGGAAACAACTCGAGCGTGACGTCGCCCTGGGTGGTGTGCATCACCACACGCGGATGGTCGACGGACGCTGGCGCTGGCGCTGCCGGCTTGGTCGCCTGAGCCATGGAGACGGCGGGCAGGGCGAGTAGGAGGCTGGCGAAGACGGCTTTGAGCATGGGTTACCGGTCGTGACGGCGAAACGATCGCGCCATGATACGCCCGTTCGCCGGGCGGATCGCGGTCATTCGGTGACGATCTCGAGATCGAGCCCGAGCTCGGCCAGCGGCTCGCGCTCCTGGTCGAGGTCGGCTTCGGTCAATGGGTGCTGGTCCAGCCAGTCTGCCGGCAACGACAGGCGCAGCCGCTGGCGCGAGGCGCTGACCCGGATGCGGGGCAGGGCTTCGGCACGGCGGGCGCGACGAAACAGGACACCGAGACGAAGGATGGCCGTGATATGCCGGGCCAGTGCGCGGTAGCGCACGGGCAGGGCGGAAATCACCGATTTCTCGGGTTTGCGGCGATGGCATTCGACGATGGCGGCGAGCAGCTGCTGTTCCTGCCGCGAAAAGCCGGCCAGGTCGGCGTGACGGAGGATGTAGCCGCCGTGGCGCTGGTGCTGGCTGTGTGCGATGGCCAGGCCGAGTTCGTGCACGCGAGCGGCCCACGACAACCATTCACGCCCGTCGTCGTCGAGCTTCCAGGGCTTGCTCAGCTGATCGAACAGTCCGAGCGCGGTGGTTTCGACGCGGCGCGCCTGGGCACGGTCGACTCCATAGCGGCTTGCCAGCGAGTCGATGCTGGCCATGCGCGGGTCGGTACCGGCGGAACGGCCGATCAGGTCCCAGAGCAGGCCTTCGCGCATCGAGCTTTCCGACACGCGCAGGCGCTCGATGCCCAATGCCTCGAATGCGGCTTCGAAGATGGCCACGCCACCGGCGAAGACCTCGGCACGGTCCTCCGCCAGCCCCGGCAACTTGAGCGCACCCGACGTGCCCTGTTCGATCAGCGCTTCACGTATGGCGGCCAGCGACTCGGGCGTGATGCCATCGTCGGAAAGTTTCATCGCACGTACGACGGAGCCGATCGACTTGGCGGTGCCGGACGAACCGTATGCGTCGGCAAAGCCCGCTTCACGGTATTCCTCGGAGAACTGCTGCAGTAGTACGCCGATTTCGCGACGGGCCTTCTGCCAGCGCTTGCGGGTGATCTTGCCGCCGGGGAAGAAGCGCAGCGTGGAGGCGATACACCCCACCTGCACGCTTTCGGTCAGCAGCGGTGCGGTACCGCGGCCGATGATGAACTCGGTGCTTCCGCCGCCGATGTCGATCACGAGGCGATGGTCGCGCGAGGCTGGCAGGTCGTGCGAGGAACCGAGGAAGATCAGGCGACCTTCTTCACGACCCGAGACGATTTCCACCGGGTGCCCGAGTGCGGCTTCCGCGGCGGACAGGAAGGCATGCGGCGAGGCCAGGCGGCGCACGGTGTTGGTCGCCACGGCGCGCACGTGCAGCGCGGGAATGCCGGCAATGCGCTGGCCGAAGCGAGCGAGGCTGGCCAGTGCGGCGGAACGGTGGGTCGCGTCGAGCGTGCCGTCCGGGCGCAAGCCAACGGCCATGCGTACGGAGTCGCGCAGGCGATCGATGACACGTGGCTCACCGTGTTCATAGCGAGCCACCACCATGTGGAAGCTGTTGGAGCCGAGGTCAACGGCGGCGAGGAATTCGCCTTCGTTGATCTGCGATTTACCTGAGGTCGGCAAGAGATCTGTCCGCAGCGGCGTATCGGGGGATTCTGGCATGAGGCTGGGGCTTGCATGCAACGCTTTTTGTCAGGCTGGCTTCTTCACGCGGGTTTTCGGCAGTGCCGAAAGAACGAACAGCACGATGCAAAGAAAGCCGAACACCCAGTAATCGGTCGGCGCCGGCCCCCACCAGTGGCGATGCCAGGGCACGTTCACCGGATCGAAGCGGGCCAGGCCGAAAGCGGGGTTGAGGATGAACCACAGGCCGTCCTCGGCGACCCAGAACAGCATGACGCAGGCGATCACACGAACCTGCGCGCGCCAGCTCCAGTAACCCTGGAACACCATCGGGAAATGGAAGAACACGGCAATGAAGGGAAACACCCAGGCGTGATAGCCCGTCATCGGCCGGCCGCCCCAGAGCAGGTCGAGCAGCCAGTGGTTCTCGATACGCCAGGTGGGCAGGCTTGTCGCCCAGCCATACGGGCCTTCGATTTCGACTTCGACGTGGGCGAACATGAAAGCGAGCAGGAACGTGAACGCCGCGGTCGCCAGGGCGGCGACGAGGCGGCGGCGCGGCGAATGACTCATCGGGTATCCAGCAGGGCGAGCACGGTATCGACCACGTCGCGCGCGGCATGCGGGCGGCCAATGGCCCGCGCATTGGTGGCCATGGCGGCCAGGCGCGCGGGGTGCTCCTGCAATTGGCGAATGCGCCAGGCCAGGGCCACGGCGTCGATCGCTTTCCACGCGGCACCCTGTTCCAGCAGGTAATCCGCGTTGCGTTCTTCCTGGCCCGGGATCGGCGCATTGACGATCATCGGCAGACCGACAGCCAAGCACTCCGATGTGGTCAGGCCGCCGGGCTTGGTGATCGCCAGGTCGCAGCAGGCCATCAGCCGTTCCACCTGGCGAGTGAATCCGTGCGGGAACAGGCGTCCCGCATGCCGGGTTTTCGCCAGTGTTTGCAGACGCTCCAGCATCTCCGCGTTGCGTCCGGCCAGGACCACAAGCTGAAAATCGCCCTCGCCCGAGAGCAGCGCATCGGCCAGCTCGTCGAGCGCGCCGACGCCGGCACCGCCGCCCATGACGAGATAGGCGGGACGATTCGGGTCAAGGCCGAGCTCTGCGCGCAGCGCGAGACGATCATGGGCCAGACCGAACGCAGGCATCACCGGAATCCCGGTCACGTGCACGCGTTCGGGCGGCAGGCCGACCGCACGCATGCGATGAGCGATCTCCGGGCTCGCGGCGAAGTAGCCGGTCATCCCTGGGATCACCCACATGCGATGCAGGTCGAAATCGGTGACCTGCAGGTAGACCGGCGCTTTGACGCGACCCTTGCGGATCTGCCGCATCAACATCTCGGCAGGGAGGAAATGCGTGCAGACAATGGCATCGGGCTCGAACGCGTTGATCGCCGCGCGAAGCCGACGCGTGTTCAGCCGCTCGATAGTCCGGCGCATACGCTGCGTCACCGCCTCCGGGCGCGTATCGTCGGTGATCCGGTAGAGCATGCCCCACAGGCGCGGATAACTGGTGATCAGGCTGAGGTAGAAGTCGGCGTAGATGCGACGGAAGTGCGATGGCACGAAGTCCATCACGTCGAGGTGACGTGCCTCGACGTCGAGGCCTTCCGTCGCCAGTGCGGAGATCGCCGCTTCGAGGGCGTCCGCGGCGCGAACGTGGCCGGCGCCCGCGGAAACCGAAAGCAGCAGGATGCGCCGTGTCACGCGCAGTAGTCGGCCAGCAGCGTTTGCTGCGCGTTGTAGGGGGCTTCGCCGGTTGCCGGAATACGCCGCGAATAGCGCCCGTCAGTACCGAGCATCCAGGCTTGCGTGTTGTCACGCAGGTAATTGTCGAGGGTTTCGTTGTACACGCGCCTGGCCAGTTCGGGGTCGAGGATCGGCACGCCCACTTCGATGCGGCGCATGAGATTGCGCTCCATCCAGTCGGCGCTCGCGCAGAACAGTTCCGGTTCACCGTCGTTGCCGAACCAGTAGACGCGGCTGTGCTCGAGGAACCGGCCGATGATTGAACGCACGCGAATGTTTTCCGATACGCCGGGAATGCCCGGGCGTAGCGTGCACGCGCCACGGATGATCAGGTCGATCTGCACACCGGCAGCCGAAGCCCGGTACAAGGCTTCCACCACGTGGGCTTCGTTGAGTGCGTTGAGCTTGGCCACGATGCGCCCGGGGCGGCCGTTGCTTGCGTGCTCGATCTCGCGCTCGATGCGCGCCATGACGCCGCTGTAGAGCGTGAAAGGCGAATGCAGCAGCCGCTTGAGCTGGATCATCGGGCCCAGGCCGGAGAGCTGCTGGAACACCTTGTGGATGTCCTCGCCGATTTCCGGGTGCGAGGTCATCAGGCCGATGTCCGTATACCCGCGGCTATTGCCCTGGTGATAGTTGCCGGTGGACAGATGCACGTAGCGGCGCAGGCCCGACCCTTCGCGGCGCACGATAAGCAGCATCTTGGCGTGTGTCTTGTAACCGACCACACCATAGACCACCTGCACGCCGGCTTCCTGCAGGCGGTTGGCCAGGCCGATGTTGGCCTCTTCATCGAACCGCGCGCGCAGCTCGATCACCACCGTGACATCCTTGCCGTTGCGCGCAGCTTCCACCAGGAGATCCACCAGGGGCGAATCCTTGCCGGCGCGGTAGAGCGTCTGCTTGATCGCCAATACGCCGGGATCCTGCGAGGACCGACGCAGCAGTTCAACCACCGACGCGAAGGACTCATAGGGATGGTGAAGGAGTACGTCGCGCACGCCGAGCACGTCGAACTCGTTCACACCCTTGTCGAAAGCCGGAGACAGGCGCGGCGTGAAGCGCGGAAACTTCAGTTCGGGACGGTCGACCTGGTCGTAGATGAGGCTGGCGCGAATGATGTTGACCGGGCCGTCGCAACGGTAGACATCGGCTTCTTCGAGCTGGAAGTTCGCGATCAGCATGTCGGTGATCGCGCGCGGACAATCCGCGCCGACTTCAAGACGCACGGGTCGCGCATAGCCGCGTCCGACGAGTTCCTCGCTGAGGGCGCGCGCAAGGTTCTCGACTTCCGCTTCTTCGACCACCAGTTCGCTGTTGCGCGTGACACGAAACTGATAGGACGCGCAGACATCGAAGCCAGGAAAGATCTCGTCCGCAAAGGCCTGGAGTACTTCGGCCAGGAAGACGAAATCGCCGTCGTCCTCGGATACTTCCGCGGGCAGCTTGATGATGCGCGGCAACGAGCGCGGTGCACGCACCAGGGCCATGTGACCCTCGCGGCCGAACGCGTCGCGGCCCTTGAGCACCACGGCGAGGTTCAGTGTCTTGTTGAGGATGCGCGGGAACGGATGCGAGGGATCCAGGCCCAGCGGAGACAGCACGGGCTGGATCTCGTTCTGGAAATAGCCCAGTAGCCAGCGGCGCTGTTTATCCGTCCACTGGTCTCGCGTGAGGTAACGAATGCCTTCGGCGCCGAGCGCGGGACCAAGTTCCTCGCGCCAGATCGCGTAGATCTCCGCGACCAGTTCGAGGGTTCGCTCGCGAATGCGCGCGAGGATCTCCGTGGACGAAAGCCCGTCGGCTCCCGGCGTGGCCGCACCCAGCGCGTGCTTGTGCTTGAGCACCGCAACGCGCACCTCGAAGAATTCGTCCAGGTTGTTGCTGACGATCGTCAGGTAGCGCAACCGCTCCAGGGCCGGCACATCCGGATCACGCGCCTGGGCCAGTACACGGAAGTTGAACTCCAGTGCCGCCAGCTCGCGGTTGATGTACAGCGCAGGTGCGCCGAGGTCGACAGGCTCGCTCATGCTTTCCGTTGATCCTTTCACGACGTCCGATGGTGGCTTATCGGTCATCATGCCGGAAAGCGGCATCGCAGCAACCCGGTGGCGCTTGCCCGCCATCGATTACAGGTGCAGGCCGGCGGCTTCCTGCAGCCGGGCGCCGTCGAGCAGGCGGTCGCTGCCGAAAACGCAGGCAAAGGTCGAGCCCTTGCCCGGTTCGCTTTCGATCACGAGGCGAGCCTGGTGAAGATTGAGCACGTGCTTGACGATCGACAGGCCCAGGCCCGTGCCACCCGAATCCCGCGAGCGGCTGGACGATACGCGATAGAAGCGTTCGGTCAGGCGCGCGATGTGCGTCGCCGGAATGCCGAAACCCGAATCCTGTACGGAGAACTTGGCGCCGCCTTCGGCTTCGGCCCAGCGGATGGCGATGCGGCCGCCGGTGGGCGTGTAGCGCACGGCGTTGCTGACCAGGTTGGAGAACGCGCTGTGCAGGTCTTTCGGCGAGCCGAGTACGTCGAACGGCGTGGCCATGTCGAGCGAGACGGTGTGTCGGCCCTGGCTCAGTGCCTCGGCCTCCTTGCGCAGGCTGGCAAGCAAGGGGGCCATCTGCACGTGCTCGTCGGCCACGTGGTCCTGGGTTTCCAGGCGTGACAGCGTGAGCAGGTCTTCGACGATCTGGCCCATGCGCTTGGACTGCGCGCGCATTTCGTCGAGCACGGGAGCCAACTCGGGAACGTCTTCGGGATCGAGCAGCTCGAGGTAACCGTGGATGACCGTCAGCGGCGTGCGCAGTTCGTGCGACACGTTCGCGACGAAATCGCGGCGGATTTGTTCGAGGCGGGTGAGATGGCTGGTGTCGCGTGCCAAGAGCAGGCGCTGGCGGCTGCCGAACGGCAGGAGCGTGGCGGTGACGTGGCGGTTGGGATGACCCGGTGCCGTCACGTCGTTGAGCGGTTCGCGCGCACCTTCGGCGAGCCACTCGGCCAGTTCGGAGTTGCGTAGCAGGTCGGCGAGCAGGCGGCCACGATCGCGCGGCCGTTTCAGGCCGAGCAGTTCCTCCGCCGCATGGTTGAACCAGCGGACGTGCTGCGAGTGGTCCAGGAGGACCACGGCGTCGGGAAGGGTCCCGGCCGCGCTGCGCAAATCACGCAGGCGGGATGCGATACGGCGGGTGCGAGTCATCAGACGGTCATACTCGGGGTGGGGCGTTGCGGACGATTGCAACATTGGCCCCGACTTGTGACGGAACAGCGACAGCAGTACGACGATTTCCGCCAGCGCGACGACGGTCACGCCGGCCCACACCGCACCCACGAGCGCGCCGACGGCAGCGCCCGCGATAAGGAGGGCGGCACACGTGGCGGGCAATCGCCAGGAAGTAAGGATGCGAGGTTGCATGGCGCCCACGATAGCGCGCCTACCCCGCGCTAGCCTAGGTATTCGCGGAGAAGCGGTAACCCGCACCGCGAACGGTCTGCACCATGTCGTCGAGCTTCCAGGGCTCCAACGTCTTGCGCAGGCGGCGGATGTGCACGTCCACCGTGCGCTCCTCCACGTACACGCTGCCGCCCCACACGTGGTCGAGCAGCTGGGCGCGCGAGTACACGCGCTCAGGATGGGTCATGAAGAAGAACAGCAGGCGATATTCGGTGGGGCCGATGGGCACGGCCTCTTCGCCGGCGAACACGCGGTGGGCGGGTCCGTCGATGCGCAGGCCGCCCAGCTCGACGATGCCGGAGCCGTCATCGCCCTGGCTGCGGCGGAGTACCGCCTTGATCCGGGCGATCAGCTCGCGAGTGGAGAAGGGCTTGATGACGTAGTCATCGACACCGGCTTCCAGGCCGTTCACCCGGTCCATCTCCTCACCGCGGGCGGTGAGCATGATGATCGGGATTTCCCGGGAGAGTTCCTCGCGGCGTAACCGGCGGGCGAGTTCGAGTCCGCTGGTGCCCGGGAGCATCCAGTCGAGCAGGATCAGGTCCGGTACGCGCTCGGAGATGGCCATCTGTGCGGCGCGGGCGTCCGCGGCGTGAGCCGCGTCCATACCCGCCTTGCGAAGCGCGAAAGCGACCATGTCGCGAATCGAAGCTTCGTCTTCCACGATGAGAATGCGTTTATGCACGCGTAAGGCCGCCTGGTGGCTGTGACGGTCATATTGCAGCCGTGCAGTGTTACACCGCAATGACAATTGTCACGAAAGTCTCCCGATTCTTGCGAATCTGGGTTACTGGCTACGCCCGTCCGGGTTGTCGTCCGTGGTCACGCGTTTCTTGCGCAACTCCAGCAGGAGCGGGGTAAGGTCGCTGATTCGGGCCTGGATTCGCGAGCGCTGGTAGTAGTCGAGGTCGTCACGTTTGAGCAGGCGGCGCAGCTGCTCCATCGCATCGAACGGCCGGCCCGCAAGGTAGGCACTATCGGCATAAGCCTCTGCTGCGCGAACGGAATCGCCGGATCGCTCGCTCGCGCGGGCGAAGGTGCGGAAGATTTCCGGGTCCTCGCTGTCGTCGAGCATGGGCTTGAGGAGGGTCGCAGCGACGCGGGCTTCGTCCGTGCGGCCGGTGTCCGTCAGGGCCCGGGCATAGCCGAGGGTGACAGCGCCGTTACGCGGCGAGTTGTCGTGCAGGGTCTTGTAGATCGCCATGGCGTCCCCGTGCCGCCCGGCTTCGACGTAGGCATCGGCCAGGGCCAGGCGCAACACCACGCTGGCGGGCTGGCTGACCAGCAGGGGCTGGATCTGCTCCGCGGCCTGCATGCCATGGCCGCTACGGATCAGGGCGATCGCGTAGCCGTAGCGGTTGGCCGCCGTGTCGAAATCCTTGCGCTTGAGATTGGTGGCATACATGTCGGCGAGCTTGTGGGCATCGCCGGAAAGCACGCGGATGCGTTCGCGCATGAGCGCGTAGGTGTCGCCGGCGCTGTCGGGCACGATCTTGCTACGGTTCGGGGCAAGCTGCGTGTTGTCCTTGACGTAGAGGACGGGCGCCGTGCTTTTCTCCCAGGTGGCCTTGTCCAGCGTGGGCTGTCGCGGTTTGCCGGCGTTGCGCTGCTCGATCGCCCGCGCACGCCCCTTCGCATCGCTGATGCGCTCGAGGGTGACCGGGTGGGTCAGCAACAGCGAAGGTGCGGCTTCTTCGTCCTCACCCACGCGCAGGGTGTCCTGCATGCGGCCGAAGAACTCCGCCATGGCCTCCGGGTCGTAGCCCGCATTGGCCAGGGTCTGGATGCCTACACGATCGGCTTCGATCTCGTCCTTGCGGGTGAAGTTGATCTGGCGCTGCATGATCAGGCCCTGACCGCCCATGAGGACAGCGGGGGCGGCATCTCCGGCCCCGCCACCGGCGCCTGCGGCGATCGCGCCCAGCAGGACCAGGGCCATGAGCGGAGCGTTCTTCTTGGAGTCCTCGAAGGCGCGGTACAGGTGGTTCTGGGTGATATGGCCGATTTCGTGTGCGATGACGCCTGCCAGCTCGCTCTCGCTGGTGGTGATGTCGATCAGGCCTGCATTGACGCCGATGTAGCCGCCAGGCGCCGCGAAGGCGTTGATCTGGCTGTCGTTGACAATAAAGAACTGGAAATGGTCCTTCGGTCTGTCGCTGGCCGCGACCAACCGGAAACCGAGGTCGTTGATGTACTGGTCGACCAGCGCGTCGTCCACGGTCAGGTTCAGGGTGTGCATCTGGCGGAGCATCTGCTCGCCGTACTCGTTCGCCTCACGCGGGCTCAGAAGGCCCGCGGCGGAGCTGCCCAGGTCGGGCAGGCGCACATTGTCCTGGGCGCCCACGGCGAAGGTGGCGAGGGCGCTGGCGGCGAGCAGGGCGAGACGGGGAAGGGGCTTGCGCATAGGTCGGGGACGATACCATCACCATACGAATAGATAACTTCCACGGCAGTGGGAGTCCGATCGCCTTGGACCGCGCCAAGGGGGCGGGGTTCGCTCGTCTTGCAAAATTCGCCCTGCGACGCCATCTTTTGGCCATTCCGTTCCGGAGCATCCCCTCCATGTCCACCCCCGATATCACCATCTATTCGACTGCGGTCTGCCCCTACTGCGTGGCCGCCAAGAACCTGCTCAAGGCCAAGGGCCTGGGCTGGAACGAGGTCCGCATCGACATGGATCCCGCCCAGCGCGACCTCATGCTCCAGAAGAGCGGCGGCCGTCGCACGGTGCCGCAGATCTTCATCAATGGCACGCATGTCGGTGGTTTTGACGACCTGGCCGCAGCCGACCGTAGCGGCCGCCTGGCCGAAATCCTCGAGGCAGCGCACTGATGGGCGACAACCGCGTCGAAGAGTTCACCGCGTTCCGTAAGCGCATGAACGAGCGCATCCTCGGTGAGGACAACCAGGTCGTCCGTCGCTTTTTCGCGTTGGATACCCAGACCTACCGCGCTGGCGCGCTGGATGTGAAGACCAAGGAGATGCTCGGCCTGGTCGCCTCGATGGTCCTGCGTTGCGACGACTGCATCAGCTACCACGTGGCCCAGTGCAAGGGAGCCGGGGTCAACCGCGATGAATTCTTCGAAGTATTCAGTGTCGGCCTCGTGGTCGGCGGTTCCATCGTGATCCCCCACCTGCGCCGTGCGGTCGATTTCCTCGACTCGCTGGAAGGCGAGACGGCGGGCGACGCGGAAGCCTGCGCGGACCACCCGGCGGCCTGACCGGCCGCCCTTGCCGCCCCGGTTGGGGCGGCAACCTTGAAGGAAGTGGGCAGGATCGCCGATAATTGGGCGATTTTTCTCCCCGCGCGCGCCTTCGGCGCGTGTCATGCGACCCGCTTCCCTTCAGGAGTTACCCCCATGAGCAAGACGATTGCCGTGATCCCCGGCGACGGCATCGGCCCCGAGATCATGGACGCGACCATTCGCGTTCTCGACGCCCTCGACTGCGGTCTGACATACGAGTACGTCGACGCGGGCGTGGTTGCCCTCGAGAAGCATGGCGATCTCCTGCCGCAGCACACGATCGACAAGATCGCCGAGCACAAGGTGGCGCTGAAGGGCCCGCTGACCACGCCGATCGGCGGTGGCTTCACCTCGATCAACGTGACCCTGCGTCGCAAGTTCGACCTTTACTCCAACGTGCGTCCGGCGATCAGCTTCCCGGGCACCAAGGCGCGCTACGAGAACATCGACATCATCACGGTGCGTGAGAACACCGAAGGTGCGTACCTGGCCGAAGGCCAGACCACCACGGGCGAAGGCGACAACGAAGTTGCCGTCTCGATGATCCGCAACACCCGCCCGGGCATGCATCGCATCTGCAAGTACGCCTTCGAGATGGCCCGCAAGAAGGGTCGCAAGAAGGTCACGGCGGTGCACAAGGCCAACATCATGAAGACCTCGTCGGGCCTGTTCCTGACGGTGGCGCGCGAAGTGGCCAAGGAATACCCGGACATCGAGTTCGGCGAGATGATCGTCGACAACGCCTGCATGCAGCTGGTGATGAATCCTTACCAGTTCGATGTGATCGTCACGACGAACCTGTTCGGCGACATCCTCTCCGATCTCTGCGCCGGTCTGGTCGGTGGCCTGGGCCTAGCCCCGGGTGCCAACATCGGCAAGGACGCGGCCATCTTCGAAGCCGTGCACGGTTCCGCACCGGACATCGCTGGCCAAAAGAAGGCTAACCCGTGTGCCCTGCTGCTCGCCGCAGCCGACATGCTCGACCACCTCGACATGGTCGCCAAGGCCACGCGTCTGCGTTCGGCGATCCGCGACGTGATGGAAGCCCGCGACCGCACCACGCCGGACGTTGGTGGTACCGGTACGACGGACACCTTCGGCGACGCGATCGTCGAGCGGATCCGCGCTACGGCTTGAGTTCTTCGCCGGCTTCAACGAAGAGCCTCGCAGCGTGACTCTGCGGGGCTTTTTTGTATCTCCCGTTGTGTTCCGGAGGGCTCCGAGAATTCAGGTGCTCTTGTGCCGTGCGAGGCTCCGCCTCGGAGGGTGGATCTCTCTTTCGCTTGGCGATATCGAACAGCCTGAGTACTGCGATCCAGAGAATGGCGTAGCCAAGAGACTGCAGCGCAGACACGGCTTTAGGCGTGGCAATGGCTTCCATTGCCAGGGCAAAACAGGCATGAATCCGCGTCCAGATACCCGTGGCGAAGGTCGTCTCAAAGATGATCATGCTTGCCAAGTAGACAAGCAGTGCGTTTCTCCCAAGGGCGCGGAGGGAAGTGACGCGGCCGAGCGGACCTCCCAGGCAGGTCAGCATTGCGGCCACCCCGGCAGAGACAAGAGCGAACGATGGAGTCCAGATACGTTTAATCAGCGGGATTTCCAGCGATATCCAGTAGCCGGCGAGCACGCAAATCAAGCCGAAAAGGAAAAGCTTTCCCGTCTGGTGACGGCGGATCATGGTAGCGGCAGTCGTACCTAGCGCAGTTGTTGCGACGGCGCCCAATGTGCTAATCAAGCCCTCAGGATCGCGACGCAGGCCCGTCGCCGGATCCAGCCACGCCGCGTGAGTCCCGAGTAATGCAGCATCGATCCGGTCGGGAAGATTGATATAAGGGACGTAGGTGTCGTCCAGGACGAGGATGCTGCTATAGGAGGCCAACGCGACAGCGGCCACCACCCATGCGCCGCGAACACCCCGCCAGGCAAAGGCAGCCCCCGTCAGCAACGAGCAGAGGGCGATTCGCTGGAGAACACCCATCAACCTGAAGGACTCCAGGTGAAACAGCCACATTGCTACGGCGTTTAGTACAAGGCCGGAGCCTACGAGCAAGCTGGCCCGAGCCAATTGACGCTTCAGGATTGTGGCCGCTGTCTCTCCGTGGGAAAGGCGAGATGCGATCGATAGCGCCATCGAAATGCCGCTAACGAAGAGAAAGCCAGGGAAAACGATGTCGGCGGCCGTGTAACCCGTCCAAGGTGCGTGTTGCAATTGGACGAACACGGAGCGTGGGTCGCCAGGGGCGTTGACGCATAGCATGGCAAGCACCAGTAGTCCGCGGATGGCGTCCACCCCGTCCTGTCGCCCCAAGCGATGGCGTTCCTGCGTATTCAATTCCATGCCTCCGTGCAAAAAAAGAGGCGTCGTGCACCCAAGCACTCAACGCCTCTCAGTACCTCTTAGTGAGGTGTACCCCAAGTGTTTCGGGAGGCCAGAAATTCAGCTTCTGACAGCAGGCCGTCGTGGTTGGCGTCGGCCCATTTGAAAGCGAAGGCAAGCGACGTTCCCTGCTGCTTGCACGACAGCTTGTTGTCGCTGCCGCGTAGCTTCAGGAGGTTAAAGCTGTGACTGAAGAACGTATTCACGTCCATGCTGCCGCAGCTGTCGTCCGTCAGAATGTTCTGCGTATGTGCCGGCTGGCTTGTGCTTGAGGTAGCCGCCCTGAGTGCCGAGCAACGTGCTGGCGAAGGATCGGACGGAAAGCCTGCGATACAGAATTGACTCGAGCCGATGCGATCCTGCCCGTTGTCGACGATAAGAGCCGCGACTTCCTCGTCCGCAGCAGCAGGCGTAGCCAGCGCCAAGCTCAGCGTTATACAGGTGAGCCACTTTCTAAGCGACATCGATTTCATTTGTCAGTCCTCCATGGACGAGGGCGCGGTTCGACTGCACGCAGCAGTTGCCCTCATTACTGCCGAGCCAGGACAGTATTCCATGCAGAGCGATAACCAGACGATCGCCCGGTAAATGCCTCGATACGGGGAAATGGTTTGGAGATCAGTTCGTTGCGAATATTCTTCCGCAATTAGCGCATAAGTGAATGCGTCACAAGGACGAGCAGCGATCCGCTGCAGCGCATCGCTGAAAGATTCTCAGTGAGCGCCCGAGCGACAGACATCGGCCTGCTGGGGAAACTTGCCTGCGCACCACGCCACCCACTTGCGCGTGTTCTGCTCCCGCTGCGTCTGCAACAGGTGCCCGTTCTGCGGCCCCATCGAAAACCCAGTGAGCTCGGTCAGTACGAATTCGAGGCCGTCGTGCACGTACCAGGGTTTGACCTGGCGATCTTCGCGGCCGGGGCGGCGGATGATGATGGATTGCTCGGGAAGGCGGCGGTCGTCACCAAGGTGGCTGACGATGTAAGGCACGCCGTCGTTGCCGAGTTTGAGCAAGGCGTCGAAGGCGCGCGATTCACTCGCTGCGTCCTTCGTGGTGTCTTCGACGAGGCGGTCGACTTTCGGTCCGAGATCTTCCGCAGCGGCGGAAGTGGCTACGAGGAGGAGGGTGAGACCGAAGGCAAGTCGCTTCATGGCATCAGTGGTTTCCGCGGAAGAACGGATATGGTGCGAGGAAGATCAGCCACATCATGATGACGATGCCGATGTATTTGATCACGCGGAACAGCTTCGGATTCGCTTTCTTGAACGTGCGGGTGCGCGCGCGGCCGCGGTTGTTCAGCGCGAACATCCGATTGACGAAGCCGACCTGCTCGCCGCCGTCATCGCTGTTCGGCGAGGCGGTGATCGAGCCCATGAAGGCACCCACGCGCTTGTTGATGCCGGTCATCAGGCGGCTCTTCAGCGGACGCTCCACGTCGGCGAAGAGGATGACGCGCGTCTGGTCCGTGCGGTTCTCCGCCCAGTGCACATACGTTTCGTCGAACACCACGTCCTTGCCATCGCGCCAGGCATGCATCTCGCCGTCCACGAAAATGCGGCAGTCGTCGGAGTTCGGCGTGATCAGGCCGAGGTGGTAGCGGAGTGATCCAGCGAACGGATCGCGGTGCGGGTTGAGCTTGCTACCGGGCGGAAGTAGGGCAAACATCGCCGCCTTCACGCTCGGAATGGAATTCAGCAGCTTGACCGTTTCCGGACACAGTGCTTCGGCCGAAGCCAGCGGCTCGCCGTACCACTTCAGGTAGAAGCGTTTCCAACCCTGCTTGAAAAAGGAATTAAAGCTGGCGTCGCTGTGTTTCTCAGCGGAACGGATGAAGCCTTCGTCGAACAGGTGCATGGCTTCTTCGCGGATCTTTTCCCAGTTGCCCTGGAGCAGGTCGAGCTGCGGGAAACCGCTGCGATCGAGAATCGGCCGCGCCGGTACGGCGGAGAAGGCGTACATCAGCAGGTTGTACGGCGCGAAGAGTGCCGAGTGGTCGACCAGCTGGCGATCGAAGCGCAGGCGCGAGCGTCCGCGCAGATGAACCAGCAACACGCAGAGCGTGAAGAGGATCAGCACGTACAGGACGATGAAGCGGGGCCCGAGGAAATTCATGGGTAGGACTCGACCAGGACAAGCGATACGCAGGGCCGCGCGCGGCCTGTATCAACGCGCCTAGGATACTCCGGCCTCAGTGCCCGAGCACGTAGACCGATCCGCCACCAGGCTGCCAGGCACGCTGGAAGGCCTTGTTAACCCACGCAATCGCCTCGCGGACAGCCGGGTGGGGCAATTTGCCCCGGGCCAGGCCAGCCGCGACGGCCGACGCCAGCGTGCAGCCGCTGCCGTGCCCCTCGAAGGGCAGGCGAGGGTGGCGAACCTCGGTCACGCCGCTTGCGTCGTAAAAACGATCGACCACCTCGCGGCCTTTGCCGTGGCCGCCCTTCAGGAGCACGCCGCATGCCCCGAGGGCGAGCAGGTCGGCGCCGACGGCGTCCATGTCGCGGCCGAGTGGACGGCCCAGGAGGGCTTCGGCTTCGGGGAGGTTCGGCGTGAGGACGTCGGCCAGTGGGATCAGGTGCATCACCATGGCTTCGAGCGCGTCTTCATCGAGCAAGCGTGCGCCGCTCGTAGCGATCATCACCGGATCGACGACCAGCCACGCTGGCTTTCGCAGGCGCATCTCCTTAGCGACAAGTCGCGTTACCCCTGCGCTGCCGAGCATGCCGGTTTTCACGGCGGCAATCGGAAAGTCGTCGAATACGGCGTCGATCTGGCTGCGGATATGGGCGAGGGGCAGGGTATGAACTGCTGTCACGCCACGCGTGTTCTGCGAGGTCACCGCTGTAATCGCAGTGAGCCCATGCGTTCCGCGCGCGTGGAAGGTCTTCAGGTCGGCCTGAATGCCAGCGCCGCCGCCGGAGTCCGAGCCGGCGATGGTGAGGGTGTTTGGTTTTGCCTTCATGGTGGAGAGGATAGCGGGTGGCGGTTCGCATCATCGAGCGGTGTTCGCCGATGAATCGGCTCCTACAATATAGGTATGAGTTCGCGCAGCGAGCTGTCCGAAAAAAGCGCGGACATGGCTGTCCGCGCTTTTTCTGCTTACAACGCTTCGGACGCGAAATCGGCCAGTCTCGACCGCTCGCCACGCTTGAGCGTGATGTGCCCCGAGTGAGCCCACATCTTGAAGCGGTCCACCGCGTAGGTGAGGCCCGAGGTGGTTTCCGTGAGGTAGGGCGTGTCGATCTGTTCGACGTTACCCAGGCAGACGATCTTCGTGCCCGGACCGGCGCGCGTGATCAACGTCTTCATCTGCTTCGGTGTGAGGTTCTGGGCCTCGTCGATGATGAGATAACGGCTGAGGAAGGTGCGGCCGCGCATGAAGTTCAGCGAACGGATTTTCACGCGTGAGGCGAGCAGGTCGTTGGTGGCCTGGCGACCCCAGGAACCGCCTTCCTCGGGGTTGGCGAGCACTTCGAGGTTATCGGTGAGGGCGCCCATCCATGGCGTCATCTTCTCTTCCTCGGTACCGGGCAGGAAGCCGATGTCTTCGCCGACCGACACGGTGGCGCGGGTCATGATGATTTCGCGGTAACGCTGCTGGTCCATCACCTGGGCCAGGCCCGCCGCGAGGGCGAGCAGGGTCTTGCCGGTACCGGCTGTGCCGAGCAGGGTGACGAAGTCGACATCGGGATCCATCAGCAGGTTCATCGCGAAGTTCTGTTCGCGATTGCGTGCCGCGATGCCCCATACGCCGTGCGAAGCATGCGTGTGATCGTCGAGCAGGACGAGCTTGGCCTTGCGGTGATCCTCATCGCCGCGAATCTCCAGTACGCGCAGCTCGACATCGTTCTCGCCGGGCATGTACAGGCATTCGTTGGCGTACCAGTTTTCGTCCTCGCGCATGTCCACTTCGTAGAACGTGCGGCCACGCTCATTCCACGAGCGCAGTTCCGGGTGTCGTGTCCAGAAGTCTTCGGGCAACCCGTCCGACCCGGTGAAGAGCAGGGCGAAATCGTCCAGCGCGCGGTCGTTCTCGTAGTCCTCGGCGGTGATGCCGTAGATCGACGCCTTGATCCTGAGGTTGATGTCCTTGGAGACCAGGATCACCGGCCTATCCGGATACTGGTCGCGCAGGTCGATCACCGAGGCCAGGATCTGGTTGTCGGCCTTGCCATTGCCGTGGCCTGCGCGCTGCTGGAAGAACAGCCGGCCCACGGCACCGCGGTTGAGCTTTATTCCCTGCGGGTTGATCAGCTCCACGCCGTTGCGGATGCCTTCCCCGCCACCGCGTTCGATCAGTTCATTGAGAAAACGACTTACCTGGCGACCGTTGCGCGAAACTTCCGAACCGCCTTTCTTCTTGTCGTCCAGTTCCTCCAGCACCGTCATCGGTATGAAGACGTCGTGCTCCTCGAATCGGAACAGCGACGTCGGATCGTGCAGCAGCACGTTGGTGTCGAGGGCGTAGATGCGCTTGCTTCCGGTCATACGGAAGTGACCTCATGCTGAGGTTGCAAAACCGGCCGCACGGCGACGGCCGGGGGGAGGAGCCGCATGACGCGGTATCCATCACGCGGTGGGAACACTCTCGAGAACGGCTCGTGCGTGGCCGGGGATCTTGATCCCACGCCATTCCGCGGCGAGCTTGCCGTTGGGGTCGATCAGGAACGTACTACGGACCACGCCCAGATAGCGCTTTCCGTAGAGCACTTTCTCGTGGATGACATCGAACGCCTGGCACCAGGTTTCATCGGCGTCGGACACGAGCGGGAAGGGAAGTTCGTGTTTGCTGGCGAAGTTCGCGTGCGATCGCACGGAGTCGCGGGAGACGCCAATGATTTCGGCGTCGCGAGCCTGGAATTCGCCGTAGAGGTCGCGGAAGTCCTTGGCCTCGTTGGTACAGCCCGGCGTGTTGTCCTTCGGGTAGAAGAAGACCACGACCCACTTGCCGTGGAGGGAGGCCAGCGACAGGCTCGTGCCATCGCCCAGCGCGCCTTCGAGTTTCGGTAGCTTCTTGCCCTTGCCGATCATGCGTAGGTCTGTCTTCCCTTGGGTCAGAACTTAACGGGGTCCATGATGGCATCGAGATTGAGGCCATCGCACAACTCGAGGAAATCGTCGCGCAGCGCGGCGATATGCGTTTCCGACGGAATGCCGATGGTGATCTGCGCCTGGAACATTTCGGCGCCAGTCTGCATGGCCTGGTAACGCATGGACGTGAGCTGCTCGACGCTGATGTCGCGACGCGAGAAGAACTCGATGATCTTGACCAGGATGCCCGGTCGGTCGGCGGCGATCACCTCGACCAGGTAGGGCAGCAGGTGAGAGGTCGGCTCTCGCGGGGTAGTGCGGTAATGCACGATCTGCAGTTCTTCGTCGCGGGCCAGCTTGGCCAGCGCGGTCTCCAGCTTGGCTACGGCATCCCAGGCACCCGAGGCGAGCAGCATCACCGAGGTGTCGTTGCCGATCGTGGAGACGCGGGCGTCAGCCATGTTGCAACCGGAGTCGGCGATGCGCTTGGCCAACGCGAGGATCGGGGCGCGGTGCGCCGGCGACAGCGTCGAGATGAGGAGCTGGTTATCGGCGGTGGTGCTACGTACTGCAGAACGATTCAAGGCTCGACTACCGATGGCGCGACCCGCGGGGCGCAGGGCGTCGCTACGGGCCCGAGCTTACTTGGCTGCGTCGCACGCTAGCAAGACACTCCGCATGGAATGATGGGTACATACCCCGAATGGACTCGCCGCAGGTGCCCCGGTAACATGCGAACGGCTGGTAACTCAACGGGTTTCACCTTGGACATCTCCGGAAGCATCACCGCGCTGGCGACGCCGTTCGCCGCCGACGGCTCCCTCGATCTAGACGCGTTCGGCCGACTGCTCGACCAGCAGATCGCCGGTGGCACCCAGGCTGTCGTCGTCGCCGGGTCGACGGGCGAGTCCCATTTTCTCGAGCACGACGAATTCGAGCGCTTGCTCGGCTTTGCCGTGAAGCACGTGAACCACCGCATTCCCGTCATTGCCGGTACCGGCGAGGCGGGCACCGCCAAAACCATAGCCACCACGCGCCGTGCCAAGGCCCTCGGTGCCGACGTGGCGCTGGTCGTGGCGCCGTTCTACGTCCGTCCGACCCAGGAAGGCCTGCGCCGGCACTTCCTCGCCGTGGCGGATGAGGGCGGCCTGCCGGTCATCCTCTATAACGTGCCCCCGCGCACCGGCTGCGACATCGCGCCGGAGACCGTGGCGGTGCTGCGTGACCATCCGGGCATCATCGGTATCAAGGAAGCCCGGGGCGATGCGGAGCGCATTCGCGCCCTCGCGGAACTTATTCGCCCGGATTTCGTCTACCTCAGCGGCGACGACGGCTCGGCCCACAAGGCCATGCTGGCGGGCGCCGCCGGAACCATTTCAGTCGTGGCCAATCTCGTGCCCGAAGCTTTCCGCGCCTTCTGCGACACCGCCCGTTCGGGTGACCCGGAGAAGACTGCGAGGGAGACGGCGCGGCTGGCCCCGCTGATCGACGCGCTCAATTGCGCGCCGAACCCCATCCCGGTCAAGGCCGGTCTGGCTGCCCTGGGGCTTGGTTCGGCCGCTCCACGGCTGCCCCTGGTCGAGCTGGAAGCGGGCCCGGCGCTGGACAGGGTGCGCGAAACGCTCGCCGCTCTGGCACCATTGTCGTCCGCTGCCTGAAGCAACCCTATTCAACGGAACCCGAGTTCATGAAGAAAACCTCGTACGCGCTGGTCGTCCCGGCATTGATCCTTTCCGCCCTGCTGGTGTCCGGTTGCGGTGCGTTCCGCTCGAAGAAGGACTGGGATCGGGCCCAGCAGGAAGCTCCGCTCGAGATCCCGCCGGGCCTGGATACGCCGTCGACGAGCGCGGCCCTGGTCATTCCGGAAGTGGGTTCGGGCGCCGCGGCCGCCAACGCCGCCGCGACCAACGCCGCCCCGGTGTCGGATGGCTTCATCCTGGCCGACGACGTCGAAACCGCCTACAAGCGCATCGGCGAGCAGCTGGGCCAGGGCGACCTGGGTAACGTGCTGTCGCATGACGATACCAACCACACCTACCAGATCGCCGCGAAGCCGGGCCGTCCGGAAGCCCGTCCGGGCCTGTTCCGCCGCATGTTCGGCGGTGGCAAGGACGGCAACGCCCAGGATGCCAAGGACGCGCCGGCTTCGGCCCAGGGTGCGACCCATACGGTCGTGCTGACGGTCAATCCGAGCGGCACCGGCAGCGAAGTCCGTGCGCAGGGCGACGCCGATGGCGTCCGCCGCGTGATCGACGCACTGAAGGCGCGGATGGGCAGCAAGTAAGCCTGCTACCTGCCGCACGAAAAACGCCGCCCTCGAGGCGGCGTTTTTTTTGGGGTTCTTTGTAGGAGCCGGCTATGCCGGCGATGGGGTCGCCGCGGCCTGGTGATCGCCGATGAATCGGCCCCAACAACAAAAAAACGGCCTCGAGGGCCGTTTTTTGTTGAATGCGGGGGCCTGGATCAGCGCTCGAGCAGGTCGAGCTTGCCCGGCTTGCCTTCCCAGTCCTTGGCGTCCGGCAGGCCGTCTTTGCGCTCGGTGATGACCGGCCACGCCTTGGCGAGCTCGGCATTGAGCGCGACGAACACTTCCTGACCCGCGGGGACGTCGTCCTCGGGGTAGATGGCGTTGATCGGGCATTCCGGCTCGCACAGGGTGCAGTCGATGCACTCGTCCGGATTGATCACCAGGAAGTTTGGGCCTTGGTGAAAGGCGTCGACCGGGCAAACCTCGACGCAGTCCGTGTACTTGCACTTGATGCAGTTGTCGGTAACGACAAAGGTCATGCGAAGAATGGGCGCCGAAAGAGGAAAAGTGGTGCTCCCTACGAGGTTCGAACTCGTGTTCCCGCCTTGAGAGGGCAGTGTCCTAGACCACTAGACGAAGGGAGCAGGTCGTACGTGGGGTACGAAGCGCGCTAGTATAGCGAAATCCCGGAGCCCGGCAACGGTTTTTTGCGTGCTCGTCGGCAGGCGTCTAATTCGTTACATTTGTCTCATTCATCCCGACACCGGCCGCCGGTGGGGGCAGCCACTTGAAGGACGCATACGCGCCCGCCAGGACCACGACCGCTTGAATCCCGAAACCAGGAATGAGGTTGCGCCGACGCTCCGCGTCATCCCGCGCGAACACCACTCCATTTCCCGCAAGAACATCAGCAAGGCCGCGTTGCGCGTCCTCTACCGTCTTCACGACGCGGGGTTCGCTGCCTACCTGGTCGGTGGTGCCGTGCGCGACCTCTTGCTCGGCGGTCATCCGAAAGACTTCGACGTGGCGACCAACGCCACCCCGGACGAGGTGAAGGGGCTGTTCCGCAATTGCCGCCTGATCGGCCGGCGGTTCAGACTGGCCCATGTCGTCTTCGGGCCCGAGATCATCGAGGTCGCCACCTTCCGTGGCACGGGTGAGGACGGCACGGGGGGCGAGGGCGACAGGCACATCGTCGACGGCCGGATCGTCCGCGACAACATCTGGGGCACGATCGAGGAAGACGCCGTCCGCCGCGACTTCCGCGTCAACGCGCTCTATTACGACATCTCCGACTTCAGCGTCCGCGACTATGTCGGTGGCATGCAGGATCTCGAAGACAAGACGATGCGGCTGATCGGCGACCCCGACCAGCGCTACCGCGAAGACCCGGTCCGCATGCTTCGCGCGGCCCGTCTGGCCGCCAAGCTGGGCTTTACCATCGACAAGGAAGCCCTGGCGCCGTTCGCCTCGCTGGGTCACCTGCTGGGTGAAGCCGCGCCGGCCCGCCTGTTCGACGAGTCGCTGAAACTCTTCCTTGCCGGACACGGCCTGAAAAGCTTCAAGATGCTGGAAGCCTGCGGGCTCCTGACCTTCCTCTTTCCGGCTACCGCCCGTGCACTCGAGCGTGGCGACCAGGCGCTTCGTGCGCTGGTCGAACAGGGCCTGGCCAATACGGACGCTCGCATCGCCGAGGGTAAGTCGGTCACGCCGGCCTTCCTCTACGCGGTGCTGCTGTGGGGTGAGGTGCGCGATCAGGCGCACGGCTGGATCGCCCAGGGTTTCGATATCAATGAGGCCTGGCAGCGAGCGGCGGTGCACGTGGTTGGCGAGCAGTGCCAGCGCGTTGCCATTCCGCGTCGCTTTACGTTCACGATGGAAGAAATCTGGGCGCTGCAGCCGCGCTTCGAGCAGATTCATCGCAAACGCGTATTCCGCCTGATGTCGCATCCGCGTTTCCGCGCGGCATTCGATTTTCTGCTCCTGCGGGCGCATGAATCCGAGCGCATGCGTGAGCTCGGTGAATGGTGGGCGCATGCCCAGCAGCTGCCGCCGGAGATGCTCGCCGCGGCACTCGGTGGTGGCGGCGTTCCCGTTCACGAAACCACCGTCGCGGCCACGGCGCCTGCGCGCAAGCGTCGTCGTCGGCGTAAGCCCGGTGGCCGTGGCAAGGGCGATTCGGGCGGCGCGTGATCGTTCGCGCCCTGATCGGACTTGGCGGCAACCTGGGCGAGGTGCGTGAACGGCTTGATGCCGCGATTGCCGCCCTGGATACGCTGCCCGATGTGGCCGTCGTGGCGCGTTCGCGGTTCTATCGCACGCCACCCTGGGGGCATACGGACCAGCCTGACTTCGTCAACGCGGCCATCGCCGTCGAGACCAGCCTGGCGGCCGTAGACCTTCTGGATGCCTTGCTTGCTACCGAGCGCGCCTTCGGCCGTGTTCGTGACGGCGAGCGCTGGGGTCCGCGAACGCTTGACCTCGACCTGCTGGCTTACGGTGACCAGGTGATCGATGAGGACCGCCTGAGCGTGCCGCACCCGCGGATCGCCGAGCGTGCGTTCGTGCTGCTGCCCCTGGCGGATATCGCCGCCGATACGGTCCTGCCGGGCATGGGTCGCGTAGGCGACCTCCTGGGCCGGATCGAGACGCACGGCTGCACACCGCTTTCATGAGCCTCGGTTGAGCTAGCGCTCTTCAAGGCGGACAATTCCCGTTTCACCCAACGAGGCGACACAGCGTGTACGTGGAAAATACGAGCGCGCCGGCGCGTAAGCCGGTGACCGTGCCGGGCCTGAAGGCAATGAAGGCCGAAGGTCGGAAGATCGTGATGCTCACCGCCTACGACGCGAGTTTCGCTGCCCAACTGGAGTTCGCCGGGGTCGATGTGGCCCTGGTCGGTGATTCGCTGGGCATGGTGGTGCAAGGACGTTCGAGCACCTTGCCGGTCACGATCGACGAGATGGTCTATCACACCGCCGCCACGGCGCGCGGGCTGTCGGCCACGTTGCTGGTGGCCGATCTGCCCTTCATGAGCGATCGCGATGTTCCCACCGCCATGGAAGCCGCCGCGCGTCTGGTCGGACAGGGCGGTGCCGCGATGGTCAAGATCGAGGGTGCCGGCCGCATCTGCGAGGTCATCTCGGCCCTGGCCGAGCGTGACATCCCGGTTTGCAGTCACCTGGGTCTTACCCCTCAGTCGGTGAACAAATTCGGCGGCTACAAGGTGCAGGGCAAGACCCAGGACGCCGCCGATAAGCTGTTCGCCGATGCGAAAGCGGTGGAGGCGGCCGGTGCCGACCTGCTCGTCCTCGAATGCCTGCCCTCGGCGCTGGCGGCACGCATCACGGCCGAGCTGTCCATTCCCGTGATCGGGATCGGTGCGGGTGTGGATTGCGACGGCCAGGTCCTGGTCGTGTACGACCTGCTCGGCCTGACGCCGGGTAAGCGGCCGAAGTTCTCCAAGGATTTCCTCGCTGGACGCGATTCCATCCAGGCCGCCATTGGCGCCTACGTCGCGGACGTGCGTGAACAGCGCTTCCCCGGCGTCGAACATAGTTTCAGCTGAGGGGTTCCACATGCAGACCGTTACCGATGCCGCCGCCCTCCGCGCCACTGTTCGCGGCTGGCGCAGCGCTGGCCAGAACGTTGGCTTCGTGCCGACCTTGGGCAACCTGCACGCCGGGCATCACTCCCTGCTGAAGCTGGCCCTTGCCCGTGCCGACCGCGTGATCGCCAGCGTCTTCGTCAATCCGACGCAGTTCGGCCCGGGCGAGGACTACGAGCGCTACCCGCGCACCCTGGCCCAGGACCAGGCCGGCCTCGCGGAGGCCGGCTGCGACATCCTGTTCGCCCCGGAAGTGTCGACCCTGTACCCGTTCGGTGCCGCCTCCAGCGTGAGCATCCACGTGCCCGACCTGACCGAAACCCTGGAAGGCGCTCATCGTCCGGGCCATTTCGACGGCGTGGCCACCGTGGTTGCGAAGCTGTTCAACCTGGTCCAGCCGGACCTTGCCGTGTTCGGCCAGAAGGATTTCCAGCAGCTCAAGGTGATCGAGCGGATGGTCCGGGACCTCTCCCTGCCGGTGAAGGTCATGGCGGGTCCGACCTTTCGCGAGGAGGACGGTCTGGCCATGAGTTCGCGCAACCAGTACCTGTCGGCCCAGGAGCGCGTGCGGGCGCCGCAGATCTATTCGACCCTGCAGCAGACCCGTGAGCTTTTCCGCCAGGGCCATAGCTGGCAGGCGCTGGAACAGGCCGCCAAGGCCCGCCTGGAGCGCGCCGGCTTCGTGCCGGACTACGTGGCGATTCGCCGTGCCGAGGACCTCGCCGAGCCGGGTCCGGACGAGCGCGAAGGGCTGGTGGTGCTGGTCGCCGCGCGGCTAGGCGCCACTCGCCTGATCGACAACCTGCCTTTCGACTGAATCCCTTCACGAACGGGGACTTGCGTTTCTCGGCGCTGTCCCCCATAAAGCGCACCGACAGAGGAAGCCCACGCGACGGAGCGGGCAACCCTCCGTTAGAATGGGCGTTTTTGTAACCGCCAAACTCCAGAGACCGCCATGCACCTCAACATGCTCAAGTGCAAGATCCACCGGGCCACGGTGACTCACGCCGAGCTGAACTACGAAGGTTCGATCGCCATCGACGGCAACCTGCTCGATGCCGCGGGTATCCGCGAGTACGAGCAGATCCACGCCTGGAACATCAGCAACGGCGAACGCTTCGTCACGTACGCGCTGCGTGCGGAAGAGGGCTCGGGCATCATCTCCGTGAACGGTAGTGCCGCGCGTCGCGTGTCCACCGGCGACCTGGTGATCATCGCCGCGTTCGTCGGCTTGTCCGAGGCCGAGATGGCCAAGTACCAGCCGGACCTGGTCTACGTCGATGCGAACAACCGCATCACCCATACGAATCATTCGATTCCGAAACAGGCTGCGTAAGCAGCCTGCTTTTGTAGGAGCGGACTTTGTCCGCTAACCCTCAGGCTTGCCCAGGCACCGAATGAGGCTTTGAACCTCATCGGTGTCGGTGGTCCTCACCTGCGAAGCCAACACCCGCTCCACCTGCTTCGTGTGGGAGCCGATTTATCGGCGATGGGCGTAGCGGCTTCTCCGCTCCGTTGGCTTTTCGCCGCTGAAGCGGCTCCTACATGGGCCTCATTCGCCGCTGAAGCGGCTCCTACATGGGCCTCATTCGCGGCTGAAGCGGCTCCGGATTGTCCGATTTTTGCAATCCACTTACGCTGCACTGCGGTAAGATCGGGGTTCCCCTCTCCGTCGCCGCCAAGTGGAAGCCATGGAATCAAAGCACGACCGTCTGCCCTCCTTCGAGGAGCACGCCTCCCGTCTCGCCGCCACCAATCTCCGCGCCCTCGTCCAGGACGAAGCCCGCGGTGAGCGCCTGCGCCGACGCATGGGTCCGATCCTCCTTGACGCTTCACGCCAGAAGCTCGACATCGCGGCGCTCGACGCTGTCGGTGAGTACATCGAAAGCACCGGCTGGAAAGCCGCGCGCGATGCGATGTTCGAAGGCAAGCACATCAATACTTCGGAAGATCGTGCGGTGCTGCACACCGCGTTGCGCGGTGGTGCTTCGCGCCATCCGGCGGCACCGGCAGACGTCCGCAAGGAAGTCGCCGACGCGCTGGACAAGATGGAGACCCTCGTCAATGCCGTGCATAAGGGCGAAGGTGAATCGGTCGGCTTGATTGGTCGCGTCACCGACGTCGTGAACATCGGCATCGGCGGCTCAGACCTCGGCCCACGCCTGGCCGTGCACGCGCTGGAACAGTTCCATGTGGATGGCATCCGCAGCCACTTCCTCACCAACGTCGACGGCCAGGCCGCGACGGACCTGATGAAAGTGCTGGATCCGGCGCACACGCTGGTTATCCTGGTGTCGAAGAGTTTCAACACGCAGGAGACGCTGCTCAATGGCGGCGTGTTCCGCAACTGGATCCTGAAGGCCGAAGGTGGCGACGAAGCGAAAGCCTCGAAGCATTTCATCGCCGTAAGTTCCAACGACGAAGCCGTGCACAAGTGGGGCGCCTCGCAGGTACTCCCGATGTGGGACTACGTTGGCGGCCGCTACTCGCTGTGGTCGGCGGTGGGCGCCTCGATCGCCTTCGCGATCGGCATGAAGGGTTTTCGCGAACTTCTCGCCGGCGCGGCAGAGGCGGACGACCATTTCCGCAGCGCGGAATGGAAGGACAACCTCCCGGTCCTGCTCGCCATCGCCGAGATCTGGAATCGCAACATTCTCGGTACGACGAGCCGCGCGGTGATTCCGTATGTGGATGCACTCGTGGACCTGCCGTCCTATCTTCAGCAGTTGGAGATGGAAAGCCTGGGCAAGCACGTGCACCCGAGCGATGGCAGTGAAGTGAAGCAGGCCAGCGTCCCGGTCGTCTGGGGCAGCATCGGCACGAATGCGCAGCATGCTTATTTCCAGGCGCTGCATCAGGGTACCGATATCGTCCCGCTCGAGTTCATCGGCCTGGTGAAGCCGGCGCATCCGCTGCGCGAGAACCAGGACGTGCTGACCTCGAACCTGCTTGCGCAGGCCGCTGCGCTTTCGCTGGGCAAGACCTATGAGGAAGCGCTCGCCGAAGCCAAGACGGGTACCGACGACGAGCGTCACGCACTCGCAGCGCAGCGCACCTTCAAGGGTGATCGCCCGAGCACCGTCTTCATGCTCGATTCGCTCACCCCGCATTCGCTGGGTGCGCTGATCGCACTGTACGAGCACAAGGTGTTCCTGCTCGGTCACCTGTGGGGCATCAATGCGTTCGATCAGTGGGGCGTGGAGCTGGGCAAGGTCATTGCCAAGCAGATCTATCCGTCGCTGGCGAACGACAAGGACGCCGGTGATCTGTCGCAGTTCGACGGGTCAACGCGCGCGCTGATCCAGGCCATTCGCGGGCGTCGCTGAGAGCGTCGTCGCGGAAGCAAAAAGGCCCGGCTTTCGCCGGGCCTTTTTTTGTGCGCGCTTTGTCCCTTAGACCTCGAGGGTGGCCATGTCGCCCTTGTCTTCCAGCCACTGCTTGCGGTCGCCCGCGCGTTTCTTGGCCAGCAACATGTCCATGAGCTTGGCGGTGCCATCGTCGGCTTCGATGGTGAGCTGGACCAGGCGACGCGTATCCGGGTGGACGGTGGATTCGCGCAGCTGCGCAGGGTTCATCTCACCCAGGCCCTTGAAGCGCGTGACGCTAACCGCGCCCTTCATCTTCTCGCGCTCGACCTTCTCCAGCATCAGGCGCTTCTCTTCTTCGTCGAGGCAGTAGAACACCTGCTTGCCCACATCCACGCGGAAAAGCGGCGGCATGGCGACGAAGACGTGACCCAGGCTGACGAGGGTCGGGAAGTGCTTCAGGAACAGCGCGGACAGAAGCGTCGCGATGTGCAGGCCGTCGGAATCCGCGTCGGCGAGGATGACCACCTTGCCGTAACGCAGGCCGCTCAGGTCGTCCTTGCCGGGATCGCAGCCGATGGCGACGGCAAGATCGTGCACTTCCTGCGAGGCGAGCACGGCGTTCGATTCGACTTCCCAGGTGTTGAGGATCTTGCCGCGGAGCGGAAGGATCGCCTGGAAGTCCTTGTCGCGTGCCTGCTTTGCCGAGCCGCCTGCCGAATCACCCTCGACGAGAAAGATTTCGGTGCGGGTGAGATCGGTCGACGCGCAGTCGGCGAGTTTTCCGGGCAGGGCAGGGCCCGAGGTGATCTTCTTGCGGACGACCTGCTTGGCCGCCTTGAGGCGTGCGCTGGCACGTTCGATGGCAAGCTGGGCGATCTTCTCACCCGTTTCCACGTGCTGGTTCAGCCACAGGCTGAAGGCGTCGTGCACTACGCCTTCAACGATGCCGGCGGCAGCACGTGACGACAGGCGTTCCTTGGTCTGGCCGGCGAACTGGGCATCCTGCAGTTTCACGCTGAGCACGAAGGCCAGGCGCTCCCAGACATCTTCCGGCGCCAGCTTCACGCCACGCGGCAGCAGGTTGCGCAGGTCGCAGAACTCGCGGATGGCGTTGGTGAGGCCGGAGCGCAGGCCGTTTACGTGTGTGCCACCCTGCGCGGTGGGAATCAGGTTGACGTAGCTTTCCTGCACCAGATCGCCTTCGGGCAGCCAGGCCAGGGCGACATCGAGTGCGTCGGTTTCGCGAGCGAAGTGCTTGACGAACAGGCCCGACGGCAGGGCTTCCGCGCCCTGCAGTTCGCCACGCAGGTAATCGGGCAGGCCATCTTCGAAGTACCACTCGGTGGTTTCGCCGGAAGCTTCGTCGAGCAGGCGCACGGTGAGGCCGGCGCAGAGCACGGCCTTGGCGCGAAGCAGGTGCTTCAGCTTCGAAACGAGGATCTTCGGCGTATCGAAGTATTTTGCGTCCGGCCAGAAGCGCAGCGTGGTGCCGGTTTTCTTCTTCGGCACCGTGCCGATCACTTCGAGCTCGCTGGCGCGATCACCGTTGGCGAAGCTCATGCGGTATTCCTGGCCATCGCGGCGGATGGTCACGTCCACCTTGTGCGACAGCGCATTCACCACCGAGACGCCCACGCCGTGCAGGCCGCCGGAGAAGGCGTAGTTCTTGTTCGAGAACTTGCCGCCCGCATGCAGGCGAGTGAGGATCAGCTCGATGCCGGGTACGCCTTCCTCGGGATGGATATCCACCGGCATGCCGCGACCGTCATCGGTGACTTCCACCGAGCCGTCGTTGAACACAGTGACTTCGATGACCTTCGCGTGGCCGGCGAGGGCTTCGTCGACTGAGTTGTCGATGACTTCCTGCGCCAGGTGGTTCGGCCGCGAAGTGTCGGTATACATGCCGGGGCGGCGTTTGACCGGGTCAAGGCCGCTGAGGACTTCGATGTCTGAAGCGTTGTAACGAGTATTCATTAGGTATTGAGGCCGTTCGTAGCCGGGCAGGATGGGGTCAGGTCACTGGAATGGTCAAGCCTGAGGCTGTGGCGTATCAGCTGGCGAGATTCCTGTGGGGGTTTCGGTGGCACATTTCCCATCAAAGCGGTGCGCAATGCCACTCGAGCCATTCGCGGTCGGCACCTTCGAGCAAGGGTGACAGGGCAGCGCGTACGGTGGCGTGGTAGTCGTCCAGCCAGGCGCGTTCGGAAGGTTCGAGCAGGCGCGGCTCGAGGCCCCGACGATCGAACGGGCAGAGGGTAAGCGTCTCGAAGGCAAAGAAGTCGCCAAACTCGGTGCTGTCCGCCTGGGTCACCACAGCGAGGTTCTCGTGGCGGATGCCGTAACGGCCGGGCTTATAGAGCCCAGGCTCGATCGAAGTGATCATGCCGGTTTCCAGCGGCACCAGTGCCACGCCCGCCCGGGGAGGGCGGATGCCATGAGGGCCTTCGTGGACGTTGAGGAAGTAGCCCACGCCGTGCCCCGTGCCGTGGCCGAAGTCCATACCCGCCGCCCAGAGCGGTGCGCGGGCGAGCGCGTCGAGCTGCGGACCACTGGTGCCCTTGGGGAAGCGGGCGCGGGACAGCGCGATCATGCCCTTCAGCACGAGGGTCGAGTCGCGTCGCTGTTCGTCCGTCACCGCGCCCAGTGCGAGTACGCGAGTGATGTCCGTGGTGCCGCCGAGATACTGGCCACCGGAATCGATCAGCAGCAGGCCCCGGGCCGCGAGCGGGCTGAAATGATCTTCCGTGGCGCGGTAATGCGGTAGCGCGCCGTTCGCCTGATAGGCGGCGATGGTCGAGAAGCTCTCGCCGACGAAACCGGTCTGGGCGGCGCGGGCATCGCGCACGATGGTGTCCACGTCCAGTTCGGTCAGCGGCTCGTCGGCGGCCAGCCCCTGTTCGATGCGGCGGAAGGCGTGCGCCAGTGCCGCGCCGTCACGACGCATCACGTCGCGCACGTGGTCGAGCTCCCCGGTGGTCTTGCGTGCCTTCTGGGCCGTGGACGGATGGGGCGCGCGTACCTGTCGCACCGTGGCGGGCAGGCCTTCGAGGACCGACACAACCACACGGCCGGCGTCCAGCATGAGGACGGCATCGTCCGGCAGGGCCGCGACGGCCGAGGCAGCCGTGCCGTAGTCGGCAAGGGCGATGCCATCGGCGAACAGCGCGCGCTTCACATCGGCCGGGACTTTGGTGGCGTCGATGAAGAGAGTCGCCTTGTCGTCGTCGATGAGCAGATGCGCCAGGAACACCGGGTTGTACTCGACGTCGGCGCCGCGCAGGTTGGTCAGCCAGGCGATGTCGTCCAGGCTCGAGATCAGGTGGTGGGTCGCGCCGGCCCGGCGCATGGCCGTGCGCACATGGCGCAGCTTGTCCGCTCGCTCGACCACGGCGAATGGCGCTGCGTGGGTGAAAACAGGAGCGTCAGGCCGCGCCGGGCGCTCGGGCCAGATGGCGGCGGGCAGGTCGAGGTCGGTCCGCAGCGAGGCGCCACTGGCCTCCAGCCGCCTGGCCAGCCCCTCGGCACCGGATACGGCCACGCTGTCGCCGGCCACCGCCACCACGTCGCCGGGTCCGAGTTGATCGGCCAGCCAGGCCACATGCTCCGGCGTGTGCGCCACGTTGAGCCGCATCAGGGGCAGGCCGCTACCGGCAAGCTCCTGTTCCGCCTGGGAGAAGTAGCGGGAATCGGTCCACAGGCCGCCACCGGTGGCGGTCACTACCAGGGTGCCGGACGAACCGGTGAAACCGGAGAGCCATTCCCGAGCCTGCCAGCGTGACGGCAGGTATTCGGACAGGTGGGGGTCGGCGGTAGGAACGACGACGGCGGCGACGCCTTCGCGGGCCATGGCGGCACGAAGGGCTTCAAGACGGGCGGGGATGGGCTGGGCGGTCATTTCCCGATGGTAAAACGACAGCCCCGATTCGGCACGTTCAGTCTGCCCCTCGCGGGTGAGGGCGCCCCCGTGTAAAATACCGATTTCCAGCACTGGCTGCTCGCATGACTCCCCTGATTTTCGTCACCGGCGGTGTGGTGTCTTCCCTAGGGAAGGGCATCGCAGCGGCGTCGCTTGCCTCCATTCTCGAGGCGCGCGGCCTCTCCGTCACCATGATGAAGCTCGATCCGTACATCAACGTGGATCCGGGCACCATGAGTCCCTTCCAGCACGGTGAGGTCTACGTCACCGACGACGGTGCCGAGACCGACCTGGACCTGGGCCATTACGAGCGTTTCGTCCGCACACGCCTCACCGGCAAGAATTCGATCACCGCCGGCAAGATCTACGAATCGGTCATCCGCAAGGAGCGCCGCGGCGATTACCTCGGTGCGACGGTGCAGGTCATTCCGCACATCACCGACGAGATCAAGCATTCCATCCACGAGGCGACGCGCGGTTACGACGTGGCGCTGGTGGAAGTGGGCGGCACCGTGGGCGATATCGAATCGCTGCCCTTCCTCGAAGCCATCCGCCAGCTGCGCATCGAGCACGGCGCGGAGAAGTGCATGTTCGTGCACCTCACCCTGGTCCCGTATATCAAGGCCGCCGGCGAGATCAAGACCAAGCCGACCCAGCATTCGGTGAAGGAACTGCGTTCCATCGGTATCCAGGCCGACGTCCTGCTGTGCCGCTGCGAAGAGCCGTTGCCGGATGCCGAGCGCCACAAGATCGCGCTGTTCACCAACGTGCCGAAGAACGCGGTCATCAGCACGATCGATGTCGATGTCATCTACAAGCTGCCGATGTGGCTGCACGAGCAGGGCCTGGACGACCTCGTCATCAAGCGTCTGGGTCTCGATGCCGGTCCGGCCGATCTTTCCAGCTGGATCCGCACGGTCGAAGCCGTCGAGCATCCGCGCGACGAAGTGAACGTCGCCATCGTCGGCAAGTACGTCGAGCACAAGGATGCCTACAAGTCGCTCGCGGAAGCGCTGCGTCACGGCGGTATCAACCAGTCGGCCCGCGTGAACCTGCACTGGGTGGATTCCGAAGACGTCGAAGCGCGCGGTGCCCGCGCCGTCCTCGGCGACGCCGATGCCATCCTTGTGCCGGGCGGCTTCGGCAAGCGCGGCTTCGAAGGCAAGATCCTCGCGGCGCAGTTCGCCCGTGAAACCGGTATCCCGTATTTCGGCATCTGCTACGGCATGCATGCGGCTGTGGTCGAATTCGCACGCAACACGGCTGGCCTCAAGCAGGCGGATTCGAGCGAGAACGACCGCAACACGCCGGACCCGGTCATCGCCCTGATTACCGAATGGACGACCGCCACCGGCGAAACCGAGCAGCGCACCGAGCGATCGGACCTCGGCGGCACCATGCGCCTTGGCGCGCAGGAATGCCGCCTGAAGGCCGGCACACTGGCGCGCGAGCTCTACGGCGAAGACGTGGTGCGGGAGCGCCATCGTCACCGCTACGAGTTCAACAACCGCTACCGCCAGTCGTTCGAAGACCTCGGTCTGGTCATCTCGGGCAAGTCGATGGACGACCTCCTGGTCGAAATCGTCGAGCTCCCGCGTCATGTGCATCCGTGGTTCCTCGGTTGCCAGGCGCATCCGGAATTCACCTCCACGCCGCGCGAAGGCCATCCCCTGTTCATCGGCTTCGTCCGCGCTGCTCGCGAGTACAAAGCCGTCCGTGACGGTGAGAAGCTCGCCATCCGTTCCGAGGAGTCCGCTGCATGAAGCTCTGTGGTTTCGAAGTCGGCCTCGACCAGCCGCTGTTCCTGATTGCCGGTCCGTGTGTCATCGAGTCGATGCAGCTCCAGCTCGACGTCGCCGGCAAGCTGAAGGAAATCACCGATCGCCTGGGCATCAACTTCATCTTCAAGTCGAGCTTCGACAAGGCCAACCGTTCCTCCGGCGGCAGCTTCCGCGGCCCGGGTCTGGAAGAGGGTCTGAAGGTTCTCGACGCCGTGAAGAAGCAGATCGGCGTGCCGGTGATCACCGACGTGCACGAATACACCCCGATGAACGAGGTGGCTGCCGTCGTCGACGTATTGCAGACCCCCGCATTCCTCTGCCGCCAGACCGACTTCATCCAGAACGTCGCGAAGGCCGGCAAGCCGGTGAACATCAAGAAGGGCCAGTTCCTCGCCCCGTGGGACATGAAAAACGTCGTGCAGAAGGCTTTCGATGTCGGTAATCACGACATCCTCGTCTGCGAGCGCGGCGCCAGCTTCGGTTACAACAACCTGGTTTCCGACATGCGCTCGCTCGCAGTGATGCGTGAGACCAATTGCCCGCTCGTCTTCGATGCCACCCATTCGGTGCAGCTGCCGGGCGGGCAGGGCACCAGCTCGGGCGGTCAACGTGAGTTCGTGCCGGTGCTGGCGCGCGCGGCGGTTGCCGTGGGCGTCTCCGGCCTGTTTGCCGAGACCCATCCGGATCCGTCCAAGGCCTTGAGCGACGGTCCGAATGCGTGGCCGCTCGACCAGATGGAAGAGCTGCTCGAGACCCTGATGGAGCTCGACGGCGCCGTAAAGCGTCGCGGATTCAAGAACCACGCTTGATCGTTCCTCCGGAACGGTATGATTGACGGTATAGCGGAACCGCAAAGGTTCCGGGGAGACAGGCTGGATGGTCGAGGACAACGGGATCCATGTCGCGGGCGAACCTCGCCAGCGTGCGGCGCGCCTGCCGCAGTCGGGTCACGGCATCGCCTCGTTCGTCATCGCCCTCGTTTCCGGGCTCGTCGTCCTCGCCGGCATTTCCTTCGCTGCACTGATGGTCGCCTCGGGCGACCCCGAGCAGCATATGGAAGTGTTCGGCGTCGTCGGCCTCGTTCTCTGCGCCTTTCTCATCCTTGCCCTCGTCGGCCTCGTGCTGGGTATCGTCGCCCTGCGCCGGCAGGACCGCCGCCGCACGTTTGGCGCGATCGGGCTGGGACTCAACGCTTTCATCCTGATCGGTACCGTGGGACTCGCGTTCCTCGGTACTTTCTTTCGTCATTCCAACTCGTAACGGGAACCGCATGACCACCGATATCACCAAGATCCACGCCCGCGAGATCCTCGATTCCCGCGGCAACCCCACGCTCGAAGCCGAGATCACCCTGGCCGACGGTTCCTTCGGTCGCGCAGCGGTGCCCAGCGGCGCCTCCACCGGCACGCGTGAAGCCGTGGAGCTGCGCGACGGCGACAAGAAGCGCTACGACGGCAAGGGCGTGACCAAGGCCGTCGGCAACGTCAACACCACGATCGCCAAGGCGCTCGCGGGTTTCGACGCCGCCGACCAGAAGGGTCTCGATGCCAAGCTCATCGCCCTCGATGGCACCGACAACAAGGGCAACCTGGGCGCCAACGCCCTGCTCGGTGTTTCCATGGCCGCCGCCCACGCCGTAGCCGCTTCGAAGAAGCAGGCCCTGTGGCAGTACCTGATGGTCGACGGCGGCGGCTCGCTGCCGGTGCCGATGATGAACATCATCAACGGCGGCGCGCATGCGGATAACAACGTCGATGTGCAGGAGTTCATGGTGCTGCCGGTCGGCGCGCCGAACTTCGCCGAAGCCCTGCGCTACGGCGCCGAGATCTTCCACGCGCTGAAGTCGGTGCTGAAGGGTCGCGGCCTGAACACCGCGGTGGGCGACGAAGGCGGCTTCGCGCCGAACCTCAAGTCCAACGTCGAAGCGCTCGACACCATCCTCGAGGCCGTCAACAAGGCCGGTTACAAGGTCGGAAGCGACATCCTGCTCGGCCTCGATGTAGCCAGCTCGGAGTTCTTCAAGGACGGCAAGTACGACCTCGAAGGCGAGGGCAAGGTGTTCACTCCCGAGCAGTGGGTCGACACGCTGGCTTCCTGGTCGAAGCAGTACCCCATCGTCACTATCGAAGACGGCATGGCCGAAGGCGACTGGACCGGCTGGGCTCACCTGACCAAGGCGATCGGCGAAGGCATCCAGCTGGTCGGCGACGATCTCTTCGTCACCAACCCGAAGATCTTCCAGGAAGGCATCGACAAGAAGATTGCCAACGCCATCCTGATCAAGGTCAACCAGATCGGCACGCTGTCCGAAACGCTCGAAGCCATCGCCATGGCACATCGTGCCAAGTACGCGGCCATCGTTTCGCACCGCTCCGGCGAGACCGAAGACACCACGATTTCGGACATCGCCGTGGCGACCACCGCGACCCAGATCAAGACCGGTTCGCTGTGCCGCACCGATCGCGTGGCCAAGTACAACCAGTTGCTACGCATCGAGGAAGCCCTCGGTACGAAGGCCCGCTATGCCGGCCGGGATGCGTTCCCGAGCCTGTCCAAGCTGCCCGGCTGAGTCGTGCCTTGAGCAACGCGGCAATCCTGCGCTGGATCGGACTGATCCTCGTCATCATCCTCATCGCGCTGCAGCTGAAGCTGTGGGTCGGCGGTGGGGGCATGGCCGAGGTCGATTCACTGCGCGCGTCGGTCCAGAAACAGACTGAGGAAAACGCCACGCTGCTCAAGCGCAACCAGGCGCTTGCCGCGGACGTGGAAGATCTCAAGCATGGTGAGCAGGCCACCGAAGCGCGTGCGCGCCAGGAACTTGGCCTGATCAAGCCGAACGAGACCTTCTACCAGATCGTCGAGCCGGGAGCGGCGACCAGTGCGCCGCCGCCCCCGCCGCCCGTCGGTCCCGGCACGCAGTGATGGATGCGCTGTGGTGCGTGGTACCGGCCGCCGGCAAAGGCGTCCGGGCTGGCGGCGATCGGCCGAAGCAGTACCAGTCCCTGGCGGGACGGCCCTTGCTCGACCACACGCTCGAACGCCTGGCGGCACATCCACGTATCGCCGGGCTGGTCGTCGTCATTGCGGCGGACGACCCCCATTTTTCTGCCGTCGAATCGATTGGCGGCAAGCCCCTCATCTCCGCCATCGGCGGGGGTGAACGCAGCGATTCCGTTCTGGCGGGCGTGCTGGCCTTGCCGGCCACGGTGGCTCGGGACCATTTCGTGCTGGTCCACGACGCGGCCCGCCCTTGCGTGCGCGCCGACGACATCACCCGACTGATCGACCAGGCGGGGAAGGGCGAGGGTGGCCTGTTGGGCGCGCCTTTGCGCGATACCCTCAAACGGGCCGACGCCGCCTGTCACAGCACGGCCACCGAGCCGCGCGAAGGTCGCTGGCGGGCGTTTACGCCGCAGATGTTCCGGCGTGGGGCCCTGGCGCATGCACTCGCCCTTGCCACCGCGGACGGTATCGTCGTCAGTGACGAAGCGATGGCGATGGAGCGCATGGGCGTCATGCCGTTGCTGGTAGAAGGTTCGGAAGACAACATCAAGGTGACGACGCCGGCGGATTTCGCGCTGGCGGAGTTCCTGCTCGGGAGAACTCGGTAATGCGTATCGGACAGGGATTCGACGTCCACGCCTTCGGTGAGGGCGATCACGTGATGCTCGGCGGCGTGCGCGTGGCGCATTCGCAGGGCGTGCTTGCGCATTCGGACGGTGACGTCGTGTTGCACGCGCTTTGCGATGCGCTACTCGGCGCGCTGGCACTGGGTGACATCGGCAAGCACTTCCCGCCGTCGGACGAAAAGTGGCGTGGCGCGGACAGCCGCAGCTTCGTTCGCGCCGTGGCGGACATGCTCACCCAGCGCGGTTACGCCCTGGGCAACGCCGACATCACCGTCATCTGCGAGGCGCCCAAGGTGGGCCCGCACGCGCAAGCCATGCGTGAAGCGATCTCGGCCGATCTCGGCGTCGATATCGATTGCATCAGCATCAAAGCGACCACCACGGAAACCCTGGGTTTCACGGGTCGCCGCGAGGGCATCGCTGCCCTGGCGACGGTGCTGGTGCAACGGACATGAGCGACAACGAGTCACGAGCCGCCACGCCGCGACTGCACGACCGGCTCGAGGCGATCACCGACCTCCTGCGCCGTCGCGAAGGCTTGCTGGCTTTCGCCGGCGCGGCGCCGGATGGCGATGAGTCTCCCCTCGGTGCAGCCGACGCGGAACTCCAGGCCCTCCTCGACGGACTACATCCGGCTGACCTCGCCGACGTGTTCGAATCGCTTCCGCTGCAGGATCGCCTCGCGGTCTGGCAGCTGATCCGTAGTGACCGCGACGGCGACATCCTGCTCGAAGTCTCGGACTCGGTGCGTGAATCGCTCATTGCGGACATGGACGATCGCGAGATTCTCGCCGCCGTGGAACCGCTGGACGCGGACGAACTTGCCGATCTTGTCGACGACCTGCCGACCGAAGTGCTGCCCGAGCTCATGGCCAGCCTCGATGCGCAGGATCGTGAGCGCGTGCAGGCCGCCATGTCCTATGAGGACGACCAGGTCGGCGCGTTGATGGACTTCGACATGGTCACCATCCGCGAGGACATCAGCCTCGAGGTGGTGCTGCGCTACCTGCGTCGCTTCGACGAGTTGCCCGCGCAGACCGACAAACTTTTCGTCGTCAATGCGGACAGCGTGCTGACCGGCGTGCTGCCGCTGCACTGGCTACTGGTGAACTCGCCGGACAAGATGGTCCGCGAGATCATGGCGCCCGATGTGAACACGTTTCGCCCCGAAGACGACGCGTACGACGTGGCCCAGGCCTTCGAACGCTACGACCTGGTTACCGCGCCCGTGGTGGACGCGGGCATGCGCCTGATCGGCCGTATCGCCGTCGATGCCATGCTCGACTTCATCCGTGAGGAGAGCGAGACCGAAGCGCTTTCACGCGGTGGTCTGCGCGAAGAGGAAGACATCTTCGCTTCGGTATGGAAGTCCGTACGCAACCGCTGGGCGTGGCTGGCGATCAACCTGGTGACCGCGTTCGTCGCCTCGCGCGTTATCGGGCTGTTCGAACATTCCATCGAGAAGCTGGTGGCACTGGCTGCGCTGATGCCTATCGTCGCCGGTATCGGCGGCAATTCCGGCAACCAGACCATCACCATGATTGTTCGCGCCATGGCATTGGAGCAGGTCGGTACCTCCCAGGTGCGCCGGCTGTGGCGGAAGGAACTGGGCGTGTCCTTGTTCAATGGACTGGTGTGGGGCGGCGCCATTGGTATCGCAGCGTGGCTGCTCTACGGCAACCCTGCACTCGGGGTGGTCATGACGGCCGCCATGACACTGAATCTCCTGCTCGCCGCCTTCATGGGCGTGGGCATTCCCATGCTGATGATCAAGCTCGGTCGCGATCCCGCGCTGGGCTCCAGCGTGCTCATCACCGCCGTGACCGATAGCGGCGGTTTCTTCATTTTCCTGGGGCTGGCGACGATTTTCCTGCTCTAGAAGGCCGCAAGACATGACAGACAACGAACTTCCCTTCGCCTTCGGCGCTCCGCCGCTGCGCGGCCGCCTGCGCTCGACGCCCGAGGATTTCTTCGTCGAGGAAATCCTCGGCTATGAGGCCGACGGTGCCGGCGAGCATGCCTTCCTGCTGGTCGAAAAGCGCGGTGCGAATACCGAATGGGCGGCGCGCGAACTGGCGAAATTCGCCGGCATTCAGCCGATGAATGTCGGATACGCGGGCATGAAGGATCGCCATGCGGTCACGCGCCAGGTCTTCACCGTGCACCTGCCGGGCAAGGCCGATCCGGATTGGTCGGCCTTGCCGTCCGAGGACATGAAGATCCTTTCGGCGGGGCGCCATTCACGCAAGATCAAACGGGGCGCGCTGCGCGGCAACCGCTTCGTGTTGGTGCTGCGTGAGGTGGAGGGCGACCGTGCCGCCGCCGAAGAGCGCCTCGCCGCCATCGCCAGTCGCGGCGTGCCCAACTACTTCGGCGAGCAACGTTTCGGTCTCGGCGGCAACAACGTTGCCCAGGCCAAGCAGATGTTCGGCGGGCGCCGCGTCGACCGCGACAAGCGTTCCATCCTGCTTTCGGCCGCGCGCTCGCACATCTTCAACGGTGTGCTGGCGGAGCGCGTCGGCGCAGGGCAGTGGGACGCGCCGATGGACGGTGAAATCTGGTCCCTGGAGGGTTCGCGCTCGTGGTTCGGGCCGGAGGCGTTCAACGACACCCTGGCCGAGCGTCTCGCACGCTTCGATATCCACCCGTCCGGCCCACTGTGGGGCGACGGTGAACCGCCATCCGCCGGTGCGGTGGGAGAGTTGGAGCGCGCGGTCGCTGCACGCGATGAGGATCTGGCGAAGGGGTTGGCAGGGGCGCGTATGGACCAGGAGCGCCGCGCATTGCGCTTGCTGCCGCGTGATCTTACGTGGCGCTGGCTGGATGATGGGGCGCTGGAAGTGTCATTCGGGCTGCCGGCCGGGGCGTATGCGACGACAGTGTTACGGGAAGTTGCCGCAACCCTGTAACTCACGAATCGCCGATGAATCGTCTCCTACAGACAGAAGGGCAGGTATCAACCTTTCAACAGGACGACGACTGCGCCGGTGCCACCCTGCATCGGCCGCGCGGAGGCGAATGCCACCACATCGTCACGACGCCTGAGCAACCGGTCGGTCAAACCTTTCAACACCGGCCCCGCGGCCTTGGAGCGCAAGCCCTTGCCATGAATGATCCGCACGCAGCGGATCCCGTCGTGACGACATTCGGCGAGGAACTCGGCGATCGTCATCTGCGCTGCGGCGGCGTTCATCTGGTGCAGGTCGACATCGGCCTGGATGCTGAACTGGCCGCGCTTGAGTTGCTTGAGCAGCTTCGGCGGGTAGCCATCGCGCAGGTAAGAAAGTTCTTCGCCGACTTCCAGGTCGGCCGGGTCGTAGTCGAACAGCAGCGATTCCGCCGGCACGGCGGCCTCGTCGGCGTCGCGCATGTGCGGATACGGTTCGGGGCGCGGGCGCTCGGGCAGCGACTCCACGGGCGCCATGGGCCGCACGTCACCGATTGCCTCCCGAAAGAGCCGGCTGTCGTCGTCATGCAGGGGTGGCGCGCGTCGCTTCATTGCCCTCATCCTAGCTGCGTTCCGTGAATCCCGCTGCCCGCTCCGGTAGACTTGGACGGGTCAGGCGGCCTTGTCGATATAGGGCCGCCGCACCCGATTTTCGATCTGGATCAGCATGCAAGTTCTGGTTAGCAACGACGACGGCGTAGAGGCTCCGGGCATCCGGATCCTCGCCGGGCGTCTGGCCGAGTTCGGCACGGTGACCGTGGTTGCACCCGACCGCGATCGCTCCGGCGCGAGCAATTCGCTCACCCTCGATGCGCCCATCCGGGCCCATCGCATGGAGAACGGGTTCTACCGTGTCGCAGGCACGCCGACGGACTGCGTTCACCTCGCGCTGGCGGGCATGCTCGATCATGAGACCGACATCGTTGTCTCGGGCATCAACAACGTCGCCAACCTCGGTGACGATGTCATCTACTCGGGCACGGTTTCGGCGGCCATGGAAGGGCGCTTCCTCGGACTTCCCGCGATCGCCGTGTCGCTGGTGACGAAGGAAGACTCCGGTCGCCATTTCGATTCAGCGGCGAGCGCGGTTCTCATGATCATGCGTCGGTTGATCGTTGATCCGCTGCCGGCCGACACGATCCTCAATGTGAACGTGCCCGACCTGCCTTGGGAAGAGATTCGCGGCTTCGAGGTCACCCGGCTGGGCAAGCGCCATCGCGCGGCGCCGGCGATCCGCACGGAAGATCCTCGCGGCCGCACCATGTGGTGGATCGGCCCGCCGGGCGAAATCGACGATGCCGGTCCCGGGACCGATTTCAACGCGGTCAGCCGTGGCTTTGTGTCGGTCACGCCGATCCACACCGACCTGACCCGCTTCCAGGCGCTGGAAAAAGTCAGCAGCTGGATGCTCCCGCTGTCTTCGGCGATGGGTAACGAGGAGGCGGCCTGAGGTGGTGAACCTGCATGCCCTGCCTCCTTCGGCCCTGCGCGGCGAGGGGATGACCTCGCAGCGTGCGCGTGACCGGCTGGTCGCGAAACTGGCCGAGGAAGGTATCCGTGACGATCGGGTCCTGGAGGTCATCCGGCAACTGCCGCGACATCACTTCATCGACCAGGCGCTGCATTCGCGCGCCTACGAGAACACCGCGCTACCGATCGGGCATGGCCAGACCATTTCACAGCCCTGGATCGTCGCCCGCATGACCGAAGCGCTGATCGAGCACGGTGTGCCAGAGCGCGTGCTCGAAATCGGCACCGGCTCCGGTTACCAGGCCGCCGTGCTGGCCGGCATCGTGACCACGGTCTACACCGTGGAGCGGATCGAGGAACTGCTGCGCCAGGCGCGCCGCCGGTTCCGTCAGCTCGGCATCGAAAACCTCCGCTCGCGCCACGACGACGGCAAGCTGGGTTGGGAGTCGGACGCACCGTTCGACGCCATCATTCTCACCGCCGCCGGCGATCGCGTACCCATGAAGCTGCTTGACCAGCTCAAGCCGGGCGGCGTGCTCGTCGCACCGGTGGGTAGCCCCAGCCAGCAAGTGCTCCTGCGCCTGCGCAAGGGCGAGAACGGCGAAGTGATCCGGGAAGAACTGGGTGCGGTCAGTTTCGTACCCTTGCTCGGTGGCATCGGTTGATGCACCTCCACTACAGGGAAAACCGCTGAATGCGGATGTTCGCTTCGCTCTACGAACGCGCCATTGTCTGGGCGCGCCATCGTCACGCGGTCCGCTACCTCGCAGGCCTGTCCTTCGTCGAAGCCTTCATCTTCCCGATCATGCCGGAAGTGATGCTCGCGCCGATGATGCTGGCCGAGCCGCGCAAGGCATTCCGCTATGCGAACTGGAGCCTGCTGTTTTCGCTGGCCGGTTCGCTGGTTGGCTACATGCTCGGCCACTATGCCTACGAGGGATTGAAGCCGTTGCTCGAATCGATGCATCTGCTCGCACCGATTCAGAAAGGCGTCGCCAGCCTGCAGGCCGACATGGCCGCACATTCGTTCGCCCTGTACGTCGTGCTGGCGATGGCCGCGCTGCAGCCCGTGGTGCCGATGAAGTTCGTGACCTGGGCGGCCGGCATCGTCGGCGTGCCGCTGCTGCCGTTCCTGCTCTGCGTGCTGGTTGGCCGTGGCAAGCGGGTCTGGTTGCTGGCCTTGCTCGTCCGGCTGTTCGGTGAACGCGCAGAGCGGGTCCTGCATAAACACATTGAGTGGATAGGTTGGGCTGCTATCGTGGCAGTCGTCCTCCTGGCCGTGTGGTGGTTCCTGCTGCGATGAGTGCCCGTGAAAGGAAATCCGCGATGCTCATGATCCGTCCGCTCGCCCTGGCGGGTGTGCTGTCGGCTGCCGTGGTTCTGGCCGGCTGTGATGTCACGCGCAGTTCCGTCATCGTCACGAGAAGCCCGGGTAGCTACACCCCGACGCACACCGCGACGCCGCCCCCGGCACCGCCGGGCGGCAGCTACCGGGTCATGAAGGGCGACACGCTCTACAGCATCGCTTTCCGCAACAAGGTGGATTTCCGCGACCTCGCCAGCTGGAACGGTATCGCCTCGCCGTACACCATCTGGCCCGGTCAGGACCTGCGTCTCTCGCCGCAGGGGCACGAGAACAAGCCGGCTCCGTCGCACGCCGCACCCGTGGTCGTTGCACCTCCGCCGCCCAGCGCCAGCGCGCCACATGGCGCGCCTCCGCAGGCGCAACCTGTACAGCCTGCGCAGCCCGCTTTCCAGAGTGTCACCGAGGCGGACGTGACGCCTCCGGCCGCGCCGGCGCCAGCGACCACAACCAATACGCCCGTGGTGGTAGCCGGCAAGCCGGCGGAGTCCGTGGTGCCGGTACCGGTTCCGGTGCCGCCGCCGAGTGCTGCCAACGGTCCCGTCCCGACGCCTGCGCCGGTGGAAAATCCCCCGGCCGCCACGCCCATTGTCACCAGTGGCGCGTCCCGCAATGCAGGCGGCATCGCCTGGCGCTGGCCCGCGGACGGCACGATGTTGAAGAAATTCTCATCGGGCGACGCCATTCCCGGCATCGAGATCGGCGGCAAGGCCGGCGACCCAGTACGTTCGGCCGCCGACGGCGTCGTCGTCTACAGCGGCAACGGCCTGGTCGGCTACGGCGAGCTGGTCATCATCAAGCACAGCGACAGCTTCCTCTCCGCCTACGGACACAACCGCAAGCGACTGGTGAAGGAAGGTGAGAAAGTGAAGGCCGGCCAGGCAGTGGCCGAAATGGGCTCGAGCGGCGCGACGCGCGACGAACTCCAGTTCCAGATCCGCCGCGACGGCAACCCCGTCGACCCGCTGCAGTACCTGCCGGCAAAATAGAACATGGCCTCGGGCGCAGCCCGAGGCCACTAGCCCGTACGAGCCGATTCATCGGCGAATACCGGGCAGATGTAGGAGCCGATTCATCGGCGAATAGAAAATACACGCGCTGCGCAGCAGCGCTTCCTTCCAGGTTGCTGGTCTCAGTTCCTGTCCAAGGAAGAGCTCGCCGATGAATCGGCTCCTACACAGAGCTCAGCTTAACCCTGGCGCTTGCTGCGAATCTCAAACGCCTGCAGGTGCGCGAACGCCACCTCCAGCATGGGCGCCTTGATCCCCGCATCCCGCGCGCGGCGCAGCATGTCGCCGACGATATGGTCGGCCTCGATACGCTGCCCCGATTCCAGGTCGCGGAGCATGGAAGCGGTGAGCGCTGAGCCTTCCTGTGTCAGGGTTTTCCAGGCAAAAGCGCGGGCGTTATCCGGTACGGCATGGCCAGTCGCGCGGGCCACCGCGAGGCATTCCTCATACATCTGCTCGGTGAGCTGGCGACCATCGTCGGTGGCGACGATGTCACCGACACTCGCGCGGAACAGGCATGTCGCCCCGGCAAGCGTGGCAAGGAAAGTGAACTTGGCCCAGAGGTCGCGTTCGATGTCGGTCGAATGCGTGTGGTCGATGTTCGCCTTCGCAAAGGCATCGGCGATGGCGGTGCCTCGGCCCTCATGGTCTGCACCGTCGCGTTCGCCGAAGGTCACCGAAGCTCCGCTGCCAAAGTGGAGGATCTCGCCGGCAGGCCCCTTGGCGGCGCTGATGACGCACATCCCGCCGATGATGCGATCCGGTCCGAAGCGCTTGTCGAGCACCGGGTAGTGAGCCAGGCCATTGAGGATCGGCAGGATCGCCGTCGTCTCGCCGACAGCCGGATCGATCGCCTCGATCGCCGAATGAAGGTCGTAGGCCTTGCAGGAAAGCAGCACCAGGTCGAAGTGGCCTGCGGCTGACACGGTGTCGGCAGTGACGTGTTTCACCGTCAGGGTGGCATCGCCGAACGGGCTCTTGATGACCAGACCCGTCGCATCCAGTGCGGCCGCCCGGTCCGGCCGGACCAGGAAGGTGACGTCCGCGCCGCCCTGGCTCAGGCGGCCGCCGAAGTAACCACCGGTACCGCCGGCACCGAGGACGAGGATGCGCATGGTTTGCTTACCCCTGGGGCAGGATGAAGGCCGCCAGGACCTTCCGGCCCTCACCGGCCAGAAGGCTATAAGTACGCGCGGCCGAGCCGTTGGTCATCGCCTCGACGCCGATGCCCTGGCGCAGGAAGCCGGCCATGACTTCGGCCGGCGGAAACACCTGGCGTTCGCCGGTACCAATGATGACCAGCTCGGGCTTCAGACCGGCGATCAGGGCGACATCGTCCAGGGTGAGCTGCTTCGCGTCGGTCACCGGCCAGTCCTCGACGACCTTCTCGGGCGTCAGCAGGAGGCTCTTGTGGAAGTCGCGGTCGACGATCGTGACCGTGTCCGCGCCGACCCGGCGCACGAAGAGGTACTCGCCAGGGTGCTCGAACGAGAGGTCCATGGCGGGTTACCGGGGCAGGGCGAGCTTCGGGTCCTGCTCGTTCCGGCGGAACAGGACGACGATATGGCCGATTTCCTGGACCTTTTCGGAGCCGGTCTGGCTGGTCAGGAAGTCGATCTGGGCCTGGCGCTCGTCCTTGTCGCCTCCGGAGAGCTTGACCTTGACCAGTTCATGGATGTCCAGGGCCTGGGCGAGTTCCTTGGCCACGGCCTCGGTGGCGCCCTTGTTACCCAGCAGGACGACCGGCTTGAGATCGTGGGCCATGCTGCGGAGATAGCGGGACTGTGTAGGGGAAAGCGACATTGCGTTCAGGTTCGATGTGCGGCTGACAGGCGTCAAAGGGTATCATGCAAGGCCCGCTCCTTATTAAGACTCTGGTCGAAAGCCATGGCACGCAGCAAGACCAGCTCCCAGTGGCTGAAAGAGCACTTCGACGATCCCTACGTCAAAAGGGCTCAGGCGGAAGGTGCGCGCTCGCGCGCCATCTACAAGCTCGAGGAGCTGATCGAGCGCGATCGCCTGATCAAGCCCGGCATGACCATCGTCGACCTCGGCGCCGCCCCCGGCGGCTGGTCCCAGCTGGCGCGCCAGCGCCTGGGCGACACCGGCAGGGTCATCGCCATGGACATCCTGCCCATGGCCAGCCTGGCCGGCGTGGAGTTCATGCAGGGCGATTTCCGCGAAGAAAGCGTTCTTCACGAGCTGGAGTCCATGCTCGGTGGCCAGAAGGTCGATCTTGTCCTGTCGGACATGGCCCCCAATATGTCCGGTGTGGCACTGGCCGATCAGATCCGTGCGATGGACCTTTGTGACCTGGCCCGGGAGTTCAGTCTCGGCTGGCTCAAGCCGGGTGGTTCATTCCTGGTGAAATTGTTCCAGGGCGTGGGGTTCGACGAGTACCTTAAGAACTTGCGCGCTGACTTCAGTCGCGTGACGATGCGTAAACCGAAAGCCTCCCGCGCACGTTCGGCGGAGGTGTATGCACTGGCGACCGGCCTCAAGTCGGCGTCCCGGTAACCTGGCGAGAACACCGCATGAATGAGATGGCAAAAAATCTGTTGCTCTGGCTGATCATCGCGGTGGTCCTTCTGACCGTGTTCCAGACCTTCAATCCCCATGGCGGTTCGTCGCAGGACATGTCCTACACGACGTTCGCCCAGAACATCGATAACGGCAACGTCGCCAGCGGCACGATCACCTCCACGGCGCCGCCGACGATCACCGGCAAGCTGAAGGACGGTGGCGCCTACCGCACCGTGGTGCCCATGGTCGGCATGTCCAGCAGCGACCTCGTCAAGCAGATGCGCGACAAGGGCGTCGAGCTGCGTCAGGAGCCGGCCGATAACGGCTTCTCCCTGCTCGGCCTGCTGTTCAACTGGCTGCCCATCATCATCTTCGTTGCCGTGCTGATCTGGTTCATGCGCCAGATGCAGGCCGGTTCCGGTGGTCGTGGCGCCATGAGCTTCGGTCGCTCGCGCGCCAAGCTGCAGGGCGAAGACCAGGTCAAGGTCAATTTCACCGACGTCGCCGGCTGTGACGAGGCGAAGGAAGAAGTGGGCGAACTCGTCGAGTTCCTCCGCGACCCGGGCAAGTTCCAGAAGCTCGGCGGCAAGATTCCCCGCGGCGTCCTGATGGTGGGCCCTCCGGGTACCGGTAAGACGCTGCTCGCCAAGGCGATCGCGGGCGAAGCCAAGGTGCCGTTCTTCTCGATCTCCGGTTCGGATTTCGTCGAGATGTTCGTCGGCGTCGGCGCGAGCCGCGTACGCGACATGTTCGAGCAGGCCAAGAAGCACGCGCCCTGCATCATCTTCATCGACGAGATCGACGCCGTCGGCCGCCATCGTGGCGCCGGCATGGGCGGCGGTCACGACGAGCGCGAGCAGACCCTGAACCAGCTGCTGGTCGAAATGGATGGCTTCGAAGGCACCGAGGGCGTCATCGTCATCGCCGCCACGAACCGTCCCGACGTGCTCGATCCGGCCCTGCTGCGTCCGGGTCGCTTCGATCGCCAGGTCGTCGTCGGCCTGCCCGACGTGAAGGGCCGCGACCAGATCCTCAAGGTGCACATGCGCAAGGTGCCGACCGCGGCCGACGTCGATCCGATGGTCATCGCGCGTGGTACCCCGGGCTTCTCCGGTGCGGACCTGGCCAACCTCGTCAATGAGGCGGCACTCTTCGCCGCGCGTGAGAACGCTCGCGAAGTGCGCATGAGCCATCTGGACCGAGCGCGCGACAAGATCCTCATGGGTGCGGAGCGTCGCTCCATGGCCATGAACGACGAAGAGAAGAAGCTCACCGCGTATCACGAGGCTGGCCACGCGATCATCGGTCGCCTGGTGCCCGAGCACGACCCGGTCTACAAGGTCACGATCATTCCGCGCGGTCGCGCGCTGGGCGTCACGATGTACCTGCCCGAAGGCGATCGGTACAGCATGAACAAGGTGGCGATCGAATCGCAGCTCTGCTCGCTGTATGGCGGCCGCGTTGCCGAAGAACTCATCTTCGGTCACGACAAGGTCACCACCGGTGCGTCGAACGACATCGAGCGTGCCACCAAGATGGCCCGCAACATGGCGACCAAGTGGGGCCTGTCCGACGAGCTCGGTCCGGTCACCTACGGCGAGGAAGAAGACGAGGTCTTCATCGGACGCTCCGTCACGCAGCACAAGAGCGTTTCCAACGAGACCGCACGCAAGATCGACGAAGTGGTGCGCACCATCCTTGATCGCGCTTACGCGCGCAGCAAGGAGCTGCTGACCACGAACATCGACAAGCTGCACGTCATGGCCGAGACGCTTCTGCTGTACGAGACCATCGACGCGCGCCAGATCGACGACATCATGAATGGTCGCGAGCCCGGCCCACCGATCGACTGGACCAAGCCTGGTTCGCCGCCTCCGCCGCCCCCGCGTGGTGACGCTGGCTCGGCACCGGACAAGGTCGGCAAGCCTGCTACGCAGCTGTAAGAAGGGAAGGGCGGCCACTGGCCGCCCTTCTTCGTTGTAGGAGCCGATTCATCGGCGAATGCTAACGATGTGGGAGCCGCTTCAGCGGCGAATGGGTGCTCGCGAATACGTCGCCCATCGCGCATTCAGACGGCCGATGACGCCACTTGTTACCAATTCGAGAAAAATACTTTCAGAAAAGTGTTGACGCCCACGCTCGATATCTGAATAATTCCGCTTCTCGACACGGCGCCAACGCTTCACAGCGGCAGGCAACGAGTCAAAGGTTTAAAGTGTGCGCCCGTAGCTCAGTTGGATAGAGTACCAGGCTACGAACTTGGTGGTCGGGAGTTCGAATCTCTCCGGGCGCACCATCTTTAAAAGCGGTTGAAAGTGTGGTGTGTTCATACGGATTGACGGGCTTGGGCTAGACCCGTAACATTTGAAGGCTTCACCTTGTTATATCGGTGAGTGCTTTAAGTTTCGGGGTATAGCTCAGTCTGGTAGAGCGCCAGCTTTGGGAGCTGGATGTCGGGGGTTCGAATCCCTCTGCCCCGACCAGTCGGCGTTCTACGTACAGTGCCTGCGCCTGTAGCTCAACCGGATAGAGCATCGGCCTTCTAAGCCGACGGTTGCAGGTTCGATTCCTGTCGGGCGCGCCAGATGGTGTTTTATGGTGGGCGTAGCTCAGCTGGTTAGAGTACCGGATTGTGATTCCGGATGTCGTGGGTTCGAGTCCCATCGTCCACCCCACTTACAACGTGCGATGTGTTTCAAAATGGGCCGTTAGCTCAGTTGGTAGAGCAGTTGACTCTTAATCAATTGGTCGTAAGTTCGAATCTTACACGGCCCACCATTTTGGAAGGCGCTTAGGGAAACCTAAGCGCCTTTTCTTTTTGCCTTCATGTTTCCCGCGAGCAGAGCGATGGATACCGACAAGCCTGGCAAGTCGAGAACGCCGCGACGCGATGGTCGTCCAGGCTCTGGCCTGTTGATCCGTCCGCATGTTGGGGCTGAGACGCGGGTGAAGTCGGGTGGGCGGGCGCAGCGAAGCGTAGATGCGACGGAGACGGTTAGGAGCGACGTGCCGGACGTTGCTCCTAACGGCGAGGACTCAGAGACTCGTCCACGCTCGAAGTAGCGGAGATTTCTAGTCAGAAGACGCTGAACGAGTTTGCATCGTTGGCGCATTGTCCACCGCCGCAGGTGGCCATGCGGGTAGGGGCCGTCCCCAAGTTGGGCATGAAACACGAGACATATACCTGGCTCGACCCCGATACCGCTCCAGGGGTCGGATCGCTGGCAGAGCCGCGACAGCGATTGTCCACGACAAGGTCGCTGCTGATCGTCCCCGGTCCGTCGAGGCGGTACGTGGAATCGCCGCGGTGGACGGAGTTTTGATTCGCGGGGACCACATAGTTCCCGGGAGCGACTGCCCGCAAGTAAGGGGCACGGATCTCCGACGTCGCACTTGCGCTGGGTTCTAGAGGCACCTCGCGGCGGCACGAGCCGCCACCCAGCGTTTCAGGACTGATTCTCACGACGCTGCCTTTTGACACTTCCATCCCGGAGGTCGCGCAGATGCGTTCATCCAGTTCTTGGGTGGCGCGCGGTTGCGAGCCGTGCAAGTAGAGATAGTCGCCGTTCTCTAGCTCGATGAGGTGCTGCTCGACGAGTGTGTTCATGCCTTGCTCGTCCTTCAGGACCACCTGCCTGACGACACGCTTTTCGCCCTCCGGCGAAATAGTGGCGCTTTGCTGGGTGACTTGGGCGATTGCGACAATCGGCAGTACAGCGGCGCAGATGGGAATCAGGTATCGCATCAGGTTGTCTCCTTGGTTGGGAGGCCTAGGATCGGCGTCGCGGAGGGTCGGTTACATACGCGGATTCTGAAAAAAGGACTACATCAAAATTCTTGTCTCGCGCCGTGGCGCGAATTCGTTGCCTTATAGCTCGGTGCCGGGGCGATGGACCTCGGGGCCCGCGAGACCTAGAATGGCGCCGCGAGCGAGAGTGGCGGAATTGGTAGACGCACCAGATTTAGGTTCTGACGGGTAAAACCGTGCGGGTTCGAGTCCCGCCTCTCGCACCAACCAGGGATCGAGCCATGACTAGTGACGAGCAACTCGTTCGCCGCCTGTACGAAGGGTTCAACAGAAGGGATATCGAGGCCGTCCTTGCCGCTTTGGCCGACGACGTGGCCTGGGCCAATGGCATGGAAGGGACGCACGTCCACGGGCGCGATGCCGTCCGCGAATACTGGACTTACCAGTGGTCCGTCATTGACCCATCAGTCGAGCCGCTGAGTGTCGCCCGAGGCGATGACGGTGCGACGATTGTCAAAGTGCATCAGGTTGTCCGCGATCTGCAGGGCCAGATCCTTCTCGATGAAGTGATCCACCACTCTTTTCTCGTGACGGCTGGCCGGGTGCAGCGCTTCGACATTGTCGGGCCATCCGAGCTCAAGAACGTTTCCCACTAATCCGACCCGATGGGTCATGGCAGGATAGTCGTCTTGAATTCAGTGCTGGGGACGGGGTCAAGATTCTGGTGGTCGAAGCTGGCCGGGGTCGTTGCCTTGGCGGGCTTTTGCGTCACGCTGTTCATCCACGCGCGAACCATTCTTCATCTGCCGCTTCCGTCGGAATTTTCGGCGGGTTTTCCGCTCCCATTTCCTCTGTTCGTCGGTGTGATGCTCGTGTTCGCGCCGATGATTCTCGACGCTGGCGACGGACGGTTGGGGAGGGTGTCGAATTCACGGCTTGTCGCTGGCATGCCAACGTGGGCGCGCGTCGCGATAGGCGTCTGCGCTGCCTATGTCGCCATCAACTTCGTCTGGATCATGGTCGGCCACGGCTACAAAGTGCACGTGTCTGGCGGCAAAGCTGTCGCTTACGCTTCAGGCGTCTCGCGGACACTCAGTGATGGAGAGTATCGAGACTACCTGGAGTGGCAGGCCTGCATGTGGTCGGGCCACCTTCTGATCTTCTACCTGGTCCCGGCGTTTTACTTTCTTTGTGGCCCGGGGGCGGTTGAAAAGACGGCATGAAGGATTCTCGTCGTCTCCGCGCGTCACGATCCCAGCAGCTTCAAGAGGCCAAGAGCAGCGGCGAAGGTTCCGGCAACCGCCACGTAAGGATACCAACGCGCCTCTGCGTTGATCTTCATGGTCTCGGCAGTGATCTTGCTGATTTCTGCGCGGAGCTTCTCTCGTTCGTCGTCAATCATCGGTATCGTCTCCGGCTGCGCCGGCGGTGGCATGGCGGGCATTGCTTGCTCGTAGCGTAGCAGTCGCGTCACCTTCGCGATGAGGCGATCAGGTAGGTGCCTGCGTTTTCCGCGCTACGATTGTGCCCAAAACGGCCAGCACCACCGTAATCGCAAAGTTCGCCGCAAACGCCGCGGTATGCGACACGTTCAACAGCGCAGCGAACAACGTACCGCCTATCGCCAGTGTCGTTGCGACCATCAACGACTCGCACAATTGCAATGCCGAGCTGTTGCTACCTTGCTCGTGCTCGCCCGACATGGAAAGTGCGAGGACGGCGACGGTGCCGTAGAGCATGCCCATGCCGAGGCCGGTCAATAGCCAACCCAATACAGCGGCGGATACTGGCATCCACGGAAACGTAGCGAGCGAAGCGGTGATGACGCCGATCACCATGAGCGCCGTGCCACGAGAGAGAAGCGCCTGCCGCGAAATGGTCGCGTAGTGTCCCTGGTACCACGAACCCGAGAACCATCCGATGGCGCCGACACTGATGGCAAGGCCGGACCATGTCGGCGACAAGCCGTGCTGCTGCGAAAACACGAGTGGCAGGAAGGCTTCCGCTCCGAAGAAGGCGGAGGCAGCCACGCCACGCAGTGCGATGACGGCTGGAAGCCCGCGCGCGGCACGCAGTGTGCCGATAGGCAGCAGCCGGTGGCCACAGCCGATAAGCAGGGCGACGGCAGGCACGAAAAGTGCGAAGGCCAGCCAGCCGTGTTCCTGGCCAGCGACGAATAGCAGACAGGTGCCGACCGAGGCACCGATGGCGTTCGCCATGTGACCTGGCTTGTCCTCCTGCGCATGTGTCGGCGGCGCCAGGGACTTCATGGGCCCTCGAAGGGCTGCTGCGGCAGGTAGGGCGAGCAGGGGCACCGCGAGGAACACCCAGCGCCAGCCGACATGCTCGACGATCGCGCCACTTATCGCGGGACCGATCAGCGCCGGGACCACCCAGGCTGCCGAGAACGACGCGAACACCTTCGGTCGTAGCGCATCCGGGTAAAGGCGCGCGACGATCACATACAGCGCAGGCGACAGGCAGCCCGCCCCGAGGCCCTGTACGAGCCGCCCCAGGATAAGGGTAGGCATGTTGTGGGCGAAACCGGCGATCAGCAGGCCGGCGACGAAGCCCAGCAGGCCCGTCCAGACGGCTGGTGCGGGGCCCTTGCGATCGCTCCAGCGACCCGAGAGGGCCATGCCAATGACGCTGGTCGCGAGCAGTCCGCCGAAGGCGATCGCATAGGCACGAAGGCCGTCAAGCTCGCGAGCCACCGTCGGCATGGCCGTAGTCACGGCCAGCGCCTCGAAGGCGAGCAGGGAGATCAGCGCGACCATGCCGAGTGTGGCTGCACGGTAGGTTGGGGAGAGGATGCCCTCGGCGCGGGTAGTCACCGCGAGCTGTGTGAGGTCGGGATTCGACATGCCCACGTTCATTCTTTCCTTGCTTGGAGTAGGGAGTTTCGCACGCTTGCGTGCGTAGCCCGGGACGCGCAGGATGCAATCTCAACCAAGGTTGAGGTCAAGCGATGCGGGAATTGAGCGTAGGCGAGGCGGCGAAGCGCGCAGGTGTCGCGGTATCGGCTCTGCACTTTTATGAACGAAAAGGGCTGATTCGCAGCCTGCGAACGGCAGGGAATCAGCGTCGCTATGCCAGCGACGTACTCCGCCGGATTGCGGTCATCCGGGTGGCCCAGCGGGTCGGCATCCCACTGGAGGCCGTCCGGCGGGCGCTTTCCGCTCTCCCGGACGAGCGGACACCCACCCGCGAAGAGTGGGCGCAGATGTCGGCGGCATGGCAGGAGGAGCTGGAGGAACGGATAGGACAGCTGGTGAATCTGAAGGACAAACTGGGCGAGTGCATCGGCTGCGGCTGTCTTTCACTGACGGCGTGCGCCCTGGCCAATCCGGGAGATGCCCTCGCCGCGGATGGTGGCGGTCCGAGGCGCTGGACGCCCGCCTGACGCCTGTTGCGGCGGCAGGAGGGCAAAACGTAGAATGGGCAGTCATTTGCGGGGTTTTTCGCCGCTGGGGAAGAAGGTGGGGCGACAAGTCCCGACTTCGCGGCGGATCCCATTGTTTCGGTTACGGCGGACGGACGTTCGCCATCGCGCCACGACTCGTGGTGGTTTCAGGAGAGGTCATGCAGGTTTCGGTTGAGAATGTCGGCAAGCTCGGGCGCAAGCTCACGGTGAAGTTTCCGGCGGAGCGCCTCGAGTCGCAGGTCAGCCAGCGCATCGCGGAGATGGGTCGCACGGTGCGTCTGAAGGGCTTCCGTCCGGGCAAGGTTCCCACCAACGTGATCAAGCAGCGCTTCGGCGCGCAGGTCCGTGGTGAGGCGCTGTCCGAACTGATCGGTAGCACCCTGCGCCAGGCCGTCGAGCAGGAAAAGCTCCAGCCGATCGCGAACCCGGCGGTGGACACCACGGGCAATCCCGAAAACGGCGAAATCGCCTACACCGCCACCTTCGAGATCATGCCGGAGTTCCCGGTGATCGACGTCGCGGCGCTCGAAATCGCTCGTCCGAAGGCTGAAGTGAAGGACACCGACATCGACAAGATGATCGAGACCCTCCGCACGCAGCGCCGCAGCTTCGACGAAGTGGCTCGTGCCTCCAAGGACGGCGATTTCGTCATGTTCGAATATGCCGCCGAAGCGGGCGACTATCGTTTCCCGACCGAAGGCCTGGAGCGCGCAGGTAGCGTGCTCGGCTCGGGCACCCTGTTCAAGGCGCTCGACGAAGCCCTGACTGGCCGCTCGGCCGGTGAAGACCTGGTCCAGGAAGTGGCTTTCCCGGAAGACTTCCGTAACCCGGAGCTCGCCGGCAAGACCGCCAAGGTCACCTTCAAGATCGTCAAGGTGCAGGAGCCGAACCTGCCGACCATCGACGCCGAGTTCGTCCAGCTGTTCGGCGTTGCCGACGGCGACATCGAGACCTTCCGCAAGGAAGTCCGTGCCAACCTCGAGCGCGAGCTCAAGGCCACCGTCATGGCCCGTCTGAAGTCCGAAGTGGCCGAGAAGCTGGCCAACGCCTTCCCGGACCTCGACGTGCCCGACCTCATGGCCGACGCCGAGGCTCGCAGCCTCGCCGCCAGCAACCTGCCGCGCGGCCAGGAGCCGAGCCCGCAGATGGTTGCCGAAGCCGCGCCGTTCGCCCGCAAGCGCGTGCTCGCCGCGCTGCTGATGGGTGAAATCGCACGCAAGAATGAGATCCGGATCGATCGCAAGCGCATGGCGGAAATGCTTTCCGCGATCGCTTCGACCTATGAAGAACCGGAGAAGGTCATTGAACTGTATAACGGCGATCCCCAACTGATGTCGGGACTGCAGAACCGCGTTATGGAAGATCAGGTGGCTGAGTGGGTGGCGGATCACGCCAAATCCACCGACCAGGAACTGAGCTTCGACGAGGTAATGCGCCCGATCGGTGCCTAACCGCAGCGATCACTTGCAACAGCCGGGCCCCACACGAAGGAGAGACCGTATGTCCATGGCTCCGATCCAGAACCTCAACCTGGTGCCCATCGTCGTCGAACAGACCTCACGCGGTGAGCGTTCGTACGACATCTATTCGCGTCTCCTCAAGGAACGCATCATCTTCGCCGTGGGGCCGGTCGACGATTACATGGCCAATGTGATCGTTGCCCAGCTGCTGTTCCTTGAGTCGGAGAACCCGGACAAGGACATCAACCTGTACATCAACAGCCCGGGCGGTTCGGTCACGGCCGGCATGGCGATCTACGACACGATGCAGTTCGTGAAGCCGGATGTCAGCACCATGTGCATCGGTCAGGCCGCCTCGATGGGCGCCCTGTTGCTGGCAGCTGGTGCGGCGGGCAAGCGTTACTCGCTGCCGCATTCGCGCATCATGATCCACCAGCCCTGGGCTGGCGGTATCTCGGGTCAGGCCACGGACATTGAGATTCACGCCCGTGAAATTCTCACCATGCGCGAGCGTCTCAACGCCATCCTTGCCCACCACAGTGGCAAGACGGTCGACGAGATTGCCCGTGATACCGAGCGTGACCGCTTCATGAGTGGCGCCGAGGCCCAGGCCTATGGCCTGATCGACTCGATTCCCGAAAAGCGCACGGTCGATACCGTCCGTTCAGCTTAATTTGAACGTTTTCGCTTTTGAAAACCGGCACTTCGCTCCTGATTCCAGGGGCGGAGTGCTGTGCTATTCTCAAAGCGTACCTGGATTCTCAGTAGGGCCCAAAGCATGAGCGACGAGCGGCAGAGCCGTTCCAACGACGGCGGCAAGATTCTTTACTGCTCCTTCTGCGGCAAGAGCCAGCATGAAGTGCGCAAGCTGATCGCCGGCCCCAGCGTGTTCATCTGCGACGAATGCGTTGAGCTGTGCAACGACATTATCCGCGAGGAACTGGAAGAGAAGGCGGCCTCCGGCCGGACCCAACTTCCCAAGCCACGCGAAATCATGGAAGCCCTCGACCAGTATGTGGTCGGCCAGACGCGCGCCAAGAAGGCGTTGTCCGTCGCGGTCTACAACCACTACAAGCGCATTGAATCGCGCCAGAAGAACGACGAAGTCGAGCTAGGCAAATCCAACATCCTCCTGATCGGTCCGACCGGTTCGGGCAAGACGCTGCTGGCCGAAACGCTGGCGCGCCTGCTCAACGTGCCGTTCACGATCGCCGATGCCACGACTCTCACCGAGGCGGGCTATGTCGGTGAGGATGTCGAGAACATCATCCAGAAGCTTCTGCAGAAGTGCGACTACGACGTCGAGAAGGCGCAGAGCGGTATCGTCTACATCGACGAAATCGACAAGATCTCGCGTAAGAGCGAGAACCCGTCGATCACCCGCGACGTTTCCGGCGAAGGTGTGCAGCAGGCCCTGCTCAAGCTCATCGAGGGCACGCTCGCCTCGGTGCCGCCGCAGGGTGGCCGCAAGCATCCGCAGCAGGAATTCCTGCAGGTGGACACTCGCAATATCCTGTTCATTTGTGGCGGTGCGTTCTCGGGCCTGGAGAAAGTCATCCAGCAGCGTTCCGAGACCACGGGCATCGGCTTTGGTGCTGAAGTCCGCTCGAAGGAGCGGACGGAGAACGTCGGCAAGATGCTTTCGGAAGTCGAGCCGGCGGATCTGGTCCGTTTCGGTCTGATCCCTGAGTTCGTCGGCCGTCTGCCAGTGGTCGCCACGCTCGACGAGCTCGACGAGGCTGCCCTCGTGCAGATTCTCACCGAGCCGAAGAACGCGGTCACCAAGCAGTTCAAGAAGCTGTTCGACATGGAAGGCGCCGAGCTGGAGTTCCGCCCGGAGGCCCTGTCCGCCATCGCCCGTCGCGCGCTCAAGCGCAAGACCGGTGCACGTGGACTGCGTACCATTCTCGAACAGGTGCTGCTCGACACGATGTTCGAACTGCCCTCGCTGGAACATGTCAGCAAGGTCGTGGTCGACGACGCCGTGATCGATGGCCAGGCCGAGCCGTATCTCATCTACCGCGGGAACCTGCAGCAGCAGCGGATCGCGGGCGAGGGCGGCGACGCAGCCTGATCACCACGTGACGCAAGCTAACGCGGCCCCGGCGTCCAGCGACGCCGGGGCCGTTTTTCTTTGTGCCGGCGGGTCTTGATCGTCTGTTTGCGAACCACCACTTGACTGGTATGGCGGCTCCGGCGCAGTGTCGGGTCGAACCCCAAATTCTCTGAGGGAAACCCCAAGCACATGGCGAAGAATCGCAGCCAAACCACGAGCGGATCCGAGCTGGACCTGTTGCCGGTCCTGCCTCTGCGTGACGTCGTCGTCTACCCGCACATGGTGATTCCGCTGTTCGTGGGTCGGGACAAGTCCATGCGCGCGCTGGAGCGGGCGATGGAAGGCGAACGGCAGATCCTGCTCGTCGCTCAGAAAAGCCCGGACATCGACGATCCGTCGATCGGTGACCTCCACTCTGTCGGCACGCTCGCCGGCGTCCTGCAGTTGCTCAAGCTGCCCGACGGCACCGTCAAGGTGCTGGTCGAAGGCCAGTCGCGCGTGCAGATCGACGCCTTCGAAGACGAAGCCGGCATGATGAGCGGCAAGGCCCGCGTCATCGAGCCGATCTACAGCAGCAACGAACGCGAACTCGACGTGGTGTCGCGCTCGCTCGTTTCCCTGTTCGAGCAGTTGGTGAAGCAGAGTCGCAAGCTTCCGCCGGAAATTCTTGCGACGCTCTCGGGCATCGACGATCCGTCGCGCCTGGCCGACTCGATCGCCGCGCACCTCTCCGTGCGCATGGGCGACAAGCAGCGCGTGCTCGAAGCGGCCGACGTCGGCCAGCGCCTCGAATTGCTCATCGGCCTCGTCGACGGTGAGATGGATCTGCAGCAGGTTGAAAAGCGGATCCGCGGCCGCGTGAAGTCGCAGATGGAAAAGAGCCAGCGCGAGTACTACCTCAACGAGCAGATGAAGGCCATCCAGAAGGAGCTGGGTGAGGGCGAGGAGGGCGCGAACGAGATCGAAGAGCTGCAGAAGAAGATCGACGCCGCCGGCATGCCCAAGGCTGTGCTTGCCAAGGCGCGTCAGGAATTCAACAAGCTCAAGCAGATGTCGCCGATGTCCGCCGAGGCCACCGTGGTTCGCAACTACCTCGACTGGGTGGTGGGCGTGCCGTGGAAGAAGCGCAGCAAGGTCCGCAAGGATCTCGCGCTCGCCCAGGAAACCCTCGACGCCGACCACTTCGGTCTGGAGAAGGTCAAGGAGCGCATCCTCGAGTACCTCGCTGTGCAGCAGCGTGTGAACACGATGAAGGGCCCGATCCTTTGCCTTGTCGGCCCGCCCGGTGTGGGCAAGACCTCGCTCGGCCAGTCCATCGCCAAAGCGACCAACCGCAAGTTCGTCCGTATGAGCCTGGGTGGCGTGCGTGACGAAGCCGAGATCCGCGGCCATCGTCGTACCTACATCGGTTCGATGCCCGGCCGCATCGTGCAGAACCTCAACAAGATCGGCACGAAGAATCCCCTGTTCGTCCTGGACGAGATCGACAAGATGTCGATGGACTTCCGTGGCGATCCTTCGTCGGCCCTGCTGGAAGTCCTCGACCCCGAGCAGAACAACGCATTCAACGATCACTACCTGGAAGTCGATCTCGACCTCTCCGAGGTGATGTGGATCGCCACCGCGAACTCGCTCAACATTCCGGGTCCGCTGCTCGACCGCATGGAAGTCATCCGTATCCCGGGTTACACCGAGGACGAGAAGCTCAACATCGCGCTGAAGTATCTGGTGCCCAAGCAGCTGAAGGCGAACGGCCTGAAGGCCGAAGAGCTGACGGTGGGCGAAGATGCGCTCCGCGACATCGTGCGCTACTACACGCGCGAATCCGGCGTGCGTAACCTCGAGCGCGAGATCTCCAAGATCTGCCGCAAGGTGGTCAAGGAAATCGCCCTGGGTACCGTGCCGGCGAAGGCCAAGGCCAAGGTGAAGAAGACTGCGGCGAAGGCGGTGAAGGGCAAGGTGCTCGCTCCGGACCAGGTGCGTGTGGACGGCGAGAACCTCGATCACTTCCTCGGCGTGCGCCGCTTCGACTTCGGTCGTGCGGAGCTGCAGAACGAAGTGGGCCTGGTCACCGGTCTGGCCTGGACCCAGGTCGGTGGCGATCTGCTGAGCATCGAAGCGTCGGTGGTTCCGGGCAAGGGTCGACTGATCCAGACCGGTCAGCTCGGCGACGTGATGAAGGAATCGATCCAGGCCGCGCTCAGCGTCGTTCGTGCCCGGGCCGAGGCACTGGGCATCGATCCCGACTTCCACCAGTCGCTCGACATCCATATCCACGTTCCGGAAGGCGCCACGCCGAAGGACGGTCCGAGTGCCGGTATCGCCATGTGCACGGCGCTCGTATCGGCCCTTACGAAGGTGCCGGTGCGCTCCGAGGTCGCCATGACCGGTGAGATCACCCTTCGCGGTCGCGTGTTGCCGATCGGTGGCCTGAAGGAGAAGCTGCTCGCGGCCCATCGCGGCGGCATTACCACGGTGATCATCCCTGATGAGAACCGGAAGGATCTCATCGACCTGCCGGAAAACATCACCACCTCGCTGGCGATCCATCCAGTGAAGTGGATCGACGAGGTGCTCAATCTCGCGCTTGAGCGTCCGCCGGCTCCGAAGAAGGCCGGTGATGGCGGTGAGGCGGTCGAGGTGCCTCTCGAAGAGGCCAAGACAGGAAAAGGTAAGGGCAAGGCGTCGCCTTCGCTCACGCACTGATCCTGGCTGATCGTTTCGTGTCACGAACAAGGGCGCACGTAAGTGCGCCCTTTTTGATTTCGCTGTCCTGTCATTGTTGATTCGCGATAATCGTTTTTCTCTCCCCGCGCAAGCCTCCGTGAAGGATGCATACGCGCTGAAAGCGTTGGTATTGCTCGTATTGCGATGGGGGGAGGGCACTGGTATAAAGGCGGCTCCGCAATCATCCGCGCCGCAAGGGCGCCACGGATCGCGGGTCGTCGAACGATGCCAAAAGCTCACGTTCGAAGATCTACCGTCTTCTCGTACAGGATCGCTGTCTGGCGATTCGAATTACCTTTGAAAGGGAGTTACGTAATGAATAAAACCGACCTGATCGCCGCCATTGCTGAAAAGGCTGAACTGTCGAAGGCTGACGCTGGCAAGGCGCTCGAAGGCCTGATCGAAGCCGTCAAGGACACCCTCAAGAAGGGTGAGGACGTCGCCCTCGTCGGCTTCGGTACCTTCAAGCTGCGCAGCCGCGCTGCCCGCACCGGCCGCAACCCGCGCACGAACGAAGAGATCAAGATTCCGGCGTCCAAGGTTCCGGCCTTCACGGCTGGCAAGGCGCTCAAGGATCACGTAAACTAAGTAGTCTTGCCGTAGCGGGTGCTTAGCTCAGCGGTAGAGCGTCGCCTTTACACGGCGCTGGTCGGGGGTTCGATCCCCTCAGCACCCACCACGGGAAGTGGAGTGGTAGTTCAGTCGGTTAGAATGCTGGCCTGTCACGCCGGAGGTCGCGGGTTCGAGTCCCGTCCACTCCGCCAATCCGCAAAGGCGCCCGTGTGGCGCCTTTGCTTTATCTACCGTCGGTAAGGATTTGCCGACGCCACCTGTGCGAGTCGCATCATGCTGCAAGCCCTGCGTAACAAGATCCACGGTTGGCCCGCGGCCATCATCCTAGGCGTTTGCGTGTTCGCCGTTGCCTTCTTTGGCATCGAGTCGTACTTCGTATCGCGCGTCGATACGTATGTGGCGAAGGTGGGCGACCACGAGATCTCGCAGCAGGACTGGCAAAACCGGATGAACGAGCTGCGCCAGCAGATCGCACAGAATCCGAATGCGCCGTTCACCGTCGCCGACCTCGAGAAGCCCGAGCTCAAGCAGCAGGTGCTCGACGGCATGATCGGCCAGGCACTCCTGCTCAAGGCCAATTCGGATCTCGGCCTTGCCGTGTCCGATGTGAGCGTGCGTGAGGCCATCGGCTCCGATCCGGGCTTCGCCGTGAATGGGCAGTTCAGCCCCGACGCGTACAAGGCGATTCTTTCCATGCAGGGCATGAGCCCGGCGATGTACGAGTCCAAGATCCGCACGGATCTCGGCAACCAGATCATTCCGCAAGCCGTCTTCTCGACCACCCTGGTCAGCGACGCCGATGTCGATGGGTTCTTCCGCCTCCAGCTCCAGCAGCGCGACCTGCGCTTCGTGGAACTGCCGCGCCCGTCGCTCACCGACGCCTCGGTGGCCGACGCGGACATCGACGCGTTCTACAAGTCGCATATTGCCGACTACACCACGCCCGAGCAGGTCTCGGTGCAGTACCTCGAAGTGAAGCAGGCCGACCTGAAGATCGGCGAGCCGACCGACGAGCAGCTTCATGACTTCTACGCCAAGTTCAAGCAGCGCTACGCGCAGCCGGAACAGCGCGAGGTCTCGCACATCCTCATCGACGTGCCCAAGAACGCCACGCCTGACCAGCAGAAGGCCGCGCTCGAGAAGGCGAAGAAGATCGCCGCTGAAGCCACGCCGGAGAACTTCGCCAAGCTCGCCGCCGAGAACTCGGAAGATCTGGGTTCCAAGCGCAGCGGTGGTGACCTTGGTTGGTTGGAAAAGGGCGTCGCCAACGCCGCCTTCGATACCGCGCTCTTCAGCATGAAGAAGGGCGAGATCACGAAGGAGCCGGTGCTTTCGCCGGAAGAGGGCTACCACATCATCTGGCTGCGCGATGCGCGTGAGGGCGACGCCAAGCCGTTCGCCGACGTGCGTGCGCAGCTCGCCGCGGATTGGGCGAAGGGCGAGGGCGAGCGTCTCTACAACGAGCGCGCCGGCCAGTTGGCCGACCTCGCCGAGCGCAACCCGGGTTCGCTCGATGCCGCCGCCAAGGAGCTCGGTGTCGAGATCCGTACCAGCCCGATGTTCGGTCGCCAGGGCGGTGAAGGCCTTGCCGCGAATCCGAAGTTCGTCGCCGCGGCTTTCGCCGACGACGTGCTCAACCAGGGCAACAACTCCTCGCTGGTGCAGATCGACAAGGGCGACGCCATCATCATCCACCTGGCCAAGCACGCCGCGGCCGCGCCGAAGAACCTGGCTGATGTTCGCGATGCGATTCGTCAGCGCATCCTCGACGAGCGTGTCGACGCGCTGGCGAAGAAGCAGGCCGACGAGATCGTCGCGCAGCTGGCCAAGGGTGGCGATCTGGCGGCCCTCGCCAAGGCACCGGTACACACCCTGCCGGCTCTCGAGCGCAGCAAGCTCGCCACGATCAAGGATGCGCCGCAGGCCATCCTGGCGCAGGCATTCACGCTGCCGCGCCCGGTCGACGGCAAGCCGACCTGGTCGGTCGTACGGACCGACGGTGCGGCCTATGCGCTCGTCGCCGTGGACAAGGTCACGGACGGCGATCCGTCCAAGGTCTCGAAGGCCGATCGCGATGCGCTGCGTGGTCAGATGACTGCCGCCATGGCAAGAGCTGCCACGACCGAATACATCGAGGCACTCAGGGCCCGTGGCGAGGTCAAGATCGCCCAGGACCGCATGTAACACCACGAAGCTTCCAACGCTTCGTCGAAAGGCCCCTCGCTGAGGGGCCTTTTTTTGCCTGCCGTCCGTGCGGAAGCGCATGGTGCGCCGGGCCGATTACAATGAGCGCCTTACTGCGTCAAAGGGACAACCCGTGATCATTACCCCCAAGGTTCGTGGCTTCATCTGCACCACCGCTCATCCGGTCGGCTGCGAGAAAAACGTGGAAGAGCAGATCGCCATCACCAAGGCTAGCGGCGCATTTACCGCCGGCCCTAAGCGCGTGCTCGTGATCGGTGCCTCCACCGGCTACGGCCTTGCCTCACGCATCACGGCCGCCTTTGGCCAGGGTGCCGCCACGTTGGGTGTGTTCTTCGAAAAGCCGTCGAGCGAAACCAAGACCGGCACGGCCGGCTGGTACAACTCCGCCGCCTTCGACAAGCTCGCGTCGCAGGCGGGTCTCTACAGCCGTTCGATCAACGGCGATGCGTTCTCCGACGAGACCCGCGCCAAGGCCATCGAGATCATCAAGGCCGACATGGGCGGCCCGATCGACCTGGTGGTGTATTCGCTCGCCTCGCCGGTGCGCAAGCTGCCGGGGACCGACACGGTCGTGCGCTCCGCGCTGAAGACGATCGGCGAGACGTTCACTGCCTCGTCTGTCGATACCAACAAGGATGCCGTGATCCAGGCTTCGGTCGAGCCGGCCACGCAGCAGGAGATCGACGACACCGTTACCGTTATGGGTGGCGAAGACTGGGCGCTGTGGATCAAGGCGCTTACCGAGGCCGGCGTGCTCGCCGATAACGCCACGACGGTCGCCTACAGCTACGTCGGCACGTCGATCACGTGGCCGATCTATTGGGACGGCACGCTAGGCAAGGCCAAGCAGCACCTGGATCGCACCGCGAAAGAACTCAGCGCGAACTACAAGGGCCTGCGCGCCTACGTCGGCGTCATGAAGTCCGTAGTCACGCAGGCCAGCTCGGCGATCCCCGTGATTCCGCTGTACGTGTCCATGGTCTTCAAGATCATGAAGGCGAAGGGTATCCACGAGGGCACGATCGAGCAGATCAACCGCCTGTTCCACGAGCGCCTCTACCGCGCGGACGGCAAGGCGCCGGAGACGGATGCCGAAGGCCGCCTGCGTCTGGACGACTGGGAGCTGCGCGAAGACGTGCAGGGCGAATGCAAGGCGCTGTGGCCGACGGTCACCACGGAGAACCTGTGGACCGACACCGACTACGCCGGCTACAAGCACGACTTCATCAAGCTGTTCGGCTTCGATCGCAAGGACGTCGACTACGCCGCCGACGTGAATCCGGACGTGCGCTGGAACGTCGTCGAGATGTGATGTGGTCGTCGAGATGTGATGTGGTCGTCGAGATGTGATGTGTGTGGGAGCCGCTTCAGCGGCGATGCTCTTGCTCGGTAGGAGCCGATTTATCGGCGATGCCTAACGGTGTCGCGAGCACCCATCGCCGATGAATCGGCTCCTACAGAGCGCAGAGCAATCCGTGTCGTCAGTGAGTGGTGCTACGCCATCAATCCGACAATGTTGAAGCCGGCATCGACGTAGGTCACTTCACCGGTTACGCCGGACGCAAGATCCGAACACAGGAAGGCGGCGACGTTGCCGACTTCCTCCTGTGTCACGCCACGTCGCAAGGGTGCGACGTTGTCCACCTGTTCCAGGATGCGTCGGAAATTACCAACGCCGGATGCCGCGAGGGTCTTGATCGGCCCCGCGGAAATCGCGTTCACGCGCGTGCCTTCCGGCCCGAGGTTATAGGCGAGATAACGCACGTTCGCTTCGAGGCTGGCCTTGGCCAGACCCATCACGTTGTAGTTCGGCAGGGCACGCTCGGCACCGAGATAACTCAAGGTAAGGATGGCGCCGCCGCGTCCTGCCATGAGCGGGCGGGCGGCCTTCGCCAGTGCGGCAAGGCTGTAGCTGGAGATGTCGTGGGCTACGGCAAAGTTCTCGCGCGTCAGGTTGTCGAGGAACTCGCCCTGTAACGCTTCACGCGGCGCGAAACCCACCGAGTGAACAAGCACGTCCAGGCCATCCCAGTGCTGGCCGAGTTCGGCAAACACACGGTCGATGTGCGCATCGATACCGACGTCGCATTCGAGCACGAGGTTGGAACCGAATTCCGCGGCCGCTTCCTCGACGCGATCCTTCAGCCGTTCGTTCTGGTAGGTGAAGGCCAGTTCCGCGCCTTCGCGATGCATCGCCTCGGCGATACCCCAGGCGATGCTGCGACGGCTGGCGATGCCGACGATAAGGACGCGCTTGCGGTGCAGGAAGCCCATGGGCTTAGCGCGACGCGGTAAGGCGCAATACCTGGCCGGGCTTCACGGCCTGCGTCTGCAGGTCGTTCCATTTCATGAGCTGCTCGACGCTCACCTGATGACGGCGCGCGATCGTCCACAGCGACTCGCCATTGTTGACCTTGTAGACGATCGCCACGGCGGGTTCGTCGGCCTTGCCGGACTTGGTAGCCTTGCCCGACTTCGTCGCCTTGGCGACGGCATCCGCCTTGCTCGACTTCGAGGCCTTTTCTGCCTTCGCCAGTTCCGCCTTGGAGAGCTTGCCACCCTTCGCATTCTTGCCGCCCTTGCCACTCTTCGCGGCAGGCGCGTCGGCGAGGACATCATCTTCGACGGACGAAGAGGGCGTTTCAATGACAGCGGCGACCGGCCCAAGGTTGTACTGATCGGCAGCGGTCTTCGGTAGCAGCAGCGACGACGACACGGTGCCCTTGGTGGTGCGATACGCCGGGTTGAAGTCGCGCAGGTCGTTCATCGACAGGCCCGATTGCTTGGCTGCCTGAGCCAGCGATTGCGGATTCGACACCTGCACCACCTGCAGGGCATCGTCGCCATCCTGACGGGGAAGCTGCACATTGAAGCGGGCCGGATCACGCACGATGCAGGCAATGGCCATGAGCTTCACCAAATGCTCCCTGGTGCCCGCTTTCATCGGCACGTCCGGCAGGCCTTCGTCCGCGGTCGGACCGCCGTGCTTGTCGATGGTTTTCTTCAGGCCGAACTCGCCCGCGTTGTAAGCCACGTCGACCAGACGCCAGTCGCCGAGGTCGTCGTAGTAGCGGTGCATCATGTTCATCACCGACTCGGTCGACTTGGTGATGTCCAGGCGCTCGTCATAATTCTTCTCGACACGCAGGCCGAGCGTATGCGCGGTCTGCGGCATGATCTGCCACATGCCAGCCGGACGATTCTTCGCGCCGGGCACGTGGCGATACTGACTCTCAACCCAGGGCAACAGCGCGAACTCACCCGCCACGTTGTGTTTCATGGCCGACTTGTGCGCGTAGACGATCAGCGGCAGTACTTCGTTCACCTGCTGCTCGAAGCGGTTCGGCATCTTGGTATACGTGCGTGCCCAGGCGACTACTTCGGGGCCGGCTTCGCAGCCGGGCATGGCGAAGCTGTCACGCATGCCCGACCAGAAATCCGCCGACGCGGCAGGGCGCACCAGCTTCGGCGACATGGACACGTCTTCCACCGGGGCGGCGGTAGGTGCCGGCGTCAGAGATACGGGTACCGGGCGCTGAGGCGCCGCGGCACATGCCGTAAGCACGAGAGGAATGAGTGCGGGAAGTAGACGTCGGGTAAGAGCCATCATGCTGTGAATGTGTCCTTGGCCCGACGCAGCGCTGCGAAGCGCTCCGTCCGCGTGGCGTGATCCTTGCCCTGGGCTTCGACCCAGCGACGAATAGCATCGCTGTCCACGCGCAGGAAGGGGTTGGTGGCGAACTCATCCGCGAGTCGGCTCGGCACGGATGGCCGACCTTCATCGCGCAGGCGCGCCACCTCGTCACGACGGAGGCGCAGGGGGGCGTTGTCCGGATCGACGCTGAGCGCGAAACGGATGTTGGCCGCTGTGTACTCGTGCGCACAGCAGACCAGGGTCTCCGGCGGCAGATCGGCGAAGCGCTCCAGCGATGCCAGCATCTGCTCGGGGGTGCCCTCGAACAGGCGGCCGCAGCCGACGCTGAAAAGGGTATCGCCGCAGAACAGGAAGCCTTCGCCGAAGTAAGCAATATGCGATGTGGTATGGCCCGGGACAGCGATGACCCTGAACGTCGCCGCTGGCGATTCGAGGGTGATGACGTCGCCGTCTTCCACGAAATGGTTCTTCGGCTGGATGCGCGGATCCGCCGTGGCGTACACCTCCACGTCGTGGTCGCGGACCAGGTCCGAGACGCCACCGATGTGGTCGTTATGGTGATGGGTGAGCAGGATCGCCTTCAGCCGCCAACCTCGCTCGTCGAGCGCGGCTTGGACAGGGGCGGCTTCACCAGGATCTACGACGAAAGCGTTGCCTTCGTCATCGGCGACCAGCCAGATGTAGTTGTCGCTCAGAGCCGCGACGGGAACCCAATGCATCGGGCCGTACTCCGTAACCAGTTGGGCGGGGCGGCCGGACTATATCAGCCGGGTATATCCCACTCGTTAGGACCTCGTTAACCCGTGCGGGCCCCATTCAAGATCACTACACTGGTCACACATGCCCACTCTGGCCCCCGACATCTATGCGACGCCGCAGATCGGCAAGCTGCTGGCCGACGAGGCCCGTGTGCTCTCGCCGCTACTGACCCGTTGCACCGGCGAGCATGGATTGCACCTGACGGCCTCCCTGCAGGCCGATCCGCCTGCCTTGCCCCTCCTGGGCCACTGGGCGACCGTCCGGGTCGCCGGGCCCACCCTGGGCGGCGATATCCGCGCGAGCGGCCTGGAAGCCCTGCCGTTCGCCGACGACGCCTTCGGGGTGGTGCTGCTGCGGCACGCCCTGGAAACCACGGCGCGCCAGGACAATCTCCTCGACGAAGCGATTCGCGTGCTGGCGCCCGGCGGGATGCTCGCTATCACCGGCATCCACCCCGTAGGTCTCTGGTCGCCATGGGTGGCCCGTCAGGCCCGCGGCATCCGTCCGCGCCTGACGTGGCCCTGGTGGTGGAGCCAGCGGCTGGTTCGCGACGATTTCGAGCTCTCCATGCCGCGCCGGTTGGGCAGCGCGTGGCCGCGTGCGGGCGGCTCGCCCGTGGGCGAGTCCATCGTCGGCGGCGGATACATGCTCATAGCGCGCAAAAAGCGCCCGGGAGCGGTACCCTTGCGCCCCCGCATGGCGGCGGCCGAGGCTCCCATGCCCGGTTCGCTCGCTTCTGGCGCCCGTCGCAACGCACGTGAGTCCATTCCTTGACCGAAATCACCACCGAAACCGTTGAAGTCTTCACCGATGGCGCCTGCCTGGGCAATCCTGGCCCTGGCGGCTGGGCTGCCCTGCTCAGGGCCAAGGGCATCGAGAAGATGCTTGCCGGCGGCGAACCAGACACCACCAACAACCGCATGGAAATGATGGGTGCGATCTCTGCGCTCGAGGCGCTGACCCGTCGTTGCCACGTCCACCTCATGACCGACTCCAAGTACGTCATGCAGGGCGTGCAGGAGTGGGTGCCGAAGTGGCGCCGCAACGGCTGGAAAACCGCCGACAAGAAACCGGTGAAGAACCAGGACTTGTGGATCCGTCTCGACGCGGCCGCCGCCGCGCATACCGTCACCTGGGAATGGGTGAAGGGTCATGCCGGCCATGTCGAAAACGAGCGCGTGGACGTCGCCGCGCGCGACCAGGCCATCATCTATAAATCGAAGGGGACCGTGGCATGAGGCAGATCGTTCTCGATACCGAAACCACCGGCCTCGAAGCACACCTCGGTCACCGCCTCGTGGAAATCGGCGCTGTCGAGATGATCGGCCGTCGTCCCACCGGCAACCACTTCCACACTTACCTCAACCCGCAGCGCGCCATCGACGAAGAGGCGAGCAAGGTCACGGGTATCAAGGATGAGGACCTTGTCGACAAGCCGCTTTTCATCGAGAAGGTGGAAGAATTTCTCGACTTCATCCGTGGCGCCGAGCTGATCATCCACAACGCGGCGTTCGACGTCGGCTTCCTCAATGCCGAGCTGAAGCGGGCAGGAGAGCACTACGGTCAGATCGCCGATCACGCCACTGTGCTCGATACGCTGCTGATGGCGCGTGCGATGTACCCCGGCCAGCGCAACAGCCTCGACGCGCTATGCAAACGCCTCGGTGTCGACAACACCAAGCGCGATCTGCACGGCGGCCTGCTCGATGCCCAGTTGCTGGCGGACGTCTATATCGCGATGACCACCGGCCAGGGCGGCCTCGAGTTCGCCTTCGATGCCAACGATGAGCGAAGCCGTACCAGTGTGCTGCAGGACATCGTGATCAAGCGCCGTCCGATCGTGCGCCATGCCGATCCGGAAGAGCTTGCACGGCATGCCAAGCGCCTCGAAGCGCTGGACAAATCAGCCGGTGGGCAGAGCATCTGGCGGAAGATGGAAACGTCGGGGACGATTCACTAAGCCGCTGCGCGAAGCAGGATCGCCGTGATGTTGTCGCGCGCACTGCCCGAGAGGGCTTCGAGCAGGAGGTGATCGACACCTTCCTGCGCGGCGATGTCGGTACGAGAAACGATCGCGCCAATGCGCTCGTCGTCCACTTCATCCGTGAGCCCGTCGGTGCAGAGCAGTAGCCGCGCGCCGTGGGACAGCTCGCCTCGGGCCAGGCCGATGTGCAGCTGGTCCGGCGAGGTGATGCCCAGGGCCTGCGTCAGCACACTGCGCTGCGGATGTGTCCGGGCCTGCGCCTCGGTCAGGTCACCGGATTCGACCAGGGCTTCCACGATGGAATGGTCGTGCGAGAGGCGCTTGAGCTCGCCGTCCCAGATATAGATGCGACTGTCGCCGACCCAGGCGGCCTCGTAGGAGCGGCCGACCAGGCGCACGGCGGCGATGGTCGTGCCCATGGGCCGGGATTCGGACAGACCGCTGGATCGGGTGATAAGCGCCTCGTTCACCCGCTGGATCGCGTCCACCAGCGACTGGCCGGCGGTGACCTGGGCGACGACGCCGTCCCGCGCGGTGGCCGAGGCCACCTCGCCGTGCTTGTGCCCGCCCATGCCGTCCACGACCAGGAACAACCCGAGCCCGGCGTCGGCGTAATAGGTGTCCTCGTTACGCGTGCGGCGGAGGCCGGTATGCGTGCCGTGCCCGAACTCGATCATGGGTGCCTTAGGTACTGGGGAAGGGCGCCACGGCGCCGGAATGCACAGGGAGGATGCCCCATCAAAAGTCTGTTGTCACGGCAGAAGAGACCCACTATCATTGCGGGCCCGGCAGAGCGAAAGCCCTGCCGTCGACCGTTCCCGGAGAGGTGGCAGAGTGGTCGAATGTACCTGACTCGAAATCAGGCGTTGGTGTAAGCCAACCGTGGGTTCGAATCCCACCCTCTCCGCCAGCTACAACGTAAGTTACGAGGCCTCGCAGCGATGCGGGGCCTTCGTTTTTTGGCAAACCGTAAAACTCACCGTAAAAGTTCGCTTCTAGAAACGGCCTACCCGCCCATATAGTCCGTGCGTCTCCACTGGTCAAGGTGATTGATGAACGAGCCTAGGAAGCACCACTATCTGCCGAAGTTTTACCTTCGGAACTTTGCTTCGGTCGACGAAAAGCTCATGCAGGCCGATCGCACCGGTCGCGTTTTCGGAACGAGTGTTGACGACGCGGGGGCCATCAAAGACTTCCACAGACTCGATTACGAGGATGCTGACGAATTCGCATTCGAGAAGGGGCTAGCGTCCCTTGAGGGAGTCCTCGCGGCGCTCCTTAGTCGCGTCCTGTCTTCCGACCGGATATCTGAGACTGACCGAGAAACCGTTGTGTTCTTCGCGGCACACTTAAGGATGCGTGTCCCGCCGGTGCACAAGCACGTGGAGCGACTTCTACAGAGCGCCGTGCGCTCATCGCTTCATTTGCTCGAGCGTCAAGGCGCTCTGCCATCTCGTCCCGAAGGCCTCGACGATTCGTGGTCCGATTCCGTAAACATCCTGATCGCCAACTGGAAATGTCTTGAGATGATGTTTCGTCTAGCAGCTGACGAGGATCACCTGGCATTCTTGAGTGGCATGCATATTTCGCTGCTCCGGGCGCCTTCGGACAGTTACTTTCTGACGTCAGACCAGCCAGTCTCCATCTTCGAGCCTTACGATACGGACCAGTACGCTGCCAGTTACAGCCCTGCCGTTGAATTTACCCTGCCCCTTAGCGCCAAACTGGCTCTCCAATTCCGTCGCGCTCAGATGCCTCAGCGCGGCACAATCGAGGCCAGTGATATCACTTCGGATGGAGTGAACGAAATCAACCGACGAACCGTGATCATGGCTGACCGTTGGGTCTTCTCGACCGGAAAATTGAGCGACCTTTCTTCCATGGTTGCCGGGCTCGCTGGACAATTCGCGGGCTTCAAGAATGATGTGATGAACGCGGGCGGGGATTTCTTCCTCATTAATCGCACCATTCCGGTCTTACCAGCCGAAGCGTATAGGCCCCGCTGACCTCGATCACACGCCGCCTGGTGTCGTCGTGTGCGGCACGCTGAGGTCGTAAACGTCCATCATTGCGTCGGTGCGATGGCCGCTGCTCTCGCGCTTCTCGGCGCGCGTGCCCTGCGTAACAGTGATGCCCTTGCGCTTAGCGTCGTGGAGCCCGAACCGGCCAGCGTCCGCGATCACTCCTTGCTCAACGCACTGGTTCATCAGGGTCTGCCAAAGGTTGCTGAGAGTATTGCGGGCGACTGGCGCCCCGAATTTGTTCACCAGCACCAGGCGGTCTTCGGGGTGCATCGGCGTGGGCATGCGGCGCTTCGCCCAGATCGCGTTCCGCGCGCGCACTGCTGTATCCCATGTAGCACGTAGGCGTGGGAAAACCTTGCGGGCAAGTAAGCGGCGGTGATTCCCTTCATTCCGGCCGATAGTTTCACTTTAAGGTGCTAAGGATTCGGGGATACGTTCAGCGGTGCTTTATGGTCGACGGATGTAGCGGAAGAGGCGGTGTTGACCGCGATGCGGTCTCTGCTGTTTGTGCGTCGACAGCGTAGGGAGCAGGTGGCGGAGCTTGGCGCGGCACGGGCTCAGCTGGCGACGTGGCCTTGAACATGCCCACGATCGCTGTGACGGATGCTATGACACCAAAACCCAGGGCTGCGGTCCACTTGGTATGGGCGGCGGAGGTCGCGTGGACGTCGACTGAAATGGCGGCCACGCTGGCCTTGAGTTCGGCACGAAGCTCGGCTTGGCTCCTTGCGACTTCCGACGCGGATGCCTTCGCTTCGGCCCGCGCGGTGTCCAGGTACAGCCTGATTTCGTCGGACGTCATGTTGCTCATGCGGCGATGATGGAAGTTAGCCGAGCGCAGAACAACTCTGAATTGCCTCGGCCGGGGTAGGGCTTCCCCTTCCGGAGCGTCGTGCCCCAAAGAAAGCTGGCCGTTGCAGTGGGCCACCTGATGCAGCGCCTGCCTTGACTAAACGAAACCTCGTAGCCATCCCTGAGACGAAGCTCAAACGGATACCTGTCCTTGAAGTCGGCCCGATTCGAACCGCGACTTCCCTCGCTGCTATGAGATGGAATGCGGGCTTCGGTGGCGTTGTTATTAAGATGGACTCAGTACCTCCGGTGACGTCGTGCTCTTCTCCCACGACAATCGAGCATGCGCTTCAGCCGCACAATGCGCCCCCATCTGCGTCAACGCCGCCACCGCATCAAGCGACAGCGCCATGCGCCGGCAGTCGACCGTATCCGACTCATGGACGAATTCAGCAAGCAACTCCGTGAGCCCTCGCGCGTATTGCAGGAATTCGGTCGCGTTGTTGAGCAGCTCGTGCGCCGAAGCATCAGGATCAGCGTAGTAGCGGGCGCGGCTGACCGTGCCGTGTTCGTTGTTTGTAGACATGACTGCTCCTCGATGAAGCCATCGTTCGACTGAGTGGCGCGCGCACGAGGCAGCGCGCCGCGGATCAAGCGGACTCGCGGTTTCAGGGCTGCCCGTGGCCGGGCACCGGGCTTCGTTGGTTAACGACGTGGATGAGCGTCAGCTCTGTGCATCAGCGCGCGAAAGCACGCGCCGGGTTACACGGCTAAGAAACATCGCAGAGTTAGCTGACGCCCTGGTCGGTCAACCGTGTCTGCGACGAATGCAGACAGCCCGGTAACCGTTGAGGATGTCGCCGAGGAGATTCGGCGGGCGAGCGAGTCCAGTATGATCGTTGGAAGCCACGATTGACTCCTTACTAGTTGATTGTGGTCAGCGGTCCGGGAGTGTTCCTAGCACTCTCGGGCCGCGCTTCTCACCGCATCGAGCGATGGTTGTCTGCGCGGCTGGCTAAGCGACGACGCAGGCAACGGAATGACCGTAGCAAAACAACATTGGGTTGTCTGTAGTCGCGTGCGCATGACAGATACGGTTGGTATCCCGCTTCGAAAGCCGCGTAACGACACACGCCATCTATCTGCGCGAGATTGCGAAAGACCTCAGTCTACCGAATACCTTGCTTGCGCTTCGGGCTAGGTAATCTTTCGCTGATAGACCAAAGAAGATGTATCGGCGTAGCCTCGGTGTCCTAAGAAGAAAGGGAGATACACATGCCTATGGGTGACACCTCAAACACGTTGACCATGAAGCTGTCGGAAGGAGCCGTGGACGACATCCCGACACCGGCGCAAGGTCAGAGCATCTTCAACATGCTTGTTCAATTAACGGGCTCGGTAGCTCGCGTTGAACAACGAGTCGAAAGCCTGGATCAAGGCGTCGAAAGGCTCGACAAACGTGTCGACCGACTCGAAGGCGTCGTGGCGGGCGTGGCTGCGGACGTAAGGGATCTCGTTTACTGGAAACACAAGTTGTGGGGGATGGTCATTCTCATGGGGTGGCTTGCGGCTGGATGCGCTGGCGTTTGGGCTTTCATCGGGAGTCATGTCTCCTGGACTTCTGCTCCGGCTAACGCAATGCCTGCTTTATCAGCTGCTCCGGCTGCAAGTCACGCACAGGTTCGATGAGAGACGAGTACGCCTTCAGCAGCGCCGAGATTCGTTCCATCTCCAGGGCAGGGCGTCCCCGCTGCCCACGAAGAAATCCACGCTGAACAGCATTTTCTTGCGGCTCGCAAACTCTCGACCGACGCATGACACTAAGCGTCTTCCTGAGCTCCGAGAACGTCATGCATAAGCCGATTCTCACGTTAGTCCTACTGGCCCTTACTTCGGTCGCGGCCAGCGCCGCCGATTCCCCCAAGGACGTGCAGGCCCTGATCGCCCGTGGTGACTACCCCGGCGCCGAGACAGCCCTGCGACAGGCCATTTCCGAGCATCCGGACAGCGCCAAGGCGCACTACGTCCTGGCTGAAGTCCTTGCCCACGAAGGCAATATCGGTGAGGCCAAGACCGAGGCGACCAAGGCGGCGACCCTGGACCCGTCGACCAAGTTCACCGATCCGGCCAAGTTCCAGCATTTCCAGCACGAGCTGGACGCCGCGCTTGCACCGCCTTCCGCTCGCCCCTCAGCGGCGACTTCCGCGCGTTTTAGTGAGCCCCAGCCGGCCGCCCGGACCGAAGCTGGCGGCCAGTCGCACATGACGGGTTGGCTGATCGGCGGCGTGATCCTTGTTCTGATCATCTTCTTCCTGATGCGTCGCCGGCAGAACCCGACCAACCAGTTCGGCAACGGCTATCCGCCGGCACCGCCGATGAACGGTGGTCAGCCTTACGGCAATCAGCCCTACGGTGGGTACCCGGGTGGCAATCCGGGTTACGCGCCGCCCCCGTCCTCGGGCGTAGGCACGGCGGTTGCGGCCGGCCTTGGCGGGCTGGCGGCTGGCGCGCTGCTCGACGAGGCCTTCCGTTCCCACGGTGGCGGTGAGCAAACGCACGCTAATGCTGGGAATGGCTTCGCCAACCTCGGCCCCGACTCGTCCACGCAGACAGACCCGTCCTCGCAGGCATACAACGACCTCCGCGAAGACCCGATCGACATGGGTAACAACGACAGCTCGTGGGATGACAGTTCGTCCGGCGGTGGTGACGACGACAACCAGTGGTGAGGTAACTCGCCGACCGGTGATTCTGGCTGAGAAGCTAGAATCGCCGGTCCCCTGAATACGCTGGCTCCGCTTGCTTTCCTTCTTCCTCGTCCTTGTCGTCGGTCTCGTCGCGGGTTGTCTTAGCGGCGTCATCGGGACCGGCTCGTCATTGATGCTGCTGCCCGTACTGACGTATCAGTTCGGGCCGAAGCACGCCGTGCCGGTCATGGCTGTGGCAGCCGTGATCGCCAACCTCTCTCGCGTTGTAGCCTGGTGGCGGGAGATCGACTGGAAGGCCGTGCTGGCCTACGCCGCGCCCGGCGTGCCTGCCGCCGCCTTGGGCGCGCGAACGCTTCTTGCCTTGCCGCCGCGATGGATCGATGCAGGGCTCGGGCTTTTCTTCCTGTCGATGCTGGCGCTCCGTCGGCTACGTCCCTCGTCCCGGCCGATGCCCTTGTGGGCGCTCTCCCTGTGTGGGGCGGCCATTGGCTTCCTGACCGGGCTCGTCCTGTCGACCGGTCCGCTGAGCGTTCCTGTCTTCACGTCTTATGGCCTTGTCGGCGGGCCTTTCCTCGGCACCGAGGCCGCCTCGGCTCTAGCGCTTTATCTAAGCAAGGTCACGACCTTCCGGGAGTTCGGGGCGCTGTCGGGCGATGTTGTCCTTCAGGGACTGATCGTCGGTGCGTCGCTCATGGCGGGGACGTTCTTTGGCAAGTCCATCGTGGGCCGCATTCCTGCGCACCGCTATGCTCACGTGGTCGACGCCCTGATTCTTTGCTCCGGCATGTCGCTGGTATGGGCGGCATTTACTGGCAACGCCTGATCGAAGAAGCGATGTCGTCGATACCACCTGTTGGGGGAAGCCATGTATTGGATCATCACCAAATACCTGATCACGGCGGCCGTCGTTGTCGCCGTGTCCGAAGTGGCAAAGCGAAGCGATCGCCTCGGCGCGCTGATCGCTTCATTGCCGTTGGTCACGCTGCTCGCGCTGACGTGGCTCTACATCGAAAAACAGCCCGCCGAGAAAATCGCCAACCATGCGTGGTACACGTTCTGGTACGTCGTGCCGACGTTGCCGATGTTCCTGGCGTTTCCCGCGTTGCTCACGCGGTTTGGTTTCTGGCCTGCGTTGGGCCTCAGCGCCGTCATCACCATCGCGTGTTTCGCCGTGTTTGCGGTGTGCGTCAAGCCGTTCGGGATTCGCCTGCTCTGAGGCACGTCACGGACGCACGCGCCGCCACACAACCTCACCATGCGCACCTTCCGCAGCGCCACTCGACGGCTTGGCAACGGTGTACGTCAACTCATCGCCCTTGATGACAAACGTACTGTCGCCGCCTTTTCCGTCCCAGTTCGGAAACGACGCCTGCTTGATATGGCTGTGCATGACCATGCCTTCGACGCTCACCGTGCCGTAGTGCGCGTTGAAGTCGAGCGAGGCGGCGCGGTATTCCTCCGGCGTTCCCTTGGACTTGTCATTGACGGCAAAGGGCATGCGGTTGGCCCGCACGATATCCATCATGTAATTGCCCTGCGCGTCGATCAGCCACAGGCCTTCGGGATTCGGTCCGTAGAGTTCGACGCGGTGACCATCGGGATAGACGTTGTCGCAACGGACCAGGGTCCAGACGCCTGCCAGCACGCCCGGGCCGCTAGAGGGAGCGTCCGCGGCAGAGGCGGCGAACGACGAGGCGGCCATGGCGAGGGCAGTGGTAAGGGTGATGAGTGGGGCGTGCTTCATGACAGGACGACCTTGGGTGAGGGTGGGTGGGGTCATCCTCGCGGCCGGTCCGGTTTTTGATAATTGGTCTGAATCTTAATTGACCTTCAAATGGCATTTGAAGATGATCGGGCCAGGCAACCCGCCTGCCCGGATGCGACGCCATGAACCGTCTGAGCGACATGCAGCTGCTCGTCGATGCCGCCGACCTGGGTAGCCTGTCCGCGGCGGGCCGTCGCGCTGGGCTCTCGCCGGCGGCAGCCAGCGCCTGCGTGCAACGCATCGAAGGCGCTGTGGGGGCGCGGTTGTTCGAGCGGACCACGCGCCAGCTTCGTCTCACCGACGAAGGTCGCACTTATCTCGGCTATTGCCGCATCGCCATCGACGCGATGAAAGAAGGCGAGCGCGCCGTGCGTAGTGGCACCGATACGGTAAGCGGCACGCTGCGCGTTTCCGCTCCATCCGATCTCGGGCGCAACCTGCTGCTCGACATCCTCGATGGGTTCATGGCCATCCATCCTGACGTGCGAATCGTCCTTTCACTGGCCGATTCAATTTCGCGTTTCGTGCCTGATGACGTGGACGTCGCTATTCGTGTCGGTCCGCTCGAGGACAGCTCCTTGGTTGCCCGGCATCTCATCGATAGCCGTCGCGTCGTGTGCGCGTCGCCCGCGTGTATCGCGGCACATGGCATGCCTTCACGACCAGAGGAGCTTATCGAGCTGCCAACGCTGGTCCTGACGACGAACGCCGGACCTCGCGACGAGTGGCGTCTGGGTGACACGACGGTCCGCGTGCGCCGCTATCACGAGTGCACGGATAGCGAGGTCATCCGCAAGTGGGCTATACGCGGGCATGGATTTGCATACCGCCAGCAATGGGCTGTCGCGGAGGATGTTCGGCAAGGGCGCCTCGTGCTTGTGAATGCGTCAACATGGTCGGCGCCTTCACCCATCCATGCGATGTATCACGCGAATACCTATCAGCCGCCGCGAGTAAGACGGTTTATCGACTTCCTGCAAACGCAAATGGCAGAAAGGATGCTGACCCGGGAGCCCGTCTAGCGCGACCTCCGAGGCGTTGTGCTCGCCCCGGCCAAGCGGGGTCCGGCACTCGGCAGTCGGCACACGGCTCAACGCATCGTCAGAACGTCCTGCCGCCTGCGTTTACCGTATCTACCCTCCGCGATAGCACGGCGGTATATCTTCGTGCGATCGATGGCAAGCCAACAGTTTGGAATGGGGACGTTCGGGATGACTATGGATTGGCGTCGAGGACTTCTCGCGCTTTGCCTGCTCGCGGTTGCGGCGCCGGGCTTTGCACAGGCAAAACTGCCCAAGCCCGCTGTGATCGACGATGTCGTTTACACCCGTCCCGCCCGTCTGGTCGACATCGGCGGCGGACAGCGCCTCAACCTCTACTGCCTGGGCTCCGGTTCGCCGACGGTCGTCCTGGATGCGGGTATGGGCGATTCGACGATTTCCTGGGCGATGGTCCAGCCAGCGATGGCGAAGACCACGCGGGTCTGTTCGTTCGATCGCGCGGGTCTTGGTTTCAGCGACGCCGCGAGGCGGCCGGGCACCCCCGTCAATCAGTCGGAAGATCTCCACGCCTTGCTCGGTGCGGCAGGCATCAAGCCACCCTACGTTCTGGTCGGGCATTCGCTCGCAGGCATGCATGTGCGCGTCTTTGCGGACAGGTATCGCACCGAGGTCGTCGGAATGGTCATCGTCGAAGGCTCGCACGAAGATCAATCGGCGGAAGGCTGGGGGCTTGGCGCCCCCGGGGAAAAAGAGAAATACGACCAATTCTTGAAAGATCAGCATGCCTGTATCGATGCTGCTCGCCAGGGGCTCGTGAAGGGCACCAAGATGTTTGAGAAGTGCCTGGGTGACACCCATGACCCGCGATTCAGTCCCACGATCAACGCGGCGCAGGAATCGTACGGAGCGACCGAGAAATGGCAGGCGGAGCTTGCATCGGAGCGGGAGAATGTTTTCTACGCCAGCGCTGAGGAGACCCGTAAGACACGAACAGATTTCGGTGACATGCCGATCATCGTGCTGACGCATTCGCCGTTTCCCACGCGAGTGGCCGAGTCGCAGGATGAGCGGAATCGCAAGACGCTCTCGTGGGAGGGCCTGCATCTCCGAGTGGCGGCGATGTCCACTCGTGGCGTGAATGAGATCGTTCCCGATGCGGGGCACTACATTCAATACGACAAGCCGCAGGTGGTTGTCGATGCGGTGAATCAGGCGGTGTGGATTTCGAGGGGGCGCTAAGAGCGCGCCCGCTCAGCGAGCGCCGCGAGCATGCGGCGATCCTCTTCGGGAAGCGCATCGAACCACGCCGATTCTTCGCCGGGTTCGGGGAGCACGTGTCCGAACTCGGCCATCAGGCTGGGGCGGATTTCGCTTAGGTAGACCCAGATGCTTTGCGTCGACAGGCCCGATGCGGTGGCGACATCGCGGACGAGCCGTTCAACCAGGGTTCGCTTCTGATCGTCGGTGCGGCCGCTGCGGACGTGGCCGTGGACGAAGAGGGTGTCGCCTTCAGCAGGCACGCCGCCGATGAACCAGTCGTCGCGCGGAGTGTGGTCGAACAGGACCTGGGCGAAGTAGGTGTTTGCGCCGGTGATGTCTGCGTGGGCGGTGGTGATGGCCTGGGCTATGCGTTGTTTGGTGGCGGTGTTGAGGTGGGGGAGGGTGCTGCGGACGATGTACGTTGGCATGGCGGTATCCATCGAAGTGTTATCTCGAGCACCCTTCGCCGACAAGTCGGCTCCTACACAAAGCCCACAAAAGCCCACAGGACGTTGTCAGGCGTATTGGGCTTCGCCGTTGCCGAAGGACCAGTTCTCTTTGGCGTTTTCGACCAGGTTGATAAAGACGTCCTGGGGGCGCATGCCGACGGAGGCGACCATGTTTTTTATGATGGCGGCATACAAGGCTTGCTTCTGCTCGACGGTGCGGCCTTCTCGCAGGGTGATCTGTACGGCGACGAAGTTGTCGCCACGTTCGATGCCGAGGTAGGTGCGGTCGAAGACGAGGCCGCCGGGGTCGTGTTCGGCGATGACCTGGAAGCGGTCATCCTTGGGGGCGCCGATGCTGGTGAGGGCGTCGTAGACGGCCTCGCCCAGCTTGCTGCGGTAGGCGGCGTCTTTGCCGCGAAGCAGGTCAATACGTACGAAGGGCATGGGATTCTCCCGTAGGGATGGATCAGGGATGGATCAGGCGTTGAGCCCGACGCTGAGTCGGGTCAGTTCGGAAATCGCGCTTTCGAGAACCTGCCAGCGATCTTCGCCGAAGGCTCCGACCACGCGGGTCTGCGCGCCGTCCCAGAGCTGGCGCGCCTGGGTAAGCAGGGATTCTCCCTCCGCGGTGAGGGTCGCCGTCTTGGCCCGGCCTTTCGCAGGCGAGGCGATGGCGATCCAGCCTGCCGACGTCATCGGCGTGAGCATGCGGTAGAGCGAGGTGCGGTCCATGACCATCTCATCGGCCAGCCGGCTTAATGCCAGGCCTGGCTCACGCCAGATAGCCTTGAGGATGCCGAACTGGGCGACGGTGACGCCCAACGGTGCCAGCGCGTCGTCGTAGAGGCGGCTGAGGGCGCGGGTGGCCTTGCGCACGGTGGTGCAGGCGCAGGGCAGTTCGGTAGCGGGTATGGACTGATGCATATGCATAGTGTAAATACATCATGCAGGAAGTCAACAGTATCCCGGAGGCTCGAAATCCCATGAAGTACGCCACCTATCGCCATGAGGGCCAAGTCCATGTCGGTCTGGTATCGGACGACGGTCTCGCCGTGACCCCGCTGACCAACCAAGGCGCCGCCGTGACCGACCTGCATGACGTGTTCGCTGGCACGTCCAAGGCCACGGGCCCGTCCGTCGCCCTTGCCAAGGTCGAATTGCTGGCGCCCATACCCCGGCCAAGGCGCAACATCTTCTGTGTCGGCAAGAACTACGCCGCCCACGCGAAGGAGTTCGCTGGTAGCGGCTTCGACGCCGGACACACGGGCGCTCCCGAGGAACTGCCGACCGATCCCATCGTTTTCACCAAGGCGCCCGAATGCGTGATCGGCCACGGTGCGGCTATCTGGTCAGCGGAGGGCGTGACCGACTTCCTCGATTACGAGGCCGAGCTGGCCGTGATCATCGATGTGGGTGGACGAGGTATTACTCGCCAGGACGCCATGCAGCACGTTTGGGGCTACACCATCATCAACGACGTGACGGCTCGCGACTGGCAGAAGCGCCACAAGCAGTGGTTCATGGGCAAATCGTTCGACACGTTTGCGCCGATGGGGCCGTTTGCCGTTACCGCGGACGCGATCGACGGTGCGGCGCTGGACCTGTCGTGTTGGGTCAACGGCGAACTTCGCCAGCACGCGAATACGCGTGACCTGATCTTCGACATCCCGACGCTGATCGAAACGATATCGGCCGGCATCACCCTGATGCCGGGTGACATCATCGCCACGGGCACCCCGGAAGGTGTCGGCATCGGGCGGAAGCCGCCCACGGCGTTACGTCGCGGGGATCTCATCGAGATCGACATCGCCGGTATGGGCCGGCTCGCCAACCGCGTCGGCTGAAAACCTCTGGCCGGCGCGCGACGACTCAGGCCGCGCGCAGATCCTCTTCGTGGCCGGTAGTCATCGCATCGATGGTCGGTTGTCCCAGCGCGAACATCGTGCTTGCCACAAGCTCGCGGCGCAGGGCCTCGCGCTGACGGAAGGCCGAACGATGCTTGCTGGCCACGTCGAGTTCGTTGCGCTCCGGCTCGACCGAAGGTAAATCGAAGAAGCCATCGCGGGCGAGCACGCCGGCGGATTCGATCCAGAAGGTGTCGTAGCTGGCCTTGATCCGACCCGAGCGCGCGTGGCCGTCATTGCTGATGCCTCGAAGGCGCGACAGTCCGTGGCTGGCGGCGATGCCATAGAGCAGCGACAGCAGCAGATTCTTCGGACGCAGGCCGTGGCACTGGCGGGTGACCTGACGCACGCGCTCCTGACCGTCTTCGGTGTTGGGGCCCTGCAGGCAACCGATCAGCAGCTCGCCCGACGAAGGCAGGATGGTGATGGTTGCCGAGAAGAGGAGGGTGTCGTCGGCCGTGGCCAGGGCAAGGTTCAACTCGCCTTCGCAGCCCTTTCGGGTGGGCGGCATGAGCAGTACGCGCAGCGGCTCGCCGTTTTTCATGGCGGCCTCGGTAAGAACGACCTGGCCTTCGGCAACCATGCGCTCGAGCAAGCCGCGAGGCAGGGCGGAGACCACGAAGCCGTAGTGATCCATCAACGCATCGAGGCGCTGGCGAGCGCCGAAGCGGCGGCTGATGAACCGGTGCTGCCAGCGCTCGACCAGGCGTCCATCGCGATGCGTGGCGGCACGCAGGGCAGGGTGATTCTGGAGAAGGCCAAGCCAGCGAAGGTGGCGAAGAGGCGCTACGAGGCACCGGGCGGCGTAGCCCGCTGCGTAGACGCGCGAGGAACGCCGCGACTGCCAATCGTTACGATGGCGGAAGCTCTGAACAATCCGTTGCAGGGCAATCAAGGGGGAGACTTCGCGGGGACGAGCGCGGAGTCTCTTCGTAGAATCTTTCGAGAACCTTTCAGTTTTCGAAAGGAGCTGCGACAACCCTGTTTGGGGTCAAGCTTCGAGCGGATCGCCCTCGTGGAGCTCGTCCATCCAGCCGCGTCGTCGGTGCAGCGCCCATTCCACATGTTGGGCGAACAGCACATCGATGGGGCCACCCTGCGCCATGGTCGCGAGCCGACTTTCGGTCACATTGCCCAGATGCTCGGCCTGTTCGGCATAGCCGACGACGCCCTCTGCCTCCAGCTGGGAAAGGACGGCTTGCAGGTTGCGGTGGCGGGCATTCTGGACGGGCATGGCGGCTCGGCTCGAGGGTCTCCCAGAAGGGATCGGCGAGCGTCGCCCGGCCTTTAGCCCGCGTGTGTGAAGGCGGTCACAGGAATCCGTTGCGCCGTGCCCAGGCGGTGAACAGCTGTGGCCACGCGGCGACCTCAGAGCCCGGCGCGCCCATGCCCCAGCCATGGCCGCCCTTATCGAACACGTGCAATTCGGTTTCCACGCCGTTCTTCTTCAACGCGTCATGCATGAGCAGGCTGTTGCCGATGTTCGCGATGGGATCGTCCTTGGCCTGGGCGAGAAACGTAGGCGGTGTCGCAGGAGTCACATGCAACTGCACGGAATACGCCTGGACCGAGTCCGCCTGGGTGGATAGTTCGCGCCCCGAGCGCGTGGTGTCGTAAGGCTGTTGCAGTGAGATGACCGGGTAAATCAACGCGGCGAAATCGGGCCGAGCCGAAAGCCGGTCGGCCGCATCCACGGCGGGATAGAGCTCATCGGCGAAGCGCGTCTCGGCAATGCCGGCGAGATTGCCGCCGGCTGAGAAGCCGATCAGGCCGATATGAGCGGGATCCACGCCGAGCTCATGAGCGTGGGCGCGAAGGACGCGAATGGCACGTTGCGCATCCTGGAAGGGCGCCACGGCCGGCCAGTGATCGGCGGGCAGCCGGTAGTAGAGCACCACGGCGGTCACACCTTGCGTCGTTAGCCAGGTCGCCGTCGGCATCGCTTCCTGGCCGATGCCGATACGCGCATAGCCTCCGCCGCCGATCACGATCACCGCGGTACCGTTGGGATGGGGCGGCTTGTAGATCTCGATGCGCGGCCGGCTTACGTTGGACACGGCGCCGGCGTGACTGCCCTTGTTGTACAGACGCTCAGGGCTTTGAGGTCCGCCGCCGCCCGGGGGCGCGGCGGGCCACAGGTCGATGCTGATGGGCTTGCCGGCCTCGGGCGGCGACGCGACGGCGTTGGCGGGACACGTGACGAACAGGACCGCGACTAGCAACGCGATTCGAACAAGGTGCATGGGTTCGCCTAAGGAAGCAGTTCCTGGCCGACCGTATCAGCCTGCCGCTTTCTGCTGGCTTGCGGGTTTACCCAGCTCGGACCACTCGGGTAGGGCCGCATTCACCTGATTCAGCAGATCGTCGAGGTCGTGCGACTTCCGCGCCAGTTCATCGGCGCGTACGGCTTCACGCCGTTGCTCCTCGTCGTAGTCGCCGCTGGCACCGGTGGCCGCTTCGACGATTAGCCGTGCATATTCGCCGACCAGTTCGGGGGAGGGCACCCGGAACCAGATCTTGTTCTCCACCCAGCGGATATCGGGCGAGGTGTGCCGCGAGAACACCGCTTCGCAACGAGATGCGAACAGGCGCAACCAGGGTTCGGTCGGCGCGGCGCTCAATTCGGCCAGGACGCAGTAACCGATGTCGTCCTGCTTGGCGGCGGAAAACCCGCTGACGCGGGGGCCTAAATGGGTGATCGTGGTCATGGCGGCTCCGGGAATCCCCTTGAGATATAAGCCGGGTTGTGTGGAGGTCCCGCGAAGCGGTCCTCACGATATTTCACACAACGACGCCCTGTGTACGCGATGCTGTCTCTAATCCGGCCATAGGCGCCTTGCGCCACTCGGACGCCGCAGTGAGAGACGAAGTCAGGCGAGCGCGCGATACCCAGGTCATGCAAGAGGTCTTGCAGGGTCGACGGACGGGGCTGGCCGGCCTGGCGCCCTTTGCCGGACCCGCCGTAGTCGTGTCTGTGGCCTATATCGATCCCGGCAACTTTGCGACCAATATCCAGGCCGGCGCCCGATACGGCTATGGACTGCTCTGGGTGGTGGTCCTGGCCAACCTGGTCGCCATGCTGTTCCAGAGCCTGTCCGCGCGGCTGGGCATCGTCACCGGTCGCGACCTGGCCCAGCTTTGCCGCGAGCGCCTGCCCAAGCCCCTGGTCTATGTGATGTGGGTGGTCAGCGAACTGGCGGCAATGGCGACTGACCTTGCCGAGTTCCTTGGTGGAGCGATCGGCCTGAGCCTGCTGTTCCATTTGCCGCTACTGGTGGGCATGGCGATCACCGGCATCGTGACGTACGCCTTGTTGCTGCTCGAGGGCATGGGCTATCGCCGGCTCGAGCTGGCCATCGGTGCGCTGGTCGGCGTGGTCGGCCTTTCGTACCTGATCGAGTTGTTTGTCGCCCCGGTGGGCTGGGCGTCGCTGGGACAGCAGATCTTCGTTCCCAGCCTGCCCGACGGCGCGGCGGTGGCGATCGCGGTAGGCATCATCGGCGCGACGGTGATGCCGCATGCGCTGTTCCTGCATTCGGGTCTTACCGAGCGTCGCGCACGCCCGAAGAGCGACATGGAGCGGCGACGGATCATCCGCCTGTCCAATCTCGAAGTGGTCCTGGCGCTGACCGTGGCCGGCCTGATCAACCTGGCGATGGTGGTGATGGCGGCCGGTGCGTTTCATGGAAGCCACCCGGACGTGGCGAAGATCGAAACGGCTTACCAGACCCTGGTGCCGTTGCTCGGAAGTGCGGCGGCGACCATCTTCCTGATTTCCCTCGTGGCGTCGGGCTTTTCAAGTTCCGTGGTCGGCACGATGGCGGGGCAGATGATCATGCAGGGCTTTGTCGCCTTTCGTATTCCGCTGTGGGTAAGGCGGTCCGTCACGATGGTGCCGAGCTTCGCCGTGGTTATCGCCGGCGTCGATGCGACGCGCGCGTTGGTGATGAGTCAGGTGGCGTTGAGTATCGCGTTGCCGTTCCCGATGATCGCGCTGGTTTGGTTCACCAGCCGTCGCGACACCATGGGCATGTTCCAGAATCGTTGGCCTGTCGTTGCGTTGGCGAGCCTCGGCGCACTCGTTGTGCTCAGCCTCAACGTGGTGTTGTTGCTCGATGTTGCCGGCGTGATTTCGCTCTGATCGTCGCACCTCACGGGTGGGGTGCAGGATGATCGAGTCCCGCAACCGTGCGTAGAATCCGTTGGCTTAGCGCCGGCATGCGTGCCGCCCACGGGAGCGCGCTATGCCGGATGCGCGACACAATGGGGTTGCCACTGCGCGCCATCGCCGTCACGGCGTGCACGCGGCGCACAACGCCCTTGTGTACCGCATGGCGCTCGCGGTGATAGCGCTCGAGCGCATCCATTGGATTCGTCCCCGGCACGGTGAGATACATGGCGAAGGCGGCGGCATCTTCGATACCGAGGTTCATGCCGCGCGCGCCGACCGGTGAATGCACGTGCGCCGCATCGCCACCGAGGGCGATGCGATCGATAGCGCAGCGATTCGCGACGCGGTGCGCGATATGAAACGACGATTCCCACACCGGTTCGCTGGCGACGGTGCCGGACGGTAACCGTGAAAGCGGATCCGGCATGTTCGAAATGACACGCCAGATTTCCTGGTTGAGTGCCAGTAGAAAGATCATGCCTTCGGGGAAGAACAGGATGTGTGCGTGGTCGAGGTCGAGCGGCGTGTCCAGCGGAAGGTCGTACAGTGGCCATGGTTCCGGATAGGACGAGCCGGAGAAGCCGATCTCGAGTGTCTTGCGGAAATCGCTTCGCGCGCCATCGGCGGCGAAGACTGCCATATAGCCGTGCTCGCCGTCGCTCGCGCCGTTCAATGCCACGCGCACTTCGTCGTCGTCCTGGCCGACGCATCCGGCGCGAACGCCGCGCTCCACGTGGATGTTCCGCGCGAGCAGGGCTTCGGTCAGGAGTGCCTCGCTTCGTTCTTGCGAAAGCACCGTAAGGCCATAGCGCGGATGCATCGATTCGGCTTCGATGGTGGCGAGAAGCTGGCCGTTCTCGTGGAAGCGTACGCCGCGGATGCGACGGCCCTCGGCGAGCATGCGCTCGGTGACGCCGGTCTCGGCAAGCAGGTCGGGCGTGCGGGGATTCACCACCAGGGCGCGTGAATGCGGCGCCGGCTGCATGGCGGAATCGACGACGCGTGACCTCACGCCGCGTAGGTCGAGCAACAGGGCGGCGGCCAGCCCTGTAGGGCCGGCACCGGCGATCAGGACGGACGGTTGGCTCATGCGTGCGCTCCGCAGGGTCGACCATCCGATCATAGCGGTGGAACGTCAGTGCGACGTCAGCGTGGCGGCGGGCCGGCCTTCCAATGCGTCGAGTGACAACAGCGTGGTGTGCAACGCGACCTCGAGTGGCGTGGACGGTACTGCCCCAAGCAACCCGCGCAGTCGCGTGCCATCCAGTTCGATCGGCGCGCGCCAGAGGTAGCGCATCTTGCGTAGCTCCCGCAGTGTTTCGGAGAACGGGGTTGCCAGGGTGACAAGAGGCCAGGGGAAGGCACGCAAGGGCAGGTCGTCTCGACCCGATGCGCGACGGATCGCGGCGTGGAGCGTATCGCCCGTGACGTAGTGACCGGCGAAATGAAAGCGCGCGAAGGTGTCGAGGCGGTCTTCCTCGCCGAGCAGTGCGACGATGGTAGCGGCGACGTCGGGCAGGTAGGCCCAGGCATGGCCCAACTGGCGGGGTCCCGGATAGTGCACGACACGTAGCGGTTTGCCCGGTTTGACAATGCCCTGCGCGAACCAGTTGTTTCCCGCTTGCGGGCCGAAGAAGTCGCCACAACGGAGGATCAGCGAACGTACGCCGTCACACGCCGCCGCTTGCATGCGCCGCTCCAGTTCGACGCGGATCTCGCCTTTACGTGTCGGTGCGTTCTGCGCGCTTTCCTCGCGCAGCAGTGGAAACGCGTCGGGACCGTAGTTGTAGATGGTGCCGGGTAGGACGATGCGCGCGTCGACGGCCCGGGCGGCGGCAATCGTGTTGTCGATCATCGGCAGCACCTGGCGTTCCCAGTCGCGGTAACCGGGAGGGTTCACCGCATGCACGATGACCTGGGCGCCTGCCGCCGCGCCGAGAACATCCGCCGCGTTCATGGCGTCGCCCTTGACCCATTGGATCGGGCCGTTGGCCGGCATGGCGCGACGGGTGAGGGCTTTGACGGTCCAGCCTTTATCGATAAGTGCCTGGGCGGTAGCGCCGCCGACGCCACCGGTGGCGCCCAGAACAAGTGCGATTTGGCTCGTGGTCGTCTGCATGGCGTTCTCCTTTGCGATGGAAGGAGTCTGGTCCTCGGCATGGCATACGGGAATTGCCTAAATGCGTTGGTGTGATATACGTTTTTGTATGGATGCAAACGGGCCGGCGTGGGATCTTTTTCGTTCTTTCCTTGCGGTGCTTCGCGAGGGAAGCCTTTCGGGCGCGGCACGTGTGCTCGGCATGACCCAGCCGAGCCTCGGTCGTCACATCCGGGAGCTGGAGGCCTCGCTCGGCGTGCCTCTTTTCTCCCGCGCCTCGCACGGGTTGATTCCGACGGACGCCGCGATCGAGCTTCGGCCGCATGCGGAAACCATGGCCGCGGCCGCCGCCTCTGTGCTGAGGGCAGCGTCGGGGGCGAAGGACGAATTGCGCGGCGTCGTGCGCATCACCGCCGCGGAAGTCATGGGCGTCGAGGTGTTGCCTCCGATCCTGGCAGCCATGCGGCGCCGTTTCCCCGGCATCATCGTCGAACTTTCCACGACCAACCGGACCGAAAACCTGCTGCGTCGCGACGCGGATATCGCAGTGCGCAGTGCACCACCGGATCAGGACGCGCTGGTGGCTCGCAAGGTCTGTGTTATTCCGTTAGGCCTCTTTGCACACCCGGACTATCTCGCCGCAGCCGGGCGACCGAAGACACTGGCCGATCTGGCAAGGCATGCCTTGATCGGGTATGACGAAGAGCCACCCTATGTCCGGAACGCGCGACCGCTCGGCTTGCCTTATGAGCGTGGACTCTTCAGCTTACGCACGGATAACGATCTCGCAGCGCTGGCCGCGATCCGTGCAGGCTTCGGCATTGGGGTCTGCCAGGCCCCACTAGCCCAACGTTCCGGTCTCGTAAGGCTGTTTTCCAAGGCCGTCGATCTTCCGCTGCCGGTCTGGGTGGTCATGCACGAGGACCAGCGTGCGAGCCGGCGCATTCGCGCCGTGTTCGACCATCTGGCCGAAGGAATGGCGGCATACGGCGGCAGTCGAACCCGCGCAAAACTGCTAACCTCCGGCGCCTGACCGACCGGAGATTTGCCATGAGCCTGATCCAGACCCCCGTTTCTTACGGCGAGCTGATCGACAAGATGACGATCCTTCAGATCAAGCTGCAGGAAATCAAGGACGAGGCCAAGCTCGCCAACGTGCGTAACGAGCTCGAGCTGCTCGACGCGACCTGGAAGAACGACAAGGCCTCGGATACCGACATCGCCGAGGAAACCGCGCGTTTGCTCGCGGTGAACCAGCGCCTGTGGAAGATCGAGGACGACATTCGCATGAAGGAGCGTGCCCAGGCCTTCGATCAGGAATTTATCCAGCTCGCCCGCTCGGTGTACATCGAGAACGACGAGCGTGCGGCAATCAAGCGCGAGATCAACATGAAGCTCGGCTCCACGCTGGTCGAAGAGAAGTCCTACCAGGATTACCGCGCGCCGCAAGCCTGATAAAGCACTTTTGTAGGAGCCGATTCATCGGCGATAGGGTGCTTGCCCCAAACTGCCCCGCTGCCGCGGGATCGCCGCTGAAGCAGCTCCTACATCGCCGATGAATCGGCTCCTACAGGGCTGCGGTTATTTTGCGAGGGCGATTCCCAGGTGGGCGGCACAGGCCTCGAAGCGGTCGACCATCTCGTCGACTTCGACCAGGTCCATTACGCCGGCCTTTTCGATCTTCGTGCCCCACGGAATTTCTGAGGCCGGCTTGCCGAGGAACTTGCGAGAGGCGGCGTCGTATTTATCGACGCACCAGCGACGGTCCGAATACGGCCCCGAGCGTTCGGGGTTGCTCGCCGCATGCAGGCCGAGCACCTTCACGCCGGCCGCGTTGGCCATGTGCATCGGACCCGAATCCGGGGTGAGGATCATGGCGCTGCGTGAGAGCAGGGCCATGAAACGCTTGAGGGTGTCCTTGCCCGTGAGGTCCATCGGTGTCTGCTTTACCGCGGCGAGAATGCTGTCGGCCAGGGCGCGCTCGGGTTCGGAAGGGCCGCCGACCAGGGCGACCCGAAGCCCGCGATTCATCGCATGATCGATCAGCGCGGCATAGCGTTCGACCCGCCAGTTGCGCACCGTGTGGCTCGACATCGGACTGACCAGCAGGGTCGGCGCGTCACCGGGCAACTGTTCCGCCGCCCAGGCGTGAGCCTCGTCGGGCACGGGGATGTCCCAGCGCACCTCGGTCTGCTTCAGACCGAGCGGTTCGATGAAGCTGGCCATGGCGTCGAGCACGTGCTCGCCCGTGCGCGCGGCGATGCGCTCGTCGACGAACAGGCCATGCAGGTCCTTGGAGCGGGCGTGGTCGTAGCCGATACGTCGATCCGCCTTTACGGAAAGGCTCAAAAGATTGGAGCGCAAGGCCACCTGCATGTGCAGCAGGGCGTCGAAGCGCCGGCCGGCGAGGGCTTCGCGCACGGCGCGTACGCCCGCACGGCCCTGGCCCTTGTCGAAGGTGATGAATTCCACGCCGGGCAGGTCGCCGACCAGGCGCCGCTCCAGCTTGCCGACGATCCAGGTGAGCCGCGTCCGCGGCGCCTTTTCCTGCAATGTGCGGATCAGCGGGGCTACGTGCGTCACATCGCCGATGGCGGATGTGCGCATGATGCAGAGGCTGGAATCTCCCGACGGGAGGGGACGGCTTGTTAGACTGGGCAAGATCGGATCACCGGATAGGGAGGCCGCTGTAAGGCGGCCCGATAATGACTGAACAACGCGTAGCGGAGGCGGCGGGCGGCACGATTCTGTTCGACGCGGCCCGTACACCTCAAGTCGATAGCCTCTGGTTCTCGCCCGCCCACTGGAGCGAGCGCGATGCCTTGCGTTCGCAGGCCGGTGGTCGCGGAGGCGTTGCGGTGATCGAAACGCCTGCCGGCGAAGCGGTGCTTCGCCATTACCGGCGTGGTGGCATGGTGGCCCGAATCTTTGGCGACCGCTATCTGTTCACGGGCCGGCGGCGTACGCGCAGCGTCCGCGAGTTCAGGCTGCTGGCTGAGCTGGAGCGTCGCGGCTTGCCGGTGGCACCCCCCTTGGCGTCTCGCTACGTGCGTTACTGGCTGCGCTATTCGGCCGATCTGATCACCCTGCGCATTCCCAATGCGGCCACGCTGGCGGAGCGCCTGAACGATGGCGCTTTCAACGTCACCCTGGCAGGGAAGGTGGGTGAACTGATTGCTCGCTTCCACCGTGAAGGTGCCTGGCATGCCGACCTCAATGCCCACAATATCCTGGTCAACCCGCAAGGCCTTTACCTCATCGACTTCGACCGCGGCCGGCTGCGTCGGCCCTCGGCACACTGGCGGCGTGCGAACCTGGCACGGCTGAAGCGATCGCTCATCAAGATCGGCGCCCGCGACGCCGGGGGCGACACCTTCGACGCCGAGCTCTGGCCGGCCCTGATGGATCACTACGAGCGGAGTCTGAAAGGGTGAGCTGGAACCTGCATTTCCTCGGAACCGGGGCCGCGCATGCCGTGGAGCTCGGATCGTCCGCCGTGGTGGTCGAGCGTGACGACCGGCCGCTGCTCCTGGTGGACTGTGGACCGGACACCCTGGATCGCTACGTCGCGGCCTACGGCGCGCCACCGCCAGCCCTCTACGTGACCCACGTGCACATGGACCACGTGGCGGGGATGGAGCGCTTGTTCTTCCGTCTCTGGTTCGACCAGGCGCTGCGTGGCCGTACCCGGGTGTACCTGCATGCGTCGCTCCTGCCGTGGCTGCAGGGCAGGGTGGCGGACTATCCCGGCGCACTGGCCGAGGGCGGCGTGAATTACTGGGAAGCCTTTCACCTCATTCCCTGCACGCGGGGGTTCTGGCACGAAGGTGAGTGGTTCGATGTCTTCCCGACGCGCCACCACGTCCAGGGCACCTCGTATGGCCTCGCCTTGCGTGGCAGCTTCGTCTACACCGGCGACACCCGCCCCGTTCCCGAGGCGCTGGCGCTCCATGGGGCGCATGGCGAGCTGATCGCCCACGATTGTGGCGTCATTGGCAATCCGTCGCACACGGGCGTAGACGATCTGGAACGCGAATATCCGGACGAGGTCCGTGCCCGCCTGGCGCTGTACCACTACGGCAGCGTCGAGGACGGCGAAACCCTGGTCTCACGTGGGTACCGGATCGCTCGTCCGGGCGAGCGACTATCGCTTCCGGAGCCAGAGGTGCCCCGGCCGACCGCCGGCTGATGCGGTTTCGTCGCTCCGCCCTTGTCTCGCCGCACCGCTGAAGTTATCCTTCCGCTTCTTTGCCGGACAGGAAGCCGGGGAAGAGGATGTAAGTGGAGAGGTGTCCGAGTGGTTGAAGGAGCACGCCTGGAAAGTGTGTATACGCTAATAACGTATCGAGGGTTCGAATCCCTCTCTCTCCGCCAGTTTCAAACGTCTTTATGGTGACCCTGTCGGTCCCCCCGCGACGATAGTCCGTAAACTCCGCCAGGTCCGGAAGGAAGCAACGGTAGCGGACGACTCGGGTGCCGGGGTGTGGCTGGCAGGGTCATCGCCTTTTTGAGGGCCGCGCTTTTCGGGCCGCGCTTTCACCCGTCCCGGGTCCTTGGCACAATCCACCGTCGTCCCAAGGTAATACGCATGTCCTATCAGGTCCTCGCACGCAAGTGGCGCCCGCGCAAGTTCGCCGAACTGGTGGGCCAGGAGCACGTGGTCCGCGCGCTCACGAACGCGCTCGACTCCGGGCGCATGCATCACGCCTATCTGTTCACCGGTACCCGCGGCGTCGGCAAGACGACGATCGCGCGCATCTTCGCCAAGTCGCTTAACTGCGAGCGTGGTGAATCGGCCGATCCCTGCGGTGAGTGCGCGGTCTGCACGGCCGTGGACGCCGGTCGCTTCGTCGACCTGCTCGAAATCGATGCGGCCAGCAACACCGGTGTGGACGATGTCCGAGAGGTGATCGAGAACGCCCAGTACGCGCCGTCGCGCGGGCGCTTCAAGGTCTACCTGGTCGACGAGGTGCACATGCTGTCCAAGCCGGCGTTCAACGCGCTGCTGAAGACACTGGAAGAGCCGCCTCCGCACGTTAAGTTCCTGCTCGCCACGACCGACCCGCAGAAGCTGCCGGTGACGGTGCTGTCGCGCTGCCTGAAGTTCAACCTCAAGCGCCTTCTGCCGGAGCAGATTTCCGGGCAGATGCGTCACATCCTCGCTGCCGAAGGCATCGAGTACGAGGAGGAAGCCATCGGCGAGCTCGCGCACGGCGCGGATGGCTCGCTGCGCGATGGCCTGTCGCTGCTCGACCAGGCTATCGCCTACGGCGGCGGTGCGCTGCGCGCGACCGACGTGCGCGCCATGCTCGGCAGTGTCGAACGTGGACAAGTGCTCGGCGTGATCGAGGCGCTCGCCGCCGGCGATGGCGCCGCGCTGATGGGTGAAGCCGACCGTATCGCGTCGTACTCGCCGGATTTTGCCGGTGTGCTCGACGATCTCGCCACGGTGCTGCATCGCATCCAGTTGATCCAGCTGGTCCCCGGTTACCGCGAGGAAGAGGGGGACGCCGGCCTCGCCGACATCGCCAACCGTCTCGTGCCCGAGGACGTGCAGCTCTACTACCAGATCGCCACCACCAGCCGCCGGGAGCTGCCGCTGGCGCCGGATGCGCGGATTGGTTTCGAAATGGCCTTGCTGCGCATGTTCGCCTTCCGTCCGGCGGAAGCCGGGCAGGGCGCCGCGCCGTCGGCTGCGCGTGCCGCGGCACCGGCGCCTGCCGCCGCGACACGTGCAGCGGCACCAGCGCCGGTCGCTCCGACGCCGGCGCGCGCGCCCGCCCCGGCTGCGTCCGCCGCTTCCGTCGCTGCACCGGCGCCTGCGCCGGTCACCCCACGTCCGGCGCCGACCCCGGCCGTGGCGGCGCCAACGCCTGCACCCGCACCGGCTGCGCCTCAGGGCCCGCTGGCCCTCGATGCCAACGGCTTGCCCGACTGGCACGAGGTGATCGAGCGCGCGAATCTGCGCGGCCCGATCGGCCAGTTGGCGCAGAACTCGTCGCTGCGTGAACTCGACGGCGAGGGTATGGTGCTGGCGCTGCAACCCCAGCACATGCATCTGGCCGTGGAGCCGCTTACCAGCCAGATGGAAGAAAAGGTCTCCCACGCGATCGGTCGGCGCGTTCGCATCCGCTTCATTGCCGATCACGGCAATCTGGGCACCCCGGCCGAGCGCCGGGCCCAGGCGCAGATCGACGCGCAGGCTAACGCGGTCGCTTCGATGGAGACAGATCCCTTCGTACAGACGCTCAAGCGCGAATTCGACGCGCGCGTCATTCCGCAATCGATCAAACCCGTGGAGCCAGGAACGTGAAAGGTCAAATTGGTCAGCTGATGCAGCAAGCCCAGCGCATGCAGGAAGACATGAAGCGTGCGCAGGATGAACTCGCCAAGACGGAAGTCACCGGTACCGCCGGTGGTGGCCTCGTGAGCGTCACGATGTCGGGCGGTCACGAAGTGCGCTCCGTGCACATCGACCGTCAGGCCTTCGCCGACGATCCGGAGATGGCCGAGGATCTGGTCGCCGCGGCGGTGAACGACGCCGTGAACAAGATCGCCGAGATCAGCCGCACGCGGCTGGGTGGCGTCACCGCCGGGCTGAACCTGCCCGCCGGTTTCAAGATGCCGTTCTGAAGAGCAGACACGCCACACGATGAGCAACGGCTCCCGCCTTCTCGGTGAACTGATCGACGCCTTGCGCTGCTTGCCGGGTGTTGGCGCGAAGAGTGCCCAGCGCATGGCCTTCCAGCTGCTCGAGCGCGAGCGGCAGGGTGGCTTGCGGCTGGCGGCCGCGCTGGAGTCGGCGATGCGCGATGTCGGCAATTGCACGCGCTGCCGCAACTTCAGCGAGACACCGGTGTGCTCGCTGTGTTCGAGCTCTAACCGCGACGCGCAGGTTCTTTGCGTGGTGGAGTCGCCATCCGATCTCGCTGCGATCGAGGGGGCGACCGGTTACCGCGGTCACTACTTCGTATTGCTCGGTCGCCTTTCGCCGCTGGATGGCCTGGGGCCGGACGAGCTCGGCTTGCCCTTGCTCGTCGAGCGCCTGGGTGAGGGCGACATCGCGGAGATGATCATCGCCACCAATCCGACGGTCGAAGGCGAAGCGACGGCGCATTACATCGGCCAGCTGGCCAGGGCCGCCGGCATCCGCGCTACCCGTCTGGCCCACGGCGTGCCGCTCGGTGGCGAACTCGAATTCGTCGATCGCGGCACGCTCGCCCATGCTTTCGGCAGCCGGCAGTCACTCGGCTGACCTTCAAAGGACTCACGATGACCGACACCCTCTTCGCCAAGATCGTCCGTCGGGAGATCCCCGCCGACATCGTCTACGAAGACAACGACGTGCTCGCTTTCCGCGACCTCAATCCACAGGCGCCGGTGCACGTGCTGTTCATTCCCAAGCGCGCCATCGCGACGCTGGACGACGCTGTCCCCGGCGACGCCGAGTTGCTTGGCAAGCTGCTGCTGGCCGCTGCCTCTTACGCCAGGGCACAAGGCCTTGCGAAAGACGGCTACCGCACGGTGATCAACACCAATGCCCATGGTGGCCAGACGGTGTTCCACATCCACGTCCACCTGCTTGCCGGTCGGCAGATGACCTGGCCCCCGGGCTGAGGCAAAAAAAAAGCCGGCGCAAGCCGGCTTTTCTTTTTTACCGTCAACGCGCCCGCGGCTGCGGCGGCGGACGCACGATGATCGTGCGCGGGCGGTACCAGTAGGGGTCGCCCCACGGGCCATACCCATACGGACCCCAGCCCGGACCGAAGCCTGGACCCCAGAACGGGTCGTAGAAGCCGGGCCCATAGCGCTGGATGGGTACGCGCTTCGGCCAGAGATAGACCACGTCGGCCTCGACACGCGGGTAGGCGTAGTCGAAGTCGCCAACCTTCTGCGAGACGGCGCCGTGCAGCGTACCCGTGACCGTGATCTCGCGACCGCGGGTAAAGACTTCGGGATCGTAGAAGCCGTCGCGGCAGGCCACGAAGCGACCCTGGCTGTCGGACTTGCTTGCCGTCGGGCGGGCTTCGTCGTCGAGCGGTTCGGACAGCACGAAGAAGCAGGTCTGCTGCGGACCCGGCTCCGTCTTGATGATCTCGCCGCCCCAACGGACCTTCGCGCCCGGGGCACCGCCCTGCTGCGCGCCGGACGTCGAGACGTCGTTGAACTGGCCCTGCAGCGGCTGCGGCACCGTGGCGCATGCGCCCAGGGCCAGCGTCGCGGCGGCGATGACCAGCGGTTTGTACATGGACATGTCACATCTCCCAGAGGCACCGGACACGGCCGATGCCATGTCCTCATTTGACCACGCGGCGCACCTTTAATTCCTTCACCTGTCGCCTGAATTCGATGAGTGATTCAGGCGGCGGTTCGTCAAAGGCATAGCGTGACCGCAAGTAAAGCTGGCTCAACCTTTCCAATGCATTTCGTTGGCCGGGCAGCGTACGCGCCGCACGGGCGAAGAAGTGACGCGGACCTTCACCCGTCCGTCGCGTTACGCCTGTACGTGCGAGCTTTCGCTCCAGACGTTGCATCCACGCGTCCAACGCATCGCCTTCACGTCGTTGGAACATCGCCCAGCCCAGCGCACCGGCAACCAACAACGCGCAGCCGACGGCGAGGATGATCGCAAGATCGCCAACATCCGCCCGACGGATGCCGAACGGTTGCAGGATACCTTGCTGACGCAGCGCGTCGAAGCCGTTAACGGCCTGGTTCCACCATTGGTTGACTACGTCCCAGCGATCGCGCACGTTGTTCAACCACGTCATGTTGAACAGTCCACTCTCGCTGCCGCTTCCCGCAGCCGCGGCGGCCGCACCCAGGCTGACCCGCTCCGGCCGGACGGCGCCGGTGGGATCGAAGCGTACCCATCCGCGTCCCTCCAGCCAGACTTCCGACCAGGCATGCGCATCGGCGTGGCGCACAAGTAGGTACGAGCCGAGCTTGTTCCAGTAGCCGCCCTGGTAACCGGTGACCACGCGTGCGGGTATGCCGGCCGCCCGCATCAGGAAGGTGAACGTAGACGAATAGTGCTCGCAGAATCCTTCACGAGTCTGGAACAGGAAGTCATCGATGCGATCGCGACCGAGCGGTGCCGGCGCGAGGGTGTACCGGAAACCGCCGTCATGGAACATCGCGAGGGCGGCGCGCGCGATGGCAACGTGATCGTTGCCGAACTTGCCCGACCAACTGGCCGCCAGTTCGCGGGCCCGCGGTCCCACGCCGTTCGGTAGCTGAAGTGCCTGGCGACGCTGCCGGGCATCGATGGTCGCGTCGAGCCGGTAATCGGTGGTGGCCGAGGCGTGATAGCGATATACCTCGTCAATGCGACGGTCCGCCACGGCGGTACGGTCGGTGCGTAGCCTTGCGTCGTCGGGAGCGTTCACCGGCATGTCCATGACGGGGAGCACCCGCTGGCGTGTCGGTTCGAGGGTGACCTCGTAGGTGAAGCGCGGCTGCCCTTCGAGCGTGCCCGAACTGCGTGAGCCGCCGTCGTAGTCGGGGCTCCAACTCTGCCCGTCGAAGTTCGTCATCGTGTACGCGCGGAAGTAACGGCTCGCGTTCATCGGTGGGGCGTTGTCGAACGTCACGCGCATGGCCGGCGTGTCATCGGTCAGTACTTCGGCCATCTCACCGGGCGCCATGCGATCGGAAAGTCCGGTCACGGATTTATCGGCGGTCGGCGCCCCCCACAAGGGTGAATTCAGCCGGGGCACGAAGACGAAGGCGAAGGCAGCCAGCGGGACGGCGGCGAGCAGGGTGATCAACACCGGCAGGAGTTCACGCCGCAGTGGCAGCAGGTCGGGATCGACCACTTCGAGGGATCGTAAGGTGGCGACGGCGGGTACCAGGCCCAGTGCCACGACGAAGCTGGCGGCGATCCCCTGATCGAACAACAGGGCGCTCATCAGTCCGAAGCAGGCAAAGGCGACCGCCACTCGTGCGTCGCGACGATGTTCGCTTTCGAGCATCTTCAGGACGAGCAGGCCGACAGCAAAAGCGCTGCCCGGTTCGCGCCCGAACAGGGTGCCGTAGTACGCGATGACCACGGCCAGGAGCAAGACGATCAGCGGCAGCTTGATCCAGAACGGCGCGTTGCGTCCGCCACTGCGGCGCTGGCGCCAGCGTGCCGCGAGGACGCCTGCGAGGGTGAGCGTGAGCCACCACGGCAAGTGCAGCGCGTGGACGCCGAGCACGCAGGCCATGGTCAGGCAGAGCAGGTCGAAGGGGCGACGGGCGAGGAGGGGCTCGTCGACCGGGGCACGCGTCAGCGAAAGTCGAAAGCGCGTCATGGGCGCAAGGCCAGTGCCGTCATGCAGCGGTGATAGTGCTCGTCGCCCTGCGCGATATCGAAATAGCCGTCCGGCAGGCGCAGGCTCCAGCGCCTTCCCGAGTCCTTTGCTTCATCGATCCAGCGAGCGAGCCGGGAGATGCGGGATTCATCATCCAGTCCATGCATGCTGTCCCAGTCCAGGCGCCAGTCTTCCTTCGGCGCGGGCTGTTCCAGATCTTTCACCAGCAGGCCATGGTGGCGTGCGCTGAGCTTCCAGGCGATCTGTCGGCGCGGATCGCCGGGGCGGTAGTCACGCAAGGCGGCCAGTTCGTCGCCGGCGCGCGGACGGCCGCGGTCGGCATCGCCTTCCGGTTCGAACGGCGTCGGTCCGAGTGCTTCAGGGCGCGGATAGACCAGCACGGGATTGTCCGGATTGAGCCAGCTCCATGCGCGGAACATGCCCAACGGCCAGGTGGTGTGCAGCCGCATGCGGGGAAGCGACTGCCATCCGCGGAAGTCGGTATCGAGTACGAACTCGATCGCCGTCGGCGACCCTGGGGCCACCACGACCACCTGTTCGCGGCCGGCGACATCGAGACGGACAGCCATGCGTTCGCGCTGGCTCGCGCCGATGTCCAGGGAGACATGGATTGCCTCGCCTGCGCGAGCGGTGCCCGCGCGCAAGCCACCGATAGAGACGCCGTTGAGCGTACGAAAAGCCACCAGCATGCTGCCCGCGGTTGCCGCGCCAAGCAGGCAGGTCAGCATCAGCGCGGCGTTATTCGCGTAGTTCAGCGCGCCGATGAGCATCACGGCCAGCAACAGGGAGAAGCCCAGGCCAAAGCCGGTCGGCACGATGTAGATGCGGCGACGATGGAGCAGGATCGGCAACGGCTCGCGCCTGCGCATCCGTGTCAGCGAAGGCAGCCTCCGTTCCGCCCACGCCACGATCCGCTCGCCCACGGGTGGCATCAGGGCACCGCGGTCTCGGCGAGGATCGCCCGCGCGATGGCTTCACGATGGCTGCCCCGGCCGGGCACCAGGCGATGTGCCGCGGTGGGTACGAAGACCGTCTGGACGTCTTCGGGGATGACGTAATCGCGGCCGCTGATCATCGCCCAGGAGCGCGACGCAGCGAGCAGCGCCAGCCCGGCACGCGGCGAGAGACCGACACGAACGTCATTGTGTTTGCGGCTGGCCGTCAGCAGTGCCTGCAGATAGTCGAGCAAAGCCCCGCTGACCTTCACCGCCTGCGCGGCTGCATGCAGCTGGCCGATCGCGGTGGCGTCCAGGCGCGGCTTCAGGGAGGCCATCATGTCGCGGCGGTCTTCGCCAATCAGCAGCGCGCGTTCGGCGGCGGGATCGGGGTAATCCAGGCTGAGGCGCAACATAAAGCGATCGAGCTGCGAATCGGGCAGGGGGAAGGTACCGGCCAGGTCGAGCGGGTTCTGCGTGGCGACGACGAAGAACGGCTTGGGCAGTTCGTGGGTGACGCCGTCGACCGTAGTCTGGCCCTCGGCCATGGCCTCGAGCAGGGCGCTCTGCGATTTCGGCGTGGCGCGGTTGATCTCGTCGGCGAGCAGCAGGCTGGTGAAGATGGGGCCGGGGTGGAATCGAAACTGGCCCGTCTCGCGCTCGTAGACGCTGACCCCGATAATGTCCGATGGCAGGAGGTCGCTGGTGAACTGGATGCGCTGGAATTCGAGATCGAAGGTGGCCGCCAAGGCGTGCGCCAGTGTGGTCTTGCCCACGCCGGGTACGTCTTCGAGGAGAAGGTGGCCGCCGGCGATAAGGCAGGTGAAGGCCAGTTTGACCTGGCGCGGCTTGCCAAGCAGTACGCCGTTGACCTGTGCCAGTGCGCCATCCAGTCGGTGGCGGAGCATTTCATCGTTGAGCGGAGTCGTCGCTGACATGATCGATGCGTGTGCCCCCAAGCCTGGCAATGTCGATGTTTGAGCGTTCCAGTGTAGCGGCGGCAACGCGATCGTGGCGAGGGATGTTCCTCGTCATGTTCGTCGTGGCCTTGCTGCTGAAGATCGTCATAGCGGCCACGTTGTCGCCCTTCGGTGATGAGGCCTTCTACTGGCAGGAAAGCCTTTCCCCGGCCTGGGGCTACAGCGACCTGCCGCCGCTGACGGCCTGGTTGATCGCTTTGTCCGAAGGGATCTTCGGTCATGGGCGCCTCGCCATGCGCTTGCCGTTCCTGCTCGTCGGCGCGGCGCTGCCGTGGCAGGTCGGCAGCATGGCGAAGCGGTTGGGCGGCGAGACTGCACGGTGGCAGGCGGCGACATTCGCCTTGTTGCTGCCCCTGGTGGGCAGCCTGGGCGTACTGGCCTTGCCCGACGTACCGCTGACGTTCGCCATCGTCCTCGCCACCCAGGGCTTACTCGCTGCACTGGAGACGAATCGCACGCGCGACTGGTGCCTGTTGGGCGTCGGCCTGGCCATTGCCTGGACGAGCCATTACCGCGCGGCGATGCCGATGCTCGCCGGCCTGTTGTTCCTGCTGGCCACGCCGCGAGGTCGCATGCAGTGGCGACGCCCCGGTTTGTGGCTGGCGTTGGCGGTCGCATCGCTCGGCCTGATTCCGCTGGTGATCTATAACGTCGGCGCGCGCGGTGCCGGCCTGGCGTTCCAGCTGGTGGAGCGCAATCCCTGGCGGTTCCACGCCGATGCCTTGGTCCAGCCGCTGGAGCAGGCGGGCGCATGCACGCCGCTTGCGTGGGCGGTGCTGCTCTGGGCCCTGTGGCAGGCCTGGCGCCGACGTGGCGAAGCCCCCTTCGATGTGATCGCAACGGTCGCCGGCAGTTTTGTCGTCCTCTATTTCGTGCTCGGCCTGTTTGCCGATGACGTTCGTTTTCGCGCGCACTGGCCGTTACCCGGTTACATACTTCTGTGCGCCGTCCTGCCTTCGATGCTGGCGGACGCCGGGCGTATCTGGCGCCGGGTGGCGCTGGCCGGTTTCGCCCTCGCCGGTCTTGGCTTGCTCGCTGGCCTGGGTTACCTGGGCCTGGCCGCCTCGCCGGATGGCGCGCGTGTGCTCGCAGGCGTGAAGGCCTTTCCGTCCAACTTCACCGGTTGGCGCGAAACCAGTAAGGCAGTGCGGTCGGCATTGGTCATGGAGCCGTCGGCCCTCGTCGTCGCTGACAATTTCATGCTGGCCGCAGAACTGCGCTTCGAGCTCGGCGGTTCCCGCGTGGTGTATTCGCTCGACAGCCCGTTGAATGTGAAGCATGGCCGTGCACCGCAACTCGCTGCGTGGGGTCTCGATGAAGTGGGCCTGGCGAGGCGTGCGGGCCAGCGCGTGTTGTTGGTTGTCGACGAAACCTCATTGCGCGAACGCGAAAAGCGCGACTGGCTCGCCTCGGTATGCTCGCGCGTTGACATGGCAGGACCGGTGGCGCGGCTGGATCTGTTCGAAGGCCGTCGACGCTTTGCGTTGTACGACGCCACCGCGCGTGCCATCCCTGGCGCCCTCGGGATTGCCGACGATTGTGTCGTCTGGCGCGAGGCGTACCGGGCGTCGGTCGTCCCCGCGCGACGTTCGTCAGGGCAGGGCGATGCCGGCGTCGCGAAGTAAGCGGCAGGTCGCGATCAGCGGCAAGCCGATCAGTGCGGTCGGGTCTTCATTGACGATTCGATCGAACAGCGCGATGCCGAGCCCTTCGCATTTGAAGCTCCCTGCGCAGTCCAGCGGGCGTTCGCGCTCGACGTAACGCTCGATGTCCTGCGTGGAAAGGTGACGGAAGTGCACCCGCGTTTCGTCGACGTGGAGGGACGCCTTGCCGCCGGCGTCGACAACGCACACGGCGGTGTGGAAGACCACCTCCCGCCCCGAACTGGCCGTCAGCTGCTTGTGCGCCGCGTGCACGGTGCCCGGTTTGTCGAGGACGGTACCGTCCAGGTCGGCTACCTGGTCCGAGCCGATCACTACGCAACCGCTACGGGTCGAGGCGACGGCGCGTGCCTTGGCTTCGGCCAGGCGCGCCGCCCGTACGGCGGGCGCTTCGCCGGGCAGGGGATCTTCATCGGTGCCCGGGGAGGCCTGTTCGAACCTCTCCAGCAGCCGCCGGAGCAGGCTGGCGCGGTAGGCCGAGGTGGAAGCGAGGATCACGACGGGTTGCCCGGGCACTCAGAATTCCTTGTGAATGTGTTCGCGCACCGCGGTGTCGAGTGCGCTCTGCGCGTCGTCCAGGGCCCGCAGGCGCGGTTCCAGCTGATGACGCGCCCGCACCAGGCCATCGACAGCCTCATCCAGCTCGCGCTGGCTGGCTTCGGGCGCGCGGTCCCGGATCCACAGGCGCTGCTGGAGCAGGGCGCGCAGGCCCGAGTCGACCGCTTGCTGCGCTTCGACCTCGCCCGCGGCAGGAACGTCCGGACTGACCGACATCACCGAGTGCGCGCGCTGAAGGCGGTCACGACAGTCCTTGAGATCGGCTTCAAGGCGGTCGGCGTTGTCGAGCAGATCCTGCATCGCGCTATGGCGTCGTCGGGTCCGCTGCTGGGACACAGCCCAGGCACAAAGCCCGATAGCGGCCACGATGATGGCCGCAAGTGCATAATAAGCAAAAGAAAACACGCTAGCTCTTCCCCCTGTTGGGTGTGCTGCGGCAAACTACATCCTGGCCTGCGAGTCTGCACGAAAGGCCCCGGCCTGCGCAAAAGTACGCGCGGTTGCGCTTTGCCCCCGCTAACCGGTTGACTTCAGGCAGGTTGATGCCTACCATTTCCCGATTATGTCCGTGACCTTGCCATCGTCCGTGGACGCTTGGCGCGAAGTTCGTGCGCGGCGTTCGTTCCAGGGCTCGCTTCCCGTGTCGGCTTTTGCCCGTCTCGGTGAAGTTATTGCGTCGCCCGAAGGCGACGTAACCTACGAGCTGGACTTCGGTCGCGACGAGTTCAATATCGCCTATGTGGCCGTCCGTGCGAAGGCGCCGTTGACCGTGATCTGTCAGCGTTCGCTGGAACCGTTCGTGCTTCCGGTTGAGATCGATACACGTCTCGGACTGATTGTCGAAGAAAGTGAGGAAGCCGCGTTGCCCCCGGGTTACGAGGCACTTCTCGTCGAACAGGACGGCAAGCTCGACCTGGTCGCGACGATCGAAGATGAACTGCTGTTGGCGCTGCCCCTGGTCCCGGTCAATCCGGACTACGAGTTGCCCGATGACATTGTTGGTGCCGACGAGGAAGAAGAAGCCTCGCCGGATCCGTCTGAAAACCCGTTCGCGGCACTCCGCGGACTCATAAAGTAATTTCGCTGGAGATTTGTCATGGCAGTTGCCAAGAGCCGCAAGACCCCGTCCACCCGTGGCATGCGTCGTTCGCACGATGCGCTGACGACCGTTCAGCTGTCGACCGATCCGACCAGCGGCGAAGTGCACCTGCGTCACCACGTGACCAAGGATGGCTTCTACCGCGGTAAGAAGGTCATCGAGACCCGCGGCGCGGTTGAAATCGAAGACTGATCTCCCTCCCCAGGGACGATCACAACGCAGGCGGCGCGGAAACGCGCCGTTTTGCGTTTGTGGCACATGACCACGCGGTACTCCGGCCCCGGGTCTTCGCCGCCCGGGCGAATCCGCCCTGAACAGGGGAACGGTTCTGAAATACGCCCGCATCATCGGTACCGGTAGCGCACTTCCCGACAGGGTAGTGACCAATGCCGACCTCGAAAAAATCGTCGACACCACCGACGAGTGGATCCGCACGCGCACTGGCATCTCCGAGCGCCACTATGCCGCCGACGGCGAGACCACGGGCGACCTTGCCTTTCTCGCTGCCCAGCGGGCCCTCGAGGCAGCCGGCGTCAAGGCGTCCGAGATCGACCTGATCATTCTCGGTACGACCACGCCCGACCTCATTTTTCCGTCTACCGCCTGCCTTGTGCAGCACCGCCTGGGTGCCAACGGCTGCGCCGCGTTCGACGTGAATGCTGCTTGCTCGGGCTTTGTCTATGCCCTGGGTATCGCCAACGCGTTCGTGCGCAGTGGCCAGTCGAAGAAAGCCCTGGTTATCGGTGCCGAAACGCTCACCCGCATGGTCGACTGGACGGAGCGCGAAACCTGCGTTCTGTTCGGCGATGGCGCGGGCGCGGTTGTCCTGGAGGCCTCCGACGAGCCCGGCATCTTCACCACGCGCATGCGCGCCGACGGTGGCTTCAAGCACCTGCTGTTCAATCCGGTCGGTGTGTCCGCCGGCTTCACGGATGCGCCGAACCATGGCGTGAAGATCCACATGCTGGGTCGCGAAGTGTTCAAGGTCGCGGTCAAGACGCTCGACTCGCTGGTTGGCGAGACGCTGGCGGACGCCGGCATGAAGGAAGAAGAGATCGACTGGTTGATTCCACACCAGGCGAACCTGCGGATCATCGAGGCGACGGCCAAGCGCCTGAACATGTCGATGGACCGGGTCATCGTCACGGTGGACAAGCACGCCAACACCTCGTCGGGCTCCGTGCCGCTGGCGCTCGACTACGCAGTACGTTCGGGCAAGGTCAAACGTGGCCAGAACCTGCTGCTGGAGGCCTTTGGCGGCGGCTTCACTTGGGCCTCGGCCCTCCTGAGGTACTGAGTCAGCGAAGGCTGGCTTTGTGGGAGCCGGGAAGGCTGGCTTTGTGTGGGAGCTGGCTAGGCCGGCGGTGGGGCATCCGGCTACATCGCTTCGTTGGCTTTTCGCCGCTGAAGCGGCTCCCACAGTGGTGACCTTCCGGGGCCCTTACTGGGCCCCCGGAAGGTCACCACACGCCTGCGAATGGTGCAATCCGCCCCAAGTTGCTGGCACCATTCGCGGTTTGACGTCCCGGAATCACCTCGCATGACCGCATCCAGCGCCTCGCTCGCCTTCGTCTTTCCCGGTCAGGGCTCACAGTCCGTTGGTATGGTTGCCGAACTCGCGGCTGCCCATCCCGAAGTCCGTGCGGCCTTCGACGAAGCCTCCGAGGGTGCCGGTATCGACCTGTGGGAGCTGAGCCAGAATGGCCCCGAGGATCGCCTCAACAGCACCGAGAACACCCAGCCGGCCCTGCTGGCCGCCAGCGTGGCCGTGTGGCGCGTTTGGGTGAAGCAGGGTGGTGCGCGCCCGGCCTACCTGTCCGGGCACAGCCTGGGCGAGTACAGCGCCCTGGTCGCCGCCGGCGCCATTTCCCTGAAGGATGCGGCGGGTCTGGTCGCCGAGCGTGGCCGGCTCATGCAGGCCGCCGTGCCGGCTGGCGTCGGTGCCATGGCCGCCATCCTCGGCGGTGACGACGCCCAGATCGCCCAGGTTTGTGAGGAAGTCGCCCAGGGCCAGGTCGTGGCTCCGGCGAATTTCAATTCCCCCGGCCAGTTGGTCATCGCCGGTCATGCCGAGGCCGTGGATCGCGCCCTGGCGCGCCTGGCCGAGCTCGGCGTGAAGAAGGCCGTGAAGCTGGCCGTTTCCGTGCCCTCGCACTGCATGCTGATGCGTGACGCCGCGGACAAGCTGGGCGAGCGCATGGCGGCCATCCACTGGTCGATGCCCTCGATCCCGGTCATCCAGAATGCCGATGCGCAGGTGCACACCTCGGTCGAGGACATTCGCGGTGCGCTGATGCGCCAGCTTTACCTGCCAGTACGCTGGACCGAATGCGTTCAGGCCCTGGCCGCCGCCGGCATCACGCAGGCGCTGGAGTGTGGTCCGGGCAAAGTGCTCTCCGGCCTGATCAAGCGTATCGACAAATCCGTCGAGGCCAAGCCGATCGGCACGCCCGCCGACCTCGATGCGGCGCTCGCGGTCGCGGCCGCCTGACCTTTTCGTTACGCCTGACTCTCCCAGTTACGACAGGAATCCCCATGACCCAGACCCTCAAGGGCGAAATTGCGCTCGTTACCGGCGCCAGCCGCGGTATTGGTGCGGCGATCGCCGATCGCCTCGCCGCGCTCGGCGCGACGGTATTCGGCACCGCGACCACGGAGTCGGGCGCCCAGGCCATCGGTGAGCGCCTCGCCGCCCACGGCGGCCATGGCCGCGTGCTCAACGTGACCGATCCGGCCGCCATCGAAGGCCTGATCGACGGCATCGCCAAGGAGACCGGCGCGGTCTCCATCCTGGTCAACAATGCCGGGATCACGCGCGACCAGCTCCTCATGCGCATGAAGGAAGAGGACTGGAGCGCGATCATGGAGACCAACCTGACCTCCGTGTTCCGGACGTCCAAAGCTGTCATGCGCGGCATGATGAAGGCGCGCAAGGGCCGCATCATCAGCATCGCTTCGGTGGTCGGTGTCACTGGCAATCCGGGCCAGGCAAATTACGCGGCCGCCAAAGCCGGGATCATCGCGTTCTCGAAATCGCTGGCCCGTGAGATTGGCTCGCGCGGCATCACGGTGAATGTGGTGGCCCCAGGCTTCATCGATACCGATATGACCCGTGCGTTGCCGGAAGAGCAGCGCACCGCGCTCCTGTCGGGCATTGCGCTGGGCCATCTGGGCGAGCCGGGCGATATCGCCGAGGCGGTGGCCTTCCTGGCCTCGCCGGCGGCGAAGTACATCACCGGTGAGACGCTGCACGTGAACGGCGGCATGTACATGCCCTGATGGGGCGGCCCTGATCGGCCAGGGTCGGCGGCAGTCGCCACCGGCCCGTTTTTGAGAGACAATCATCGTTTCGCGCCCGGCATAAGAAAAACCGGGCGTCATCCACGTGGTGGCACTGTGTTGGCGGGCTAAGCCCTTAGCCACTACAATGCCGCCGGAATTTTCCCTCGGGAGGTAAAGGCAACATGAGCACCATCGAAGAGCGCGTCAAAAAGATCGTTATCGAGCAGCTGGGCGTCAAGGAAGATGAAGTCACCAACAATGCGTCGTTCGTGGACGATCTGGGCGCCGATTCGCTGGATACCGTTGAGCTCGTGATGGCTCTCGAAGAAGAGTTCGAGACCGAGATTCCGGACGAAGACGCCGAAAAGATCACGACTGTCCAGCAGGCGATCGACTACATCAACGCTCACCAGAAAGCTTGATAGAGCGTCTGGTTGTCGATCGGGGGTTTCGCCTCCCGTCGATCTCCGAGCGACACGGAAGCTGCGCCTAAAGGCGCAGTTTTCGTTTCCGCTTTTCGTAACCTGCGCCCGCGTATGGTTGCGTGGATAAAGTGCTAAGGAACAAAACGCATGAGTAAACGACGTGTGGTAATTACCGGCATGGGGATCCTGTCGCCGGTCGGTAACGATGTCGCCACCGCCTGGAAGAACGTCGTCGAAGGTAATAGCGGCATCGGCCCTGTCACCGATTTCGACCCCAGCGCCTACAAGACTCGCATCGCGGGCGAGGTCCGTAATTTCGTTGCGGCCGACGCCTTCTTTGACGGCATCACCACGCCGACCGACGAGGCGGGGATCAAGGCGCTTGACGACGAGCGTCGCTCCATTGCGAAAGACTTCAAGCGGATGGACCCGTTCATCCATTACGGCATCGTCGCCGGCGCCCATGCGTTTCGCCAGTCGGGTCTGGTCGTGACCGAAGAGAATGCCGGTCGCATCGGCGTGGCCGCAGGCGCGGGTATCGGTGGCCTGCACACGATCGAAGCCACCGCGATCGAACTCAATGAGAAGGGCCCGGGCAGGGTCTCGCCGTTCTACGTGCCCAGTTCCATCATCAACATGGTGGCCGGCAACCTGTCGATCTATTTCGGCCTGAAGGGCCCGAACATCGCGCTGGTTTCGGCATGCACGACGGCAGCACACAACATCGGCATGGCCATGCGCCTGATCCAGTACGGCGATGCGGACGCGATGCTCGCCGGCGGTTCCGAGCACGCCACCACGACGACGGCGATGGCGGGCTTCTGCTCGGCCAAGGCGATGTCCACGCGCAACGACGATCCGACGCACGCCAGCCGTCCGTGGGATATCGGCCGCGACGGTTTCTTGCTGTCCAACGGCGCCGGCATGCTCATGCTCGAGGAGTACGAGTTCGCCAAGGCACGTGGCGCGAACATCCTCGCCGAGCTTGTCGGCTTCGGCATGAGCGGCGATGCGTATCACATCACCTCGCCCAGCGGCGACGGTGCGGAGCTGGCCATGCGCAATGCCCTGCATGACGCGCACATCAAGCCCGAGGACGTGCAGTATGTAAACGCGCACGGCACCTCCACGCCGGTGGGCGATCTTGGCGAAGCCAAGGCCATCCGCAACGTGTTCGGTGACCATGCCACCGCGAAGGGCAAGTTCGCGGTCAGCTCGACCAAGTCGGTCACCGGTCACCTGCTCGGCGCAGCCGGCGGTGTCGAGGCGATCTTTTCGGTCATGGCGATCCGCGACGGCATCATTCCGCCGACGATGAACCTCGTCGATGTGGATCCGGAAGTCGCCGCGCTCGGCATGGACCTCGTGCCGAACAAGGCGGAGAAGGCGGACCTCAACATTGTCGTGTCGAATTCGTTCGGCTTCGGCGGCACCAACGGTACGCTCGTCTTCCGTCGCGTCTGATCGGCGTGGCATTCGTCACGCGAACCCTGGCCGGCCGGCGCGATCTCCTCGCGCCGGCCGCGTCGTATCCGGAGCGCTACCCGGCCCTGTTGGCCAGTGCGGTCACTGGAACTCCCCAGTCACGTTTCGACATCCTCTTTGCCGCCGGTGATGCATCGCTGACCCTCGGCGCGGATGGCATCGTGCGCAACGCCTCAGGCGACATCGTCCCAGGCAGTTTCCTCGATGCACTCGATGCCGCGTGGGCCCTGCGCCACCACCCTCGCGTCGAGGACGGCTTGCCATTCCATGGTGGCTGGATCGTTTACCTTGCGTATGAGCTGGTCGGACAGATCGAGCCGAGCCTGCGGCTGCCGCCCTCGACTGGCGCGGCGCCCGTCGCTTTCGCCTTGCGTACGCCCGCGGCAGCGATCGTCGATCACGTCGAGCAGCGCACCATCCTGATCGCGGAGGAGGGTGCCGCGCATTGGCTGGATGTCCTGGCCGCCGACCTCGATCTGGCGCTGCCGGATCTCACGCTCGCCATGCCTGAGCTCGTCGAAGAAGATGAGCCTTCGCAGTTCCTCGATGGCGTGGTGCGCATCCATGATCACCTGCGCGCGGGTGACGTTTTCCAGGTGAATCTTTCGCGTCGCTGGTCGGCGCGCTTCGCCGACGCGCCGTCGCCGGCGAGCCTGATGGCCGCGCTGCGCAAAGCCAATCCCGCCCCCTTCGCGGGCATGCTCCAGCAACCGGCATGGGCGATCGTCAGTTCGTCGCCGGAGCGTCTGGTCGAGTCGCGCGATGGCGTGTTGCAGACACGCCCCATCGCCGGTACGCGTCCGCGTATGTCCGGCGATGACGACGCGGCACGTATCCGCGAACTCACGACGCACCCGAAGGAGCGTGCGGAGCACGTCATGCTGATCGACCTGGAGCGCAATGACCTTGGCCGCGTGTGCGTGCCAGGCAGCGTGAAGGTCGATGAACTGATGGTGGTGGAGAGCTATGCGCACGTTCATCACATCGTGTCCAACGTGCGTGGCCGTGCACGCGAGGGTGTGACGCCTGGCCAGGTGATCGCAGCGACCTTTCCCGGCGGAACCATCACCGGCTGCCCGAAGGTCCGCTGCATGGAGATCATCGGCGATATCGAGCGGGAACCACGTGGCGCCTATACCGGCGCGATCGGTTATCTCGACGACAATGGCGACATGGATCTCAACATCCTCATCCGTACGCTCATGGTCGAAGGACCTCAGGTCTCGTTGCGCGCAGGCGCCGGTATCGTCACCGACTCGGTGCCGGACAAGGAGCTCGACGAGACGCGAGCGAAGGCGCGCGGGCTGTTACGTATCTTCGGCGCGGCATGAGCATGCGCACGTCGGTCGACTTTATCGAGACTGACCGGCTGGACGTGGCGGACCGCGCGGTGATGTACGGCGACGGTTTGTTCGAGACGTTGCGCGTGGTCGCCGGGACCGTGCCGCTCTGGCGACGACATGCCGAACGGCTGTCCGCCTCGACGGCCCGTCTCGGCCTCGCCGCCCCCGATACCGATGCGATGCTGGCCGAAGTGCGGCGTCTGGCCGAGGGACTGGACGCGGCCGTGGCCCGGATCACGTTCACGGCGGGTACGGGTGAGCGCGGTTATTCACGTCCGCGCCTGGCGATGCCGACGACGGTGATCGGCGTGGGTCCGCTATCGCTTGCGGCGGACACGTATCGTCACGGCATCGCGCTTCGCCTGTGCGAGACCCGCCTGGGTGACCAGCCCCTGCTGGCCGGGATGAAACACCTCAACCGTCTCGAGCAGGTGCTGGCGCGCTCGGAGTGGGACGACGCGCAGTGGCAGGAGGGCCTGATGGCCGACCAGCAGGGCCGTGTCATCTGCGCAACGGCCGCCAATCTGTTCGCCGTGCTGGGTGGGCGCCTCGTCACGCCGCCGGTGGACCGTTGTGGCGTCGCCGGTGTGGCACGTGCGGAATTGCTCGGCGCCGGCGGGGTGTCTGTCGAGCATCTTTCACCGCAACAGCTCATCGAAGCTGACGAGGTCTTCCTCACGTCGGCCGTTCGGGGCATCCTTCCCGTTCGGGCTTTCGCTGGCCGAACCTGGCAGCCCGGTCCGGTCACCCGCCATTGGCAGGCGCACTGGCGCGGGATCGGCCTGCCGCTTCCGAACAGTTCGAAGGATTCCGATTGATGAAAGTGCGCGGCATCGCCCTCTGGCGGGTCATTTTGCTGGTGGTGCTGGTCGCGGCGATTGCCGTGGGTAGCTGGCTCGTTTTCGACTGGTCGCGCTTTGCGCGCACGCCCCTGAGCGTGCCCGTGGCCGGGCAGAGCATCGACGTGGCGCGAGGTGCCTCGTTCAAGGACATCGTTCGCGACCTGCGTGGTCGCGGTGCGACGCAGGCTTCGCCACTTTACTGGCGTGTGCTGGCGATCGAGATGCGTGCCTCGGGTCGCCTGCATGCCGGCGAATACCTGTTGCGGGCTGGCATGACGCCGCGCGACCTGATCGGCGACATGGCCAACGGCAAGGTCATGCAACGCAACTTCACCATCGTCGATGGCTGGAGCTTCGCGGACCTGCGCCGTGCGCTGGCCGCTACCGATACCCTGTCGCACGACACCGCTGGTGTCGAGAATGACGAACTGATGAAGCGCCTGGGCAACGAGGGCGAACACCCGGAAGGGCGCTTCCTGCCGGAGACCTATGCCTACGTCAAAGGCGATACCGACTCCAGCATCCTCAAGCGCGCGCATGCGGCGATGATCAAGACGCTCGACGCGGCCTGGGCGTCGCGAGCACCGGACCTGCCGTTGGCGACGGCATACGAGGCGCTCATCCTCGCCTCGATCGTCGAGAAGGAGACGGGCAGGGCGGACGAGCGTCCGCGCATCGCCGGCGTCTTCATCCGGCGATTGCAACTGCACATGCTGCTGCAGACCGACCCCTCGGTCATCTATGGCATGGGTGACAGCTACGTGGGCAATATCCACAAGAGCGACCTCACCACCGACACGCCCTACAATACGTACACGCGGGTCGGCCTGCCGCCGACGCCGATCGCCCTGCCAGGGCGCGCGGCGATCCAGGCGGCGCTGCATCCGGTCGAAGGCAAGGACCTGTACTTTGTCGCCCGGGGCGACGGGAGCCACGTCTTCTCGGCGAACCTCGACGACCACAACCGGGCCGTGGCCTGCTACCAATTGAAACGATGCCAGTGACGACACCCAAGCGCGGCCGACTGATTACCCTGGAAGGCGGCGAAGGCGCCGGCAAGAGCACGCTGTTGCGTGGCCTCGAAACGTACCTGCGCGAGCAGGGCGTGGATCTGGTCGTTACCCGCGAACCCGGCGGCACCGCCGTGGGCGAGGCGGTGCGTGGCGTGGTGCTGGACGCCGCAAATAACGAACTGTGTGCGGAAGCCGAGTTGCTGCTGATGTTCGCCTCGCGCGCCCAGTTGGTGCGCCAGGTGATCGAGCCGGCACTGGCCGCCGGTCGCTGGGTGCTTTGCGACCGATTTACCGACGCCAGCTATGCGTACCAGGGTGGCGGCCGCGGTCAGCCTGTGGAACGCATCGAGGCGCTGGAGGGCTGGGCCGCGCTGGCGCTCAAGCCCGACATCACCCTGCTGCTCGATTTGCCCGTGAGCACCGGTCGCGCACGTGCCGCCGGTCGTGGCGAGGTGGACCGTATCGAAGTGGAAGGTGATTCCTTCTTCGAGCGTGTTCGCGGCGCCTATCGTGCACGAGCTGCGGCCGAGCCGCGGCGTTTCCGCGTGCTGGACGCAAGCGCCACGCCGGAGGCGGTCCTCGGGCAAGCTATCGAAGGCGTGGCGGGCCTGCTCGCCGGAGTGGCCTCGTGAGCCTGCGTCCCTGGCATGCCGATGCATGGGCACGCCTGCAGGCACGCCGCGAGCGCGATGCCTTGCCGCATGCCCTGTTGCTTGCCGGGCCAGCCGGCCTGGGCAAGCGGGATTTCCTGGCGACCTTCGTCAAGGGCCTGCTCTGCCAGCAAACCACCGACGGCACGCCCTGCGGCGTCTGTCGCAGCTGTCATCTGGTCGCCGCTGGCACGCATCCCGACGTCGCCGCGCTGTCGTTCGGGTTGCGCAAGGATGGCGTGACGCGCAGCGAGATCGTGGTCGACCAGATTCGCGATCTGTCCGCCAGGCTGGCCATGTCCAGCCAGTTCGGCGGCTGGCAGATCGCTACGGTGGATCCGGCCGACGCCATGAATGCGGCGGCGGCAAACGCCTTGTTGAAGACCCTCGAAGAACCGACGCAAGCCACCTTGCTGGTCCTCGTGGCCGACGAGCCGGCGCGTCTGCCTGCCACCATCCGTAGCCGATGCCAGCGCATCGATTTCCTGGTGCCTTCTCGCGAGGCCTCGCTCGCCTGGTTGGCAGGCGAAGGCGTGAAGGATGCCCAGGCCGCACTCGATGCCGCGGGCGGCAATCCCGGCATGGCGCGGGCCTGGGCCGCCGATGGCGCGCTGAAGCAGCGCGGTGAAGTGCGCCATGACCTCAAGGCGCTGGCCGCTGGCCGCGGCGACGCGATGGAAGTGGTCAAGCGCTGGCAGGCTGCCGAACCGGCACGTTACCTGTGGTTCGCCGCGCAGGCCGCCACGGACGAGCTCCGTGCGCGCGCCGCAGGCGTGGTCGCGCCACTGGAAAGCCAACTGGACGACGAATCGCTCGACGCCTGGTACGGCAAGGCCAACCGCGCGAGGGACGCATTGCGCGGGCCGCTGCGTGTCGACCTGCTGCTGCTCGAGCTGCTTGCTGCCTGGCGTTGACGCTGTCTTATCGGGCGTTCGGCCTTAATCGGCACATTCCCCGCGATATCTAAGGACACTGCCTTTGTCCCGCCCCCCCGTCATCGACGGCAGCACCCGACTTCTTGTCGTTGCACCCCATCCGGACGACGAGTCGCTGGCCGCCGGTATGCTGATCCAGCGCACGCTCGCCGCCGGCGGGCGCGCCGATGTGCTGCTGCTCACCGATGGTGACGACAATCCCTGGCCGCAACGCTGGATGGAACGGCGCCTCGTGATCGACGCGGCTGGCAGGGCCCGCTGGGGCGCTCGCCGCCGGCTCGAGGTGGCCGCGGCGCTGGGTCGGCTCGGCGTCGGACCGGAGCACCTGCACGCCCTGGGCTGGCACGACATGCAGGTCACCGAGGAGCTGCGCGTGCGGACGTCAGCGGCGGTGGGCGCGATTCGTCGCATCGTCGAGCGCGTGCGGCCCAACCTTGTCGTGATCCCCGATCTGGGCGATAGCCATCCCGACCACGGCTCGGCGCACGTCCTGGCCCGCTTGGCGCTTTCGGCCGCGGGTTCGATGGCCGAGATACTCACTTATATGGTCCATGGCATCGAGCGTTCGGCGCCGGAGGATCTGGTCGTGCCCGATTCGGACCCCGAGCGCCTGGCGACCAAGATCGATGCCGTCCTCGAGCATGCCACGCAGATGGCGCTCAGTCGCAAGCGCATGCTCGGCGTAGCCTCGCGCCCCGAACGTTTCGACCGGGCACATTCGGCACCGGGTGTTGGCGCGCTTCGCCTGCCGTGGCGGCCCGGCCCGCTGGCGAGAATCCGCCTGCGCCTCGTGCTGGCGGACGGGCAGGGCGTGCAGGTCTGGCCGTGGCGCCTTGCACCGATCGAGCGGGCAGGGGATGAATGGCTGCTTCCCCTGCGGGGTGCCGCCGGTCCGGCGTTCGCCAAGCTCACGGCCGACCTCTCCACGCCATGGATCTACGACCGCTACGGCTGGGCTGGGCCGGACCCCGAGCCGGTCGGGCTTGTGGCCCGGGCCACCGGGTAGCTAGGATGGCGTTCAACCCAGGGGAATCGACGTGTCCATGAACGCCACCAGCTCTTCGCCGCGCCAGGGCATTCTGTCGTTGAAGATCAAGGACGTGAATTCCCTCTACATCTCGTACATGCCGTTCCTGAAGACCGGCGGCCTGTTCGCGCCGACCGCCCAGCGCTATAGCCTGGGCGACGAGGTGGCCTTGCTGGTCACCCTGATCGACGAGAACGAACGCCTGTCGGTTGCCGGTCGCGTCGTCTGGATCACGCCCGTGGGTGCGCAGGGCAACCGAACGGCCGGCGTCGGCATCCAGTTCAACGAATCCCCCGAGAGCGAAGGCGCCCGGCAGCGGATCGAAGCCTTGCTTGTGGGCACCCTGGCCTCCGAGCGTCCGACCCAGACCATGTGACGTATCGGCGCCTTCCGGCGCCGAATGTCGGTGTTCGACGAGCGATTCCCTGTGATTGCACCAGGGCAACGCAGTTTTTCCCTTATTAATACTTGTCGTGATACCTGCACGCACTGGTACAATAGATCGGTTCCCCAACGTGAGATTGTGGATATCCGGAGTCGTTGGTACGCAATGCGTCCCGACACGAATCGATCCATTTGGATCGATTCGATAAAAGCTCTGGCGACCCTAGCCGGACCGCTCGTCCCCGCCGACGGTCACTGATGCGCCCAGTGAGGCGCGGAGGTACGCAGCATCGTGCTTGCCCAATACTGGCCCGTCCTGTTGTTCATTGCCGTGGCCGTAGGCCTAGGCGTGGTCCTGATGGCGATCGGCATGCTTGCCGGCCCCAGCCGTCCCGATTCGGAAAAGCTCTCGCCCTACGAGTGCGGCTTCGAGGCCTTCGAGGACGCGCGCATGAAGTTCGACGTGCGCTACTACCTCATTGCCATCCTCTTCATCATTTTCGATCTCGAAATCGCCTTCCTGTTTCCCTGGGCGGTGGTGTTCGACAAGATCGGCGCCATCGCGCTGATCGAGATGGCGCTGTTCCTCGCGCTGCTCGTGGTCGGTTTCGCTTACGTCTGGAAGAAGGGAGCGCTCGAATGGGAGTGATGACCACCATCGATCGGGTGATGCACAACCCGACGCCGCTCAACCTTGTCGACGACATCCTGCGTCCGAACGGCGATGCGCCGGTCATCAATCGTGGCTTCGGCGTGACGAGCATCGACGCCCTGATGAACTGGGCGCGTACCGGTTCCATGTGGCCGATGACCTTCGGCCTTGCCTGCTGTGCCGTCGAAATGATGCACGCCGGCGCTGCGCGTCTCGATCTCGATCGCTTCGGCGTCGTCTTCCGTCCCAGCCCGCGCCAGTCCGACGTGATGATCGTCGCCGGCACGCTGGTGAACAAGATGGCCCCCGCCCTGCGCAAGGTCTATGACCAGATGCCGGAGCCGAAGTGGGTCATTTCCATGGGTTCCTGCGCCAATGGCGGCGGTTACTACCACTATTCCTACTCCGTCGTTCGCGGCTGCGATCGCATCGTTCCGGTCGATATCTATGTGCCGGGTTGCCCGCCGACGGCTGAAGCGCTGATCCACGGCATCCTGCAGTTGCAGAAGAAGATCCGTCGCACCCACACGATCGCGCGTTAACAGGGCATCGCACATGAGCGTTATTAACGAGACCTCGCTGGTCGAACGGCTCGCCGCGCGCTTCGGCGACATACTGACGGTGAAGGTCGACCGCAATGAAGTCACCGCCGAGGTGGCTCCGCGTGACCTGATCGCCGTGGCCACTGCGCTGCGCGACGAAGTGGGCTTCCGCTTCACGACCCCCATCGACGTCTGCGGCGTCGACTACCTCAGCTACGGGCAGACCGAGTGGGACACCGACACCGCGCAGGGCGAGAGCTTCTCGCGTGGCGTGGAAGGTGAGGCCATGGGGCGCTTCACGTGGGCCGATCGTCCGCGCAAGGTCGATCAGCCGCGTCGTTATGCCGCGGTGTTCCACCTGCTGTCGATCGAACTCAACCAGCGCATCCGCCTGCGGGTGTTCTGCGAAGACGACGCTTTCCCGATCGTCCCGTCGGTAACCCCGGTGTGGCCGGGTACGGACTGGTTCGAGCGCGAGACCTTCGACCTGTTCGGCATCATCTTCGACGGTCACCCCGATTTGCGCCGCATCCTCACCGACTACGGTTTCGTGGGCCATCCGTTCCGCAAGGATTTCCCGCTGATCGGCAATGTCGAAGTGCGCTACGACCCCGAACAGAAGCGAGTCATTTACGAACCGGTCTCGATCGAGCCGCGCGTGCTGGTGCCGCGCACGATCCGTAACGACGCCGATCTCGATCAGGCCAGGGCGGAATCCGCCGATCATTGGCGGGAGAATTAAGCCGTGGAAGAAATTCGCAATTACACGATGAACTTCGGCCCGCAGCATCCCGCTGCGCATGGCGTGTTGCGCCTGGTGCTGGAGATGGACGGCGAGACGATCGTGCGCGCCGATCCGCATATCGGCCTGCTGCACCGCGGTACCGAGAAACTGGCCGAGTCCAAGCCGTTCAACCAGTCCATCGGTTACATGGATCGCCTCGACTACGTCTCGATGATGTGCAACGAGCACGCCTACGTGCTGGCCATCGAGAACCTGCTTGGTATCCAGGCGCCGATCCGCGCGCAGTACATCCGCACGATGTTCGACGAGATCACCCGCATCCTGAACCACCTCATGTGGGTCGGTTCGAACGCGCTCGATCTCGGCGCCATGGCCGTCTTCCTCTACGCGTTCCGTGAGCGCGAAGAACTGATGGACGTCTACGAGGCGGTCTCGGGCGCGCGCATGCATGCCACGTACTACCGTCCGGGCGGCGTCTATCGCGACCTGCCTGACCAGATGTCGAAGTACCGCGAGTCGCCGTGGCACAAGGGCGCCGACCTCAAGCGCCGTAATTCGTGGCGCGAAGGCTCGATGCTGGACTACCTCACCGAGTTCACCAACGACTTCCCGGCGCGCGTCGACGAGTACGAATCGCTGCTGACCAATAACCGTATCTGGAAGCAGCGTACGGTCGGCATCGGCGTCATTCCGCCCGAGAAGGCCCAGGCCTGGGGCATGACCGGCGCGATGCTGCGCGGCTCGGGCATTGCCTGGGATCTGCGCAAGAAGCAGCCGTATGCCGCCTACGCGAACATGGAATTCGACATTCCGGTGGGCGTCAACGGCGACTGCTACGACCGTTACCTGGTCCGCGTCGAAGAGATGCGCCAGTCGAACAACATCATCAAGCAGTGCATTGCCTGGCTGAAGGCCAACCCGGGTCCTGTGATGGTGCAGAACTACAAGGTCGCGCCGCCCAGCCGCGAAGAGATGAAGAGCGACATGGAAGCGCTGATCCATCACTTCAAACTCTTCACGGAAGGCTACGGCGTACCCGCCGGCGAAACCTATACCGCCGTCGAAGCGCCCAAGGGCGAATTCGGCTGCTATCTCGTGTCCGACGGTGCGAACAAGCCCTTCCGCGTGCATCTGCGCGCGCCCGGCTTCGCCCACCTGTCTTCCATGGATGCGATCGTGAGGGGCCACATGCTCGCCGACGTTGTCGCGATGATTGGCACCTACGATCTCGTCTTTGGCGAAGTCGACCGCTAAGTCGACGGAGTGAACTGAATCATGAAAGCCACCGGACATTTTGAGCAGGTCAAGGACGTCGATCCCCTCGTCGTGCTCAACGATCACACCCGTAGCCACATCGATCATTGGGTTTCCAAGTTCCCGCCGGATCGCAAGCGCTCCGCGCTGATCCAGTCGCTCATGGCGGCGCAGGAACAGAACGTCGGTTACCTCACGGACGAACTGATCACCGCGGTCGCGAAGTACCTCGAGCTCCCGGCTATCTGGGCGTACGAGGTCGCGAGCTTCTACTCGATGTTCGAGACCACGCCTGTCGGTCGCAACAACGTCGCCATCTGCACCAACATTTCCTGCTGGTTGAACGGGGCCGAAGGCCTGGTTCGCCATTGCGAGAAGAAACTCGGCATCAAGACCGGCGAGAGCACCGCCGATGGCCGCATCTATCTCAAGCAGGAAGAGGAATGCCTCGCCGCTTGCGCGGGCGCGCCGATGATGGTCGTCAACGGTCACTACCACGAGAAGCTGACGACCGATTCGGTCGACGCGATCCTCGACGGTCTTAAGTGAGGTAAGGGCAATGGCTAGCACCACTGGTCCGGTCGGACCCGCACCGCAGGAACACCAGGTCGTCTACACGACCCTGCATTTCGAGAAGCCCTGGGCGCTCGAGAGCTATGAAAAGGTGGACGGTTACAAGGCATGGCGCAAGATCCTGGCGGAAAAGCCGGATCCGGCTGCGCTGATCGAAGAGATCAAGAAGAGCGCGCTGCGCGGTCGCGGCGGCGCCGGCTTCCCCACGGGCCTGAAGTGGAGCTTCATGCCGCGTACGGCACCGGGCCAGAAGTACATCCTGTGCAATTCGGACGAGTCCGAGCCGGGTACCTGCAAGGACCGTGACATCCTGCGCTTCAACCCGCATTCGGTCATCGAAGGCCTGGCGATCGCGTGCTACTGCACGGGCTCCACCGTTGCCTACAACTACCTGCGCGGCGAGTTCCACCACGAACCGTTCGAGCACATCGAAGAAGCCCTGAAGGAAGCCTATGCGGCTGGCCTGCTCGGCAAGAACATCGATGGCACCGGTATCGACGTGGACATCTACAACGCGCTCGGTGCCGGCGCCTACATCTGCGGCGAAGAAACCGCGCTGATGGAATCGCTCGAAGGCAAGAAGGGCCAGCCGCGCTTCAAGCCGCCGTTCCCGGCCGGTTTCGGTCTGTACGGCCGCCCGACCACGATCAACAACACCGAGACCTACGCCTCGGTACCGGCGATCCTGCGCAACGGCGCGGAGTGGTTCCTCAACCTTGGTAAGCCGAACAATGGCGGCCCGAAGATCTTTTCGGTCTCCGGTCACGTGGCCAACCCGGGCAACTTCGAGATCCGTCTGGGCACGCCGTTCTCCGAACTCCTGCAGATGGCCGGCGGTATCCGCGGCGGCAAGAAGCTCAAGGCATGCATTCCCGGCGGTTCGTCGATGAAGGTGCTTCCGGCCGACAAGATCATGGAATGCACCATGGACTACGACTCGCTGCAGAAGGCGGGTTCGGGTCTGGGTTCGGGCGCAGTGATCGTCATGGACGAGACCACCTGCATGGTTCGCGCCTGCCACCGCATCTCGCGCTTCTACATGGCGGAGTCGTGCGGCCAGTGCACCCCGTGCCGCGAAGGCACCGGCTGGATGCACCGCGTGCTCTCGCGCATCGTGGAAGGCAAGGGCACGCAGGAAGACCTGCACCGCCTGAAGGCCGTCGCCGGCCAGATCGAAGGCCACACCATCTGCGCGTTCGGTGAAGCCGCGGCATGGCCGGTGCAGGGCTTCCT
>Ga0182006_1000073_pt1 | contig 131224 bp, 115 predicted proteins | sample Sormic07211104_1_FD_123022 | JGI IMG/M metagenome (GOLD analysis project Ga0182006, IMG submission 123022) | Rhizosphere microbial communities from Sorghum bicolor, Mead, Nebraska, USA - 072115-104_1 MetaG | ecosystem: Host-associated > Plants > Roots > Rhizosphere | place: USA: Nebraska...
GGCCCACTCGATAACCGGTCTGGTATTTGTTGAGCCGTTCGTAACCGTGGGGTTGCATGCCCTGAGGGGAGTACAGCAGCACGTCGCGCCCGTTCAGGCGAAACAGATCCGGGCACTCCCACATATAGCCATCGCCCTCGCTGCCGCTGGCTACATAATCGAGGAACTCCCAGGTGTGCAGATCGGTGGAACGATACAGCGGTAGCAGCGGTTGATCGCCCAGACGTGCGCCGGCAATCAGGTACCAATAGTCGTCCGCTTGCCAGACCTTGGGGTCACGAAAATGCATGATCGAGTCTTGCGGCGCGGTGTCGATGACAGCGCCATGCTTGACGAAGCGAATGCCGTCGACACTGGTGGCCAGGCACTGGACTTGACGGATCGAGCTTTCATCACCCACGTCCTTCAGCCAGGTGTGCCCGGTGTAGATCAGCGCCAGGGTGTCTCCACACACTACCGCGCTACCGGAAAAACAACCGTCGCGGTCGAAGTCATCGCCGGGCGCCAGGGCAATGGGCAGATGCTGCCAATGGACCAGGTCGGCGCTCTTGGCATGCCCCCAATACATCGGGCCCCACTTGGCGTCAAAGGGGTGGTGTTGATAGAAAACGTGATACTCGCCACGGAAGTACACCACCCCGTTAGGGTCGTTCATCCAGCCTGTCGGGGGGGCAATGTGATAACCGGGGCGGTAATCGTGGATGACCCGAGACAGGCCGTCACTCAGCGCCTGTTGCGCAAGGTCAAGGGAGTCAGGCATTGGATCGCTCATGGTATTCAAAGACAAAGTCATAGGGCGCCTGCTCGTGCCGGGCGCAGAGGGACGGTTTCAATGGCATGTGGGTGACGCTTCAAGGCTGTGCCGTCGGCGTCGAACAGGTGCAGGTTGTCGATGTCCAGCAGCAGCTCGACCCGGTCGCCCGCCTGCCATCCGGCGTGGACTTCACAACGACAGATCAGTGGCTCGTCCTGACCTGTCTCGAGGTGCACATAAGTTTCACTGCCCAGGTATTCGACCGCAGTCACCACGATGCCGGCGGCTCCTTCCGCTGCCTTGAGCGACACGTGTTCCGGGCGAATGCCCAGGCTCAGCAGCGTGCCCGCCGCCAGGTTCGAGCTGTCGAAGGGCAGGGACGTCATCCCCAACACGGGGCTGTCGACCAGGCTGGTTTCGCCCGGCGCCTGCAAGCGCGCCAGCAGAAAGTTCATTCTGGGTGAACCGAGAAAGCCGGCGACAAAGCGACTGGCCGGGCGCTCATAGAGTTCGCGCGGTGAGCCGACCTGTTCGACGCGACCGCCATTGAGCACGACAATTTTGTCGGCCAGGGTCATCGCTTCAACCTGATCGTGGGTGACGTAGATCATGGTCGAGCCCAGCCGGGCATGCAGCCGGGCGATTTCGTTGCGCATCTGCACCCGCAAGGACGCATCCAGGTTGGAGAGCGGCTCATCGAACAGCAGAATGTCCGGTTCCCGCGCCATGGCTCTGCCCATGGCGACACGCTGACGCTGCCCGCCAGACAGCTCCTTTGGCTTGCGTTGCAGCAGCTTGTCCAATTGCAGGATTTGCGCGGTTTTCAGCACGCGCTCGCGCAGGCTGGTCTTTTCGGTCTTGGCCAGCTTCAAACCAAAACTGATGTTGTCGTAGACGCTCATGTGCGGGTACAGCGCATAAGACTGAAACACCATGCCGACGCCACGCTCGCGCGGCTCCAGGTCGTTGACCCGACGCCCGTCGATCAGCAGGTCGCCGGCGCAGATCGAATCCAGTCCAGCGATAAGGCGCAGCAGGGTCGACTTTCCGCAGCCCGAAGGGCCGACGAATACCACGAACTCACCCGCCGCGATCTCCAGGTTGACGTCGCGCAGAATCCGCGCGCCGCCCAATTGTTTGTTGACGTTATCCAGTTTCAACTTGATCACGATGCTGTTCCTTGTAGTTGTCGGGCATCAACCCTTTAACGCGCCGGTAGTGAGGCCGGAAACGATTCGGCGCTGGAAGATCAGCACCAGAATCACCAGTGGGACGGTGACCAGCACCGATGCCGCCATCAACAACCCCCAAGGCAACTCATGGGGGCTGCCGCCGGAAATCAGGGCGATGGCCACTGGCACCGTGCGTTGGGTGTCGGTGAGGGTGAAAGTCAGGGCAAACAGGAACTCGTTCCACGCCGCGATGAAAGCCAGCAAGCCAGTGGTGACCAGTGCGGGCCAGAGCAACGGCAACAGCACCCGGGTCAGCGTGACCCAGGGCGAGGCGCCATCCATGATTGCCGCTTCTTCCAGCTCATGGGGCAGTTGACCCATGAACGTGGTCAGCACCCAGACGGTGAAGGGCAGGGTGAAAATCGTGTAGCTGAGAATCAACGCCCAGGACGTGTTGTACAGGCCCAAGGCACGGATCACCTCGAACAGCCCCGACAGCACCGCGACCTGGGGAAACATCGACACCCCGAGGACCATCATCAACACCGTGCCACGCCCACGGAATTTCACCCGGCCCAAGGCATAAGCAGCGGTCAGGCTGAGGAACAGCGCCAGCGTCACTACGCTAAGCGCAACCACCAGTGAATTACCGATAGCCCGCAGGAATGAGGCTTGGTTAAGCACCGCCGCGTAATTGGAGAAGTCGGGTTTTTTGATCCAGTAACTCACCTCGAACAAGGCGCTGGACGGCTTCAGCGACGTGACGATGGCGTAGTAGAAAGGGAACACCGCATACAGCAGCAACACCCCGATCAGGCACCAGAAACCGAAGCGCAACAGTGCTTTTTTCAGTAGGCGAGGGCTCATGACCGGACCTCCAGTTGACGGCGTCCGAGGTAGAGATAAAGCATGGCGATCACTGCAACCACCAGAAACAGCAGGGTCGAGGCGGCGCTGCCGTAACCGACGTCCTGGAACTCCACCAGGTGTTGGCGGGCGTAGACCGACATGCTCATGGTGCTCGATGAGTTCGAGGTCAGCACATAAATCACGTCGAACACCCGCAGGGAGTCGAGGATGCGGAAGATCGCCGCCACCAGCAATGCGGGCATCAGCAGTGGCAGCGTGACCCGCCAGAACACCTTCAGTGGATGAATGCCATCGACCCTGGCGGCTTCGTAGCAGTCACTCGGCAACATCTGCAAGGCGGCGAGCATCAGCAGGGTGACAAACGGCACGGTCTTCCAGACGTCGACGATAATCACCGCCCACATCGACAGATCGGCATCTGCGGTCCAGGCCAGAGGCGCGGTAATCAGGCCGAGGCTGAGCATCAGGTGATTGATGATGCCGAACTGGTCATTGAGCATCCATGACCAGATCTTCGCCGAGACAATGGTCGGAATCGCCCACGGAATCAGAATCAACGCTCGCACCAGGGAACGGCCGGCGAACTGGATGTTCAGCAGCAACGCCACCAGCAGCCCCAGCACGACTTCCAGCCCCACCGACACCACGGTGAAATGCAAGGTGTTGCGCACTGCATTCCACCATTGTGGATCGACCAGGATGCCCGACCAGCTGGAACCGTTGTGGAACAGATAATTGCTCAGGCCAACGAAGGTGCCGCCAGCGGTGTCCGCGAGGTTGGCGTCGGTCAGGCTGAACCAGAATGTCCGCAGCAACGGCCAGGCCGCTACCAGGGCCAGACACAGCAACATCGGCGTCAGAAATAGCCAGGCAGCGCGCACTCGGCGGCGCTGTACCGGCGTTTCCCTGGTGAGCAGGAGCTCGTCACAGGGAGCATGGGCAGTAGAGACAGACATGGTGATTTTCTTCCTTGTGGCTTACCAGTTCCGGTGTTTGATACGCGTGAGTTCGCCTTCCAGTTCGGTCAGCGCCTGATCGACCGGCAACTCGCCGGCCAGCACGCCATGCACTTGATCGAAGAACGCATTGGTGACCCGTGGATAACGAGCGGCGGTGATTGAAGCGGGGCGCATGACGCCATCGTTGAGAATGCTGTGCAGCTGACTGTAATAAGGCATGGCCGCGAGCAGCTCGGGATCCTGGTAGAGCGACTCGATCACCGGGTTATAGGCGCCAATCAACGCACGATGTTTTTGCTGTTGAGCGCTGGTCAGGTAGCTCACCAGTTCGGCGGCAAGCTTCGGGTTGGCGCTGTAACGCGATACCGCCAAACCCCACCCGCCGAGGGTGGAGGCATGGGTGCCGGTGCTGCCGCCGCGGGGCAGGGGAGCGACCCCGACCTTGTCTTTTACCGCACTGTCCTGGCTTTGCACCAGGGCCCAGACATAAGGCCAATTACGCATGAACAACGCATTGCCCGACTGGAATACGCCGCGTCCTTCTTCCTCGGTGTAATTGAGCACGCCACGCGGGGAGATGTCGCCTACCCAGCTTTTGGCCAGGGTCAACGCCGCTCTTGAGGCCTGGCTGTTGACCACGATGTCGCCTCGTGGATTGACCAGCCCGCCGTCCGGTTGGCTGCTGATCCATTCCAGCGCATTACACGTCAGGCCTTCGTAGGCACGCCCTTGAAAGATGTACCCCCAGGCGTTGGCGTTGCCGGCATTGCGCTCGGCCTGTTGTACATCCTTGGCGGTAGCGGTCATTTCCTCCCAAGTCTGGGGGACTTGCTTGTTGTATTTCTCGAGCAAGTCCTTGCGGTAATACAGCAGGCCCGAGTCGGTGAACCACGGCATCGTCACCAGCCGTCCGTTCACCGTGGCGTTGTCCACCTGTGCCTGGAAGTAGCCTTGGGTTGCGTCGGCGGGCAGCACCTCGCGCAGATCCAGCAGATGTTTGGCCAACATCCCCGGCCACACCATGTCGATCTGAATGATGTCGATGTCGCTGGACTGCGCACTGAGGATCTGTTGATAGAACGACAACCGCTCGGTTGCCGAGTTAGGCGTGGACACCACCTCGACGTGATTGCCGGTCTGTTGAGACCACGCCTCGACGGCCTCTTTGCACAGTTGTAATTCCGCGCCCACCGCACCGCAGGAAATCGTCAGATTGGCTGCGCTGGAGAGGGATGGAAGCCCGGCGCAAAGGGCAAGCAGTGCTGCTGGAAAGAGTGATTTGAGCTGTTTCATAAAGCCCTCTTTATTTTTGTTTTTAGAAAAGTTAACGTTAACATCGCCAAATGTAGCAGCGTATTTGCGATGAGGCATCCTTTTTTTCGTGGATTTTGACAATTAACAATTCACGAAAAAAAGGCCGGTCGCAGGACAAAAAATAAAAACAAAACAGGAAATCCCCCATGCAGAAAGCATCAAGCTGGCTACTCGCAGGCGTACTCGGCACCTCGGCGGCCACTGCTCAGGCCGCGACTCTGGAAGAACGCATGGCCGCGTTTGAAGCCCGCGCCAGCGCTGCGGAAAAACGTGCAGCCGCCGCCGAACAACAAACCCAGGCGCTCGCCAGGGAATTGCAGCAGCTCAAACAGTCCACTCCCGCCTTGCAGCCTGTTGCGTCCACTGCGACCGCCACTGCGGCGCCCACTTTGGATACGCGGTTGGCAAAACTCGAAGCCCGTCAGCAAAGCCTGGAGAAGGAGGGCAGTGCCGGACACCTCACCGACGGGTTCAGCTTCAAGGGCTACGCCCGCTCCGGATTGCTGATCAACGATGGCCTGGGGGGCGGGCGGGGCGGTCCTTATACAACGCCTGCCGGTTCAGTCGGTGGTGCAGTCGGGCGACTGGGTAATGAAGACGATACTTACATGCGTATAGACCTGTCGAAAGAAGCCTATGCGCAGAACGGCACTCATTCCAAATTCACGGTTTCCATCGCCGATGGAGTGGAAAGCTCCAATGACTGGACGGCCGCCGAAAGTAACCTGAATGTGCGCCAGGTATTTACGGAACTCGATCATCTCGCCGCATTCAAGGGCAATTCGACGTTCGAGAACGCCACCCTGTGGGCAGGCAAGCGATTCGACAGGGACAACTTCGATATCCATTGGCTGGACTCGGACGTCGTCTTTCTGGCCGGCACCGGGGGGGGGATCTACGACGTGCAGATGAACAAGAACTGGCGCTCGAATTACTCGTTGATCGGGCGTAACTACGGGGATTTCAGTGAGGGCGGTGTCAATGCCGATGTGGAAAGCTACATCCTCACCTCCAACCAGTTCTTCGATAATGGTCAGTGGCAGTGGATGTTCAATGGCATTGGCTCAAAGAAAAACGACTTTAGCACTCGCACCAATGAAGCGGGCCTGAAGCCTGCGGACTCCGGCTTGCACAGCATGATCGCGAATCATCAGAAAAACTTTTTCGGCAGGGAAGGCTTCTTCAAGACGGCGCTGCTCTACGGGCAAGGGCTGGGGGCCGAGGTCAAGAACATTGGCTCGGACGGCGAACTGATCGACGACGCCCGTGCGCTGCGCCTTGCGCTGTACGGCGAGACACCGATTGCACCCCACTGGCGCATCGGTCCAAGTCTGCTGGCCGAACAAAGCAAGGATCGCTACGTCAAGGGTGACGACTACCGCTGGATGACCCTGAACATGCGGTTGGCCAATGAAATCAACAGCAATTTCGAGATGGCCTACGAAATGAGCTGGCAAACCATGAACCTCGACCCCAAGGGTTACCTGCAACGTAATGCGGTGGACGGCAACTTCTGGAAATTCACCATCGCCCCGACCTTCAAACCCGACGTTGGAGACCTGCTCACACGCCCCGAGTTGCGAGTGTTCGCCAGCTTCATGAACTGGTCTTCGGACCTGGACCGATACAGCTCCACAGACAACTTTGGCAAGACCGACTTCAACGCCGGCGGTGTGTGGCAATACGGGATACAGATGGAGACCTGGTTTTAATAGCCGGGGCTTGCTCCCACATTTATTCGATGCCGTTCACCAATACTGTGATCGATGCAAGTCCATTGTGCTGTCCGGTGGCCAACGCTCATTAAGCGGGGCCGCCGGATGAACTTGTGGTCAGCCCCTGCCAGGCATGTCGATGCCATGTTGATGCACCCGTCGATACAGCGTTGCCCGGGAGATGCCCAAAGCCTTGGCCGCGGGGGTGGGTTTCCAGCGATGACGCACGAGGGCATCGATGAGTGCCTCGCGTTCAGGACTGGCGCAGCGTTCCAGGGTGTCAGCTGAAGCCGGATCGTTGAGTCGACGGCCGGGCAGATGCTCAGGCAAGTCACTTAATAGAATCAAGTCGGTCTCGCACACCGCGCAGGCGTAACGCAATACGTGCCGCAGTTCGCGCACATTTCCCGGCCAGCGATAGCCGAGCAGGCATTCCAGTGCGGCGCTTCCCAGTTGCATCGCCATCGCGCAGGCCGACGATTCTTCCTCGAGTATCCGGTTGATCAATGCCAGTCGATCACTGCGTTCGCGCAACGGCGGCAATTGGAATCGCGCACCACTGAGGCGGAAGTACAGGTCCTCGCGAAACTCCCCGCTGGACACCAGGGCTTCCAGATCGCGGTGGCTGGCGCAGACCACCTGAATGTCTATCGCCTTGCTTCTTGACGCTCCCAGGGGCGCCACTTCGCCCTCGGCTAAAACCCGCAGTAGCCGGGTTTGCAGGGTCAGGGGCATATCGCCGATTTCATCGAGAAACAGGGTGCCGCCATCGGCCTGCTCCAGCAGGCCTTGCATGCCTTTATTCGAAGCCCCGGTGAAGGCGCCGGCTGCATAACCAAACAGCTCGCTTTCGATCAGGTTTTCGGGAATCGCTGCGCAGTTCACCGCAATAAAAGGTCGATCACGGCGCAGACTGGCCTGGTGCAGCTGGCGGGCGAAGACTTCCTTGCCGGAACCGGTTTCGCCGTGGATCAGCACCGGCAGATTACGGTCTTTGACCCGAACCGCAAGGCGCAAACTTTCTTCCAGTCGCGGGTCGAGTTCGGCGGGTGACAGTACCCGCCGAGCCGGGCTGCGTTTCACTTGCCGTGGCGCGCTGAGTCGCCCATGCAAGACATGGCGGCCACCCCGGCAGTGAAACAGGCAGAGTGATTCGTCTTTGGCGCGATGCAATAACTGCTGATCGAACACTTGGCCGATGTGGTCCGGCAGTTGACCAAAACTTTGCGACAGCCACTGCCGCGCCGCGGGGTTGAGTGCCTGCAGTTGGCCGTCGTCGTCCCAGGCGAGCAGGTAATCGGGCTGGCTGTCGACGTAGCCCGGGCTGTTGTGGGCCCGCAGCACCCAGTAACCCTGGGCACTGTTCATGAAAAACGCCTGTTCTATTTCCCGTGCGCTCTGCACCACCATTTGCCGGATCAGATGCTGCGAACGACGGTCGTCCGGCGAACGCACCGCAGACACATCGAGCACCCCGAGCAGTTCCCCTCGAGGGTCGAAGACCGGAGCGGCGGAGCAGGTGAGTCCGATAAAAGCCGCGCGGAAGTGATCCCGCTTGTGCACCGTAACCGGTGTTCGTGCGGTCAGCACCGCAGCCACCCCGCAGGTGCCTTCCTCACCTTCTGACCAGCAGGTGCCCAGGTACAGGCCTGCTTTGCGGCAATCATTACGGATGGAGGTTTCCACGCGATAGTCGATGGTCTGGCCCTGGGCGTCGGTGAGCAACACGCAGTAGTCGGCATCGCGCACGCGACCATGGAGTCGGGCGACTTCTTCGCTGGCGATGCGCAGGAACAGTTCGGAGCGTTCTCGACACTCTTGCAGCACGTTCTGGGACAGGATCCGCGGCCCTTGTAATGAGCCAGGGTCCAAGTGGTGTTGCTCCATGGAACGGCGCCAGGAATCCAGGATCAAGTCCGGCACGGGCAGTTGCGGCAGGTGCGCTGCGTTCTTCAAAACACGGCTGACGCAATCCACATGCGCCTTCGAGTGTGCGGAAAGCATTAGGGCCTCCGATTCGATCTTCTTTTAGTTGTGCGGGCTATTAAGCGCCGTTCACGGACGGTCGACAAGCATCGGTTCACCCCACTGCGAAGCTGAGACGCGACGTCTCAAGGTCTGACCTCTAACCCGTGCAGGCTGACATGGGACGTCTCAATCGAGCGGGATCCCATCACTTGGAAATGTAGTCAAAACCGCTCTGGAACGGGCTTTTCGGCGATCTTTTGCGATTCTGGCACCGGCCTTGCTCTAACCCCGGCAACCAGCACGACTGGCAACCCGATAATAACAAGAGGTGCCCTATGTCCTCCTGCCGAGGCTTTTACTCTGCCGTACCCGCGGTGGCGACATGAGTCGCTTGCCCCTGACCGTCGGCATCATTGCCAATCCGGCGTCCGGCCGGGACGTAAGGCGCCTGACGGCGAATGCCGGGTTGTTTTCCAGCACCGACAAGGTCTCGGTGATCCAACGGCTGCTGGCGGCTTTTGGCGCCACCGGTGTCGAGCGCGTGCTGATGCCCACCGACATGACCGGCATCGCGGCGGCGGTGAAGAAGAACAGTCATGGCCGCCAGGCGCGTGACAGCCACTGGCCAACTCTGGAGTTCCTGGAACTGACCTTGCGCCAGAGCGTGGCGGACACTCGCCAGGCCGCGCGCTGGATGGCTGAACGCGGCGTGTCGCTGATTGCCGTGCTCGGCGGTGACGGCACCCACAAAGCGGTGGCTGCCGAAGTCGGCGACATTCCGCTGCTGACCCTGTCGACGGGGACCAACAATGCCTTCCCGGAACTGCGTGAGGCCACCAGCGCCGGGCTGGCCGGCGGGCTATTCGCCAGCGGCCGGATCCCACCCGAAATTGCCTTGCGTCGCAATAAACGCCTGCTGGTGCGGATTCCGAGCCGCGACCTGTGCGAAGTGGCGCTGGTAGACGTGGCAGTGTCCCCGCTGCCCTTCATCGGCGCCCGTGCAATCAGCCGTGGGATCGATCTGGCGGAGGTGTTCGTCACCTTCGCGGAACCTCAGTCCATTGGCATATCGGCCCTCTGCGGCTTGTGGTTTCCGGTCTCGCGCCAAGCCCCCAACGGTGCCTGGATGCGCCTTGATCCGCAATCGTCCGAAGCCTTGCTGGTGCCCCTGGCGCCCGGCCTGTTGCAAGGCTGCGGCGTGCTCGCGGCCGCCAGCCTTGAACCCGGTGTTGCCCATCGCCTGTGCCTGAGCAACGGCACCCTGGCCCTGGATGGCGAACGGGAAATCGAATTCAACGCCCATGACTTGCCCACCGTGACCCTCGATGCCGGCGGCCCGTTGAGCATCGATGTCAATGCGGCGCTGGTCTATGCCGCGCAAGAGCGGCTGCTGGCCATCGGTCGTGAACACCCGCAACACCCTTTGAACCTTGCACTTTGAAACTTGAGCCTCAAGACACCCTGGAGAATAAAAATGTCGACACAGCTGACTGCTGATCAATTGCTGCATGCCTATCGGGTGATGCGCACCATCCGCGTCTTTGAAGAGCGCCTGCATGTGGAGTTCGCCACCGGCGAGATTCCCGGTTTCGTCCATCTTTATGCCGGTGAAGAGGCCTCGGCCGCCGGTGTCATGGCTCACCTGAGGGATGACGACTGTATCGCCTCCAACCACCGTGGCCACGGTCATTGCATCGCCAAGGGCGTTGATGTGCACGGGATGATGGCCGAAATCTACGGTAAGAAAACCGGAGTCTGTCAGGGCAAGGGCGGCTCCATGCACATCGCCGATTTCGAGAAAGGCATGCTCGGTGCCAATGGCATCGTCGGTGCCGGTGCACCGCTGGTGGTAGGGGCGGCCCTGGCCGCCAGGCTCAAGGGGACCGACGGCGTCGCCGTGGCGTTCTTCGGCGATGGCGGTTCCAACGAAGGGGCCGTGTTCGAAGCGATGAATATGGCCTCGGTGTGGAACCTGCCGTGCCTGTTCATTGCCGAGAACAACGGTTACGCCGAGGCCACGGCGTCCAACTGGTCGGTGGCCTGCGATCACATCGCCGACCGCGCAGCCGGTTTCGGCATGCCTGGGGTCACCGTCGACGGCTTCGATTTTTTCGCCGTTCACGAAGCCGCCGGTGCCGCGGTGGCGCGCGCTCGAGCCGGTGAAGGACCGTCGTTGATCGAGGTCAAGCTGACCCGCTACTACGGTCACTTTGAAGGCGACGCCCAGACCTATCGGGCACCGGACGAGGTCAAGTATTTCCGCGAACACAACGACTGCCTGATGCAGTTTCGCGAGCGCACCACTCGGACCGGTTTGATCGATGCCAGCCAGTTGGACCAGATCGATGGCGAAGTGGACCTGTTGATCGAAAATGCCGTGCGCAAGGCCAAGTCCGACCCCAAGCCAAGCGCCGCCGATCTGCTCACCGACGTCTACGTTTCCTATCCCTGAACGCCCCCTATAACAAGAATCGAGACCTTTATCATGGCGAGAAAAATCAGTTATCAGCAGGCAATCAACGAAGCCCTGGCCCAGGAAATGCGTCGCGACCCCAGCGTGTTCATCATGGGGGAAGACGTCGCCGGCGGTGCCGGTGCTCCTGGTGAAAATGACGCCTGGGGCGGGGTATTGGGCGTGACCAAGGGCCTCTACCACCAATTTCCCGGCCGCGTGCTGGACACGCCGCTGTCGGAATTGGGTTATGTCGGTGCCGCGGTAGGCGCAGCGACCTGCGGCGTGCGCCCGGTGTGTGAGTTGATGTTCGTCGACTTCGCCGGTTGCTGCCTGGACCAGATCCTCAATCAGGCGGCCAAGTTTCGCTACATGTTCGGGGGCAAGGCTTCCACCCCGTTGGTGATTCGCACCATGGTCGGCGCGGGCCTGCGGGCCGCCGCCCAACACTCGCAAATGCTCACGTCGCTGTGGACCCACATCCCCGGCCTGAAAGTTGTCTGCCCGTCATCCCCTTATGACGCCAAGGGCCTGTTGATCCAGGCCATCCGCGACAACGATCCGGTCATCTTCTGCGAACACAAACTGCTCTACAGCATGCAGGGCGAGGTGCCGGAAGAGCTCTATACCATCCCGTTCGGCGAGGCCAACTTCCTGCGCGACGGCAAGGACGTGACCCTGGTTTCCTATGGGCGCACGGTCAATACGGCGATGGATGCAGCCCGCAGCCTGGCAGGGCGGGGGATTGACTGCGAGGTCATCGACCTGCGTACCACCAGCCCGCTGGACGAAGACAGCATTCTGGAAAGCGTGGAAAAGACCGGGCGCCTGGTGGTGATCGACGAAGCCAACCCGCGCTGTTCCATGGCCACCGACATCTCGGCCCTGGTGGCGCAAAAAGCGTTCGCCTCGCTCAAGGCGCCCATCGAGATGGTCACCGCGCCGCACACACCGGTGCCGTTCTCCGACTCTCTGGAAGACCTCTATATCCCCGACGCGGCGAAGATCGAAAACGCCGTGCTCAAGCTGATCGAGTGGAGCAAGCGTTCATGAGCCAGATCCATACCCTGACCATGCCCAAGTGGGGCTTGTCCATGACCGAAGGCCGGGTCGATGTCTGGCTCAAGGAGGAGGGCCAGGCGATCGCCAAGGGCGATGAAGTGCTCGACGTAGAAACCGACAAAATTTCCAGCAGTGTCGAAGCGCCGTTTTCCGGTGTGCTGCGCCGGCAGATCGCGCGCCAGGATGAAACCCTCGCGGTCGGCGCATTGCTCGGCATCGTGGTTGACGGCGAAGCCAGTGAGGCCGAGATCGATGCGGTGATCGAGCAGTTCCAGTCCGCGTTCGTGCCAGGTGACGGTGCCGAGGAAGACAGTGGCCCGAAGCCGCAGAAGGTCGAACTGGACGGGCGACTGATCCGTTACTTCGAGCGTGGCGAAGGCGGGGTGCCGTTGGTGCTGGTGCACGGGTTCGGCGGTGACCTGAATAACTGGATGTTCAATCATGAAGCATTGGCCGCCGGGCGCCGGGTGATAGCTCTGGATCTGCCGGGCCATGGCGAGTCTAGCAAACAGTTGGAACACGGAGATCTGGATGAGTTGAGCGGGGTGCTGCTGGCTCTGCTCGATCATCTGGATGTTCCCGTGGCGCATCTGGTGGGGCATTCCATGGGCGGGGCGGTGTCGCTGAACACGGCGCGCCTGGCTCCCCAGCGGGTGCGTTCCCTGAGCTTGATCGGCAGCGCCGGCTTGGGTGCGGAAATCAACGGCGATTACCTGCAAGGTTTTGTCGAGGCAGCCAGCCGCAATGCCCTCAAGCCACAATTGGTGAAACTGTTCTCCGACCCCGAACTGGTCAATCGGCAGATGCTCGAAGACATGCTCAAGTACAAGCGTCTGGAAGGGGTGGATGCGGCCCTGCGCCTGCTGGTTGCGGGGCTGTTCAAAGAAGGGCGGCAACAACTCGATCTGCGCGGCGTGGTGCAAGAAAACCGGCAACCGGTGTTGCTGATCTGGGGCAGTGACGACGCGATCATTCCTGCGACCCACAGCGCTGGCCTGACTGCTCAGGTCGAAATCCTGTCGGGTCAGGCGCACATGGTGCAGATGGAAGCGGCCGAGCAGGTCAATCGGCTGATTCTGGACTTTGTCCAACAACACTGATGCCTCCCTTGGCGGCCGGCCATTTGCCGGGCGCCAAGGCCAACGATTTCAAGGAGATTCCAACATGAGCCTTCCAATTGATCCGACCCGCAGCATGCGTGCCGCTGTCTGGCATGGTCGTCACGATATCCGCGTCGAAGATGTGCCGTTGCCCGTCTCGCCACTGGCGGGCTGGGTGCAGATTCGCGTGCAATGGTGCGGTATTTGCGGCTCCGACTTGCATGAATACGTCGCCGGGCCAGTGTTCATTCCGGTGGATGCGCCGCACCCGCTGACCGGCATCAAGGGGCAGTGCATTCTCGGTCATGAGTTCTGTGGCGAGATCGTCGAAATCGGCGCCGGGGTCCAGGGGTTCAGTGTGGGCGAACCGGTGGCAGCCGATGCCTGTCAGCACTGTGGCACTTGTTATTACTGCACCCATGGGCTGTACAACATTTGCGAGAACCTGGCGTTCACCGGGCTGATGAACAATGGCGCGTTCGCCGAGTTGGTCAACGTACCGGCCAACCTGCTTTACAAGTTGCCGGCCAACTTTCCCGCCGAAGCCGGGGCGTTGATCGAACCGCTGGCAGTGGGCATGCACGCGGTGAAAAAGGCCGGGAGTTTGCTGGGGAAAAATGTGGTGGTGGTTGGCGCGGGAACCATCGGCCTGTGCACCATCATGTGCGCCAAGGCGGCTGGCGCGGCCCAGGTCATTGCTCTGGAAATGTCGGGAGCGCGCAAGGCCAAGGCCCTGGAGGTGGGGGCGAGCCAGGTGCTGGACCCCAATGAGTGTGACGCGTTGGCTGAGGTGCGGCGGCTGACCGGCGGGCTGGGGGCGGATGTCAGTTTCGAATGCATCGGCAACAAACACACGGCCAAGCTCGCCATCGACCTCATCCGCAAGGCCGGCACGTGTGTGCTGGTGGGCATCTTCGAGGAGCCCAGCGAGTTCAATTTCTTCGAGCTGGTCGCCACCGAAAAACAGGTGCTGGGGGCACTCGCCTACAACGGTGAGTTCGCAGATGTAATCGCCTTTATCGCCGACGGCCGGCTGGACATCACGCCGCTGATAACCGGGCGTATTCAGCTGGAACAGATTGTCGGGCAGGGCTTTGAGCAATTGGTTAACAACAAGGAGCACAACGTGAAAATCATCGTGTCACCCGCTCGAATCCGAGACGCCTCAGAAAGCGATTGACGCGAACCGAGCCTGAACATTCCTGCCAAATTCGGGGCAGGTAATGTTCAGGCAACGTGTGGCCCACCTTTTCAGAGCTGCACCCGCCGCAGCCTGCCGCTCAACGGGACGACGGTGTTGTCTGGCACGGGCAGTGGCCGGCCGGTCAAACCCATGCCTTCGCTCACCAGTACCGCATCCTCCAGCAGACACAGGTTGGAAGGGGTATCCAGGTCGCGGGCGAGCACGGCGACCTGGGCGGTATGCAAGTTGCAGCTCAGCAGTCGCCCGGTAAAACGGGTAAAGCCGCCATGCAGCGGTTCGCCGTTCCAGTCGGGTGGCAAGGGTTGCTGCAGGCGGTCGCAGAGCTCCAGCACCAACACGTTGCCCTTCGGACACAGCGCCAGTCCGGTGGGCAGTTGCAGGCCACGAATCAGGAGCTCGACTTGCCCACTGTCAGGCCAGACCCGAATCACCTGGCCGGCCTTCTCGGCGAAGTCGATACCCTTGCGCGTCGGGTCGCCCTGCAACTCTCCGGAAAACAGACTGATCAGCACTGCGTCGGTCGCCGGTTCGTACACCAGGGTCACCGGGACGGCTTCCTGGCCCTGGTCCAGTTCGGGCAATCGGACCAGCACGCGTTCGTCCTGTCCGCTGGCGAATTCCACCAACTGATTGGTATCGGGTTTGACCGCCAGCCAACTGCGGCGGGTCGGGTGGTAACACAGCGCATTCAGATTGCCACGGCTGTGAAACACCGGTTCGGGCGGTGTGAATTGCAGGTCCAGCAGTTTGGAACCCTCGACGTAATCGGTCTGGCTGACCAGACAGCGCCCGTCACCGCAGGCGATGTCCGACAGCCCCATGATTTCATCGCGCAGCATGCGAGCCTGCATGTTCATGGCGCGAAAACCTTGCGCCAGTATCTCGCCGGGCAGATAGGCGCCGGGCTTGTGCGGATCCGGTCGCAGTCGACTGATACGACCGCTGAAGGGCTGTTCCGGCAGGCCCGAGCCGGCTTCGGTCAGCAGCAGGCTGCCATCGGCCTGCACGCAAATGCCCCGAGGGTTCAGCAGGCCTTCGGCGATGATGGTGCTCGGGCACAGGGTTTCGCTGGGCCGCGCAGGGATATTAATGGGAATGGGCATAGGGCTCTCTCCATGAATAACGGATGGATGCGGTTACTGCGGCGGTTGCCACGGTTCACCGGTGAGATAAGCCCGGAGCAGCGCCCGCTGGCAGGGCGACATCGAGCGCACCACAGGCATGAACAGCGTGGTGCCTTTGTACGCATCCGAAGTTCGGGCGAGAATGGGGTTCTTGGCGCCCATGACCGCGTCGGGCTGATTGAGCGGGATGTAGCGCGACATGGCGGGGAAGGCCAGGTAGTGAAAGCGCAGGACGTTCGGGTACATCAGCTCCCAGGTGATGTGGGTGCCCGCGGGGATGCCGAAGTCGGTCTGTGCGTATTTGCGGAAGCTGGTGAAGTAGCCACTGCTTGGAAGGCCATTGGCTGTGTAGGTCAAGGCGACAAAACCCGCCTGGGCGGCAGAACCCGCTTTGACGGTGACCGGGAAACTGATCGCGAGCTGGCCAGGGTTAACGGTCAGCGATGCAGGAAAATCGAGGAAATCCCAGTATTGCGGTTCATCGTAAACAGCAGGAGCAGCAGCCTGCAGGTCGATTTCGGTGGCTTTGGGGACCGGACCGCCCAAGTACCTGACCTGCAAGGTGATCGACAGGCCATTGGGGTAGTCCTCCAGATACACGTTGCGCTGATCGGCATACACCCGATAGGTCGATTCGGTGGCTTGCAACGTGGTACCGGCGACCTTGCCGGGCGCGTTGATCGCCAGGGCGGCGGTCTGCACTGCCTGTAGCTGGTTGGCGGTCAGGGGCAGGTCGACGATGCCGCCATACACGTAGTAGTCGAATAGAAAGCGGTTGGTCGGGTCCAGGGTGGCCAGTTCAGTGGTGCCTGCGGTGATGGTGACGGGGCCGTAGTTCGCGTTCGGTCCGATAGGGCTGGTGATATCGTCCCTGACGGCCCTGAAGGTTTGCTTCGGAATGACGTTCACCATGTCGATGCTCAGGTAACCGTTGCCGCCCAGGTCGGCATAGCCGGCATTCCCCGTACTCTGGTTGACCAGTTGCCGGCCCGGCTGGCAGTTCAGCGGCTCGTCGGCGAAGGCCGGGGCCAGTGTACCGATGACCCTGCCGATGCTCGGGTTGGGGGTGTATCGGCCGGCGGCATAATCGGCGTCCAGTTGTTCCGTGGTCATCGTGGGGCACATTTCGAACATGACGAAACGCAGGACAATGCCGGTCGCACCCGGTGCCTGGATGATCGAGCGCAGGCCACTGCTGTTCTGGTTCCAGCTGACGATGCTGCTCAAAGGGAAGGTCAGTTGAAACGTACCGCTGGCGTGGAAAGATCCCGGCGCATCCATTTTCGCGGGCAACAGCACACGTCCCGCCACGTCGAAACTGCTGCACACGGTATTACTGCGAATCAGCAACTGGATGTCGCTGTTACCACCAATCTGCAGGCCGCCGACGAATATCTGGGTGGTCGTTGAGGAGGTGGGGTCCAGGTCCACCATCATCGGGCCGGAGACGGGGCCTTGTCCGGTCACCGGATCCACCGAGCCGAGCAGATAAACCGGCTGGCCCACCATGTCGCCGGTGGTGCTGATGCTGCCCGGATTGCCCTGGGAACTGATCAAGGCGTTCTGCATGTCGACGACATGCTGCCCATAGTGATTCCAGCCGCCAGCGGTGTAGTAGTCGCCGTCGGGCGCGTTGATCATGTTGTTCAGCTGATCGTCGGTATAAGACTGAGCAGTCGGTGCCAGGGTCGAGGTGGTCAGGTCGAAGAGCGGCCATTCCTCATTGCCGTCGTAAGGAATGGTGGGGGAGTTGTTTGGCAGGCTGACGTCCGTGCGGATGCCGCCCCAGAAATTCAGGCGTGGTCCATTGAGAATGCTCATGATCTATTCCTCGTCCTTGGTGGTTTTGCCGACAGGCGCGTTGGCGAATTTGAACATGTAGGAGAAATCGGCCTTGTAGGGACTTTTGACCGGTGTCGCCATGGAGTGGCAATTCATGCAGCTGCTGTTGGGCTGGATGTAGCTCTCCATGGTGACGTTGGCCGAGAGCGACGGGGTCGGCTGGCCCAGTGGATTGCTGGGGTTGTCCGGCATCAGCGGGCGCTGGGTGGTGATGAGTTGGTAGTACTTCAGCACGCTTCTTTGCAGGCCCGGGTCGGTGCGGTAATTGGTGTTGACGGCGTTGGTGATCTCGGCAATCGGGGTGACCCGGTTCAGCGGGTTCGGGGTCTGGAACGTGGTGCCGGGTTTGGGCACGCAGACCAGTTGTCCGCCCTGAGTCTGCCAGTCGCAGGGTGACTGGTTGAGGCTGACGAGGGGCGCGGTGGGGTTGAAGTAGGAATAGGTTGTGCCGGGTGTCGGCTGATCGACCCACTCACCGTGTACCAGTTCCTTGGGCGGAACGTTGTCGATCTGCTCGAAGGTCGACCAGATCCACTGTGGATAGCCATTGACCTTGGTGATGATGTGCAGGCCCACCAGGCCCAGGTAGGCCTCGGTGACACCGGTGCGCTGGCCCTGGTCGTTGAACGTGGCCACGCGCGCCAGCATGGTCAGGTAGTGGCTGGCATTGTCGTTGGGGGTGAGGATGCGCCAGCTCGACTTGACCTCGATGACCCCATTGGGGAAGTTGATGTTATTGGCTTTGGAAACGACGTCGGCGTTATAGAAGTTGTTGTTGACGATGTAGTCGTAGGACGTCTCGTTGGCCGAGATGTCGTAGTAGGTCGGGTTACCTGCCTGGTCGATCAGCCAGCCGCCGACGGCCTGGTCGACGGCATTCACCTGGGTGCTGTTCTTCAGCGCGGCGATGTTGATGATGCCCAGGCTTTTGGCGGTCTGCGGGGTATTCCACGGGCCAGGATTGGCACCCCTCGGCAGAAAGATTTCCTCCACGGTCTTGTAGGTTTGCCAAACGGTGTAGCCGGGATCCCCAAGCTGTTTGGCGCAGTCGGGATCACCTCGTTGCCCATCCTGTGCGGGCCAGTTCAAAGCGATGAACATCTGCCAGCTGTATTGATCGAACTGGTCCTGACTGGCGGTGGCGACCGGCGCGGTGCTGGGGGGTTGGCAACTCAGGTTACTGGCCTGCGTCGACGGCATGGCCTGTTCTCGGGCCAGGGCCTGCTCCAGGATCAAGGCCGGCAGACTGGCCAGGCCCACTAACATCACGCAGAAACGGAATGTGGTTTTCATGGCGATCCTTCGTCGTTATTCAGGGTTTGCGTTGCATGAGCTTGTTCCACTGCGCCTTTTGGCCGTTGCTCTGTGACGCCGGTGGCTCGAACAATTGGCAGGGCGGCGGATTCGCCGGGCACATGGCGGCCACTTGCGCCCAGGTCTGGGCCGGGTCCGGTTTGGCGATGCGGAAGTTGGTGTAGTTCTGGCTGACGATGGGGGCGTTGGCGACGCTGGCATCACCGGAGAAATAGAACGATTGCGGATGCCGGTAGGGCGGTTGTCCCGTGACGTTCTTGTAGAAGGCGTAGCCGAACAGGATCGGGCCTTGTGGCGAGTCGACATCCAGGGCATAGGCTTGCACGCTGCCATTGAGGTTCTGGCTGCGCGCGGCACTGTAGGGCAGGTGCTTGATGAAATCCTGCCGTGGTGGGTGGTTCATCGGCGAGAACATGCAGCAGGCCGGCATGTCCTTGGGACGGTCCTGGGGATAGGTCAGGAAGTAGGCCTTGTTGCCCAGCGACACGAAGGAGCAGGTGTAGTTGTTGTTCTTGATCGGGAAGATCGGCAGGCAGTATTTCTCGTAGTGTTCCATCATCGCGCCGAAGCCGTCGCCATCCGGCGGGATGTAGGCGGTGTCGTAGTAACTGGTGCCGCGAGAGACGGTGTAGTCCGCCGGGGTCAGGGTGGTGGGTGGATTGCTGTAGGGCGGCGGGTTTTTCTCGTAGTTGTGCATCACCCGGTACATGGTCCAGTCGCTGATCCAGTAGGCCGGGAAAAACGGATCGGAAGGCTCGCCCGGTGCTCGTGTTGCGATGCAATTACCGTTCTGTTCATTGCACCCCTCGGTGTTGTGCACCCCCATGGTGAAGTACACGGCACCGCTGTCTGCCTGGGCGAATAGAGCCGGGATGAGTAGCAGGGTCAACAGCAACAGCCGGTTCAAAATGCTGGCTTTCATATGACACTCCTGTGAAGTGCCGGGTGACAGACTCGTCACCCGGTGGTCCTGCTTGAGCGTTGTAGTTTTAGCTTTGTTCGTAGTCGCTCATGCTGAGCGGGATGGGCGGGTAATTGCGTTTCACCAGGGACTGCGCCCACAGCTCCAGTACGGCGCGTCGGCTTTGTGACATGTCGCGGGTGATGGGCATGGCGAGTGTGCTTTCCTCCTGGTACTCCTTGCTGATCAGCACAATCAGTTGGTCGATGGCGCCTTCAACTCGTGCCTGGGAGTTGAGCGGCATGAACTTGTTCATGATCGGGTACAGGTAATAGAAGGTCTGCAAGATGCGTGGGTAGATGAAGTTCTCCCACAACAGCGTCGCGGCGTTCTGACGCGTGCAGATGGAGTTCCAGTAGGTGATGAAGTCCTGTTGCAACTGAGGATCCAGTGGCAGGACGCGCATCGGGGCGAGGAAGTCTGTGTAGGCCTGGGTGTAGTTGAAACTGAAGGGGACGGCCGGGTTGTTGTGATCTTCCTGCACGAAGAACCGCAGAGTGGGAAAACCCGGGGCTCGAGCACTCACGCCCAGTTGGGCAATGCCGCTGGCGTTGGTGGTGATCTTTGCAACAGAGTAATTGACGATGCTGTTCTGAGCATCGCGCAGCGTCCCGGTTCGGGAGATGGCTGAGTCGAATGTCAGGCAAGGGCGCAAATTGACCGCGACTGGTTTGCCCAAGTCATGCAGGAACTGCTGATAATTTACCGGTATTCCCGAAGGCCCGGCATTCGACGTATCCACGGCCTGTAGGGCGATGAGTCCACGGCCGCTACCGGTAGCCAGGTGGCTTGATATCGCGAGCATGTCGTTGAATTGCGGCAGATTGGGCTTGTTCAATGTACGGTCTGCCGGATGGTCGTAGAACAGTGTGAAGTCGGCCGGATTACTGAATGCCAGATAGTAGTTGCTGGTGGTCACCGAGAAGGGGTTGCCATACTCCGCCACCCACAGCACGGTGTTGGCCGCTGGCTTGCCATCCTTTTGCACCATGATTTGCAGCGTCTTGTGATCACCCACGTCGATGAAACTGCCGCTTTCTATCACTTCGGCGGTCCACATCTGCTGAGTGGAAGCGATCTGGGGCGTTTGTGTGCCCTGTAGCTGCAGCTCCAGAGGGCCGGCCTGCAGGGTCGCCTTGTCTGCGTCGTTGAGCGTGAAGTCCAGAAGGCCGGAACGTTTGTCGAAGGCAGCTTGTCGATACTGCTCGAAACCGAAGTTGATCACCGGGTTGAACTGTCCATCCTTGCGTACGCCCAGTAGATAGTTGCCGGCATGGAATTTTTCGGCCGTCGGGATCGGGGCGTTGGAGTCCACTGGATAGAACGGAAAAGTGTTGCCCAGATCCAGCGACAGGGTGTTGCCGGTAATCTGGGCCGACATCACACCCAGTGTGATGCTTGTGGCATCGACAGGCTGGTTTGTTTTGAAAACAGGTACCGGATTGGCAGATACCAGGCGCCGGCCGGCGGGTGCGGTGGGGTATTCGTCGGCAAACCAGAGACCCAAGGTCGCTGCGGTGCGGCTGTAGGCGGGGTTGAAGAATATATCGGAAACGTTGTCCAGGCCCTTCTGATACATCGCTTGCACTTTGGCCATGTCCGCGGCTGTCGTGGAGTGGGTATTGATCGGCGGGAAATCGTTGAAAATGCCGTTCTTGTCATAGTAGGTCAGGTAGGTGGAAAACCTGAACATCAAGCCACGAGCTCCTTGTTGCTTCATCTGCTGTTGAAGCTGACTCAGCAGCGCGGAGTTGCCGATAACCCATTCCAGGTTTTCCTGAGGAAAGCAGGTCTGCCAGGTGGTGGTGACATACTTCAGACCACCGAGGGCCCCCCAATTGAAGTTCAGGAATCGATCCAGCATCCGGTATTGCCGATTGAGGGTCAGGCCGCATTTATCATCCCCCAACATCAGCTTGTCGAAATACAACGCGGTGAAGGTGTTCTGCCACGGGCTGATGTCCACGAAGCGCGCGGCAGTAGGACTGGCGCTGCCAAAGGGGTTACCGAGCAATTGGTAGTTCTTGCCGACCAGCGCATCCTGGGCGATGTAGTTGTTGGCCTGCAGCTCGCCGCCGATGACCACGGAGCGGATATCGTCGTAGCTCACCGTGCCGCAGGCATTGTCGCCAAACAGATCCCATTCTGCGGGAATGTAGGGGGTCGGACTGCCATTGGTCGGCACCATCGACACATAGTCCGGGACGTTGTTCACGGGACTGATGACCCAGGGCATCAGCTTGTTGGGGGCGTTCTGGCGCGTGATGTCGTAGAAGTTCACAAACGGCCAGTTAATATCCATGTTGACCGCGTCATAGAGTGGAAACACATCGTTGTTGTTGGCTGTTGGCGGGTTCCAGAACATGTGGCCGTTGAGGTAGATACGGGGGAAATTCAATACGCTCATGTCATGCTCCTTAGCGTTGCCACTGGGCGTGTTTCAACGACCAGACAAAATCCAGTTTGTTGTAACCGGCGAAAGCCGAGTTCGGCAGCGGGGTGGTGGGGTAGACAATGCCGCCCTGTTCTTTCAGGGCGAAATTGAAGTAACCCTTTTGGTTCGAGTAGGCGGCGGTGCCGTGGCAGGCCAGGCAGGATGAGGTGTTCTGGAAGGCCGATTCCAGCTGGGAGTTGGCCAGCACCTGAGTGATGGGCTGGAATTCCACCCCGATCAGTTCGTACTTCGACAGGGAGGGATTAGCGGCCTGAAAGCTGGTATTGACCGATTGGGCAGCCGGTGTCGGTCCTGTGGTGTTGGTCATCGGGGTGGCCGGTACGGCATTGGTCACGGTGTACTTGCTGTTGTTGATGTTTTCGAAGGTGGTCCAGACCCAGTTGGCGTTCAGCTTGTTGACGACGTGTAAGCCGCTTAATGCTGCATAGCCGACCTTGTATTGACCGTTTTTCAGGTAATAGGCCTGGGCGATGTAGTAACCGTCTTTCTCCAGTTTCTGTTTGTAGGTCGCGTCGGAGCCGATCCACAGCCAGGAGGATTTCAGCTCCCAGGCAATGGGCGGAAACTCCAGATTGCTGGTCAGGGCGGCCTGGCCGTTCATGTTGTAGACCTGCTTCTGCACGATGTAATCGAACGTGCCCTGGCCCATCAGCAGCTGAAAGCGTACAGGGTTGCCTTTTTCTGTTGAGGGCACTGCGCCGCCCATCTGCAGAATCAAGCCATCGACCTGTTGGGTGGCATTGAGGTTATGGAAGGTTCGGGACATATCCATTCCTAGCGCCTTGGCCTGTGTAAGCACCGCGTTCGGCGGCGGCACAGCCGTGCCATAGGGGGCGGGCTTGGCGCCGTTGGGCAGGTAGACCTGATCGGAAGGCTTCATGGATTCCCACTCGCGGTTGGGGCTCCCCGCGGCAGCGGGCTGGTTCAGGCAGACGAACCAGTTCCAGGCCATGGTCTCGGGGCTCTGCGCAAACGCGGCCCGGGTCTTGTCGACGTCTCCTCCAAATTGCAGAAAGTTGCTGCAGTCAAAGGTGTTTGTGCTCTGAGCCTGAGCCAAACCGGCCAAGGCACTCAGAACTGTTATAGAAATGGCTCGCCGCATGGAAGCTCCTTGGCATTGGCCGGGTCGGTGTGTGAATGCCCCAGGAAGTGTTCCAGGAGCAGTTGCTTCACTGCCGTGGCCGCAAGGCGCTGGGGCAACGGCAGATCGCAATTGGTGATGAGCAGCGGGCCGGTGTTCTCGCTGTCGGGCAGGCGACCATGGCTGCCACGGACCAGGCGGGTGTCCAGCGGAATCAGGTCCATGTAGTAGCGAAAGCCGAGCTTTTTCTGCAGCAGGCGGCGCGCCACTTTCAATTTGGGGAAGCGAATGGCCGGGTCGATGAACAGTTCCAGCGGGTCGTAGCCGGGCTTGCGATGGATGTCCACGGTGCGGGCAAAGTCGGGTGCCTTGCGATCGTCGAGCCAGTAGTAGTAATCGAACCAGTAACCCGGCGCGGCCACGGTCACCAGCTCGCCGCTGCGCGGATGATCCAGTTGCCAGGCCCGTTGTTCGGCTTTATCCAGCACCTGCTCGATGCCGGGCTGGCGCTGCAGCAGCGCTTTGACGCGAGGAATGTCTTGCGCCTGTTTCACGTAGATGTGCGCGATCTGATGATCGGCCACGGCAAAGGCCGCGCTGGCGCCGGGGTCGAGCAACTCCCAGGTCAGCGACTGGCGCACCTGCAACAAGCCTTCCGAGCGCAACAGCCGGTTAATCGATACGGATTGCTGTACCGCTTCGATCCCATATTCGGACAACAGCATCACCGCCGCACCTTGCTCCTGGGCAAAGGCCAGCAGGCGACCCACTTCACTGTCGATGGCCCGCACCTCGTCGGCAATCGACGGATGATCGGGGCCCAGTCGCTGCAGGCAGTAGTCGAGATGCGGCAGGTAAACCAATTGCAGATCGGGTCGATCAATCTGGAACTCGGCGATGGCGCAGTCGACGATCCAGCGGCTCGACGCGATGCCGGCCGCCGGGCCCCAGAAACCCGGAAACGGGAATTCGCCGATCTGCTGCTCGATACGCTCATGCAACGAGGCCGGCGACGAATACAGGCCGAACAGCTTGCGGCCATCGGCCGGGTAGTGCGGGCGTGGGGTGATGGCGGCGTCCACGTCCGCATACATGTTGTACCACCAGAACAACTGGCTGCAGCGAAAACCCGGGAGTTCGCGCTTGAGCGTCTGCCAGACCTTTTCTCCCTGGATCAGTGCGTTGGGTTGCAGCCAGAAACGCACTTCGGCCTGGTCGCGAAAATACCAGCCATTGCCCACGATGCCGTGTTCCGACGGCGACGCGCCGGTGAGGATCGAGGCCTGCACTGTAGAAGTGACCGCCGGAAACACGGGTTGCAGGCTGGCCATTTTCGCCGTTTTCAACAGGGCATTGATGTGCGGTGTCGCCGGCCCCAGCAGCGCGGGGGTCAGCCCGACCACGTTGATCAGCAGCAGCGGTTGACGCGGGTGATCAGAGGGCATCGGCGTACGCCTCCCGCACTTGGGGTTGCAGCAATTGACGCTGGCGCAGTTGTTCTTCGACCCAGTGCAGTTCTGCGGCGATTCCCTGCAGTTGGGCGTGCTCGGTGTTGGGCCGCAGTTGCGCGGGCAGGACGCCCCAGCTGTAGGTTTCCACTTCCAGCACGGGACGAAAATCCCCATGGTCTGCGAGAAAGTCGAAAGTCTGCGACAGCGCGATCTGGCTGCCGCTGAGCTCACGCAGCAGCAAGTGTTCGCTGAACAGCGGAATGTGGAAATGAATCCGCAGTTCGGGGTATTGCCCCAGGTTGTTGGCGCAATCGTCGAGGGCGGCGGGCAGGTCGGCCCAGCCCGATAACCGCGCCTGTGCATCGCGGGCTTTGACTTGATGCAGGTAGGTGGTTTCGGCGAAGTCGCTCAAGGTCTTGAGCACGTGTTCGCGCCGGTTGTGGTCTTCAGCGGGCAGGCGACAAATCAGCGCGTTGGACAGCTGGATCTTGCCGACAGGCACCCGGGCCTGGCGCAGCTTTTCCAGCGACTGATAGCAGTGTTCGAAAACCACGGCCTGGTGGCAGACATCAAAACACAGCGCCAGATAGTCATGGTGCGGGTCGCTGGCTTGGTAGCGGTGGAAGAAGGCGATGGCCTGGTCGGTGTTTTCCAGCACGCAGTCCGGCTCCATCTCCAGGCAGAACACGATCTTCTTGCCCGTCTCCCGATGCAGCCTGGCCAGTGAAGCCGTGAGTTGGCGCAGCAGATGTTCGGCACGCTGCTGTCGCCGCGGGTTCCAGTCGGCGGCATAGCCCAGTGGTACGGTGGAAATCACGCCTTGGGGGCAATCCGACGGCAGGGCGTGCGCCAGGATTCGGGCCAGATTCAGGCTGTACGCCAGCCGTTTCGGATCAGTCCAGTTGGGCAAATAGACGTCGGCTTTCACCGCGCCCTGATGAAATTGGCCATAGGGAAAGCCGTTAAGTGAAGTCAGCCGCAGCCCACTGCGTTGCAGCAGGCTGAGGAAATCCGCGCGAGCTGACGCCTGCTGTAGTTCGGCCGCGGCGAGGGCGCTGATCCACAGCCCACTGTCTTGCTCGTTCAGGCCGCGCAGGGTGCGCACACCCCGGAAATGCCATTCGATGGATGACCGTAGTCCCGCCAGGTCACGGGTCGGGTGCACATTGCTGCAATAACCGACCTGCGCGGCAGCCCAACCCGTGCCGGCACTCATTTGATCACCGGTTCCTGGCCACGCAGGGCAGAGTTCTCCTGCCACTGCCGACGCTGGTCGATGGGCAGCGGGGTGCTGACCAGGGTCTTGTCCAGTTGGCCGCTTTGGGCAAAAAAGTCCACGGGGTTGTGGAACAGCACCTGTTCGACCTGGCTTTCGCTGAAGCCGGCAGCCAGCATCGCTTCGCCCGTTTTCGGCACCTTGAGCGGATCGCTGATGCCCCAGTCGGCAGCGCTGTTGACCACCATTTTCTCCGTGCCGTACTCCTGCAACAGGGCGACCATGCGCTGTTCCGACATCTTGGTGTTGGGGTAGATCGAATGGCCGCGCCAGCAGTCGCTGTCCAGCACCAGCGGCAGGGTCAGTTCGTTGAGGTGGTCGATGATCACCAGGTGCTCGGCAATCCCGACTTCGCGAATCACCGCCAGGGTGCGTTTGGTCCCACCGATCTTGTCGCGGTGCGGGGTGTGCACCAGCACCGGCAAATTGAATTGTTTGGCCAGCTCCAGCTGAGCAGCGAGGAAGCGATCTTCCTCCGGGGTGATGTCGTCGTAGCCGATTTCGCCGACCGCCACAACGCCGTCTTTCACCAGGTAGCGCGGCAGAATCTCCAGCACTTCATTGGCCACCGACAGGTCATTGGCCTCCTTGGGGTTGAGGCCGATGGTGCAGAAATGATGAATGCCGAACATGCTGGCGCGAAAGCGCTCCCAGCCCAACAGGGTGTCGAAATAGTCGATGAAACTGCCGACGCTGGTCCTGGCCTGACCCTGCCAGAAGGCCGGTTCGATCACCCCCGTGATACCGGCGGCGGCCATGTTCTGGTAGTCATCGGTGGTGCGGCTGACCATATGAATATGCGGGTCGAAGTACTTGAGCATGGTAAATCCTCGTCAAGGAAAAGGAGTCGTTGAGTGTCAGTTCTGTGAGGTGCCGGCCAAGTACTCATGCCACTCAGGCGGCAAGCGTTGCTGCTGACTCAGGCCGGCCAGGCGCTGGTGTTGCGCCGGGCTGAGCAGGTCGAAGGCAATCACTCGGGGCAGCCCGGCGGACACCGTTCGTTCGGCGGCAAGCTGTTCGTCCAGCAGGTCGAGGGCCAGCTGGTTGAGGGTGACGCTGTGTCGTTGGGTCAGGCCGATCAGGCGTCGTATATCGAGCCCCATGCCCAGCGCCTTCAGCACCAATTGATGGAAGGCCCGTTCGCTGTAATGGCGCGATGGGTAAAGGGTGTCGAGCGCGAGGGCGGCGAACACCTGGCTGTTACTGGTACGCCCGGCCTGCAGCGCCAGTTCCACGCAAAGCCCGCGACTGTCGAGCCAGTCGAGGGCCTTCAGAGTGGCGATTTTTTCTTGATCGTCGCCCCACAGAAACAGTTGGCGCAGCAAGGGCAGTTGCCCGGCGAGGGGCTGTTGCTCCAGGACCTGAGCCAGCAACAATGCCCGCGCCAGCTGGACGTTGCTCCAGCCGGGACTGTGGGGCAGCGGTTGTTCCTTGAGGTTGCGCTTGCACTGGCTGCTCAACAGCGCCGCGGTATTGGCGTCCGGGCGTTGGGCAAGCCGCTCCTGGGCCTGGCGCCACCACTGCAGCTCGGTGTCATCGAGCTGTTGGGTGAGGGCCTGGTGTTGTTCGGCGAGGCAGTCGTGGCGCATTTCGAGGGCCGCCGATGGCGATGCAGTGACGTCCATGTTCATGTCGGTTTGATCCAGCGCTGGAAGTGTGGAAGCAGGAAAAACACCAGAACGCATAACAGGCTGCCCAGCGGCTGGTTGGCCACAGCCAGCACCAGGGCATCAAACAGTGGCAGAGCCGCCAGGCCAGCGCCGATAAAGGCACGGACTTGCCGTTGCTGCGGGTTGGCCAAGTGGTGCCAGTAATGCCAGCCCAGCCAGCCAAGCCAGAGCAGCAGCACCGGCCAGAACCAGGCGTTGTCGGAATAGATCGCCAGCGCCAGCGGGCTCAACATCAGCAGTAGAGGCAGGCGGCTGAGCAACTGGTTGTTGTGCTCCTGACGAGCCAGGTAGGTCAGGCCGCTGATGTAGACGCCAAGCAACATGGCGCACAGCCAGATCGGCTCCGGCGGCACCGCCAGGCTGGCCGCCGCCGTCAGGTAGAGGGCCGAGCGGCAGGCGCCCATCAGCCAGACGCTGTGGGCGTATTTCTTGTGCAGCACGTTGTAGCCGAGGATGCAGCCCACCAGCAGGGTGGCGCTACCCAGCAACCAGTGCGGTTGATCGATCAACCGGCTCAGGCCCAGTACCGAGGCCGCAGCCAGTATCAGCAACAGCGCAGTAGCCAGCCCCACTTGCTGGCGGCTGACCAGGCCCAACGTGATCGGGCGCGGGTTGTGGTGCTGTTGGTCCCAGTCGGCGTCCAGCAGGTCGTTCAATAACATGCCGGCCAGATACAGCAACGACAGCGCGGCCAACAGCAGGATCCACACCAGCGACGACGGCGGCGCCAGGGCACCAGCGCTGCTGGCGAGCAGGGCGGCGGCCAAGGTGTTGGTCCACACGGTGGGCAGGTTGGATACCCGGCCGAGGGTCATCCAGGTTTTCAGGTTCAGTGGTGTCTGGCTCATTGCGCGCAGCCCTCGCTGAGGGTGAGCGCCGGATCGATGCGGGTCGACAGCCGTTGCAGCGCCTGTTCCATCCGCGCGGCATCGATCTCGTGCAGGTCCACCGACTCGCCGATCCGGCTGAGCATGGGGATGGAGAGTTGCCCGCCCAGGTGCTGGCGGAATTCCTCCAGACCGAGCAGAACCAGCGAGCGTCCCTGTGCATCTTTCAAGGTCAGTTCCGGCGGGCTCAGGCTGAAGCCGAGCTTGAGCAACAGGTTCAGCAGCCGTTCGGTGTCGGCATCGCTCAACAACCCCAGGGCATTGGCATAGAGCCCATCCAGGGCCATGCCCACCGCTACGGCTTCACCATGGCGCAGTCGGTGCTGGCTGAGGTTTTCCAGTTTGTGCGCGGCCCAATGCCCGTAATCCAGTGGCCGTCCGTTACCGCGCTCGAAGGGGTCGCCGGCACCGGTGATGTGCGCCAGGTGCAGTTCGGCGCAGCGGCGAATGGCATAGCGGCTGGCCGAGTGATCGAAGTGGGCGAGGGCGTCGGCCTGTTGTTCCATCCATTGGAAGAAGGCCTGGTCTTTGATCAGCGCCACTTTTACCGCCTCGGCCAGCCCGGCGATCTGGTCGCGGCGGGTCAGGCTGGTCAGCAGCTGGAAGTCGTTGATTACCGCGGTGGCGGGGTAGAAGGCGCCCAGCAGGTTCTTCTGGCCGAAGGCATTGATGCCGTTTTTCACCCCGATGCCGGCGTCGTTCTGCGCCAGCACGGTGCTCGGGATGCGGATCAGGCGAATGCCACGGTGGAAGGTGGCGCAGGCGTAGCCCACCGCATCCAGCACCGCACCGCCGCCCAGGGCCAGCACATAGCAATGCCGGTCCAGCCCATGCTGCAGCATATCGGTGTAAAGCTGCTGCAACACCTGTGAATCCTTGCTCAGTTCGCCGGCCGGCACTGCAATCGGCGCGGCCTGCAAATGCAGGTCCGCCGCATGGGCGGCAAAGTAGGCGTCGATCTGTTCCAGCAGGTGCGGGGCGCTTTGCAGCAGTTGTTCATCGGCGAACACCAGCACCGTCACCGGGCCCCGGTGCTGTGGGGTGAGTCTTGCGGTGAGCTGGCGGTGCAGACACGGATTGGACGGCTCGAACAGGTGATCGGTGAACACCACCGGGTAGTCGTAACGGACCTCGAAACGCCCGTGCAGGGAATGCTCGGCGTTTTGCTTGCGCAAGGTTTTGAACAGGCTGTACCCGGCGATAAACAGCCCGGGCAACACCATGCTGGCGAGCAGGGTCACCAGCAGCGCGTTCTGCTCGACGAGGTAGATGCCGATGGCGCTGTAGGCCAGTGCCAGACCGGCATTGGCCAGGGTGGTCACTAACACGAACGCGGGCAGCGGATAACGTTGCATCCCGGCGGCCACCACCGAGGTTTCGGCCAATACCGGCACGCCGCGCAGGCAGATCAACGACAGCGTGCCCAGCTTGTATGCCAGTTGCCCCGGCTGGCGCTGATGCAGGCCCAGGCGGCCGGACAGCAGCCGAAAATAACCCGCCCCCAGCGCATACCCCAGCCCGGCCCCCAGGCACAGCCCCACGAAAATCACCAGGTAGCCGCCAACAGCGCCGAGCATGGCCACGGCCAGCAGCGCGACCATGCTCGAAGGCACCGGCAGCACCACGTCCAGCGCGAGCAGGGCGATCAGCAGCAGGGCCAGGTTGAGTTTTTGGGTGGGAGTGGAAGGCTGGTACAGGTTGAGATGGGTCAGGAAGTCCTGGATCTGTTGTTCGAACAACAGAAAGCTGGCGATCACCAAGCCTGAGAAGCAAAGCAATGAAATCCAGAAATGACCGGCAGGCCCCCGTTGCGAGAACGCACGATACCCATGGCTGCGCTTCATCAAGCATCCCTCTTTATTTTTATGACTGATTCCGTGTCAGTAATTAAAAGCAGCGTCTGGTTGGTATTGGATCGATAGGTTCTCTCGCCTGAAGGGCTGGTTTATGTACGGTTTGGTTACGCCTGTAGAGATAGTTCTGAACTTAGACGGTCGTGGTGTTTTTGCAAGGCGGCCTGATGGCGATCTGACTTTTTTCACCTGCGTGAACGCGACCCGTAGCAGCTGTCGAGCCTGCGAGGCTGCGTTCGGCGGCGCAGCCGTCGTGAATCCGGCTGACGTGGTTTGCCTGATGCACCGCGAGTTCTGGTTTTACGACTGCTGCGCAGCCGAACGCAGCCTCGCGAGCTCGACAGCTGCTACAAAAAAGCGTGTCGCGGCTATCGATGTTTTTGGGGTGATGTTAAAAAATGTTATTTTAAAAAAATACTTCACATAATCCGCTCATTGGTGGATTATCTGCTCAACCCGTGTCAAGCAGCTCGCAGCTGCCACTGTGTTGGGCGATCCGCTGGCCATGCCGCCGGTGCCCATCTCTACATCGCGGCCCGCCGCCTGCGCTTTACCGGCGTGGAACAGGCCGTTGCTTCCCTCAGGAGTACCCCATGAATAACAAGAATGTCGGTGTTGTCGGTCTGGGCGCGATGGGGTTGGGCATTGCCCGCTCACTGTTGCGCAGTGGTTTCAATGTGCATGCCTGTGATGTGCGTGCGCAGGTAACTGAACAGTTTGCCGGGGAGGGCGGCGTGGCGTGCTCTTCGCCCGCGCAGATGGCGGCGGCGTGCGACGTGATCATTACCGTGGTGGTGAACGCCGAGCAGACCGAAACCGTATTGTTTGGCGAGGGTGGCGCCGTCGCTGCGTTGCGCCCGGGCAGCCTGGTGATCGGTTGTGCCACCGTGGCCCCGACCTACGCTGTCGACCTGGGCCAGCGCCTGACCGCCCAGGGCTTGCTGTATCTGGATGCCCCGATCTCCGGTGGCGCAGCCAAGGCGGCTGCCGGTGAAATGACCATGATGACGTCCGGCCCGGCCGACGCTTACGCCAAGGCCGAAGCCGTCCTGGCAGGCATGGCTGGCAAGGTTTATCGCCTGGGCGACAGCCATGGCCTGGGTTCGAAGGTCAAGATCATCAACCAGTTGCTCGCCGGTGTGCACATCGCGGCCTCTGCCGAAGCCATGGCGCTGGGCCTGCGTGAAGGGGTCGATGCCGACGCGCTTTACGAAGTGATCACCCACAGCGCCGGTAATTCCTGGATGTTCGAAAACTGCGTGCCGCACATTCTCAAGGCTGATTACACGCCATTGTCCGCGGTGGATATTTTCGTCAAGGACCTGGGCCTGGTTCTGGATACCGCACGGGCCAGCAAATTCCCGCTGCCGCTGTCGGCCACCGCCCACCAGATGTTCATGCAGGCTTCCAGTGCCGGCTTCGGGCGTGAGGACGACTCGGCAGTAATCAAGATTTTCCCCGGCATCGAGTTGCCGACTGCCAAGACCGAGCCGGTTTGAGGAACACCCAATGAACACTACCCCTGCACGCCCATTGCTGGGCTGCATCGCCGACGATTTCACCGGTGCCACGGACCTGGCCAACATGCTGGTGCGCGGCGGTATGCGCACCGTGCAAAGCATTGGCATTCCGAGCAGCGAAGTGGCGGCCGGGCTCGATGCCGATGCGATCGTCATCGCCCTCAAGTCACGCACCATTCCAGTCGCCGAAGCGGTCGAGCAATCCCTTGCCGCGCTGGCCTGGTTGCGTGAGCAAGGCTGCGAGCAGATTTTCTTCAAGTACTGCTCGACGTTCGATTCCACCGCGGCCGGCAATATCGGCCAGGTCAGTGAAGCACTGCTGGCGGCGCTGGGCAGCGACTTCACCCTGGCGTGCCCTGCGTTCCCCGAGAATGGCCGGACGATCTTTCGCGGTCACTTGTTCGTCCAGGATCAACTGCTCAGCGAGTCGGGCATGCAGAATCACCCGCTGACGCCGATGACCGATGCCAACCTGGTGCGGGTGCTGCAGTCGCAGACCCGTCTGAACGTCGGCCTGTTGCGCTACGACACCATTGCCCAAGGCGCCGAAAAGGTACGCGGGCGCATCGCCGAACTGCGGGCTCAAGGTATCGGTATGGCGATTGCCGATGCCTTGTCGGACCAGGATCTGTACACCCTCGGCACGGCCTGTGCCGACTTGCCGTTGTTGACTGGCGGCTCGGGGCTGGCCCTGGGCTTGCCGGAAAACTTCCGTCGCGCCGGTAAATTGCGCGACCTCGATGCCTCGAAACTCCCGGCGGTGGCTGGCGGTGAAGTGGTGTTGGCCGGCAGCGCTTCGATCGCCACCAATGGCCAAGTCGCGGCCTGGCTCGAAGCCGGTCGACCCGCGTTGCGGATTGATCCGTTGGCCCTGGCGGCTGGCGAACCCGTGGTGGCCCAGGCTCTGGCCTTCGCCAAGAACAATGAACAAACCGTATTGATCTACGCCACCAGCGCACCGGACGAGGTCAAGGCCGTGCAGCAGCAGCTCGGCGTCGAACAGGCCGGCAGTCTGGTGGAAAACGCCTTTGGCGAAATTGCCCAAGGCTTGCGTCAGAGCGGCGTGCGGCGCTTCGTGATCGCCGGCGGTGAAACTTCGGGCGCGGTGGTTCAGGCGCTGGGCGTACAACTGCTGCAAATTGGCGCGCAGATTGATCCGGGTGTGCCGGCAACCGTCAGCAGCACCGATGAGCCTCTGGCCCTGGCGCTCAAGTCAGGCAACTTCGGTGGTCGGGATTTCTTCAGCAAAGCGCTGAAGCAACTGGCCCAGACCGGAGGTGTGCAATGAGTAATGAAAACGCCCTGCGCGAAGAAATCTGCGACGTTGGCCGCAGCCTGTATGAGCGCGGTTACACCGTCGGCAGCGCCGGCAATATCAGCGCACGGCTGGACGATGGCTGGCTGATCACGCCGACCGATGTCTGCCTCGGCCGCCTCGATCCGGCGGCCATCGCCAAGGTCAATCTGGCTGGCGAATGGGTGTCTGGCGACAAGCCGTCGAAGACATTGGCGTTGCATCGCCAAGTCTACGACCGCAACCCGAGTGTCGGTGGTGTGGTGCATACCCATTCCACTCATCTGGTGGCGTTGACGTTGGCAGGTGTCTGGCAGCCGAACGACATCCTGCCGCCATTGACGCCCTATCAGGTGATGAAAGTCGGGCATATCCCGTTGATCAGCTACCAGCGTCCCGGCTCGCCAAAGGTGGCCGAACAGGTCGCACAACTGGCCAACAGTGTTCGCGGCGTGATGCTCGAACGGCTGGGGCCGGTGGTCTGGGAGAGTTCGGTGTCCAGAGCCAGTTACGCCCTGGAAGAACTCGAGGAAACCGCGCGGTTGTGGCTGATGAGCAATCCCAAGCCCGAACCGCTCGATCAGGCAGCACTGGACGAGCTGCGAGCGGCCTTCGGCGTGCACTGGTAATGCGCTGAAGTTTTTTAACACGATAGACCGATAAAGCAGGCCCTGTTCGGGAGACGCGCAGCGACTCCCACGACCCCGGCTTGCCTGAAAAATACAATAACAAGAGGACATCCAGGCATGACTCATCTTCACTGCGGCATTTTCAGACCCGGTTGCAGCACCCTTGTGTTCACCCGGCGCGGAGGGCTTGTGAAATGAGCCCGTTAATCCTGATGGTTACCGCGGGGCTAGGGATCGCTCTGTTGTTGTTTTTGGTGCTCAAGTACAAGTTCCAGCCGTTCGTGGCGTTGATGCTGGTGAGCATTTTGGTGGCGCTGGTGGCCGGGGTGAAACCGGCCGACCTGGTCGCCACCATCGAAGGCGGCATGGGCAAGACCTTAGGCCACATCGCGATCATCATTGCCCTGGGCGCGATGATCGGGCGGATCATCGAGCTCTCCGGTGGTGCCGAGGCGCTGGCCAAGACGCTGATCAGCCGTTTCGGCAATCGACGCACGCCGCTGGCGCTGACGATTGCCGGGTTCATGGTCGGGGTGCCGGTGTTCTTCGAGGTCGGTGTGATCATCCTGATGCCGCTGGCCTATGGCGTTGCCCGCAGTGCACGCAAGCCACTGTTGGTGTTTGCGCTGCCGATGTGTGCTGCGTTGCTGACCGTACACGCCTTCCTGCCGCCACACCCCGGCGCGGTGGCCGCTGCCAGTCAGTTGGGTGCCGACCTCGGTCGCGTGCTGATGTTCGGTCTGCCGATCACCGCGTTCCTCTGCTATGTCGGTTACCGCGTGGCCGGGCGCATGACCCGTCGGGTGTACCCGATGACCGACGATATCCGCGCCGAAGTCTATGGCCCGCATGTCACCAACGAAGACCTGGTCGCCTGGGCCAATGGCAACGGCAAGAGCGCTGAACGAGCTGCCGTGGCCGCGTCGCACATGGGCCTGGAAGAGTCCACCAGCGCGATCGTTTCCAAGTTGCCGCCGGCACCCGCGCCGGGTTTTGGCATGATCGTCAGCCTGATCGCGCTACCGATCATTCTGATTCTGCTGGGAACACTGTCCAACTCGTTGCTGCCTGCCGACTCGGTCCTGCGCGGCATCATGACCGTGCTCGGTGCGCCATTGGTGGCGCTGCTGATCGACACCTTGCTGTGTGCCTGGTTGTTGGGGTCGCGTCGGGGCTGGAGTCGTACCCAGGTGTCTGACGTGATCGGTTCGGCCTTGCCAGGTGTGGCCATGGTGATTCTGATTGCCGGTGCCGGCGGTGTGTTCGGCAAGGTGCTGGTGGATACCGGCATCGGCGCGGTGGTCTCCGATTTGTTGCGCACCACCGGTCTGCCGGTGCTCGCGCTGGGCTTTCTGCTGACCATGCTGTTGCGTGCGGTCCAGGGCTCGACCACGGTGGCGCTGGTGACCACCGCCGGCATCATCAGCCCGCTGATCGCGACCCTCAACCTCACCGCGAATCACATGGCGCTGCTGTGCCTGGCCATGGGCGGTGGCGGGTTGGCCATGTCCCACATCAATGACGCTGGTTACTGGATCTTCACCAAACTGTCCGGGCTGAACGTGGCCGATGGCCTGCGTACCTGGACCGTGCTGACCACCTTGCTCGGCACGCTGGGTTTCGGTATTACCTTGCTGATCTGGCCGTTTGTCTAACGAACTGTCGACTTGTAGGAGCCAGGCTTGCCGGCGAAGGCGTCTTTAAGAGCGCCTTCGCCGGCAAGCCTGGCTCCTACAAAAAACATACATAGGAGCTACCATGCCTCGTTTTGCTGCCAACCTCAGCATGCTCTACCCGGAACATGAGTTTCTGGATCGTTTCGCCGCCGCGGCCGCCGATGGTTTTGAAGCGGTGGAATACCTGTTCCCCTACGACTACAGCGCCCAGGAACTCAAACAACGCCTGAGCGACAACGGCCTGGTGCAGGCGCTGTTCAACGCCCCGCCCGGCGATTGGGCGGCGGGTGAGCGGGGCACGGTGTCGTTGCCGGGCCGGGAGAGTGAATTTCGCAGCGGTTTCGATCGCGCACTGGAATACGCCGCCGTCCTGGGCAACTCACGCATCCATGTGATGGCCGGGTTGTTGCCGTCGGAAAGTGATCGACCACGGCATCACGGCGTGTACCTGGAGAACCTGGCCTATGCCACCGCGCAGGCCGCCAAGGTCGGTGTCACCGTGCTGCTGGAACCGATCAACACGCGCGACATGCCGGGCTTTTTCCTCAACCGCCAGGATCAGGCCCAGGCCATCTGCAAGGAAGTGGGCGCCGGTAACCTGAAGGTTCAGTTCGATTGCTACCACTGCCAGATCGTCGAAGGTGACCTGGCCACTAAACTGCGTCGGGATTTCGCCGGCATCGGTCATATCCAGATCGCCGGCGTACCGGATCGACATGAGCCGGACCTGGGCGAAGTCAACTATCCCTATCTGTTCGAGTTGATCGACCAGTTGGGTTATGACGGCTGGGTAGGGTGCGAATACCGGCCCCGTGGCAACACGTCGGCCGGCTTGCAGTGGCTGCGGGACTGGAAGGCGCGCTAACGCCTTACAGGTTGTTATCGGAAGGCAACAGCAGTTCGACACCCTGCTTGCGGATGCTATCGGCCGCGGCAGGGGTCAGTGCGTCGTCGCTGAGGATGATGTCGAACTGCTCGAGCCCGGCGATCCGGTACATGCTGAACGTGCCGTACTTCGAACTGCTGGCCACCAGCACCACTTGCGAGGCCGATTGCATCGCGACTTGCTTGACCTCCACCTTCAGCGCCGACGGCGTGGTGAGGCCGCGACGCAAATCCCAGGAGCTGGTGGAAATGAAAGCGATATCGGTGACGATCTGACGCAAGGTGGCCACCGCCAGCCCACCCACGCACGATTGATTCGAATGATCCAGTTGCCCGCCGGTGTGAATCACCGTGACATGGGGCGCATCGATCAGCGCTTGGACAATCCCGAAGTCGTTGGTCACCACGGTCATTCCCGACAGCGCCTTGATGTACGGGACGATTTCCAGTGTGCTGGTCCCCGCATCCAGATAAACCGTCATATCGGCATGCAGTAGCCGCGCGGCCAGCTTGGCCATCGCCTGCTTCTGCGGCAACTCGACCACCGCCTTGAACTGATGACTGGGCTCGCTGTGGAGCTGGCTGGCAATTCGCACGCCGCCAGTGACCGAGTAAGCACGGCCTTCCTGTTCAAGCAGCGCGATATCGCGGCGGATGGTCATGTGCGAGCAGTCGAACATTTCCATCAACTGATGAACGCTCAGCACCTGATGCTTGCGCAATTGGCGCAGCATCAATTCACGGCGCTGTTCAGGAATCATCGGTGCGCCGCTTTCGGCGGCGATGTCCTTTTGACTAGGCATTCGGGCTCCAGAGTGAAGAAATCCGCCGACAAGGAAAGCGGTGCAAACATAGTAGCGAATCTACGGTAAAGGAACGAGCTGTTGCGGATCTCTGTTCTGGTGACGGCAGCCTCAATCCAGATCCCGGCGGATAGCGTCCAGGCGTTCGTCGAGCAATGGGGTGAGGAGGGCGTAGCACTGCGCCGGGGTGATGGACACGGTGGTTGTCCCGATCAGGCAGCGTTGCAGTTGTTCGAGCGCAGTGTGCAGCGAATGGGGAGCGTGCTTGAGCAAGCGTTCGTGCAGGTACTGCAATTGAATCAGCATTTCCAATGGGCAACTTCGATGGGCGGCGGCGCGTACCGACAGCCCGCGCAGTCGTCCCAGCTCTTCAAGTTCCCAGCAGCGCGCGGCGATGCTCGGGCGCGCCAGGCTGAGCGCACAGCGTTGCAGTTCGAGGTGCTGGATGGCGCCGAGCAGGTCCTGCAGCAATCGGCAATGGCCATCGAAATCCGCCGGGTCGCGACGTAACGCGCCCCAGGCCTGGCACTGTGCGGAATACGGCCACTCCCTCCAGCGTTGGTCGAGCGCGTGCCCCAATGCCTGGCAACGTTGTTGCGCCTCGCGGGTGACTTGTCCGCCGAGACCGCGATGCTGCTGTAGCCCTTGCAGCAGGTCGAGACCGAGCAACAGCGCCTGCCTTAGTCCCGTATCACCCTGTGGCAGACGGACTTGGCGGGATGGCCCATCGTCGAATGCTGTGGCGAGTGCTGGATTCATGGGCGGCTTCCGACGGTGAGCTGGTTGAGATAACGGGTCAGGTCGTGCAGCGCATTGGTTTGCGTGCTCTGTTCCTGCACCGCGCCATTGACCTGTTGCAACTGTTCGCTGAGGGCATGATTGGCTAGCTGATGCTCGCTGAGCGCCTGTTGCATGGCGCCGAGCTGTTGCAGATTGGTCTGGCTATGTTGAGCCAGGTCGTCGAGGTTGGCGGCGAGCTGCTCGCTCTGTTCACTCCCGGCTGCCAGCAGATCGCGGTGTTCCTTGACCTCGCCATCCACCTGGCGCACGGCCATGGCGATCGCCGTCGCGGCGCTGGTGATTTCATGGGTCGCCCGGTCGGTGGCCTGGGCCAGGCTGCGGACCTCATCGGCGACCACGGCGAAACCGCGCCCGTGCTCGCCGGCACGGGCCGCCTCGATGGAGGCATTGAGCGCCAGCAACTGGGTCTGTTTGGCCAATGCCTGAATGCTGTTGACCGTGCTTTCCACGGCGGTCGTGCGCTGCAGCAACGCGTCCACGGTATGCGCGGTATTGCCCAGGCGGTGCTGAATGGCGCGCATGCTGTCGCCCACTGAGCGCGCCTCCAGGCAACCGGTTTCGCTCTGAGTGTGAGCGTTGGCGAAGGCTGCCAGCGCGCCCTTGGCCAAGGCATCGATGCTGTGCAGGGTCTGATCGATCTGTTCGCTGGCGGCGGCGATCATGGCAATGCGTTGGCTCTGTTCCGCTCCTTGGTCGCGGGCCTGTTGGGCCATCTGCTCCAAGGCACGGCTGGCGAACTGCACTTCGCTGCGCAAGCGTTCGTTGTTGCGCAGTTGCAGGCTGGCGGCCACCAGCAGTGTCGCGGGGTCGGCATCCCGGGAACTGCGCAGCAGTTGTGCCAGTTGCGTGTCCCAGAATGTCTGTAGCTGGCGTTGATGACGCTCGCGCAGCTGCCAGGCGCATCCCAGGTACAGCACGCCAGGTATCAGGGCCAATGCGCTTGCGGGCTGTTCGGCCAGTGCGAGACCACAGGCGCCGAGGGCCAAACCGAGCGGTAGCCAGAAGCCGATCCTGCTGCGTTCGAGCAGGGCTCTGCCAGGTTCGAACAAGGCTTTGGCGAATGATGTGCCGGCCGGGTGCGATGTGCCGCCATCGCTGCGCAGATGAACGATGGCGTGACCCGGTGGGTGCATTCCTTGAGCGGACATGAGGATTTCCTTCTGATGCCGGGATGAAAGCAAAAACGGCGCACGCTCTCCTGCCGCAATGGGCAGGGGAGCGGACGCCGTTGTCCGAGATGTTTGCCAAACCATCGGTGTTGATGGCTCAAGCTTGAACAGAGCCCAAGCAAGTTGTTTGCCAGCCTTTGTGCTCGACAACGGATCAGCCTGTCACCCCTGCGATGGAAGGGAGGTGCATCCGAAGGCTACAGGGCTGCGAAGGCAGAACAGGCGAGCAACGCACCAGTCGCGGGAATGGCAGAGCCGCCGTGCTCTGTTCTGGTTCGTGCCCATCCGCACCGGGCGCACACTTGGTAGCAGCTGCCGAGCCTGCGAGGCTGCGTTCGGCTGCGAAGCAGTCGTAAAACCAGAGCTCGCGATGTGTCAGGCAGACCACATCAGCCGGACTCACGACTGCTTCGCAGCCGAACGCAGCCTCGCAAGCTCGACAGCTGCTACAGCGAGCGCAGGTTCGACAGCTGCTACGGATCGCATTGCGGCTTACACAACGCGAGAAAATCCGGCATCGTTAGTTCATGAATTTCTGAACTAACTATTTGCTGCAGCCTATTCAATCGCTTGTCGCCCTAGCCTTAGGATTCGTCACACGGGACCGCAGCCATCAGAGCCGCGGCCCGCAGCAACTTCTTTCGACTGCCCAGTAACGCCAGCCCAATAGCGGGTGGCCTGACGCAGCCGAGAGGAATGCATGAAGCTAGAAATTTTCCGCACGTTATGGGGCTATACCGCCAGCAAGGCGCAGGCCCTGGATGAACTGCTCGCCGCCGGCTTCGATGGCCTCGAAGCGCGCCTGCCACTGCAGGCCGATGAGCGTGGCGAGTTCGGCGCTTTCCTGCGCAGTAATCAAGTTCCCTACATCTGCACACTGTTCAGTGCCTACGATGTATTGCCCGACCAGAACGCCACGCCCACCCAACACTTGGCCGACATTGATCGCAAACTGGGCTGGGCCTCGGAGCTGACCCCACGTTTCGTCAATCTGCTGGCAGGCAACGACCGCTGGCCGCAGGCATTGCAGGTCGAATTCTTCGGCCAGGCCCTGGAACTGGCCGCCAGGCATGGCGTGTTCTGCAGTTTCGAGACCCATCGCGCCCGTTCCCTTTACAGCCCTTGGGTGACCCTGGAGCTGATCCGCCAACTGCCGGACCTGCGTTTCACCAGTGACATCAGCCACTGGGTGGTGTGCTGTGAGCGACTGCTGGACGATCCGGCCGACGATCTTTCGGCTTTCGTCGAACGCGTGCATCACATCCAGGCGCGGGTCGGCTACGACCAAGGCCCGCAAGTCCCCCATCCCGCCGCACCGGAATATGCCCGTGAACTGGCGTTCCATCAGCGCCACTGGGAGGCCGTCTGGACCGCTCAGCGCGAACGTGGCTACCCGGTCAGCACCTTGACCCCGGAGTTCGGTGCCGACGGTTATCTGCATCACTTGCCCTTCACCAACATGCCGGTGGCCGACCTCTGGACCTTGAACCAGTGGATGGCCCGGACCGAGCGCGAACACTTCGACCGTTTCACCCGTGAAGGAGCCCGCCATGCGTAACACCTCGCCAACCCAAGCCAACTTCAACAGCATTCCGGTGGTGAACATCGCCGGGCTCTTCAGCATCGAACTGGAGCACCGCCTGGCCGTGGCCGAGCAACTGGGCCGCGCCGCCAGCGATGTGGGCTTTCTGTACATCACCGGGCACGGCATCGATCCGGCGCTGATCGAGGGCCTGCGCCAGGCGGCCAGGGATTATTTTGCGCAACCGCTGGACGCCAAGATGCGCCACTACATCGGCGCCTCGGAAAGCCACAAGGGCTTCGTGCCCGAAGGAGAGGAGGTGTATTCCAAGGGCAAGCCGGATCACAAAGAAGCGTTCGATATCGGCTTCGAAGTGCCAGCGGATGACCCGCTGTTCCTCAACCGTACACCGCTGCTGGGGCCGAACCACTGGCCCGACGTGCCGGGTTTCCAGAGCGCGGTACAGAACTACTATCAGGCGGTGTTCGCGCTAGGCCGCCGGCTGTTCGATGGCTTCGCCCTGGCCCTGGGGCTGGAGGAGGGGTACTTCGACGCGCTGGTGACTCGCCCACCCTCCAAGTTGCGGCTGATCCATTACCCCTTCGACGCCGATGTCGTCGACGCTCCGGGCATCGGCGCGCATACCGACTACGAGTGCTTCACCATCCTGCACGCCGATCAACCGGGGCTGGAGGTGCTCAATGATCAGGGGCAGTGGATTGACGCGCCGCCACTACCCGACGCGTTCGTGGTGAACATCGGCGACATGCTGGAAGTCATGACCGCGGGTGCCTTTGTGGCCACTGCCCACCGGGTGCGCAAGGTCGCGCAGGAGCGCTACAGCTTCCCGCTGTTCTACGCCTGCGACTATCACACGCTGATCAAGCCGCTGCCGGCATTCGCCAGGGATGACCGGGAGTACGAGGCGCTGGCGATTGGCGAACACATGTGGAGCCAGGCCTTACAGACCTACCAGTACCTGCGCAAACGCGTGGAGAACGGCGAGCTTGAGTTGCCGTCCCGGGCCCGAAAGCCATCGAGTTTCGGCCATCTGAAGAACACCACCTCTCATTCCTAAAAAAACAACCCACGGAGCTTCCCACCATGAAAATCCATTGCGCCTCGACCCGACTGAGCCTGCTCGCCGCCAGCCTGTTCTGCGCCAGCACCGCCTTCGCCAGCACCGCGACCCCCGGTGTATTGAAAGTCGGTATGGAAATCACTTACCCGCCGTTCGAGTCCTACGACGCTGACAAGAATGTGGTCGGCTCTGATCCTGAATTGGCCCACTCCCTGGCCAAGGCGATGAGCGTCAAGGCCAACTTCGTCGACACCAAGTTCCCTAATCTGATCAACGGCCTCAACGCCGGGCATTACGACGCGATCATTTCCGGCATGTACATCACCCCCGAGCGCCAGCTCCAGGCCCGCACTATCGCCTACGCCAATACCGGCGCGGCGATCATGGTGCCCAAGGGCAGTGAGTTGAGCCCGCAGGTTCCCGAGGACTTGTGCGGCCTGAAGATCGGCCTGGAGCAGGGCACCACCTGGGTTGCCAAGTTCAACCAGTTGTCCAGCGACTACTGCGTACCGAACAACAAAGGCGCCATCACCGTCAACGAATACCCCTCGGCCCCCGAAGTAACGCAGGCGCTGCTGTCGAAAAACATTCAGGCCCAGGTGGAAATCGCCGGTGCCGCGCACATGATCGCCCAGCGCACCAACGGGCGGGTCGTGGTCAGCTCGCAGAAGCTGGTTTACCCGCAGACCTTGGGCATCTACGTGAAAAAAGACGCCGAGGCGACCTATCAGGCGCTGGTCAAGGCCCTGGCCGACAGCAAAGCCAACGGCGAGTACGCCGCCATTCTCAAAAAATACGATCTGGAACCGGTCTCCGAGTAATGGCTGAAGCCGCGCCCTCGGTCGAGGGCGCGGCGAGCACGAGGTGTCTATGCAATTCGACTGGTCTTACTTTATTTCGCTGTTCTCCAAGACTGACTTCTGGGCGGCGAGCCTGACCGTCATCGAACTGAGCGCCCTGGCCTGGTTCCTGGGGATGTTGCTGGGCTTCATCCTGGCGTCAGCCAAGTTGTCCGGCTCGCCCTGGCTGCGCTTGCCGGCGTCACTCTACATCTGGTTCTTTCGCAGCATTCCGCTGCTGGTGCTGGTGGTCTTCATCTACAACCTGCCGCAGTTGCTGCCCGGTGCCGGGCCGGTGCTGTCGGTACCGTTCTATTCCGGTCTGTTGGCGCTGGTGGTCACTGAGGCCGCCTACATGGCCGAAATTCATCGTGGCGGACTGATCTCGGTCGCCAAGGGCCAGAAGGAAGCCGGCCGCGCCCTGGGTATCGGCCTGCTCGGCCTGCAACGGCTGATTGTGATTCCCCAGGCATTTCGTATCTCACTGCCGACCTTGATCAACGAATACATCACGGTGGTCAAACTGACCTCGTTGATCTCGGTGATTTCATTGACCGAACTGTTGACCGTCGGCCAGCGCCTGTATGCGCAAAATTTCCTGGTGATGGAAACCCTGGCGGCGGTGGGTGTGTACTACGTGCTGATCGTCACGCTGTTCGGCTTTGCCCTGCAGCGTCTGGAACGCTACCTGGACCTCAACCTGCGGACACCGCAAACCCTCGACAGCGCCTCGACACAAGCGCTGCGTGACAGCCTGGCGCCTGTGCTATCGAGCAAGCTCAAGCCGCCATCCAAAGGCGCCGCCCCGGCCCTGCAACTGCAGGGTGTGCACAAACGCTACGGCGATCATCATGTGCTCAAGGGCATCGACCTGAAGGTACAAAGTGGCCAGGTGATTTCGATCATCGGCCCGTCCGGCTCCGGCAAGACTTCGCTGATTCGTACGGTCAATGGCCTGGAGCGCATCGATCAGGGCGAAATCCTGTTGTTCGGCGAGGGCTTCATCAATGCCTGGGACAAACCGGATAGCCGTCGGATTCGTCAGGGCGTACGGCGCATCGGCATGGTGTTCCAGAGCTTCAACCTGTTCCCGCACCGCACACTGCTGGACAACATCAGCCTCGCTCCCCGTTATCACGGTGTCGGTCGTGTGTTGAGCGAGCAACGCGCCTGCCAGTTACTCGACAAGGTCGGCCTGTTGGCACACGTCCACAAATATCCGCATCAACTGTCCGGCGGCCAGCAACAACGCGTGGCGATTGCCCGGGCCATGGCCATGGACCCGGATATCCTGCTGTTCGACGAACCGACCTCGGCGCTGGATCCGGAGCTGGTCGGCGAAGTACTCGCGGTCATCAGCCACCTGGCCCGCGAAGGCATGACCCTGCTGATTGTCACCCACGAGATGGATTTTGCCCTGTCGATTTCCGACCGGGTGATCTTCATGGAAAACGGCCACATTCAGCTGGATGCCTCGCCACAGGCGATCCGCGAGCAGCCCGAGGCTCATCGAGTGCGGCGGTTCATGGGATTGCAGGTGCCAGAGGAGGAGGGATGCCTGCCTTGAATGGGTTTAGCCGTGTGCCCTCAGAATTCCTATGGCGACAAATAGCGCTTTTGTATGCGCGCCAGGGTGCCGTCATCGCGAAGCGTTTCAACCGCCGCGCGCAAGTCTTGCACCAGTTGGGCGGAGCACTGCTTCGAGCAAGCCAGGTAGAGGTCCACACTGCTCATGACGGGGCTCATGTGCAGTGTATGTTCAGACACTTTCGGCCAGATGTATCGACTCTCCGGGACACCGTTGAACCAGGCATCGATGCGACCTTTCAAGAGCATCTGCGCGGGGTTGTCGCCAATGGTCAGGGGGTGGATCTGCTCGTCGCTGAAGCCTTGTTCACGGAGGATTTCCTCCTGCGCACTGCCCAGGCCGACGCCGATCCCCCGGTAGGTTTGTTTCGCTTGCTCGAAGCTGCTCACCGGCCGGTCAAGGCTGAAAAAAGCACGCTCCATGGGCATGATCGGCGCGATCCAGGTGAAGCGATCTTCACGTTCCTGCGTGCGTGACAAAGGGGCGATCAGGATGTCCTCAGTCTCGCTGACATGTTTCTGCGATCTGGCCCAGGGAAGCACATGGACATGCGCGACATAGCCGGCGTTGGCAATGGCGGTCATCACGGCCTCGCCGACCATGCCGTGGCCTTTGGAGCCATCGACGAACGTCAGGGGTGGAGCGTCCGGGATATACAGTTCGAGCGGCAAGGGCGCGCCACTCGCGTGACAGGCAATCAGCAGCGAGATCGACAGGCACAACCTGCAAAGCGTCTTTGTACGGGCAGTTGAGATCCGTGAACTCCCGCTCATGGTTGATCATTCAGGCATTGAAAGTAGGGGGGAGCCACAATTCACCGGTGGTATTGATCACAGGGATGATGAGTCTGTTTTTGTATTGGATTCGGCATCGACGCCGTATTTTACGCAGACTTTGTGGCGGGACACATCTACCTCCCAAGTGAATGTGTTTTGCGGGGCCAGTACCTGTTGTGCACCCGCATCACAATGGGCGAGCAGCAGGTGGCGTCAGGATCGGGCCTGGGTATCGCGGAACAGCTTGGGCGATATGCCGAATGCCGATTTGAACTGTCTGCTGAAATGAGCACTGCTGCCATAGCCCCAGGCAAAGGCGATGTCGGTGAGTGAGCGATGGGCATGTTCCCGGCTGCGCAGATCTTCGGCGCAGCGCGACAGGCGCCGTTGCCAGATGTATTCGCTGATGCTGCAGCCGAGCTCTTCCTGAAATGCGCGGTGCAAACTGCGCACCGAGCATTGCTCGACGCTGGCGATGCGCTCGATGGTCAGGTCGCGGTCGGCCAGGTGGCGCTCGATATACGCCTTGAGACGGTTTTGCTTGAAGAAGCGGAAATCGTGTTCGAGTTGTTTTTCTTCCTGTTTGTTCTTCAGGGCGTTATCCAGAAGCCCCACGATGCTGTTGCCGATCAGTTCGGCCGAATGATTGTTGAGCAGTGGGTACTGGCTGTACGCATCACTAATCAGATGCATCAACATGCGGCCCAATCCATTGCGCCCGTTCAGGTGAACATCGCCCGCTTGCGGTGGCTGTCGGGCCGGCCCCTTGAAGAGCAGGATAAAATGTTCGCAACCTTGAGTGCTGGTGACGCTGAAGGGCTGGCCGCTGTCGACCAACAGCATCTCGTCAGGCGCTAATGCGCTGCAGTGCCGACCTTGTTCGAAATGACTGACGCCGGCGATCTGCAGAATCAGCATGCGCGGCGTATCGGGTGAGTCGACCGCTTTGCTCAGATGGCGTGAGTAGCGATGGGCACTGGCGGTCATGCGGCAGAAGCCGAGCTGACCCAGATCGCCATATTCCAGCCGACCTTGAAAGTTGCTGTTATGCAACGGGTCGATGAATGTCGACTCCAGACGCTTGATGTAGTCCGGCGTGCGACCCAAGTGATCGCTCATGAACTCTTTCCACTTCATCAGCCGGTCGGATCGAACAACCTGATCGGTGGACACACAGGCTAAATGACTCATTTTTTCGCCTCTTTTCTTATTGTTTTTGTTGATTGGGCAAATGGGTCAACACTTGCCCAATTTTAGTCCGGTCAGTATCGATCAAGAGTCAGAAAGGGTAGTGGTGGCTCCCCGGTTGCCAGGTGACCCAATGGGCGCGGGTGAATTCATCCAGGGCGTAGTGACCATTGAAACGCCCGAGGCCGGAGTTCTTTTCGCCGCCGAAGGGCGCATTGGGCTGGTCGTCGACGGTGATGTCGTTGATATGGGTCATCCCGGCCACGATGCCACGGGCGAAGTTCAAGCCTCGGGCCATGTCCCGGGTGAATACCGCGCTGGACAGGCCATATTCGCTGGCGTTGGCCAACTCCAACGCATGCGCTTCGTTTTCTGCGATCAGCAGCGGCAGCAACGGCCCGAAGGTTTCATCACGTGCCAGTTCCTGATCGGCCCCGACTTCACCGAAGACATGCGCAGGCAACACCAACCCGGACGCTGGGCCGCCACACAACCGCTTGAGGCCCGCATTCTCGGCGGCATCGATTTTACGCAACAGGCCATCGAGCTGGTTCTGATTGACCACCGGCCCGATCACGGTGTCTGCGTGGGCCGGGTCGCCGGTCTTGAGCTTGCGCACTCGCTCCACCACCAGCGCGGTGAAGTCCGCATACAGCGAGCGGTCGACGATCACCCGGTTGACGCTCATGCAGATCTGGCCCTGATGCAGGAAACGCCCGACCACTGCTGCGTGCGCGGCTATATCAATATCCGCGTCATCCAGGACCACCAGTGGAGCATTGCCGCCCAACTCCAGCGCAACGCGCTTGATGTGTTTGCCGCCAGTCGCAATCCGGCCGACATTGCGACCGACATCGGTTGAGCCGGTGAAGGAAATCAGGCTTGGCACCGGGTGTTCGACGAAGGCATCGCCGATCTCCGAACCTGCACCGACCACGACATTGAGCGAACCCTCCGGGAAGCCTGCGTCTTCGAACAAATGAGCAATCAGCAGGCCGCCTGTTACGGCCGTGTCGCTGGCGGGTTTAAGCACCACTGTGTTGCCAAGCGCGAGTGCCGGGACCACCGAACGCATGCTCAGGTACAACGGAAAATTCCATGGGCTGATCACCCCGACAACACCCAGCGGTTCACGGAAGACAAAGCTCTGTTCACCGGGCTTGTAGCTTGTCAGGATTCGTCCTTCAACCTGCATCGGCAACGTTGCGCACTCACGCACCAGGTTCAGGGTGAACTGCCATTCCATGCTCGCCTTGATGCGCGTGCTGCCGGACTCACGTATCAGCCAGTCGATGATTTCATCGCGGCGGTTCAGGATGACATGAGCGAGTTTCTCCAGTTGCGCGCTGCGCTGTGTCGGATGCAGCTGTGCCCACGCTGTTTGCGCACGATATGCAGCCTGATAGGCATCGTCGAGATCGGCAATCGAGGCCAGTGGCATTTCCAGCAGTTGCTCGCCATTGAAGGGGTTGCGGTCATCCAGGCGCCGCGAGGAACGACCTGCGCGCCAGGTGCCATTGATGTATTGGTCGCCATTGATGGCGTAGAGGGGCAAATGTTGAGTCGTCATAGTCTTACCTTTGGAGGCAGGTGGCCGCGTCGATTAAGGACATGGATGATGCAAAACCTTGTCTGAAGAATGTGCTCAGCTTCTGATCCAGGCGCGCCCCCAGGAATTGAGTGTGTACTCCTCCTGCGGCCAGACACCGGGTTGGCGGGCGGCATCGGTCATTTCGAGTTCGGCGGAAAACTCCAGGCGGTTGCGATCGGCATCGACGACCATAAAGAACAGATTGTTGCCCGGCCCATGCCGGCCGGGGCCGAAGAAAATGGTGATGCGTTCCTTGGCGAAGCGATCACCCCAGTCGCGGATGTCATTCCATTCATTGGTTTCGTAGCAGTGGTGATCCCATTCGTTTTTCGAACCGCGGAAAAATGCCAGCGAATGATGTTCATCGTCCGAGCGCAGGAAGCACACCATGAGCTGGCCGGTCTGCTCGTCGACGACATTGTCCGATACCGTAAACCCGACCTTATTGACGTAGAAATCGATCATGGCTTCCAGTTCAGTGGTCTGGAATACCACGTGCTGCAAGCGGCCCGGCATGCCTTGACGGTCGACACCGGGATCAATGCGGGACACGCCAAATATCGTTTGTCGGCCTTGAGGGTCACGAAGCACAAAGGCATCCGGTTCGAGCAACGGCGAGTCGATGTCTTCGACAGCACAGCCGTTCTCGTTCAGGCGGGCACGCAGTTCTCCCAGCCGAGCCTGATCGCCCAGGTCATAGGCCGCCGCGAGCAGGCCGCTGTGATCGGCGGGCGACACGAGCATGGCGCGTTGCGGGCCACTGAGTATCCAGCTGCCATCGGGCTGTACCAGACCTTCCATGTCCAGCATGCGCCGGTAGAAATCGATTTGTCGTTGCGGCTCTTTGCTCGCCAGATGCAGGTAGCACAGGCGTGCAGGGGTGCAGGTCTGTAGGGTTTGCATAAACACCTCCGTGGCTTTAAGAATTCAGGGAAAGACTGGCGCGATGCTTGATTCGGCTTTTTGGTTTCGCGCCTGTGCGATGCCGAACAGCAACTGCAAAGATTCGGCAGCCTTTGTTTCGCCGGCCTTATCGAAAATGGCGGCGATATAGCGATCCGGGCGCAGCAGTAAGAACGTGTTTGAATCGCCCAGTATTTCTTTGAGCAAACCCTGGCGGTCATGAAGCACCGTGCAGCCAGGCATCGAAGGGATGTTTTTGACAGGCTCGGGAAGGATCAGAATGCGCTTGGCTTCGAGGTGGAACCACAAGCCATGCTGGAGTTCGTCGATGCGTTGGCGGCTGTGGTCGCCGTACTGAATCAAGGCGAAGCCGGCACCGATCGAGTCATCGAGCAGAATTTCCTGGCCTTGAACATCGGTGAGCATCGGTTGAGGGAACATGTGTCCGCAGGACAGTTTCCCGGCTTTGCCTTCGATCAGTACCAGCCCCTTGGTGAATCGGGGTTTAGGCTTGAAGCGCATTTGCAGGAAATAGTCCCGCAACGGCGGCAGCAGGCCGATCAAAGCAAATGCACCGCTGATCAAACGAGCGCGCAAGACAGTTGCCGGCGCCATGACCACGCCGAGGTTCAAGGCCAGTCTGATCAATGCCCAGGCGTGATCGCGACGCTCGCTTTCGTAAGACAGTAGAGCCGTTTCAGCCATTTTTCCCTTCAGCACGCCGATCAGTTTCCAGGCCAGGTTATGGGCATCGCGAACACCGCTGTTCATGCCCTGTCCGGCATAAGGCGGAGTCAGATGCGCGGCATCGCCGGCGAGAAACACGCGGTTCACTTGCCACCGTTCGGCAACCCGGGCGTGGAAGGTATAAACGGTCTTGCGCACGATGGACGCCGGGGTGTTGCCCTTGAAGGGATAAAGTAACGCTTGCAGGCGAGCATCGCCGAGTACCTGCTCATCGGTTTCGTCCGGCTTGAGCAGAAACTCGAAGCGGCGTGTGCGGTGGGGGCCGGGTACTTCAACGACGGGACGGCGTGCATCGCAGTACACACGTGTTTGCCAGAACGGATCGTCATCCTGATCAGTGTCGACCACCAGCCAGCGCGAGGAGAAGCTCGAGCCAACCATCTCGATTCCGAGTTGCTTGCGCACCGGGCTACGACCACCGTCGCAGGCGACCAGATAGGCCGCATGGACTTCGACAGTTACGCCGCTTGCGTCACGGATCAGTGCGCGCACGCCATGCTTATCCTGACTGAATTCCAGCAGCTCATGGCTGAACCGTGCCTTCAGGTTGGAAAAGCGCTCGAGGCCCATTTTCAGGGTGTGTTCAAACAGTGGCTGGCGAAATGCATTGCGCTTGGGGAACCCATACAACTTGCCGGTGGGCTCGACTTTGCCGAAGCAGCGGCCACCGGGCCGAGTGAAGTAGTGCACGCCATAGCCCGGCACTACATCTCGCAACACGGCTTCATCCAGTCCGACGGCCTGCATGGTGCGCAAGGATTCGTCATCGATCGAAACGGCCCGCGGCTCGGTCACGGTGTCCGGCTTGCGATCAATGATCAAGGTGTCCACATCGGCTTGGCCAAGCAAGTTGGCCAGGGTCAGCCCGGTGGGCCCGGCGCCGATGATCAAGACGTGTGTACTGATTTTTTTGAGGGGTGTCATTGTTGTTGTTCCCTTCCGGATGGCTCAGTCCAATGGCTTGGGGCGGTTGGCGAGTGCAGCCATGAGTTGCGACAGGTTTTGCGCCAGGGCGAGGACCTGCTGTCCTTGCTGTTCTTCCTGAGTGCTGTCACGTTCCTGAATCGGGCGCACGCAGCTGATGCTGCCGACGACTTTGCCATCGCCATCGAAGATCGGAGCGGCGAGGCCATAGACGCCAGCGTCGACTTCGCCGGCGCTGGCCACATAGCCCTGATGACGAAGACGCTGCAGCGAGCGGCGGAACTGTTCCCAGGTCTGACCAAGGTTGCTGGCGCGCACCTCATCGGGGTTTTCCAGGAAGAGTTGGCTGTGTTGACGCGAGGTCATGTTGGCGAGGATGGCCTTGGAGGTCGCCCCCAGGAACAACGGCCTCGGTGAGCCGCGTGAGTAGCTGACCTCGCTGAACAAATCGCCGTATTGATGAATGCAGACCACCTGGTCCTTGAACAGGCGGCAGATCAGCCAGATCTGCTGCTCGCTCCAGCGTGGGAGGCTTGGCTCCAATGATTGTGCGGCGCGCACCAAAGGGTCGCTCAGTCGCAACTGACGGTCCCAGGTAATGATTCTCGCGCCCAGGGCGTAACGTCCGGCCCCGACCTGGAACAACAAGTTGGCCTCGGCCAGTTCGCGCACATAGCGGTAGATGGTTGAACGGGTAAACCCCAATGCACCGCCCATGTCATCGACAGCCCAGATCGGACTCTCTTCGGTAAACAGATCGAGTACCCGCAGCATGCGCTCCAGGCTAGAACCTTTACTGTCGATATCCTGCACCGGCAATTGTTCCGATTCGCGTAGTGTGGCCATGGCTTACTGCTCGTCGACGATGCTGTTGCGCAGGATGCCGATTCGCGAAATTTCGATCTCGACTTCATCGCCCGGTTTCATCCATACCGGCGGTTCACGGAACGCGCCGACGCCGCCGGTGGTGCCGCTGACAATCACATCGCCGGGGGCCAGTTCGGTGAAGGTGGAGCAATATTCGATCAGTGCGCGGACATCGAAAATCATGTCGCTGGTGCTGGTGTGCTGCATGACTTCGCCATTGAGGCGGGTAGTCAGTTCCAGGTCCTGCGGATCGCCGATCTCGTCGCGGGTGACCAGCCAAGGTCCAAAGCCGCCGGTGTTCGGGAAGTTCTTGCCCGGAACGAATTGAATGGTGTGTTTCTGCCAGTCGCGGACACTGCCGTCGTTGTAGCAGGCGTAACCGGCGACATAGTCCAGCGCGTCGGCTTGTTTGACGTGACGCGCCGGTTTGCCGATCACCACCGCCAGCTCGCCTTCAAAATCAAGCTTGTGCGAGGCCTTCGGGCGAACGATGGGTTGCAGGTGGGCAGTCTGGCTGTCAGCGAAACGAGTGAAAATCATCGGGTAGGTCGGCATCTCACGACCGGTTTCACGTACGTGTGTGGCGTAGTTGATGCCAATGCACAGCACTTTGCCCGGGTTCGGGATGACGGGGAGAAAAGTTACTTCAGCCAATGGGATACGAGGCAGGCTCGCGAGGACCTCGTGGCTCAGTTCGGCCAGGCGATTGTTGGCGATAGCCTGCTTGAGATCGGTGCCGAAGGTTTGCTTGACCGACTCCAGATCGATGACATGCTCGCCATCGACGACGCCGTAGGTGCTACGGCCTTGAACAATAAAGCTCGCGAGTTTCATTGAGTGCTCCTTGATAGAGGATCAGCGCATGCGCAGGGAGCAAAGAAGCTCGGCACTGCTCATGCAGCTATGGCGGCAGGTAAGCCGCGGCGGTTGAGGTTCAATCTAGTTGTGGATATTAATCCTGTAAAGCGGGATTTATTAAAAATCCCAAAATGCAGGAATTATGCTTTTTTATGTATTTTTGGCAGCATTTTGCCGACCCTCCGGAACAGGCAATACGAGACAGTGACGTGTTTGGAAGGTCAGGGCAGGAGCCGTATCCCGGCCTGGTGAATCACAGGCTTCCTGTCATTTCAGTGGGTCGCCGATGGGTTCATTGTTTGCTCGGCACCCAGCAACCATGTAGCGACATGCGCATCCGGAACGGCACTTTGATTCGTGCAATGGGGCCATTCTCCATGTCACGAGAATCCAGAACTACAAGCTCGCTGCGACCGTCCGCGATGTGATTGAGAACGGAAACGACGTAGCCATCCGCCTCCTGCGCATCAGGGGAGCGCGGAATGAAAATGGGCTCCTGGAAGCATCCGCTGTCACCGGGAAACCAGGCATCGGTGGTGCCTGTTTTCAGGTTCACATGGGCCAGCAGATTGAAGAATTGAAACGGAATCGGCCCATTCGCGGGGTTGTACGGGCGCTCTGGATCGAACGCGAGCACAAAGCCGTGCTCATATTTTCGACCGATGTAGCGGTCATCGCACCTTGGGAATTCGCAGGGGTAATCCGTCAATGGCTGCGGTTGAATGTCCTCCTGCGTGCTGGTCAGGTCGAAGGTCCAGCGCATCAGGCTGGCCGCCAGTGTTTCGGGTGGCGGGACATGACCGTCGGCCTGGGGAAAGAAGTAAAAGATATTCCCGCCGGTGACCGGCATGTCTACGTAAACCTTGTCGCCCTCATCGAACGCGTTGAGCGTATGGCCCTGGAAACCGTCCTTGGGGCCCTTGAACCATCGAACGTCCTCCGCGCGCCCATTGCGTGGTACGACGGCGAAGAGCTGAGGCAGATCGGGTTGCCATTGGAAATGCTGGCCACCTTTCTTCATACGCTCGAGGTCGGTCGTCAACGGAATCAGCGGGAACACCACGTAGTGTTCAGTCACCGCGAAATCATGAACCATGGCCGCGTACGGCGCCTGGAACCAGATTTGGTGCAACAGCTTTCCGTCGGGCGACAGTTCGAAATAGGCCAGGTCAGGTGTGCCGTCGCCTTTGGCTTCGTAGCTGAAGGCCAAGAGGTTTCCTGTTACCGGGTCGAGCTTGGGGTGGGCGGTGAACGTCGCTGATTCGATCTGCCCGTCAAAATGCCACTCGCCGAGGGTTTCAAGTGTTTCAAGATCCATTGCCCAGGGCATGGCATCTTCTTTGAGTGCAAGCAGCACACCGTTATGAGCGACAACGCTGGTATTGGCGGTGGTGTTGTTCTTCGCCGCCAGTGGATCATTGGTGTAGACGTTGCGATAGATTCCATTGAGCGAGCGACCTTCGCGGCGCTGAGCCATCAACCGGTCGGTTATTACGTAGCGACGTCGTATCGACACCTTGCCATCGGCAAAGTAGAACGCGCTGACCATTCCGTCGCCATTGAAGAAAATATCCGAGCCCAGCATCGGCGGGTATTGCGGGTCTGGCGCAACCTGATAAAAAGCGCCACGGATCGAAGCGGGAAGGGTGCCTTCAATCTCCAGGTCGAACACCTCGGCTTCTATCCGACTGGGTGCATAGAGCGCGCCGGAAAATTCAGGGGTTTGGGGAAACGGGGTGGTCATCGGCATAACCTCTGAAGATGGGTATCGATTGTTCATTGACGGGGTTCCTGTTTGATATCAGGTCAGGTCGACTGAGGCGACAGTGCTGTTGCGCAAGGCTTCGCGTCACGACGAAAACGTGCAACGAGCAGACACGAGATAAGCAGGGCTGTCAGGTAGGCCGAGGCCGCCAGCCATCCGACGGCGCGGAACTGTCCTTCGCCTACCACGAGTGCCGCGCCAAACGGGCCGAGCCCCTGACCAACGAAAATCGCGGCGTTACCCAGCCCGGCCAGTCGGCCGGAAGGGTCCAGCTCGGCCGCCATAGACAGTAAGTAAGGCAGACTGAAAAACCATACTGCATGGATCAGGCAGGCAGTGACTGCAAACGCGACAGGGGTATTGCCATAGACCATGACCAGAGTCGCAATCAGCGCCGTGCCGAAGCTCAGTAGTTGCGGAAACAGCAACCCAAGGCGTCTGCCGATAAGTCCGGCCAGTGCCGCTCCAAGGGCACCGGCAAGGATGCTGCCCCCCAGTATTCCACCGATCTGTTGCGGTTCCAGGCCAATGCTTTTACCGATGCGCTCTTGATAAACCCACAGTGCGGAATGGCCAAAAAACAGCAGCGTAAAAAGCATCAGCAGTAAGATCGATGTGAGCCCGAAAGGCGGGATCGAGCCGCTCGCTGCCCGATGTGCCTCGGGGTAGCTCCTCGGCACTCTCCAGCTACCAACCATCGCCAGGGCACTGGCGATGGCCAAGAGATAAAACGCCCCGGCCACGCCGAATGATTTCAGAATCACCGGCATGGAACTCACAAGCAGCATCCCCCAGAGCAGGTTGCCGATGTTTATCACCGCGAACGTCGAATCCTTGGATGTGCGCAGGGCTGCGGTGGCGTAGACAACGGCCATGACCGCGCCACCGCTTGCGCCGCATATCATTCGGCAGATCAGTAGCAACCCCTGACTATGCAGTTGAGCACTGGCCAGATTGCCGAGTACCAGCATCAGCAAGGCAATCAGGGCAAAGCGGCGCCGGTCGACGCTGGCCATCAACATGGCGCAAACGCCGCAGGCGACGGCCATCGCAATCAGTTCTGCCGCAAAAATGGCGCCGATGGCATTCAGTGGCAAACCGAGTTGGTCGATAAAGGCTCCGCCCAGAATAGGCTGGATTTGCAACGTCCCTAAGGAAATGACCATCATCAGGCAGATAGCGGCCAATGATTTTTTACTGTCAATGGAGTCGAGCGCGTTCATGAAACATCACCTCGGGTAAAAGGGCCCGCTCATGCACGAGTGGGCGCACATCGGTCAGAATGTGTGGGCGTATCGGATCTGGACGGCGTAATCCGTTTGCGCGCGGTTCTCGACGCCGGTCTCTTTATAGGTGTTCAACCAGAAGCCCTGGCCATCGCTGATTTTCCAGAACAGGCCCGGGCCAATGCCCAACACCTTTTCCCGAGAGTTGCTCAGCCGACCTCCGTTAACCTCGTCATCTGATATTTGCCTGAAGTAGTACCCGTTGATCCCGACGGATACGTTGGGGACCACTTCATACGAGGCCGTGAAGTTGGCCCACGCCGATTGTCCTGCCCGGGTGTCGCGCACAGGCTGGCCCTCGAAAAGTTGCGTCGAACTGCTCGCCGGATCGTTGTTCTTGAAGTTGTACAGGTAGTGCAGCCTCCAGCTCACTTCCCAACGAGGCGCCGGCATCCAGGTCGCGGCCCAGTAGGGGTTCAGAGAGAAGTAGTTGGAGCCTGGGTTCAGGTCTTTATGTTTATCGTATTTGCCGGTTGGAAGGATGGTGTCGAAAGCCAGACGCTGCACAAACACGGGCCTGCCGTGGGCGTCGACGATCGGGTCGAACTGGATCTGCGGCCCTACCGTGACATCACCAAGCCCTGTGCCGTTATCCTGGAGCTTGGCACCGTTGTCGCCAAAGTCACCGTCCAGGGAGATGATGGGCACCAATAAGCTCCAGCCCAGGTGTGCACCACCGCCGATGGTGTCGGGTGAGTAATAGCTCAGTTGGTTGATCAGCGAGATGACGTTGATCTTCGGATTGTCGAAGGCGCCATTATCCTTGCCTGCATTGTCCCTGATGCTGCGTGCGGTGCTGAATTTCAGATAGGTCAGGTGGGACAGACCGGGCGGCCCCGCGAAACCGTCGTAGAAACTGGTGCCGCCCAGATTGATACCGCTGGGTTCACTCACCGACGGTGGTGGAGGGCCCTCTGCTGCTGGTACGGCAAGCGATGCGAAGCTGAGTGCCAGGCATACTGGCAGGGATTTTTTCAGGCTCATCGAAGTGGCTCTATTCTTGGAATTGTGAGCCGGGGTAGCTCCCCTGGCACTTCGACTTTAATTCCCGGACGTTCGTGATGCTTGAGCACAGCGGCCAGAGTTGACTGAGAGCGCCATGATGCAAGGGGGGGCAGCGCGAAACCTGTGGGGGCGGGCTTGTCCCACATTCTGCACATCGTGTCAGTGCGCCAACGAAGTGGAATGCTTGCGGACTCACCGGTTCAAAAAGTCTGCCCCATGGAGAACTGGAACACTTGCGTATCAGCGTTCTCAGGCTTTTTGACCGGGAAGGCCAGGTTGAAACTCAACGGTCCCATCGGGCTGTACCACGTGACGCCGACCCCCACGGAACTGGCCAGTTGACCGAGGTCGACACCGTCGCAACCCTGGGTGGTGCTCAGGTAGCACTTGTTGGAGTAGACGCTGCCGACGTCCCAGAAAACCGAAGTGCGCAGGGATTTGTTGTCTTTGATGAAGGGCATCGGGAACAGGTATTCGACCCCGCCGGTAATGAGGATATTGCCGCCCAATGCGTCGGTGTCCCGATCCGAATAATACGCCTGGCCGGCACTGGCATAGGTGCCGGTGGCCGGGGTGTTGCGCGGGCCGAGGGTGCCGCTTTCAAAGCCGCGCACCGAACCTTCGCCACCGGCCGTGTAGTTTTCATAGAAGGGCAGGCCGTCGGTCGAGCCGTAGCTGTTGCCATAACCGAGCTTGGTGTGGAAACGCAGCGAAGTGGCGTTGCTCAGTGGCAGGAAGGTCTGCCCGGTGTAATCGATCTTGTAGAAACTCAGATCACTGCCGGGCACTGTCACCGTCAGATTGAGGTTCTGCGAATGTCCGCGGGTGGCCAGCACGCCCTTGTTCAGGGTCGATTCCGACCAGCCGAGGTTGGCCTTGAAGTTGTTGAACTCCTTGCCCTCGCGTGCAATGAAATCGTAGATCTCATCAGCACTGTAGGTGCCTGGCTCGATGTTGTCGTGTTGCACGGTCAGGCCGAAACTCAGCCGTGAGGTTTCATTGATCGGGTAGCCAAGTGAAGTGCCGGCGCCATAGCTGTTGATGGAGTAGTACGAAACGCCGTCACTGTAATAATCGCTGTAGTCGGTGGCGTTGTAGAACAGGTTGTAGCCCAGGCTCACCCCGTCCGGCGTGAAGTAGGGGTTGGTAAAACCGAAGTTGTACTTGCTTTGGTAGTCCGAGCGGGTCAGGCCCAGGCTGGCGTAGTTGCCCGTGCCCAGGAAGTTGTTCTGAGTGATCGAACCTCCGAGGATCAGGCCGGAACTCTGAGAGAAACCGACGCTAGCGCTAATCGAACCGGAGGCCTGCTCTTCGACGCTGTAGTTCACGTCAACCTGGTCGTCGACGCCCGCTACAGCCGGCGTCTCGACGTTGACTTCCTTGAAGAAGCCCAGTCGTTCCAGACGGGTCTTGGATTGGTCGATCAGGTAGGTCGATGCCCAGCCACCTTCCATCTGACGCATTTCGCGGCGCAGCACTTTGTCGTCGGTCTTGGTGTTGCCACGGAAGTTGATGCGGTTGATGTAGGCCCGCTTGCCCGGGTCGACCACGAAGGTGATATCGACGGTATGGTCGTCATTATTCGGGTTGGGGACCGCATTGACGTTGGTAAAGGTGTAACCCTCGTTGCCCAGGCGACGGGTGATCAAGTCCGAGCTGGTGGTCATCAGCTTGCGGGAAAACACCTGGCCTTTCTGAACCAGCAGTAGCGATCTGATCTGGTCTTCAGGCACTTTCAGGTCACCGCTGAGCTTGACGTCACGAACGGTGTACTTCGCGCCTTCGTTGATGTTGACGGTGATATAGACGTGTTTCTTGTCCGGGGTGATCGACACCTGGGTCGAGGTGATGTCCATGTTGATATAGCCGCGATCCAGGTAATAGGAGCGCAGGCGCTCCAGGTCACCGGAGAGTTTTTCGCGGGCGTACTTGTCGTCGTTCTTGAAGAACGACAGCCAGTTGCTGGTCTTGAGCTCGAACAGGTTGATCAGGTCTTCATCAGCAAAGACCGTGTTGCCCACCACGTTGATGTGTTGGATCGCCGCGACAGAGCCTTCGTCGATCTTGATTTTCAGGCCCACGCGGTTACGCGGTTGTGGGATCACTTCGGCATCGACCGACGCCGAGTAGCGGCCCTGAGCGACGTATTGGCGCTGCAGCTCGTTGCGCACGCCTTCGAGGGTGGCGCGCTGGAAGATCTCGCCTTCGGCCAGACCGGATTGCTTGAGGCCCTTCATCAGGTCTTCAGTGGAGATCGCCTTGTTGCCTTCGATCTCGATACTGGCGACCGAGGGGCGCTCGACCACCGTGATGATCAGCACGTCACCGTCGTGCCCCAGCTGGATATCCTGAAAGAAACCGGTCTTGAACAACGCACGGGTGGACTCCACCAAACGACGATCATCCGCTTCATCACCGACGTTCAACGGCAATGCACCGAATACGCTGCCGGCGGAAACCCGTTGCAGGCCATTAATGCGAATATCGGAAATTTTGAAGCCTTGGGCGTGCGCAAATGTGGCGTTGAGCAATAGTGCAGCCGAGCAGAGCAGGCGCGAAAAATTCATCAAGATCTTATCCAGAACACATCGACAAGCAGCGTAGGCGGGCGCGGATATCTCACAGCAAGACGAGTTACCGCGAAGCGAGCAGGCTGGTGGAGGTGAAGCATAAAAGCTCGGTGCGTTTGGTGCGGTTAACCAAGTGTCAAGTTAGGTAAAGGTTTGCCCGGGGCGATGACGCTGTGCAGCGCAAGGGCGATAATGCGCGGCCCCCACTCAAGAGCCCGCCATGATCTCTGTATTGCTCGTCGACGATGACCAGGAACTGACTGGAATGCTCAGCCAATACCTGGAGCGTGAAGGCTTCGAGGCGACCGCCGTGCACACGGGCGAGGAGGGTGAGATTCAAGCACTGTCCGGGCGCTACAGCATTGTGGTGCTGGACGTGATGCTGCCACGCCTGTCGGGTATCGAGGTGCTCAGGCGCATTCGCGCCGTGAGCCAGGTACCGGTGGTGTTGCTCACGGCCCGTGGCGATAACATCGACAAGATCACCGGCCTGGAACTGGGGGCCGATGACTATGTGCCTAAACCCAGTTCACCGGGGGAACTGGTGGCGCGTTTGCGGGCAATCATGCGTCGGGTGCAGCCGGCGGATCAGCCCACCACCGAAGTGATCAGGACCGGCCCGCTGGTCTTGTGGCCCGGCAAGCGCCAGGCCCAGTGGCAGGGGGGCGAGCTGGGGGTGACCAGTACCGAGTTCAGCCTGCTCGAAGAACTGGCCCGCTGTGCCGGGCAGGTGGTGAGCAAACAGGACCTGTCGCTCAATGCCTTGGGCTGTCCCTTGACCCGCTACGACCGGCGCATCGACGTGCACATAAGCAGCATTCGCCAGAAGCTCGGTCCGCGCCCTGACGCCAAGGCCTGGATTCAGAGCGTGCGTGGCCTCGGTTATCTGTTGATCGCCGAATGATGAAACCCAGTCGGCTGTTCTGGAAACTGTTCCTGGCGTTTTGGCTCGCCACCAGCCTGACGTTTCTGGTCGGGGTGGGCATTCTGGTACTGGGTAATCACGGGCCTGGCGATCCTCATTTGGAGGCCATCCTGGCCAGCGAGGAACAGCTGCTGCGACAATTCGGCGTCGAGTCGGGAAGGCAATTGCTGACAGTGTGGCGGCACCCCGGTGACGAAACCATTGGTGTCTATGACAGTGCCGGTCAACTGCTGGCTGGGTCGCCGGTTCCGCGGCCAGCGTTTGAGCGAACGGTCATCAGCAAGGACGGTCTGGCCCTCTCGCTCAGATCCTCACAGCCCCTTGGCAAAGAAGGTGAGCAAGGGCCGGGGCGTTCGATCCCGCTGATCATCGGCACGGTGATGAGTGCGCTGTTCAGCGGGTATATGGCGTATTACCTGGCGTGGCCGTTGGCCTATCTCAGGCGGGCGATGAGCGATGTGGCCAAGGGGCGCTTCGAAACCCGGGTCAAACCGATGATGGGCGGGCGCCGCGATGAAATCGTCGATCTGGCCGGGGACTGTGACCGAATGGCCAACCAGCTGAAACTGCTGGTGGAGGCCCAGCAACACCTGTTGCATGACATCTCTCACGAACTTCGCTCACCGTTGACGCGCATGCAAGCTGCCATCGGGCTGTTGCAGCAAGAACCGGCCCGCCAGGAAATGGTGGAGCGCATCCAGCGCGAATCGGTGCGAATGGATACGTTGATCGAGGCGTTGTTGACCCTGGCGCGCATGCAGGGCCGGCCCGAGAGTATCGACCGCGAGCCACTCGACATCATCGAGTTGCTGACGGTGATCGTCGAGGATGCTCAATTCGAGGCGGGAATGAAAGGTTGCCGGGTCAGCCTGCAGGCGTGCCCGGCCTTTGTCAGTCGGGTCAGCGGCGAGTTGCTGTATCGGTGTTTCGAGAACGTCATTCGCAACGCGGTGCGCCATACCAAACCGATGACGGCGGTTGTTGTGTCGGCTGAGGTCAATCTCGAAGCAGACTGCCTGACGGTGCGGATTACCGATCAGGGGGCGGGTGTTGAAAACGAGCGGCTGCTGAGCATTTTCCACCCGTTCGAGCGTGGCTTGAGCGAGGCCAGTGCCGGTTTCGGCCTGGGCCTGGCGATCGCCTCAAGGGCCGTGGAAATGCATGGCGGCACGATTGTGGCGCGCAACGAGCCGTCCGCTGGGCTGACCGTGGAAATCAGCTTGCCCCGTCAGGCGTGATCTTTACACGATATTACATTGGCTTGACGGCTCTGTACGCCTCGCCTCAGTAGACTTCCCGCTCAAACTTACGCAGCGTTTGCTGATGTTTCAGCGTGGAGGTGGGCATGTTTCTGGTTCATAAAAAGGGCTTTGTTTCCGGCAAGAAAATGGTCGACGGGCTGGTGCCCTATGACTTCTTTTGTGAAGACAATCCGGCCATCAATCTGTTTGTGTTTACGGGTTCTACCGCGCAGGGCAAAACGGTCGAGGAACAGACGCTCTGGGGCTTCACCCGGCTGGAGCGTTTCGAGGCGCTGACCAGCACCCTGGTATCGAACAAAAAAAATGATGGCTGGTTTCAAACGGTCAATGTGCTCACCGGGCCAGCCCAGAACGGCACCCAAAGCGTGAAATTTCAGCGGGTGCTGAAGATCATCAAGCATGCCGCTGTATCGAGCCGTGTCGCCGGCAAGGTGCAATACGAGATCCTCACGGATGACGGCGACACTTATTTCACCCGTCCGCCCGCGACAGCAGACAGCGCGCAAACCATCATCTATGTGGCAGAGCAATAACTCGTTAGTTAATAACCGCGAAGGTGTTTACTGGAAATACATCGCACCATACAATGAGAATCATTACTACTAACTCATTGAGTGCAACGTCTTGAGCCATCCCCACCTCTTTGCCCGCCGCAAGGTTTTCATCAAACACGCGCTGCCGACACTGTCCTGCGTGATGTTCGCCGGTCCTTTGTGGGCACAGGAACTGATTGAACTGCCGACCACGGATATTCAGGCGAGCCGCGTCAGTCAAGACACCAGCTACACCACCTCTCAAGCCAGCACCGCAAGCAAAAGCGATGTGCCGATCAAGGAGGAGGCGCAATCGGTCAATGTAGTAACCCGGCAAACCCTGGCCGACTATCAGGTGCGCTCGCTGGACGACGCGATGAAGTTCGTCAGCGGCGTCAGCCAGGGCAACACCCTGGGCGGTTCCCGGGACTCGTTGGTCAAGCGCGGTTTCGGCACCAACGATGACGGCTCGATCCTGCGCGATGGCGTGCGTTCCAACCTGGGGAAAAACTTCAGCGCCACGACGGATCGCATCGAAGTGCTCAAAGGGCCTGCGTCGATGCTGTACGGCGCGTTGGAACCCGGCGGGTTGATCAACGTGATCAGCAAGAAGCCTGAATACGCCCAGAGCACGACCCTGAGCGGCTCTGCCTACAGCGAAGGCGGCGGCACCATGGCCGTGGACACCACCGGGCCGCTGGGCGATACCGGCCTGGCCTATCGCCTGATTGCCGAACGCGGCCACGAGGATTACTGGCGCAACTACGGCGTGAACGAAAGCACCCTGATTGCACCCTCGCTGACCTGGACGGGCGAGCGTGCCAGCCTGACCCTCAGCTACGAATACAACGATTACTCCAAACCCTTCGACCGTGGCACGGTGTTCACCAATGGTCATCCGGCGGACATCGACTACGACAAGCGCCTCGACGAAAAATGGGCCAAAAGCGTCGGTATCCGTGAATTGGCTACCGCGCGTTTCGAGTATCAGCTGAGTGACGACTGGAAAACCCGCGTTACCTACGGCTGGAACAACGACCGCTACAGCCTCTCGATTGCCCAGCCGAGTTCGTTGACCGGCAACAACCTGCGACGTGCTGCCAACGGCGCTCACTACGACGATGAAACCCGTTACGCCAGCTGGGATTTCATCGGCCAGCAGGAACTGTTCGGCCAGCGCCATGACTTGCTGATCGGCGCGGACACCGAAGCGTCCGACCAATTCCGTGGCAAAACCTACCGTAATACCGCGCAGTCAGGTTTCGACATCACCTCGCCGGTTTATGGTCGTCTGGCCGAGCCGAGCCTTGTCAGTGCCAGCCAAAGTGACCTGAGCAACCAGCTGAATTCCAGCTCCGTGTACTTCAAGGATAACTGGCACCTCGATGACCGCTGGATCCTGGTTCTCGGCGGTCGCCAGCAGCATTACGATCAGTACAGCGATCAGGGCCGCGGCAGCAGCTACACCGTCAACCGCGACGATAACGGCGATGCCTTCGTGCCGTTCCTGGGGCTGGTCTACAAAGCCACCGACAGCTTGTCGCTGTACGGTAACTACAGCCGTTCGTTCAAGCCCAATACCCAAGTCGACGATGCCGGCCATACCTTCGATCCGGAGGAGGGCCGCAGTTATGAGGTCGGCGCCAAGTACGATCCGCTGCCGGGGCTGAACATCAACCTGGCGCTGTTCGACATCGAGAAGAAAAACGTCGTGACCACCCAGACGGTCGGTGGCGTCAGCCTCTCGGAGGCGGCGGGCAAAGTCGGCTCACAGGGCCTGGAACTGGACATCACCGGGCGTGTGGCCGAGCGCTGGGACCTGATCGGCACCTACGCTTACACTCACACGGAAATCCTCGACGATCCGGATGACGAAGGTCACCGCCTCGCCGATGCGCCGAAGCACACCGCAAGCCTGTACCTTACCCATCACCTGAATGTGCCTACGGAGTTCGGGGCCTGGCATGCGGGCGGCGGTGCGCGTTATGTCGGCGAGCGTGCGGCCAACAATGCCAACGATTTCTGGCTGAGCAGCTACACCGTCGCCGATGCCTTCGTGCGCTGGGAGGCGCCGATGTTCGGGTACAAGACTTCGCTGCAGTTCAACGTCGACAACCTGTTCGACAAACAGTACTACCCGTCCTCCACCGGCAGCCAACTGGCGGTCAATGTCGGAGAGCCGCGCACGGCACGCCTCAGCGCCAGCGTGACGTTCTGATCGCACTGTCTTGATGTGCCGCCCCGTTCTGCCCGTGGAACGGGGCGGTAGTCTTCCTTCATCTCGACGACGCTTCAGGCGTCGGCGAGCTGAAACCGATAACCCACCCCGTACAACGATTCAATTGGATGCTCCCCCGGGCAGGCTTGTTCGAGCTTACGCCGCAGATTGCGGATATGACTGTCGACCGTGCGGTCGGTGACCACCCGGTGATCGGAGTAGATCCGGTCGAGCAACTGATCCCGGGAAAACACCCGTCCCGGCGAGCGGGCGAGGGTGCTTAGCAGGCGCAATTCCAGTGGTGTCAGGTCCAGCGTTATGCCGTCGAGGGAGGCCAGGTACTGTTCTTCATCAATCTGTAGACGCGGTGGTGCAGACGTCAAAAGCTGAGGGCTGCGTCGCAGGATGGCTTTGACCCTGGCTACCACTTCACGCGGGCTGAAGGGTTTGCAGATGTAGTCGTCGGCGCCCAGGTCCAGTCCGAGCAGGCGATCCACTTCCTCGACGCGGGCGGTGATCATGATGATCGGTACGGCACTGAAACTGCGCAGTTCCTTGCACACTTGCAGGCCATCGCGTCCAGGCAGCATCAGGTCGAGCAGGATCAGCCGTGGCTCGCGGGCACGGACCGCCGGTACTACCTCCAGCCCGTTGTCCAGGCATTGGGTCGCATACCCAGCGGCGATCAGGTAGTCACGCATCAACGCGGCCAGTTTGGGCTCGTCTTCGACGATCAGGATCGGGTTGTCGTTGACCATGGTTCAGGCATTCCGTGGCAGGCGCAGGGTCAGCCAAAGGCCACCCAACGGGGAATGATCGGCACTGAGGCTGCCGCCATGAGCCAGGGCGATGCTGTGACAGATCGCCAGCCCCAGACCGGCGCCACCACTGGCACGGTTGCGTGAGGTTTCGCCACGGTAGAAACGCTCGAACAGACGCGGCAACTGATCCGCGTCGACCCCGGGGCCGGAATCCAGGAAATCGATGCGTACGTCGTCGCCATCGCTGGCCGCACGAATACGCAGCACACCGCCTTCATCGGTATAGCGCACGGCGTTTTCCAGCAGATTGCCGAACAGTTGCTGCAAGCGCTTGGGGTCGGCTTCCACTCTTAGGGGGGGTGTCGGCAGCTCCAGCTCCAAGCGCAAGTGCCGGGCATTGCAGCGTTCCTGGAACATCGCTGCGCAACTGTCCAGCAGCTCGTTGAGATCACATTCGCTCTTGCGGTAGGTCAGCGCACCCACATCGGCCAGGGACAGTTCATACAGGTCATCCACCAGTTTACTGAGCATGCCGACTTCGCCTTGCAGCGATTTCATCGACGACTGATCGAGCGTGCGCACACCATCCTCGATGGCCTCCAGCTCACCGCGCAACACTGACAGCGGGGTGCGCAGTTCATGGGACACATCGGCCATGAACTCCCGGCGCATTTTTTCGTTGCGCTCCAGCGTATACGCAAGTTGATTGAAGTCGCGGGCCAACTGACCGACTTCGTCATTGGAGGACACCGCCACCCGGTTGCTGTACTCGCCTGCGGCCAATCGATGCGTGGCCGCGGCTACTCGCTTGACGGGGTCAAGCAAAGTGCGGGCGATCCACCAGGCGATCAGCATTGCCAGCAGCAACGAGAACACGCCCACGGCCAGACTGGTGCGCAACAGGTACAGGCGAAAGCGTTCACCGCCGGCTTCGGTCACGTTCTGGAACGGCGTTACCGCCAGCCAGCCGACGGTTTTACCGGCCACCTCGATCGGGCGCATCAGGGCGTCGTCGGCAATCGCCGAGTAGCCCATGACCAACTGCTTTTGCTGGTCCAACAGAGCGATGCGAAACACCGCGCCGGTCAGGTCAGACGTGGGCAGGGTCGGCTGCTGCGGGTTGGTGAAGTCTACGCCCGGCTCCGGTCGCATGAGTTCGAACCAGCGATCCGGCTGGTTGCGCAGAAATTCCCAACTGCCTTCGCGCTCATAGGCGCTGGCCAGGCGCGGCAGCACTGGGGTCATGCGCAACAGAGCCTGTTCGTTGAGGTAATCGAGAAAGCCTTTGCCGAAGCTCCAGCCGTTGGCCAGCCCCATGCTCAGGATGACAAACAGCACACTGGCCAGTACCGCGATAAACAGTTTGGTGGAGATACTCAGTTTCATGGGCTCGGGCAGGTCGGTGAATGGCCCGCCCATTTAGGCCCTGGCGCGACGAAGATTCAAGGGCGGCAGGCAATCTTCAATTTTCCTGCACATTTGCCTCGCAGTATGGCGTCTGGCTTCAGCCACCCCGTCTTGCAGAGGCATTTATGTCGACCAAAATTCTCGCCAAATCCCTGGTAACCGCCGCGGTTTTACTGTCCTTGATCATTCTGGTGGTGTTGAGCGGTTGCTCCCCCGGCGCATCCGCGCCCGTGGTCGAACCGGCCAAGGTGTCAGTGATCACGGTGCAACCCCAAAGCCAGGCGCTGACCACGGAGCTGGCCGGGCGCACTCAGGCGTTCATGATCGCCGAGATTCGCCCGCAGGTCGGCGGTATCGTCCAGCAACGGCTGTTTGTCGAAGGCGCCGAGGTCAAGGCCGGGCAGGCGCTGTATCAGCTGGACGCGTCCTCATACAAGGCTGCATTGGCTGAAGCGCAGGCGACCCTGGCCAAGGCGCGCGCCACATTGAAGTCGGCTCAGGCCACGGCCAAGCGTGATGCCCAGTTGGCGAAGATCGATGCCATCAGCCAGCAGGACAACGAGGATGCCCAGGCCAGTCTGCTGACAGCCGAGGCTGAACTGCAAGTGGCCCAGGCCGGCGTGGATACCGCGCGCATCAACCTGGCCTATACCCGCATCAGCTCGCCCGTCAGCGGGCGCATCGAAACCTCGACGGTCACCCCCGGCGCACTGGTGGTGGCCAATCAGGACAGCGCACTGACCACGGTGCAGCAACTGGACCCGATCTACGTGGATATCACGCAATCGACCACCGAGCTGTTGCGCCTCAAGCGCGACCTCGCCAGCGGTGTGCTGCAAAGCAACGGCGAGGGCGAAGCGCGGATCAGTCTCAAGCTCGACGACGGCAGCACCTACGCCCATGAGGGCCGCTTGAAATTCAGCGGGGTCAGCGTCAATGAGGGCACCGGCACCGTGACCCTGCGGGCGGAAATCGCCAACCCGGACCGGCTGTTGCTGCCGGGCATGTATGTACGGGCGGTGCTGGAGCAGGCCCGGGACGATCAAGCGATCCTGATTCCGCAGCAAGCCGTGACCCGCAGCGCCAGTGGCGTGACGTCGGTGTTGCTGGTGGTCAATGGCAAGGTCGAACAGCGCGTGCTGACCATCGATCGCGCCGTGGGCAACCAATGGTGGGTCACCTCGGGCCTGACGGCGGGTGACCAGGTGATTGTCGAGGGCGGGCAGAAAGTGCGGGTTGGCGCCCCGGTGCTGGCGCAAAACCCGGGCACTCGCAGCCGCACGCGGCAATCGGCGCCGACTGCCATTGCGCAGGAGGGCTGAGCATGGCGCGGTTCTTTATCGATCGACCGATTTTTGCCTGGGTCATCGCCATTGTCATCATGCTCGCCGGCGCCTTGTCGATCAGCCAACTGCCGCTGGAACAGTACCCGGACATCGCTCCGCCAACGGTACGGATCTCCGCCACCTACACCGGCGCCTCGGCCGAGACCGTGGAAAACTCGGTGACGCAGGTCATCGAACAGCAGATGAAAGGGCTGGATAACCTGACCTACATGTCGGCCTCCAGCAGTTCGGCGGGCAGCGCCAGCATCAGCCTGACCTTTGCCGCCGGCACTAACCCTGATGTGGCGCAGATGCAGGTGCAGAACAAACTGCAACAGGCTGAATCGCGACTGCCGCAATCGGTGCAGAGCGAAGGCCTGACCGTGACCAAGGGCGGTTCGGACTTTCTGATGATTGCCGCCCTGGCCTCCGACAACCCAAGCGTCACCGGCACCCAGATCGGCGACTACATTTCCAGCACCTTGCTCGACCAGATCAGTCGAATCGATGGCGTCGGCGACGTGCAGACCCTCGGTTCGGGTTATGCCATGCGCATCTGGCTGGATCCGGCACTGCTGGAAAAGTATGCGTTGATGCCCTCGGACATCAGCAGCGCCCTGGAAGCACAGAACACCGAAGTGTCCGCCGGCCAGCTCGGTGCCTTGCCGGCGGTGGCCGGGCAACAGTTGAACGCCACTATCAGTGCCCGCAGCAAGCTGCAAACCGCCGAAGAATTTCGCAATGTGGTGGTCAAGTCCACCAGCAATGGGGCGGTGGTGCTGTTGGGGGATGTGGCGCGGGTCGAACTGGGCAGCGAAAGCTACGACGTGAGTTCTGCCCTCAACGGCAAACCTGCCGCCGCCATGGGCGTGCAGCTCGCCGCCGGGGCCAATGCCCTGAGCGTGGGTGAAGCGGTGAAGGCCAAACTCAAGGAACTGGAGCCTTTCTACCCTGCGCAAATGCAGCTCAAGAACGTGATCGCTTACGACACGACCCCCTTTGTCAGCCTGTCCATCGAAGAAGTGGTCAAGTCTTTGGGCGAAGCGATCGTGCTGGTGGTGCTGATCATGTTCCTGTTCCTGCAGAATCTGCGGGCCACGCTGATCCCGGCGATCACCGTGCCGGTGGTATTGCTGGGCACCTTCGGCGTGCTCGCGCTGTTCGGCTATTCAATCAATACCCTGACCATGTTCGCCATGGTCCTGGCCATCGGACTGCTGGTGGACGATGCCATCGTGGTGGTGGAGAACGTCGAGCGGGTGATGAGTGAGAAGGGACTTTCGGCGCTGGCGGCGACTCGCCAGTCCATGGCGGAAATCACCAGTGCGCTGATCGGCATCGCTCTGGTGCTCAGCGCCGTGTTTATTCCCATGGCATTTTTTGGCGGTTCCACCGGGATTATCTATCGGCAGTTTTCGGTGACCATCGTCTCGGCCATGCTCCTGTCGGTGTTGGTGGCGATGACCCTGACACCGGCCTTGTGTGCGACCTTGCTCAAGCCGTCCGATGCCCAGGGCCATGGTGCGCAAAGCGGCTTCTTCGGCTGGTTCAACCGCAGCTTCGAACGCAGCGCCTTGCGCTATCAACAATGGGTCGGCGGCATTTTGCAGCGTGGGCGTAGGAGCCTGCTGGTGTACGGGGTGATTTTGCTGGCGATGGGTGCTGGTTATGCCAGCCTGCCGACTTCGTTCTTACCGGACGAAGACCAAGGCATCCTCATGGCGCAGATCCAGTTGCCGGTGGGCGCCACTGATAGTCGAACTCAGGCAGTAATGAAGCAGTTCGAGAGCTACATGCTCGAACAATCGGAAGTCGAGGCGCTGATCAGCATCAGCGGTTTGGGCATGGGTGGCAACAGCCAGAATACCGGCCGGGCTTTCATCAAACTCAAGGACTGGAGCGAGCGATCGGGGAAAGGGCAGGACGCGGCTTCTATTGCCCAACGTGCAACCCTGGCGTTGGCGAGCATTAGCGATGCCAACGTGTTTGTCATGCAGCCGCCCGCTGTACGTGGCCTGGGGCAAAGTTCGGGTTTCGACCTGCAACTCAAAGACCTTGGCGGACTGGGGCATGACGCCCTGGTCGCCGCGCGGGAGCAGTTCATCGAGTTGGCGAAGAAAGACCCGCGGCTGCTGGGAGTACGCAGCAATGGCCTGGACGATACACCGCAGCTCAAAGTCAGCATCGACGATCGCAAGGCCGGCGCCTTGAGTCTGAGCACCAGCGACATTAACAGCACCTTGTCCACCGCGTTGGGCGGCACTTACGTCAACGACTTCCTCAACCAGGGGCGGGTGAAGAAGGTCTACGTGCAGGGCGAGGCGTCGGCGCGGATGCAGGCGGCCGACCTGGAGCACTGGTTCGTGCGCAACAGCAAAGGTGAGATGGTGCCGTTTTCCTCGTTCGCCAGCAGCGCGTGGAGCTATGGCTCGCCGTTGCTGGAACGCTACAACGGCAACGCCTCGCTGGAGGTGGTCGGTGATCCGGCACCGGGGGTGAGCGCCGGGGTTGCGATGGATGCGGTGGAAGCGATCATCAAACAACTGCCCGAAGGCATCGGCTACGAGTGGACCGGGCAGTCATATCAACTGCGCTTGTCCGGCTCCCAGGCGCCGCTGCTGTACGGGATCTCGGTGTTGTTTGTGTTCCTCTGCCTGGCGGCGTTGTACGAGAGTTGGTCTGTGCCGTTTTCGGTAATGCTGGTGGTGCCGCTGGGGGTGGTCGGCGCGGTGCTGGCGACCCGCTTCAGTGGTTTGAGCAACGACGTGTACTTCCAGGTCGGGCTGTTGACCACGGTGGGACTGGCGGCGAAGAACGCGATTCTGATCGTTGAGTTTGCCAAGCACCTGCAAGAGCAGGGCAACAGCCTGCGGGACGCGACACTGACTGCCGTGCGCCAACGCCTGCGACCGATCCTGATGACGTCTTTGGCCTTCATGTTCGGCGTGTTGCCACTGGCATTGAGCTCCGGCGCCGGTTCTGCCGGGCGCCAGGCCATCGGCACTGGCGTGCTGGGGGGCATGTTCAGCGCCACCGTGCTGGGGATCTTCTTTGTGCCGCTGTTTTTCGTGCTGATCCGTCGTCGTTTCGGTCGCGTATCCACCGCAACAACCGCCAACCCAACCGCGCAGAAAGGTGATGCATGATCAAGTTTCATTGGCCCTTGTTGGCTGCTCTGGTGTTGCTCAGTGGTTGTGTCAATCTGGCGCCGCAGTATCAGCGCCCCGAAGCGCCGGTCGCCGGGCAATGGTTGCCGTCGACCAGCGTGGCCTCAGGCGATTCGGCGGCGGATATTCACTGGCAGCAGTTTTTTACCGACAGTCGCCTGGCGCGCTTACAGACCCTGGCGCTGACCAACAACCGTGATTTGCGTCTGGCCAGCCTGAACATCGAAAAGGCCCAGGCTCAATATCGCATTCAACGGGCGGCGGCGTTTCCCACCATCGATGCAGGAGTCAGCGGCACACATAGCCGCACGTCCAGCAGCGGCACGGCGAGCACCAGTCATGAGTACAGTGCGCAACTGGGGCTGAGCAGCTATGAACTGGATGTGTTCGGGCGAGTACAGAACCTTCAGGACGAAGCGCTGGAAGACTATCTGGCACTGACCGAAACCCGGCGTAGCACCCAGATCAGCCTGGTGGCTGAAGTGGCCACGGCCTGGCTGACGCTGGCGGCGGACAATGAGCGTTTGCAACTGGCCCAGGAAACCCTGCGCAGCCAACAGGCAACCTACGAACTGAACCAACGCAGCCATGCCTTGGGCGGTTCTTCCGGCTTGGCCCTGGCCCAGGCGCAAACCACTGTGGAGTCGGCCCGAGGCGATGTGGCGGTCTACGCCAGTCAGATTCTCCAGGACCACAATGCCTTGCGCTTGCTGGTCGGCAGCGATATTCCCGATGAACTGCTGCCCGGCGCGAGCCTGCAATCGGTCGCGCTGCTGGTTCAGGTGCCGGATGAGTTACCGTCCAGTCTTTTGCAACGGCGCCCGGATGTGCTGGCCGCCGAGCACACCCTCAAGTCGGCCAACATCGATATCGGCGCGGCCCGTGCGGCGTTCTTCCCGAGCATCAGCCTGACCGCCAACGCCGGTTCTGCGAGTTCGGCCTTGTCCGGTCTGTTCAAGTCCGGCAGCGGCGCCTGGACCTTCGCCCCGAGCGTCAGCCTGCCGATCTTCGATGCCGGCAGCAATCGCGCGACACTGGATGCGGCCAAGGTCGAGCGTGAAATTCAGGTGCAGACCTACCAGCAAACCTTGCAGACCGCCTTCAAGGAAGTGGCCGATGCCCTGGCGGTGCGCAGCACCCTGGACCAACGTCTGACGGCCCAGCAAGCCTTGACCGACGCCAGCCGTAAAAGCTTTGAACTGGCCGACGCGCTCTATCGCGGCGGCTCGCAAAGCTACCTCGAAGCGCTGGACGCCCAGCGTTCGTTGTACAGCGCCCAACAGGACCTGATCACCCTGCGTCTGGCCGAGCAGAGCAACCGGGTGACGTTGTACAAGGTAATGGGGGGCGGCTGGAATTAATGTTCGCGATCAGGCCCGCCCCCCTGGATCAGTGCCCGCCCACCACCATATGGCTAAACGGCGCCACATACGCCTGCAACGTCACCAGCCCGCCGACCAGAATCGCCAGCACCACGGAGTGGAAAAACACGTAGCGCAGGATTTCCCCTTCATGGCCGTACCAGCGGGTGGCGGTGGACGCGACCACGATCGACTGGGCGTCGACCATCTTGCCCATGACCCCGCCAGAACTGTTCGCGGCGGCCATCAGCACCGGGCTCAGGCCCAGTTGCTCGGAGGTCACCCGTTGCAAGCCGCCGAACAGCACGTTGGAGGCCGTGTCCGAGCCGGTCAGGGCCACGCCGAGCCAGCCGAGCAGGGTGCCGAACATCGGGTAGAAAATGCCCGTTGCGGCGAAGGCCAGGCCCATGGTGGCATCGAGGCCCGAGTAGCGGGTGAGAAAACCCAGGGCGAGCATCGCCACAATGGTGGTGAGCGAATAGCGCACCACCCACAGCGTTCGCAGGTAATGGTGCAGCAGTTGCGGGATTGAGTACCCCATCAGCAGCCCGCCGAGGATCGCCGCGAGCAAGATGCCGCTACCGGTGCTGGTGAACCAGGTGAACTTGTAGATCGCGTCCTCGGCTTTCGGTGCGGGCACCACCGGCGGGACCTTCTCGATCTGTTGATGAATCGTGGTGAAGGTCACGCTCGGGGCAAAGATCGGGTTGGCCTCGCGCATCGGTTTGCCCTGCGGATCAAGCTTGGCCGAGTGGGTTTGCGGATCCATGGCCGGGCGGGTATCGAACAAGTTTTTGAAGCCCTGGGTGCCCCAGGCGAAAACGAACACCGTGAGGATGATCCACGGCATCCAGGCGCGCATAACCGCGGGTTTTGCATCGCTGGCAAAGGTCGCGCTGGCGACGGGTTTCTGGTCATGCTCCTGGGCTATTTTGGAGTTGTCGACTCGCCCTGACAGGGCGGCCGAGGTATGCACCGTGGCTGGTTTCCAGACCCTGAGGAAACCAGTCAGGCAGGCCATGGAAATCAGCGCTGCGATCACATCCACCAGCATCGGCCCGTGGTAGTTGGAGACGAGGAATTGCGGTATGGCGAAGCTGACGCCGGCAACCAGAATCGGCGGCCAGATTTCCAGCATCTTGCGCCATCCGGCGAAGGCCCAGATCAGCCAGAACGGCACGATCACCGAGAAGAACGGCAACTGCCGACCGACCATCATCGACAGCTCCATTTCATCCAGCCCGGTCACTTTGGCCAGGGTGATGACGGGCGTGCCCAGAGCACCGAACGCCACGGGCGCGGTATTGGCAATCAACGCCAGGCCAGACGCGGCCAGGGGTGAGAAACCCAGCCCGATCAAAATGGCCCCGGTTACCGCCACGGGAGTGCCGAAACCGGCGGCCCCTTCGAAGAAGGCACCGAAGCAGAAGGCAATCAGCAGCAATTGCAGACGTCGGTCGTCGGTGATGCGCGCCAGGGAGTCTTGCAGCACTTTGAACGAGCCGTTCTCGGTGGTCAGCCGATGCAGGAAAATAATGTTGAGCACGATCCAGCCAATCGGCAACAGACCGTTGGCGGCGCCGAACAGTGCGGCCGAGCCCGCCATGTTCGCGGGCATGCCGAAGGCGAAAATCGCGATTAGCAAGGCCGAACCCAGGGCCAACAACGCCGCCAGATGCGCCTTGATGTGGAAAAACGCCAGGGAAACCAGCATCACCACCACCGGCGTCGCCGCCATGAGGGTTGATAGCACCGGGTTACCGAAGGGGTCGTAGATTTGCTGCCAGACCATTTTCCACCTCTGCTTTTTATTGTGGGTAGCGCGGGGAAGGTGGCTTGAGTATAGGTGGCAATACGCTGCTGTCCTGGCGAGTGCTTGCCAGCCCTACGATGCGCTTTAGGTTTCTAGACCCTCCTGACGTGCGCTCCTTTCGACCATCGCCACGATCGTTTCGAAGAGTTCGTCCTGTGCCTGCTCTGCGGTGATTTCTCCGGTCGCGGCGGCATGGGACAGCGCCTCGGCGGCACCGAGCATCGCCCGAAGACTCGCTGGCGCGATATCACCGGTTCCGGCGAAGGGGAGCAGGGCGTTGCGGCACTTGCCCATGAAGATCGCTTCGTACTCGCGCTTGATCTTTTCCAGCTCGGGCGAGCTCGTCAGCGCCGCGATCACACCCGGGATCTCGCGGCCCTGAAGCAGAACGCAGTCGACATAAGACGAGGCGATGACCGTTGCCTTACTGGCCAGTGTCGGTTCACTGGCTTCAAGCGCGGTATCCATGAGCGCGGTCTGACGTGCGTCGAACTCCTGATAGAGCACCGCCAGCAACCCGGGGCGGGTGGTGAAGTGATCGTAAACCACCGGTTTTGTGACCCCCGCCTGTTCGGCGAGCCGGCCAAGCGTCAACGCGTCCGTACCTTCCTCTCGAACGAGTTGCCAGGCGACATCCAGCAACTGGCGCAGGCGCTCCTCCCGCGACATCCGCCGGCGCGGTTGCGGACTGGAATCTTGCTCGGGTGTTTCGGTGCTTGACATGGCTATATACCAAAAGTAGCTTACTGAGCGTAACTTACCAAGAGTATATAAGGCTCGTCTTTCACCCTCAATCACTCATTCCGTAGCAGGAGATTTTGTTATGCACGCGCTCATCGTTGTGGCTCACCATGACCCCCAATCGCTTACCCATAGCCTCGCGAGGCACGTCGCTGAAGGTGTATCCGAGGCGGATGCCGACCACTCTTTCGAAATTGCGGACCTCTGGGCGCAAGGGTTCGATCCGAGATTCGGCGCGGCCGATCTCGCCGTCCATCACCGTGAAGCACCGCCGCCCGCCGATGTGGCCGCCGAGCAGGCGCGAATCGATCGCGCCGATGCGCTGGTGCTGGTTTATCCGGTTTATTGGTGGTCGATGCCGGCGCTGCTCAAAGGCTGGATCGACCGTGTGTTCGCCAATGGCTGGGCGTTCGATTTCGCGGCGGATGCCAGGTTGGAGAAGAAGCTTCGCCATCTGCGGGTTCATCTGGTGGGTGTTGGCGGTGCCGACGCAGGAACCTATGCGCGCCACGGTTATGCCGACGCCATGAAGACGCAGATCGACCATGGGATCTTCGATTATTGCGGTGCTTGCGTGGTGACGTCCGAGTTGCTGCTCGAATCGGAAATCCAGGAACCGACGGTTCATTTGCAGGCTGCGCGCACGATCGGTCGTGAGCTTTTTGCTGCCTCCGGGCGCCGCGACGCGGAGCAGGATGTTCAGCGTTGCCGAGCGGTCAGCGCCGAGGCTTTTTGACAGGCAAAAAAAGAGCCTCAAAGCTCTTTGATGGGGAGGAAGTAGAGCCGAGAGGCTCAAGATGCGCATGAAACAAGGGGTGGGCTTATTGGGGTTCAGTTCACCCACCACTTACGCAACGGCTTAAACCTCCAACCGCTGCGTACCACTATCGTAGGAAGCCGTGGTTTAGCACTCAAGTACCATTAGTCTGCTGAGTCTGGCCGGCCTGCCTGGTGTTGAATCACCCTTTTGATTTTCAACTACCCCTGCCTGAACACCAACGCCTTCAACCCACACTCAACATCGGCATCGGGAAACTCCGGCGGATTCTCCAACCGTTGCTCAAACCGCAGGCTCGGTGCTTCGCGAGTGACGCCGTCGATGAGGAAGTCCGCGCCAAAAGCCGGGTCGTTCATGCAGGCCAAAACCGTGCCCTGGGGGCTGAGCAGTTCCGGGAGACGGCGCAACACGCGCTGATAATCCTTGGTCAGCAGGAAACTGCCTTTCTGAAAGGACGGTGGGTCGATGATCACCAGATCATAAGGGCCGCTATTGATCACTTTGCCCCAGGACTTGAACAGGTCGTGGCCGAGAAAGCTCACCTTGCTCAAGTCATGGCCGTTGAGCCGGTGATTGTCGCGACCACGGCTCAGGGCCGCGCGGGACATGTCCAGGTTGACCACATGGGTAGCGCCTCCCGCGATGGCGGCCACTGAAAACCCGCAGGTATAGGCAAACAGGTTCAGCACCCGCTTGCCGTCAGCATTGGCCCGCACCCAATCGCGGCCGTAGCGCATGTCGAGAAACAGGCCGGTGTTCTGTTTGCGGCCCAGGTCCACGCGATACTGCAGGCCGCCCTCGGTGATCGTCATTTCCTCGATCGGCTCCCCGATCAGCCATTCGGTGGTGCTTTCCTGCAAATAGCGATGTTGCAGCAGCAAGGTATGCGCGCCTGAGGCTTTCCACGCAGGCGCCTGCGTGATCGCCATCAGTCGCTGCTTCAAATCATCCAGTTGCGACGCTTGCGGCTCCTTGAATACGCAGACCAGCACCACGCCCTGGAGCCAGTCGACGGTCAATTGCTCCAACCCCGGCCAGCAGCGGCCACGGCCGTGGAACAGCCGACGGGTTTCTGCGGGGGCTGTCGCAAGCGCAGTGAGCAAATGGTCGTGGAGGATGGAGAGGGCATCTGGATTCATCGGGCAGGGTCGGTCATGTGGAAAGGGCGGCATTTTAACCACAATTATGCGCGGACAAACGGTCATGTTTAGCGGCCTGGAACGGAGAATGCCCTGGATAGGTGTATCAAAAATGAATTTTTCGCGAGGTCCGCTGTTCATACCTGTAGGTGGCGGATTTGAGCCTGCGAAACTATTTGCGCAATCAGGGAGTGGCACAGTCATGAGTCCAGCATCAACGGCGGGCGCGCGCTTGTCTGGCGGATTGATTCTTGTGGTTGAGGACGACCCGTTGATCCTGGAGTTTCTTTGCGAAATTCTTCAGGAGGAAGGCTTTGCGGTTGAACCACAGATCAGCGCGGACGCCGCATCGCAGTTTCTGGAACAGCACGCCCCGCAAGTGAGGTTATTGCTGACGGACATCACCATGCCGGGCAAACTCAATGGCGCGGACCTGGCCAATCAGTTTGGCGACCGTTGGCCAGACAAACCGATCATGATCATGTCCGGCTTCGAAACTCCGAAAAGCTCCGGGGTCAAGCATCCGGTTTCGTTCATCAAGAAACCCTGGGCGGTGGGGCAGTTGCTCGATTGTGTGCAACGCGCCTTGCAGTCGACCCGAACCCTGTAGGCGCTGGTGTACATTAGCTGACAACATTTGCCTGGCTCTTGCAAAAGGACGTCGCCCTTTGTCTGTCAAAACATCCCTGCTCAACAGGTCATTCCGTGGCTTGCTGTTCGATATGGACGGCACCGTCCTCAACTCCATCGCCGCCGCTGAGCGGATCTGGACTACCTGGGCCGTGCGCCACGGCGTCGATGTCGAAACCTTTCTGCCGACCATCCATGGCGTTCGCGCCATCGACACCATCAATCGCCTGGCGTTGCCAGGGGTAGATGCCGAAGCTGAAGCGGCGTGGATCACCGAGGCGGAAATCGATGATGTGGAGGGGATTGTCGAGGTGTCCGGCGCGGCGAATTTCCTCAAGTCGCTGCCCGCCCACCAATGGGCCATCGTCACCTCTGCGCCGCGGGCCCTGGCGTTGCGCCGAATGGCCGCGGCCGGTATTCCCGAGCCGGGCGTGATGGTTACCGCCGAAGACGTCAGCGCCGGCAAGCCCGATCCTGCGGGCTATCGGCTGGCGGCTGGTCGACTGCAGGTGGACCCAGCCGAGTGCCTGATCTTCGAAGACGCCGACGTCGGAATTCGCGCAGGTGAAGCGGCGGGTGCCAACATCATGGTCATCACCGCGACCCACGTTCATCCCCTTCAGACCCGGCACGCCACACTGGCCAGTTATGACTCGGTCACGAGCCATGTGGATGCCAATAACCTGATCCGTTTACACTTTTTGTAATCGACACGGCCCTGATGCGGTCAGTTCAGTAGATCCCCGGAATCAATCGCCAGCTACGGGCGCAATAAGCTTCGTATTCGTTGCCGAACTGCGAGCGTAACAGCGCTTCTTCAGAGCGAATGCGGGCGATCAGCGGTATCAACATCAGCGCCACCAGCAGTAACCCGACACCGGAACGAAAGGCCAGCGCCCAGCCCACGCCATTGATCAGCAGCCCCAGGTAGCTGGGGTTGCGCACATTCCGATAAATTCCGTCGGTGACCAGACGGTGTCCTGGCTGAATCGCCACTAATCCGCTGAAGCGCTTGCCCAGTACAAACACCGGCCACATCCGCAACGCGCCGCCGCCAATGAACAGCAGCGCACCCAGCCAACGCACGCCCTCGCCACCGAAGGTCCAGAAGTCGATCCGGTCGGTGTAGGCCGGCAGATACCCGCTCAACAACCCGAGCACCCCGAAAACCGGCAGCACCCAGCGATTGGCCCGGTCTTCACGTTCGCCAGTGCTCAAATTGCCCTCACTGAACAACGACACGATCGCCATCACCAGGGTCGCAAGCGCAATGACCACCAGCGGTGGATGCGAGAAAAACGCCGCCAACCCGCCCAGCCCGAACACCGCGAGAGCGAGGTAGGCAAGGGTGCTGACGAGGGCCAAAAACGCGAGTTTGGCTGAGATTTTCATAACTGATCTCGCAAAAAGGGCATATCACCAGTGTAGAGGGCAGCCCGTTATGAGAGCGGTAGTCGTCGAGCAGGGTGAACTAAGCTTGGATAAGGATGAGCCTGTCCGTTCACTTCCGGCCCGTTGAAAGATCTCAACGCGCCGGTGCTGTCACAAGGAGCACACGATGCTTCACATCAGAACGCCCCTGATTCTGCACCCGGGTCTGTCGACTCCGACCCGGCGAATCTGGCTCAAGCTGGAAAACCTGCAACCCAGCGGCTCGTTCAAACTGCGCGGCATGGGCCTGTTATGCAGTCAGGCGGCAGAGCAGGGCAAGCGCAAAGTCGTCTGTCCTTCCGGTGGCAATGCCGGTTTGGCCACGGCGGTGGCCGCCGCCAACCTTGGGCTGAAAGCCTGCATCGTGGTGCCGAACACGACCCCGGAAACCACCCGCGCCAGGATCAGAAAAACCGGTGCCGAGGTGATTGTCCATGGCAAGGTCTGGGACGAGGCCAATCAACGGGCGAAAGAACTCGCGAAGGGCGCAGACACCGAATACGTGCCGGCTTTCGATCACCCGGTGTTGTGGGAAGGGCACAGCACCATGGTCGATGAAATCCTCGAGGACTGTCCTCAGGTCGATGCGTTGGTGACATCCGTGGGGGGCGGCGGTTTGCTGGCGGGCCTGCTCACCGGCCTGATCCGTCATCAGCGCATGGATTGTCGGATCGTTGCGTGCGAAACCCAGGGGGCGGCGTCGTTCGCTGCCGCCATCGCTGCCGGGCACCCGGTCAGACTGCCGCGCATCGACACCGTTGCCACGTCACTCGGCGCCGCGCAAGTGGCCGCTTGGCCGGTGCAGCACATCCTTGATTTCCCGCATGAATGCGTGGTGCTCAGCGATGATGAGGCGATCATGGGCGTGGTTCGTTACGCCAACGACCTGCGCCAGTTGGTCGAACCGGCGTGTGGCGTTTCATTGGCGATTGCCTACCTCGACCATCCGGCAATTGCCGAGGCCCATGACGTAGTGATTGTGGTGTGCGGCGGCGTCAGCATCAGCGCGCAGTTGGTCGCCGGCTGGGCACGCCTGTCTGCCGGGGTCGAAAAACACAGCGTTGAAGCAAGGTAGGGCTGTCACTAGCCCTACCGCTTACGTTTCAGACTTTATTGACCGGCTGGAACACCTTCTTGAACGAGGATCGCTCTGGCCAGGTCTTCATCGCTGGCCTTCAGGTCGGGATGATTCTGGCGAATTTCCTTCAATACCGACTCCAGGTAAACGCCACGGATCGTGCCGCCGCTGGCGACAAAACTGGAGGCGTCATCCCGGGCGGGAATGACCATTTTGTGATCCTTGAACGTTGAGTACAGCGATGCGGATACCCCGGCTGAGGTGGCGACATCGCCCGCATCCACACGGGCCATGGCTGAGCCAAAGGGCAAGCAAAGCACGAGTGAAGATACTAAAAACAGACGGCGCATGACGGCGTCCTCCGAAGCGTGAAGCGTAAAAGAAGTAACACATAATTTAGGATGCCCGGCGGTGGTCAGGAGTTCCCTGCCGATCGACATATGCCTCACTCAATTCCAGCCAGATCTACCGTCATGCGACCCGTAGCGGGAGCATCGATGCTCTCGACCGAGCGCTCACCGGCGCGTTCGAGCAGCGGATACGCCAGGGCGGCGATGTGGTGATGCATGCGCCGGTAATCACGCAGTACCCGCTGGAAAATATCACCGGATTGCGCCCAGGCACTTTTGTCTTCCTGCAACTGGCGAAAGTGCTCGCGGCTGGCGCAGGCTTCGAGCCTTCTGACGGTCTCCTTGCGCTGGATCAGTTGATGGGCGGTGGCGATGTCTTCGCGCAGGAACACGGTGATCGCCAGGCTCAGGCTTTCCAGAACGGCGTCGTGCAGCGGGGCGATGTTGCCCAGTTCGAAGGCCGAGAACTGTTCACCCCGACGCAAGCGGCGCATGGCCAACTGCGTGAGGCTGCTGGAAAGAATGTCCGCGGCATGTTCGAGGTTGATCACGAACGTGAGGATTTCCTGGGAACGATCAGCATCGCTGTCACTGATGCCTTCCTTGCCGATGTCGGCCAGATAAGCGCGAATTGCCGCGCTGAGCAGGTCCAGGGATTGATCGATCCGCTGCACTTCATCGGCGCAGGCCGGTAGCGATGTGTGGAACAGCTGCAGCATCCGGCCGAGCATGGTCGAGAACATGTCGGTCATGCGCAACGCTTCGCGAGCGGCATTCGACAGGCCGATGTTGGCCACTTCCAGGCCGGCCTCGTCCAGATAGCACGGCATGCCGGGATCGACATCCCGCTCAGGTGCCGGCAGCAGTCGGGTGAGGGCATTGGCGAGTACGTCGGTCAGACCGATGAACACCAACGCCAGCAGTAGATTGAAACCGGTGTGCAGGCACACCACCAGGGTCGAGGGCGCGAGCGGCGCCTGAGCGAGCAACCCGGCAAACGGCAAGGCCGCCAGAGCACCGACCGCACGCACCAGCAGGTTGCCCAGCGGCAGGCGTCGGCCGACGCTCGATCCGGCGTTGATGACCGAGGGCAGCGCACCGCCAATGTTCACCCCCAGCACCAGCGCGACGATGGTGCTGGCCGAGAGCATGCCAGTGGCGGCCAGCGAGACGATCAGCAACACCACGGCCACGCTGGAGTGGCACAGCCAGGTGAGGATCAGCGCCACCAGCAGTGCAATGACCAGATCGCCCTCGAGGCTCTGCATGATCAGCTGGAAGATCGGCGTGCCTTCGACTTCCGCCAATGTGGAGCCGAGCATGTGCAAGGCCAGGAGCATCAGCCCCAGGCCGATCAGTGCACAACCGACGCTTTCGTAGCGCGAGTCATCGCGCAGACGAAAGACGATCAGGCCCGCCAGCAAAACGCTGGGCGTGAGCATCGACACATCAACGCTGAGCAATTGCACCACCAACGTCGAGCCGATGTTGGCGCCGAGCATCACCGCCAGGGCCGGCGCCAGTCCCAGCGTCCCGGCGGCAGTGAACGAGGTCGCCATCAGGCTCACGGCGGTGCTGCTTTGCAAGACCCCGGTGATACCGATCCCCGACAGCAACGCCATCCAGCGGTTGTTCAGGTTGTGGCCCAGCCACTGACGCAGCGGCGTGCCGAAGCCGCGTAACAGCGCCGAAGAAATCATATGAGTGCCCCATAGCAACAGGGCAATGGAGCCGGCGAGGTTGATCAGTAGAGTAGTTCCCGACATGAGGGCTCTCCCTTGTTTCGTATTGCATTTATTGAAGGCCCGGAACCCGGCTCGTGGTATCTGAATAACACCCGTGATTGTGGTGTTACTTGATGGTCCGCAACTAATTCCAATAATTCAGATTTTTTACGGGCAATAAGAAGTTGTCGGATTCCCGTTTAAGGAAACCGTTCTGGAAGGACTTTGAAGTGCCTTCAGATCAACTGAAAATGCATGCCCCGATAGACAGGCCGAGCATCAGGCTCGCCTGCTGGAAGAGGCGCGCGATGCGCCGACTTTGTGGGTCCTGACTGTCGTCGAAGCTCCAGCGTTGCTGAAGCCGGCCGGTTGTCGGGCAGACACGCCAGTTGGCACGAGGGCGCACCTTGGCGTGGGTAGAAGGGGCGGAGAACGGGGCGCAGAGCCGAGTCGTCGGCAGACGCTCACGGCAGGGCTTGACCCGCATGGTCGATGCAAAGGCGCGTACGCCCGGCAGTACAGTGGTTTTGAAGTTCATAACATGCCTCTGGGCCGGAATGATTCCGGTGAGGCAAGTTACGGTGGAGCCTCAAGCTCTAGCGCAGCTCACCCGACCGAAAAGTCGAGGCCCGTCATTGTCTGGGTTATGTGCCAGATCCTGCGTGTGAGCAGTCATCCGACAGCGACTAGATACTGTGTCCATTGAATTCTTTTGTGAGTTGAAAAAAGCCGTTGTTATCGGCCGGCGCAATTTACTCAGGCAGGTTGGCAAAGTCAATCGCCGATAGCCGGTTAAGGTTGTGTTGAAGGGGGGAAGTTGGAAAGTGTTCAGGTCAATGACAGTTAATTGTTATTTTGAATGATCGTTAAATGGGAAATTAAACATAGAGTGTGAACGCCACGTAGCAGACCGTATGAAGTCATGCTGGCGATATCCTCCAGCCTGATCGATTATCGCATCCAGGGCTGGCTTGAATGAGTGGAGGGCAGGTGAGCGTCGATATCGAATGCGTGGTAGTCGGGGCTGGCGTGGTCGGCCTGGCGGTGGCCAGAGCCTTGGCCCGGACCGGACGAGAAGTGATCCTGGTCGAGGCGGGCGAGGGGATTGGCGTGGGCATCAGCTCGCGCAATTCGGAAGTGATCCACGCCGGGATCTATTACCCGAGCGGCAGTCTCAAGGCGCAATTGTGCGTGGAGGGCAAGCAACGCCTGTATACCTTCTGCGATGAGCGCGGTGTCGATTACCGGCGCCTCGGCAAGCTGATCGTGGCCACCGATGACCGTCAGCGCCATGCCTTGCAGGCGTTGCTGGAGCAAGGCCGGCGCAACGGTGTCGATGACCTGCAATTACTGGATGCCGGTCAGGCACGAGCGCTTGAGCCGGCGTTGTTTTGTGTTGCAGCGCTTTGGTCACCGTCTACCGGGATTGTCGATTCCCATGCCTTGATGCTGGCGCTTCAGGCCGATGCCGAAGCCTGGGGCACCTCGGTGGCCTTTCATACGCCGCTTACATCGGCCCGTTGTACCGAACAGGGTTTCGAGCTGCACATGGGGGGGACTCAGCCGATGACCTTGAGCTGTCGTGAACTGATCAACTGCGCCGGACTGTCTGCGCCAGAGGTGGCGAGCCGGATCGAAGGCTTGCCGGCGCGGCACGTGCCCAAGGCCTGGCTGTGCAAGGGCAGCTACTTCAGTTTCAGCGGCCAGGCGCCGTTCCGGCATCTGGTTTATCCAGCACCGGAAAGCGCCGGGCTGGGCGTGCACATGACCCTGGACCTGGGTGGTCAGGCCCGTTTCGGGCCGGATGTCGAATGGGTCGAGCAGATCGATTATCGCGTCGACCCCCATCGTGGCGAAGGCTTCTATCAGGCGATCCGGCGCTACTGGCCGGCGTTGCCCGATGACAGTCTGCAACCGGCCTACAGCGGCATCCGCCCGAAAATCAGCGGGCCGACCGAGCCGGTCGCCGACTTCATCATCAGCGGCCCGGACATTCACGGCGTACCGGGCCTGGTCAATCTGTTCGGCATCGAATCGCCGGGGCTGACCAGTTGCCTGGCATTGGCCGAACGGGTGGTGCAGCGTTTAATTCGCAATGAAACGCTGTAGCAGCTGGCGAAGCCTGCGTTCGGCTGCGCAGCAGTCGTGAATCCTGCGCACGTGGTTTATCTGACCCACCCGCAGCGTATGGTTTAGCGACTGCTGTGCAGCCGAACGCAGCCTTCGGCAGCTGCTACAAAGTCGTGCGGCGCAACCGATGATCAGGGTTTAGGCTGCAACCAGCTGCGAGGACTATTCTTGGCAATGCGCCCATCGCCATGGGAGATCTCTGATGATCAACGTACGCACTGCCCGCATGCTCGCCGATTACAAGCGCTGGGCCGATCAGCGACTCTTTGACAGCCTCATGGCGCTGCCACCTGAGGAACTCAATCGCAAACGGGTGTCGGTGTTCAATAACATGATCGGCGCCTTGAACCACACCTATGTGGTGGATTGCATCTGGCAAGCTCATCTGGAGGGCCGGGGGCACGACTTCAAGACCTCCCATGGCCTGCTCCATACCGAGCTCGCCGAGTTGCGAATGGCGCAACAGGAGATTGATCAATGGTTCTGTGGCTGGAGCTCGGCCCAGACCGAGGAGTCGCTGGATAAACCCATCGAATTCACCTCCATGTCGGGGGAAAGCGGGGTCATGAGTGCCGGCGCCATGCTGTTGCATGTGGTCAACCACGCCAGCTATCACCGGGGCTGGGTGATTCAGATGTACTTCGACATTCCGGCCATACCGCCGATCACCGACCTGTCAGAGTTTTTGCGCGAGGTTCCCGGGTATTGAGTCGAGCCCTGGCCCGATAACAGCATAAATCCGCTGTGGGAAGTGGCCCTGTGGCGAGGGGGCCGCTCTCACATTGATCTTCTTTGTTATGGAGATTGGGTCAAGCCTGGGGGATCAGGTTCTGCCGGCAATCGAGCACCAACCGCGCACCCCCTAACTCACTGCTGTCCACCTCCAGCGTAAACCCATGCAGGCTGGCAATCGCGGCTACGATCGACAGGCCCAGCCCGAATCCGCTTTGCGGGTTGCCGCCTTCGGCGCGATAGAAACGCTGAAACACCGCCTCGCGCTCGGCCGGCGCAATCCCGGGGCCGGAGTCGAGCACTTCAATGCGCGTGTGCCCCGCGTCATTCACCCCACGCAAAATCACCTGGCCACCTGGCGGGGTGAATTTGATCGAGTTGCTCAGCAAGTTCGCCACGGCTTCAAACAGCAGAGCGCGGTCGCCGTTGAGCCCGGGCAAGGATTCGGGCATTTGCAGTTCAAAGGTCAGTTCGCCTTCTTCCGCCAGCGGCAGATAAAAGTCATGCAACTCCCGCAGCAACGGCACCGGGTCCAGTCGCACGAACCCCGAACGGCGCTGGCGATCCTCCAGTTCGGAAATCCGCAACAAGCCACGGAAACGCGCCATCAAGGTGTCCGCCTCGCCGAGCACCGAATCCAGTTGCACGGCCAGCGTCGAGCCTTCATCGGCCTGCTGCTGAATCCGGTACAGCTGCGCCCGCAGACGAGTGAGCGGCGTGCGCAGGTCATGGGCGATGTTGTCGCACACGCCCTTGACCTCATGCATCAAGCGCTCGATGCGTTCGAGCATGGCGTTGACGATGGCGGCGAGCATGTCCAGTTCGTCACGGCGATTGGACAACGGCAGGCGCCGGGTCAGGTCGCCGGCGACGATGGCTTCGGCGCTGGCCTGGATCGCCCGGATCCGCCGCAGCGGGCGCCGTCTCAATAAATGCCAGCCGGCGATGCCCGGCAAAATCGTCAGCGACACGCCCCACAACAGCGCGTGCAGGATGATCCGGGTCACGGCAAACAACGAACCGTTGTCCCGCACCAGCACCAGCCAGCGGCCGTCCAGGGTTCGGGTCGCGACGGCGTCGCAGCTGTCGGCGGGCAGGGTCGGGTCGTCGGATTCGGCGCAATCGCCGAGCATGTGAATTTTGCCGTCCAGCGGCAGTTCTTCGGGGATCTGGCGCAAGGCGCCGCTGAGGTAGCGCTGCTGGTCATCGAACAGGCCATAGGCATCGATGCCGCGAATGTCGAAGGTCATGCTGGCGGCGAGGGCATCCACCAGTTGCTCGCCCTGGAAGCGTGAAAACAGATGCTGACGTTGCATCAGCGAGTGTTTGGCGAGGGTGTCGAGGTAGTTGGACACCTCGTAATACATGACCCCCATGAGAATCGCGCTCCAGGCGACGAACAGCGAACTGTAAAGCGCCAGCAAACGGCTGCTGGAGGAACGCCAGCCTTTAGAGGGGTTCAGCAATGACATAACCCGAGCCTCGCACGGTCCGAATCAGTGGGGCTTTGCCTGGCGGGTCGATTTTCTTGCGCAGACGGCCGATGTGCACGTCGATCAGGTTGGTGCCGGGGTCGAAGTGATAACCCCATACTTCTTCGAAAATCATCATCCGCGACAGAATCTGCCCGGTGTTGCGCATCAGAAATTCCAGCAACTTGTACTCGGTGGGCAACAGCGTCAGCAACTGGCTGTTGCGTCTGGCCTCGTGGCTGATCAGGTTCAGCTCCAGATCGGCCACGCGCAACGTGGTGGCCTGGGCGGTCACGGTGTTCTGCCGGCGCAGCAAGACTTCGACCCGGGCGGCCATTTCATCGGTGGCGAATGGTTTGGTCAGGTAATCGTCGCCGCCGGCGCGCAAGCCACGCACGCGTTCATCGACGTCGGAGAGGGCGCTGATCATCAGGATCGGCGTGGCCACGCCCATGGTGCGCAAGGTGGTGACAATCGCCAGGCCATCGAGCTCCGGCAGCATGCGATCGAGGGTGATCAGGTCGTAGTCGCCGCTGACGGCGCGCTCCAGGCCTTCGCGGCCATTGTCGACCCAATCCACTTCGAGGCCGTGGCTGCTCAGTTCGGCGACGATTTCCCGGGCGGTCACGGCGTCGTCTTCGATGGTCAAAATACGGGTCATAGGGCTTGCCTGATAATCGGTTCAATACGAAGTTGAGGCATTTTGCCAAGAATTACATTCGGCTGATTAAATTAACTTTCATGTGGTCTCGTGAGGCTGGTCGCAACATTGATATCATCCAGCCATGACTCTAAATGGAAGCTGCACTGTGCGCACTTTAATGGTTCGTGGCTGGATGCCAATATTTGTGCTGTTGTGCCTGTTCGGTTCATCCGCCTGGGCTGCCAATACGCCGTGTTCGGGGAAGAAGGGCGGTATCGATCGTTGCGACGGCGATCTGTTCCTGTGCAATGACGGCTCCATCAGCGGTTCAAAGAAAAGCTGTTCGGCGATGTTTGGCACTAAAAGCCAGGCGCGGCCGCAGACGCTGTTACAGGAAACCGATGGCTGCGCCTGCGGTACCGGTACGTTCTGCACCGGGCCAAGAGGCGGTGTGTATTGCCTGACGCCCAGCGGCAACAAGAGTTACAAGCGCAAGTAATTCGTTTGCAGCCAAAAAACGCTTAGCGCAATGCTTAGCGTCGATGTTGGATAGGACGCAGGTGTTTTCACTGGCCTGGATCAATATTTCCTTCGGCGATATTTCCTAACATAAAAAGATCCAGCCCCATCTCGCGGTATTGACTACATTGCTTGGACGCGCAGCTGATGCGTTGTCGAAGTACCAGTGCAGACCTTCTCGTTGTTATTAGTCAGGTGGCCCGCAAGGTGTAGTGCAGCATGGAGCTGAAGAATCTCACCTGAACCTTTCACGGATGAACAATCGCAATGCAACGCATAAACCGAACCTTCGATATCCAGCCACTGGTGCGGGCGGATATGACTGTGTGCATCAATGGCCAGACTGTCAGCGCCGCCATCGGCGAAACCGTCCTGACGGTCATTCAGTCACTGGGCATTCGCCAGGTGGCCCGTAACGATCACGATCAAATCAGCGGTGCCTATTGCGGCATGGGCGTGTGCCAATGCTGCCTGGTGAAAATCGATGGGCGCCACAAACGGCGTGCCTGCCAGACGATCGTGCGTGAGGGCATGCGCATCGAAACCCGGGTCAACCGTATCGCCGGGCAGGAGGTTTTATGAGCCTGCAACCGGTGATCGTCGGCGGCGGGCCGGCGGGTATGGCCGCGGCCATTGAACTGGCGCGCCATGGTGTGCGTTGTACCTTGCTCGAAGAGGCTTCGCGTCTTGGCGGGGTGGTCTATCGCGGCCCCTTGCGCGATAACGTGCAACTGGATTACCTGGGGCCACGCTATTCGGAAGTGCTGGCCAAACTGCATGGAGAATTCAATGAGCATTCGGGCCTGATCGACGTGCGCTTGAACCACCGCGTGGTCGGCGCCGAAGGCACCCGGGCGTTGGTGGTGCTGGACATCAACGAGCATTTGCAGGAGGTCGAATACCCGCAGCTGCTGTTGGCTGCCGGTTGCCATGAGCGCAGCGTACCGTTCCCCGGCTGGACCTTGCCTGGGGTGATTCTGCTGGGTGGTTTGCAACTGCAAATCAAGAGCGGCGTCGTTCAACCCCAGGGGCCGGTGGTGATTGCCGGCACCGGTCCGCTGTTGCCGCTGGTGGCCTGCCAGCTACACGCTTCGGGGGTGAGCGTCGCCGGAGTCTACGAGGCGTGCGGGTTCGGCAAGATCGCTCGGGAAAGCCTCGCGCTATTGAACAAGCCACAGTTGTTCCTCGACGGTTTGAGCATGCTCGCGTACCTGAAACTGCACGGCATTCCCATGCACTATGGCTGGGGCGTGGTCGACGCACAGGGCGAGGATGAGTTGAGTTCGGTGACTGTCGCGCCGTACTCCAGCACCTGGGAGCCAGACCTGAGCCGCGCCGAACGGATTGCCGCGCAGACCCTGGCGGTCGGCTATGGCTTCATTCCTCGCACTCAACTCAGCCAGCAAATGGGCCTGGACCACGGCTTCAGCGATGACGGCTACCTGCGGGCCAGCGCCAATGTCTGGCAGCAAAGCAGCGAACCCCATGTGCATCTGGCCGGTGACATGGGCGGAATTCGCGGAGGCGAGGCGGCCATGCTCGCGGGACGAATCGCAGCAGTGTCGATCCTGCTGCAACGTGACGTGCTGGATGCGGAGCTGGCGCGTGTCAGACGTGACCGTTACCTGTCGAAACTCAAGTCCATCGTGCGCTTTCGCGCCGCCGTCGACCGTTACACCGAACGCGGTGCCGGGCAGACCGCATTGCCGGTCGCCGACACGGTGATTTGCCGCTGTGAGCACGCGACCCGCGCCGACATCGATCGGGCGCTGGAGCAGGGTGTGCAAGACCTGGCCAGCCTGAAAATGCGCACCCGCGTGAGCATGGGCGACTGTCAGGGGCGGATGTGCGTCGGTTATTGCACGGACCGTTTGCGCAAAGCCACCGGGCGGCAAGATGTGGGCTGGTTGCGACCGCGCTTTCCCGTCGACCCGATTCCTTTTTCAGCATTCCAGTCTGTCGGCACGGAGGCTGCAAGCCATGAGTAAGTTCTACGACGTGATCATCGCCGGCGGCGGTGTGATCGGGGCGTCCTGCGCCTATCAGTTATCCAAGCGCAAACACCTGAAAGTCGCGCTGATCGACGCCAAGCGACCCGGCAACGCGACCCGTGCTTCGGCCGGGGGCTTGTGGGCGATCGGTGAGTCGGTGGGCTTGGGCTGCGGGGTGATTTTCTTCCGCATGATGTCGGCCAATCGCAAGCGCGAAGCCCAGGGCGCGGCGGTGGCGGTGGACTCCAGCACGCCGCATATCCTGCCGCAGTCGTTCTTCGATTTCGCCTTGCAGTCCAACGCGATGTACCCGGATTTGCACCGGGAGCTGCAGGACAATCACGGGATGGATTTCAAGTTCGAGAGGACCGGCTTGAAATTCGTGATCTACGACGATGAAGACCGGCTCTACGCCGAGCACATCGTGGCGTGCATTCCGCACCTGGCGGATCAGGTGCGCTGGCTCGATCAAGCGGCACTGCGCGAAGCCGAGCCAAGTGTCAGCCATGAGGCGAGGGGGGCGCTGGAGTTTCTCTGCGACCATCAGGTCAGCCCGTTCCGCCTGGCCGATGCCTACACCGAAGGCGCGCGGCAAAACGGTGTGGACCTGTACTTCAACACCAACGTCACCGGGGTGCTGCATCACGGCTCGCAGGTCACTGGCGTGCAGACCTCCGAGGCCGGTGTGTTCCGTTGCGATACGCTGATCAACGCTGCGGGTGCGTGGGCCGCCGACCTCAGCGAGCAGGCCACCGGCATTCGCATTCCGGTGAAACCGGTGAAGGGCCAGATCCTGCTGACCGAGCGCATGCCGAAGATCCTGCGCGGTTGCCTGACCACCAGCGACTGTTACGTGGCGCAGAAAGACAATGGCGAAATCCTGATCGGCAGCACCACCGAAGACAAAGGTTTTGACGTGACCACCACCTACCCGGAAATCAGCAGCCTGGTGCAAGGCGCAGTGCGCTGCATTCCGGCGCTCGCCGACATCAACCTGAAACGTTGCTGGGCCGGGTTACGTCCTGGTTCGCCGGACGAACTGCCGATTCTCGGGCCGATGAAAGGCGTGCAGGGTTACCTCAATGCCTGCGGACATTTCCGCACCGGCATCCTGACCTCGGCGATTACCGGCGTGGTGCTGGACAAACTGGTGAATAACGAGCCGTTGCCGCTGGATATCACACCGTTTCTGGCGGATCGGTTTGAAGTGACGCCGGAGGTCGAATCGAAAGAAGCGCACATGGCTTGACCTCAACCTCACCACAGACGCGCGAGCGCTGTGGTGAGGGCGCTTGTGCCGTCACTCTTTAACGCTCATGAACTCCTTGGCCCAACGAATGTAGTCCTCCGGCTGCGTATAGGTATGCGTCAGTTCGGTGGCGTTCAGGTCGGAGGCTTGGGTGAAGATCTGGCGTTGTTCGCGCAGGCTGTCGTAAGTGGCTTTGATGGCGGCGAAGTAGGCGCCATGGCCGTCGATGGTGACGCGCACGCCCAATTCGGCCAGGCGTTTGTCGTCGCGCAGCAACGGGTTGCCGTAGGTGACCAGCATCAGCGGTACGCTCAGGTGTTCGGCGATCTGTTCCAGATGATCGAAATCCTGCACGCCCACCATGCAAATCCCGTCGGCCCCGGCCTGTTGGTAATGCAGGGTGCGGCTGATGATTTCCTGGACCGGCAGGATCCCTGCGTTGGTGCGGGCGATGATCGCCATTTCCGAGTCGACCCGGGCTTCCAGCGCCGCGCGGATCTTGCCGACACCTTCGGCGACCGTGATCAGGTCGGTGGACTTGCGACCGAATTGCGCCGGTAGCAGAGTGTCTTCGATGGTCAGGGCGGCCACGCCGGCGCGTTCGAGTTCGACGATGGTGCGCATGACATTGAGCGCGTTGCCGTAGCCGTGGTCGGCGTCGGCAATGACCGGCAATTGCGCCACTCGGCCGATGCGGGTGGCCTGTTCGGCGAACTCACTGAGGGTGATCAACGCAAAATCGGGGGCGCCCAATACCTGCAACGACGCCACCGAACCACCCAGGATTCCCACCTCAAAACCCAGGTCGGCGGCGATGCGTGCCGACATCGGGTCGAAGACAGAGGCCGTGTGGTAGCAGATGCCGGAAGCGAGCAGTTGGCGGAAATTACGGCGTAAATCTTGGTGAGAAAGCCTGGACATACGAGTTCCACCATATAAAGGAATGGAAGGGCTTGAGCAAAAGTGTCAACGCCGAAGGAACAAAAGGCTATCACGCGGGCGGGTAAAGGATGATGACGAATTTTTTTGGCAAGTGAACGCAAGATCTTTTCCGCTCACGCCGCTACCGCTTGCTGCTGTTGGTTGAGCAGCGGCACCGCGCGTACCGAGCTGCCGGGTTGCAATTGCAGGCGTTTGGCGGTGAGGCGGTCGACCACCAGGCTATTGCCCACCAGCCGCGCCCGGGCGGTGGTGATGCGGCAGTTTTCCAGGCGACGGTTGTGGATCAGCCATACCGGGGCCTGGTCGTCGGGCGTGCCGATGGCCAGCACCAGTGATTGGCTGTCGCGCACCGCGCGGATTCTCGACACCGGGGCTTCGATCACCGGGCCTGCGTCGAAGATGTCGATGTAACCCTTATGGGCAAACCCCTCGGCGGTGAGGATCTTCAGCGCCGGTTCGGTGTTGGGGTGGGGCTTGCCGATCACCGCCTGGGCCTGTTCGGTGAGCAGGCAGGTGTAGAGCGGCTGGCGCGGCATCAGTTCGGCGATGAACGCTTTGCTGCCCAGCCCCGACAAGTGATCGGCATGGCTGAAATCCATCTTGAAGAAGTGCCGGCCCAGGCTGTCCCAGAACGGTGAGCAGCCATGTTCGTCGGCACTGCCGCGCAGTTCGGCGATGAGCTTGTCGCCGAACAGCTGGGGGAATTCGGCAACGAACAGCAGTCCCCCCAGCGACAGCAATCGACCATTGCTGCCATAACGTTGATCGTGTCGCAGGAACAACGAGCAGATTTCCGATTGCCCGGTCATTTCGTTGTTGAGGAACAACGTGGGGATCTGGCGCTGAATGCCCAGGTCCGGCGATGAACTGACCGTGAGCCCGACCCGGTAGTTGTACCAGGGCTCACGCAGACCGACGGCCCCGATCAGGGCACTGACGCCGACCACTTGCTGATCATCGTCTTCGAGCACAAACAGGTAGTCGGCATCCGCGCGCTCGACCTGTTCGGCGAAAGTCCGCTGGGCCCAGCGCACCCGGTGGGTCAGGCGCTCTTCGTTGGCCGGCAGGGTAGTGAACCCGGGGCCGGCCCGTTGTACCAAATCCAGTAAAGCGGGCAGGTCGGTCATTTGAACCGGGCGCAAAATCATGATGCAGCTCCTTCTTCGCGCCTGCTCGGGCGCTGTCGTTGGGCTCGGGGCCGGTTGCCACTCACAGGGCGATCAGCCGGATCGCACTGGCGTCGGTCACGTTCAAGGCCGCGCACATCTCGGCGCTCAAGGCGATAGGTTGCCCGGCGCAGTAGTCCAGTTCGGCGACGATGGCGCGGTAGTCCTTCAACGAATCGTTGCTCACCAGGTAACTGCCACGGGCGTCGATGGGCGAGCCCGTTTGCACCGTGCCGGCCTGGCTCTGGGCGATGGAACGAATGCTTGAGGTGCGGGCGTACAGCGTCGGGCCGCCGTCGAACAGGTCGATGTAGCTGTTGGTCTCGAAGCCTTCGCGCTCCAGAATGTCGAAGGCCTCCTGGCCATCGGGGTGGATCCGGCCGATGCAATCTTGTGCAGCCTGCGACAGCATCGGCACGTAGATCGGGTATTGCGGCATCAATTCTGCGAGGAATGTCCGGCTCTGCAGGCCGCAAAGCCGCTCGGCCTCGACATAAGGCAAATCGAAGAAATGCTTGCCCAGCGCATCCCAGAACGGCGATTGCCCCTGTTCGTCGCTGTAACCGACGATCTCGGTGATCACCGCTTCGGCAAAACGTGCCGGGTGGGCGGCGATGAACAGCAGTCGCGCCCGGGACAGCAACTCGGAAAATGGCGTGCGCTCCAGTGCCGAGTCGATATGGAAACCGCGCAGCAAAGAGTGACCGCTGAGGTCTTGGCACAACGACAACGCCGGCACCCCATGCTCGATGTTCAGCTCCCGTGAGGCGCTGGTGAAATGGCGGTTGCGCAAACTGTAGAACGGTTCGCTGAACCCGGCGGTGGCGAGCACTTCCGAGCAGCCGACCAGACGGCGAGTCGTCAGGTTTTCCAGCACGAAGAAATAGTTCTCCGGACCTTGGCCCTGGACGTCTTTTTCGAACGAAGCACAGGAATCGAGAATTTTCTCCCTCAGGCGTTCGGTGTCGTCCGGCAAGGACGTGACCCCCACCAGACTGTCACGCGCCAGTTGCTGCAACTGGGGCAGGTCGGTTAACTCGACTGGACGTAAGACCAGCATGGACATACTCCTGTATCAAAGGGTTCGGCGGCTTGCACCGAACCTGACTATCACTGTCGGTTTCCACGCGTAAAATCGGCAGTCGCCTGAAATCATGTCAGACGTTGCTCTTTTTCTTGTCAGCCGTTGCTTGGGTCGGGCAGTGCGGTGCTGGCACCCAGTTTGTTGAGGAAGAACAGATAGACCAGGCCCAGGGCAATCCAGATCAGGCCGAGTTTCTGCGCATCGACGCCCATGTTGTACATGATGGCCGCGACGATGATGAAGCCGATGACCGGGCAGATCAGGTGACGGATCACCTGGCCGGATTGCTGCCGGCGCCAGTAGTAGTTGATCACGGTCAGGTGCAGCAGCATGAAGCCGCTCAGGGCGCCGAAGTTCACCAGGGAGGTGAGGGTGTCCACCGAGTTGATGAACAGGTAGCAGATCACCAGCGACAGCACCGCCACCAGATAAATGCTCAAGTACGGTGTGTTGTGTTTCGGGTGCACTTTGGCCAGCACTTTTGGCAGTTTGCCGTCTCGGGCCATGCCGAACAGCAGTCGCGAAACCGCCGCTTGGGAGGTGATGGCGACCGCCACACCCCAGGCCAGCGCGGTGGCCACGGCGGTCAGGGTGGCCAGCCAACTACCGGCGGCGATTTCGGCGATTTCATAGAACGCGGTGTCGGCGGACTTGAAGCCCAGGCCGGCGGCCAGGTCGGTGGCGATCCAGGTCTGCACGACGAAGATCACGCCCATCACCACCAGGGTAATCAACGCTGCTTTGCCGACGCTGCGGCCCGGATCGCCCTTGATCTCTTCGGCGAGGGTCGAAATCGCATCGAAGCCGAGGAACGACAACACCGCGATCGACACCGCTTGCATCAACAGGGCGAAGTTGAAGGTTTCGGGGTTGTACAGCGGCGCCAGGGTCAGCTGACCGTTACCGCCGCCACTGTGCAAGGCAGTCCAGGCGTAGAACAGGAAGATCCCCAGCACCACCAGTTGCGCCAGCAGGAAGATGATGTTCATCCGCGCGGTGAAGGTGATGCCCCGCAGGTTGACGAAAGTGGCGCTGACCAGAAAGGCCAGGATGAAACCGACTTTCGGGATGTCCGGGTACAAATGATTCAGCGCCATCGCCGCGTATCCGTAGAGCAGCGGCGGAATCAGCAGGTAATCGAGCAGCATCAGCCAGCCGGCGATAAACCCGACATGTTGGTTGAGGCCGCGTTGTGCGTAGGAATACACCGAGCCCGCCACCGGAAAGGCCCGGGCCATGCTGCCGTAACTGAGGGCGGTGAACAGCATCGCCACCATGCCGATGATGTAGGCCAGCGGCACCATGCCGGGTGCTTCGGCGTTGACGTAACCATACACGCCGAACGGAGCGATGGGGATCATGAAGATCATCCCGTACACCACCAGGTCGGTCAGTGACAGGCTACGTTTCAACTCTTGCCTGTAGCCGAATTCTTCAATGTCCATGAAGCCGTTCTCCTTGATATAAGCAGCTACACGCTGCGAGTTTGAAGCTGTTGCTATAGCAGCGGTGCCAGATAGTCGGTCCAGCGACTGACGTCCTCGGGGGTGCGCAGCAGGTCGTTGCGCACCTCGATCAGCACCGAGTCCAGCCCGCGTGCATCGCCGTGAACCGGTACGGTCATGTCACCCAGCGGATCGACTTTGTATGGCTGATTACCGGCGACTTTCAATGGGTGCCGGCTCAGGCCGTCGATCATTCGCTGGGCGTACTCCGTGGCCTGGCCGTACAACACGCCGACTTCCAGCGATCGCGGCTGGCCGTAATATATCGGCGTGAAACTGTGAATCCCCACCACTCGAACCGGTTTATTTTGCTCCACACGGGCGTCGATCAAGGTTTGCAGGCGTGCATGAAACGGTTTGAACAGGCAGTGCCGGCGGTATTCACGGGTGGCCTCATCCAGATCGCGATTGCCCGGCACCTGATAAATCTCGCTCTGCAACGGAATGCTGTCCGGCGCGTGGCGCGGGCGGTTGAGGTCGATCAACAGCCGCGAATAGTTGGCCGCCAACAGGGTCGCGCCCAGTGCTTCGGCCAAACCCTCGGCCAGCGCCAGGGCGCCGATGTCCCAGGCGATGTGTTCGCGGGCGGCCTCCTCGCTCAGGCCCAGGTCGTTTAACCCGTCCGGGATAAAACGACTGGCGTGTTCACACACCAGAATCAGCGGGTGCTCGGAAGCTTCCCGGCTCAGGGTGTAGGCAGGCCGGGTGTAGAGGCCCAGTTCGGCGGATTCAGTACAGGCGCGCATAGTGCTCACAGAGGTCGGCGGGCGAGAGCTGTTCCGTCAGCGTCAGTTCCTCGGTTTTCAGGGCGAAGTAGGTGTCCAGTAACGCGCTCGGCAGGGCTTCGATCAGCGCCTCGCTGTTGCGCAGGCAATCCAGTGCCCGGGACAGCGACGCGGGCAGGGCGACGATGCCGCGGGCATGGCGTTGCTCTTCGTTCAGGGAGTCAGGGATTTCATCGGTGATGGCGTTCAACGCCAGGCGCTGCTCGATACCCAGGCGCCCGGCGATCAGCAATGCAGCCATGGCCAGGTGCGGTGAGGCGGTGGCGTCCATGGCGCGAAATTCCAGGTTGTACTGCATCGCCACGGATTTGCCGCCCAGGCTGACGGTCGGGCAAATCCGCAGCGCCGCTTCGCGGTTGCGTTGGCCGAGGCAGGCGTAGGAAGCGCTCCAGTGGTGGGGCTGCAAGCGTTCATAGGAAACCGGCGTTGGGGCGGTGAACGCACAGAGAGCCGGCAAGTAATGCAGAACGCCGGCGGCCCAATGCTGGCCGAGGGACGACAGGCCGTTGGCGGTGCCGGCGTCATACATCATCGGTTGGCCGGCCATGTCTTGCAGGCTCACGTGCAAATGCACGCCGTTGCACACGGCATGCTCGGCCGTCTTGGGGGCGAAACTCAGGCTGAGGCCCATTTGCCGGGCAATCTCACGGGTGATCTCGCGCACGTTCACCGCGCGGTCGGCGGCGGCGACACCAAGGGCCGGGCGGCAGGTGATTTCGTATTGGTGCTTGCCGTATTCCGGCAGGAACATTTCCGGTTCGACGCCGCCGGCTCGCAGTGCACTGAGCAGCCAGCCGCCGAATTCGGCGCCTTGGCGCTGGGCTTCCAGAGAGAACGCCAGGTGCTCCGCCGCGCCGCTGTCGAGGTTGAATTCGTGTTCGAACGCGGCGTTGATCTGCAAACCCAACTCGTCGCGATAGCGCTCCACTTCGTTGCGCAACAGCGTACGAGGGCAGGCGCCCCACGGACGGCCATCGGTTTCGCGAATGTCGCCGTGAATGAAGTCCAGCGCCGGGGCGTCGGCATCCGGGCCGTTGTTGACGGTCACCCGGCTGCTCAAGTCGGGAATCAGCCGTAAATCCCCATAAGCGCCCCAAGGGTTGCTGGAGGCGATGATGTCTTGCGGGGTCAGGGCGCTATTGGCCGGCACCCAGCCGCAACCGGCCACTTGATAGGCATCGAGTTCGTCGGTGGGGAAGGAACGGCCGCGTGTCACGCCGATCAGGTCGGTGGTGACAATGGTGGTCATGGGCAGGGGTGACAGGCGTTCGCTCATGGCTGGATCTCCTGCAACCGGCCAAGCACAGTCTGGGTGTCGGTGATCCAGCAGTAGCCCTTGATGGCGTTCAGGCAGGCGTGATGCCGCTGTTCGGTGTAGGTGGCGCAGGCATCTTCGACCAGCGTTACCAGATACCCGCGGTCGGCGGCGTCGCGCACGGCCATGTCGACGCATTGGTCGGTGACGATGCCGGCGATGATCAGGTGGCGGGTTTCAAGGTTGCGCAGCACGTAGTCAATGCTGGTGGAGTTGAACACCCCGGAAGAGGTCTTGGGCAGCACGATTTCGTTTTCGGTCGGCGTCAGCTCTTCGATGATTTGCGCTTGCGGGCTGCCCTTGGGCAGGTGCATGTCCGAGAGTTTGTGGTCCAGCGAACGGTCGCGGCCATCGGCGGTGAGGCTTTCGATGAGTGTGTGCAACACGTTTTGCCGGGCGCTGCGAAAGGCATCGAGCAGCCTGCGTTGATTGGGCACCACCTGCGTGCGGGCGCGGGTCAGGAAGTAGTCGGCATCCGGTTCGTTGAGGTGTGGGTCGAACTGCGGTTCGAGCCAGGCACGTTGCATGTCCACCAGCAACAGCGCGGTGTGGTCGGCGGCAAACGGCAAGTCCCGGGGCGAATGGTGGGGGAGCATGAACATCCTTATTTATCCTCCAGCAGGTGAGTGTCGAAGTCGGCTCGCAGGGCATCGATGCCTTCCAGGCGATCGGCCAGATCGGGGCTGCGCAGGGTCAGGCAGGCAATCAGTGCTTCAACCTGGGCCAGCGCCGGCACTATCGAGTCGAAGGCCGACGCCGATTCCACCGGTGCGCTGATGATCAGGTCGGCTATTTCCCGCAGCGGTGATGCGTAGATGTCGGTGAACAACACGACGCGCGCATGTCGGCTCTTCGCGGCATTGGCGACCCGCAGGGCCTGGGACTGATAGCGGCGATAGTCGAACACCAGCAATACGTCCTGACGCTGTACGTCAAACAACCGGTCCGGTAATTGGGCGTTGTCTTCCAGGGCGAAACAGCCGGGCCGCAACAGGCGCAGGTGATTGAGCAAATAGTTGGCGAGGAAACTGCTGAAGCGACCGCCAAAGCAGTGGACCTGGTGGCGGGTGTCGAGCAGCCACTCCACCAGAATCCGCACATCTTCGGGCTGGGTCAGCGCCTGGGTTTCTACCAGTGCCCGATGGCTGTCTGCCAGATAATGACTCCAGGGGTCATCTTTCTTGAGTTGGGCGCGGGGCTGCAACAGGGTGCTGGGGGAGCGCAGGCGGTGATCCATGTCACTGAGCAAGGCTTCCTGAAAATCGGCGTAACCGCTGAAACCCAGCTTTTTTACCAGCCGCACGATGGTCGGATCGCTGACACCGGCATGTTCGGCCAAGCGTGACATCGGGCCCAGTCCGTTACGCGGGTACTGGTCCAGCAAGGCACGTATGACTTTGCGTTCCGACGGCGTGAAGTCCAGGCCGGGCTCGGTGATCAGGTCTCTGAGAGGGGGCATCCGGGCTCCTGCTGGATGGGTATGTCGGTTTCATTTCATAAAACGCTAAATTAGTATTTATGTAACGTGCGCTACATGTCTAGTTAATTTTTGTGCGGATTTTGAAAGCACTAAAATGGGGCAAAACCCCCGTGCGTGCGGGGCTGAGTGGATGTCGACAGGCTTTGTAGGACATCGCCCATAGAGGTGTGAGATATCGACCCAGCTCAGGAATAAAATGGGCGTTGTGAGCCCACGCCGTAGCAGCTGCCGAGCTCGCGAGGTTGCGTTCGCTGGTAGCAGCTGTCGAGCCCGCGAGGCTGCGTTCGGCTGCGAAGCAGTCGTAAACCCTGAGTGCACAGTGTGCCTGACGGATCACAGTGCCTGATTTTACGACCGCTACGCGGCCGAACGCAGCCTCGCAGGCTCGGCAGCTGCTACAAGGAAGGCGCCTAGAGTGCGTTTCTTGCGGCACAATGAACCGATTGTTCGCGGCATCGTGCCATCTTTCATCCCATCGACAGAGAGAACCTTCGTGCAGGCAACCCGCTTGACCCTGATTTGTCACGCTCGAACCGTCGCACAGAAACTGGCGCGTTTTCCTACGAATGAACCCGTGGAAATGGATTGGCAATCGGCGAAGGGCTCGCGCTGTCGTCTGTTCAAGCGAGCCCCCCGTTTACTCTGCGGCCCTGAACGGCGGACCCGGCAAACCGCTGAGCTGTTTGGCGACAACGTGGAGATTGTCACGGCATTGGGGGATTGCGATTTCGGACGCTGGAAGGGCACGTCGATCGACGATTTGCAAACATCCGAACCCGAGACGCTCCAGGCCTGGCTCAGCGACCCGACGTCGGCGCCCCACGGTGGAGAGTCAGTGGCGCAGCTCGGTGAGCGAGTGGCCGCGTGGATGAAAGCCCTTGAGGCGACGCCGGGGCATATCGTTGCCATCACCCATCCGTTTGTCATTCGCGCCGCGCTGATGCAGGTGTTGCAGGGCACCGGGTTCAACCAGATCGATGTCGAACCGTTGTCGGCCGTCGAGTTGCGGTTCAACGGTCGCTGGCGGTTACGCTTGACGGGCATGGACCCTGAAGGAGTGCTGTGATGAAAAGACTTCTGGTTATCGGTGTCGGCGCGGGCAATCCCGACTACATCACGATGCAGGCGGTGAAAGCGCTGAACCGGGTCGACGTGTTTTTCCTCATGGACAAAGGCCAGAGCAAAGACAAACTGATCGACCTGCGCCGCGAGCTCTGCGAGCGCTACATCACCGATCACGACTACCGCTTCGTTGAAGCCCACAGCCCGGAGCGTGAGCGCGGGGATGTGGACTACAACGCCAGCGTCGAAGACCTGAACCGTGCCAAGCAGCAGACGTTCGAGCGGTTGATCAATGAGGAAATGACCGACGACCAGTGCGCCGGTTTTCTGGTGTGGGGCGATCCGGCGTTGTATGACAGCACCATTCGGATCCTGCAGGCGATTCTGGCGTCTGGTCGTTGTCTGTTCGAATTCGAGGTGATCCCTGGCATCACCAGCGTGCAGGCGCTGGCGGCGCAACATAAGGTGCCGCTGAACAGCATCGGCCGCTCGATTGAAATCACCACCGGCCGACGGCTGGCGGCCGGCCAGGTAAGCGATGCCGACAGCCTGGTGGTAATGCTGGATGCGCAAGATGCCTACCATCACGTGGCTGATCAGGAGACAGACATTTACTGGGGGGCCTATCTGGGGACGCCGGATGAAATCCTGATCAGCGGCAAGCTCAAAGACGTGGCCGATGAAATTGAGCGGGTGCGCAAGGCGGCGCGGTTGGCCAACGGGTGGATCATGGATACCTACCTGTTACGCAAGCCTTGAACGCCGCCAACCGATTGATCAGTGTTCTTTGGCCTTTCTGATCCTGATCAAAATAAACAGCAGGATGCACAGCGCGAGCGGGGTCATGGCCAGCATGGCGTCCCGCGCGGAAATGTCCGCGCCCAGGGTGTGCAGGCCCGAGTAGAACAGCTTGAACAGGCTCAGCAAATAATAGGTGATGGCGATAATCGACAAGCCTTCGACCGCACGCTGGATTTTGATTTGGGTATCGGCGCGAGCGTTCAGGCTGCTCAGGATTTCCGAGTTCTGTTCTTCCATTTCAACCTGCACCCGCGCCTGCAGCAGATCCCCGAGGTTGGCCACGCTTTTGGCCAGCTGCTCCAGGCGCTGTTCGGTGACGTCACAGTACCTGACGGTAGGTTTGAAGCGTCTTTCGATGAAGATCCCGAGTCGCTGGCAATCGCCCACGTGAGTTTCCCTGAGTTCGCCCAAACGCTCGAAAACCAGCTGGGCATACGCTTGGGTGGCGCTGAAGCGGTGTCTAGTTTTCGCGGTGCTGCTGACCACTTGCGCCGATAAACTGGCGATATCAGTCAACAACGCTTTCGCATTGCCGGTATCGGGGCCGGCGTTACGTTCCGAAAGGTTGACCAATGTCTTATCGAAGACGTTGAGCTGAGCGCTCAAGGTTTTCGCGGTGGTAAGGGAAAGCGACGCCATCATGCGGTAGGTTTCGATTTCCAGCAGGCGGCGGATCATCCGGCCTTGGCGATAGGCATTCAGGCGCTTGTTGACGAACAGGAAACGGTTAGTGCCGTCCTCGCTCAGGCGAAAATCGCTCCAGACCGTCGCATCGCCACCGCCGATGCATGAGCCGCAAGGGTCTTTGAATCCATAAGCCGACAGATCGCCGGAAAACGACGCATCGTTGCGCACCACAATCTGCACGGCGTTGATCACGTGCTGCATGAAGGGTTCGACGCGGTCCATCAAGGTCTTGGGGGGCTGGCTCCAGTCAGGCTCCTGACTGGAAGAAGGCACCACCAGTGTCAGCGTCAGGAACTCAGCGTGCCGCTCCCACTTCAAGGCATGCCCTTCCAGCCTGGTGATGCCCTGGGCCGCATCCGGGTCGACGGGGCCGGGGCAGCAGCGACTCAGCAGGGTGTCGCATTGCCCGTCATTAGCCAGAAACGCCAAATGAAACACGTGGGCGGGCTCGTCGAAATACAGCGAAGGGCGCGCGTGCAACTCATTGTGCAGGGTCAGTCTTTGCGGGTGCATGCTGTCGAGGCCATGTTGGAGTTGTTTGTTCTTGGGACTGGGTGACCGATTCTTGAGTCACAAACAAACCCGAGCCATCGACCATCCGGTGGGCATTTCCACAACACCGTTGTGAACTATTCTTTCCCAAGTGGGCACCTTCAATGACGCCCACAGGGGATTGATATAAATCAAGGCCCAAGAGACTTTAAGGAGGGAGTCTGGGCTGAAGCCGGGTTGCTGACCTGGCGAAAACGCCATCGCTGTCCGGAGTCAGATCATGAGCCAGTATCAACGGTTATTACTGATCATCAACCCGCTCCTGCGCCAGTCTCCCGCGCTCAACCATGCCGCTGCCGTGGCCAAGGCCAGCGGGGCGAGTTTGCATATTGCGGCGCTGATCCCCTCGTTGGACATTCTGTCGTTGCTCGAAGAGGGCGACCGGAAAGTGGCTCGGGCGAACTACCTGCAGGAACACCGCGACTGGCTCAAGGAACAGGCGGAAAAAATGCAGGGCAGGGGGATCGAGGTGACAACCGAGGTCGCCTGGGCCGACAACATGCGCCAGGACATCCTTGATCACGTCACGGAAATGCAACCCGATCTGTTGATCAAGCAAGTCCAGCATGAGCCAGTGCTCAAGCGCGCGTTCTTTACGCCGCTGGACTGGCGTTTGTTGCGCCATTGTCCGGTGCCGGTCTATCTGGTGGGCGCCGAAAGCCATGCCTTGCCGCAGAAGGTGGTGGCCGCGGTTGATGTTGGCGATACCGAGCCTTCGAACAGCGAACTCAATGACCGGATCATCCTGCAGGCGTCTGCCCTTGCGCTGCAATGCAATGCCGAGTTGCATCTGCTGTACGCGTGTGACATTCCGGCTGCTTTTCTGGCGGATCTGGGCGGTGGCCTGACGCTATCGGAGCTTACCCGGGAATTGCGCAAGGACCTGGAAACCTCATTCCTCAAGTTGGCCGCCCGGTTCGGCGTGCCCGCTGAATGCCGGCATTTCATCACAGGGCATCCGGTGTCGGCGCTGAGTGAGTTCGCCCACGAACACCAGATAGATGTGATCGTGATGGGTAGAACGCAATACGGCAGCCTGGAGAAACTGCTCGGCAGCACGACCGAACATATTCTGTACCAGGTGCCTTGCAGCGTTCTGGCGGTGTAGTCGCAAGCATCCTTGGCGAAATTGACTTGCCCGTTTCGGGGTTCCCGCCCCAGGGAGGTTTTCAGATGAATCACAGTCCTTCATTGCAAACCATCTTGCATGACCGGGTTGATGCCGGCCGAAGCCTGGTGGAGTCGCTGCTTAAATACGCCAAAAGAGCCGATGTCATCGTCCTCGCCTTGCCCCGTGGCGGCGTGCCGGTCGCCTATGAAGTGGCCACGGCCCTGGAGGTTCGCCTGGACCTGATGCTGGTCCGCAAGCTGGGCGTGCCGTCCCACCAGGAATTCGCCATGGGCGCTATCGCCAGCGGTGGCATTCAAATCGTCAATGACGATGCGCTGCGGGCTAATGGCATCGACCAGCGTACGCTCGACGCTGTGGTGGCGAAGGAAACGCAGGAAATGTTGCGTCGCGAGCAGCTATTCCGGGCATCCCGCGAGCCTTTGGCACTCAAGGATCAAGTGGTGATTCTGATCGACGACGGTCTGGCGACAGGGGCCACGATGATGGCCGCGATACAGGCCGTGCGCCTGCAAGCACCATCACGCATCGTCGTTGCCGTGCCGGTGGCCCCCATGGAAACGGCAGAGGCGCTGCGTGACGAAGTGGACGAGCTGATTTGCCCGCTCACCCCCGATTGGCTGGTATCAATCGGCTATTGGTACACGGACTTCACTCAGACGTCGGATGAGGAGGTCATTGATCTTTTACATCGGGCCTGGCAGAGAGAATCAATGATGAAATGAGGCAAACTGCTGGCCCCCCGATCTTCGGTTCGTTGTCAAACTTGCTTTCTTTTCAGCAGGTTAGGCATTGGCGATATGCGGACTTTGGTATGGATGACTGCAACGTTTGTCCTGGTGGCTATTTCGTTTGGAGCCCAGGCAAAGGAACTGAGCAAGAACTCTCGCTATGTATGCAGCTGGGGCTCGGAAATAGCCGAGGGCGCGCAAGCCTCGAAACTTTCCGGGCTTACGCTTTACGGAGCACGCAAGAAGCTGCAATCGCGCAAGTTTCCCCGGCCGTGGATGCGCATGACGGCCATGGGCATCACGGAGCAAACCTATAACAGCCCTTCGCGTCTCAAGCCTGCCGGCATCAAGCAAACGTATTACGAGCAATGCATCCGGCATGAGTTGGCGCAACGGTAAACCGCCGGTCGCAGGGGCCGTTCCTACGACCCCATCCCTCCCGCACAGCCTTGCGAATCCCCTCCAGCAACATCGCAAACGCCGGGTTGTCTACAGATCGCATTGCGGCCAATGACTGGTCATGCATTATCCGGCGCCTCACGAAACCGTTGTGCAAGGCGATCCGCAAACGGATAGAACGAAAACCAGGGCCTGGCTTCGTCGATCACCCGCAGGAATGACGGTCGCTGGATCAACCGGTCGAAATAGGCGCTCAAATGCTGGTAGTCGTCGGGGAACGGCACCAGTGTGCAGGCATAGAACAGCGCCGGGGCGGCGGCACAATCGGCCAGGCTGAAATCCGGGCTGGCCACCCAGATTCTGGACGCCATCCGGCGCTCGAGCATGCTGTACGCCGTCGCAAGCGTGGCCCGTTCCCTGGTCAAATCACCGTTGGTCGCGTGTATCCGATCACTGACAATCTGCTGGACCGGCGTTTGTAGATAATTGTCGAAAAATCGGTCCCATAAGCGCACCTCCAACGCGGTCTCCCAATCGTCCGGAACCAGGCGCTGTTCACCTGGATACAGGCGATCCAGGTACTCGATGATGACGCTGGACTCCGGCAGATTACGTTGACGAGCATGATCGCGAAGTACCGGGAATTTTCCGATGGGCCACAATGCCTGAAGCTCTGCGCGGTCGGCGGCGTCCGTGAGATCGATGATTCTTCTGTCGAACTCGATGCCGTTTTCGTAGAGCGCGATGAGCACTTTGTGGCAGTACGACGACAGCGGATGGTAGTAAAGCGTTAGCGACATTTTTCAACTCCTTGTAGGGCAGATGAAAAGGGTGGGGCAATCAACAAGCATAGGCTGATGCCGGCGAAGCGTCTGGGCAGATGCTTTCGAGCTTGTGAGCTTGCACACGGGAGAATTCCTGCTTAACTGGAAACCGCTGGTCGGGTTGTGACTCATTGGTCATGGCGTTCATCTCAGCGCCCTTGTACCGTTGTCGCTGGTTTGTGCTGTCAGGCTTGTCCGGAGGAAGCCGGACAGTCGACCACGCTGTGTGTCTGGTCCAATTTGTTCAAGGAATAGAATGAAATGATGCCGAAAACTGCCATCGTCGAGATTGGTAAAAAGTACAAGGTTTATACCGAGCACTATCTCAACGCCGCTGCTGACAAGACGATCATTCTGGTCAATGGCTCGCTGGCAACGACCGCATCCTTTGCGCAAACGGTGCGTTACCTGCGGCCACGCTTCAATGTGGTCCTCTACGATCAGCCCTACGCCGGTCAATCGAAACAACACAACCGGCATGACCAACCGATCCGCAAGGAAGACGAGGCCGAAATACTGCTGGAGTTGATCGAGCACTTTCGCGCCCAGCATGTGCTGTCCTTTTCCTGGGGTGGCGCGGCGACCTTAGTAGCGCTGGCCCAGCGGCCCCGCCGGATCGAAAAGGCGGTGATCAGTTCATTCGCCGCGCGGATCAACACACCGATGCGTGAGTATCTGGAGAGCGGGCGGCACTTTCTCCATGCCTGCGATCGACGCAACGTCGGGCGTTTGATCAACAGCACGATCGGCAAACACCTGCCGTCGCTGTTCAAGCGTTTCAATGAGCGCCATGTCAGCAGCCTGGACGAACACGAATACCGGCAGATGCATTTTCACGTCAATGAGGTGTTGACCCAGGACACTCACTGCTACGTGTCTTGTGCCGATGCCATCGAAGTCCCGCTGCTGTTTATCAACGGTGAATGGGACGAGTACACCTCGGTGGAAGACGCCCGTCTGTTTGCGGCGCATACCCCCAAGGCGCAGTTTCAGACCATCGAGAACACCGGGCATTTCCTCGACATGGAACACCCCACGGCCTGGCATGACACGCAGCGAGCCTTGCTGGGCTTTCTGCAGCCGCCAGTCGTGAAGACGCCAAGCCAGCCACGCAATCCGGCTTTCAGCGGCAAATCGTCAGTGATTCCGCCCCTGCAATCAGCTAACTGGCTGCGGCCTTAACTGACGCAGCAACTCGATTTGATCCGCAGGGACCAGCGTGCGCAGGGCTTTATACAGTGCGCGGGTCTCTAGCAGGTTCCAGACCCGCAGCATGGTTTCCAGGGCGTCCAATGGCTTGCTGATGAAGTCCTTGGCGCCCAGGGCCAGCGCGCGCAGGCGGGTATCGCGGGTGGCGTCGGCGGTGAGCACGAGGATCGGCAGGTATTCGCCGGCCGGAATGCGCCGGTTGAGCTGTTCGAGCACGGCAAAGCCGTCGAACTCCGGCATGTGCAGATCGAGAATGACCAGATCCGGCTCGAAGCTGTTGAACAGGTCCAGGGTTCGCAGCGGTTGGGTGCTGCTCAGTACATTGGTCAGGCCTTCGCGGACCAGCAACTGCTCCATCAAATCGAGGTTGGGTCGTTGGTCGTCGATGATCAGAATGCGCAGGTCGGTGTTCACACGGGCTCCGGTAGGTGCTGGTCAAGATGGGCGAGGAATGAAGGAATATGAATCGGCTTGGTCAGCACCGCGGTCGCTCCTGCTTCCAGCAAGGCCTGGTGAGTGAGGTCGCTGGCATCGGCGGTGATCATCAGCACGGGCGTGGCGCGGGTGCTGGAGGACAGACGCAAGCGCTGCAGAACGTTGAAACCATCAAGATCCGGCAGCGCCACATCCAGCAAAATCAGCTGCGGCGCATGTTGCCGGGCCAGGTCCAGGCCCATTTGCCCCTGCATGCTTGAGAGCAACTGGATGTGTGGCCGTCGCTGCAGCAGGGTTTCGATCAGGGCCAGGCTCGACAGATTGTCTTCGATGCACAGCACTTTGCCCTGGTAATCGGGGGCGGCGAGGGCGGGCGTTGCGGTTGGCGGGCTGATCAGTGCCGCTGGTGGCTCAGTGGTTGACGGCAATCGCTCGAAGGGTAGCTCCAGGGTGAAACTGGAGCCGTTGCCGGGTTGGCTTTTGACGGTCAGGCTGCCGTTCATCATTTCCAGAAGACTCTTGCTCAACGCCAGGCCGAGGCCCGTGCCTTCCACGTTCGGGTCGGTCTCCAGGCGCTCGAACGGTTTGAACAGTTGGTCCTGTCGATCAGCCGCAATGCCCTTGCCGGTATCGCAGACCGATACTGAAATTCGTTGTTGATGAACCCTGACCTCAATGTGCACCTGACCCTGGGGCCGGTTGTATTTGATCGCGTTGGACAACAGGTTCAGCAGCACCTGAACCAGCCGTTGCCGATCGGCGACGATCCCGCTGTCGGCGGCCAGCATCGGCAGTTCCACCAGTTGAATGCCGGCGTCGCAGGCCATGGGCGACACCAGCGTCAGGGCTTCTTGCAGCACCACCGCCAAGGGCACGGCTTCAACGTTGAGTGGCAGGCGCCCGGCCTCGATCTTGGCGATGTCCAGCACTTCGTTGATCAGGGTCAGCAGGTGTTGCCCAGCCTGCAGGATGTGACCGATCTGCGCCCGCTGCCCTTTGGGCGAATCCATATCCAGCAGTTGCGCGAAGCCGAGAATCGAGTTGAGCGGAGTACGCAGTTCGTGGCTCATGCGCGACAGAAACTCACTTTTGGCGCGGCTGGCGCGTTCCGCTTCTTCCCGCGCAGTACTTAGCGCGATCTCGGCAACACGGCGATCGGTGATGTCGCGGGTGATCTTGGAGAACCCGCGCAGGGCGCCACTGCTGTCGTACTGGGCGGTAATCACCACACTGGCCCAGAAGCGGCTGCCATCCTTGCGGCAACGCCAGGCCTCCTCCATGTAATGACCATTGCGTGTGGCCTCGCGCAGCGCCATGTCGGGATGCTGCGGACATTCTTGCGGCAGATAAAACACCGAGAAATGCTGGCCGACGATCTCCTGTTCGGTGTAGCCCTTGATCCGTTCGGCGCCGGCATTCCAACTGGTGACGAAGCCGCGTGTGTCGAGGGCGAAGATACCGTAGTCCTTCACCCCGTCGATGATCAGCCGCAAGCGTTCTTCGTTGTCGCGCAAGGCTCGTTCGCGTTCGGCCAGTAACAGCCCGGCCTCGACCAGGCGCGTGCCCAATTGACCGATCTCATCGTTCTCCGGCGGTTGCGGCAATAACGGCTGACCGAGTGCCAGCCGTTGGGCGTTACGCTGAACCTGCTGCACCCGGGCGACGATGCCTTTGGACAGAAACAGCACCGCGACAATGGCGCCGAACAACCCGCAAACAGCGGCCAGCAAGGTGGAGAACAACAGGCGCTGTCGAGTGGAGGCCGCCGCTGCGGTGCGCTCGGCCAGCAGGGTGTCCTCAAGCGTGCGCATGGCGCTGATGCGTTCGCGTAATTCGTCGAGGACATGTTTGTTGTTGATCAGGATCGTGGTGATCGACTCTGGGGTTGCGTTGCGATCATCGAGCAGTTCAACCAGACCTTCGACCTTGGTGTCGATCAGCGGCGTGATCGCCTCCAGATGTTTACGCACTCGCTGATCGCGAACGTTGCGGTCGAGCCGCTGCAGGGCCGATTCGATCAAGGGCTTGGCTTGCCGGTAACCTGGCAGGAAATCCTCGCGATGGGTCAGCAGATAGCCGCGCACGCTGGCGGCGGCCTCGGCGAGCAGGGTGTGCACCGCCTGAATATCGCCTTGCACCAGCAACACGCGGCGCACGTCTTCTTCCGCGCGCGCGGTCTGCCGTTCGGTGGTGTAGATCAGCACCAGCGAGAGCAACAGAATCACCAACGGCAGGGAAATCACCACGAGGGCTTTGCCGCGTAACGGCAGATCGGCCCAGCGGCGGGCGCTTGACGCTTTCATGACTGGGTCACCAGACCCAGCGCAATACCACGCACAGCGGCCTGGGTGCGGTCGGCGGCGCCGAGTTTGCCGATGACCCGTTCCACATGGGCTTTGGCCGTGCCGGTGGTGATGCCGAGTTTTGCACCGATTTCACGGTTGCTCATGCCGCTGGCCACCAGCCCCAGCACCTGGCGTTCCCGTGGGGTCAGGGTTACGGGAACGGCGCCGCTGGCGTTGCGCTCGGTCAGGCGGCGCAGCAACTGCGCGCTGACTGAACTGTTGAGGGCCTGCTCGCCGTCAGCGACACGTTGCAAGGCGTCGATCACTTCGTGGCGGCTGGCATCCTTGAGCAGATAGCCCACGGCGCCGGCGTTCATGGCGGCTTCAAGGTGATCGGGGCTGTCGTCCATGGTGAACATCATCACTTTCAGGCTCGGCAGGCGCTCTTGAAGCAGGCGTGCGGCGCCCAGCCCGTTGAGCACCGGCATGCGGATGTCGAGGATGACGATGTCGGGCAAAAGACGTTCACATAAGTCCAGTGCTTGCTGGCCATTGCACGCCTGGCCGACCACTTCGAATTGCGTCAGGCCGGCGAGCAACGAGACGAAGCCGGTGCGCGTGACTTCATGGTCGTCCGCGACCACCAGTCGTATAACGTCAGTCATTGAGGGGTTCCATTCAGGCCGGAGGGGACGGTGGCGCGCAGTTGCGTTCCGCCGTGCGCATGGCTGATGCAGGTGAACTCGCCGCCCAGCAGGCTCGCGCGTTCCTGCATCGCGGCAAGCCCCAGGTGCCGGGCGCCGCAGGTATCGAGGGGTTGTTCCATGGCAAAACCCTGGCCGTTATCGTCCACCCGCAGCGAGGCGTGTCCGTCATGCAGTTGCAGCGCCAGCACGACGTGGCTGGCCTGCGCATGTTTGAGAATATTGTTGATGCCTTCCTGGGCGATCCTGAACAGGGCGATCTCCACCTGGCTGGGCAAACGTGCTTCGCAACGTGCACTCCAGTTCACTTTGATCCCGGCCTCGCGCAGGCGATCGGCCTCTTTGTCGACCGCTTTCAGCAAGCCAAAGTCGTCGAGCACCGTCGGACGCAGGCCACGGATCAATTGCCGGCCTTCACCGACGCAATGCTGGGCCAGTTGAAGAATCGTCTGTAAGTCCGCACTGAGTTCGTCGGGCAATGGCGGGCAGCGGCCGGCAAAACCTTGCAGGCGTTGATGCAGCCCGGCGAGGGTTTGTGCCAGGCCGTCGTGCAGGTCGTAGGCCATGCGTTTGCGTTCGTCTTCCTGTGCCCGGAACAGTCTGTGGACCAGATCGGACATGGTGCGCTCGCGGGCCACCAATGCGTCGAGCAAGCGCTGGTTTTCCAGGTGCGCGGCGAGCAGGGTGGCGAGCAGTTGCAGGGATTCGAGGTCTTCGGTGTCCGGTGCGCTGATGCTGACGCTGTTGGCCAGCACCAACGCACCGAAGGCGGCACCATCGCCACCGCGTAAAGGCACCCGCAACACATTGGGCAGATCCGCGCTCGGCTGTTCCTGCCATTGCGGTGCGCACATTGCGGTGTCGGCGAGGTGCTCGAGGCTGCGCAAACGATCACGGCTGCCGTGACTGGCGGTGGTCCGGACCTGCGCATCCATGTCCCATTCCAGCAGTAGCGCATGGTCCATCGCCAGGAAGGCGCAGGCCCGTTGCAGCACCCGTTGGCGCATGGCCTCAGGAGCCAGTTGGGTCAGCTCCTGGCCGGTATCCACCAGCAGCCGCAGCCGCGCGGCGCGACTTTGCGACTGCCGATATTGAGTGCGAATGGCCAGGGCGCTACCGGGGTCATGATCAGGGTTTTGCATGGGGGCAGGTTCCGGCGCGGGCACGCCCGTTCGGGCAGGGGCGTCATTAAACCTTGTTAGCAGGGCAGGGCGCTATCTGCCGAATGGCATAGGCGAATGGCTCCGGTTGGCCGATGGCGGGCCGCGTTCCGGGCGGCACAGTGTGCCCATCGACCATCATTGGAATAGCGCAATGAAATTCAAGATCTCGACCATAGCCCTGTTATTCGCCCTGACCGCCCCGTTGGCTCAGGCGTTGGAAGCGGTGCCATACGTTTACAGCAGCGTGGCGCAGCAACCGACCAATGCGAAGGATCGTGAAATCGCCGCCCTGTTTGACCATTGGAACAGCGCGTTGAAGAGCGGCAATGTTCAGAGCGTGGTCGACCTGTATGCGCCGAACGCGGTGCTGCAACCGACGGTATCCAATCAGGTGCGCACCACGCCGGCACAGATCAAGGACTACTTCGATCACTTCATGGCGCTCAAGCCGGTAGGGCTGATCAACTTCCGTGAGATCCGCCCATTGGGCGCCAACGTGGCCATGGACAGTGGCGTCTACACCTTTACGTTGACCGAAGCCGATGGCAAGACCCGTCAGGTGCAGGCACGCTACACCTTCGTTTATGAGCAGGTGGGCGGTCAGTGGAAGATTCTCAACCACCACTCTTCGGCGATGCCGCAAACGCAGGTGTTGCACGCGGGGAAATAAACAAGAGGATGTGCAAAACCGACACGGCCCACACTCAGGTGGGCCGTTTGCATTGTGCTCAGTTTAACGCCAGGTCGTCTTCGGGCTGCTGCCCGCGAGCCTGTGCCGCGCGTTGCAAGCGGCTGGCGATCAAGGTGTTCTTCAACAGATAGGCAATGGTCATCGGCCCGACGCCACCGGGAACCGGGGTGATCGCGCTGGCGACGGTGCGGGCGCTGGCGTAGTCGACATCGCCCACCAGACGGTTGCCGAACTCGCTGGTGATGCGGTTGATGCCGACATCGATCACCACCGCGCCGGGCTTGAGCCAACTGGCATCGATCAACGCTGGCCGGCCCACCGCCGCGACCACGATATCCGCCAACCGGCACAAAGCCGGGGCATCGACGCTGCGCGAGTGCACCACGCTGACCGAACAATTGGCCTGCAGCAGCAAGGTCGCCATCGGTTTTCCGACGATGTTCGACCGGCCGATGACCACCGCGTGCAAACCACTCAAGTCATCACCGCAGGTTTCGTGCAACAGGCGCATGCAGCCGCTGGGCGTGCACGGAGTCAGCACTTCGATGCCTTGCACCAGCCCGCCAACGTTTTCCCGGTGAAAACCGTCCACGTCCTTGATCGGGTCGATGGCATGAATCACTGCCTGCTCATCGATAGGGGCCGGCAAGGGCAGTTGCACCAGGATGCCGTTCACCGTGGGATCGGCATTGAGTTGTGCAATCAGTTCCAGGACCTGGGCCTGGCTGGCGGTTTCCGGCAGGCGGTATTCCAGGGAGCGGATACCGACTTCCTTGGCGCGCAGCAGTTTATTGCGCACATACACATGGCTGGCCGGGTCGTCGCCGACCAACAAGACCGCCAGGGCGGGGTAGATCTGTTGGCCAGCCAGGGCCAGAACCTCTTCCCGGACCTCGTCGAGAACCTTGGCAGAAATGGCTTTGCCGTCGATATCGCGGGCAAATGTGGGGGTGCTGCTGATCAAGAGAGTCACCGTTGTCTTGATTGAATGGGGGTGAAGTGATCATCGCGGCGTCTTCACGCGCCGATGATCCATCAGAGACATGCAGGCAAGGGTGCTCAGGCTATCAGGTGAGGGCAGGCATACGCCACCGGAACACCAGCCAGCGATCAGACAGGCTGGGATCGAGCTCTCAATGCATCTTGCTGTGATCAGGCATGCCGAGCGCCTTAGTCTCGGCGTCAACGGTGATCGTCTCTTTTTCGCCCTTGGCGTTTTCCACGGTCAGGGTCAGGGGCACTTTGCCGCCTTCCTTAACCTGGGCCGTCAAATCCATCAACATGATGTGATAGCCATGGGGATCGAAGCTTACCGGTTTGCCGGCCGGCAGCGCGACGGACTCGACCTGGCTCATGCTCATCACATCGTCTTTCATGCTGGATTGGTGAATTTGCACGGTGTTCGCTACCGGCGACTGTACGCTGAGCAGTTTGCTATCGCTGTCGGCCTGCAGGGTCATGAAGGCGCCGGTCGAATGCTGACCGGCCACCGTCGCGCGGACCCAGGCGTCGCTCACCTGGGTTTGAGCGGACACCTGCCAAGCCATGCCAATCAGGGAAAGACCCAGGACCAGTTGTTTGATACCCAGCTGTTTAATACGTGGTGCGCAAATCGAAGTCATCAGCAGACCTCCATGACGGTGAGCAGGTCTTCTGCACACTCTTTAGCGGTAAGGGACGCGGACAGCCCCAGGCGCAAATTGCCTCGGGAGTCGAAAACGAAGCTGGTCGCGGTATGGGAGAGGGTATAGGTCGAACCGCTCGGGATCTTTTCATAGAACACACCGAACTCCTTGGCGGTGGCGGCGGTTTCTTCCAGCGTACCGTACAGTGCCTCGAAACTCGGATCGAAGGCCTTGACGTAGGCGTCGAGCATTTGCGGCGTATCGCGCTCGGGGTCCAGGGTGATGAAGATCACTTGCAGGCGTTCGCCATCGCGGCCCATCAGTTTTTTCGCCTGTGCTGCACGGGCCAGCGTCGTCGGGCAGACCGCCGGACATTGGGTGAAGCCGAAGAAGATCATCGGCATCAGGCCCCGATAGCTGCCCAGCATCCGGTACTCGCCCTGGGCGTCCTTGAGTTTGAAGGTACGCCCCATGATCTTGTCACTGAGGTCCTTGCCGTACTTGAACGACAGCTTGCTGCTGTCATCGCAGCCAGCGAGCAGGCCGAGGCTCAGCAGGCTCATGCCGCGCAGGACCGTGCGACGGGTATACAACGTACTCATGAACAAAAGCATCCTGTGTAGCGACCGGGAATCTACAGTGGCTGATCAATCAGACGAAAAAAAGCGCATGGATGTTAACAAACTGTTGCCCTGTGACGCTTAATCGATGGCTTGGCGGCATGCGCCAAAAGGTCGCGGCCTCGATATATCTGAAAATACAAATACGCGATGCTGCTGAAGGCAACGCTTACCCGGGCCGGTAAGTTGAGCAGCGACGAGCCGCAATTACTGATTTGACGACTGCTGCGCAGCCGAACGCAGCCTCGCAGGCTCGGCAGCTGCTACAGATCGGCATTGACGCTTGCCCGAATGGCACCGGGAAATGCCCGGCAGGGTGTAGCGCATGCACTTTTAAAGAGCCACGCCTGACAACATGCACCAGTGCGAAGCGGTTTCCTGAGCTGTTCCTTCCTTCAGTCCCAACGTCCGCCCACCCGCTCGCGGGGGGCTGCAAAGTTGACTCGCGCCTGATGAGACCCGCCCGGGGCGCGGTCTTTATCAAACTCTCCCATCGTTCAGCCGTTGGTTTTCCAGAACTGAGGAAGTCATGCGCTGCAGACTGGCACAAAGGCTGCATTCTCCCTTCAGCCTCATCTGAAAAAGAGGGGCAGCCCACTCGATCAACGAAGATCGACCGGCCGGGCAGGTCGTGGGCAACATCGGTGGATCAGGCGAAGGCGCCAGGTCGAACACCGCGAAGAACAGGCAAAGACGCCTGAAACCGAGAGGTTTCAGGCGTTTTTTTTTGCTTTTTTATCCGTGATTGGCTTTGGCTGGGTGCTTACTATGAATTCCAATGTTGCCGCATTGAACAAACTGCAAACGCTGATCGTGATCGGCAATGGCATGGTCGGACATCATTGTGTCGAGCAGCTCATCGAGCGCGGCGCCCTCGACCATTACCGCCTGCATGTCTTCAGCGAAGAGCCGATGCGTGCCTACGATCGTGTGCATCTGTCCGAGTATTTCGGCGGTCGCGATGCCGAATCGCTGGCCCTGGGCGAAGCCTCCCTGTATCAAACGCCGGGCGTCACCCTGCATTTGGGTGTGCCGGTGCTGGAAATCGACCGCGCCCGGCGCCAGGTGATTACCGCGCAAGGTTGCGTCGCCTACGACAAACTGGTTCTGGCCACCGGCTCTTATCCCTTCGTGCCACCCATTGAGGGGGCCGAAGGCGACTCGCGCCTGGTGTATCGCACCCTTGAAGACCTCGACGCGATTCGTGCTGCGGCGGCCAATGCCCGGCGTGGCGTGGTGGTCGGCGGTGGCCTGCTCGGTCTGGAGGCCGCCAACGCCCTGAAAAGCCTGGGCCTGGAAGCCCATGTGGTGGAATTCGCCCCGCGCCTGATGCCGGTGCAGCTGGACGAGCAGGGCGGTCTGGCGCTGAAGGCGCAAATCGAGCGGCTCGGTGTGGGTGTGCACCTGTCCCGTGGCACGCAGTCGATCAGTGCCGGCGAGCAGTACCGCTACCGGATGAATTTTGCCAACGACGAATTTCTTGAAGCCGACCTGATCGTGTTCTCCGCCGGCATCCGTGCGCAAGATGCATTGGCCCGCCAATGCGCACTGGACATTGGTCCTCGCGGCGGCGTGGTGATCGACGACCAGTGCCTGACCAGCGATCCGCACATCTACGCCATCGGCGAGTGTGCCGCCTGGAATGGCAGCCTCTTCGGCCTGGTCGCCCCCGGTTATCAGATGGCCCGTGGCGTCGCGTCGCTGCTGTGCAATCAAGCCGCCGAGCCGTTCCAGGGCGCCGACATGTCGACCAAGCTCAAACTGCTCGGTGTTGACGTCGGCTCCATCGGCGATGCCCATGCGCAGACACCGGGCGCGCGCAGTTATCAGTTCATCGATGAAGCGACGGCCAGCTATCGCCGCCTGGTGGTGGATGCCGACAGCAAGCGTGTACTTGGCGCAGTGTTGGTCGGCGACAACAGCTATTACGACACCTTGCTGCAATACATGCAGAACGGCATTGCCTTGCCGTCGGAACCGGCCAGCCTGATTCTGCCGTCCTCCACCGGCGCGCCAACCCTGGGCCCGGGCGCGTTGCCCGAGTCGGCAACGGTGTGCTCGTGCCATAACGTCACCAAGGGCTCGATCTGCTCGGCCATCGATGGCGGCTGCACCGACCTGGGCCTGCTCAAGTCGCAGACCAAGGCGTGCACCGGTTGCGGCGGTTGCGCGGGGCTGCTCAAGCAAGTCTTCGAGCATGAACTGATTGCCCGTGGCGTCAGCGTCGACAAGAGCCTGTGCGAACACTTCGCCTACACCCGCCAAGAGCTTTATGCGCTGGTGCGGGTAGAAGGGGTGATCACTTTCGAAGAACTGCTGGCCAAGCACGGCCGTGGACACACCGGTTGCGACGTGTGCAAACCGGCAGTGGGCTCGATCCTCGCCTCGTGCTGGAACCAGCCGATCATGGACGCCTCGCTGGTGCCGTTGCAGGACACCAACGATACCTTCATGGCCAACATGCAGAAGAACGGCACCTATTCGGTCGTGCCGCGCATTGCTGGCGGTGAGATCACTGCCGACAAACTGATCGCGATCGGCGTGGTGGCGAAGAAATACGACCTCTACACCAAGATCACCGGCGGCCAGCGGATCGACCTGTTCGGCGCGCAGTTGCATCAGTTGCCGGACATTTGGTCCGAGCTGATCGAGGCCGGTTTCGAAACCGGGCACGCCTACGGCAAGTCGACCCGTACCGTGAAGTCTTGCGTGGGCAGCACCTGGTGCCGTTACGGCGTGCAGGACAGCGTGAAAATGGCCCTGACCCTCGAAGATCGCTACAAAGGCCTCCGCTCGCCGCACAAGCTCAAGTTCGCCGTCTCCGGTTGTACCCGTGAATGTGCCGAGGCGCAGAGCAAGGATGTCGGCGTGATCGCTACCGAGAACGGCTGGAACCTCTATGTGGCCGGCAACGGCGGCATGCGTCCGCGTCACGCCGAGTTGTTCGCCACCGACCTGGACGATGCAACCCTGATCCGTTACATCGACCGTTTCTTGATGTTCTACATCCGCACCGCCGATAAATTGCAGCGCACCTCGGTCTGGCGCGAAAGCCTGGAGGGCGGGCTGGATTACCTCAAGGACGTGATCATCAACGACAGCCTGGGGCTTGGCGCAGAACTTGAGTCGCAGATGCAACTGGTGGTCAACCGCTATGAATGCGAATGGGCCAATGCCCTCAAAGACCCGGAAAAACTCAAGCGCTTCCGCACCTTCGTCAACGATCAGCGACCGGACCCGGACATCCATTTTGTCCAGGAGCGCGGTCAGCGCCGGCCGATCATGGCCGCCGAACTCAACCTTATCCCTGTCACCGAGGAGAATGCCTGATGAGCCAGTCCAATACCCAGCGTGTCGATGCCCTTGCCACCGCAGCCAATGCCCAAGCCTGGCAGGCGGTGTGCAGCCAGCAGGATCTGGTCAGCAACTCCGGCGTTGTCGTTTGGCTCGACGGCGCCCAGGTCGCGCTGTTCTACTTGCCACAAGCCGAAGGCCGCACCCTCTACGCCATCGACAACCATGATCCGCAATCTGGCGCGAACGTGATTGGCCGCGGACTGATCGGCAGTCTCAAGGGTGATCTGGTGGTGGCGTCGCCGATCTACAAGCAGCACTTTCGTCTTGAAGACGGCAGCTGCCTGGAGTACCCCGAACAGCGCCTGCGGGTGTGGCCGGTGCGTCTGAACGCCGGCGTCGTGGAAGTCGCGGCGGCTTGACCGTCGCCCTGGACCGTATCGGAGAACGTTGATGAAAACAGCCGCACAGTTGCTGAAACTGAAGATCGTGCAAAACCAGCAGGTGCACAGCATCGCACCGGATCAGATGGTGCTCGACGCCCTGAAAATGATGGCCGAGAAGAACGTCGGCGCGCTGCCCGTGATCGAAGAAGGGCAGGTGGTCGGCGTCATCAGCGAGCGCGACTATGCGCGCAAGGTGGTGCTACAGGGGCGTTCTTCGGTCGGCACGCCGGTGCGCGAGATCATGAGCGCACCGGTGGTGACTGCCGACAGTTTGCAGAGCATCGAGCGCTGCATGGAGGTCATGACCGACAGTCATTTGCGTCATCTGCCGGTCCTGGAAGGCGGGGAACTGATCGGGCTGCTGTCGATCGGCGATCTGGTCAAGGAAGCCATCGTCGAGCAGGCCGATTTGATACGGCAACTTGAGCATTACATTCGCGGGCATTGAGCCCGCGCATACCGTAGGTCGCAAAAATCGGCTGGCGTGGAAATAAACCTAAGTAACCGGTTGGAACAGTCGATAACCCCAGCAGTAGGCAATTAGCCGACCACGCACCTGCCGACAGGGGAACCATCGAGTGTCCATAAAATTACGTTTGATCTTGTTGATAGGCACTGGCTTGCTCACCGCCCTGATCGTGAGTCTGGTCAGCTATGTGGGTAACACCCGGATGGCTGAAGCGGTGAGTGACAACGAGGTCAGTATGACCGCGCTGCGCAACCACCTCGAAGCCGACATGATGCACGATGCACTGCGCGCCGATGTGCTGTCGGCGATGCTGGTAGGGTTGGGCAAGAGCCCCAGCAGCAAGGCCGAGGTGCGCAGTTCACTCAATGAGCATGCCGCGCATTTTCGCGAGATGCTCGGTGACAACCTCAAGCTGCCGGTCAACGACACCCTCAAGGCCGCGCTGGACAAGATCAAGCCAAGCCTCGATACGTACATCAGTGCCGCCGAGCGCATTGTCGGGCTGGCGCTGGATAATCCTGATTCCGCACAACAGCAACTGGGTACGTTCAATAACGCGTTCAGCCAACTGGAAAGCCAGATGGCCACCCTCAGTGAGCTGATCGAAACCAACACTCAACAGACCAGCGCGGGCACTCGGCAAACCATCAGCAGTGCCAACTTCACCCTCGGTGTCGTACTCATTGCCAGCTTGTTGCTGCTGCTCGCCCTGGGACGCCCGGTCATCCTGAGCATCATGGGGCCGTTGCAGATCGCCAGCCGGATTGCCGACAGCATCGCCCATGGCAACCTGAGCGAGGCTATCGTCGAGCCCACCCGCAAGGATGAAGCCAGCACCTTGATTCGCAGCCTGGCAACCATGCAGCGTGACCTGCGCGGCATGATCGAAGTGGTTCGCAGCAACGCCCACGGCGTAAGTGGCATGAGCCAGCGGTTGAGCAGCGGTTGCCATCAGGTCGCGGGCAGCAGCCAGCAGCAAAGCGTTGCCGCCAGCACCATGGCCGCGGCGGCCAGCGAAATGACTGCGAGCATCGAGGAAATCACCCGGCATGCCGAGCGTGCACTGAACATGGCCAACCAGGCCGAGGAACTGGCCAAGGACGGCGGTCGGGTGATTCATCAAGTGGTCAGCGACATGGACGGGATTGCCCGTTCGGCGCAGCAGTCGGCCCAGGTGATCCGCACCCTGGACAAGGAGTCCGAGGGGATTTTCAGCATCATTCAGGTGATCAAGGGCATCGCCGATCAAACCAACCTGTTGGCGCTTAACGCCGCCATCGAGGCCGCCCGTGCCGGTGAGCAGGGCCGTGGTTTCGCTGTCGTCGCCGATGAAGTGCGTAGCCTGGCGGGCCGCACCAGCGCCTCCACCCAGGAAATCGCCACCATGGTCGCGCGTATCCAGCAAAGCACCCGCGAGGCGGTCAGCAGCATGGAGGCGGGCGTCGCGCAGGTCGACAAGGGCATGGCGGTGACTGCCGACGTCGAGCGCGCCATCCGCGAAATCCTCCAGGCCACGCTCAACACCACGGAGCTGGTCAATGACATCAGCCGCACGATCGGCGAGCAGAGCCTGGCCAGTAACGAAATCGCACATCAGGTGGAAATGATTGCCGGCATGTCCGAAGGCAATAGCAAGGTGATCAACCAGACCGCCTCGACCACCGATGAACTGTCCAGCCTGGCCGGACAGCTCTCGCAGTCGGTGGATCGGTTTCGCCTTTGAGGCATTGGCTGGCCCTGATATCAGGGCCAGTCAGCTCATCCAGTTGCCGCCATCGACGTTATAGGTTTGCGCCACGATGTAATCGCTTTCGGTCGATGCCAGGAAGATCGCCATGCCGACAAGGTCATCCGCCGTGCCCATGCGCCCGTACGGCACTTCCTGTCCCGCCAGTTTTTTCTTTTCCCCGAGCGGGCGGTTTTCATAGCGGGCAAACAGCGCGTCGACGCCGTCCCAATGCTCGCCGTCCACCACCCCCGGCGCGATGGCGTTCACGTTGATGCGATGGGGAATGAGATTGAGACCGGCCGATTGCGTGAGGCTGATCACCGCCGCCTTGGTCGCGCAATACACCGCGACCAGCGCTTCACCGCGCCGCCCGGCCTGACTGGCCATATTGATGATCTTGCCACCATGGCCCTGGCGGATCATCTGCTTGGCCGCGGCCTGCAGTGTGAACAGGGTGCCGGAAACGTTGATCGAGAACAGCCGTTCGTAGCTGTCGCGAGAAATCTCTGTGATCGGCGCGAGATCAAACAGCGCCGCGTTATTGATCAGGATGTCGAGCTTGCCTGTGGTGGCGATCACCGTGGCGATGGCAGCGTCGATGGATTGCTGATCGGTCACATCCATCTCGACTGCATAAGCATTGGGCCCCAACTCGGTTGCCGTGGCTTGGGCACGCTCCAGGTTGATGTCGGCGATCGCGACCGTAGCGCCTTCGCGGATGTAGGCTTGCGCGAATGTCCTGCCTATTCCTCTGGCGGAACCGGTAATCAGGGCGCTTTTTCCTTCTAGACGTTTCATTGTTCCCATCCAATCGTAAGAGCTAAAGAGTTACCCGTTGAGGGCATTAAAAATGGTCGTTAGTCTGCGAAGCCCCCGCAGTGATCGCGCCACGCCGTTGTTACTTGGGATAACCGGCGCGCTTCATTTCGCGTTCGGTGCTTTGCTGCGCGGAGGCCAGGGCCTGTTCCACTGGCATCTGCCCGGTGAGCGCCGCGGATACCAGTTTGCCGACCGACGTGCCAATCGCCTGGAATTCGGGAATGGTCACGTACTGAATACCGACGTAGGGCACGGGCTGGACTGATGGGTGCGCCGGGTCGGCGTTCTGCATCATTTTCAGCGTGACACCGGCGAAGGGCGCAGCCTGCAAATAGGCGTCGCTGTAGGTCGACATGCGGGTGCCCGGCGGTACGTTGCTGATGCCATCCGTCTCGGCAACCAGTTGGATGTATTCCCTGGAGGTGGCCCAGGTCACAAAGGCTTTGGCGGCTTCCTTGTGTTTGGATGTCGCCGGGATGGCCAGTGACCAGGCATAGAGCCAGGACGAACCCTTGTCGGTGACTTCTGTTGGCGCGGCGACGAAACCAACATCATTGGCCACCTTGCTTTGCGTTGTGTCGGTGATGAACGAGCCGGCGACGCTGGCATCGACCCAGATTGCGCATTTGCCACTGTTGAACAGGGCGAGCGTCTCGTTGAAGCCATTGCTCGACACACCCGGTGGGCCGTACTGCTTCAGGGTGTTGACGTAGAAGTTGGCGGCGGCAGTCCATTGCGGCCCGGTGAGTTGCGGCTGCCACTGCTCATTGAACCAGCGCGCGCCAAAGGCGTTGGACATGGTCGTCAGCAGCGCCATGTTCTCACCCCAACCGGCCTTGCCGCGCAAGCACATCCCATACTGTTCTTTATCCGGCTGGTGCAGCTTGCCGGCGAACTCGCCGAGCTGCGTCCAGGTCGGGTGCTCGGGCATGCTCAGGCCGGCGTTCTTGAACAGGTCGGTTCGGTAATAGGTGACGGTGCTTTCGCCATAGAACGGCAGGGCATAGAGCGTGTCGTTGACCGATAACCCTTGGCGAACCGCAGGGAAAATATCTTCGAGGTCATAGCTGGCGGGCAGGTCCTTTATTGGCTCCAGCCAATGCTTGGCGCCCCACAACGGTGTTTCGTAAGTGCCGATGGTGAGCACGTCGAACTGGCCGCCCTGAGTGGCTATGTCGGTGGTCAGGCGCTGACGCAACACGTTCTCTTCAAGCACCACCCAGTTGAGCTTTACGTCGGGGTGCAGCTGTTCGAAAGTTTTGGACAGTCGCTGCATGCGGATCATGTCGCTGTTGTTCACGGTGGCGATGGTCACCGTTTCACCTGCCTGGCAGAGCAGGGCAGAGCCCAGGCCGGCGGACAGAAAAAGCGCGCTTGGAATGATCTTCATCGTGATCTCCGCTCTGCGCCTGGGGCGGCAGAAGCTTTATTGTTGTTGTAGATCCCGGTGCAGGTCATAGCCGCACCGGGATGACCACAGAATTGCAGCTACCCAAGCAGCGAACAAATGAATGGCATACGCGCCGCTGATACTTTTTTGACCGTGGAAAAAAAGTATCAGTGGGCGCCATGTAACGTGCTAGGCGCCGGGCGTCGTTAGTGCGAGTCTCATGTCAGCGTCCCGAGACTTCGACTCGTCCCAGGCTTCGCGGTACCTTGATAAAACCAACAAAAACGGAATCGCCAGGGTGATGAACCATCACGTAACCGCAGACAAGCCGCCAGCGCTTGAAGTCATCCTCAACGAGCCCCAGCACAGCTTTCGTTGGTATGAGCACGACTATCCCTTCGACCTGGCGCGCTGGAACCATCATCCGGAGTTCGAGATCCACCTGATCCGCGAAGGCAGCGGTCGGCTACTGGCTGGTGACTACATCGGCGTATTCGAAGCCGGCCATGTCGCCCTCATCGGCCCGGGCCTGCCTCATGACTGGATCAGCGATCTGGGCAAAGGCGAGGTGATTACCGGCCGTGACGTCGTGTTGCAGTTCGATGGCCAGATGCTGATGCAACTGCGCGACAAGGTTCCGGAGCTCAGCGAGTTACAAAGCCTGTTTCGCCAGGCGGCGCAGGGCATCGAATTTCATGGCAACACCCGCAAAAAAGCAGCTCGACTGATGGAAGAGATCGGCCAGTGCCACGGCTTGCAGCGACTGTGCCTGTTCCTGTCGTTGCTGCAACTGCTGGCATCGGCCCCTGACAGCGAGAGACAGACGCTTGCCAGCCTGCAATACGCGCCCATGCTCGACGCATTGACGGCCCAGCGCATGAGCATTGTCTTCGACTACATCCTGAACGACCTCGCTGACGAGTTGCGGATGTCGGTCATCGCCCAGCGGCTGGACATGAACGAGCCGGCCTTCTCCAAATTCTTCAAGCGCGCCACCGGCCATACCTTCGTCGACCTGACGCGCAAACTACGAGTCCAGCGCGCCTGCCGTTTGCTGGCGCAAAGCAGTTTCAGCGTTGCCGATATCTGTTTTGAGGTGGGGTACGCCAACTTGTCGAATTTCAATCGGCACTTTCGCCATGAAATGCATGAGACACCCAGCGAGTATCGGCAGCGGTTGCAGCGCGCATCTTGCGGTGGGTAGCGCTTTCTGTGGCGCTGAAGTGTTAGTCTCGAAAGCAACCGGGTAGTGGCGTTAGCGCATCTGGAATTATTTTCTTCCAGTTCTTGACATGCCTTTCGAACCAGTCCAGAATTGCGTCCATTCCTGATTCAGGAACACGAAAACCCCTTAGATTTCAAAGGGTTGGAAGCTAGATTAGAATCTTGTTTCCAGGTACGAGTTTACACGTTTGATGTTGCGCTACTGAACATCAGATGTTTGAGGCCGAATAGCAAAATGGTTATGCAGTGGATTGCAAATCCACCTACGCCGGTTCGATTCCGACTTCGGCCTCCACTATTAAAAACCCCGTAGATCAATGATCTACGGGGTTTTTTTATGCCTGCGGGAAAGGAAAGTGTTCCGCATTTTTTAGAGCGTGTTCCGCAACTCGGGTCGTAAATTGGTGATAGCTACGACCCGTCCATCGCCGTGGTTGGCGACCTAATCTTCTTTTTTGCTCGCTCTCATCTTTTCGTACATCTTCGTAAGATCGATCGCAGCGGTGACTGTCTCGTCGTCAGGGGTGCCAATCTTGCCGTCTCTTCCAGGAAACGTAATGCGATACTTATCTACAGTGTCTGTGGTGCTTTCGATTCGAATCTCTGATCGGCCGATCAAGTCAAAATACTGTGAAGTGTATGGGGACTTATTCTCTAGTTCTTCAATGCTGTTCGGCAGACGCTTCTCTTTTATACGGAAATGTTCGACGGCTACTTGAATGGCGGCCTCGCCTTTGTAGATTTGCATCGCGCTGTGGGAGCCTAGAGCGTAGCCCAAGCTACCAGTTACTAAGACAATGATGAAAATTAGATGAATCATTGGTTGCGCCGAAATGGCGCTTATAATTATTTTGCTGGAAAGTCTTTTTCCACTTTGTTGCTGGGAGGCGATCCAGTCCAAGAATATGACTTTCTCTAGGAGGGTGTCATACGCAAGCAAGACGACGATGGCTACGACCGCGAGCCAGAGTTGTGCGGTCATTTCGATGATATCGCTGCTACTGAGTTTGAAAGCAGTAACAATTGCTCCGCCGGCTGCTATATAGGCCAAGTCGAGCTTTTGATAGGTTCTTGCACTTTCCCTTATCGTAAGCAGGGCGCTGGCGTTGAAATGATTTTGTGGTGCTACCGTCTGGTCAGTCATGAGAAGTCGCTATGTTTGGCTGATTTTATTATTTCATTATCTCTACTACTCACAGGTTATTGAAGTCATTTTGTGGGTTTCACGATCTCGCCGACACGGCGGTAAACTTTCTTCGTCATTTCCTCTGTTGAATGTCCGAGCAGACGGCTGGCGTCCTTGATGTCCTCTATTTCACTGCCTGCCTTTGGTCGGATATCCCTGAACTGAAATTTTCGGATGGAGACGGCGAGCGTTAAGTCACCCTCGGCGGCTGCCTTCATTGCAGCCTTTCCCTGGCTTCATCCCAGCGGTTGCGCAGCATGTTGTAACTCATGCGCAGTCCGGCCTGGTTGGTAATCAAGTTGGAGCTCCTAGTGCCTGCGATCGCCTTTCGGTCGAGCAGTTCGCCCAGGAACGTGTTGAGGTCAGTGGCAGTGCTGCCATTGTATAGCTGGATCCGCAGGCGCTTTTCAGTTTTACCCTGGCCAACCATCAGGAACCCGTTGTTTATATCGTTTGTCGATGCTTTCAGCACATCGGCCGGACGCTGGCCGGTGAGGTAAGCCAGATCCATCGCGTCTTTAAGTTCCTGTGGCGCCTGGGCATAGACCGCTTTCCAAACGACATCACCGGCGTAATAGTCCCGAGGCGTCTCTTTATTGCGCCGTAGGCCGAAACAGGGGTTTGCCTTCTCAGTCATACCCCATTCGCGGGCAAAGGTGAACATGGTTGAGAGTAGGGCGATCTCTCGGTTGGCGCGCACCTTTGCCGTACGTGCGTCACGATACTGTGCGATCACCTGGGGTGTGATCGCGTCGATCGGGGCCGACTCGAATGCGTTCCGAAGTTGCTTAAGCCCCTTTTGGTAATCGTTTTGAGTGCCTGGTTTGAGGGTCGGAATCACCTTCGACTCGTAGTCGTCAAAAAGCCGGCCCATCAAGTGAGCCGGTTTGGGTGTCGCTTTGCGGTCGAGTCGTGCCCATTCGATCTTGGCTTCGTCGAGGTCGCCGCCGAGCGGGATCTCGACACGGTTACCATCGGCGTCTCTGCCGTTGTAGTAGTAACCTGTCCAGACTGTGCCGCCTTTTCTCTTGCGGGTGCGTCGGATCATCCGTGGTGGCAAGTCTCTGTTCGCTGATTTCTTCTGTCGCATCGTCAGCTCACACGTGCCAAGTCAAGTGTCCAGGTCTCGGCTACGGCATTGTTTGGCGTAGGTTTGACCCCGGCCAGCTTTAGCCGGGCGTAGATCCTAAGTGCCGGGGCTGCGACTGCGTCCCAACAATATGGGATCTACTGCAACCTGGTGACTACTCCTTCCAATGGACCGTTGATGGTAAGCGCTGATGGTGGTGGCGTCGTTCATGTGATTTCCGCTGCCCCGCCAGACAATTCATTGTGGCAAGTCGGCATTCACATCAAGCTGATTGGCGGCGTGTATGTCTATGCGGTCTATGTCAATGGGGCTCTCGCTGGGACCTATACCCGGACGGCCACCGTTCTCCTGTGGCCACCGTCGCCAGGGTCGGGGCGTATCCGGGAGCCTCTCCGACTTGGACAGGCAAGTTCTACCGTGCCGTCAGCGATGCCATGACCGGGGGCAGCAGTGCTGCCGCCTTGGTGGCTGCGGATTACGCGGCTTACAAAAACGTATTCGTCTGATCGAACACTAGATCTGCTCAACGCCCGCGCAGTCGCGGGCTTTTTTACGCCCGGAGAAAAGTAATGACTGAAACAGAAAAGGACCGCGACATCCTCGCACGCACGCTGTGGGGTGAGGCTCGCGGCGAAAGTTTGGCTGGCCAGATCGCCGTGGCCTGGACGATCCGCAACCGCGTGAACGACGACCAGGACAAGTCCTGGTGGGGCGAAGGCTACACCGGTGTGTGCCAGAAGCCGTACCAGTTCAGCTGCTGGAACAGGAACGACCCGAACTACGTTTACCTGAGTGGCGCGAAGCCAATCCCGCCTGGACAATTCGCCCAAGCGCAGAAGGCTGCCGACCTGGTGATGTCCGGTGCCGAGACAGATCCCACCGGCGGCGCCACGCACTACTACGCGACCACCATGCCGAAGGCTCCGGCCTGGACTGTAGGAGCGAGACAAACGCTGAAGCTCGGGCACCACATCTTCTTCAAGGATGTGCCATGAGTCCCGCAGCGTGGAAGTTTGGCTGTGTGCTGGTCCTGCTGCTGGTCACTGCCGGCGGGACGTGGAAGGTCCAGGACTGGCGATATGGCAAGCAGCTGGCAGAACAGGTCGGTCTGCATCAGGACGATCTGGACGTCATCAGCAACGCGGCTGCCGCCCAGGTGCGCACCGATCAGGATAAGCGCCTGGCGCTCGAGCAACGCCTGTCGGCCAGCGAGCAAACCCACTACAAGGAACTGAGCGATGCACAAAAAGACCAGGCTCGCCTGCGCGATCGCCTTGCCACTTCTGATCTGCGGCTGTCAGTCCTCCTTGCTGAGGATCCAGCCAGTAGCTGTTCAGTGCCAGCCGGTACCGAAGCCGGCGGCGTGGTTCATGGAGGAGCGCGCGCCCGACTTGACCCAGCGCATGCTCAACGAATTGTCGCCATCACCTACACCGGTGACCAAGGATTGATTGCGCTGGCTGCTTGTCAGGCGTACGTGCGAGAGGTGTCACGCTGAGTCTTCATCGCGCAACTGGCGGCAGTCAGAGTTGTCTTCGATTTCGAGAGGGAACACGGTCATGCCTTGTTCCTGAGTGCTTTGACTTATCCTTTAAAACTCGAGTGATGCCCAAGCTTGTTTTTTAAGAATCGCTAATAGCTTATAATTGTTGGGTGCATAAGCTCTCCAACTTGTATAAGCTCACGTTTGGTGTTTACTGTTATTGTAGGTCTAGAGCGGTAAGCGCCTTCTGGCCAAATTCTTCCTTGTAATTTATCTCGTACTTTTGTTTCTGGAATTAATTCATTGCTCATCTCGTGCGTGGATGATCCAAGTATGGAGAATAAAGCATGACCTATGTTTATTGTTGTTAAGTGGAATGAGCTATCCCACACTCCGGGTAAGCTCCCCCTATAATATCTAAAATGTGTTTCTTTGTTAAACACCGTTTGGCAGTACCAGACATAGGTAAGCGGAGGAGGCTTAAGCTCTGTCTTCATCTTTGCGTAATGCTCGATTGGGAATCCGGGAAGATTATCACGATGCTTCAAAGCATAGACTGCTGCGGTTTTTGCCGCCCAGAAAGCTAACGTTTCTAAATTTTTGGTTCTTGGAAATTTTCGTCGCGCATAAAATAGCTCAACAAGACTTGCTTCTGCCTGATTCTCTAGGTTGTTCATCCATCCGGAATTGCATTCATTGCAAACCGAGTTTACCGTGCCGTCAAAAGGCCCAAGAGGAATGGTGATGGTAACTGGCTTTGCATCCATGCCACCATCCGAATGAATAGATTTATTCTCCCAGATAGTGGTTCCTGGTGTTTCCGGAAACAGTGAATTGAATTTATTTCTCAGTATATGTTCTTTTGTGAAGTGTATGTCCGGAGAGGACTTGTTGCAAAACGGACAGGTCTTCTTATGCGTCATAACTAACCTCTCGGGTGCAATGGATTTTGTTGAGTGAGCGCTTGAATCACCCGTAATTTACGATGATCGTATCATGAGTTAGAGCGGGAGGATTGAAACACACACTGCCAAGACTAGTATTGAATCGGCATGGGCACGTCGTCGCCGCGGCGAGCATCAGACAGGCAGTCGAGTAGAGATAAGGCTCGTGCCAATTTTTCTATCACTGAGTTTTATCCATGATATCTAGGACGCGGCGCACGTTGTCTGTGAAAGCGACTTAGCCGCGAGCCTCAACCCATTTGGATAGCTGAATAATGGCAAGCTTAAGGGCGAGTTGGTTTTCGTTGATCTTGTAGAGCAGGGAAGGGTGCAGGTCTGAATTTGGCAAAGGGCCAGATGAGCGATAAGCCTGATTTGATCTATTATTTAGGATCGCCGAAAGTGACGTCATAGAGCTTGATGTGGTAGCCGTCCAAGACCTTTATGACTACGCCCCCTGCTGTTTCCGAATCTGCCAGGCGATACCTTTCCTTCTGCTCAATTAGCCGCGTAGTGAGGTATACGAAGGTGGCGAGGGTCATCACGGGGCCCACTGCAAAGCTGAAGCGAATCTCGGAATACTTCTTTTTTGAGAGTTCCCGCAGCTCAGTCAGATTCCCATTATATTCGTCAGCGAACTCAAGCACCTGTGCCATAGCCTTTCTTTGCTCTGGCGAAAACTCAACGTAATGTTGCTCGAATATGGTTTTGGTTCCGAAAAACTCGAGCCGAAGAGGCGTAGCTATAGGGCCGTATTCATCATGATTGCGGCCCCCGCGTTGCGTTGGGTCATTCCTGCGATTGTGCTCGCCGGCAAGTAACCGTATTGCATCCACTGCCCGATCTCTGACATCCGCCAGTTCAGTATAGAAATGATGCAACGCTCGGTTCTTTGATTGCGCAGTTTTTCGCTTGCCCTGAATCCAATCCCAGAGCGGTTTCGCAGCGAGTTTGACTACGCCTAAAAATGAAAACGGTTCAAATCCCATACTCGGTCTCTCTTATGCTATTAACGAAAGTGGTTAGCCCGTATTAATGAGTTGATATCACAACCTGGACACTAGAGACCATCTGGCGCTGGGGCCATTTCCTTTTCTTGTAGTATAAGATGCTTGCCTAAGGAAGGCGCTCGTATGAGTTGTATTTTTGTGTCCTAAGAGTTCGGTTATATTCTCGTTTGAGGCCTCTATGAACTCATGAAGATAGCCGAATAATTTTACATGCTTGCCTGATGTCTGGCTAATTTTTAAGGGGTTTTGTGCCTTGAAAAAAGTCGCCCAAGCCGGCTTGAAACGTACAAAAATCCCCTTGTTAGTTCCGCAAAGTTCTAGTTCACTATGTTTTTTTACGGAGTTTTTGATTGCTAGCCACGTATCCCCTTCAAGGCCGTAGATGCGTTTGGCTAGATCGGATATGTCCATATATCCAATTCGATACAAGCTATTAAAGATTATCAGGTCAATTAAGCTAAATTTTTCTGGCGTGTTTTGAACTTTTACAAAGATTTCTGGGATAATGGCTTTCGCAGATAATGTAACTTCAACTGTGTCAAAAACTTCTTTGAATACTGGAAACTCTCTACCGTATGCTAATGACCCAAAGCCCATTCGTTTAACCCCCATTCCAGCCCGATCCACAAGCTGGAAATTCATCAAAAGCTTTGCGAGGGCTTTGTTGCGATGTCGCGGCTGGTGTCGGTTAATATTCTCAGCGGTAACTCCTCCGTAAAAAATTCCAGGGTTGGTTACTATCATTCGTTCGTAATTGTAGTCAACAACTACCATTCCTTCGATGGAGTAATCTCGATGCACCAGTGCATTCATGAAACACTCATGAAAGGCGATGTTATCGATACGTTGGCAAGGGTAATCTTTGCCTGCGTATGAGACTGATACTTCGTGATTACACTTATTGAAAAGATGTTTGGTCCGTTCGATAGTGTTCCAAAGGTTTTCATCCCAAACATCATTTTTAAATAGTTCGCCCGAGGAGTTACGCCAAGTAAACCGATATTCGTATGTTCCCAGCCATTTCAGTATCTCTTCTCGTTTGCCTAAAAACAAAAGTCCGGATTTTGTGACGCAGCCATTGGTCGTCGCGCCAATCGCCTCCAAAAACGCATTTGTTGATGGGCGATTGTCTTCCTGATATTCTTTTCTAACGCAGTAGTCAAGATAAGCAGCTCCTACAGCCTCACCTTCCAGTGAGTTAACATTAAGCTGATCCATAGTTTCAGCGGTCCAATCATAGTTGACTAACCCAGAAACAGCTAAGCGAATTTCTTCAGGAGTCATTGGTCGACTTGAACGACCGTCACGGATACATGTCTTTCCGCTAGATGTAGAAACGAGAGTGTCGCGTCGGGTGGGAATATGAATTGCTAAGAAGTACTTTCCTTCAAAGTTTACGTACTGCGCTTTGACGTCTATTTGTGGTTTAAGTTTGCCTTTTATGCGTTGTTCAATTTCGATCGTGTCCGCGAACTCAAACCCGACGAGCTGGGTTTCCCATTGCTGTTTTTCAACGTTTCCTCCATCCCGTATGCCAATAATGATTACCCCGCCTTTTTTATTAGCAAGAGCAGAAGCCTCCTCAGCAAGCTCTTTGGAATTGTGTAAGGAGGAGAGCGCACTGAATTCTTTGAATTCAAGTTCCTCACTTTCAATCAGCTCGCTGTCGATATACTTGCAAGCTTCAATGATCCTTTTTAGCTCTTCTTCGCTCTTCATGTACATCGGTACCGATCCTTTTTTCAGTGCGGACTACGATGAGCATCATCCTACATTATGGCAATGAGCTATGACAGGTGAGCGGCATGGCGCGGTCCAAACCCTTGATTTTGCTACGCTGAGAGCAACACAAATATGCTGTTAAGATCGCATCGTGATGTTAGCTGAGTCCTCAAGCTGTTTAAACGATCGTTGTGGGGTGATCTATGAGACCATCAAGCATCCCGCGAAGCCGGTCAGCTTCGCGCTTGTGGCCTCTTGCCGATATGTCGAGATCGTACAATTGCTTACGAGCAACTGCCAATTCTCCGGCCCTTTCCCGAAGATTTCTCATAGCTTCGTCACGCTGCGCTGAGGCTTCGGTGTACATCTGCACCAGGCCGAAGATGTTTTCCCTGGCTGTTCGCAGCTGCTGGTTCAATTCTTGGACTTCGTTTTCCAGTATTCGCAAATAGCGAGTGCACGTTTCAAGCTCAGTTGGGCATCCCAGCCAGTCGGAGGTGTCTTCGATTTCGAGGGGGTCCACGGTTGGCGCCTTGCGGCAACTGTTTTTATATACAGTAATCCATGCATCAAGGACGGTCGAGGTTGGCGCGACGAGCTGCAAAAAATCGGGAGCGGAGCAGTTCCGCAACCACAGAGGCGCCCCTTGTTCCGTGCGGGTTACAGAGCCTTAAAAATCAGTAGCTTGCGGAACGCTTATGATGCTAACCTATTGATATAGCTTGTTTTGTGGATGGATTGCAAATCCACCTACGCCGGTTCGATTCCGACTTCGGCCTCCACTTTAAACGAGCTCCGTAGATCCATGATCTACGGAGCTTTTTTATTTTCGCAGTCCTGCAAGATTTAGTCTTGAAAAGGGGATTTGCGAACTTGCTTCACCGGGGCGGGATGTATATATTTCCCCCTCTGCTGCACAAGCGTCAGAACTGCCAGATCGTTATTTGGACAGTCTTCAGACTGCTTACCGCGCTACCGCCCGAATGGCGAAACTGGTAGACGCATGGGACTTAAAATCCCCCGCTCGTAAGGGCGTGCCGGTTCGATTCCGGCTTCGGGCACCATCTAAAATCA
>Ga0182006_1000074_pt1 | contig 130403 bp, 120 predicted proteins | sample Sormic07211104_1_FD_123022 | JGI IMG/M metagenome (GOLD analysis project Ga0182006, IMG submission 123022) | Rhizosphere microbial communities from Sorghum bicolor, Mead, Nebraska, USA - 072115-104_1 MetaG | ecosystem: Host-associated > Plants > Roots > Rhizosphere | place: USA: Nebraska...
CTGCATCCGTCAAGCACTTCGCCGCCTATGGAGCAGCCGAGGCGGGGCGCGAGTACAACACCACGGACATGTCCGACATTCGCCTGCGTCAGGTGTACCTGCCGCCGTACCGTGCAGCCGTGGCTGCCGGTGCGGCCACGATGATGAGCGCGTTCAATGCGCTCAACGGCGTGCCCGCCACGGCCAACGCCTATCTCATGACAGATATCCTGCGAAAGGAATGGGGTTTCGACGGCTTCGTGGTGAGCGACTTCACGGCGGTGATGGAGCTGACCCATCATGGCGTGGCGCTGGACGCTGCCACCGCCACGCGGAAGGCGCTGCAGGCTGGCGTCGAGGTGGACATGATGAGCCACTTCTACGACACGCAGATTCCGAAGCTGCTTCAGGAAGGAAAGCTGTCCATGGCCACCGTCGACGAGGCCGTGCGACGCGTGCTGCGGGTGAAGTTTGCCGTGGGGTTATTCGAACATCCGTATGCGCGCGGCACTGAAGTGACCCAGGCGGTGGATGCGCATCGGCCTCTCGCACGGCGCGCGGCAGCGGAATCCTTCGTACTGCTGAAGAATGGCGGGCAGGGCGCGGCGACGCCCGTGCTGCCGCTCGATAACCGCGTGAAGACATTGGCGTTGATCGGGCCGCTGGCCGACGCGGCAGGCGAGATGCAAGGTGCCTGGGGTGGCGCGCAGCACTTCCCGGACGTCGTTACATTGCGCAGCGGCCTTGCGGCACGCATGAAGGCGCAGGGTGGCGAATTGCTCTACGCCCGGGGCACCGAGATCGAGACAGAATCGGAAGCCGGCTTCGCCGAGGCCATGCAAACGGCCGCCCAGGCCGATGTGGTGGTCATGGCGCTGGGGGAATCGTCGCGCATGAGTGGTGAAGCGGGTTCGCGGGCGCAACTGGACCTTCCGGGCAATCAGCAGGAACTGCTGGAGCGGATTGTCGCCACCGGCAAACCCGTCGTCCTCCTGGTGTTTTCGGGCCGTCCCCTGGTGCTCGACTGGGCCGACCAACACGTGCCTGCGATCATGGCCGTATGGTTTCCCGGCACGGAGGCCGGCCATGCCGTGGCAGACGTCCTGTTCGGCGACGTCGCTCCCAGTGGAAAGCTGACCATGAGCTTTCCGCGTGTCGTCGGTCAGGAGCCGCTCTACTACGATCAGTTCCCGACCGGTCGTCCACCGGGTGATGCCGACCTGAGAAAGCCGCCAGGCGCCGGTACGGCATTCATCTCGCGCTATATCGATGTGCCGAACGACGCGCTTTACGCCTTCGGCCACGGCCTGTCCTACACCACCTTCGGCTATTCGGACGTGCAAGTGTCACGCGCCAGGCTACCGTTGACGGAAGCCAATCGTGCGGGCGCAAGCGACCTTGTCACCGTGACCGCCACGGTGAAGAACACGGGCCAGCGCGCAGGCACGGAAGTCGTGCAGCTTTACGTGCGCAACCTCGGTGCCAGCGTCGAGCAGCCGATACGCAGCCTGAAGGGCTTCCAGCGCGTCGAGCTCCAGCCCGGGCAGTCCAGGCGCGTAACGTTTCGGTTGGGCTTCTCGGAATTGTCGTTCTGGAATGCGAAGAGCGAAGAGGTTGTCGAGCCGACCCAGTACACCGTGTGGGTTGGGGGTAGCTCCAGGGCCGACCAGCAAGCCATCTTTGAGATCACACCCTGACGAACCGGCGCGTCCGCTCGTGTCGTGCCGTACCATACCCACATGGCAGATAAATCCACCGACTTCATCGACCAGTACCAGGCCTTCGTGCGCGCAGGGCTGGAAACCTGGTCGCGCCAGTTCGATCCCGCCAGCCAGTCGTCGGCCGCGTCGCCGGCTGCCGACATCATGGGACGGATGTTCGCCGGCCTGGGCGGTTACGGCGACTGGATGCGCTCGATGGCCGCCGGTGAGCCCGGTGCCGCGCCGTTCGCCATGGGCGGCGTGCCGCCCTTTGGTGGGCCGGGTGCCGCACCGTTCGGTTACGGTCCGCCGCCGGGTGCCGCGCCTTTTGGCTACGGGGCCCCGCCCGGCGCCGAGATGCCGCCGCCGGGCACCGAGCGTTTCGACGAGTGGGTGAAGGTCGCACGCGAGTCATTGTCGATGCCGGCCTTCGGCATCACGCGCGAGCAGCAGGAAGAGCAGCAGGCCTTGTTCCGCGCCTGGATCGATTACGTCGAACACTACGCGCGGTTCCAGACCTTGCTGCAGGGAGTGAACGAGCGTGCCGGTGCCGCCCTTCGCGACCAGCCCGTACCGTCGGACGCCGAATCGATGCGCTCGGTCTACGACCGCTGGGTGAATCTTGCCGAAGAAAATTACGGCGAGGCCGCGCTGTCCGGTGAATTCCGCGAGGTTTATGCCGCGCTCGTCAATGCGCAAATGCGTCTGAAAGTGTTGCAGCAGAAGCAGGTGGAACGTCTTACGCGGCAGGCTGGCATGCCGACGCGCACGGAGGTCGACAGCCTTGGTGAGCGCTTGCAGGCGATGCGTCGGGAATTGCGGCAGATGCATGGCCTGGTGGCTGAGGTCGAGGCGCTTCGTGCTGAAGTGGCGGTGTTGCGCGGCGCGAAGGGGGCGGTGAGGAAGGCCGTGACGCCAATCGCCGCTGAAGCGGCTCCCACAGGGCGGCGGGGTGCATCGAAGTCGGTTGCGAAAAAGGCGGCTGCGAAGACGGTTGCCGCGAAGAAGGTTGCTGCGAAGAAGGTGGCAGCGAAGAAGGGTAGGGTGCGATGAGCGGCAATCCGTTTTCGTTCGATCCCGAGAGTGCGCGTGCGGAAGTCGAAGCGTTCCGTCGCAAGCTCGAAGCCGGCATGGAAACGCTGAAGCACATCGGCCCGATCGAGCTCGGCACGACGCCGCGCGAAGCCGTCTATACCGAAGACAAGCTCACCCTCTGGCGCTTCGAGGGCGCCGCGAAGCCCACGGCGAAGACGCCGCTGTTGATCTGTTACGCGCTGGTCAACACGCCGTGGATGGTGGACCTCCAGGAAGATCGCTCGATGGTGCGCAACCTCCTTGCCCAGGGCGAGGACGTGTATCTCATCGACTGGGGTTATCCCGATGGGGCCGATCGCTGGTTGACCCTCGACGATTACATCGATGGCTATCTGGATCGTTGCATCGATGTGATTCGAAAGCGTCACGCCGTGGATTCGCTCAACCTGCTTGGTATCTGCCAGGGCGGCGTCTTCTCGCTCTGCTACGCCACGCTGCACCCGGAAAAGGTGCGCAACCTGGTCACCATGGTGACGCCGGTGGACTTCCATACGCCCGACAACATGCTGTCGCACTGGGCACGCAACATCGACATCGACCTGTTCGTCGACACGTACGGCAACGTGCCGGCGGACGTGATGAATTTCGCCTACCTCACGCTCAAGCCGGTTCGCCTGAACCAGCAGAAGTATGTCGGCCTCGTGGATATCCTCGACAACCCGAAGGAAGTCGAAAACTTCCTGCGCATGGAGAAGTGGATCTTCGATTCGCCGGATCAGGCCGGCGAAGCCTTCCGCGAATTCGCCCGGGATTTCTTCCAGAAGAACCTGTTGATCAAGGGCGAAGCGCGCATCGGCGGCAAGGCGATCGACCTGAAGAAGATCACCCAGCCGGTGTTGAATATCTACGCCGAGCAGGATCATCTCGTGCCGCCGGCCGCGTCCACGCCCATGGCCGGCGCCATCGGTAGCAAGGATTACACCGCACTCGCCTTCAAGGGCGGGCACATCGGTATTTACGTCTCGGGCAGGGCCCAGGCCCAGGTGCCGCCGGCGATCCACGACTGGCTGGCCAAACGCTAGTCCGCCCCCGGGCATGGAGTGATTGGCATGACCGCGCGGATGACCAAGATCGTGCTCTCGCTGACCCTGGCGGCATTTGCGCTGGTTGTCGCGTATGACAACCTCATTGATTACGGCTCCAATTTCGCCTTCGTGCGGCATGTGCTGTCGATGGATACGACGTTTCCGGGGAATGCGCTGCTGGACCGTGCGATCACCCAGCCGTGGATATGGCACGTCGGTTACGTGCTGATCATCGTGGGCGAAGCAGTGACGGGCGTATTGCTCCTGCTGGGCAGCATCGTTCTATGGCGTGCGCGCCGGTTGCCGGCGTCCGCGTTCCAGGCGGCTAAACGCTGGGTGGTGGCGGGTTGCGGCCTTGGTTTCGTCGTCTGGTTCTTCGGCTTCATGGTGGTGGGTGGCGAGTGGTTCGCCATGTGGCAGTCGAAGGTGTGGAATGGGCAGGAGGGGGCTTTTCGGTTCTACATGGCGATCATCGGAGTGCTGGTTTTCGTCAACCAGGCGGATGGTGAGCTGGAAGAGGATCGCCGCTGAAGCGGCTCCTACAGGGGGAGTGAGCGGTGGTGCGGCGGGGATGCGATAATGGCCGTATGACTACGAACGACTCCCACGACTCCATTCGCGCCGTGCAGTGGCAGGGCGATCGTCTCCGCCTGCTCGACCAGCGTCGCCTGCCGGCCGAAGAAATCTGGTTCGATTGCGTGAGCTCGGACGACGTCACTCGCGCCATCCGTGACCTGGCCGTGCGCGGTGCGCCTGCCATTGGTATCGCCGCGGCATGGGGCGTGGTCCTGGCTGCGCAGAAAGCTGAAGACCTTGCCACGGCCATGGCCACGTTGCGTGCAGCGCGTCCTACGGCGGTGAACCTGATGTGGGCGCTGGATCGCATGAACCGTCGTGTCCTGGCTGGCGCCGATGCTGCCGCGCTGGAGGTCGAGGCGCAGGCGATCCAGGACGAAGACCTTGCCGCCAATCGCCACATGGGTGAACTGGGCGCATCGCTCATCGAGCAGGGCTCGCACGTGCTCACGCATTGCAATACGGGTTCGCTGGCGACCGCCGGTTACGGCACGGCGCTCGGCGTCATCCGCGCCGGTGTGGCCATGGGGCAGATCGAGCAGGTTTACGCCGGCGAGACGCGTCCCTGGCAGCAGGGCGCGCGCCTCACCATGTGGGAACTGGTGCGCGACGGTATTCCCGCCAAGCTCATCGCCGATTCGGCCGCCTCGCACCTGATGAAGGACGGCAAGGTGAAGTGGGTGATCGTCGGTGCGGATCGCATCGCCGCCAATGGCGACACCGCCAACAAGATCGGCACGTATCAGCTGGCGATCGCGGCGCGCCACCACGGCGTGAAGTTCATGGTCGTCGCGCCATCCACCACCGTGGACATGGCGACCGCGACAGGATCCGATATCGAGATCGAACTGCGCGATGCCGCGGAGCTGTTGTCCGTGGCCGGCACACGCACGGTGATTGAAGGCGCCGACGCCTGGAATCCGGTCTTCGACGTAACGCCGGCGGAACTGATCGACGCGATCGTCACCGAGCGAGGCGTGATCCTCAAGCCCGACGAAGAACAGATGCGGATCCTGTTTCCGTGAAACACGTGCGCCGCGAGGTCGCGCTGTTTGCGGTCGGCGGCATCCTCGGCCTGATCGTCGACGCCGGGATTGCGCAGTCGCTGGTCGGCCTGGCGGGGTGGAATGTCTACACGGCCCGCGTCGTGTCGTTCCTCAGTGCCGCCACCGTTACCTGGTGGTGGAACCGCACGCACACCTTCGCGCACCGCCATTCCGGTCGTGGCCATGGTGCGGAATGGCTGCACTGGATGGGCTTGATGGCGCTGGGCGCCGTCTTCAACAACGGCGTCTATGTGCTCGCCTTCAAGGCGTTTCCGGCGCTGCACGACTGGCCTGCGGTGGCCGTCGCGGCGGGTTCGGCCGCGGGTTCGGTAGCGAATTTCCTGCTGGCCCGGACGGTGCTTTTTCGCGTCGCCAAAACATCCGTTTAAGTCATTGAATTTGCGGCCTTTTTGGAGGCCATTTCCACGCCTGTTGTGATATGATTGTGGGGTTGAGTCGACCGCGTCGCGCCAGCGCGATACACGCGGTCGGTGGGGGGCATTTTCACGGACATCCAGGAAGCCGATTGATGGCAGAACTCGCCAAAGAAGTCATCCGCGTCAACATCGAAGACGAGATGCGTCAGAGCTATCTCGACTACGCGATGAGCGTCATCGTCGGGCGCGCTCTGCCCGATGTACGCGACGGCCTCAAGCCGGTACATCGACGCGTGCTGTTCGCCATGAACGAGCTGAGCAACGCCTGGAACAAACCGTACAAGAAGTCGGCCCGCGTGGTCGGTGACGTGATCGGTAAGTACCATCCGCACGGCGACGCGTCGGTCTACGACACGATCGTCCGCATGGCGCAGCCGTTCTCGTTGCGCTACATGCTTGTCGACGGCCAGGGTAACTTCGGTTCGGTCGATGGCGATAACGCTGCAGCGATGCGATACACCGAGGTGCGCATGGCGCGCCTTACGCACGAGCTGATGGCCGATATCGACAAGGAAACCGTCGATTTCGGGCCGAACTACGACGAAAGCGAACACGAGCCGCTGGTCCTTCCGACCCGCGTACCGAACCTGCTCGTCAACGGTTCCGCCGGTATCGCCGTCGGCATGGCGACGAACATCCCGCCGCACAACATGACCGAAGTCATCAACGCCGTGCTCGGCCTGATCGAGGATCCCTCGCTCGGCGTCGACGAGCTGATGACCTTCATTCCCGGTCCCGACTTCCCGACCGCCGGCATCATCAACGGTTCGTCGGGCATCGTCGAGGCGTACCGCACCGGTCGCGGCCGTATCCTGGTGCGCGCGCGCACGTCGATCGAAACCGAGGCCAATGGCCGCGAGACGATCCTCGTCCACGAGCTGCCGTACCAGGTGAACAAGGCTCGCCTGATCGAGAAGATCGCCGAGCTGGTCAAGGAAAAGAAGCTCGAGGGCATCAGTGAGCTGCGCGACGAGTCCGACAAGGACGGCATGCGCGTGGTCATCGAGATCCGCCGCGACTCCATGGGCGACGTGGTGCTGAACAACCTGTTCCAGCAGACCCAGCTGCAGGTGACCTTCGGCATCAACATGGTGGCCCTGCTCGACGGCCAGCCCAAGCTGATGAACCTCAAGGACATCCTCGAGGCCTTCATTCGCCATCGCCGCGAAGTCGTCACGCGCCGCACCATCTTTGAACTGCGCAAGGCACGCCAGCGTGCGCATATCCTGGAAGGCCTCACGGTCGCGCTCGCCAACATCGAAGAGATGATCGAGCTGATCCGTACCTCCGCGTCGTCGGCCGAAGCGCGCGAGCGCATGGTCGCCCGTCGCTGGGAGCCGGGCCTGGTGAAGGCGCTGCTCGCCGCCACGGGTGCCGAGTCGTCGCGTCCGGAAGACATGGATCCGCGTGACGGCCTGAACGAGAACGGCTACCAGCTGTCCGAAGCCCAGGCCACCGAAATCCTGCAGATGCGTCTGCATCGCCTCACCGGCCTGGAGCAGGAAAAGCTCTCGGACGAGTACCGCGAGATCCTCAACACGATCCGTGCCCTCATCGAGATCCTTGAGAACCCGTCGCGCCTGCTCGAAGTCATCCGCGAAGAACTCGAGCAGATCCGCACCGACTACGGCGACGCGCGTCGCACCGAGATCCAGCACTCGCAGGAAGACCTGAACGTGCTCGACCTCATCGCGCCGGAAGACGTGGTGGTGACGCTCTCGCACACCGGTTACATCAAGCGCCAGCCGGCCAGCCTGTACCGCGCGCAGAAGCGTGGCGGCAAGGGTCGTTCGGCCTCGGCACTGAAGGACGAAGACGTCGTGCAGCAGCTGTGGGTGGTTAACACCCATGACACGCTGCTGACCTTTACCAGCACCGGCCGCGTTTACTGGCTCAAGGTGTACCAGATGCCCGAAGCGGGCCCGGGTGCGCGTGGCAAGCCGATCGTCAACCTGCTGCCGCTGGGCGAGGGCGAGAAGGTGCAGGCTCTGCTGCCGGTGCGCGACTACGATCCGACCTGCTTCGTGTTCTTCGCCACCCGCAAGGGCACGGTCAAGAAGACGCCGCTCACGGAGTTCGCGTTCCAGCTGCAAAAGGGCAAGGCCGCCATCAACCTCGACGAGGGCGATGCGCTGGTCGATGTTGCCATGACGGGTGGCGAGAGCGACGTGTTGCTGTTTGCCTCCAACGGCAAGTCGGTGCGCTTCGACGAAGGCACCGTCCGCTCGATGGGCCGCACCGCCACCGGCGTGCGCGGTATGCGTCTGGCCGAAGATGCCGAAGTGGTCTCGCTGATCGTGGCGGCGGGTGAGGGCGACATCCTCACTGCAACGGCACGTGGCTTCGGCAAGCGCACCGCGCTCGAGGAGTTCCCGAAGAAGGGCCGTGGCACGCAGGGCGTTATCGCCATCCAGTGCTCGGAACGCAACGGCAACCTCGTCTCGGCGACCCAGGTCACCGAAACGCAGCAGCTGATGCTGATCTCCGACCAGGGCACGCTGGTCCGCACCCGCGTATCGGAAGTCTCGCAGCTCAGCCGCAACACGCAGGGCGTGACGCTGATCAAGCTACCCAAGGATGAAACGCTCATCGGCGTGGTTCGCCTGGAAGCGGAGGAAGAGCTCGAAGGCGAGGTCGACATCATCGACGGCGAAGTCGCCGCGGATATGCCGCCCATCGAAAGCGGCCCCACCGGCCCCACCGGTGACGGCGACGAGCCGACCGAAGCGTAAGAACGAAAAACCCGCCGAAAGGCGGGTTTTTTTTGCCCTGCTTTTTGCGGGAGCCGATTTATCGGCGATGAGCCTTTCGGCTCCCACATTCCTTACTTGTCGATGGCTTCGAGCATCGCTTCAGCGGAGGTGACGCGGAACTCGCCCGGTGCTTCCACGTGCACGACCTTCACCACGCCGTCTTCCGCATAGATGGCGAAACGCTTCGCGCGGATGCCCATGCCATTCGCCGTGCCGTCCAGCTCCAGGCCCAGGGCCTTGGCGAAAGTGGCATTGCCATCGCCCAGCATCAGCAGGTCGTCCGGTACGCCCTGTGAAATGCCCCAGGCATGCATCACGAAGGCATCGTTGACCGAGACGCAGGCGACCTTGATGCCGCGCTCGCGGAAATCTTCCATGTGCTGGATGTAGCCCGGCAGGTGTTTGTTCGAACAGGTCGGCGTGAACGCGCCCGGCACCGCGAAAATGACGACCTTGCCCTTGCCGAGAACGTCGACGCTCGAGATCTTCTCGAGGCCGTCACCGAACTGGGTGAGCGTGTGATCCGGGAGGGTGTCGCCAACTGCGATGGTCATGGAGGTGTCCTTTGCGAGGAGAGATGACCGAGCTTAGCGCGAACACTGCGTCGGGCCCACCCGCTGCGTCAGGTAGCGGCACTTGAATCCCGGCGGGTCGGTCATATGTTTGTTTCCAGACGGCCACATGGCCGAAAAACCTCTTGGGAGTCAAACAGATGAATCAGCTTCGTCATGTGTCGTTTCGTCGTGCGCCAGTGTTCGGCAGCGATGTCCGCAATGTTTTCGAACAGCTCTTCGGTAACGAGATCGCCGCGCCAGCCGCTGCCGCGCAGAGCGCTTGGGCTCCGCGCGTGGACATTCGTGAAGAGGACGGCCGTTTCCTGATTCTTGCCGACGTGCCGGGCGTGAACCTCGCCGACATCGAGATCCAGATGGAGAAGAACGTGCTTAGCATCAAGGGCGAGCGCAAGGCGTTCGCCAGCGAGACCGAAGGCAAGTTCAGCCGCGTCGAGCGGGCCGCCGGTGCCTTCAAGCGCAGCTTCACCCTGCCGGAAAGCGCCAACGCTGAGGGCATCACGGCCTCGGGCGCCCATGGCGTGCTGGAAATTGCGATTCCGAAAAAGGCCGAGTGCGCGCCGCGTCGTATTGAGATTAACGCTGCGGGCTGATTCGCTCTAAGCTTGTAAGCCTGGCCCGCGGTGGACATGCGCCACCGCGGGCATTCTGCTTTTTGTTGTCGACACAAGCCCGGGAGAGCCTGTGGAGTTCAAGGATTACTACGAAGCACTTGGGGTGAAGCCCGAAGCGACCGACGCCGAGATCAAGGCGGCGTACCGCAAGCTCGCCCGTAAATACCACCCGGACAAGAACAAGGAGCCGGGTGCCGAAGAGAAATTCAAGTCGATCAACGAGGCCAATGAGGCCTTGAAAGACCCGGAGAAGCGCCGGGCCTACGACCAGCTTCGCGCTGGCGGCTATCGCCAGGGCGAGCAGTTCCGGCCGCCACCGGGTTTCGGCCAGGGCGGTGGGAGCTACGATTTTGGCGACATGGGTGGCCGCGGTGGTGGCGACTTCAGCGACTTCTTCGAAAGTCTGTTCGGCGGCGGTGGCCGTGGCCGGGGACAGCAGCAGTCCCAGGCAAGGCGAGGTCGCGACATCCAGGCGAAGATCGAGACCGACCTGCAAACCGCTTTCAATGGCGGCAAGACACGCGTGGTGCTAAACGATGCGTCGGGCGGCGAGCGGGTGCTCGAGGTGAAGATTCCGGCTGGCATCACGCCGGGCCAGACCATCCGCCTCGGCGGGCAGGGTCATGCGGGCATGGGGGGCGGTCCCTCGGGCGATCTCCTGCTGGAGATCGGCATCCGCGACGACGCTCGCTTCCGCCTGGAAGGCCGCACGGTAACGCATACGTTGCCGATTACGCCCTGGGAGGCCGCCCTGGGCGCCACGGTGCCGGTCCCGACGCTGGGTGGACATGTCGACCTGCGTATCCCCGCCGGTTCGCAGTCGGGCCGCAAGCTACGCCTGAAGGGACGCGGTCTGCCGGGCTCGGAGCCAGGCGATCAGATCGTCGTGCTGGAGATCCGCGTTCCCGTGCCTGAAACCCACGAGGAGCAGGCGGCGTACGCGGAGTTCAAGGATGCGTTCTCGGGGTTCGACCCGCGGCAGGGGTAGGCCCTGGCTCCCATCGAGCGGGCCTGGCGACATGCCGGGCTCGGTGGGAGCCGATTCATCGGCGAATGAAGAATACGGGCGGCGAAGCCGCCTCATTCAGCCTGGCAGGTGTTCCTTCAGGGCCTTGACCAGCTCTTCTTCCTTGATCGGCTTGACCACGTAGTCCTTGGCGCCCTGGCGCAGGCCCCAGACCTTGTCCGTGTCCTGGTCCTTGGTGGTGACCAGGATGATCGGGATGTGCTTGGTGGTCTCTTCCTTGCTGATCGTGCGTGTCGCCTGGAATCCGTTGAGGTTCGGCATGACCACGTCCATGAGGATCAGGTCGGGGAGCTCGCGCTTGGCGACTTCCACGCCCTGCGCGCCGTCCTCGGCCGTGATGGCCTCATGGCCCAGTTTCTCGACGATGCGCTTGATGCCCAGCAGCTGCGACGGCGAATCGTCGACGATCAGGATACGAGCCATTCACTTTCCCCCGGGACCAGGCCCGATGTGTTGTCCTTGATGACGTACGCCTTCCAGGCGGCCGTCTCGAATTCTGTGCGGTGACGAAAAAACGTCGCGCGTTGCGCCTCTGGCGTGCGCTCATTCTACCGGCCGGCGCGCTTGTATCAATGGTGGAACGGTCGAAACCTGTTTTGACAAGGATTTATGCCCCGTCCCGGACGTCCGATCGACTGCAAAGGCATCATGCGGCACGTCATCCTTACCCGGCCACTGGCCGGGTGCAAGTCACCATGCAGCGAATCAGACGGCGTCGGAGGTGATCCACTTCGGCGTATACGACGACTCGTAGTGCTTCATCCAGTCGAACAGGGCGTCGATGCTGGCGCCGAACCAGACCTGGTCGCGCTGGTTCTTCTTGACGAAGCCCTCGGCGACCATGTGGTCCATGCTCGCGGAAAGCCCCGCGTAGAAACCGCGCACGTCGAGGAAGGCACAGGGGTAGCTGTGCAGGCCGAGCTGGGCCCAGGTGAGCATCTCGAACATCTCGTCCATGGTGCCGAAGCCTCCGGGCAGGGCAACGAAAGCGTCGGAGAGCTCGTACATGCGCGTCTTGCGCTCGTGCATGGTCTCGACCACCTGTAGCTCGGAAAGCCCGGTGTGGGCGACTTCCTTTTCCACGAGCTGGCGCGGGATGACGCCGATGACACGGCCACCCGCGGCGAGCACGGCGTCGGCGACGCTACCCATCAGGCCAACCTTGCCGCCGCCGTACACGAGGGCGATGCCTTCCTTCGCAAGGCGCGTGCCGAAGGCCTTCGCGACCTCGGTGTATTCCGGGTTTGCGCCACTGCTGGAGCCGCAGTAGACGCAGAGGGATTTGATCTCACGCATGTCGCATTCTCCGATATGTTTGCAAGAGCACACCGCATTGTAGGAGCCGGCTATGCCGGCGATCCCGCGGCAGCGGGCCAGTTCGCCGCGAGATCCATTCGCCGCTGAAGCGGCTCCTACATAGAGCGGCGATGCGCTCTTGCAAAAACATCTGTCCTTAAACGACGAAGCCCGCCCATGCTAGTGGCATGGACGGGCTTCTGGTCACACCGGGGCGATCAGTTGCCCTTGTGGATGGCGCGCTTGTCGACCGACAGGGCGGCCTCGTGCACGACTTCCGACAGGGCCGGATGGGCGTGGACGATGCGGGCGAGGTCTTCCGACGAGCCCTTGAACTCCATCGCCACGACGCACTCGTGGATCAGCTCGGAGACGACCGGGCCGACCATGTGCACGCCGAGGATGCGATCGGTTTCCGCGTGGGCAATCATCTTGACCTGGCCGATGCCTTCGTTCATCGCGACGGCGCGGCCGTTGGCGGCGAACGGGAAGGCGCCGGTCTTGTACGGGATGCCTTCTTCCTTGAGCTGCTCTTCGGTCTTGCCGACCCAGGCGATTTCCGGCTCGGTGTAGATGACCCAGGGCACCGTGTCGAGGTTGATGTGACCCGGCTTGCCGGCGATCAGCTCGGCGACCATGACGCCTTCTTCGGAACCCTTGTGCGCGAGCATCGGGCCGCGCACGGCGTCGCCGATGGCCCAGACGCCATCGACGCCGGTGTGGTTGTGCTCGTCGACGACGATGCGGCCGCGCTCGTCGAGCTTCACGCCGGTGTCGTCGGCCAGCAGGCCGGCGGTGTAGGCGCGGCGGCCTACGGCCACCAGCAGCTTGTCGACGACCAGCGACTGTGCGGCGCCGTCCTTGTCGGTGTAGCCGACATGGACTTCGTCGCCCTTCACTTCGGCCGAGGTGACCTTGGCATTGACCTTGATGTCGAGGCCCTGCTTGGCGAACTCGCGGGCGGCCATCTTGGCGATGTCCTGGTCGGCCACGGCGAGGAACTTCGGCAGCGCTTCGAGCACGGTGACATCGGAGCCGAGGCGCTTCCACACACTACCCAGCTCGAGGCCGATCACGCCGGCGCCGATCACGCCCATGCGCTTGGGCACGGCGGTGAGGTCGAGCGCGCCGGTGTTGTCGATGATGTGCGTGTTGTCGAACTTCGCGAACGGCAGCTCGATGGGCACCGAGCCCGAGGCGAGGATGACGTTGGTGGCGGAGATCGTCTGGACGGTACCGTCGTTACCGGTGACTTCGACCTGGTTGCCCTTGAGGAGCTTGCCCTTGCCGAAGAACGAGGTGACCTTGTTCGCCTTGAACAGCATGGTCACGCCGCCGGTGAACTGCTTGACGATCTTGTCCTTGCGGCCGATGAACGTGCCGATGTCGATCTGCGGATTCTCGGCGGTGATGCCGTGATCCTTGAAGTTGTGCGTCAGGTTGTGGAACTGCTTGGACGAATCCAGCAGGGCCTTCGACGGGATGCAACCGACGTTGAGGCAGGTGCCGCCGAGGGCGGCCTTGCCGTCCTTGCCGACGAAGGCGTCGACCACGGCGGTCTTGAGGCCCAGCTGCGCGGCGCGGATCGCGGCCACATAGCCCGCGGGGCCCGCACCGATGACGATGACGTCGAACTTGTCGCTCATTGCTTTGCTCCGGATGTCACTGCGGTATCTGCTACCGCCCAATATGGGGTCGGAACATGAAAACGGGAGTCTTTCGACTCCCGCCTTCACATTTGACGTTTAGCCGACCATCAGAGGCCGAGCAGCATCCGCTGCGGGTTTTCCAGCTGGTTCTTGATGTCGACCAGGAAGAGCACGGCGTCCTTGCCATCGATGATGCGGTGGTCGTACGACAGCGCGATGTACATCATCGGCGCGGCGATGACCTGGCCGTTCTCGACGATCGGGCGCTCCTTGATCGTGTGCATGCCGAGGATGGCGCTCTGCGGCGGGTTCACGATCGGGGTGGAGAGCAGCGAACCGAAGGTGCCGCCGTTGGTGATCGTGAAGGTGCCGCCCTGGAGGTCGTCCAGGCCGAGCTTGCCGTCACGGGCCTTCTTGGCGTAACCGATGATGCCCTTCTCGACATCCGCGAAGGACATGTCCTGCACGTCGCGCAGGACCGGCGTGACCAGACCCTTTTCGGTCGACACGGCGATCGAGATGTCCTGGTAGCCGTGATAGATGATGTCCGAACCGTCCACCGAGGCGTTGATCACCGGGTAGCGCTTGAGCGCTTCGGTGGCCGCCTTGACGAAGAAGCTCATGAAACCGAGCTTGACGCCGTTGGCCTTCTCGAACTGCTCACCCAGGGCCTTGCGCAGCTTGACGACCTCGGCGAGGTTCACTTCGTTGAACGAGGTGAGCATTGCGATCGAGTTCTTCGACTGCATCAGGCGCTCGGCGATGCGCGTACGGATACGCGTCATGGCCACGCGCTCTTCCGGACGGCTGCCCGGGGTCGGCTTGGCGGCCGGAGCGGGTGCGGCGGCGGGAGCGGCGGTGCCACCCTTGCCGGCGTTGACCAGGTCTTCCTTGGTCACGCGGCCGTCGCGGCCGGTGCCGGCGACCTTGGACGGGTCGATGTTTTCTTCGACGGCGACGCGGCGACCGGCCGGGGACAGTTCGTCGACGCCCTTCGGCGCGGCGGCTTCGGTCTTCTCGGCCTTCGGGGCTTCAGCGGCGGCAGCGGCCGGCGCCGGGGCGGGCGCGGCAGCGGCGGCGCCTTCCTCGATCACGGCGATGACCTGGCTGCTGGTGACCGTGGAGCCTTCCTCGAACTTGATCTCCTTCAGCACGCCGTCGGCCGGCGAGGGCACTTCGAGCACGACCTTGTCGGTCTCGAGGTCCAGCAGGTTCTCGTCACGCTTGACCGCATCACCGGCCTTCTTGTGCCAGGTGGCGATGAGCGCGTCCGAGACCGACTCGGGCAGGACCGGGACTTTGACTTCGATGGACATGCTTGCCTTACTCCGCTGCGTGATCGGTGCCGACTGGCGCGACGAGCGCTTGCTCGACGAGCGCCGTCTGTTCGGCGATATAGGTGTTGAGATGGCCCGGAGCCGGCGACGGCGAACGCGAGCGTCCTGCGTAGGACAGGCTCTGCTTCGAACCGATGCAGGCCTGCAGGTGGTGACGGATCTGGAACCAGGCGCCCTGGTTCATCGGCTCTTCCTGGCACCAGACCACTTCCTTGGCGGAAGCGAACTTCTCCAGTTCGGCCGAGACTTCCGGGCGCGGGAACGGATAGAGCTGCTCGACGCGCACGATGGCGACGTCTTTCACGCCGCGCTTCTCTGCGTCTTCGAGAAGGTCGTAGTAGACCTTGCCCGAGCACAGGACAACGCGCTGCACCTTCTTCGCCGGCAGGTCGCGATGCTCGCCGATCACCAGCTGGAACTTGCCATTGGCCAGTTCGTCGAGCGAGGAGACGGCCAGCTTGTGGCGGAGCAGGGACTTCGGCGTCATCACGATCAGCGGCTTGCGCACCGGGCGCACCTGCTGGCGGCGGATCATGTGGAACGCCTGGGCGGGCGTGGTCGGCACGCAGACCTGCATGTTGTCGAGCGCGCACAGCTGGAGGAAACGCTCCAGGCGGGCGGAGGAGTGCTCCGGACCGGCGCCTTCCTGGCCGTGCGGCAGCAGCAGGGTGAGGCCGCAGAGGCGGTCCCACTTGGCTTCGCCCGAGCTGATGAACTGGTCGATCACGACCTGGGCGCCGTTGGCGAAGTCGCCGAACTGGCCTTCCCAGATGGTCAGCTGGTCCGGCGAGGTGGTGGCTTCGCCGTATTCGAAGGCCATGACGGCTTCTTCGGACAACAGCGAGTCGATCACGTCGACGCGGGCGTCGGCGCGCACCTTCGACAGCGGCATGTAGGTGTTGTCGCTGGACTGGTCGTGCAGCACCGCGTGGCGATGGAAGAACGTGCCACGGCCGGCGTCCTGGCCGACGATGCGCAGGTCGTTGCCTTCGGCGATGAGCGTGCCGTAAGCGAGGTTCTCGGCGAAGCCCCAGTCGCCCGGGAGTTCACCGGCAGCCATCTTGCGGCGGTCTTCGTAGATCTTGGCGACGCGCGCGTGCAGGGTGACATCGGCCGGGAGGCTAAGGAGTACATCGGACACCTTGGCCAGCAGCTCGCGCGGCACGCCCGTATTCACTTCCATCGACAGGCTGGTCTTCTGGAAACGGCTCCAGTCCACCGGAATGTCGCGGGTCGGTGTGGGATCGATCGCGATCAGCGGCTCGCCCTTTTCGAGGCGGGCACGGTAATCGTCGAGCATCTTCTGGCCGTCGTCCGCAGCGATCGTCGAGGACTTCACCAGCGCCTGTGCGTAGAGATCGCGCGTGGTCGGACGCTTGCGAATGATCTGGTACATGAGCGGCTGGGTCGCCGCCGGCTCGTCGGCCTCGTTATGGCCGTGGCGGCGGTAGCAGACGAGGTCGATGACCACGTCTTTCTTGAACTGCTTGCGGAACTCGTAAGCGAGGCGGGTGACCTGGATCACCGCTTCCGGGTCGTCGCCGTTCACGTGGAACACCGGCGCGTTGACCATCTTGGACAGGTCGGTGCAGTACAGCGTGGAGCGGGCGTCTTCACGCTTGGACGTCGTGAAGCCGACCTGGTTGTTGATGACCAGGTGCAGGGTGCCGCCGATGGCGAAGCCACGGGCCTGCGACATCTGCATCAGTTCCATGTTGACGCCCTGGCCCGCGAAGGCGGCGTCGCCGTGGATCAGCAGTGCCATCGACTTTTCGCGGGCGGTGTCGCGGCGGCGCGACTGGCGCGCGTGCACGGAGCCGGCGACCACCGGGTTGACGATTTCCAGGTGCGACGGATTGAAGGCCAGCGCGACGTGGACGCCACCGTTAGGTGTCTTGACGTCGGCGGAGAAGCCCAGGTGGTACTTCACGTCGCCCGTGTGCATCGGGCTGTCGTCATGCTCGAACTTGCCTTCGAACTCGTTGAAGAGCTGCGAGGGCGCCTTGCCGAGGATGTTGACCAGGACGTTGAGGCGACCGCGGTGGGCCATGCCGATGATCACTTCCTTGACGCCGTTGTCGCCGGCGGCACGGACGATGTCATCGACCATCGGGATCATGCTTTCACCGCCCTCGAGCGAGAAGCGCTTCTGGCCGACGTACTTGGTGTGGAGGAAACGCTCCAGGCCTTCGGCGGCCGTGAGGGCCTCGAGCACGCGGACTTTCTCGGCCTTCTGCAGGCCCGGCGACCCGGCGGCCTTTTCCAGGCGCGAGTAGATCCACGAGCGCTGCTCGTAGTCGGAGATGTACATGAACTCGGCACCGACCGTGCCTGTGTAGATTTGCTTGAGCTTCGCGAGGAGGTCGCGCAGCGTCATGCGCTGGCCGCCACCGGCGAAGGTGCCGGCGTCGAACTCCGTACCGAGATCGGCGTCGGACAGGCCGTGGAAGGCCAGGCCGAGGTCGGGGGTTTCGATATCCGGGATGGTCAGGCCGAGCGGATCGAGCTGCGCCGCGATGTGGCCGCGCGAGCGATAGGCCGTGACGAGGCGGAGCACGCCGGCTTGTTTCTGCGCGTAGGCGTTGTCGGCGGAGCCCGCGGCAGGTGCCGCGGCGGCCGTGCGGCGCTGTTTCTGCGCGGCTTCGATGCGGGCGATCGCGCCGGAATGGGCGACATCGCCGGCCTCGCGGCCCTTGAAGGATTTGAAATACGTATCCCATTCGCCCGGGACGGAGCCAGGATCGGCCAGCCAGGCTTCGTAGACTTGCTCTACGTAGTCGGCGTTGCCGCCGGCGAGTTGGGAGGATTCGGAAAACTCGCGGATCAGGTTTGCGCTCACGTCACCACCGGCACACACGAAAAGGACGGGCTGCCGCTGGACTCGTGGGGACGCGCCGCGGCATAAGAATCCGTTAAGTATAGCTCCGTGCTGTTGCGGCGCGCCAACCCGGGTTCACGTTTCGTATGCCTTTCAGATCCCGAGTGGTCTTATCTGCCAGGCCGGCTCGGCCCGCTCCCAGACTTCGTCGAAATACGTCATGAGGCGAGAGGTCTCACCGCGGGCGTCCAGATCGCCCCGCGCCTCATAGCGGCTGGCCACCGGCCTGAACAGGTAGCCGCTGGTGGTATCGCAGATGAACGCCGAGGCATAGGCAAGGTGCGACTCATCCACCGGCATCCGGATGGAGACGGCCGTGGGCAGACGCTGGGCGAGGGCGATCAGGCGGTGCCCCTCGCGGTGGGCCTGCTCGGCGTCGTGGGTCAGGATGCGGATCTGGGCTTGCCGTCCGCTGGTGGCAAGGCGGCGCAGTTCGGTGAGGATCGCCTCACTGTCGAGGATCCCGCTCTCCATCCGCGGCAGATACATCGCGGCGCGGTAGCGGGCCTGACTAAGGAGGCGGACATGGGCCGCCTCAAGACCGGCACGGTCCTCGACGGTCAGCACCGTGTCCGCCGCGTCGGTCACCGACGGCGCCCCTTGCGCACGATCAGTTGACCCTCGTTGACCAGGGCCAACAGGACCTCGCGCTCAGCGGCCTTTACCGTATCGTCGAGGCGGAGCTCGCGTTCCGCCGACAGGCGCTCGGCCAGGTCGATGGGGCAGGGGTAGGCGTGGCCGCTCACATAGAGCGTGGCGTCCTTCTTGCCACGGACCCAGGCCAGACGGGCGAAGGGGTGGCGGACCAGGGCCGCGCCGGCGTCGAGTGCCTTGTCGAGCGCCGCGGCCGTGCTGGCCTTGGGCGGCGCCGCCGGCACCTGGGCGTTGCGATAGCGGGTGATGAAACGACCGAACCAGTCGGCCAGCAGGTCGCGATCGAGTGCCGCCGCGAAGGGCAGGGCCTGGCGAAGGCGGTTAAGTGCAGCCGTGTCGATCTCGCCCACGCGTTTGGCGGGAACGAGGTCGGGGTCGGTGTAGCGGAGTTCGTCGGGCATGCGCTCGGCGAGGAAGTCAGCGAGGTCGCCCGTGAGTTCCGCTTGCGAGGGAGCGCGCATGCCGACCGACAAGGTCATGCAGTCGCCGAGTGCGATGCCGTCGTGCGGGACACCCGGGGGCAGATAGAGCATGTCGCCGGGTTCAAGCAGCCATTCGTGGGTCGGCAGGAATTCCCTGAGCTGCTTGAGTTCGACGTCGGTGCGGAAGTCGAGCGGGGCGTCCGGATCGTCGCTGATCGCCCAGTGGCGCTGGCCGATGCCCTGAAGCAGGAACACGTCGTACTGGTCGACGTGCGCGCCGACGCCACCGCCGTCCTCGGCGTAGGAGATCATCACGTCGTCCACGCGCCAGCTCGGCAGGAACGAGAAATGGCCGAGCAGACCGGCGACGTCGTTATCCCACTTGTCGACGTCCTGAACCAGAAGGGTCCAGTCGCGCTTGGGTGTCTTGCCGAATTCGGCTTCCTCGAACGGGCCGCTCTTCACCGTCCAGCGATCGCGCTTTTCGTCATGAATGATGAGGCGGGCGAGCACGCCTTCTTCACAGGCAAGGCCGGCGAGGTCGTTGGGCTGGATCGGCGGCTGAAAGTCGGGGAAGGCATTACGGATGAGCAGCGGCCGCTTCTGCCAGTAGTCGCGCAGGAATTGCGCGGCACTCATGCCGAGCGGCTGGCTGGCGCTGCCGCGCACTTCGATCGGGAGGGTCTTGCGGGTGGGGGTCTGGATGGCCATGGGCCGCATTGTAGCTGGGCATCCGGGCCGTTTCATCGCCTGTTGATGCGGTCGGGGGTACGTTGCTCGCATGTAACGCGTCGCCGTTACCTCCGGAGTCACCATGAAACGTCTATTGCTTGTCGCCGTGCTTCTTTCTTCCGTCGTCTCCCTCAGCGGCTGCCTCATCCGCGATCATCGCGATGGCGGCCCCGGTCGCTACAACAACGGCCCTGATCGCCATTGTGACGATCGCGACCGTCACGACAACAACTGCAACGATCACGATCACCACAACTGACGCGTGAAAGAAAAAGGCCCGGCAATGCCGGGCCTTTTTTTATGCGGTGTCGCTGCGCGATCAGATCGCTTTGGCGAGCTTGTCTGCAAGGCCGATGTAAGACGCAGGCGTCAGCTCGGCCAGCGCCTGCTTCGCATCCGCAGGCAGGTCGAGTGTGGCGATGAAGGCGCGCATCGAATCCTTCGTGATGCCCTGGCCGCGGGTGAGCGCCTTGAGCTGCTCGTACGGTTCCGGAAGACCGAAGCGGCGCATGACGGTTTGCACGGCTTCGGCGAGGACTTCCCAGCTGGCATCGAGGTCGGCGGCGACGCGGTCGGCGTTGACGTTGAGTTTGCCCAGCCCCTTGAGCAGCGACTCGATGGCGACCAACGAGTGACCGTACGCCGTGCCCAATGCGCGCAATACGGTGGAGTCGGTGAGGTCACGCTGCCAGCGGCTGATCGGCAGCTTCTCGGCGAAGTGGCCGAGCAGGGCGTTGGCGAGGCCGAAGTTGCCTTCGGCGTTTTCGAAGTCGATCGGGTTGACCTTGTGCGGCATGGTCGAGGAACCGACTTCACCTGCCTTCAGCGCCTGACGGAAATAGCCCAGCGAGATGTAACCCCAGATGTCGCGCGCGAGGTCGATCAGGATGATGTTGATCCGGCGCAGCACGTCGGCGAACTCGGCAATGCCGTCGTGCGGTTCGATCTGCGTGGTGTACGGATTGAACGTGAGGCCCAGGCCGTCGACGAAGCTCGACGCGAGCGCTGGCCAGTCGACTGCCGGATACGCGATCACGTGCGCGTTGTAGTTGCCGACGGCACCGTTGATCTTGCCCGGGATTTCGATGGCGACGAGCTGGCGGCGCTGGCGCTCCAGGCGCGCGACGACGTTGTCGATTTCCTTGCCCATCGTAGTCGGCGAGGCGGTCTGGCCGTGGGTGCGTGCAAGCAGCGAGAGGCCAGCGTGCTCATGCGCGAGACCGCGCAGCTTCGCGATGACCTGGTCCAGTGCCGGCAGCAGCACCGATTCGCGTGCGTCGCGCAGCATCAGCGAGTAGGCGAGGTTGTTGATGTCTTCGCTGGTGCAGGCGAAGTGCACGAACTCCTTGGCCTGGGCGAGGGCGGGATCGTTACCGATCTTCTCCTTGATGAGGTATTCGACCGCCTTGACGTCATGGTTGGTGGTCGCCTCGATCGCCTTGATCCGCTCACCGTCCTCGATCGAGAAGTCGTCGGCGATGGCGAGCAGGCGAGTGACGGCGTCGGCCGGGAAGGCCGGCAGCTCGACGATGCCCGGATGCGCGGCCAGGGCCAGTAGCCAGTGGATCTCCACGTGCACGCGGCGATGCATGAGGCCGAATTCGCTGAAGATCGGGCGCAGCGGCTCCACCTTGGAGGCGTAACGGCCGTCCAGCGGCGAGAGGGCGGTCAGCGTGGCGTGGGACATGGGGCGTTCCTGGAGGCTAGGCGGGAGCAGCCGGCGATTATAAGTCATTGGGCGCACTGGGGTCCCGGCTCGACCCCCTGTAGGAGCCGATTCATCGGCGATCCCGCGGCAGCGGGCCGGTTTCGGCCAGGGGGTGGTTTGGGGCGAGCACCCATCGCCGATGAATCGGCTCCTACAAAAGAGCGGCTATCGGCCTTACTGTAGGGGGAGTCCCCCCACCGAGATCCCCGCATGAGCAAGTTCCGCACCGAACGCGACAGCATGGGCGAGTTGAAGGTACCCGCCAAAGCCCTCTATGGCGCCCAGACCCAGCGGGCGGTGGATAACTTCCCGGTGTCGGGGCTGACCATGCCGCGCGAGTTCATCCGTGCGCTGGGGCTGATCAAGTCGGCGGCGGCGGAAGCGAACGTCAAGCTCGGACACCTCGACAAGGCTTCGGCCAAAGCCATCCGGGCCGCCGCCGAGCAGGTAGCCGCCGGTGGCGTCGACGAGCACTTCCCGATCGATATCTTCCAGACCGGCTCGGGAACGAGCTCCAACATGAATGCAAACGAGGTGATTGCGCACCTCGCCGCGGCTGCCGGCGCGACCGTCCACCCGAACGACCACGTCAACGCGGGCCAGAGTTCCAACGACGTCATTCCGACGGCCATCCTGGTCAGTGCCACGTTGGCGACGACCGAAAAGTTGCTGCCGGCACTCAAGCACCTGCGCAAGACGATCGATACGCGGGCGAAAGAGCTGAAGAAGGTGGTGAAGACCGGCCGTACCCACCTCATGGACGCCATGCCGATCACCTTCGGCCAGGAGCTCTCGGGCTGGTCGGCGCAGATTGCCGACGCGTCCGAACGCATCACCGATACCCTCAAGCGCACCCGTCGGCTGCCGCAGGGCGGTAGTGCCGTGGGCACCGGTATCAACGCGGACCCGAAGTTCGGCCCGGCCGTGGCCCTGGAACTGTCGAAGCTCACCGGGGTGAAGTTCGAATCCTCGGAGAATTATTTCGCAGGCATGGCCGCGCAGGACGCCCCCGTCGAGCTCTCGGGGCAGCTACGTGCGCTCGCGGTAGCGGTGATGAAGATCGCCAACGACCTGCGCTGGATGAATTCCGGCCCATTGGCGGGCCTTGGCGAGATCGAACTGCCAGCGCTGCAGCCGGGCTCGTCGATCATGCCGGGCAAGGTCAATCCGGTCATTCCGGAAGCTGCGGCGATGGTGGCCGCCCAGGTCATCGGCAACGACGCGACGATCGCCATCGGAGGTCTGTCCGGCAACTTCCAGCTCAACGTCATGCTGCCGGTGATCGCGTACAACCTGCTGCAGTCGATCGAGATCCTGGCCACCGTGACGGTGCTGCTCGCCGACAAGGCCATTGCCGGCTTCAAGGTCAATGAAGAGCACATTCGCGAAGCACTCGACAAGAATCCGATCCTCGTGACCGCGCTCAATCCGGTCATCGGCTACGAGAAGGGCGCGGCCACGGCCAAGCAGGCGTACAAGGAAAAGCGCCCGATCATGGATGTGGCGCTGGAAACCACCGGCCTGTCGAAGGCCGAGTTGGCCAAGCTGCTGGATCCGGCGGCGCTGACCAAGGGCGGCATTCACGGCGGTGGCGGTGGTGGCGGTGGTTGATCGCACGCCGTTGCCGGGTTGACCGTTCAGTACTTCGCCCTTGGCCGCGGGATCCAGAGTTCGAGCGAGTTGGCCGACCCCATGCCCGGAGGCAGCGCGATCGCCCGCGCGGGCATGCGGGCCAGTGACGGAAGCGCCGCATTCGCCCAGTCCACCAGGGCGGTGGCGCACGCCCTGCCGTCGGGTGCGTAGAGCACGGTAGGCGTCTTCCACTCGAATGGCGCGCGCCGCCCATTACGTTTAGCCGTCTGGGTGACGTTCTCGATGCCGGGCACGTTGATGCCCAGTTCGCGCACGGGTGTCAGGCTCTTCAGCACGTCGGCACGCTGGGCTTCGTCGTAGATCTGCGTGTAGAGCATGAACGACTGGCCGTTCTGGCTGCAGCTGTCGAGCGCCTTCTTGTGCAACTGCGCCACGTCGACGGGTAGGGCCACGGGTTTCTCCGCTGCGTTCGTTCCTGGCGTCGGCATGGGCGGCGGGGGCGCGGGAGGCGGCGCGATCTCATCCGGCGAGGTCGGGGTCACCGTGGCGATGGCGGCCGATGAAGGCGGTGGCGGTGCCGGGCGCGCCGCCGGTTCGGAGGGGGCCTCGCCCCCCGTATTCACCGCTGGGCCCAGACCCATGTCGGTGCGGGTGCCGGTATGCGTCCGTGCCGAGACGAAGGCGACGGCCTGTGGATCCCGCCAGCCCATGTAGTTCTTCATCGAAACATCCCAGAGACTGCCGGGGGCCACGCCGCTTCCCGCGAAGCGCGTCAGGTCCTTCGTGCACTGGTCCTGCAAGTTGCCATCCGGTGTGCGGTTGCAGATGGGCGACAGCATGTTGGCGACGTCCTGCAGGCTGGCCGTTTGCTCGTCGCTCAGCGGGACGTTGGCGATCTCGAGCATGAGTCCGTTGAGCGTGACGTCCAGTTTCGGCGTGAACGCCGACTTCTGTTGTTCCGCCGTGTCGAGCTCGTCGAGTACCTTCTTCACCTGGTCGTTGACTTCCTTCGCCTGGGCAATGCCGGCTGACCTGACTTCGACCATCTGCTGCTTGTGCGCATCCCAGGCCTGCCAACCGGCGAGTACGGCGGTCAACAGGGCACCGATACCGATGGATGTGCCGACCGTGGTGGCGATGCGCTGCGTACGTGTCAGCGCGGTGGTCACGGGCGACAGCAGCGCGGCATTGGCACCGATCACCGGTGTGTTCCACGCCCATGAAGGCAGGTGGCTGAGGAGGGAAGGATCGATCGGTGCGCCCAGGATCGTGCCGAGTTCGCAATAGCTTTCCCACTGTTCTTCGCTGAAGAACTGGTTGCTGGTGCTCTGCTGGGGAAACGTTTCTTGGCGATCCGCGTAGCCCGCGACGTCCAGCGGCATATCGGTGGTCGTGCGCGGCTTCACGATGAGCAGCGTGCCGTGGCCGCCGCTCGCGTACGCGATTCGCGCCAGCAACAGGTGCGCCTCCCCTGGCCCGTTCGAAATCGAATCCGGCGTGCCGAACAGCGCTGCCAGCGGCCCGGCCAAGGGGGCAAGCCCCACCGGATCGACGAAGGAAATCGTCGCGTCGTAATCGATGCGCGCCTTGCGTACGAGATTCTCGACATCGGCGAAGCGATAGTCCGGGTCGGCGCCGCAGTCGGCGAGCACGATCAGCGAGAGTTCCCGCTTCAGCAGTGCGTAGACGCCGGTGTTGTCGAAGTGCCCGCCATCGGACAGGTACCAGTTAGGGCTGCCCAATCCCGGGAAGCGCGCAAACATTTCGCGCAGCATCGCGAAATACTTGCGCAAGAGGCCGCGCCGTTTCGCGTAGCCGACAGTCAGGTTGTCTTGCCAATAGCCCAGGCGCAGGCCACTGAGGAAGGCCATGGCTGCGGTGCCCGGCCGGGTCAGCGAGCCCATGCCCGAGCCCAGCGCCGCGCCGGAGATGGCAATCCATTCCGCGACCGTGGTGGACGTCAGCAGCGTGTTCGACCGCGCCTCGGCGGGATGCGTACCGGTTTCGACGCCGAGCGAACTGACGGTGAGGTTGATGCCCTTGCGGTCCGCATTGAACGTCCCGGTGCGATCGTCCACGGTCTGGTTGATGCAGCAGTTGACGAGGTGGATCGGTCCGCCGAAACGGTGCGGTGCATAGCTCGTCATCGGCGTGTCGTCGCCGTCCATGAGCGAGGTGACCTTCGCTGTTTTCTCGGTGAGCTTGCGCGTATTGGGAACCATCGGGCTTTCGGGAAAGCGTGGGCACGGCGTGCCGGATCCCTCGACGTTGCCCACCGATACATAGGCGCGCGCGATGCGCGAACGATAGTAGAAATGCAGTGACGAGCGGTTGAGCTGCTGCAGTGCCCTGCCGTTGAGCAGCACATAGACCAGGCTGATGGCAGCCACCGTGCCCCAACGTGCGTAGGCGTTGTGCAGCAGTCCCTCCAGATCGTCACCTGCGTTCGGGAAAATCACCGTCTGGAAAATGGTCATCCAGAACAACGCCAGGGCCATGACCAGAATCAGGCCGAGAACATTGGCCAGCAGTCCCCATGGCAGCTTCGCGATACCGTTCTTGCTACCGGTCTGCAGCATCGGCAGGACAAAGCGCGCGATGCCGATCAGGATCGTGGTAATGCCGACGCCTGTGGCGACATGGCCACTGGCGATGTCGCCGCCGAGCTGCTGTAGCCACAGGCGCGTCGTCCAGCTGAGCATGTCGAGCACGCCGAAGGCGAAGATCACCGCCATCGCCTTCAGGCACCACGCCAATGCCTTGGTATAGCGGACGCGGTTGGTCTCCTCGGAACGCCGCATCCCGCTGACACGCGCGCATATCCAGGCGACAGGTGAGGGCAGCATGCCGATGGCGCCGAGCGACAGCAGCGTGCCGTCGAACGCCAGTTGGGTCGAATGAGCCTGGACGGCAAGGTAGACGCCGACGACTGTCGCGAGGACCGCCGTGGCGAGCCCTCCGCCGGTCTCCTTGCCGAGAAACCAATACGCGTAGCACATCGTGACCGCGCCGGCCGCCGGAAGGGGCAACACCCAGTACCACCACAGGCTCATGGATAAGGGCAAGCCGTCATCGATCGCGTAGACGAACGAGTACGCGAGATGCGGCAGGGTGATGGCACAGGCGAACAGCATGATCAGGACGGCGGTTTCCACCTGGGTGGCGAGGAAGCCGCGCAGCTGGCTGGCCAGCGCTTGCACCAGGTCCGCGGCGCCCGCGGGCGCAAGGAAGCGACCGTTGTTGCGCAACCACCACAGGAAGAGTGAGCCGTCGTTGGCGATGCCGGCCTCTACGGCGGCGGGATCGCCCTCGGCGCCCGCGTGGAACAGGCGGCCAAAGGCCGAGCCGATATAGCCGCCGCCTGACACCGTGGATAAGTAGTCGAAACGATGAAGCACCTTGTTACGGGCAAGGGCGCGAAGTACGCCAAGGCAGAACGTCGCGCTGCGGATACCGCCGCCGGACAAGGCAAGTCCTATGCGCGGCGCGGCGGGATCGATACGCGCAGCGGCCCGGCGCCGCGCCAGGGCATCGCTTTCGCTCTCCGTGCTGGGCTCCGCTGGCGCGGCGTCTTCGGTCGTCATGGCGAGGATCCCCTGCGTTGGACGCAAGCTCGTGGTCCGGCTCCTGTGAGCCGGATCGAGGCGGCGGTCCCCTCACCGGGCGCTTCGTCGCCATGGTTTTAGACCCTGCCTGTCCTCCTGTCTACATGGAGGGTTTCGGCACGACACATGCGGGATGAGCCGTGGCTCGCCCCGCCTCGCCCCTGAACTCGGGGTGGTCGAACGGGATGTCATTCTCCCAGTACCAGGGGAAGCAGCTTTCGCCGATGGTCGCTTCCAGCAGGTAGGTGAAGATGCCCTCGCCATTGGAGCTGTTGCTCATCAGCAACACGCAGGTGCGCGAGTCCATCTGGCAGACCGCCAGATTGTTGGTGCCATCGTCGTGGCCTGACTTGAAGAACACGGGCCCGCGAGTCGACTGGTAACGGGCCATACCTAGCCCGTATCCAAGCTTGATGGCATCGTTGCCGGTGGTACTGGGCGAGGTGATGGTCGGAAACTGCTGTAACGAGTGGATCGCGATGCGCGGCGTCAGCCAGCTACGGTAGGTGGCTGCGCTCAGTCCGTCACCACGCACCATGGCCGCGAGCAACTGGGCATAGTCGTGCACGGTGGTGTCCATCGATCCGGCGGCGCGGACGGATTCGCGACGCTTGTGGCCCAGCGCCTTGCCGTTCTCGTCGTAGCCGATCGCAAGGTTGCTCGCGAAGTCGTCGCGCCAGGTCATGCTGGTGCGGGTCATGCCAAACGGCGTAAACAGGCGCTCGCGCATCAGCGTGTCGACATCGATGCCTTTACCGTTCTCGATCACGAACTGCAGCAGGTTGATGCCTTCACCGGAGTATGCGTAGCGCGTGCCTGGGTCGAAATAGAAGGCCAGCTTGCCGTTGGGGTCGTAGTCCTTGCCCGGCGGCCAGTAACGAAAATTGGAAAATCCGGAGCGATGGCTGAGAAGGATCGCGGGCGTCAACGCCTTCCAGCGCGCGTCTCCGGCGAGATCCGCGTATTTCTCGTAGGCGGGGAGAGGTTTGGGCAGGTCGCCGGCGATGCTCGCATCGAGGTCGAGCCGATGGTCGTCGACCAGTCCCATCACCGCGTACGAGAAGGCCATCTTGGTGATCGATGCCGCGTACATCACGGTGTCGGTCTGCAGCGGGAGGTGTTGCGCCATGTCTCGCTCGCCGTAGGCGTGCAGATAGGTCACCTTGCCGTCTTCGATGATCGCGATGGCCAGGCCAGGAACGTTGGCGGCCTTCATCAGCTGCTCGACGCGATGGTCGAGCGCTTCGCCACGCAAGGGCTTCGGTGTTGCGGGGGCTGTCGGTTGCGTGGCGCATCCGGCCAGCAGGAGAGCGAGCGGAACGATCAGCAGGAACCACGGTGCACGGACCATGACCAACCTCCGGATACACGCAGATTCAACCCTTGGACGATGTAACCCCTGAACGGAAGACGGCCCCCGAAGGGGCCGTCGCGACGTCGTTTTTAGCTTTCGTCCCGCCAGCGGCGGAACCAGACGGCGCCGGCGATCATCGCGGCACCTGCCGCCGCACCGATCCAGAGCGAGGGGCTTGCCAGCGCGCTGTAGTGGTAGGCCAGGTCGAGGCTGTCCAGCAAGGCGGCCGGGTCGTTGTGACCGGAGATCACCAGCGGCGAGGTATTGCCGACCCAGGTCCCCGGGATCAGGCTGCCTAGCAGGCGGCTGACCACGTTCTTCCAGTACCAGTCGCTGGAAAGATTGAGCAATCCCATCAGGCCGAACCAGGAGACGATGACGCCGGATCCCACTGGCAGGGCGATGGCCCAGAGGAACGGCTTGCTCTTCGCCCAGGCCGAGCAGAGCAGCAACCAGCCCAGCGTCGGCAGCGCCCAGATTGCATACAGCGGGATCAGCAGCACCAGGGTGGCGACGACGCGGAACGGATGCGCCTCCATCAACAAGGTCCAGAGGCTGATGCCATGGATCGCGGCGACGACGGCAAGGAACATTGCCAGCACAAGCCCCACGATCACGCCGACGATGATGGAGATGGCGGGAGCGAGCAGGGCGGCACTCGCCAACTTGGACAGCACGGTCGATGAATCCGACAGCGGCAGCGATTTCCAGAACAGGATGCTGCGGTCGCGACGGTCGTCGTAGAGCGCACCCAGGCAGTAGAAGAAGACCACGATGGCGGTGACGCCCAGGATGATGGCGGCGACAGCGTAGAGCATGATGTCGATGCCGGCCCCTGCCTTGTGCAGGTCTTCCAGGCTCATGCCACCCTGCAGGTGGACATTGCCACCGCCGAACTGCAGGCCACCGAATCGCCGCCCGAAGACTTCGCCCAGGATGATGCCCATGCCGTTGAGGACGAGGAAGACGATGCCGGTGACCACGGGGGCCCAGAAGAAGCCGCCTTTGTGTTCCCAGAACTCGCGCTTGACCAGCCAGTAGAAGGTTTTCATGCGTAGGTGCCCTTCATGGTGGCGACGAAGAGGTCGCCGATCGACGGGCGTCGTACCTCGCCCAGGCGTTCCAGCTCGGGCCGGCTGACGTTGTCGAAGAGAAAAATGCTCTTGCCGAAGACCTGGCGCTCATCGAGCGGCTTCAGTTCCCGGGCTGCGTGTGCGAACTCGGCGCCGACCAGCACTTCGGCGAAGCGATCGCCCAGGCTGTCCATGTCGGTATCGAGCACGATCTTGCCGTCGCGGATGAACATGAGGTCGGTGAGGATGTGTTCGATCTCCTCGACCTGATGCGTGGTGACCAGGATGGTCTTCTCCTCGTCGAAGTAGTCTTCCAGAAGGCTCTGGTAGAACTGCTTGCGATAGAGGATGTCCAGGCCAAGCGTGGGCTCGTCCAGCACCAGCAGGCGGGCGTCGATCGACATCACCAGCGCCAGGTGCAGCTGCACGATCATGCCCTTGGACAGCTGCTTCACCTTCTGCTGCGGCTGCAGTTTGGTGCGGGCCAGGAAGGCATCGCACTTGGCGCGGTCGAAGCGGGGGTGGGTGTTGGCGACGAAGTCCACCGCGTCCTTGACCCGGATCCAGCGCGGCAGCACCGCCACATCGGCGATGAAGCAGACCTGTTCCATCAGCTTGTCGCGATCCTTTCGCGGATCCAGGCCGAGGACGTTGAGCTGGCCTTCGAAGGTGGTCAGGCCGAGGATCGCCTTGAGCGCCGTGGTCTTGCCGGCGCCGTTGGGACCGATCAGGCCGACGATCCGGCCCGACCCGATCTGGAAGGTGGCACCGTCCAGTGCCTGCGACGACTTGTAGCGTTTGCTCAGGCCGGTGGCGGTAACGACCGCGGTCATGACGGATCCTCCGTGGAGCCCTGGGCTTCACGCATCAAAGTCTTGAGGTCGAGGCCCATGCGCTGGAGACGGGCAAACAGTGCCGGCCATTCTTCGCGCAGGAAGCGCTCCCTTTCACTCTTGAGCAGCGCGTCGCGCGCCCCATCGATAACGAACATGCCAAGACCCCTCCGTTTCTCAACCAATTGTTCGTCGACCAGCTCCTGGTACGCCTTTGAAACGGTCAGCGGGTTGATCTGAAAATCCCCCGCGACCTGGCGTACCGACGGCAGCGGGTCGCCTTCGTTCAAGGCGCCGTCCAGGATCATCGCCACAACGCGTTCGCGGAGCTGGCGGTAGATCGGGACGCTGTCGTTCCAGGTGATGGACATGTATTTAATCCTTGGCCGTGCGGCGCAGTGCATTACCAAACGAATAGTAGGGCATGGCCAGCTGCGCGCCGATCAGCGCAGCGGCGCGATCTTCCGCGCTGCGCTTGATGGCGGCAGCCGCCGAATCCAGGGTGGCTTCGCTAGCCAGGGCTGCCTCGCGCACATCGGCGTCGGTAGGCCGCACTTCGAGAGCGGGTAGGTCGACGACGCGGACGCCGTTGACGAAATGAGGTGCGGCGACCAGTGCAGCGGCGCGGTCATCGAAGGAGCGCAGGGCGAACACGCTGGTTCCGGCGATCAGGACAGAGGCGGTGAGGGCGATGAGGTTCGGCGCTTTCATGGTTCGACTCCGATGACTTTGCTGCAGGTCTTCAGGGGTTACAGGGAGGCGACGTTGGCGTCGGCGTCGGCGTAGACAACGATCGGGGCCAGGTCGGTGACGTGCGTGCCGTTGATCTCGGTCAGAGGGGCGGCGGTGGTGGAGGTGCTGTGGAAGCCGGCCAGGGAGGCGGTGGCGATCACAAAGGCGGCGGCGAGGGCGGCGACGTTGAGGTTTTTCATGTCAGTACTCCAGTGGTGGTGTGGGTGACCGGTGTTGTAGTGAACTATAACACCAGATTTTTACTCGTCAACCAGAATTTCGTGAAATTCCATATGACTTATGGCCTATGCCGTGCCGCGCTGTGCTGGTGGGGTGCGTCGGTGGGCACCTGTTCTGATGCGGCTTTGGGAGGAAAGGTTTAGGTCGGGAACGAAAACGGCCGGCCCCTTGCGGGGCCGGCCGTTAGCCGATCGATGTCGCGAAAGCCTTACAGCTCTGCGCGGAACTCGACACCGATGATGCGCGGGTCGTTGACGAACGCCGTGCGGTTGTTGAAGTCGATGCCGCCGGTGATCACCTTCTTGTCGGTGATATTGCGGCCGTACAGGGCGATCTCGCGCTTGCCGAAGTCCCAGTTGTAGCCGACGCGAATGCCGCCTTCGAGGAACGGCTTGCTCTTGAACTCTTCGGAGTCGTACAGGAAGAAGTTCACTTCGCTGCGGTAGTTCCAGTCGGTATAGACGAAGAACTCGCCGCTTTCGCCGTACGGGATGCCGTAACGCGCGGTCCAGGTGCCGATCCACCGCGGTGCATTCGGCAGCGAGTTACCATCGATGAGCGCATTGCCCGAGGCATTGAGCGGGTCGAGCACCGTGCAGCCGCCGCCGCAGGGCGCGATGGCCAGGTTCTTGTCCTTCAGTTCGGTGTGGTTATAGCTGCCGCCGGCAGTCATGTAGAACTGCGGCGTCAGGTAGGCCTCGAGGTCGAACTCGGCACCGTAGCCTTCGGTCTTCTTCGCGTTGATCAGCTCGGTGACGTTGCTTGCACCACCCACGGCCGTGAGCTGCTGGTTGTGCATGTTGTACTTGTAGACGTCGGCGTTGAAGCGGAGCTTGTTGTCTTCCGTGGTCGACTTGAAGCCCACTTCATACGAAGTGACCGTCTCTGGCTTCGCCGTGGAGATGCTATTGGCGAAGTTGATGCGGCCCTGCACGCTCGGTGCGCGGAAGCCGTTGGCGACACGTGCGTACACGTTCGCATTCTTCGACAGCTGCCAGGTACCGGTGAGATCGCCGCTCCAGCGTGAGTCGGTGGGCTTGGAAGTCAGCGGGCCGATCGGGCCGGTGAAGCCAATGAAACGCTCCGCGCTGAAGTCACGCTTGTCGTGTGACCAGCGGGCGCCGGCGCGGACGTCGAACTCATCGGTGAACTGGTAATCGGTCGACCCGAACACCGCCCATGCCTTCGTATGCTGGCTCTGGTCGACCAGGCCATTGAGTGCATGGTTGTTCAGCGTGTCGTACGAGTAGTTCGTGATCGCGACGTCTTCGTCGAAGTAGTACGTGCCGACCTGCCACTTCAGGCGATCCGCGGTGTCATTGGACAGGCGGAATTCCTGGCTGATCTGGCGATCCTTCGGCAGGGCGTCAGCGGTCTCGGAATAGAAGGGCGTGACGCGGTTGGTATCGCTCGGACGGGCAGGCGTCTCCGAGGCGTCATAGCCGCCGTCCACGTCGCCGAGGCTGTAGGTCTGTGCGCGTTCGAGGCCGGTGATCGAGGTGAAGTTGAGATCGCCGAAGTGCCAGTTCAGGTGCAGGTTGCTGCCCCAGGTGAACAGGTGCTGCTTGTTGTTGCCGTCCTGCGAGACCGAGTCGCGATCGAAACCCTGCACGAACTGGTCGCTACCGAGGGTGATCGCGTTGGCGCGGTTGACCATGGCGCTGCCATCGAGGAGGCGGCCGTGCACGTTGATCAGCGCATCGAAGTCGTCGGAGTGCTTGTACAGGGCCTGCAGGCGGACGGCGCGATCGTTGTAGCCGCCGAGGTCGTCCTTCTTGCCCTTGTAATCGTTGTCGATCCAGCCGTCGCGGTGCTGTGCGATGGCGGACACGCGGCCGGACCAGTCGGAGCTGATCTTGCCGCCGAGGGCGGCTTCGGCATTGGCCGTGCCGTACGAACCGTAGGACACGCGGGCATAGCCCTCGGTTTCCTGCGTCGGCTTGCGCGACTCGAACTTGATCACGCCTGCCGGCGAGTTACGGCCGAACAGGGTGCCCTGCGGACCGCGCAGCACTTCCACCTGGTCCAGATCGAACAGCGGGAAGCCCTTGAGGATCGGGTTTTCCTGGACGATGTCGTCGTAAACCATCGACACCGGCTGGGACGCGTTGAGGTCGAAGTCGCTGTTGCCGAGGCCGCGGATGTAGAAGCGCGGGAACTCGCGACCATAGGACGTCTCGGCATACACGCTCGGCGCGCGCGCAGCGAGCTGGAGCACGCCGTCACCGGCCTGGCCGAAGGCTTCGAGCTTCTCGGCCGTGATCACGGTCATCGAGATAGGCACCTTCTGCAGGTCTTCCGTGCGCTTTTCAGCGGTGACGGTGACGGTTTCCAGTGTGGCCGTCTTGACCTTCGGAGCGGTGGGCGCAGCGTCCTGGGCGATGGCCGAGCCAGCGGTGAGTGCCGTGGCGATGGACAGGGCAATGACGAGACGTCGCGGCATACGGCGCGAGCTAACGAGAGACATGGTGTGTTCCGCCTGGGAGGTCCTGGGGTGAGAGTGCCTCGCCAACTGCGGTCGAGCCGGTCCCCTGGCGAGGGCGCGTCTTTGCGAATTATCCCTTGTGACGTGGGCATGACGGAAGTGTTGCAACGCAGAAACCTGCGCCAATGGATCGGGGCCGCGACTGTCATGGAAGTGCAATGGGGGGCCGATAACGTGCCCGCCTATCGAACGCGTTAGCGACGTTTCGCGTCATTAATCGTCACTATCGCCGACGTTTGAGGTTTTTCTCAACACTTCACATGAGTAATTTCGGAGCCAAACCCATGAAGAGATTCCCCCTCGCCGCCGCCTTCTGGACGATGTGCGGTACCGCGGCCGCCGAGGGCGCACCGCAGGAAGCGATCGAGCTCTACGTCGATACGACCACCCGGCAGCTATTTGCGGAGCCGGGCCCGGGCCGCCAGCGCCTGGGCAAGTTCGCCCAGGTCTCCGATTCCCCGGCTCCCGTGGCGACGGCCACCGCCACGGCGCCCACCCGTGCGACGGCTGCCGCAACCACCGGAGCCGCGACGTCGTCGGCGTCGGCGCCGGCGCCGGCGGGCAAGGCCTGGTACGACAAGATCGGTATTCGTGGCTATGTGCAGATGCGCTACAACCAGGAAGTCGGCGGTGACGCCAAGGACCTCAAGTCACCGGGCGATCGCTACATCGGCCGCGAACAAGGCTTTGGTCTTCGTCGCGCGCGCGTCGTGATCAGTGGCGATGTCACCGACAAGATGTCGATTTATATCCAGCCGGATTTCGCCAGTACGCCCACGGGCTCGTCGACCGGCAATTTCGCGCAATTGCGCGACGCCTACGCCGACCTCTGGCTGGACAAGGACAAGACCTATCGCATTCGCGCCGGCCAATCGAAGATTCCCTATGGCTGGGAAGACCTGCAGTCGAGCCAGAACCGCCTCGCACTCGATCGCGCCGACGCACTCAATTCCGCCGTGCGCGACGAACGCGATCTGGGCGTGTTCTTCTACTGGACGCCGAAGGAGATCAAGGAACGCTACGCCTACCTGGTCAAGTCGGGCCTGAAGGGCTCGGGCGACTATGGTGTGTTCGGCGTCGGTGTGTACAACGGGCAGGGCGCGAATCGCCCGGACCGCAACGACCAGCTGCACTCGGTGATTCACTTCTCCTATCCGTTCAAGTTCGCCAACGGGCAGTACCTGGAAGTCGGCGCAGACGCGTACTCAGGCCGCTACAAGGTGACGACCGGTTCGGCCACGATCGATGGCCGCACGTTTACGCCGACGGTGGATGCACCCGTTGCCGGCTCGACGGACCGTCGCGTCGCCGCACACGTGATCTATTACCCGCAACCGTTCGGTTTCCAGGCGGAGTGGACGGTCGGGCAGGGCCCCGAGCTGGACGTCGCACGTCGAACCATTCGCACGCAGTCGCTTCGTGGCGGCTATGCGCAGGTGATGTACAAGTTCGACGGCGGCTACGGCTCCCTGATGCCCTATGCGAAGTGGCAGACGTATCGCGGCGCGGCAAAGTTCGACACCAATGCGCCGAAGATGCAGGTGGATGAACTCGAGGCGGGTGTCGAATGGCAGCCGTCGAATGCGGTCGAGCTGGCGGTGGCCTGGGCAAACATGCGCCGTACCGATGTCAGCACAGCGCCCTATCGCCGGATCGATGGGCAGCTTCTTCGCGTGCAGTTGCAGGTCAACTATTAATCTGTAGGAGCCGCTTCAGCGGCGAAGGGGTGCTCGCGACACCCCTGGCCCGCTGCCGCGGGATCGCCGATGAATCGGCTCCTACCGTGCTGCGCTACGTTTTACTTCTTCTTTTTTGAACCGGCGGCTAGCGACTTTTCCCGGATGGCCTTGAACTCGCTGCCGTCTTTCCAGACAGGCCAGACGTCATTGTCGGCCAGCTTTTCACCGAGGGCGTAGAACGCCTTGACGTTCTGCGTGACGCCGTCGAAGTTCCAGCGCATGTCGTAGACATCGGTGGGCTGGTGGTAGCGGTTCTTGACGTAGTCGTTGGAGGCCGCTTCGCCGGCCGCCTTCCCACCGACGACCATGTCGACCCCGCCGTTGGCGGCGAGTGCAGGTACGCCAGCCTTGGCGAAATTGAAGTGATCGGAGCGGAAATAGTGGCCTTTCTCGGGGGAGGCATCGCCGCTGACGACGCGGCCGTCCGCCTTGAGTACGTCGGCGAACATGTCTTCGAGATCACCCTGGCCCAGGCCGACCACTTCCATGTCCTTGGTCGCACCGATGATCGGCAAGGCGTCCATGTTGATGTCGGCCACCGTCTTGTTGAGCGGGAAGGGCGGGTGGGCGACGTAGTATTCCGAACCCAGCAGGCCCGACTCTTCCATCGTCACCGCGGCGAAGATCACCGTACGCTTGGGCTTGTCCTGAGCGAACTTGCCGGCGATCTCCAGCAGCGCGGCAATGCCGGTGCCGTTGTCGATCGCGCCGTTATAGATCTGGTGGCCCTGCAGCGACGGATCGTGGCCGAGGTGGTCCCAATGAGCCGTGTAGACGATGGCTTCGTCAGGCTTCTCGCTGCCCTTCACCATGCCGATGACGTTGTTGCTCAGCGAATGGGTGATCGTGCTCTGCAAGTGGATGGACGCCTTCGCATCCAGCGGTACGGCCTTGAACCCGCGCGCGTCGGCTTGCCTGGCCAGGTCGTCGAAATTCTTGCCGGCCTTGGCGAACAGGCGCTGCGCCGCTTCGTGGGTGAGCCAGCCGGCGACGGGCAGGCGCGGTGAGGGGTCCTCACTTTCGGGCAGGTCGAGCTTCGGCATGGACCAGCCGCTCTGCACGACGTTCCAGCCGTAAGCGGCGGGCTCGGTCTGGTGGACGATGAATGCGGCGGCGGCGCCCTGGCGGGCCGCTTCTTCGAACTTGTAGGTCCAGCGACCGTAGTAGGTCATCTCGCGACCCTTGAACAGCTTGGGATCGTTCGCGTTCCAGCCCGGGTCGTTGACCAGGATGATCACGGTCTTGCCTTTCACGTCCACACCGTCGAAGTCGTTCCACTGGGCTTCCGGGGCGTTCACGCCGTAGCCCACGAAGATGACGTCCGAATCCTTGAGGTCCACGTCGGCCTTGGCCTGGAGCGTGCCCGCAACCATGTCGCTACCGAACGCGAACGCTTCCTGGCCGCCGCCTTCGGCGACATCGAGCTTCACGCTGGCCTGGTCGTTCAGGGCGGTCGAGACGGCGGGCACGGTCTGCACCCAGTCGCCCTTGTTGCCTGGCTCCAGGCCCATCCGTTTGAACTGCTCGATGATGTAGTTGGTGGTCAGGCGTTCGCCCAGCGTGCCGGGCTTGCGACCGTCGTATTCGTCGGACGAGATGACCCGCAGGTGTGCGGCGAAGTCGTCGGGCGTGATGTCCGGGCTGAAGGTGTGCTGCTCGTTGGCCACGGCCGGAAGCGGCGGAGGCGGCGAGGTGACGGCCTTGGCGGGGCCGGGCGGCGGGACAGCCGCCGTCTTGTCTTCGTCGTGGGACTGGCAGGCCGCCAGGGTCAGGGCGGTCAGGCAGGCGAGAGCGAGTCGACGCATCGGCGGAGATTCCCCTTGGGCAGATAAGGTGGATCCCGAGTGTAGCCGTAAGGCTGGCCCTGTCGTCCGGGCGGTCGCGGCCCCATAATGGTGGGTTACCCCGTCCCCGGAAGACCATCCCCATGCGTATCGGCATCGACTTCGGAACCAGCTACTCGGCCGCCGCGGCCGTCGTGGACGGCCAGCTCGAGCTGGTCCGTTTCGGCGACGCCAGCCAGTTCCGCACCGCGGTGTTCTTTCCCGAGGTGGTGCCCAACGTGGACGACTTCGTGCTGACCCCGGTTCTGGAGGCTCAGGTCGACGCGTTCATCCGCGCCTCGCGCGCGGATGAACGGCAGGCGGGCCGCACCCCGCGTAGTGACATGGACCTGCGCCGCGACGCCATCCGTGTAGTACGCCGGCAGTGGATGGAGGAGCGTACGCGCGAGGCCTCGGCGTCCGTCGCCAGCTTTCAGGATGCCTTGTTCGGCGAGGAAGCCGTGGATGCCTACCTCGAAGAAGGCACCGGTAACCTGATCGAATCGCCGAAGTCGATGTTCGGGTACAAGCTCGATCCGCGGGTGCGCAAGACCATCGTGAGCATCGCGGCGCACATCCTCGAGCACGTTCGCCTGGTGGCCACGCGCCAGTTCGGCACGCCCGTTCGCGAAGCGGTCATCGGCCGCCCGGTGGAATTCCGCAGCTCGATGGGTGCGGCCGGCGGTGAGCAGGCCTTGTCCATCCTGCGCGAAGCCGCGCGGATCGCCGGGTTCGACGAGGTGTCCTTCCTCGAGGAGCCTGCCGCCGCGGCGATGCACTATCACCAGTCGCTGGCGGAGCGGCAGCGGGCGATCATCGTCGACATCGGCGGCGGTACCACCGACGTCGCCTACGCGGAACTGGGCGCCGGCGAGGTGCCGGTCATGCACCGCAGCTGGGGTTTGCCGCGCGGTGGCACCGATCTCGACGTGGGTGTGAGCCTGCACAGCTTCATGCCGCGGTTCGGCAAGGATCTCAGTGGCGTGCCGGTGCACCACTTCGTCGAAGCGGCCAGCGTGCACAACCTCCCCAAGCAGCGCGAGTTCCGCAAACAGGACTATCGCCAGGTGGACGAGCCCTTCGGTTCCCGCCTTCGTGCCCTTCAGGGAAGCGGGGCGACCACTCGCCTCAACCAGTCCGCGGAGCGGATGAAGATCGACCTTTCAGCATCCGACGCGGCCTCGGCTTCGCTCGATTTCATCGAGGCAGGTCTGAAGATCGACGCCGTTGCCGGCGATTTCCATGCCGCCTCCGAAGACTTCCTCGACCGGATGGGGCGTCTCCTGGACCAGGCCCAGGCGGACATCGGTGAAGCACCGGCAAGCATTTTCCTTACCGGCGGCACGTCCCGGTCGCCCCAGGTACGCGAGCGCGTCGGCGCAAGTTTTCCCGGAATCCGCGTCGTTCACGGCGATCCGTCCCTGGGCGTCGTCTCCGGACTCGCACAAGCAGCACTTTTGCCAAATTCATCAACTGCTTCCGACAGTCGTTAAGCGAATTCGGCATATTCACAAAGTGCTGGCATTTCCTCCATTACATCGTTAGTTATAGCGTCAGCGCGATTCGCTTGAGAAGGCGAGGTCACGCCGGCCGATGGAGGTTCAGTCGCGTGCAGGGGTCGCCTGCCGGTGGATGCTGCGGGGGTGCATATTTATGGGAAGGGTTAGCGTTCGGATAGGGATGGGCAACGAACGGGGCGTTGCTGGGGCCGCATGTCATGCGAATGACGCTGTCCCGCCGATGCAAGGAACAACTAACGGTGGGGAGGTAGGGGCATGACTCGTCCTTCCAACGTGCAGGGACTGGAAGACTACGATCTTGTCACCCTGGGTGCGGCGCTTGGCATGTGCGAGGTCGATCTGCTGACCCTCAGCCCGGCCCGGCCCCGCGCATCGATCGCGTCGAAGACACACGATGGCGTGACCTATCTCACCGGGCATATCGATTTCGACGTGCGCGGTTCGCTCACCGTGCCGGACGAGGCGTGCATGCTCGTCTATCTGCATGAGACCGGCGAACGCAGCTGGTGCCAGGGCGTGAGCGTCGAATCGGAAATGGGCGTGACACTGCTGCGCGGGACGCCGACCGATTTCATGTTCGAACGAGGTACGCGGTTCACCCTGGTGGTGGCCCCATACGCGCGCTTTCGCTCACGATTCATGGCCTCCGATCATGCGGACGTGGACATGGCCGCCCAGCGACTGCGCCTGTTCTCGGTTACCTCCGAACATCTCAAGCGCGCCTATCGGCAAATACGCGAGCGCGTCCACGAAGCCGAAGACAAGGCATTCGGTCCGGTCGAAGACCTCCTGGACGAACACATCCGCGTGGCCCTGGGTTCGTCGTCCGAAGAGCGGCCGGTGGCGTCGCGCGGGCGGCGTGCGCACTACCAGGTGATGCGCCGCGCCGAGCGCTTCATGCGCGCCAATCTCCGCCGCGATATCTATTCGCAGGAGCTCTGCCAGGCAGCGGGGGCCAGCGAGCGGGGGCTGCGTTACGCGTTCGACGACCTGCTTGGCATTCCGCCGAACCGTTACCTCGCCATGCTTCGTCTTTGCACGGCACACCGCAGCCTCGTTACGGCGGAAGCCGGCCGGCGTTCGGTCAAGTCCGTCGCGCTCAGTTGCGGCATGTGGGACCTCTCGCGCTTTGCGGAAAAGTATCGCAGCGTGTTCGGTGAACAGCCACGCGAAACCCTGATCCGTAGTGTTCCGGCGGACGATCTCGCCGCAGCCGAAGAGTTCGAAGGCTGGTAAGCATCGCGGCACACGGATCGTGCCGTGCCGACACTTACGCCGGCGTGATGCCGGCTCAGCGGGCGAGGGGATGGTATTGGTGAGCACCCTGTCAGACGTATATGAGGCGGGTCCGCACAACTTCGGGTTGCCTTCACGCGGTCGTAGAGGTATTGGTAGTGCAAGTCACGCACTGCCAGTCATGCCTAAACGATTCGAGATACGTCTTATTGCTCCTTCTGGTTACGCAGAAGACCGCGCCGCCTGCCAGCGAGGTATCGAACGCCTGCAGGCCGCGGGCCACACCGTTCTCGGCGCCAATGTCGTGGATCGCGTGGCCTTGCGCTTCGCCGGCAGCGATGCCGAGCGCGCTGCGGACATCAACCAGCTTGCCGACCCCGATCGCCCCCTGCCAGACGTGGTCATGGCCATTCACGGCGGCTACGGCGCCATCGCGCTGCTGGAGCATCTCGACTATGCGGGACTGGCGTCCCGGTTCTCGGAAAGTTCGTGCGTGCTTGTCGGCCATGGCGACTTCACCGTGATCCAGTGCGCGCTTTATGCGCGCAGCCGCATCGGTTCGCTTTTCGGACCCATGCTCGTGCAGGACTTCGGCGCGGGCTACCTGCGCGAAAACACATGGCGGCACTTCTGGCAGACCCTGCAGTCACCGCATACCGACATCAGCTGGGTTTGTCCGGAAGCGCAGGAGGATCTGCGCATCGAGGGTACTCTGTGGGGTGGCAACCTCTCGGCGCTGTGTAGCCTCATCGGCACGCCGTACATGCCGGTGATCGACGACGGCATCCTCTACCTGGAGGAGACCGGTGAACAGGCCTACCGCGTCGAGCGGATGCTCTACGAACTCCAGTTGAGCGGCGTGCTCGCCGGCCAGCGAGCCATCATCCTGGGTGGTCTGGGCGGACAGCGCGTCAGTGAGTACGACAACGGCTACGACATCGAACATGCGCTGGAGCGATTTGCCGCCGCGTGCAACATACCCATCGTGCGGGGCCTGGCATTCGGTCACGGCCAGGACAAATGGACCCTGCCATTTGGTGCCCGTGCGGTGCTGGACGTATCGGCAGGCACCGCCGACCTGTTGGCCAGCGGGTATCCCTACAAATCCTGAGTGGCGCCGCGCTCAGCCGAGCGCGGTGACCTGGGTGGCGCCAATCACGCCGATGAACACGATCGAAAGCATCCAGAAGCGTGCCGGGTCGCGCCACACGCACACGCCCAGGCAAACGATGCCAAGGACGCAGGAAACGATGCCGGCGGCATGCAGGCCGAGTGTGATCAATGACGGGTCGGAACCGCCCGTGGCAATCATCATCGGTCTGAAAATGGCGTACCAGGCGAGGACGAGGCAGGCGCCTCCGACGATACCGAGCAGCCAGTTGGCGGGATGATTCTTCGGCAGCATATTGATGCCGAGATAGATCGCGAGAACAACGACAGCGAAAACGACGAGCAACAAGGCCATGCGTTAACCCCTTTGTTTGTCGTGGCTCGCGGTCCCCACCGCTAGAGCCAACCGCCCGAGCATGGACTATCGAGACGGTGAGGTCATGCTGCGCCGCAGAAGGGGGTTTCGTCGGCGAATCCGGCGTTTCGTCGGAAACGCGTCGTGGAACGGATGCACGCCATCGTATGCTCCCCGGCAGTCCAGCATCGGAGTCATGCCATGGCAAGCCTTAAATTCCTTGGTCGCATCGTCGTGGCATGGTTTGCCGCCTGGTGCATGCTGCTCGTGGTGTTCGGCATCTTCGACTGGCACCACGGCGATCTGCCCTGGTTCGTCACCTTTGCCTGGTTCATTGGCCTGCTCATCGCGCTGGGGCGAGGTGTGACGCATCTCTACCGGGTACGTACGATTGCGGGACGCATCGACGCCGAGACCTTATCCAACCGGCAGCGTCGTCGGGTCGAGGTGCCCTATGGCGCCGACGAAGCCTTTGACATCGTCGAGGCGGTGATCCGTGAGCTGCCGAACGTGCAGGACATCAGTGGTGCGCGCGGCGGCCTGCAGATACGTGCCCTGGTCCGCTTGCTGCCCGGAGAGACGCCGCGGCGTCGTGGCATGCCGCAGCAAGGCCTCGATCGCAACACCAAGGTTTCCGCCACGATCACGCCGTCGGATGGCTCGAGCAGCGTGATGTTCGTCTGCGAACCGGACAGTAGTGCCTGGATGGACTGGTTCAACCCGGACGGCGGCGCGTCGCTGGAACACGTCGAGACCCTGGTGCGTGCCATGACGCAACGCCTCACCGAGCGACGGAACCGCGAGCGCGCCGACGTGCGCCAGACCGCGATGGAAAAGGAACTGACGGCCGCGCAGCTTGGCTTGCTACAGGCCCAGGTGGAACCGCATTTTCTCTACAACACGCTGGCCAGTGCCCAGGAGCTGGTGCGTACCGATCCGGCGCGCGCAGACCGCATGCTCGGGCATCTGATCGATTACCTGCGCCGTTCGCTGCCACGCACCGACGGCTCCCTGTCCACGCTGGGACAGGAGCTCGAACGCTCCACGGCGTGGCTGGAAATCATGAAGCTGCGCATGGGTGAGCGGCTCACGGTGCACACCGAGGTGGCTGACGATATCGCCGCGCTGCCGATACCTTCGATGATGTTGCAGACCCTGGTCGAAAACGCGATCAAGCATGGCCTCGAGCCGAAGCCCGGTGGTGGTGGTGTGTGGATACGTGGTCGTGTGGAGGGCGGGGCACTGTCTCTTACCGTTGCCGACGATGGCATGGGCTTTCGTAGTGAAGGCTCGGGTACCGGTATTGGCCTGAGAAACCTGCGTGAGCGCCTGCGCCTGACCTACGGTGCGACGGCGAGCTTCGTCATCGGCAACAACTTTCCGAACGGCGTCGCCGCGACGATTACGCTGCCAGCCAGGGGAGTGAGCGATCATGCCTAAATGCATCGTTGCCGAAGACGAGAAGCTGCTCTCCGCGGCGCTCCAGCGCGAACTGGTCAAGGCATGGCCCGAGCTGGAAATCGTGGCGGTGTGCGAGGACGGTGGCGAGGCGCTCGAAGCCATCGTCAGCCATCAGCCGGATGTGGCTTTTCTCGACATCCGCATGCCAGGCCTGACTGGCATGGAAGTGGCCGCCGCGGCGGCGGATGCCAGTCCACATACGCTGGTGGTCTTCGTAACTGCGTACGACCAGTACGCCGTGGATGCGTTCGAGCGTGGGGCGATCGATTACCTGCTCAAGCCGGTGGTCGCCGATCGGCTCAGCCAGACCGTCACGCGTCTACGCAGCCGGCTCGCCGACGCGGCGCGGCATGCACGCCGTACCGGCGACCTGGCGAAGGACCTGGTGGGACGCTTCGACGAAGTGCCGGAGGAGCCGCTGACCTGGATCACTGCCGGGGCCGGTAAGGCGACGCGCCTGATCCTCGTCGAGGACGTCATCTACTTTCGCGCCGACAACAAGTACACGGTGGTCGCCACCGCCGAGGGTGATGCGTTGCTGAGTCGCCCGATCCGCGAGCTGTTGCGCCAGCTCGACCCGAGAACGTTCCGCCAGGTCCACCGTTCCACCATCGTCAACCTGCGCCAGGTCGCTTCCGTGGAGCGGGACGATACCGGCAAAGGCTGCCTGCGCCTGCGTGGGCGCCCCGAAACCCTGAATGTGAGTCAGCCGTTCATGGCCCTATTCCGCGCCATGTGACGAAGGAGACTTCCATGCGTACTTTGCTAGCCATTGTTTACTGCTTCCTCAACCTTGCCGGTTGCACCGACGCGCAGAATCGCAGCATCGTGGCCACGGCACAGGAAAACGGAAAGGTGGTCCTGGACAGCCTCACCGACGTGCGCATGGGTCGCGCGTGGTTCGAGTGCAAGGCGAGCCAGAGCGGGCGTTGCTATTACACGGTCTTCAAGGAAGGGGCCCAGATTCGCACCTTCTCGCTAAAGGTCACCGAGGTGTTGCGCCTCGACAACCTGCCGAGTGGTTTCGCGCAGTGCGTCTTCGTCAAAGCGGACACCGTGTCCGCAGACTGCAAGGCGAAAGCGTAGGATCTTGCGTCGCGTGCAATGAGATTTTCCTGTGGGACGATTCCTCACGGCGCCGGGTTCGCGGTGCCAGAGAAGTCATCCGACAAACCAAAGGAAGGAATTGCCGTGATACGCATCAAACCAAGCCTTGCTTCGCTGTGCCTCTCCCTTGCCGCCATCTTCGGAACGTCATCCGCACTTGCCGATAACGGGTCGCGGATGGTCAACGTGCTCAATGTGACGGGAGAAGGGGCCGCCAATCCCTCGTACGGGAGGCTCGTCAAGAACATCCTGATCTTCCAGGCCGGTGGATGGTCCGGCCTGGCCACATCGCCGGAATGCCTTCAGCAGGTAACTCCGACGTGCGGAACGAATCCATCCTGGCCGCAGCCGGGCGGCGGGAACCCGGGCGGCAGGGTTGGGTATCTGAGCAAGAGCTACGACAGCCTTCTAAACCAGATGGCGCAGATCAAGGCGATGAATCAGGACACCGCTATCGCCGTGCTCATCATGCCCGACGAGGAAGCGAACGCCAGCGGGTACGGTGCGTGCTTCCAGGGCCTGTGGGTGAGTGGACAGTCCTGCTCCGGAGGGAATGGCTGGACATCGCCACGGAACATGTTCGCGACCGTAGCCTGGGCGGCGTGGATGAAAGGCATCCAGGTTGCACCCTTGTTGTCGATCAACGTATACGACCACATCAAGGGGAGTGCGGCCTTCCCCACAGCCGATGATCCCAATCGTGCGGCAGTAGCCGTCGCGCGGCTGGAGCAGTACGTCGATTGGTACATGTCCACGGTCAACGCGACCACCCTTCACTCGAGCGACGGTCGAGTGGTCATCCTGACAGAGGGCTTGCCGCCCAATACGAACCTGCCTACAGACAGTGCCCAAGTTAACGCCGTCGTGGCGTACATGAAATCGCGCACGGATATCCTGTGGATCGACAACTTCTCCAGCATGAGCGCTGCGCAGGCAGGCGGAGCAAGCAACATCTATCGCTCGGCGAGTACCGAGGACGTGACGGGAAGCGTGCAGGATGGGCTCAAGGCTGCCTGGGGCTCGCACTACCTTTGGCATTTCCTGGATCGCTGGGGCGGAAATGTGGCCTACACCACCGGGATTCCTGAGCCAATTCGACTCAAATGGCTGAACATCTCACCGGCTGCTTCGAACAACTATCCGGTGGTCATCAGCCAGTGGAACGAGTTCGGTGAGTCGCTTACGTTCGAGCCCGATCAGAACGGCGGCACCGCAGAGTACGCGTATCTGCAATGGCGCCTGGGTCAGCAGCCCTGATCCTGTAGCACCGCACAATGCAAAGGGGTGGCTTTCGCCACCCCTTTGTTCGTGTTTGTCGCGGGTCTGTAAGCCTTACGGCTGCGTGCGAGGAACGATGGTGTAGGTGATCTTCGAAGGATGCGCCGCGTCGTGGTGCACCGCGTTATGCGCGATCACGCCCTTGGCTTCGTCGTAGTTGTTGCCACCGGTGTTGAGGTTGCGATCGAAGCGCGGGAAGTTGCTGCTGGAGATCGCCACGCGCAGCTTGTGACCGGGGTAGAAGAACATGCTGGTGTCGATCGGCTGGAAGGTCACCTTGTAGACCTCGCCGTCCTTCATCCACACCGGCGGCTTGTCGTACCCCTCGCGGTAACGCATGCGCTGGATGTTCTCGGTGATATTGAACGCCTTGCCGTCGGGGCGGACGTCCATCACCTTGAAGGTGAAGTCCGTGTCCTTCGCATCGGACGAAACATACAGCGTCACCGTGATCGGACCGCTGACCTCGGTGCCTTCCTTGAAGGGCTCGGAGTCGTAAACCAGGATGTCGTTACGCGTCAGCTGCGGGTTCTGGTCGAACGAGCCGAACTTCACCGCGTTGCCCTGGCAGCAGCCACCGCCGCCCAGCGTGGTGACCGGGTTGGCCGGATCGTAGATGAAGCTGTCGGGCTGGTCGGTACCACCGGCCGCGTCGACGAGCTTGCCATCGCCGTAGAGCGTATTGGCCTTGCCACCGCTGGTGAAGTACAGGTCGCGCGTGACCGCCCCGGCCGGCGGCCAGGTGGGCGAGTTGCGCCACTTGTTCTCGCCCATCACGTAGTACATGACCTTGGGCTGCTTATCGACGATGGGGCTGTCCACGCCCTTGAGGAATTTGTCGAACCAGCCGAATACCAGGCCTTCGTAGTCGAAGCGGGCATCGCCCACATCGAGGTCGCCGATCATGGTGTGTTCGGTGGCGCGCGTGTACGCGCAATGCAGCACGGGCGCGATGATCGCGTACTGCTCGTCGGCGACGGCCTTCGGCGCGGTGGCGCGTACCTGGTTGAAAGCGGCGAGGTTCGGCGAGACGGACACGTCGAACCAGCTCATGAACCACAGGCCGGGCTTGTTGATCTTCATGTCGTCATGCCACAGGCCGCCCTTGCGCCAGGCGGGGCTGTTCGGCGCACGAGCGATCATGTTGCCGCCCGTGGGCACGTCCATCGCATCGGCGAAAATGCCCTTGGGGCCGTCGACGGCCTTGAGGATATCGTTCTCCGGCAGGTGCCAGAACGCCTGGTCCCAGTCGACCGGCGGCATCTGCGGATCGAGGTCGAAGGCCTTGGAGGCGCGGATCAGGTCGGCCTGCGAGGTATTCGCCGGGAACATCGGGCGAACCTGGTTCTGCTCGCCGTAGATCCATGCCTGGAAGAGCATCTGCACGGCGCCGCCGCGGTACCAGTTGCCCTGCTCGTAATACGGTCCGACCTTGCCGACACCGGCGCCGAAGCCCTGTACGTTGAAGGTGGCAAGGGCCGGTTCGTTCTGCGCGACCACGGCCATCTGCCATTCGGCAGTCGACGAACAACCGGTGGTGCCGACCTTGCCGTCGGACCACGGCTGCGTGGACATCCAGCGCACGGCGTCCACGCCGTCGGTGAGCGGCGCGCCGAGGATGTCGTAGTTACCTTCGGAGAAGTAATGGCCACGCTCGTTCATTTCGACGTACGCGTAACCGTGCTTCACGGCGGCGAGTTCGCGCGTCATGTCGCGCGGCGCGCCAATCTTCACGTCCCAGAAATTGAAGTTGTACGGGGTACGCACGAAGATCGTCGGGACCTTGCCGCTGGCATTCTTCGGTCGATAGACGTCCGCGGCCATGCGCTTGCCGTCGCGCATCTTCACCATGACCTTGCGGTCGATCACCGCCACATCTTCGAGTTGCTTCTCGAGATCGATGCGCTTGGCGATGAGTGCTTTCTGTTCGGGCGTCTGCACGGCCTGGGCCGCGACGGGCTCCGCGAGCAGGGCAAGGCAGAAGGAAGCGACGCCGACCGACAACGCGGTCCTGACGTGAGAGAGGGCAGGGCGCGAGGGTCGCATGCAGGAGCCTTATTGTCGGGACGGTCGTTCGAGTCTGGCAAATTGTCCTAAGCAGGTAAATCCGTGACTTCTGGCATGTAGGCCTGCCCGCTGGCGCGGGATCGCCGCTGAGGCGGCTCCTACAAGGGGCGGTGCGCCGGCCGGCTGCTATGCCTCGGGCACCGAGATCCCGTGTTTCATCAGAATCGATGACACCTCCGAGCTTACCCAGTCGAAATGCTCTGGCCCGGCGGCTTCGAGCACGAAATTGGATTGCGTCGCGAACGTCGGCCAGAAGGCATCGGGGTCGGGATTTTCATGCAAGCCGGCCTGTACCTCGGTAGCAAGGCGATCGAGCATGCGTTGCAGGTCGTCACGGTGTGTCATGGCTCCAAGGCTACGCCCAGGATGTGTACGCAAGTCGTGTACGTTCTTGCTTGACCTCAACTTCGGTTGAGGTTGTTTCATGCCGGTGTGCTGACTGTCGCGACGCCTCGGGATGGCCGAGAATCGCTGACCGATGCCATGGCCCTCCGACTATCACGAACATGCCGAACCGACGGCGACGCCGCGCGCCATCGAGGCCGTGTGGACGTTTACGGCGTCGGCCGACGGTGTGCATGTGGTGTTGCCCGATGGCCGCATGGACCTCATCGTCGCCTTCCGTGGGGACGACGATCACCTGGTCGAGGACCTTCGATTACTGATCGTGGGCCCCGCGCAACGCTGGACCGACGTGCCGGTCGTTCGCGGTGATCGCTTCTTCGGCATCCGTTTCCGGCCTGGACGAGGAGGTGCCTGCCTCGGTGTCGAAGCGACGGCATTGCGTGACGGTGGCATCTTCGACAACGACGTGGACGAGGTGCTCGGCGCTCACGCGCGCGCGCTCCGTGCCGCCGCCAATCCGGTAGCGCTCGCCGTCGCGATCCGCGATGTCGCGCGAAAGCGTGCGGCATCCGCAAGCGAGCTACGGTCGTCCGTGCAACGGGCGATCGAGCTCGTCCACCTCGGTGGTGGGCGGCTCGGCCTGGAAGACATCGCCGTTGCCGTGGACATGCCGGAGCGTACGCTGCGCCGCCACCTGTCGCATTCGCTCGGCCTTTCATTCAAGGCGTACTCATCCGTTCTGCGTTTCCAGCGGACGATGCGCCTGCTCACTCGCGACGATCGTCCCCTGAGCCTGGTCGAAGCCGCGCTCGAGGGCGGCTACAGCGATCAAGCGCACATGACACGTGAGTTCCGTCGGCACGGCGGGTTTACGCCCGGGGCGCGGCCGCCTCTCGTCCTCATCGGCATGGACTTCGACTGACTGGCCGATTTATTCAAGGCGACCTTAGGAGCGGAGGCTACGCTCTGGCCATCAAACGGGAGACACCTTATGCGCCTTGGTTACACCCTCATCTACGTCTCCGACGTCGCCGCCGCGGTCGCCTTCTACGAGTCGGCGTTCGGCCTGCAGCAGCGTTTTATCCACGAGAGTGGCCTGTACGCCGAGATGGACACCGGCGAGACGACGCTCAGCTTTGCTGCCGAGACGATGGCCCAGATGAACGGCCTCGCCATCCGTCCGAATAGTCCGCGAGACCTGCCTGCGGGGATCGAAATCTGCCTGGTCACGGATTCGCCGGAGCAGGCCTATGACCATGCGGTTGCCGCCGGTGCGCTGGCGGCCAAGGCAGTGGAAGAAAAGCCATGGGGGCAAAGGGTAGGCTATGTGCGTGACCTCAATGGCTGCCTCGTTGAAATCTGCTCGCCAATCCATCCCTGATGCAAAGAAGCGCTGACCCCGACGTCGATTACATCGTCATCGGCTCCGGCTTCGGCGGGAGCGTGTCGGCGCTACGGCTGGCCGAGAAGGGCTACCGCGTCGCCGTGATCGAACAGGGCAGGCGATGGACACCGGAGACGCTGCCGACCACCAACTGGCGATTGTCGCGATGGTTGTGGGCTCCGTCGCTGGGTATGCACGGGTTCTTCGGCATGCGCTTCTTTCGCCACGTGGTCGTGCTACACGGCAACGCGGTCGGCGGTGGCTCCATCACTTATGCGCAGACCCTGCTCGAACCGCGCCCGAGTGTCTGGCGCGAAGGTACCTGGGCAGGGCTGGAAGACTGGGAGCGGATCATGCCGGCGTACTACGCCACTGCGCGGCGCATGCTCGGTGTGACGACCAACCGGCGACTCGCGGCGGCGGACATCCGGCTTCGCGACATGGCACGGTCGGTTGGCGTGGCGGACAGCTTCTATGCGACGGACGTCGGCGTCTTCTTCGGCGAGGATGGCGATACGCCGGGGAAAACCTATGCGGATCCCTACTTCGGCGGTGAAGGCCCCGATCGTCATGCCTGCACCGGTTGCGGCGGATGCATGGTCGGTTGCCGGTACGGCGCCAAGAACACGCTTGACCTGAACTACCTCTACCTTGCCGAAAAGCGCGGCGCGGTCGTCGTCGAGCAGACACGCGTGGTCGACGTACGCCCGATCGGCAATGCATCGGAGGGTTCCGACGGCTATGTCGTCACGACACGCAAGGGTGGGATTTCGACCCGGATGCGCTGTAAAGGCGTGGTGTTTGCCGCGTCCTCACTAGGCACGCAGGACCTGCTGTTCCGCCTGCGCGAGAACGGGGCGCTCCCCGCGATATCGCCAGCTCTCGGGCATGGCGTACGTACCAATGCCGAATCACTCATTGGCATTCGCTTTCCCGGTTCCAGCGAAGATCTTTCGCGTGGCGTCGCCATCGGATCGGGCATCTACATCGATGCGCATACGCATATCGAGGCCACGCGCTACCCCGCAGGTTCGGACGTGATGGGACTGCTGACGACGGTGATGGCGGCGGGGCGTCACCGTCGGTCGAGCTGGCTGTTCACGGTGCTGCATATGCTTCTGACCCGACCGTATGCCTTGTTCCGGCTGGTACGTACGAAGAACTGGGCACGCGAGTCGATGATCCTGCTGTGCATGCAGACGCTCGATGGCCAGCTCACGATGCGACTCGGACGCCGCTGGTTCTGGCCATTTCGCCGTCGCCTCGTGACCGAAGGACCCAGGATACCGACGTTCATTCCCGCCGCGAATGCCTTTGCCATGAAGGCGGCCGAAGCGACGGGTGGGGTACCGATGACCTCACTGTCGGAGATTTTTCTCGATATCCCGATGACCGCCCATTGCCTGGGCGGTGCCGTGATGGGTCGGGACGCGGTCGCGGGGGTGTGTGACAGCCGTGGCCGCGTCCATGGTTACCAAAACCTCTATGTGTGCGATGGATCGGTCGTCTCGGCCAATCTCGGCGTCAATCCCAGCCTTACCATCGCGGCGATCGCCGAGCACGTGATGAGTCACGTGCCCGCGGCGGCACCGGTCAGCGCCGAAGGAACGAGCGCAGCACACCGGTAACCAGCTGGTGATCCTCGAGCGAGGGCATGCCCGATACGGTGATCGCTCCAATGACGCCGAGCGAGCGCAGGCGCAGTGGAAAGCCGCCACCGTCGGATGCATGGTCCGAGGGGGACAGTCCGTAGCGCTCCTCGAGGGTCTGGCCGGCCTTCGCCAGCTTCATGCCGACGACGAGCGTGCTGGTTCCAAGCGCGAGCACGGTATGGCGCTTGCGGCGGATCCAGTTGCCATGGGACGTGTCGGCACCAGGGGTTGTCGTGTAGAACAGCGGGCGGTCGTGTAGGGCGATCTCGATGGCTACCGCGCCCGAGCGCGCGAGCGCCGCCTCGCGCAACGCGTTGCCGATCGTCCAGGCGTCATCGAGGCTGAAACGGTCGAACTGCAACGCCGCTTCTTCGCTGGCGAGCTCGTCCAGGGTCGGGTCGGTCATGCGTCTGCAATCTCCCTTGGGAAGGTAGGGATTCTAGATCGTAGGTCGTGAAGGCGCGCGGCATGGCTCAAAGCGACAATCAAGTTCGCCTCGCTGCAAGTTATATCTGACCACTGATCCGCTCTTGCGTGACACGAAAGCGCAAACCGAGGTGATCCCATGAAAATGTGTCTCATAGCGGGGGCGATCCTGCTTGCAGCCGTCTCCGGCTCCGCCTTCGCCGCGGAAGGCGCTGCGGCCGACCACGGCACCGCGCCGGTCAAACAGGAGATCAAGGTCCGGCAGGTCTCGCCAGCCTACTGGCGGGTCACCTTGCATAATCCGCCGTTCAACATCTTCGGGCCGGAAACGATTCCGCAGTTGAACGAAGTGATCACCGCGATCGAGAAAGATCCCGACCTTCGTGTCGTGGTGTTCGATAGCGACGTACCCGGGTTCTTCCTGACCCACTACGACTTCGTGCCGGCGCTGGAGAAGACCACCAGCCTTCCACCCGGACCGACCGGGTTGCCCCCGCTGCCAGACATGCTCGTGCGCCTGAGCAAGGCACCTGTGGTCTCGATCGTCTCGATTCGCGGCCGTGCCACGGGCGTGGGGAGTGAGCTGTCGCTGGCCAGCGACATGCGCTTTGCCAGCCGCGAAAAGGCGATCCTGTCGCAGTGGGAAGTGGGTGCCGCGCTGGTGCCCGGTGGTGGTCCGATGGCGCGCTTGCCGCGCCTGATGGGTCGCGGCCGCGCTCTGGAGATCCTGCTTACCGGTGATGACATCAATGGCGACATCGCCGAGCGCTACGGCTACGTCAACCGCTCGCTGCCCGATGCTGAACTGGACGGGTTCGTGGACGCGCTCGCGCGGCGCATCGCCGGGTTCGACAAACAGGCCATTGCCGACATCAAGCAGCTGGTCAACGGTCCCTCGCTGCCACCCGACAACGAGATCGGCGCGGGATGGGCAGCCTTCATCACGTCGGTACAGCGCCCGCAGGCACAGGCGAAGATCGGGCAGCTGATGAAGGAAGGGCTGCAGAAAAAGCCGGATGTGGAAGCGAGGCTTGCCCATTACACCGGCGAGCTCGGGGCAGCGGATTCCGGCAAGTAGTACGGCGGGCATTGTTGCAGCCGGCGGAAGGGTCACTGCCTTCGGCCAGCCATTCAGCACGTCCCCCACGGTCCCCAACTTGGGTTCCATCGGCTCGACCAGAGCCGCCGGCGGTCGACCGATCGTCGGACCCTTGAGGAGATCGACATGAGCAACGAACAGAAAGTCGCCATCATCACCGGCGGTTCGCAGGGTATCGGCGAAGGGCTCGTAAAGGCCTATCGCGCGAAGGGTTTCCGCGTTGTCGCGACGTCGCGTTCGATCGTCCAGGGCAGCGACCCGGACGTGCTTGCCGTCGCCGGTGACATTGGCGAGGCCGCCACGGCCGAGCGCGTCGTGCGTGAGGCGCTGGCAAAGTTCGGCCGCATCGACACCCTGGTGAACAATGCAGGCATCTTCATTGCCAAGCCGTTCACCGACTACACGTCGGAAGACTTCGCCGCGATGATCTCGACCAACCTGGCCGGCTTCTTCCACATCACCCAACGCGCCATCGCGCAGATGGAAAAGCAGGGTAGCGGCCACGTCGTCAGCATCACGACCACCTTCGTCAACCAGGCTATTGCCGGCGTTCCGACCGCCCTGGCCAACCTGACCAAGGGCGGCCTGACCTCGGTTACGAAGGAGCTGGCCGTGGAATACGGTCAGAAGGGTATCCGTGTGAACGCCGTGTCCCCCGGCTTCATCAAGACCCCGATCCACTCGCCGGAGACCTTCGCAACCCTGGCTGGCTTCAATCCCATGAAGCGCATCGGCGAGATCAGCGACATCACCGACGCGGTGCTGTACCTGGAAGGTGCGGGCTTCGCCACGGGTGAGGTGCTTTATGTCGATGGTGGCCAGAACGCCGGCCGCTGATCGCTGAAGACCGAACGCGTGCCCGCGGTGAAACGCGGGCACGCAGGGTTACTCGTCACGTGACTATCAGGAACACCCTCATGCAAACGCAAGACACCACCACACTCAAACTTCAGGTCGTCGCCGACGTAATCTGCCCCTGGTGCTTCATCGGCAAGCGCAGCCTGGATAAAGCCATCGCGACGCTCGCAGGCCAGGGCATCGACGTCGAGCTGGAGTGGATTCCGTTCGAACTGAATCCGAACCTCCCGCCCGACGGTATGGACCGGCGTACGTTCCGCAGCGTTCGCTTTGGCAGCTGGGAGAACGCGTTGGCAATGGATGCGCGCGCCGTTGCCGCAGGTCGTCCGCTCGGCGCCGTCTTCAACTACGACAGGCAGACCCGTACCTCGCACACGCTGGCCGCGCACGCACTGCTGCGCCTGGCCTGGAAGGAGGGCGGTTCATCCTTGCAGACACGTCTGGTCGAGGCGATGTTCACCGCGTACTTTACCGAAGGGCTGGATCTGAGCGACCACGGCGTGCTCGAGACGCTCGCTGCCGGTGTGGGCATGGCTGCGCAGGCGGTGGATCGTTCGGCCTCGTTGCAAGGCGAAGTCCGTCAACGGGAACAGGCTGTGCAGAAGGCGGGTGTGACGAGCGTACCCAGCTACTTCATGAACGACAAACCGTTCTTTTCGGGCTCGCAGGATCCGCAGGGTTACGTGCGCCTGCTCACGGATGCGGTCGCCGCGCAACGCTGAGTGGCGTCGGCGGCATCACTCGCTGCCGAGCGCATCGGCCTGGGCCATCAATCGCGCGAACTCGGCGCGCAGCAGGGGCACAGCGAAGTCGACGAAGCTGCGGACCTTGGGCACGGCGAGCCGGCCGTTCGGCGTGATGAGGTGCACCGGCAGCCCTGGCGACTCGGCGTGACGGAGTACCAGGCGAAGGGATCCGTCCTGGACGCGGTCCGCCACGTGGTAGGTATACAGGCGTGTCACGCCGTGGTGGACCATGGCCGAGGCCATGGCCGCGCGCACGCTGTTCACCACCAGTCGCGGCTTGAAGCGGATCGAGCGCGGCACGGAACTGCCCGGTGCGGGCGGGAACACCCAGGTATCGTGGCCAAAGTGCGTCGTGGTGATGATCCGATGCTGGAGCAGGTCGCCGGGCTCGCGGATGGCCGGGTGGGATTCCAGATACGTCGGCGAGGCCACCACGACGCGTTTCACGTTGCCACCGACGCGGGTGGCGATCATGGACGAGTCCTGCAGCTCGCCGACGCGTAGAGCGATGTCGATGCCTTCGTCGACCAGGTTGGCATGGCGGTCGAGGAGCATGAAGTTGACCGATACGTCCGGATAGGCTTCCAGGTAAGCATCGATCACGGGACGAAGGATGTCTTCGCCGCTCACGGGCGGTGCGGTGATCGTGAGAGTCCCGCGTGGCGATGCCCGTTCGCCTGCCACGCTCAGATCGGCCTCATCCAGCTCGGCCAGTACGCGGCGGCATGCGGCCGCGTAGCGTTCGCCCGCTTCACTGAGCCGGATCGACCGGGTGGTCCGGTGCAGCAGTTCCGCACCGACGTGGTTTTCGAGGAAGGCGATGGCACGGCTTACCGCGGCCGGCGATCGCGAAAGCCGGCGTCCGGCGCCAGCAAGGCTGCCCTCGTCCAACGCGGCGACGAACACTTTCATAGCTTCGATACGGTCCATCCGCAAAGGATAGTCCTCCTCGTCTATGCTTGTGACGGGGCGGGACGTTCCGCTTGCGCAGGGGCCAACATGTCGTCGACAGAAACGTTCAAATTCGTACTGATGCTTCTGGTCGCGATCCTGGCGCTCGAGCTGATTGCGCGCCGTTTTCGCTTGCCCTCCGCCGCGGCACTGCTGGCGGGTGGTATCGGCATCGCCTTCCTGCCTGGCATACCGCCGGTGTCCTTCGACCCGGAGCTGGTGCTGATCGTCTTCCTGCCGCCCCTGCTTCAGGACGGTGCGTATTACACGGTCTGGTCGGACTTCCGTAAGTATCTGGGCGGGATCCTGTGGCTTGCCATCGGCGCGGTGGTCTTCACCACGCTTGCCGTTGGCGCCACCGTGCACTGGATCGTACCTTCGCTGCCCTGGGCGGCCTGTTTCGCGCTAGGGGCCGTGGTGTCGCCGCCGGATGCCGTGGCCGCGAAGGCCGTGCTCGGCAAGGTACGTTTGCCGCGACGGCTGATGGTCCTGCTCGAGGGAGAAAGCCTGCTCAATGACGCGACGGGCCTGGTGCTGTTCCGCTTCGCGGTCGCCGCCGCGCTTACCGGTGCGTTCAGTGCTCACGAGGCGGCGCTCAGCTTCGTCGGTCTGGCGGCGGGAGGCATCGCCGTGGGTGCCGTTGTCGGCCTCGCCGCGGTCCAGGTGGTACGTCGCATCAGCCATGTGTACCTGGCGATCACGGCTGCCTGCCTGTCGCCCTGGGCAGCCTATATCGGCGGAGAGAGCCTGCATGTTTCCGGCGTGCTGTCGGTGGTGACGACCGGCATCCTGTTGGGCTGGTACCAGCACGAAATTTTCCCGGCCAACATGCGCATGCGCGCCACGGCATTCTGGGCGGTCATGATTTTCCTGCTCGAAGCCCTTGTGTTCATCCTCATCGGTTTCTCGCTTCGTGGCGTGGTCGAGCGTCTTGGTGGCATCGGCAGCGCGCTGGACGCCCTGGGCGTACCGATCCTTGCCGTACTTGCTGCCGTGATCCTCTCGCGCTTCCTGTGGATCTATGCCACGGACTACCTGCGCGTACCCCTGGCCCGCCTCGTCGGAAAGAAGGTGGCCCCAGCATCGCCTTCGGCCTCGTTCCTGCTCAGCTGGGCGGGCATGCGCGGCGTGGTGACGCTGGCCATCGCGCTGTCCTTGCCCGAACAGATGCCCGGGCGCGACCTGACGCTCGCCGCGGCCTTTGCCGTGATCCTGGTGACGGTGGTGGTGCAGGGCGGCACGATTGCCCCGGTCATTCGCTGGCTCAAACTCGATCGCGGTGTGCATGTCGATGCGTCCCACCTCAACGAGGGCCAGGCGAACAGACTGATCGACATCGCGCAGTTGGAGGCAGTCAAGGCTCATGCGTACGACAGCAACGGGCAGCTGGTGCATCCAAGGCTGCTCGAGCAGTACACCTACCGCGTGACGGTCGCCGAACGTTATGCCATCGCACCGCAGGACTTTACCGGTGGCCGCGAGGCGCACTACGACGTGATCCTCGCCGCCATCGCGGCAGGGCGGAAGGAACTGCTGCGGCTGCACCGGTCGGGCCAGATCCACGATGAACTCCTGCACTACTTCGAGCGGGACCTGGATATGCAGGAAATCGCCGCGGAGAACGACCGGCACAGTCCCTGAATTCAGCTCACCGGGATCGTGCCACCGTCGATGACGATCTCCGTGCCAGTGATGCTTCCCGCTAGCGGAGAGGCGACGAAGGCGATGAGATCCGCTACTTCGGCGGGCTTCGATGGTCGTCCCAGGGGGATCCCGCCGAGCGACTTCATGATGATCTGCTTGCCGCCCTCGTAGTCCGTGCCGGCTGCGTCGGCAAGACGCTGGGCCATCGCTCTTGCGGCTTCGGTCTCTACCCAGCCTGGGCAGACGCGCAGGACGCGAATCCCTTTCGGCGTGATCTCGCGGGACAGGCTCTTGCTGTATGTCGAAAGCGCCGCCTTGGCTGCCGCATATGCCGTCGTCGACTCCGGTAACGGCATGTGATGCTGGATCGAGGTGACGTGGATGATCACGCCGCTGCCACGGGCAACCATCGCGGGGACAAGGGCGCGATCGAGGCGGACAGCGGGCAACAGGTTCAACGACCATTCCCGCTGCCATTGCTCCTCGTCGAGCGCCGCAAATCCGCCGCCTGGCGCAGACGAACCACCCAGCACGTGGACGAGGATGTCGACCTCGCCAAGGCGCTCCTTTGCGGCCGAGGCCACCGCCGCACAGCCTTCCACCGTCGCCAGGTCGGCCGCGACGAATTGCTCCTCGGCAAAGGTGTCCGGGCGTTGGCGCGCCGTCGTGAGCACCGTGGCACCTTCGCGAATGAACACTTCAACCACGGCCGCGCCGATACCCTGCGTACCGGCCGTCACGAGAACTCGCTTGCCTTTGAGCTTCAAATCCATGGGTTGCCTCCAGAAGGGAACCGCTATCCTCGGGATGACCCGCCTCCTTCACAAGAACGCACGAAAAAGTAAGCCCATGAACAGACCGGTCTATACCGCTTCGAGTGCGGCCGATGGTATTGAAAGCGCGATTCGCCTGATCCGCGGACGCTGGAAGCTCGTCATCCTGTTCCAGCTATTCGGCGGCAACGTATTGAGGTTCTCCGAGCTGGAACGCCTCATTCCGGATATTTCACAGAAGATGCTTGCGCAACAGCTTCGCGAACTCGAACGCGACGGCGTTGTATCGCGCACCGTGCATGAAGGCAAACCCGCGCCGGTCGACTATCGAATGACTGAATGGGGCCAATCGTTGTGCCCCGTGCTCGACAGCCTGCTCCTTTGGACGGAGGGGCGCTGCCGCTGAGGCGATTGCGGAATCCACGGCCGAACTGTGTGGAGCCTCGCCGGCCTACCAAGGAGCGAGGGGAGGGACCAACTGATGGTCAAGCGCGGATGCTTCCGCCATTGCCCTTCTCACTACCGGCCGACTGCCATGACTCGCAAACTGTTCGAACCCATCTCCATTGGCCCCATCCGCCTCGACCACCGCGTGGTCATGGCGCCGCTGACCCGCATGCGCTCCGAGCAGCCGGGCGACGTCCCGGGCGACCTCATGGTCGAGTACTACCGGCAGCGCGCCACCAAGGGGGGCTATATCGTGTCCGAGGCGACCGTGGTCGCGCCGAACGGCGGTGGGTATCTCGGCTCGCCGGGCATCTACAGCGACGAGCAGATTCCGGGCTGGAAGCGCGTGACCGACGCCGTGCACGCCAAGGGTGGCGTGATCTTCCTGCAGCTGTTCCATGCGGGCCGCCAGTCGCACGTCGACATGCAGCCGGACGGTGGTGCACCGGTTGCCCCGTCCGAAGTAGCGTATGAAGGCGTTGCCTATACCGCCAACGGCTGGGTGCCAAGCTCACCGCACCGCGCGCTGAGCGAAGCGGAAGTGATCGACATGGTGGAGCAGTTCCGCCTGGCCGCCGTGCGCGGCAAGCAGGCTGGCTTCGACGGAATCGAGATCCATGGTGCGAACGGTTACCTGATCGACCAGTTCCTTCAGGACGGTTCGAACAAGCGCACGGACAGCTTCGGTGGCAGCATCCAGAAGCGCGCTCGCTTCCTTCTCGACATCACGAAAGCGGCGATTTCCGTGTGGGGTGGCGATCGCGTCGCGGTTCGCCTGGGCCCGAGCGGTAGCTTCGGCGGCATGAAGGATTCGAACCCGGAAGCGCTGTTCACGTACGTCGCAGCCGAGCTCGACAAGCTCAACCTTGCCTACCTTCACCTGATCGAGCCGCGCGTACTCGGTAACGCCGAAGATGCGTCGAAGGACCAGAGTCCGGTTGCTTCGCGTCTGTTGCGCCAGTTTTTCCACGGTCCGCTGATCGCGGCGGGTGGCTTCACGCCGGCATCGGCCGAGGCGATCCTCGCCGAAGGCAGCGCGGATCTGGTCGCCTTCGGTCGCTACTTCATCTCCAACCCCGACCTGCCGACGCGTATCGCCGACGGCACCCCGCTGGCGGACTATGACCGTGACACGTTCTATGGCGGCACCGCGGTCGGCTACACGGACTATCCTGCGCACGCCGAGGCTGCCATCGCCTGAGATTGCCTTGAGAGGGCGGAAGGCAGCACGATGCAACCTTCCTGACCCCGGATGAGGCGCCCGCCATGGACAGCCTGAGTTCCCTTGCCACCTTCGTCCACGCTGCCGAGACACGCAGCTTCACGCAGGCCGGCCGCATCCTCGGGCTGTCCTCGTCGGCCATCGGCAAGACGATTGCCCGGCTCGAGGCGCACCTGGGTGTGCGCCTGTTTCATCGCAGCACGCGAAGCATCTCGCTGACCCCGGAAGGCGAGATGCTGCTGGAAAGCTGCCGGCGGATTCTCCAGGAAATCGGCGACGTGGAGCGCGAGTTGGCGGGCAACCGAGCCACGCCGCGCGGTAAGTTGCGTGTCAGCCTGCCTATCCTTGGTGGTCTGTTCGCGCCGACGCTGGCGGGTTTCATGGCGAAATACCCCGAGATCGAGCTCGATCTCGACTACAGCGACCGCCTTGTCGATATCGTCGACGAAGGTTTTGACGTGGCCATCCGCACGGGCGAGGGCGTGGATTCCCGCCTGATGTCGCGACGGCTGGGGTTGTATCACCTGGTGCTTGTCGCGTCGCCGGGTTACCTCAAACGCGCAGGCACGCCGAAAGTCCCCGCGGACCTGGCCAGCCACGCCTGCCTGCACCATCGCTTTCCCACCACGGGAAAGCTCGAGCGCTGGCCCTTCCGGCAAGACAACAAGGGCCCCGACGTTCCGCTGCCGGTGGCCGCCGCGGCAAGCACGCTCGCCCCCCTGATCGAAATGGCCGAGGCCGATTGCGGCATCACCTGCGTTCCCGACTTCACCGTCGAGCCCAGCGTGAAGGCGGGACGACTGGTACGCATTCTCGACGACTTCCTCGATCATGAGAACGTGTTTCGCGCAGTGTGGCCCTCCAGTCGCAACATCGCCCCGCGCCTTCGTGCCTTCCTCGATTATTTCGGCGCGAATTTGTTTCCAGCGCAGAACGCCGCGCGGTAGACGATCGCCTGGTCACAGGAGGCGATGCGCGCTGTTCCGGACGAAGTGTCCGGAGGCACGGCCCGCTTATGAAGATGCGATAGCGCCCGCATAAAGCTGTCATTCCCTTTGCGAGGTAGACCTTTCATGAGCACACTTCCTATCACCTCTTCGAGTCGCCGCCCCATCCGCGTCGGCCTGGTCGGCTTCGGAAACTGGGCCAAGCACGGACATGTTCGTGTTCTCGACCTGCTACCCGGTTATGAGCTGTCCGCGATCTACAGCCAGCGTGCTTCGGCTGCCGCCGACGGCGCGCAGCAGTATGGTTTTCGCCATGTAGTCGACTCGCTCGATGCCCTGGTCAATCACCCCGAGGTGGACCTTGTCGTCGTGCTGACCACGGCGCCGCAACATGAGGAGGCTGTACGCGCCGCCATTGCCGCTGGCAAGGATGTCTATTGCGAATGGCCATTGACCTTGAACGCCACGCTGGCGCGTGAACTGGAAGTTGCCGCGCGAGAGAAAGGCGTGCGTCACGTGGTGGGCCTGCAGCGTCGCACGGCACCGCATACGCGCTACCTGCGCGACCTTGTCGACCAGGGCTTCGTCGGCAAGCTGCGCTCGGTGCGCATGCACGTGAGCATGAATTACTTCCAGGCGCTGCGTGGGCAGTCACTCCGCTGGACGGTGCCACCGGAGAACTTCTCCAGCGTGGTGGCGATCTATGCAGGACACTTCGTCGACATGCTGCTGACAGCGGTGGGCTGGCCGACGACGGTTTCGGCCCTGTTAGTCAACCAGTTCGACAAGGTCACCATCCGCGAGACCGGCGAGGTCATGTCGACGACGACGCCGGACCAGCTGGTACTTAGCGGGATGCTGCCCGGCGGTGCGGTACTTTCGGTGCATGTGGAAGGCGGCAAACGCAACGGGTCGGGCGTGCAGATCGACATCACCGGCGATGCCGGCGACCTGCGAATCGTGAACAGTTCGGCCTTTGGTGGCGTGGGCGACGACTACATCATCACCGGCGTGCACGGCGACAATCAGCTGCTCGAGCCGATGCCGGTGCCGCCGGAGTACGACACCCTGCCACCGTCCGAGCTACCCTCGGCGGTGCTCGAACTCGCGCATCTGTATGCCGCCTATGCGCACGACATGACCACGGGCGAGCGCACCGCGCCCGATTTCAACGATGCCATCCGCATGCACGATCTTATCGAGGCGGCCGAACACTCGATGCGTGGCGGCGTACACGTGCCGCTGCCCCCGGCCGGACTATCGCGAGGCTAACGTGGCGACGAAGCGCATCGCACGGGCGATCGTGGTGCTGATCACTGGCAGGCGGCCCACCGGTATCGAGATCACCGCCACCTCTTCGCGATGGAGGTGGATATTCGCCTCCGCGTGACCCCAGGCCAGCTCCACTTCGTTCGGTGTCAGCGTGCGCGCCGGTACATCGTCATTGGTGATCCGCTGCACTTCGCGAAAGAAGTGCAGATGCAGAAAACCGTCGTCGGTTGGTCCGGTGATGGCCATCCCTGTGGCGACCCCCGACACGAAATTCGACGTGCGCGTGTGGAGGATGCTCTTTGTTGTCACTTCGGACACGGTGTAACCCCACTTCCCCTTCACCCAAGCATATGGGTGGATGATGTCGCCGTCTATCGCGTGCAGGGGGCGGGATGTGACAAATGTGCGGGGGTCGGCAGTTCAGGCGGTGAGGGGACGCCCGAGGTCCCTGCCGTGAACGGCGATGCGGTGGCCTTCGGCCAGCCGTTCGGCTTCATAGACGAACAAGGCCTTCTCCAACGGCAGGCGGGCGAGGGCGGCCACGAGCGCCATCGCATCGCCCGCCGCTTTGGCCACGCCCATGGCCGTGTGCGGCCTCACCACGAAGGCCGCGTCACCGAGCAGGGCCACGCGGTCACGCACCATGCGCGTGCTCTCGTAGTCGACGATCGCCTGGAGCGAGGGGGTGGGTTCGGCGGCTACCGCGAGGGCAAACGGGGCAGGTAGAAGCTCGTGGGCGCGGGCGATAACCTCGTCACGAAGGAGAGTTGGCATGTCGCCACGAGCGACGGAAAATTCGCGCAGCCGTCCGTCGCTCCCGGTCAGCCAGCGGTCGAGGGCGGGACCCTCGGCGGCTTGCCGGTACCACACCCAGTTGTAGCGCCGCTGTCCTGGCGCCGTTTCGCCGCCAGGACCCGGGACGAGGTAACCGAGGATCTGGGATCCGTGCATGTGGTAGAAGGCAAAGCGCTCGGAAAGCACCGTGGCGGCCTGGGCAGGCAGAGTGGCTTCGGGAATCAGTCCGCGCCAGGCGACATAACCCGCATAGATGCTCGCGGTGGGGCCGTGGCTCACGGCCGTGCGCGCGACGGAGCCGACGCCATCGGCGCCGATCACCAGGTCGAAGCGATGCGTCTGCCCACCTTCGAGCACGATCGTCGCCGCCGACGGCGAATTCTCGACGCGCGTCACGCGCGCTCCGACGCGGTACGCCGCGGGCGGTAGCAGGTGACGGACGGTGCGATAGAGGTGGTCCCAGGAAATCTGCGTCTGCGGCGTCACGTCCCGCTCGGCGATGCTGCCATTTCGCGCGAAGGTGATCCGCTCATGCGCCAGCACGCCAACGCGTGCCGCCTGCTCGCAACCAAGCATGCGCAGGATGGCGTACAGCTCACGCTGTCCCACCAAGCCGGCACCGCGGCCGTCGAGACCGCGTTCGGAGCGTTCGAAAACCTGTACGTCGTGGCCAGCCACGCGCAGCAGGCTCGCCGCGAACAAGCCGCCCATGGAACCGCCGACGATGCCGATGCGAAAACTCATGCCTTCAACGTAACAGCAGGCGGCCCCGCGCTCCTTGCAGTTTTGTTCCGTCGTACGGATCGATGGCGCCTGGCGTGCTTTGGCACGTTTGCGCCACGAATGTTCAATAACGACCCTTTGCACGCACTTAGGCTTGCCGTGCTGTCCTGTCCGACTACCTCAAACCCTGGAGCAAATGATGAGCAATGATTCTTTCGGCGATAACGCGGACATCCAGCGTCGCAAGGTGATGGTCGGAGGCGCGGCCGCGCTTGCCGCGGCAGCTATTGCCGCGCCCGGTATCGCCACGGCGGCTGCCGCGCGTCCGGCCGGTGCCGCCGCGGCGTCGGGCGTGGGCGCCGCCTCGGCGGGCTCCTTCGTCAAGATGAAGGACGGTACCGAGATTTTCTACAAGGACTGGGGTACCGGTACGCCGGTGGTGTTCTCGCATGGCTGGCCGCTCGACGCGGATGCCTGGGACCCGCAGATGCTGTTCCTCGTGCAGAACGGCTACCGCGTGATCGCGCATGACCGCCGCAGCCATGGTCGTTCCACGCAGACCGCCATCGGCAACGACATGGACACCTACGCCGACGATCTCGCCGCCGTGCTCGACCACCTCGACGTCAAGGGCGTCGTCATGGTCGGTCATTCGACCGGCGGTGGCGAAGTGGCGCGTTACATCGGCCGTCATGGCACCAAGCGCGTGGCCAAGGCCGTGCTGATCGGTGCGGTGCCGCCGATCATGGTCAAGAGCGAGAGCAACCCGGGTGGCTTGCCGCTCTCCGTGTTCGACGGCATCCGCGCAAGCGTCGCAAAGGACCGTTCGCAGTTCTACAAGGACCTCTCCGGTCCGTTCTACGGTGCCAACAAGCCGGATTCGAAGGCCTCGCAGGGCATGCGCGACGCGTTCTGGGCACAGGGCATGGCCGGCGGCATCCTCGGCCAGTACCTGTGCATCAAGCAGTTCTCGGAGACGGACTTCAACGGCGACCTGAAGAAGATCGACGTTCCGACCCTGGTCATTCACGGTGACGCCGACCAGATCGTGCCCTACCAGGATGCTGGCGTCCTCACGGCCAAGATCGTCAAGAACGCCACGCTGAAGATCTACAAGGGCGCGCCGCACGGCCTGGCTTCGACGCACGCGGACGAACTCAACGCCGACCTGCTGGCCTTCATCAAGAGCTGATCCCACCAAACGAGCCGCTCCCATCCGATGACTTAATGTGGGAGCCGCTTCAGTGGCGAAAACGCGGCCGACGAGAGTCGGCCGCACTTATGCACCTAAGTCAACGCGCGTTGCGCTCGGCGCGCTCGCGTTCTTCCATTTCCTCGATCGTGTAGATCGTCTCCGGAATGGCTTCGAGACGCGCCTTCGAGATCGTCTCCCCGTTGCCGTCGGAGATGCCGTAGGTGCCTTCGTCGAGCTTCTCCAGCGCGCGGTCGACGATGGCGAGGCGGCCTTCGTTGTGGCTCAGGATGGACTCGTCCCGGTCCTGCTGTGCAAAACGCTCGGCATCGTCACCGGAATCCTGTGGCTCGCCGCCGGCGGTCTGTTGGAGCAGGCTCTCTTCGTTGCCCGCCGCGTCGGCGCTGGAGATCAGCTGCTTGCGAAGGGTGAGGAGACGCTCGCGCTGGGCGTCGAGGAAGCTCTTGCTGAGGACGGAGTCATTCATGCCGTGGGCCTTGTTTGAAGACGGAAGACTATTTGCCGAAGCCGTCGCCGTGTCTTGAACGTTTGGATCGGCGATGGGGCATCGGCATTCGATGGCCGGATAAATCCTAGTGCGTTTGAAGGATTCCCGCCGTGAACGCCCACGGGGCGGAGGCCGGGGTTTATCCGGACGGGCACCGGGCTGGCGGCCACGCCGGCACTGCCGTAGATTGGCCCGGCGATGTTAAAGACCTGAAGTGGAGCGCTTATGGATCGGCTCGATGCCATGCAGTTGTTCGTGCGGGTGGCCGATTCGGGCAGCTTCTCGAAGGCTGCGATAGCCAGCGGTGTCTCCCAATCCACCGTTAGCAAGCAGATTGCCGCGATCGAGTCGCGGCTGGGCGTGCAGTTGCTGCGGCGGACCACGCGGGGACTCAGCGTCACGGAGGCAGGTCGGCAGTATTACGAGTCCATTCTGCAGATCGTCGAGGCGGTAGACACCGCGGAAGCGCGGGTGGGGCATGCGCAGCTCGCGCCGACAGGCGTGCTTCGTGTGGCGATTTCGGCAGCATTCGGGCGCTTCTTCGTCCTGCCGTATCTGCCCGAGTTTTTTGCGCTGTATCCGGACGTGACCATCGATCTGGACATCTCGGAACGTCATGCCAATCTGGTCGAAGGCGGCATCGACGTGGCGATCCGCATCGGTACCTTGTCCGATTCCTCGCTGATCGCGCGGCGCATCGGCGGGGTTCGCTACGTGACCGTGGGTACGCCGGCATACTTCGCGCGCCACGGCGTTCCCCAACACCCGCAAGATGTCGAAGCGATGCCTTGCGTGGTCTTCATGTTCCAGGGCGCATCGCGCTCCTGGCGTTTCTACGAGAACGACGCGCCGCTTGTCGTCGATGCGAAAGCGGTCGTGCGTACCAACGACGCCGAGCACATCCGCGGGTCGGTCCTGGCCAGCATCGGGATGGGGCACAGTCCCGGATGGTTGTATGCGCGCGACATCGCGGAAGGGCGGCTGCAGCAGGTGCTCACCGCCTATTCGCCGCCATCGTTTCCGATCAGCGCGGTGTCGCCGGCGGGACGTCGGCAGACCCGGAAAGCCCAGGTGTTTACCGAGTTTCTCGCCGATAAGTTCAAGGCGATCCCGGAGCTGAGTCTGCCGGAATAACGCCTGTTGTAGGAGCCGATTCATCGGCGCTGGGTGCTCGCAGCACACTGGCGCGCTGGCGCGGGATCGCCGATGAATCGGCTCCTACAAGGGCTTGCCTCGACTGGGGGGCAAGGGCTGCCTTGCTTAGCGGAGGCCACCTGAAACGACGATGATCTCGCCTGTCACCCAGCGCGCGTCGTCGGAGGCCAGGAATACGGCCACCGGCGCGATATCCTCGACATGGCCGATGCGGCCCAGCGGCGTCTGCGAAACCAGGAACGTGTCCAGCTCCGAACCGATGATGTTGCCGGTGTGGGTGCCTTCGGTCTCGACGATGCCCGGATTGAGCGAGTTCACGCGGATCTTGCGCGGCCCCAGTTCCTTGGCGAGCACGCCGGTGATCGCATCCAGCGCGCCCTTGGTGGCGGTGTAGATCACCGACTGCGGCGGCGTCATGCTGCTCACGCCCGAACCGATATTGATGATGCTGCCGCCTTCCGGAAGGTGCTTCATGGCAGCTTGCGTTACCAGCAGGGCGCCACGCACGTTCACGTTGAAATGGTTGTCGAAGTGCTCGTCGTTGAACTCTTCGATCGCACCAAACTTGTAGACGCCCGAGTTGTTCACCACGATGTCCAGCTTGCCGAAGTTCGACACCGCGGCCTCGACCAGCGCGTTCGCCTGGGTGGCCTTGCTGACGTCGCCGCCGACGGCAACGGCCTTGCCACCCGCCTTGGTGATCGCCTCGACGACGGCGTCGGCGCCCGCCTTGCTCGACGCGTAGTTGACGACGACCGATGCGCCTTCGGCGGCCAGCGCCTTGGCGATGGCCGCGCCGATACCCTTGGATGCGCCCGTTACGACGGCGACTTTGCCTGTGAGCTTGCTCATGACGTGAATCCTCAATGGTGGAATGAAGGGAGGTGTCGAAGGCGTCGATGTGTCGGCGCCACGGGATACGAAGTGGGGCCCCGGAGAGGGTCGAGTAGTGGGCCCGGCCGAATAGGACTTATTCCGTCCCGATGGGTGGCACAATTGACGTAACAGCTATCCGCAGGATCTCGCAGTGACATCCCCGACCCGACAGGGTTTCATTCTTAGCCGCCATTGGCGGGACACGGGGCATGGCACCGACGTCGAGTTTTGGCTCGCCACCGACGAGGGTCCCAGGCGCGTGGTGATCACGGCGCAGCAGTCGGTCGCGTTTGCCGGGGCTTCGCGGCAAGCGGACATCGAAGCGGTGGCACGCAGGGTCGCCAGCGTGGACATCCGCCCCTTACCGCTGAAGACCTTTTCGCAGGAGCCCGTGCTGGGGGTGTACACCCGCAGCCACCGACAGATGATGCTTCTGGAGAAGCGGCTCAGGGAGCGCGGCGTCGTGTTGTATGAAGCCGACATCCGGCCGCCCGAGCGCTACATGATGGAGCGTTTCATCACCGCGGCGGTCAGCATGGAAGGCGGTACGGAGGAGGGTGACGCCATCCTCGATCCGAAGCTCCGGCCCGTGGCCGATTATCGGCCGCAGCTTCGCGTGGTGTCGCTCGATATCGAGACGAGCGCCGAAGGCGATCTCTATTCCCTCGCGCTGGAGGGCTGCGGGCAGCGGCAGGTCTACATGCTTGGCGAACCCGGTGCCGACGACATTCCCCCCGAAGACTTCGCGCTGGAGTACGTGGCGGATCCCGCGCAGATCATCCATCGCCTGAACGCCTGGTTTGTCGCACACGATCCGGATGTCCTCATCGGATGGAGCGTGGTGCAGTTCGATCTTCGTCTGCTGCAGGCTCATGCGGACAAGCACGGCATTCCGTTACTGCTCGGGCGCGGCGCCCAGCCCATCGAGTGGCGCGGCCATTCCAGGCGGGAAGGCTTCCTCTTCGCACCGATGGCGGGACGGCTGGTGATCGACGGTATCGAAGCGGTACGTGCGGCGCAGTGGAGCTTCTCGTCCTACAGCCTGGAGAACGTGGCTCAGACGATGCTCGGCGAGGGCAAGTCCATCGACGATCCTTACCACCGCATGGCCGAGATCGAACGACGCTTTCACGAGGACAAGGTAGCCCTCGCACGCTACAACCTGAAGGACTGCGAGCTGGTAACGCGGATCTTTGCCAAGGCGAAGCTTTTCGAGTTCCTGCTCGAGCGTGCGCATGTGACCGGCCTGCAGGCCGATCACTTCGGTGGCTCTATCGCTGCGTTCGACCACCAGTACCTGCCACGCATGCATCGGGAAGGCTATATCGCACCGAATGTCGGAGACATACCCGAGAAGGCTTTCCCGGGAGGCTTCGTGATGAATTCCCGGCCGGGCCTCTACGACTCCGTGCTGGTACTGGATTTCAAGAGCCTTTACCCGTCCATCATCCGGACCTTCCTCGTCGATCCCGTCGGGCTCGCTGAAGGTGCCCTCGACACGTCGGAGGCAGCAGCCGTGCCCGGCGTGCACGGACGATTCTTCTCTCGTACCAGACATTGCCTGCCGGCCATCGTGACTCAGCTGTGGGAGCGTCGCGACGAGGCCAAGCGACAAGGCAACCAGGCGCAGTCCCAGTCGCTGAAGCTGCTGATGAATTCATTTGTCGGCGTGCTCGGTGCACCCAATTGCCGTTTCTTCGATCCCGAGCTGGTATCGGCCGTGACCCTGCGTGGTCACGATGTGATGCGTCGTACGCGCGAGCTGGTCGAGGCCGAAGGCTATGAAGTCATCTACGGCGACACCGACTCGATCTTCATCTGGCTGAAGCAGCGTCGCAGCGAAGCTGAGGCGTCCGCCATCGCCGACCGTCTCGTGGAGCGTGTGAACCTCTGGTGGCGCGATCATCTGGCCGAAACACTGGGGCTGGAGAGCCAGCTCGACATCGAGTTCGACACGCATTACCAGCGCTTCTTCATGCCTACCATCCGCGGCAGCGAGCTGGGCAGCAAGAAGCGCTACGCCGGATTGGTCGTGTCGGAAGAGGGTGAGGAGGAAGTGGTGTATCGCGGGCTGGAAACGGTACGCAGCGACTGGACACCGCTGGCCCAGAGGTTCCAGCAGGCGCTGTACCTGCTTATCTTTAAGGAACAGCCGTATGCCGCCTTTATCCGCGACTACACGCGCAGTTTGCTTGCCGGTGAGTTCGACGACCTCCTGGTCTACCGTAAGCGGTTACGCGGCAAGCTCGCCGACTATCAGAGCAACACGCCGCCACAGGTAAGGGCCGCACGCCTGGCCGATGACTACAATGCGCGCCACCAGCGTCCGCTGCAGTACCAGAACGGCGGCTGGATCAGCTACGTGATAACCCGCAACGGGCCGGAACCACTCGAAGCACGCGAGTCACGGATCGACTACGAGCACTACCTGACCAGCCAGCTGCAGCCGATCGCGGATGCGATCCTCGGGCCGTTGAACGACAGCTTCGCCAACCTCACGACGGCGCAGATCAGCCTGTTTCAGGCCTGATCCAGCGACTCAATCGTCGCCACGAAGGACCTCGGCGATACGGAGCCGAAGCACCGGGAGCAGCTCGCTTTCAAACCACGGATTGCGTTTGAGCCATGCCTGGTTGCGCGGGCTGGGATGCGGCAGCGGGACAATGATGGGCCAGTCGCGCTGCCAACCCGAGACGACCTCCGTCAGGGTCTTTCCCCGGCCGGGCAGGTGATAAGCCATCGCGTACTGTCCGAGCACCAACGTGAGCCGGATGTTCGTCAGCTGAGCCAGCAGAGGCGCACGCCATGCCGGTGCGCACTCCGGGCGCGGCGGCAGATCACCTGACTTGCCTGTCCCGGGGAAACAGAAGCCCATACCCAGGATGGCCAGCTTGGTTTCGTCGTAGAAAACCTCGGGAGATAGTCCCAGCCACTGGCGCAACCTGTTCCCGCTGACGTCGTTGAACGGGATGCCTGTTTCATGCACTTTCCGGCCCGGCGCCTGACCCGCGATGAGAATGCGTGCCGACGCATGCGCCTGCACGACGGGCCTCGGACCGAGGGGCAGGTGTGCGGCACACAGCGTACAGGCGCGAACTTCTTTCAGCAGCGACGGCAGGGATGTCATGGGCGAAGCTTACCGGGGGAGCAACGTCGCCGCGCCGCGAAGCATGAGGTCGATGCTTTCGTCGAACCGCTGGTCGAACCGGTCGAACAGGACTTCCCCCGCTTCGCGAAGCAACGGGAAAGCTTCCGGATCCAGATGTGTTTTCCGCATTTCGATGTCATAGGCCGGCGAGCGTTCGCCCGGTTTCGGGAACACCGCCTGTTCTTCGATCACGAAGCTCACCGTGAAGGTGTAGACGGCGCTGAGCAGGGTGACCGCCTGGCGTGTCGTAAAACCTGCTTGCGTGAGATGACCGCCGATGCGCTCAGCAGTCTCCTGGAACAGCGTATTGGTCAGGCGCGTGCCGGCGATCATCCGGCCACCGTCGCGGTAAGCCAGCAGTGTTTTACGCAGGCCTTGTCCGAAGGTCGAGACCCAGACTCTCCAATCATCGGAGGGCTCGTCCGGAACGAGGTTGGCTGCGCCGCTCGCCAGCACGAGCGTGGCCATCTCGTCGATCAGCGCGTCCTTGCTCTTGAAGTGCCAGTAGAGCGTAGGCGCCTGGATATCGAGCGTCTGCGCCAGCTTGCGCAAGGTCAGGTCTTCGAGGCCGGTGTCGCCGAGGAGGCGCAGGGCGGCCTGCACGATGATGTCGCGATTGACTTTCATGCGGGCCTGCCTCGAAAGGGTTGCAAATTGAATCTAACATAGTTAGATTGACTCTAACAACGTTAGATTATCCGGAGGCCACCGTGAAAGCTGCTGTCGTGTACGAGGTGGGCAAGCCGCCCGTGTTCGCTCATTTCGAAACACCCGATGCAAAGGCGGGCGAGGAACGGATCACCGTGAAGGCTGCGGCGCTCACGCACTTCACCAAGTCGCGTGCGTCCGGCAGTCACTACAGCGCCAACGCAGGGCTTCCAGCGATCGCCGGCTCGGACGGCGTTGGTGTGACGCAGGACGGTCGCCGCGTGTATTTCATCCTGCCGGGTGCGCCCTTCGGCGCCATGGCCGAGTTGACTCGTGTCCGGGCCGGGTTCTGCATCCCCGTGCCCGATGACATCGACGACGTCACCGCCGCCGCACTGGCTAACCCCGGCATGTCCGCCTGGGCCGCCCTCGTGCACCGCGCACAGATCAAGCAGGGCGACACGGTGCTCATCAACGGGGCTACGGGCATCGCCGGGCGGCTGGCCGTGCAGCTGGCGAAGCATCTGGGCGCGGGGAAGGTCATTGCGACGGCACGCGACCAGACAGCGCTCGCGTCCGTCGAGGCACTGGGCGCCGATGTCGTGATTCCGTTCGATGTGGACGGCGCTGATCCCGAAGGCACTTCCCGTTTCGAAGGCGCTCTCGAAAAGCAATTCAAGGACGGTGTCGACGTGGTGGTCGACTACCTATGGGGAAAGAGTGCCGAAACCATCATCGTCGCGATTGCGAAGGCTGTCGACGACGCCAGGCCGGTACGTTTCGTCCAGGTGGGCAGCGCCAGCGGCGGGGACATCACTTTACCCGGCGCCGCACTGAGGTCATCGGCCATCGTGCTGATGGGCAGTGGTATCAAGAGCGTGCCGTTGCCGGATCTTCTTGCCGCCGTGGGGCATGTCTTCGCCGCAACGGTTCCCGCAAACCTGCGGATCGCGACGCGCGTGCTTCCCCTATCGGACGTCCAGACGGCTTGGGACGAAAAAGGCGGAAAGGCCAGGGTCGTCTTTGTCCTGTAGGAGCCGATTCATCGGCGAAGGGTGCTCGCCTCGCCTCGCTGGCCCGCTGCCGCGGGATCGCCGATGAATCGGCTCCTACAGATGGCGGTCGCCTTTTGTTAGACTCCGCGGTGAAACGACCTGCCAGCCGTCAAGCCAGCCCCCCGTCGTGACTCTCATGCAAGCGGAACTCCCGCTTGTGTAGGCCACTCGTCCCAGGGGCACCATTCCATGCTTGAACTCCGTACCAGCCGTCCTCGACTGCTCTCGCTGGCCATCGGCCTTGCTTTTTCCGTTCCCGTCGCCGCCCAGGCACAGTCGACGACTTCCGACGCCGCAACCACGCTCGATACCGTGAAGGTACGAGGGCAACGCACGTCGAACTACGTCGTCGACCAGACCGCTGTCGCCACGCGCCTGCCGTTGTCATTGCAGGACACGCCGCAGTCGGTAAGCGTCATCACCGAACAGCGCATCGAAGACCAGAACCTGACTTCGGTGCGCAGCGTCCTCGACAACACCACAGGCGTGTTCTCCAGTGCGTACGACACCGAGCGCGTGGTGTTCTACGCGCGAGGCTTCCAGATCGAGAACATGGCGTACGACGGCGTGCCCGTCGCGCCTGGCCTCAATGCCAGTTCGGCGGACGGTAGCCTCGATACCTCGATCTACGATCGCATCGAAGTGGTGCGTGGCGCCTCGGGCCTGCTCAGCGGCGCTGGCAGCCCGTCGGCCCTGATCAACTTCGTGCGCAAGCATGCCGACAGCCACACCCTGCAGGCGGACGCCACGGTGAGTTACGGCTCGTATAACACGCAGCGCGAGTCGGTCGATCTATCCACGCCGCTGAATGCATCGGGTAGCGTCCGCGGCCGTGTGGTCGCCACGCACGAGCAGGGCAATTCCTATCTCGACCGCTACAGCAGCAAGAAAGACGTGTTGTACGGGGTGGTGGATGCGGATCTCGACGCAAACACCACGCTCAGCGTTGGCTTCGATTGGCAGAAGTCCAAACCCAAGGGCGTGACCTGGGGCTCTTACCCAGTGTTTTACGACGATGGCGGCTTCATCCAGTGGCGTCGCGGATTCACCAGCGCGGCCGACTGGACGCGCTGGACCAACACCACCGAGACCGGCTTCATCGACCTGAAGCGCGACTTCGGTAATGGCTGGCAGGGGCATGCCATGGCCAGCCACCGAGAGACTCAGGGTGATTCGCAGCTGTTCTATGTCTACGGCTTCCCCAACCGCGACACCGGTGCCGGCGTGGATCCGTACGCTTACCAGGGGCGCGATCGGGGCCGCCAGAACATGGTGGACCTCTACGCGTCCGGTCCGTTTGAAGCCTTCGGTCGCGAACACGAATTCGTCGTGGGCGTCAACGGTTCGCACTACACCAAGGACTCCACCGAGAACGCGCACGGCGATCTCCCGGCGATCGACAACTTCCTAGACTGGAACGGCGATTATCCTTTCCCGGATTTCGCCTCGACAGGCGGCCGCGCGAACATCGCACGCACCGTGCAGAGCGGCCTGTATGTCGCCACGCGCCTGCAGCTGGCCGATCCGCTCAAGCTCGTCGCCGGTGCGCGCTATGCGCGGTGGAAGAACGACACGAACGATGCGTCGGCGGGCATCTATCACCAGAAAGACAGCAAGACCATTCCGTACGCCGGCCTGATCTACGAGATCAATCCCACGTACTCGGCCTTTGCCAGTTACACCGAAATCTTCGATCCGCAGGACAACCGTCGCGCCGATGGTAGCTTCCTCGACCCGATGACCGGCAGCAGCCGTGAGGTAGGCATCAAGGGCCGCTACTTCGATGGCCTGCTGAACACGTCGCTGACGTTCTTCGAAACCCGCCAGGACAACGTGGCCGAAGCCGCGGTGGGCGAGTTCCTGCCGGATGGCCGCACACAGGCGTACAACCCGGTGAACGGCACCAAGTCGCGTGGCTTCGAAACCGAAGTCTCCGGCCAACTGTCCGACACATGGAACGCCACGCTGGGGTGGTCGCACTTCAACATCAAGGGACTGGGCGACGACGGCACGCACACGGCCTTGCGCACGGCCTTGCCACGTACGCTGGTTCGCCTGTTCACCACCTACACGCTACCAGGCAGCTGGAATCACGTGACCGTGGGTGGCGGGGCCAACTGGCAGTCAGCCAGCCGCGCACCGGTCGACGGCCCGGACGGTCCGCAGACGGTGAACCAGTCCTCCGTGATGCTGGTGAGCGCCATGGCGAAGTACGCGTTCTCGCCGCAGGCCTCGCTGCAGCTCAATGCGGACAACCTGCTCAACCGGAAGTACTTCGTGCTCGATGAGTACAGCAACCTGTATTACGCGGCGCCAAGTACCGTCACGTTGACGTTTAACTACAAGTTCCTTTGATCGAAAGTAGCCCCGGCTTTTTCCAGTCGGGGCCTTCCGTAAGCAGCCCGGGGGTGCTCGGCCTGGTCTAGATCAGTTGCGCTCGAGTCGCGACAACAACTCGGATGCGTGGAAGATCCGGTTGCGCTTTCTTTCCGGATAACGGTCTTGAAGGATGCCACGATCGACAAGCAGATCCACCGCCTTGGACGCCGTCGGGTACGACGACCGCAGGAGTGAGGCCACCTCGTTCACGCTCGTCACAGGATGTCCGAGCAGTAGCTTTGGTAGCCGGTGAGCGACCGAGTCGGTGCGGATGTCCGAAAGCCTGTCGAGCCATCCCTCGACGATGTGGTTCATGTCACGCGCGATGGAAAGCGACGTGTCACAGGCATCCACAACCGCGTTGGACAGAAACTCCACCCATGCGTCCCAGTGCTCCTTCAGCTGCACACCTGCGAGGCTGCTGTAGTACGCGTGGCGATGCTTCAGGAGGAAGCCCGAAAGATAGAGCGGCGGGTAGTTCGCCTCGGCAAGCATGAGGGGCATGAGCAGGCGACCGACACGTCCGTTACCGTCGGCGAAGGGGTGGATGGTTTCGAACTGTGCATGCGTGATGGCGAGGCGAACAACGATGCCGAGTTCGAAGTGTTCGTCTTCGCTCCTCTCATAGCGGAGCATCGATTCCTCAAGCTCCCGCATGCACGCCTCGATATATCCAGGAGGCGGCGGGACGAAGGTCGCATCCTCGATTCGTCCTGAGCCGAGCCATGCCTGCGTATCCCGCCATTGGCCTGGTCGGATGTGAGGCTGCGCGTCTTCCATCAGGACACGGTGCAAGCGCTTGACGACATCGAGCGTCAGGCCGGTCGCCTCTGGGGTCTTAAGCAAATCCAGTCCATCCTTGAGCGCGACGACGTAGCGTTCCGTTACCCGGGCATCGGCTGTGCCGCCTTCGGCACCCTGGGTGGCCTCATATTCCAAGAGTTCCGATAGCTGTGTCCGCGTTCCTTCGATCTGCGAGCTCTGCACGGCCTCGCGACGTGCAAGCGAACGCGTGATCAGGTCGGTGTTGGGCAGATGAGCGACTGCATCCTGAAGGCGTCCCAGGGCTTCGTGGGCCAGACCGATGGCTGGCGCCACGCGGGCGGTGGACGGCAATATCCGCGGCGTCGTCGGTGGAACGAGGGCATAGCAGTGCGACCGCGGCTCGTCGCATTTGACGAGGCAGCGCTGTCGACTGGGGGAGAGGTCCTGTCGGCGCATGGGGCCGCGACCCTTGGCTAAGGTTGAATAAGGGTAGGCGTTATTAAGGGATAAGTCGATATCCCTTAATAAGGGCGCGGCTTATTAAAGCTTAGCGGTCACTTCGCCGCGTGCCTCATCGCCCCCGGCGGCTCCCCAATAACCCGCTTGAACGCCCGGCTGAAGGCGGCCAGCGAGCCATACCCCAGTTGGAAAGCCACGCTCTCGATCGTCGCGTCGTCGCGCCCCAGCCACTGGGCGGCCAGGCGCATGCGCAGTTCGGTCAGGTAGCGCACCGGCGTCATACCGGTGACGGCGAGGAAGCGCTCGGCGAAGACGGAGCGCGAGCTACCCATCTCGTCGGCAAGGTCAGCCACGGTCCAGTTGCGACCCGGCTCGCGATGCATCGCGACGATGGCTTTGCCCAGGCGTGGGTCACGCAGCGCTTTCAGCCAACCGGTCGCACCGCCACAGCCTGACTCGACCCATCCACGCACGATGATCGCGGAGACGACGTCGGCCAGGCGGGCGAGAATGCCGGCGAAACCGGCGCGCTTGTTACACGACTCGCGCTCCATGGCGTCGAGCATCGGACGAAGTTCGGGATAACGGTCGAGCAGGGTGCCGACAAGCATCACGTCGGGCATGGCGGTGACGAGGGGCTGCATGCCGCCCAGCTCGAACTCCATGCATCCGCTGAAGATCAGAGCACCCGACGCGCATGCACTCGCGTCGCACTCGGGATGGATGTTCGCAACGCTGTTGCACAGCGGCGTGGCAAGGAAGTCGGTGACGTCGCGCGACGGTACATCCGCCGAGGAAAGAAGCACGTGGGGACGGCCTTGTGGGAGCAGAACGGCGTCGCCCGTCTCAAGCGGAAGAAGCCTGTCGTCGTGCGTCCGCAGGAGCACGGGCCCGCGGCCCACGAAATGAAACTGCGCATGCCCCGGCTCGCCCTTGAACCCCACGCCGAAGGGACGGGCCAGTTCGATGCGCCGGTAATTCACGCCGACCAGGCGCATCCCCAACAGCAGCTCGCTCGCCGCATCCGATTCGTCTGCAAAGGCAGGAAGAGTCATAGGTTCGGACGTACGATCAAGAATTAAGGATTTGGCATCATATACCGTCCGGATAGACCCGCCTACCATCCTCGCTTTCCTTTGGCTGGACAGGAAGCGACATGACGGTATGTGCGGAAACCTGCGACACGGTCGCAGTAACGGAGCAGCCCGCCTGGGGCGCGGTCTTCGCGGTGACGCTGGGCGTCTTTGCCCTGATCACGGCTGAATTCCTTCCGGCGAGCCTGCTGACGCCCATGGCGGCGAGCCTCGGTGTGACCGAAGGCATGGCGGGGCAGACCGTGACGGCGACCGCCGCCATCGCCCTGGTGACCAGTCTTGTCATCTCGGTGCTTACCAGGAATATCGACAGGCGGATCGTGCTCCTCTCGTTCTCCGTCCTCCTGGTCGCGTCCAACCTGCTTGTCGCCTTCGCGCCGACGCTCTCGCTGGTGCTCGTCGGGCGCGTGTTGCTCGGCATCGCCATTGGCGGTTTCTGGACGATGTCGGCGGCTGTCGCCATGCGACTGGTGCCCGAGGCGCTGGTGCCGCGAGCGCTGTCGATCATCTTCAGTGGCGTCTCTGTCGCTACCGTCGCTGCGGCGCCGCTGGGCAGCTACTTCGGCCATCTCATCGGCTGGCGCAACGTGTTCCTCATCGCTACGGTGATCGGCGTGCTGGCCTTCTTCTGGCAGCTTGTCGTGCTGCCGAAGATGGCACCGACGGGCTCGGCGCGGATGGGCACCCTGGTCGATGTCATGAAGCGTCCCGTCATGCGCGCGGGCATGCTGTCAGTGCTGCTCGTGTTTACCGGGCACTTCGCGTTCTTCACCTATCTGCGGCCCTTCCTCGAAGTAGTGACCGGCGTGAGCGTAAATGGGCTTTCGTTGATCCTGTTGGGCTTCGGTGTGGCCAACTTCATCGGTACGTCGCTCGCGGGCTTCATGCTGGAGCGCAGCCTGCGGATGACGTTGCTGCTGATGCCATTGGCCATGGGTGCGATAGCGCTCGCGCTGGTCGCCCTGGGACGCGCCCCGCTCGCCGACGCGCTACTTGTCGCGCTATGGGGCATGGCTTTCGGCGCCGTGCCGGTGGCATGGTCCACCTGGATCACGAAGACCGTTCCCGATGAAGCCGAGAGCGGCGGTGGCCTGATCGTGGCGGCCGTGCAGTTCGCGATCACGCTCGGCGCGGCAGCCGGCGGCGTGGTGTTCGATCACACCGGCGCATCGGGGGTCTTCGTGGGAGCGGGGGCGGTGCTGCTCGTGGCCGCGGCAATGGTCTTCGTCAGCTTGCGGGATCGGGTGGAAGCACCCGTAGCGATGGCATCCGACGCGTCGTGATGTGGGCAGGAGGAACGAGGCAAACAAGACGCCTGACGCAAGAGCTCGCATGATGTCGCTTCTCCCGATCGATAACGGGCCCAGGCCCATGGAGCCGATGCCATGCCCACCTTATCCGTCAAGCGCGTCTACGATGAGCCATCACCGCGCGATGGCATGCGTGTCCTGGTCGATCGCCTCTGGCCTCGCGGTCTGACCAAGGAAAAGGCCGCGGTCGACCTCTGGCTCAAGGAGGTCGCACCGACGCCCACCCTGCGCACCTGGTTTGACCATCGTGAGGACCGCTTCGACGCATTTGCCGAAAAGTACCGTGATGAGCTCGCTCATAACCCAGCTGGCGCGGAGTTGAAGGCACTGGTGAAGAAACGCAAAGTGACGCTTCTCTACGGTGCGCACGATCCTGCGATCAACCACGCCGTCGTTCTCGAGGCGTGGTTGGGTCATTGATCGAAGGCCGTGAGGTCAGGGGGTCGCCTTGGGCTCACCGGATTTCGGAAGACCTTTCTGGGCCTGCATCACTTGCCGATAATCCGGCGCCATGACGGGTCCCGTGCGCAACGCACTTTGATAGTTCCCCTGCATCACCAGGGACACGTCGCCCAGCCCGCCATCCTGCGCGGTGCTCCATGAAGCAATGGCCACGGTGTTGTCGCCGTGCGTATTCAGCAGCCCGGCCGGCAGTTCGAAATCGGTCTGCGGGCCGACGTCGCTGATATAGCGGCCGATCTGCCAGCCGTTGATGAAGACGATCGCACGGTAGTGATGCGGCGCGACGTCGTGGATGCGCAGGGCGATCGGTACGTCCTGTCCGGCGGGAATGTCGAGGTGGAAGCGCGTGCGGTACCAGTCGACGCCCGGTTTGTCCGTCGCGCGGGGCAGGGTGGTGGTTGTCCAGCGTCCGTCGACGAAGCCGGGCAGATGCCAGCCCATTCGCTCGCCGTACAGGCCACCGGCGTTGAACGGGCCGCGCACGGGATCGGGCAGATCCTCACCACCGACGTTGCCCTGGATCTTCCAGTGGATGTCGGTCGGCGCACCGGCGAATGAAGCCCCCATCAGCCCGCGCGGCTCGCGGAAGCTACCGCTGTGTTCTTCCTGGAGGTGCCCCGTGTTGTCGATCAGCACGGCAACGACGTTGTCACCGCCTGCCTTGAGCCAGCGGGGGTCGATCGGGAATTGCTGCGCGCCGCTCGGGTTGCTGCCGAGAAAGTGTCCGTTGAGCCAGGCGGTGAAAATGCCATGGTTGCCCAGGTGCACCCCGGTGTTGGCTGCCAGAAGGATGGCGGCTTCCTTGCCCGTGGCCTTGAAGTGGCCGCGATACCACACGTTGCCGTGGTGGAAGTCGTAGTCGTCGCTGTCCGTGATCGGCAGTTTGTGGTTCCAGTAGGGGTTGGGCGTGGTGGTGCGATCGGTGGCGCGCCATTCGCTATCGTTGAAGGCAGGCTCGATTTCCGGCGAGGCGTCAGTGACGCGCCAGGAGGTCAGCTTCGGCAACGATACCGGCTGCGGCCCGTCGACGTGGCCTTGCAGGCTGCCGGACGCGGTAACGTTCGCTTGTACCGGTGTGCCATTCCATGAGAAGCCGTGTGTACCGGGCGTGGCGAACAGCTCGATGTCGCCGCCCTTGTCGGCGTCACCGGTGAGCGCAACTTGATCGGCGTCGTTCATCGCGTTGCGCGCCAGGTACGGGCCACGCACCAGGATCGGTCCCGTTCGAGTGTCCACCTTCCAGAAGCGCTTTGCCGCCGCGTTGTCGCCAACCAGCAGGAGCAGGGATGCGTCGCCCTGCTGGATCTCCACTCGTGCGAGGCCGTCATGACGGTAATTCAGGCGGAGCGTGTGCGTGGCAGCGTCCCACTGTGTCGCCACCTTGCCATCGATGACGCGTGTAATGGGTTCCGCGGCGTAGCGCAACACGGTCTCGCCATCCTCATCGTGCCGGCCGTATAGCACCACCACATCGCGACCGCTGATCTGCAGCTGGGTCATCCACTCCGATGTCGAGTACGCGAGGTCCTGCTTGCCGAAGTGGTAGTCGGCGAGAAGCATTTTCGAATCGCGGCCGTCGATGTGGATCGCCGTGCCGGGTTGCTGCGGGATGGTCGTATCGCCTGTCTGTTTCAGGGTAATGCGAAGATGCGTCGCATCGTTCGAGGTATCCGTCGCGTCGGCGTGCCGCAGGATGTAGAAGCGCGTGCCGTCCTCCGGGTTGACGCGGGCGGTGACGCGAAGACGCGGGTTATCCGGCACGGAAGTGGCCACGGCGTCGGTTCGCGCGAGCGGTGCAACGGCCTGCGTCATGTAACCGATAAGCTTCTGTTGATCGTACTTGTCGGTGAGCTGGCGATTCGCCGTGATCGCCGCACCGTAGTCGTATGAGGTGTACACGCCCGGCGACGACAACCATCCCCAGTTGATGCCGCCGTACGTCATGTAGAAATTCTGCATGGTCGAGCCGGCGGCGACATTCGACTCGTAGAAGACACGCTCGAAGTCAGGGCCGGTGAGCTTGCGGCAGGCTTCATAACCCGGACCGCCCCACACGTCGAACGCGCCGCCCTGGAATTCCGGGAAGAAAAGCGGCGAGCGTGTCAGGCGCTTACGTTCACTGGTGAAATCATAGACGGCGTTCCAGCGCTCGGGCCGCGTGCAGTCGAAATCCGCGGGATAGGAGTCATAACCGGGGATATCGACCGCGCCGATACCGGTGATGAAATTGTCGTTGTGATTGCCGGTAAGTGGAACCGTGATGCCATCGGCACGCGCCTTGTCCTCGATGTCCTGCATATAGCGGCGGCTATCGGCGGAATCGTCGTAGAGCTCGTTCTCGACCTGATAGAGCAGCACGGTGCCGCGGCCATCGGTGAGTTGGTGACGCGCGAGGATGCGATCGATCTGCGTCATCCATTCGCGATAAGCCGCCGTGTAATCTGGTGCGGTCGAGCGCGGCTTGCCGGCGGTCGTGACCAGCCAGCCGGGAAAACCACCGGCGTCGGTTTCCGCGTTGATGTACGGGCCTGGCCGCGCGATGACATAGATGCCTACGTCGCGTGCCATGTCGAGCAGACGGTCGACATCACGGATGCCCGAGAAGTCATAAACCCCGCGCTTGGGCGAGTGGTACCCCCAGTCGAAATAGATCTCCACGGCGTTGAAGCCCGCGGCTTTCATCTTCTGCAGGACATCTAACCAGAGGTCGGGGCTAGGCAGCCGCCAATAGTGGAACGAGCCCGACCAGATATACGTCGGCTTGCCGTCGATGATCAGCGAGTAGCGGTCGTAGGCGATGGTGTGCGCGGGCGGGGCAGTCGTCGCTGTCGCCGCAGCTTGCGCGGCCTGGGCCGGGGCCATGGCGCTGGACGCGAAAAGCGCCAGCAGCCCAAGCGCTGCCGAACGTGCGGCAAAACGGCCAGACGGCCTTTGAAAAGCAAACATCCCCAACCTCCGATCGACGACGGCGCGCCCTATGGCATCCCGTGGAGGTTGGGGTATTTTGGGTAGTTTTGCAAATTTGGGTATTGCTGAGAAAGCGGCGCCCCGCCCCGAAGGTTGGGGCGCCGACATCGTTACGGCGCAGACAGCGCGTAAGCGACCACCGAGTCGCCCATCTTCGTTCCGAGTGAGCCATGACCGCCGGCCATGATGACGATGTACTGGCGGCCGTCCTTGCCCTTGAAGCTCATGGGAGTGGCCTGCCCACCGGCGGGCAGGCGCGAGCTCCACAGCTGGCGACCGTCGGTGACGTCGTAGGCACGCAGGTAGTAGTCGATCGCCGCACCGAAGAACGCAACGCCGCCGGCCGTGATCAGGGTGCCTCCCTGGCCGGGCACGCCGAGCGGAAGGGGGATGCCGAAGGGGGCGGAGTCGCGTGTCGTGCCGTTCTTGTGCTTCCAGATGACCTTGCCAGTGGTCAGATCCACCGCCGACACCCAACCCCAGGGCGGTGCCTGGCAGGGAATGCCGAGCACACTGAGCAGAGGCGAGATCTCCACACCGTACGGCGCTCCGGTGTCGGGGTGCACGCCCGAGGTTTCATTGGTCGACGCCTCGCGACGTGCGACTTCCGCGGCGGGAACCAACCGGAAGACGAATGCGAACGAGTCGGGGTTGGTGAAGGCGATCTGGCGGACCGGATCGACGGAGATGCCGCCCCAATCGAAGACGCCGGCATTACCGGGGTGGATCAGGGTCTCGGTGACGCCGGGCGGAGTGTACGGCCCGTCATACCGCATGGACTTGAAGCGGATGCGGCACATCACCTGGTCGAAGGGCGTGGTGCCCCACATGTCCGCTTCGGTGAGCCTGGGCGGATCGTAGTTGAGCCGCGACCTGGCCTGCGTCGGCGAGGTGCGATCGCCTGGCACGGCGCCCTGGGCCACCGGCACTTCGTCGATGGGGATGATCGGCTTACCCGTCAGACGGTTCAGCACGTAGATGCTGCCCTGCTTACTGGTCGAGATCAGGGCGGGCTGCACGCCGGACGGTGTCTTGAGGTCGACGAGGGTGGGCTGCGCGCTGGTGTCCTTGTCCCAAAGATCATGGTGGGTGAACTGATAGTTCCAGCGCACCTTGCCCGTAGCGATGTCCAGCGCGACCACGCCGGCGGCGTATTTCTCGGCGCCGGCGGTGCGGTTACCGCCCCACGCATCAGGGGTCTGGTTACCCATGGGCAGGTAGACCAGGCCCAGCCCTTCGTCCACGCTCATCACCGACCAAACGTTCGGGGAGTTGCGCGTGTAGTGCTGACCCGCGGGCAACGGTGTGGTCTCCTCGGGGTTTCCCGCATCCCAGTTCCACACTAGGTGTCCGTCGTGCACGTCGAAAGCACGAATGACACCCGACGCCTCGTGCGTGGAGTAGTTGTCGCTGACATGCCCGCCGATGATCACCAGGTCGCGGGTGATGGCAGGTGGCGACGTGGAGTAATAGCCGCCAGGTAGCATCCGGCCATCGAGGTTGTCGGTGAGCAGCTGGATGGTGCCCTTGTCGCCGAAGCTGGTGCAGATCTGCCCATTGTCCGCATTGAGCGCGATCAGGCGCGCGTCCGCGGTGGGCAGGAAGAGGCGACGCGGGCATTCGGTAGCTGTCGCTTGCGAGGCAGTTGTCGCCGTGGGTGTGGCCGGAGCTGCAGCCGCGGTCGTGGCCGTCGCCGGCGAGGCGGCGTGGGCCGCCGCATAATCGGCGTCGTTGTGATACGACACGCCGCGACAGGTCATGTGTTCCCACATCTTGAAAGTGCCGTTGGCACTCTGGATCTTCGGATCGAAGCGCCATTGCTCCTTGCCCGTGGTCGCATCGATGGCGATCACGATGCTGTGCGGCGTGCACACATACAGCGTGTCACCGATCTTCAGCGGAGTGACCTGATTGGTGATCTCGACGGGATCCTGCGGCCCCGGAAGGTCACCGGTATGAAATTCCCAGGCCTTCGTCAGCTTGCCCACGTTCTGGGCATTGATCTGGTCGAGCGGCGAGTAGCGCTGGCCGAACGGTGTTCCGCCGTAGGAATGCCACTCGCCGGCCGGCGTTCCACCCGGCCCCAGTGCCGCTGTCGGCAACACGGCGTCGAGACCGCGTGCGAGGCGCCCCTCAATCGTGGTCGACTCACGCGGCAGGCTCACCAATCCCGCGACCAAGGGGAAGATGAGACCTACGATCAAGGACGCTACCGGATAGGGAATCGACGTCGCACGCAGCGGGCGGCGCATGAAGGGCAGGGCGAGCCAGATCCCGATCGCGAACCAGACGTCCAAACGAGGCAGTAGTTGCCAGAAGTCGAGGCCGACCTCGTACAGCGCCCATACCGTGGTGAGCACAAGCATGGCGGCGTAAAGCGAGATGGCCGACAGACGTCGCATACCGAGCAACGCCGCGACGGCGATCAAGCCCAGGCCAAAGCCGAGATAGAACAGCGATCCACCGAGGGCGACGAGCCGTACGCCAAACACGACGAGCACGATGCCCAGGATCAAAACGACGACGGCCGTAGCAAGCACGAACCATGGCGGTCGCGATGACGTTTGAACATTCACGGGGACGGTTCCTCAATATATTGCGAGCTGCCGACTGGCCGCTATCTGCACAGTACGCTGCGCCGGTAACGGTAGTCTTGACGTGTATTGCGCCGATGAAGCGAATAGCGACCTAAGCCGCCCCCGTAGGAGCCGATTCATCGGCGACAGGTGTTCGCGACAACGCCGAAGCGAGCCCCAACGCTGCCACCCCCACCAACGGAATTCCCATTACCCAGGGCAACGACGCCGCCACGGCAAAAAGCATCGTCCCACTGGCAGGACCGACGGTGTCCTTCAGATCGTTCGCTACCGACACGGCAGCCATGTACGTCGCACGCGTCTTCGGCGCCGCCAGTTCGTTCACTGCTGAAGGAATCAGCGGCCCGCAGAACATGTCAGCCGTCGAGAAGCACATGATCGCCACGATCAGCGCGATAAGGCTGGGCGAAGCCAGGAGCACACCGAATGCCACGATCAGCACGGCCGCACTGGTAAGGACCAGTCCGCGTGCGCTGAATCGAGCCGTGAGGCGAGTGACGGGGATCTGCAAGATGGCGGTGAGTACCGCACCAAAGGTAAATAGCAGGCCGACGCCCGAAGGACTCAACGTCCCGGCGGCATGCACGCTCAGCGGCAGCACCGTCTCGACCCAGCTTCCCGAAAGCTCCAGCAGCATGAAGCACAGAAGCAACCCACCGAGCCGGCGATCGCGAAGCGCGGGAAGCAAGGCCGAGAAACCTTCCTCGTCATCGTCATCCTCCTCGTCGCTGCCTCCGGCATGACGTGTCTCCGGTAGCAAGCAGGCCACAAGCATCGAGGCCAGCAGGAGCGCCACGGCGGAACCGATGAAGACCGTGCTCAACGACCTCAAGACGAGTAAGGCACCGAGCGCGGGGCCTATGGCTCGCCCGATGCTGGAGAGCACGCGGGCCACGGCAAAGTGGTGTCGCGTCTCTTCCTGCGGCGTCACGTCACCAATCACGGTGAAGGCCGTGGGATGCAGCACGCTTTCGAAAACACCGATCAGCAGAAGCACCGCTGCCGTGGCGATTACACCGTGGCAGAACGAGAGCAGCAGAAATCCGCAGCCAACGCCTAGTGTCGAAGCTAGCAACACAGGCCGTCGACCCAGGCGATCCGCGATGCCACCGAGCAGTGGCGTCGCAAGCAACTCACCGCCGGCATAGCAACCGAAAAGGACGCCAATCCATGCGGTGGGAACGCCCGCATCTTTCTGTGCCCAAAGGGCAAAGAAAGGCAGCATCACGCCGTCGCCAATACTGATGAAAAGGAAGAGCAGGGCGGCTATCGACGCCGGTTTCCTGAAAGAGGTAAGCAGATTCACGATATCAACTCCACGCAGCGACCAGCCACCACGAGGGCAACTGGACAGGATGCGCGTTGGTTGACGTAAACGCTTACGGTCGCCTGAGGTGGCGACGAGGGGAGGTTAGCAGTGTGCTTCGTGTGTTTCCAGTAGCGGACGTCGGGTGAGGGACGCGCATTCTCGCATTTCGCCGATCGCGTGAATTTTCATTTCGCGCCTAACGGGAGGTGGCGTACCTCCAGGCTATCGGCGCCTCGCCATTGACGTGGCCGTGCAGCCAGATCGAGAGCCTTTTCGGACGAGTGGCTTTCCCATACAGTTCGGCATCAATCGATGCTTTCCGGGGGGCGACATGACGATCCATGCGACGTTCACGAGGTTGGCGGCGTGCCTGCTTCTGTGCCTGGCTGCCTTTCCCGCCTGTGCCCATGTCGATGAGACAGAGGCCAAGGCATCGATGGAGACCATGCAGATCCCCAGCCATGGATCTCTCATGAATGCCCTGGTCTACGTGGCCGCGGGTGCCGAGCCGCATCCGGTCGTGATCCTGTTGCACGGCTTTCCAGGGAACGAACGCAACCTGGATCTTGCGCAGGACATGCGGCGTGCCGGATGGGACGTTTTGTATTTCAACTACCGCGGATCGTGGGGTACGCCGGGAGACTTCTCCTTCTCGCACGGTATCGAGGATGTCGCGGCTGCGATTGCCTATCTGCGTCAACCTGAAAACGCCAAGCGACTCAGGCTGGACCCTTCGCGCGTCGTTCTGGTCGGTCACAGCATGGGCGGCTTCATGACCGTCCAGGCTGCCGCCGCCGATCCCACGATCAAAGGCATTGCCATGATTTCGGCAGCTGACATGGCTGGCACCATTGCGCAAATGCAGGCGCAGGGATCGCGGGCCGACGCAGTGAAGAACATGGGCGCGGCACTGGCGAAGGAGGGCATGGCGCCGCTTAGCGGATGCACGCCCGAGAGTCTGGCAACGGACCTCGCGGATCATGCGACGGCCTGGGCGTTTCGCTCCATGGTTGGCGCGCTCAAGGATCGGCCAGCGTTCGTGATTACCTCGGACGACGGGCTGGCGCCTGCCGATGATGCTTTCGCCGCGGCGCTACGCAAGGCGGGCAACAAGCAGGTCACCACCCTGCATCTGCCGACCGACCACTCGTATTCCGATCAGCGAACGGAACTCTCGCGTGCCGTGCTGAAGTGGCTAGCTACCGTCAAGTAGCGAGTCCAGTCGTCAATGCCGTACGTCGAGTGTCTCGCATAGCCGCAGCATGGCGCGGCCGATGCCGCGCTTAGGCGAGGTTTCATTCGGCGGGAGCATGACCACGACCATCAGGGCGGCCTTCTCGACATCTTCGAGCCCAAGGTCGGAGGCCTGGCTGCGCAGGAGATAGGCGCGAAAACGCGCTTCCTCCATGTCGCCCTCAATCATCGCCCGCCCGATGGCCGACACATCCCGGGCCAGACGGTCGCGGCTGAGAACAGTTTCTTTGTCGATGGTGGCCATGGTTCGAGAGTAGGCCGGTCGCCGCGACGGCAGCATTAGCCTTGCGGCGTATGCGGGCAGGGCATCTGGGCACTATCGGAAGGCGTAGGCAAACGACCTGATCGTCGACGGCAAATACTTGCGCACTTGCAACTAATGCTCATAAGCGTAATATTGCGTCCATGCATAAGCTACCTCCAGACACGCATCCGCTCGCCGCGGAACTGATGGGCGTGATCATGCCCATCCTCAAGGACAGCCAGGCCGGCGTCGCCGCGGTCATGGCGGGTTTCGACCTGACCTTCTCGCAGTTGCGGATGCTGTGGATTCTCGACAACGCCGGCTCAGACCTCGCCGTGAATGAACTGGCCGAGACGGTTTCCCTGTCGCTGCCGGCTGCCGGACGCGCGGTGGACGGCATGGTCCGGCTCGGCCTGCTTACGCGGCGGGAAGACGACGTGGACCGGCGCATCAAGCGCATCGGCCTTGCCGAGCCGGGCCGCGAAGCGCTCGAGAAAATCGGCCGCGCTCGCGGCCAGTCCGCCGACCGCTTTGTCGAGGCGCTTACCGACGAGGAGCGAGCTGCGTTGGCCAGTGCGCTGGCCACGCTCGGCGCTCTCACCCGCAAATATTTCGCCGCCCCCGCCGGCTCCTCCCACTGCTCCCCGGAAAAGCCCGAATGAACGCTCCCACCAAAACCGATGCGCCACCGGCGCTCGACCGCCGGTTGCTGAGCATCGCGTCCGTCGTCGTGCTCGGCAGCTTCATGTCGATCCTCGACACCACCATCGTCAACGTCGCCATCCGTGAGTTGTCGCACTCGTTCGGCACGTCGTTGTCGGTCACGCAGTGGATATCCACCGGCTACATGCTGGCGCTCGCCACGGTGATTCCACTGACCGGCTGGGCCGCCGATCGCTTTGGCACCAAGCGCCTTTACATAGGCTCCATCGCGTTGTTCGTCATTGGCTCCGCGCTATGCGGCCTGGCCTGGTCGGCGACCTCGCTGATCGTGTTCCGCGTGCTGCAGGGTTTCGGCGGCGGCATGATCATGCCTGCGGGCATGACCATCCTCTCCCACGCCGCCGGGCGCGAGCGAATGGGGCGCGTGATGGGTTTGGTCGGCATACCGATGCTGGTCGCGCCGATCGTCGGTCCCATTCTCGGTGGCTGGTTCGTCGACGATCTTTCCTGGCGCTGGATCTTCTTCGTGAACCTGCCGATCGGCGTGATCGCCCTGTTCGCGGCGTCGCGTTTCCTGGATCGCGACGAGCCCAAGCCGCACCACGCGCTGGACTGGCGTGGCCTGTTGATGCTGTCACCGGGCCTGGCGATCTTCGTCTACGGCCTCGCCGAGACGGCAGCCGGCGGTGGCTTCACCCGGCCCGATGCGGTGGGTGGCGTGCTGCTGGGCCTGGCGCTGGTCATCGGCTTTATCTGGCACGCGCGTCGGAAGGAGGGCGCCCTGATCGATGTGCGCTTGTTCGGCACGCGTGTCGTTGGTGCCGCGGCATCCACGTCGTTCTTCTTCGGCACGGCATTCTTTGGCACCGCGCTGTTGCTGCCGCTGTATTTCCAACTGGTGCGCAGCGAGTCGGCCCTGCACGCCGGCCTGTTGATGGCTGCCCAGGGCATCGGCGCGATGATTTCCATGCCCATCGCTGCGCGCCTGACCGACAAGACCGGCCCCGGCCGCATCGTGCTGGTCGGTCTCGGCCTGACGGGGCTTGGCCTGCTTGGACTGACGCAGATCCAGAGCGACACGCCGATGTGGATGGTCGAGGGCATGCTGTTCCTGCTTGGCCTCGGCATGGGTTCGACGATGATGCCCTCGATGACCGCTGCGCTGAGCAGCCTGCAGCGCCACGAGATCGCCCGCGTCACCAGCGGCATGAACGTGGTGCAGCGCGTGGGTGGGTCGGTCGGCACGGCCCTTCTGGCCGTGGTGCTGTCGCACCAGATCGCCAGCGTGATGCCTTCGACCGGCGTGCAGGAATCGGGTCTTGCCGTGGCGCGCGCCATGACGCCGGCCATGCACACGGCGATCCTGCCTGCGCTCGGTCGCGCCTTCGGGCACACGTTCGTGTGGGCTCTCGGTGTGGTCGTGCTGGGGCTTGTCGCTGCGGCCTTCCTGCCGCGCAAGCGGGCGGTGCATAACGCCGAGCAGGCAACGGCGGCGGCCTTGGTGGACTAATCCATCATCGGCGAATTGGCCGAAAACGCGCAGTCCCTGGACAGGGAAATGCCGTCAGGACAGGCACTTAGACATGCGGCTCGGCTACGCTGGAGGCTCCATCCACGTAAGCCAAGGAGTCGTCATGAACACGATCAATCGCCGTGCCATCCTCGTCGTTGCCCTGTTCTTCGCCTGCGGTGCCACCGCTGCTGCTACAGCACCGGTCAGTCCCGCCCCGGTCCAACATGTGTCGGCGCCGAGCTCGTTCGACCTGCCGTGCAATCCCTTGGTCTGCTCCGTCAAGGGTCCGTAAGTCTCGTTGACACGTGGTTGGGGGTGGTTTCGCACCACCCCCAGCTGCCTCACAGACGCGCTGTTCCCGTCGAAGCATGCGTCGCCTTGGCCTTCGCCCTGGCAGCCGCCCATGCACCGACCAGAAGCCCGCCCGACACGACGAGGGCGAGGATCGCCTGCACCCGCAAAGTGGCCGGATCGGCCAGTAAGCCTGGCGCCGTCACGGCCAGTGCGATGCTCGCCGCCATGCCGCCGACGGCCGTGCCATGCCAGCCATGTCGCCATGCCAGCAAGAGAACGGGGCCGATAAGGGCCAGACGCGCGGCTTGTTGCAAGGCGTCGTCGTGCGTATGGACGGCTATCCAGGTCAGCGTAGCCATAGCGGGCAGCACCCACCCGAGGACATCGCGCAAGAGGGCGCTGCGCCAGATGCGCGTGACGCTGAGCGGTTGGCCGCCGAGGGCAAGGAATCGTTCGCGCAGTGCCAGCACCGTCGGGGTAAGCGTCAGCGCCCCCAGGTAAGCCCCTAACGTGTACGCGAGGAAATATCCGGGCCATGCGGTGTTCGGATCCGGCCATTCGCCCGTGGGTGTATTGAGGATCGCCGTGACGGCCGTGAGGAGGGTCGCGGTAGCGGTGATGATCGCTGCGCCCAGGGCGGCGCTCAGGATCACCGGCATGCGAATGCGCCCCTGGTCATCATGAAGCGCCCAGTGCTGCCGAAGGGGCTTCAACAGGGCCATCCACAGGACCACCATGGGCACGGACTCGGAGACCGCCCAGGCCACGCCGAAGTCCGGTGCGAGAAAGAAGGCGTTTTCGAGGAGGGGCAGGCCTTCGCCAAGGGCGAGCGCGGGCCAATAGCGCGTGGGTAGGAGCAGGAGGCACGCGAGCCGAAGTCCCGCGGTCAGCATCCACTGGGGAAACGAGAGGTGTCGGGCCACTTCATAGAGGGCGCCGTAGGCAGCAGCGATCGCGAGGTGTTGTCCCCAGCCTTGCCAGCGCATGTCATTCATCCCTGGATTGCCTCCGTTTCCGTTCAAGCTCGCTCCTAGCCTTGGGGCGGTTTCAAGATTTTCGCGATTATTAACCCGAATTGCCTCGTTGCTGTGCCTGCCCACCCCGGATTTGGCAGCTTTGCCGAATCTGCGTGACGCCTGTAGGTCGCAGCATCCTCCATGGTGCATCGGTAGACAACGTTTTTGGTTCTTTTCGGTGCACCCGGCCGGAGCGCAAGATGTTGCTCCCCTGAGGAGTGCTTACGACGATGAAGATCCTTTTTTCGGCCCTGCTGGTTGCAGCGGCGTTTTCCTCGACGGTGGCGGGTGCCCATACGCCGGGAGACTCGGTAAAACCCAACTTTTCGCACGCGATCCCCAATATCCCCGGCAAGTCGCTGGTAGCCGTGGAGGTGTCTTATCCCCCCGGTGGCGCGTCACAACCGCATACCCACGCTAAGTCGGCCTTTATCTACGCCTACGTCGTATCGGGTGCGATCGAAAGCCAGGTGGATGACGAGCCAGCGCACGTCTACACGGCGGGGCAGGCTTTCTACGAAGAACCCGGTGCCCGGCATCGGATCAGCCGAAATGCGAGCAAGAGCGAGCCAGCCAAGTTGCTCGCCGTATTCGTCGTCGATACCGGCGACACCGCCCTGACCACCCCGCAGGACGAGGCAAAGGGTCGATAACCATGGCAGCCACGATCGCCGGTCTCACCATTCCTGACAGCACCATTGCCCGTGAGGCCACACAGCTCCTCCGCGATACGGCAAGCGATCTCCTGTTCCAGCACTCGATGCGCGTGTATCTGTGGGGTGCGTTGCTCGCGGATCGCAAGGGCCTCACCTTCGATCCGGAGTTGCTCTACGCCGGCGCGATGTTTCATGACCTCGGGCTTACCGAAGGCTTCCACGAAAGTTCGCTACGTTTCGAAGTGGATGGGGCCAATGCCGCGCGCGACTTTCTGAGAAGCCATGGCATCCCCGAAACGGACGTCCAAAAGGTGTGGTCCGCGATCGCGTTCCACACCACTCCGGGCATTCCCGAGTTTCTGCATCCCGAGGCATCGCTACTTCATGTCGCCGCCGGCATGGACGTGGCGGGGCGCTCGTACGACCAGTTCACGGACGAAGAGCGCGAGGCGGTTGTGTCAGCCTATCCGCGGAACGAGCACTTCAATCAGCAGATCATCGATACCTTCCATGAAGGATTGAAGCGTCGGCCCGCGACGACCTTTGGTACGTTCAATGACGACTTCATCGCGTGCAAGGAGCCCGGCTTCCAACGAGTGGACATCTGCAGCGTCATCCTGCATTCGCCCTGGGCGCATTACAAACCCGCGTAAACCAGTTTGACGAAGTGATCCTGCTTGATCACGAAATCGCCCCATTTGGCGTCAAACGCAGCGGCGGGTTTGGCGGCGATGATTTCGTCGAGCGACTTTCCCTGCTGCTTCAGGGCGCGCACGTTGTTGCGGACCGCGACAAGCATGTCGCGAAAGGCGATCAGATCGGCGCGGGTCCCCACCGGGCCATGGCCCGGCACGACAATGGTCTTGTTCGTGGTTCGATCGATGGCGCTGTTGGCCCATTTGATGGCGCTGTCGATATTGCCGCCTTCCTCGTTGTCAATGTAGGGAAAGTGGCCGTTCCAGAAGGTGTCGCCCAGGACAAGGGTGTCCGCCTTGACGAAATAGACCCAGAGGTCGCCATCGGTGTGACCTGCGCCGAGGTTTTCTACCTCGATGCGCGTTCCGTCGAAGTCGAAGGTCTTCTTATCGTCGACCAGCAGTGTCGGACGCGCGCCGACGGGGACCGGGCTGAAGGTCCAGTTCCATTCGTTGACGTGCGTGGTCTGGGTCAGGTGCTTGAACGTATTCCGCTGCGCGACGATGGTCGCACCTGCCGCGTGGAGCCACGCGTCGCCGTCGGTGTGGTCCCAGTGCCAGTGCGTGTTGACGACGTATTTGACCGGCGTGGGCCCGAGCTGGTTGAGCGCCACTTGTAGTTTGGCCTTCGACGGACTGATACCGGCATCGACCATGAACTTGCCGTCGGGCCCCGAGAGGACCGTGATGTTGCCACCGGAGCCAAGCACGACGGTGATGCCGTCACGCTGGGGCTCCACATCGAGAGCGGTCTGCGCGCGAACCAGGTAGCGCGCGCCGGCGCCCGTGTGGAAATAGTCATCCGGCGTGGCGTGAGCGGCGGCCGCGGACGGGGCGGAGGCGTCGGCAAAACTCGGGGTGGGAATCACCCAGGTGCCGGACATGACGACAAGCGACAACATCATGCCGAGCGGTGATGTGCGTGGCGTTTTCATGGTTGGACTCTTCCAGGGTACGGTTGGATTCACGACGCGATAGAATCGGCCTGCGTAACCGGTGACGTCCAAGATCGATTTGCTATCCGGACCATAAGCACTACTAATAGTTGAGGCGCCATGCTGCTGCGGCACATTCGCTACTTCCTCGCGGTCACGGAGCATCGGAACTTCACGCGCGCTGCGGAAGCCCTGCACGTTTCGCAACCGACGCTGTCGCAGCAGATAAGGCAACTGGAAGATGCCCTGAACGCGCAGCTCCTCGACCGGTCCGGACGCACCATCCGGCTAACGGACGCGGGCAAGGCCTATGCGCAATACGCCCGCCGTGCCCTGCAGGATCTCGATGCCGGCAAGCGAGCCATTCATGACACGAAGGACCTGACGCGCGGCGATCTCAGACTGGCCATGACGCCGACCTTCACCGCCTATCTGATGGGTCCCCTGCTAGCGCGCTTCCATGCGAGCTATCCGGGCATCGATGTCAGCGTCATGGAGATGAATCAGGATCACATCGAGGCCTTGCTCGCGCAGGACGATCTCGATATCGGCATTGGGTTCATGGGTACGCGTTCGGTGGACATCGAAAGCCAGGCCTGGTTTGTCGAGAAACTCGCCTTGGTCGTGGGCAAGCAACACCCCTATGCCACCCGGCGGCGGCCGCTCTCCCTTGGTGAGTTCGAGAAGGAACCGCGCGTGCTGTTGAGTGGCGATTTCGCCACGCGACGGCATATCGACCACCACTGCCTTGAGCAGGGCATCAAACCGCGCATAGCCATCGAGGCCAATTCGGTCAGCGGGATCATCGAGATTGTCCAGCACAGCGACACCCTTGCGACCGTGTTACCCGAGGCAGTCGCGCAGCACCACGATGGCCTTTGTCCCGTGAAGCTACGCGACGGGGTGGCCCAGCGCACCGTGGCCTTGCTTCAGCGAAAGGGGGCGTATCGAACGGCTGCGTGCCAGGCCTTTGTCGACATGGCACTGACCTGGAAGCCGCTCTCGTAGGTCAGTCGACGGTGCTGCCCACACCGTGATGCACGTTGAACAGGTTCGTCGGGTCGTACCGCCGCTTCACCGAAGCAAGCCTTGTGTGATGCGTGCCCCAGAAGGCGTGCTGCCAGTCGGCAAGGAAGTAATCACTCTCGGAGACGTACGAACCGAGCCCCGTCCCCAGTCCGCGTAGCGCCGCCGAGGCGCGGCCGACGGTATCGGCATCCCTGCGCGCCTTCTCTGCGTTGACCTTCGCTCCCGGCATGCCGGGGAAGGCGGGTGCGCCACTCGCGCCGATGATGGCAAGCGCGAAGGCATCGGCCACTTGCGGGTTGGTCGCGGTATCGCGGGCGCGGGCACGCGCATCGTCCGGCGCGCCGAAAAGTCCCTTGTTGAAGTGCAGGCTCACTTCCTTGTGTCGCGAGGCCTCGAACAAGGCTTTCGTGAGGCGATCCTGCTGGCCAGCGGCAAGCAAGCTGCCAGGCAGCCACACCGATTGATAGGCATGGATGTACCAGCCTGCCTGCTCGCGATCGCCAGCTCACACCATGTGCGCCCGAGGCGCCCCTTCGCGATTGTCGTCGGCGATGAACTTGGGCGCATGCTCGCGGAAGAACGCCGCATCCCAGAAGTGGCGTGCCGGCATGGCCAACGCGGTAATCGGTTTGACCACCACATATTCCGGGTGCTGCGCGAGCCAGTCCTTGAACGGTGCCCAGTTCGCCTCCGCTTCTTCTTTGGACAAGCCCTGGAACAACATCGAGATGCCCAAGGTGTTGCCGTCATCGAAGGACATCTGTTCGCCCCAGTGCGGGTTGCACAAGGCTTCGGCATAGAAGCGCACGGCCTGGGCGATCAGCGCCTGGAAGGCGACACCATCAGGAGCCTCGATGCGCCCAGACACGCCGCCGAACACGTCCGGCAGATCAAAGGTGCGCAGCGTCACGCGGGTGATGACGCCCAGGCTGCCACCGCCTCCGCCTTTGAGTCCCCAGAAGAGATCCGGGTTGGTGCACGCATTGGCGATCAGGACCTTGCCATCGGCCGTCACGACTTCGGCTTCGAGCAGATTGCTTGCGGCGGTGCCGAACGCCTTGGAGAAACTGCCGAAGCCACCGCTCTGGATCAGGCCCGCCACGCCGACGGTGGTGCATCCGCCACCCTGCACGTAACGACCGGCCTGGGTGGTGACGGCGTCGTAAGCGTCGATCCAAAGACAGCCGGTGCCCATGCTGACGGCGTGCTGGGGCGCTTGCTTGCCAGAGCAACCCTGGCCGACGAAATCGTTATGCAACTGGATTGTCTTGAGCCGGCGCGTCCACACCAGCAGGGAGCCGGCTGCATTGGAGGTGCCCTGGTAGCTGTGACCGCCACCCTTCACCACGAGGCGGAGACGCTGGTCACGCGCGAAATTGACCGCGGCGACTACGTCGGCCGTGGATTCGGCGGCAACGGCGTAGGCGCTGGGTTGGGATGTCCAGGCGCCGAACCAACCACTGGTTTGGGACAGCGCCGGTTGGTCGCCCAGGTAAAAGGGGTTACCGAGCTGGGCGATGGCTTCGTCCCTGACCGCCGCGGGGGCGTCGGCGGCGAAGGGCGACTGCAGCTTGAGGAGACGATCACCAACCTGCTTGCGCAGACGCGCCCATTGATCGGTGGCGGGCCAGGTGGCGTCGATAGCGCGCGGCGCCCCGGCGGCGCCATGAGGCGTTCCCGTCCAGGCGAGTGCGCTTCGGTTGAAGGCCACGGCATACGGGACGAACGGCAGGACCAGGCCGGCCTTGAGCAGGGTGCGTCGACGCATGAGCTTCTCCTTCGTGAGCCATGGCGACACGTTAGGCGCTCGGCCGTTGGTGTGTCAGGCGGGAAGGGATGAACGGGGTGGGTGGAGGGACGAATGGAGGGGTGGCGGGGACCGATTCACCGAAATCGCGACACACAGAACCACGATCAAGATCACGACGGCCCCCAAGATCAACCAGGCCACTCGCGGAAATTCACGCAGACCGTTGTCTTGTCCAGCATCGCGAACTCGCGGGAGCCCCAGGGCTTGAGCGCGACCGTGTTTGAATTCGGGTGCAGGAGATGCGGCGCTCGCTTGGACATCTCCCTGAACAGTCCGTCGACATCGTCGGTGTCGATGCCGAGTTCCGGGCGGTCCTTGGCGGCGTACTCGGGACTCTGGACGAGGTAAGCCTTCGCGCCATCGCGTGCGATGACCGCCATGCCCGCGTCCTGGTACTGCACTTCGAAGCCCAGGCCGTCGATGAAGAACTCGAGGCCGTCCTGGAGATGGTCGTAGAAGATCTTCGGGATGAGGTTCTTGAGCATGGTCGGAGTCCGGAACTTCGATATTCTGATCCTAGGCTTGGCTCGACGCTCGAGCAAGCAGTCCTCCGGACGAAGCGCGTGCACCTCACGCTGCTGGCGCCTCTCAGGAAGGAGGTTCAGGCGGGGCATTACACCGATTTTGCCGTTATCGTTGCCAGAACCCGTGCGCTTCCCAGCCGCTAGGGCAGCCGAGGGCACGCAGGTCGAGCTGGATCGCGTCGACGACTGGCATGAACTTCAGATGCTCAACAATTCGGCGCTGCCAGCGCGATTGCGGACAAATCTGCTTCATCAGATAGCTGAGGATGCAAAGCATGGTGTACGGACGATTCACGCGAAGACTTTTCAGCGCAAGATCAAACATTCGGATATCGCCCGGCTTCGGTAGCTTCGGCTGATCGATGACATTTCGATTGAAGTATCGACCGTGGTGAGCTGACACATTCCTTGCGAAGTTGATGGATCGAAGCCACGACGTCATCACTTCGGTATCAGGAATTCCCCAGCGGCGGGCAACCGTGTCGCGGTCAACCTGCTTCACACCCGCGAAGAAGTGCGAAAGCATCCCAAAGTCCCAGAGTTCGATGGCTACCCAAATGGGTAACGGTTCCCCGTGCTTCTTTAGGTAGTGAGCTACGAAATCTTCGGTGCGTTCCGATCGTGCCGTAATCAGTTTGAGCTTGCCGAGCCACTTTTCGTGTTTTGTCGGCCCCGTATGGGCGCCAGTCGCCTTCTCGAAGGGCCGCTTGTTGGAGAAATGGCCATGAAGTTCGTTGGGGTCGACGTGCGCGAACGTGTTTCGTGCTCCTAGCGTATGCGCCAGTTCCACGCGAACCGCGACCTCGATGCGCTCGATGGCGTCCATGACGAGCATCCGTAGCTTCTTGTCGAACACATACAGTTCGACAGCTTGCTGGAACGTAGTGCCCGCAATGAATTCGTCTTTGCGGCCGAGGACCCTTTCTTTGGTGCCCCTGGCATCAGGCTGCCTGAAGGAATACCAGTAGGCGCTGAGCCGGTAGTAGCCAATTCTCTTGAGATAAGCGAGGGCCGCGGCGTCATCTGTGACTGTCAAGCCGCGAGCCTTGAGCAGATCTAGCTGCTTCTCATAGGTGAGATGCGGGCGCGAATAAGTGGACATCCTTTTCTCTACGCAAAAGAAAACCCACCCGTATGCCGTTGAGCTGGCAAAGAGGGGTGGGCCGTATTGCCGTCAATGATAGCGAAGAGAGGTACGGCGTCAAGTTACAGGCAAGTGCAGTCTGAATGCCGGGACGCACAGAGCCTCGCGCGCCCTTGTTCGAGCTTGCTATGTGATCGTCGGAGCTACCGCATTCTAAACGGTCCCTGCTTTTCCACGCTCTGTCTACAGTCCGCCCTCGCGCCAGAAATGGCTCAAGCGTATGCCGAAAGAATTTCGGGGATATGCCGATCTTCGTCCTGACGCACCCACCGTACCCCAAGACCAAGGACGAGACACAGGATATTCGTAATCAACGAACACTCCTGTGGGAAGAGCTGCACCTGGAAGTGGCGGCGATGTCGACACGGGGAGTCAAGATCATTGTTCCCAGCTCGGACCACTACATCCCTTGGGATGTTGCGTTGAACACCTGGACCAACTACATCAACGAAGTCGCCGGGACGGAAGTCGATTTCCCGGTGGTGACACCTGTCGCCGCCGCTTCATAGCAACCGCTGAATAGTGGATCGCTGGCGAGTCAACTTTGCCAGCGACCACTCCAATGCCAGTTACGGTGAAAGCGCCATCCTCAGTTTCTTCGCCAGCGCGCCCGTAGCGCTCGCCAGTTCTTCGAGTACCGTGAAGTGGTTTCGCGCGTCGAGTGCGACATAATCGACTTCCTGGAACCTCGCTGCCGCCGTCGCGTATTCACTGGCATGGCGTACAAGCTCAGGCAATTCCGCGGTGCCAATGGCTATCGTCGTTGGCGCGCCTGTACCGATATGCCGCAACGGGCTGTACATCTCGACCTCCCTGGCGTCGAGTTGCAGTTTCTCGTTTAGCCAGGACAGCCTGATCGGCTCCAGATCGACCAATGGGCTGATCGCCATCGTGTGCGCGACCAGGCGGTGCGAGCGATGCAGCAGGGCCAGGTGGCCGCCGGCGGAATGTCCCACTACACCGACACGACCACTCCCGATCAAGTCCGTGTTGGCGACAAGATGGTCCAGAAGGCGCCCAATCTCCTGCACGATCTGCGTCATGGAGGACAGCGGTGCGAGGGTATATTCGACCAGGACAACGTTATAGCCGAGCTCAAGTGGGCCCTGGGCGACGAAGGCAAAATCCTCTTTCGACAACGTTTGCCAGTATCCGCCATGAACATAGACGACGGTCGGTGCGTTAGTTTCGCGGCTGCGGAACAGGTCGAACCGCTCGCCGGGTCTGTCGCCGTAGCGCAGGTCTCGCTCGGCCTCGGTAGATCGATAAAGTCGCTCGCTACGCGACCGGAAGTCTTTGAAGATCTCCTGGACATCAGCGACTGCTCGCGTGTTGTTGTATGCCGCATCGAGTGCGGCACGTTCCATGCCTCGGTAAAGCAAGGTCAACTCCTTCTGTCAGCACAGCAACCGTGGCACATCGCTGCGTGGTCGACTCAGTCCACCACCACGACCATTTTCCCGCCCGCCTCATTCGCTTCCATGACGCGATGCGCCTCACGGATGTCCTCGAACTTGAAGATGCGGGCAGGTTTGGCCGGGAAGCGTCCGGCGGCGACCTTTCGCGCGATCTCAGCCAGCGGGACGTCAGATAGCGGAAAGTCGGGCAGGCCAAAGTGGAACGAGGCGAAAAACGTCAGATAGACGCCGCTGTTCATCTGTGCGAGTGGGTTGAAGTCCTTTACCGGATCGAGCCCTCCAAGCCATCCGGCAATGCAGGCGCGTCCATAGCGCGGCAACATGGAGAGGGAGTCCACGATGACGCTATTGCCAACAAGGTCGAGAATCCGATCCACCTTGCCGCTCTCGGCAAGACGCTTTGACAGTTCCGGTCCCTCGATCTCGCATCGAGTCACACCTAGCGCTTCAAGCGCGGGGAAGCGTTCGCGACGACGCGTTGTCGCGATCACGTTGAGCCCTGCATCGACAGCCAGGTTGATTGCGGCTTGCCCGAACGCCGAGGTAGCGCCGCGGATAAGTAGCGTCTGGCCTTTCTGGATATCGAGATTGCGGAAAAGGCACGTCCACGCCGTTGCATAGCTCTCCGGCAGCGCCGCAAGTTCCGCCCAGGGCAGGTCGGCATCAATGAGTGTGACGACGTGCGTAGGTACAACCACGTATTCGGCGTAGCTGCCATTGATGGTCCGTCCCATGCCGCCCATCATCGCGGCGACCTTTGCGCCGATCGGGAACTCACCGCCAGGGCAGGCATCCACCAGTCCCACGCACTCCAGGCCGATCACCTCGGCGTTCTCAGCCCATTCGCCGCGACGCATGTGCATCTCGGCATGGTTCACACCGAAAGCCTTGATCTGGATGACAACGTGGCCAGGCAGCGGTTCGGGCTTGGGGATGTCTTTGTAGACAAGCTTATCGAAGCCGCCAAACCCATCGAGGACGATTGCACGCATGTTGTAGATCCTAAGGTTGAAGAACCACACCTCAGCCTGACGAGCGGAGATGGGTTCCCTTGACTAAGTCAGAAGCTGGCCGAATTACCGACCGAGAAACGTATTGATTTGCTCGGCAATCTCCCGCGCATGCGTCTCCAGGGCGAAGTGCCCGGTGTCAAAGAAACGAATCTGCGCCGTCGGGATGTCGCGCTGAAACGCTTCCGCGCCAGCAGGCAGGAAGAACGGATCGTTCTTGCCCCACACCGCCAGTAGCGGCGGGTTGTGCGCGCGGAAATACGCCTGGAATGCCGGGTACAGCGCGACGTTGCTCTTATAGTCGCCGAACAGGTCCAGTTGGATTTCCGTGGCGCCAGGTCGAGCCAGGTAGAAATTATCGAGCGAGTAGCCGTCGGGTCCTACCTGCTCCTTGGCTTCGTCGGGGACACCATGCAGGTATTGCCAGACGGTCGTTTCGGGGGCGAGGAACGCACGGAGCGCGTCACGGTTCGCTTCCGAGGCATCCTGCCAGTACGCGCGGATAGGGTTCCATCCGTCGCTGAGTCCCTCGGCATAGGCATTGCCGTTCTGGGAGATGATCGCCGTGATGCGTTCGGGATGCTTCGCTGCGATGCGAAGGCCGACCGGCGCGCCGTAGTCGAAAACGTAGAGTGCAAAACGCTCGATCCCGGCCACCTCGGTGAAGCGATCCATGACGGCGGCAATGTTGTCGAACGTATAGGTGAACTTGTCCCGGGCTGGCATATCGGACTGGCCGAAGCCCAGCAGGTCCGGCGCCACCACGTGGAAGTCCGACAGATGAGGAATCAGGTCCCGGAACATGTGGCTCGAACTTGGGAACCCATGTAGCAGCAGGATCGTGGGCGCATCTTTCGGACCCGCCTCTCGATAGGCGATCTGGTGGCCGTCGACATCGATCTTTCGGAACGTGACCTTCTCCATGGGGAATTCCTTTGGTGTGAGTAGTAACCGGCGTGAGCCTTTTAGAGAGGTTACGAAGATTGGGCATAACCTGTCAATAGGCATCTGGCAGGTTTTTCGCCTCGTCCGAGGGTCCGACCACAAAGCCCCGTGCCGTGCGGGGAGGCGCGAAGTGCTTAACTGCAACGCCACGCTGGCAAGATGACGCCTGCCTTCGATTGGATTTTCCAGATGGCTACGGATTCAAGCGCCGCCCTGGTGCCCCATGCGCGCATCGACGAACTGGGTAGTTGCATCGTCCATGGGCTGGCCGTCGGGCTGAGCATCGCTGGGCTCATCGCGCTGGTTGCAAAGGCGACCGCGTACGGGGGTCCCACAGCCGTGTTCGCCAGTGTCCTCTATGGATCCACACTGATTTTTCTCTTCACTGCGTCGACGCTTTATCACGCGCTCCAGCATCACCGAACCGAGGGCGTTCTTCGGACGCTGGACCATCTGGGCATCTACTGGCTGATCGCCGGCACTTACACCCCGTTTGCGCTCGTGGCGGTGCACGGCGCATGGGGTCTCGGCCTGTTTGGCTTGATCTGGTTGCTGGCTATCGCTGGCAGCGTGCTCGAGCTCGGCATCTTGAAGCGATATCACCATGCGGCCGTGTTCGGGTATGTCGCCATGGGGTGGGGCGCGATTGCGGCGTTCCAGCCACTGGCAGCGCATGTTCCCAGGACCGGCCTGATGTTGCTGGTGGCAGGCGCCGTTGCTTATACGGCGGGCGTTCCGTTTTATCTGGCAAAGCGGTTACCGTTTCACCACTCGCTGTGGCACTTGTTCGTGCTGGCGGGGAGTGGGCTGCACTACTTTTCTGTTTTGCTTTATGTGTTGCCGGGAGCCGGCACGACACACGGGTGATCGAGGTGCATCGCCGGCTGTGTCTAGCCAATAGCAACGTGCGGTCAACCAAGGGGGCTCATTTTGAAACGCATCGCAACCGTCATTCTGCTTCTTGGGGTTTCTTTCGCCTGTCAGGGCGAGTCGGTGCTCGACACAGAATTCGACAACCTCTACGCGCAGGCGTCAAAGCAGGCAACCGGCGACGCTGTGCCCGAGATGTTGTTTAAGTTGGCCAGAGAGCGCGCGGGATCGGCAGGGGTCAAGTTCACCGACATGGGGCGTTTAGCGAACTACCTCGCAGACGACTACACCCTCTATGCCAAGATCCACGACGAAGTGATCCAGGGTCAGTGCGCCGTTGAAGGGGCAAATCTTTCTGCCTATCTCGCAGACCTTGCTGCAAATGATCAAGGCGAGGCAGTCGTAGCGACGAAGATTTATACCCGGCTCGGCTCCACCTATGACAAGGTGTGGCTTCTGCTGAAGCCACAAGCCGTTCGTAGCGTCCCAGGCATCATCTCGCACTTTGCGGCCGTGCTGAGTGTGCCAGCTGACAGGTTCTGCTCCCAACTCGTAAAGGACCCGAAGGGTTCCGCCGAACGACTCTCTTACGCCGCAACCCATCCGTCCCGTAGCCAGGTACTTCGGGCGATGTCCCCCTGAGCCGACACCGCTTTATACATGCTATCGCAGCAGGCTGACGATGGAGCGGTCGGGGCATAGGATCGCGTGGGAGGCCGGATCGTTGGCGCTGGTTGATGCCCTTCGCTCATCACGTTGAGACGCGCAGTACCCGGCATGCCGGCAAGTGCATTACTTAAGGATGCACTGCTTTCCCACTTCGTATTCTCTGCAGAACGAGGAGCTGAGTCAGGACGTGGTTGGGCGACGGACCTTTGTCAGGCCATCCGCATCGACGGTGCGGCCTGCTGCTGGTGCTGTTGCGCATCGGCCTGTGTTTGCGTTTGCGCCTGCTGCTGACTAGCGACCAGCTCGGATCGCGCGGCGTGTTGAGTCCAGGCGGCGCTACTGTGGGCCAGAGGCGTGTTGAGCGCCTCGATGGTTTGCAAGTCGGCGATCTTGCGATCAAGGCCATGCGTGCTCTGAAGGTTGCCCTGAACGGCAAAGGTCTTACTGCCGTCATCGCTCAATAGCACGTGATCCACCCGATCCAGACCCTGCGCTTTGGCTCCCGCGGCGATCGATGCGGCGAAGTCCTTGTCCCGGTCCGAAGCCGGCACGCCGTGCTTTGCGTTGAGCGACTCGACTCCGGTGTATGCCTGGCGATACATGTCGTGACCCGGATGTTCCGGGGCGTCCATGCCGCGGTTTTCTTCACTCAGCAGTTTCTGAAGCATGCTCCGATTCTTTGGCATGGGGTTGCTGTGCTCGGAGTTGAGCTCGCTGTTCGGAATCGGGTTCTTGATGCTCTTCAGCGCATCGACGTTGTGGGAAGGCTTTAATGCGCCGGGCCCCGATTTTTCGACAGCTCCGTGCTCCTTGTTCACTTCGGTGCGCTTGATGTTCGCGTGATTCAGCGCTGACCAGGTGAAGTCGACGCAGTTGTTGCGGGCGTCCTTGTAGTACGTGTCGAACCCGTTTTCCTTCGGGCGGTTACCGTAGTCGTTGAGCTTGTCGTACTGCTCCTTCGAAATTTCCATCGTTCTTGAATAGAGAGGATTCGTGTAGTTCTTCACGTCATTTGGGGCTATGTGGCCAGGTCCATCAATCGAGCCGTGCTCGACGGGTGCGAAGCCAAAGCTTTGCTGCTTCTCCCCGTTAACCTGCGTTGAGTAGTACATGTGGCCAGGTGTCGACGTGGTGCCGGTTGGCTCGAGGGCGAGGGGAGTGCCAGGTGCCGCGGCGTAGACGGTGACGGTGTAGCGATCCTTGTCCATATGTATTCCTTGTTATTCGCCAGTGTTATAGAACTTGTCCACGCGTATCGTGGTGGCAATACCTTTGAACGCGGGCAAGGGTTCTATCGTCGAGACTTCGGCGACATAGCGCCCGAAACGTTTCGCGTAGAAGCCGCAGACAGCGATATGGGATTCGTCGTCGAGGGTGCCGTAGAGATCAAGCCGGCATGTGGACATATCGCTGTGTGGCAGCGGCTTATCCGTGTTCCTGGCGATGACGGTATCGTCATCCTCGGTTTCCACGGGAATGCGTACGCCGTGATCATCGTAGAAAACCTTGACGCGCATCGATCGTGAGTTCATCCGAACGTCGTTGACCGCCGGAAGGCCGGGCCCATGCGGTACGTCCAGGGCGATCATGAGGCGTCGCTTCATATCGACTTCGCCTTGGCGAACGTCGAACGGGATCGTGATGCTCTTGCCTTCGGCATCGACCGCGAAGGGTACCGACACGGGAAGCGCGCCTGGTGCACTCCGAGACTCAGACATGCCGTAGGCTCCCGTTCCGATGGTGGTGGCGCAGACGAATAACAGGCCGATCATGGCTCTAGTACGCATATCCGGCGATCCCTCTCCGTAGTGGTTCATGGCTCGATATTCGCACACGTTGCGATCTCATCGCCGTAGGGGTAAAGGGCTGAGCGCCGCGGGCTGGGCCATTGTGAAAGCCATCACTCTTTCCACACCGGCAACCGCCGCTTTCGTCACGCGTCATGGCGAACGATCATGGGCACCCGACGGAGAGAAGTGATGACCCAACAAGATCGCACCACCCAACATTCCGCCAATGGCGTTGGCGGTTCGAACAATCCCGCCGCCAATCCCGGCCAGGACAAGCCCGCTAAGCGCGAAGGCGACCAGACCGGCCAGAGACCCAAGGAAGGCATGGCCGGCGTCGATTCGGATCAGAAAGTCCAGCAGGACCCCGGCAAGAGCAGCCAGCGGTAACGCGGATCGCCCAAAGAAAAAGCCCCGACTGTTTCCAGTCAGGGCTTTTCTTGTTTGGTGGAGGTGGCGGGAGTCGAACCCGCGTCCGAAGGCGTTTAATCTCCAGATCTACATGCTTAGCTCACCGTTAAGTCTCGTCCGCCAGCAGCACGGTGTGCGAAGCGCACCGACGGACATATCTGATTGATCTAGCGTCAGACCCACAGATGGAGAGTCTTTCGGCGGTCTCATGATAGTGACCCTACACCGACGAGCATGAGCACAAGATCGGTTCGGGGGTAGGGCCTTTTTTAGGGGCCGAACGCTTTAGGCGGCGAGAGCCACCGAAGCGTCATTACCGTAGTAGTTGTCATTGGCAACTATAGTTTTGCAGCTGGTTTAACGAGGAAAGCTACCCCCTCGGCATGCACCAGTAGATCGCACTACCCCCGTCGAAACCAGAACACCCCCGGGGAAAACTGTTGTGTGACTACATCTATCAGTATATGGCCGGGGCAGGCCACCCACAATGGGCGCCGCCCGTCCGTTCAGGTCAGCCCATCTTGTTGTGGGAGCGCATGACCCGCTGTTTGTCGACCGCCCACTCGCGCTCTTTCTCCGCGGTGCGCTTGTCGTGGTCCTGTTTACCCTTGGCCAGGCCGATCTCGCACTTCACCTTGTTGTTCTTCCAGTACATCGCGGTGGGCACGAGGGTGTAGCCCTTACGCTCGACCGCGCCGATCAGGCGGTCGATTTCCTCGCGATGAAGCAGCAGCTTGCGCGTGCGGCGATCGTTCGCGATCACGTGGGTGGAGGCGCTGATCAAGGGCGGGATCTGGGCGCCGACAAGATAAACCTCACCGTGCTGGATGATCGCGTAGCAGCCCTCGCCGAAGTTGATCCGGCCCGCGCGCAGGGACTTCAGCTCCCAGCCTTCCAGGGCCATGCCGCATTCGAAGCGCTGGTCGATGTGATATTCGTGGCGCGCGCGCTTGTTCAGCGCGATCGTGCCGCCGCCGTCTTTTTCCGTGTCCTTCGGTTTCGCTTTTGCCATGTCCGCTAAAATCGGTCTATCGGATCCCTGATACAAGGCCGGCGGGTCCGTGAGCCGGCAAATGAGACGAGGTCAAAGCAGTGATTGAAATCCGCCGCAGTGCGATCGTGCCTTTCACGCCCGCGCAGATGTTCGACCTGGTCAACGATGTGGAAGCATACCCAAAGCGCTTTGGCTGGTGTGACGCGGCCGAAGTACTCGAGCGGGAAGACAACGTGCTGGTGGCGCGGCTGGATCTCAAGTTCGCCGGGCTGAAGCAGAGTTTTACCACCCGGAATACCACGGATCGGCCCCATAGCCTGGCCATGAAATTCGTGGAAGGCCCGTTTCGCTCGCTGGATGGGGTGTTTACCTTCCAGGCGCTTGGCGATGTGGGCTGCAAGATCGCCCTCACCCTGGACTTCGACTACGCCGGGCTGGGTGGTTCGGTGCTGAGGATGGGTTTCCAGCAACTGGCCAACCGTATGGTCGACGACTTCTGTGATGAGGCGCGACGTCAGTATGGCTGAGCTTGCCGTCGAGGTCGCCTACGCGGGTCCGGAGGGGCAGGTCGTCCTTGCCCTGGCCGTTCCGTCGGGAACCACCGCCTGGGAGGCGGTTGAGCTGGCTCGGGGCGAGTTGCCGGCGGGTGTCACGCCCGACCCGGACAGGCTGGGGATCTTCGCCAGGAAGGTGCCCGCGGACCGTGTACTGGAGGAGGGCGACCGGGTGGAACTGTATCGGCCGCTCACGCTCGATCCGATGGAGGCCAGGCGGCGCCGCGCAAAGCGCGGCGCCTGAAAGGCCGTCTTACTTCTTGTCGTCCGACGAGCTGCCGCCGAAGATGCCGCCGTTGTCGTCATCCTTCTTGTCGTTGGCGCTGGTGTTCTTGTCGCCCTTGGTACCGTTGACCGGGTCGTTCTTGTACTTCTTCGAGTCCTTCAGCAACTGCTGGGCGTCCTGGGCGAAGAAATCGCCTTCGGAACGGACCAGGGTGTCGTTGTTGAAGGTCAGCGTGAGTGTACGAGTGGTCATTTTCCCGCCACGATGCGAGAACGTGGACACGTAGTCCCAACGATCCTGGTCGAACGGCGAGGCAATCGAAGGGGTGCCCAGCAGCACCAGGACCTGGCGCTTGGTCAGACCCGGCTGCAGCTGTTCGACGTTTTTCTTGTCGAGCAGGTTGCCCTGCTGCACGTCGGGGGTATAGATAAGGCTGCAGCCTGCGATGGCGACCGCCATCATGGCCATACCCAGCGTGCGGCGAATGAGCTTTTGCATGCGTAGTAACGTCCGGATCGTGAAGCCTGCGATGATACACTAAGCGCCTGACGGCACCGCGAGGGGGTCTCTATGGACCAGGAAACAAAAGAACTCCGTAAAGCGGGGCTCAAAGTCACACATCCACGCATGCGGATCCTGCAGATCTTCGAGGAGGCGGACGAACGCCACCTGACCGCCGAAGATATCTACAAGCGTCTGCTTGCGCACCAGGAAGACATCGGGCTTGCCACGGTGTATCGGGTGCTGACCCAGTTCGAAGCTGCTGGCATCGTCATGAAGCACAACTTCGAGGGTGGGCAGGCCGTATACGAGCTGGATCGCGGCAAGCATCATGACCACATGATCGATGTGGACAGCGGGAAGGTCATCGAGTTCATCAGCGAGGAGATCGAGCGCCTCCAGCATGAAATTGCGGAACGCCACGGGTACGTGATCGAAGATCACAGCCTGGTGCTCTACGTTCGACCCAAGAAGAAGCGCTGAGGCGGGTTTTTCCGGCTAGGCAGATGAAGAGGGCTCCCGTATGGGGGCCTTTTTCTTTTGGGGTTATCGCCGCTGAAGCGGCTCCTACAGGGGAGCGGGCGGTCGCGTTGGAGCTGGCGGTCGCGGTTCCTGGATGGCGCCCAATAAAAACGCCGCTGGCGGACTCCTGTCCACCAGCGGCTTGATCCGATGTTTCCGAGGTTCGTGAATCGCGAGTTGCTCGCGTGATTCACGGGTCACCACTTCGCATCGGCGAGGCTGACATCCTGTCGCCTCATCAGGTCGATCGTCCCCACGACCGACCTGGGCTCACCGTCTCTCGACGGCGGCTCCCCCACATCGATGACGGAATCGTAACGAACGGTTCATCGGCCCGGTATCGGAAAATTTCCTATGCTAGTTCCGATACTTGTGCTGCGTAGCAGCACGCGAAGGTGTAGTCCGACGGGCTCCGGGCGGATGCGGAAAATGCCACCAAGCGCTGTGATGCGGTCGCTCATGCCCTGTAGGCCGCGCCCACCACCGTCTGTACGCACTGGCCTGGGGGTCGAGGGCAGGCCGGTTCCATCGTCACGAATGTCGAGAATGGCGACCGGTCCGCTGTCACGGAGGCCGATGCGCAGCCGCAATTTCAGTTCCTTCGCACCTGAATGGCGCACCACATTGGTCGCACTTTCCTGCACGACACGGTAAATAGCGGTAAGTGTCTCGTCGTCGAGCAGCCGGGGCTCGCCCCGCAGGTCGGTCACGTAGTGGATGCCGGCGGCGGCGAGCATGTCGCGCACCGGGCCCTCGTCCAGAGCGCGGAGCAACCCGAATTCATCGAGGACGGACGGTCGCAGACTGTCCAGCATCTTGTGAAGCGCCCGGCGCATGTGGCCGAGGATGCCGTTGATGGATGCCCCGATGTCGTCCAGGCCGGCGCTGCCGAGCCGTGCCTGGGCCAGCTTCAGGTGGGTCTGGATGGCGGTGAGGTTCTGGCCCAGTTCGTCGTGCAGCTCGGCGGCCATGTGCTTGCGCAGGTCTTCTTCGGCCTGGAGGTTGCCGCGTGCGGCGTCGCGAAGCTGGCGGGCGAGCTGGTCGAGGCGCTGGTTGGCGGCCGCCAGATGGGTGTTCTGCTGCGCTACGCGCTCGCTGCTCCGTCGTAGGGCGTCGGTGGCGGCGCCGAGCATCAGGGTGCCGGTGCCAGCTACGGCGAGGAACAGATGGGCGGCCGCCGTGGGCGCGCCGCGGCCGATCATGTCTTCAGTGACGTTGAGGCCCACGCTGGTGATCAGCATGGCCAGGCCGGCACCGCGCCAGCCGTGGCGGAAGGCGAAGAACAGCACGGGCGCCAGCGAGAGCACACGGGCGAACTGCGGCTGCGGCGAGTACTCGGCGAGGGTCACGAGGATCGCCAGCGAGGGAAGCATCACCAGCAGGCCGTCGAGCAGCAGTTCGGCGAGGGCGGACTGCGTGGGTCGTTCGCGGAAAATGAGGATCATCACCGGCACGACGAGCAGCACGCCCAGGTAGTTGCCGAGCAGGTCGCTGCCGAAGGTGGTACCGAGCATTTCCACCGGCGCCGCCGGGTGCAGCGAGGCCATCATCGCGGCGTTGCCGGCGGTGGCGACCGTCGCGGTGACCATGGCCGACAGCAGCAGGCGGGCGACGTCTTCCGGCGTGTTCAGGCTGGCGTGCAGGTGGGCCCGACGCAGCAGCCAGAGGCAGGCGGCGACCATCAACGGTTCGGGCGCGTCGCCCAGCACGAAGCCGGCTCCGCCGATCGGCAGGCCGCTACGCCATTCGCAGAATGCGCTGGCAAGAATCTCGGCGCCGAGGATCCAGAACCAGTTGCGGGTGCGCATGAGGAGCAGGGCGCCGAAACGCAGGCCGAATGGCAGCACCCAATACGGCTGTTCCGTCGGCCACAGCAGGATCCAGGCCGCGCCGTAAAGGAGGGCAAACAGGGGGCCGGCGAACCGGGAGACGGCATTTAGTCGCATTCCCCGAATGTTACACGGCGAACCTCAGATGACGTTGCACCCTTCCACCCATACGCACGCGTCGGGCGAGCCTGTTACATTCTGTGCATGCCAAGAATCGTCCTTGTAGATGACCACGCCATCGTTCGTGAGGGTTTCAAACGCCTCATCGAGCTGGAATCCGACCTCGATGTTGTCGCCGAGGCTCGGAATGCCGACGAGGCGGTGGACGCCGTCACCCAGCACCGCCCCGACCTGGTGGCGGTGGACCTGTCGTTGCCCGACGGCAGCGGCCTGCCGTTGATCGAGCATCTGAAGAGCATTTCCCCGGACATGAAGATCGTCGTGCTCAGCATGCACGATGGTGAGCCCTATGTTTCCGAGGCCTTGCGTCGAGGCGCGCACGGTTACGTGACCAAGGGCGTGGCTCCCGAGGAACTCGTGGTGGCGGTGCGCGCGGTGCTTGGCGGTCAGCAGTACCTGAGCTCGGATCTGCGTGAGCGCCGTTCGGGTCGGTCATCAGTGGACCTCGATCCCTTCAGCAGGCTGACGGCACGCGAGCGTGAGGTTTTCCTGTTGCTGGCGGCTGGCCGGGCACCGAAGCAGGTGGCCGCCGAGCTAGGCATCGGGCAGAAGACGATCTACATCCACCGCGCCGCGGTGATGAACAAGCTCAATGCCGGGTCCGAGCTGGACCTTTATCGGATGGCGCAGGAGCGGGGGCTTATTCGGGCCTGATTTGGGCCCCTGATAGGTGGTCTAGGCTGGTCGGCTCTTTGTGGGAGCCGGCTATGCCGGCGATGGGGGTTGATGCAACCTGGCTATCGCCGCTGAAGCGGCTCCTACATTAGAGCCATCGCCGATGAATCGGCTCCTACCGAAGGCACCGCCCGCAAGCGTCAGCCTTGCGCGCGGTCGAGCATTTTCTTGGCGTGCGCGCGGGTTTCCTTGGTGATTTCCACGCCGCCGAGCATGCGTGAGAGTTCGTCGCGGCGACCGGCTTCGGTGAGGCTGTGGATACGCGTGCGGGTGGCTTCGCCGTCGCTTTCCTTGGAGACCTGCAGATGCGCGTGCCCTTGCGCGGCGACCTGGGGCAGGTGGGTGACGCACAGCACCTGGACCTTCTCGCCGAGGGCGCGCAGCTTCTGACCAACCACTTCGGCCACGGCGCCGCCGATGCCGGTGTCCACTTCGTCGAAGATCATGCAGCCGATGTTGTCGTTGCCCAGCGTGGCCACTTCGATGGCCAGGCTGATGCGGGCGAGTTCGCCGCCCGAGGCGACCTTGCGCAGCGGACGCGGCGGCTGGCCCGGATTGGCGCTGACCAGCAGCTCGCAGCGCTCGCGGCCCTGCGGATCGGGCTCGTCGCCTTCGACGCGTTCCAATGAAACTTCCAGGCGACCGCCGGCCATGCCGAGCTCGCCCATCAACGAGGCAACCGAGATACCCAGGCGGCCTGCGGCTTCCGTGCGTGCAGTGGACAGCGCGGCGGCGGTTTCGTCGTACGCCTTGTGCAGGCGATCGCGCTCGCGGCCGAGGCGATCCAGTGCATCGCCGGCGCCTTCGAGTTCGCCCAGGCGCTCGCGGATCTCTTCAGCCTTGACCGTCAGTTCCTCGATCGGCAGCCGATAGCGGCGCGAGAGGTCGTGCAGATGGGTGAGGTGGGTGTCGACTTCGGCGAGGCGCTCCGGGTCCAGCTCCACGTCCTGCGCGTAGCGGCCGAGGCCGTCGACGGCTTCGCCCACCTGGATCTGCGCACTGTCGAGCAACTCGAGGGTAGGCACGAGCGAGGCGTCCAGTTCGGCGAGGCGCGACAGCTCGGCATGGGCGCGGAGCAGGGCGCGACCGACGGCGAACTCGCTCTCGCCATCGAGGATTTCGACCACGCCATTGGCGCCTTCGGCCAGGCGTCCGGCGTTGGCCAGGCGGCGATGCTGCGCTTCGAGTTCTTCAAGTGCGGCGGGGACCAGGGCCCAACGATCCAGTTCTTCCAGTTCGTGCGTGAGCAGCTCGATCTGGCGCTCGCGGTCGTCGCCGCCGGACAGGATGCGAATGCGGGCGACGGCGTCGCGCCACGACTTCGCCGTCTCGCGCACGCTGGTCTGGAGCACCTCGTTACCGGCATAGGCGTCGAGCAGGGCCATCTGGTGCTGGCGGGAAAGCAGCGCCTGGTGTTCGTGCTGTCCGTGGATCTCCACGATGAGTGCGGCCAGCGCCGACATCTGAGCGAGGCTGGCGGGGCGGCCGTTGATCCAGCCACGCGAGCTGCCTTCGACGCGGATCACGCGGCGCAGCTGGCAGGTCTCGCCGTCGTCCAGTTCTTCCTGGCGCAGCCAGTCGGTGGCCTCGGGCAGGCCGGTGAGGTCGAACTCCGCAGCCAGCTCGGCGCGATCGCTGCCGGAGCGGACCATGCCGCTGTCGGCGCGGGCACCGGCCAGGAGCATCAGGGCGTCCACGAGCAGGGACTTGCCGGCGCCGGTCTCGCCGCTGACCACGGTGAGCCCTGGCCCGAAGGCAATCTCGGCTTCTTCGACAACGGCAAATTGGCGGACGTAGAGCGAGGTGAGCATGGCTACCGATGGCGGCGGATGGAATCGCGCCGATTGTAGCGGCAGGCGCGTCGCAGAAGCCGAGACTTGCAACAGGAGCGTGGAGACCTTATTGATAGCCGGACGAACCAACCCTCCGGCCCACCCACGCGCATGAATCCGTTTTCCGGTCACGACATCGATGCACGCGCGCGCCGGCTGCTGCGTATCCTGATTTCGCAATACCTGTCAGACGGCGAGCCGGTCGGCTCACGCACGCTGGCGAAGTCGTCGGGCCTGGAAGTCAGCCCCGCGACCATCCGCAACATCATGGCGGATCTGGAAGAAGCCGGACTGGTGTCTTCGCCGCACACCTCGGCGGGCCGGATCCCCACGCCGCGCGGCCTGCGCCTGTTCGTCGACAGCCTGCTCGAGCTCAAGCCGCTGCCGCGCGACGAGATGGCCCGGCTGCAGGGCGGCCTGCCGCCGCACCAGACGACCACGCGCGACCTGCTCGGCAACGTCTCGCACCTGCTTTCGGCGATGACCCACTTCGCCGGCGTGGTCACCGTGCCGCGACAGGGCGACTTTCCGCTGCGCCACATCGATTTCGTCAATTTGCCCGACGCCCGGGTACTGGTCATCCTGGTTTTCTCGGACAACCAGGTGCAGAACCGCGTCGTCCAGCTGGCAAAGCCGCTCGAATCGAGCGAGCTGGAACAGGCCGCCAACTACCTCAACACCCAGTTCGCCGGCTTCCGCCTGGTGGACATCCGCGCTCACCTGGCCACCGAGTTGCGTGAGGCCGGCGGCGAGCTCAATCGTCTGCTCAACGGTGTGGTCGAGCTGGCCACGGCCTCGTTCAGCTCCGATGAGGATGCAGATGACGTCCTGGTGAGTGGCCAGACCAACCTGATGGGTTATTCCGAACTGGCCGACATCGAGCGGCTGCGCGATCTTTTCGACGCCTTTCAGCAGAAGCGCGACCTGCTTCAGCTGATGGAAATGTGCGTCAAAGCCCCTGGCGTACGCCTGTTCATCGGCGAGGAGTCCGGTTTTTCGGCCCTCGACGGTTGCAGCATCGTCACCGCCACCTACGGCACGAACGGGCGAATGCTCGGCGCGATCGGAGTTATTGGACCGACGCGTATGGCATATGAGCGGGTGATCCCGGTGGTACAAGCCACCGCCGGACTACTCAGCGACGCCTTGAATCGCGCCGCGGCGACCTCATAAACCGCCACGGGAGGCGGGTTTAGTATTTCCCGCGAATGTTCGACCCTTCCTCGGAGGGGTCGGTACGCTGACATTTGGAGTAAACATGCAAAACAACGATCCCCACGTGCCGGATCCGGCGCAGGACGGCGGTGCGGCTGACAATGCCATCCAGGCCGAGCTAGACGCCCTGGGCACCCAACTGGCCGCCATGGAGTCCGAGCTGGCCCAGGCCCGCGAGACGGTCCTGCGCGAAAAGGCGGAGATCGAGAACCAGCGTCGCCGTATGCAGCGCGATATCGAGCAGGCCCGCCGCTTCGCCAATGAGAAGTTGCTCGGCGACCTCCTGCCGGTCTATGACGGCATCGCCCTGGGCCTGGCCAATCAGTCGGCCGACGCGAAGACGCTTCGCGAGGGCCTGGAGATGTCGCTCAAGCAGCTGGAGAAGGTCACCCAGGCCAACGGCCTGTCGGTGGTCGATCCGCTGCACAAGCCGTTCAACCCCGAGCATCACCAGGCGATCAGCACGGTCGAGTCGAACGAGCATGCGCCCAATACCGTCGTCGCCGTGGTCCAGAAGGGCTTTGTGTTGAACGACCGTCTGCTGCGTCCGGCGCTCGTCGCCGTGGTGCGCGACCACTGAACAGCTTCACCAAAGATATTGAATCGATGGGGGTTACCCCCATTTTCCATAACAGTCGCGGCCGCGGGGGCCGCATGAAATTCGGAGCAACGTAACTATGGGCAAGATCATCGGTATCGACCTCGGTACGACCAACTCCTGCGTAGCAGTGATGGAAGGTTCGACCGCACGTGTCATCGAGAATGCAGAGGGCGATCGCACCACGCCGTCCATCGTGGCTTTCACCAAGGACAACGAAGTTCTCGTGGGCGCGCCGGCCAAGCGCCAGAGCGTGACCAACCCGTACAACACCTTCTACGCGGTGAAGCGCCTCATCGGTCGCAAGTTCACCGACGCCGAAGTGCAGAAGGACATCAAGCTGGTCCCTTACGGCATCGTCGCGCACGATAACGGTGACGCCTGGGTGCAGACCGCCGATGGCAAGAAGATGGCACCGCAGGAAGTCTCCTCGAAGGTGCTGATGAAGATGAAGAAGACCGCCGAGGACTTCCTCGGTGAGGCCGTGACCGAAGCGGTCATCACCGTGCCGGCTTACTTCAACGACAGCCAGCGCCAGGCGACCAAGGACGCGGGCAAGATCGCCGGTCTCGACGTCAAGCGCATCATCAACGAGCCGACCGCGGCCGCGCTGGCCTATGGCCTGGACAAGACCGAAGCGCGCGACCGCAAGATCGCCGTGTACGATCTGGGCGGCGGTACGTTCGACGTCTCGATCATCGAGATCGCCAACGTCGACGGCGAGAAGCAGTTCGAAGTGCTGTCCACCAACGGCAACACCTTCCTCGGTGGTGAGGATTTCGACAACCGCGTCATCGATTATCTCGTCGAAGAGTTCAAGAAAGAGCAGGGCATCGACCTGCGCAAGGACCAGCTCGCGCTGCAGCGCCTGAAGGACGCCGCCGAGCGCGCGAAGATCGAGCTGTCCTCGGCGCACCAGACCGACGTCAACCTGCCGTACGTTACCGCCGATGCCTCGGGTCCGAAGCACCTGAACATCAAGCTGACCCGCGCCAAGCTCGAGTCGCTGGTGGAAGACCTGGTCAAGGGTACGATCGATCCGTGCCGCACGGCGCTGAACGATGCCGGCCTGAAGATCTCGGACATCCACGAGGTGATCCTCGTCGGTGGCCAGACCCGTATGCCCAAGGTGCAGGAAGCCGTGAAGGACTTCTTCGGCCGCGAGCCGCGCAAGGACGTCAACCCGGATGAGGCCGTCGCCGTTGGCGCCGCGATCCAGGGCGGCGTGCTGGGCGGTACCGTCAAGGACGTGCTCCTGCTGGACGTCACCCCGCTGTCGCTCGGTATCGAGACGATGGGTGGCGTGATGACCAAGCTGATCGAGAAGAACACCACGGTGCCGACCAAGGCCTCGCAGACCTTCTCCACGGCCGACGACAACCAGACTGCGGTCACCGTGCACGTGCTGCAGGGCGAGCGCGAGCGTGCCAACGCGAACAAGTCGCTGGGCAAGTTCGATCTCTCGGGCATCCGTTCGGCACCGCGTGGCCAGCCGCAGATCGAAGTGACCTTTGACATCGACGCCAACGGCATCCTGCATGTGTCGGCGAAGGACAAGGACACCGGCAAGGAACAGAAGATCGAGATCAAGGCCGGTTCGGGCCTCTCGGACGAGGAAGTCGCGCGCATGGTGGCGGACGCGGAAGCGAACCGCGAAGAAGACAAGAAGTTCCACGAGCTCGTGCAGGTACGTAACCGTGGCGACCAGCTCGTGCACGCCACGCGCAGCCAGCTCAAGGAGCATGGCGGCAAGATCCCGGCCGAGCAGCTTGCCGGTATCGACAGCGCCGTCTCCGACCTGGAGAAAGCACTGGCTGGCGAAGACAAGGGTGCGATCGAGTCGAAGATCACCAACCTCGAGCAGGTTGCCCAGGCTCTGTCCGCTGCTGCCCAGTCGGGCGGTGCGCAGGACACGGCACAGCAGTCGGCTCCGGGCGGCGGTTCGGCCCAGCCGGACGACGTGGTCGACGCCGAGTTCACCGAAGTCAAGGACGAGAAGAAGTAATTCGTCTTCGGCATGTAACGACGCACTGCGGGCTTCATGCCCGCAGTGCGGTTCTGATGGTCCAGGGAAAGCACACGTGTAATGGCTAAGCGCGACTACTACGAAATTCTCGGTGTGGAACGCACCGTGACCGAGGGTGACCTCAAGAAGACCTTTCGTCGCGTCGCGATGAAGTACCACCCTGACCGCAATCCGGACGATCCGGAAGCGATCGACAAATTCAAGGAAGCCAAAGAGGCTTACGAAGTGCTGGCCGACGCGCAGAAGCGCGCGATGTACGACCAGCACGGACACGCCGCCTTCGAAGGTGGCGGGTTCGGTCGTGGCGGTGGCGCCGGTTTCGGCGACGTCGGCGATATCTTCGGCGATATCTTTGGTGACATTTTCGGCGGCGGTGGCGGCGGTCGCCAGCGCGCGCGTCGTGGCGCCGACCTGCGCTACATGATGGATCTGGACCTCGAGGAAGCCGTGTTCGGCGTCGAGAAGAAGATCGAAGTGCCGACCCAGGTCAATTGCCACCACTGCAACGGCTCCGGCTCGGAAGACGGCAAGGTGTCCAAGTGCAGCACCTGCGCCGGTCACGGTCGCGTGCGCATGCAGAACGGTATTTTCTCCATCCAGCAGGCTTGCCCGACCTGCCATGGCTCCGGCCAGAAGATCGACAAGCCCTGCAAGAAGTGCCACGGCGAAGGCCGCCTCGAAGAAGATCGCACGCTTTCGGTGCGGATTCCGGCAGGCGTCGACAACGGCGACCGCATCCGCCTCACCGGGCAGGGCGAAGCCGGTCCCGCGGGTGCACCGTCGGGCGATCTGTACGTGGAAGTACGTGTGCGCGAGCACGCCATCTTCCAGCGTGATGGCAGCGATCTGTATTGCGAAGTGCCGATCCGCTTCGCCCAGGCTGCACTGGGTACCGACCTCATGGTGCCGACGCTCGAAGGCGAGATCCCGGTCAACGTGCCGCCCGAGACGCAGACCGGACATCAGTTCCGCATGCGCGGCCGTGGTGTGAAGTCGGTCCGCGGTGGCCGTACCGGTGACCTCATCTGCACCGTGGTCGTCGAGACGCCTGTACGCCTGACCAAGGAACAGCGCGACCTGCTCACGCAGTTGGAAGCCACCTTTGTCGGTGAAGACGCGGCCAAGCACACCCCGCGCTCGACCACCTTCATCGACGGCGTCAAAGACTTCTGGTCGCGCGTGACCTCCTGAGCCACGCTCTGTGTAGGAGCCGATTCATCGGCGATCCCTGCACAGCGCAGCCTTCAGGCCTTGTCGTAACCTGCTTTCGCCGATGAATCGGCTCCTACACGGATATCGAACCTTGTGGGAGCCGCTTTAGCGGCGATGCTCTTTCTGCAGCCATCGACTAGCATTGCCTTTTCGCATTCCGAAGGCGCCTGCTCATGACCCGTCCCGCCCGTCTCGCCATCAGCGGCGCCTCCGGCCGCATGGGCACCGCGCTGCTCGGCCTCGTGCGCGAGGACGAACGCTTCGAACTCGTGCGCGCCATTGTCTCTTCCTCGTCGCCGCGCCTGGGCAAGGCCGCTTTCGGGGATGTTTCCGCATTGCGCTTCACCGACTGGACGGACGCCGACGATATCGATGTCGTCATCGACTTCAGCGGTCCCGAAGGCCTCGTGGCCGCGCTCGATTACTGCGAAGCCTCAGGCGCCTCGCTCGTCACCGGCACCACGGGCCTCGAACCCGCGCTGGAAGATCGCCTGACCAAGGCCGCCGAACGCATCGCTGTCCTTCGCGCCGCTAACTTCAGCCTCGGCGTGGCCGTGCTCACGCGCCTGCTGCGCGAAGCCGCCGCTGCACTCCCGGGCTGGGACCTCGACATCGTCGAAGCACATCACGGCCGCAAGGAAGACGCTCCGTCCGGCACCGCGTTGGCGCTCGGTCATGCGGCGGCCGCCGGTCGCGGAGCCACGCTCGATGAGTTGGCGGTGTATTCGCGCGAAGGCCGGCCAGGCGCGCGCAAGACCGGCACGATCGGCTTTGCCGTGGTTCGCGGTGGCGACATCGTCGGCGAGCACCAGGCGCTGCTTATGGGGCAGGGCGAGCGGATCGAGCTGGGTCATCGGGCGACGGATCGGTCGATCTTTGCGCGTGGCGCGCTGGAAGCCGCGAACTGGATCGCCGGCCGGGCACCGGGATCCTGGTCCATCGAAGACGTCATCACCAGCAAGATGTAAGAGCCGGCCAAACTGGCGACGACATACCGAATCGGCCAGCCACCCTGTAGGAGCCGATTCATCGGCGAACGGGTGCTTGCGGCAAACTGGCCCGCTGCCGCGGGATCGCCGATGAATCGGCTCCTACAGAGGTGGCGTGGTCTCGCAGAGGTGGCGTGGTCTCGTTAGTGGACGCCGAAATACCAGCCGACAAACAACGCGAACACCCCATAAAGCCCACCAATCGGCATCAGCCAGCGGGCTTCTACCGCACCGCGGCGGAACATCGCCCACAGCGCGATCACCGCGACCATCGTGATGGCGCCGGCCACGATCAGCGGTGTGTCGAACAGCCACGGGGTGGCGAACAGCGCGAGCGAGCTGGGAATCGTCGCCTGGATCATCATGGCGCCCGAGATGTTCGCCAGGGCCAGTCGCTCCTTGCCCTGCCGCACCCAGATCAGCGCGTTCACCGTCTCCGGTAACTCGGTGGCGACGGGGCTGAGTACCAGGGCCACGATGTGCGGCGAGAGGTGGAAGAACTCACCGAAGGCCTCCAGCTGCCAGACGAAGGTGCGTGAGGCGATGGCGATGACGACCAGCGCCAGGCCCGTCTGCAACATCACCCAGTGGATGGAGGGATTCGTGTCGTGCGGCCGGAAGGTGAGCGGTTCGAGTTCGTCCTCGCCTTCGGGCGCGCTGGTGTCGTCGCGCATTTCGCGCCAGACATAGGCGACGTAAGCCATCAGGAAAAGCACGCCGAGCCAGGGCTTCCACGCGAAAGCCACGAGGCCCAGACCCACCTTGGCCACGAAGATCGCGAGGAACCAGGACTGGTCGCGGGCCAGTCGCTTGTTGTCCACACGCACCCGCAAGTCCGGCCTTTTCAGTCGCTTGCGGCCTGCATATAAAGCGAATCCGACCACCGCGTAGGCGATCGTAGCGAGTACCAGAGGCCCGCCCAGGGCAGCGCCGACGCCGATGTCCCTCGCTTCGGGTGTCTTGCCGAACATCACGGCGACAAAGGTCACCGCGCTTTCCGGCAAGGCCGTACCGAAGGCGGCAAGCACCGTACCCGTCGCCGTGGCACCCAGGTTGAGCTTGCGCCCGAACCATTCGACGCCGTTGACGAAGTATTCGCAGGCAAAGTAGATGGCCCCGGCCGAGACCAGGAACAGAAAGCATGTCAGCAGCATGTTCTATCTAAGGCCGGGCGAGCGAGTTATACCGATGGCACAGCCACACAGCTCGCCCGGCCCGGGTAAGCATGTCGCTGGCCAAAGGTCTCGCCGGGCGGACAGCGCACTCTCCGGGCGCTGATGCCGTTCGCGCCATGAGGCACGGGGCCACCAAGTGTGTTGACGCGAACTCCTCGGGGTAGAGGATGGCTACTCCCCAATGACTTCGGCGCGGATGTTAACACGCGGTCGAGGATTCGGTGAGACGCATTTGCACCCTGTGGGGGGCGCTTCATCGGCGAATGACCCTGGCCCGCTGCCGCGGGATCGCCGCTGAAGCGGCTCCTACAAGGGTTGGTCGCTGCCGGGGGATCGCCGCTGAAGCGGCGCCTACAACAGGTCGCCGGCGATAGCCGGCTTCCGCATTAGTCGGGGTGGGAGGCGCTGCGGTCGCGGCCGGCGCCGTGCTGGCGGTCGAGCTTGCCGAAGATTTTCTTGAAGACCCGGGAGAACTTGCCTCGCTTGGTCTTGCGGGCTTTTTCTTCCTCGGAAGTCAGCCAGGCGACCTGGATAACCCGGCGCTCGCCCTCGTAGGGCAGGTGGCCGTGGAAGGAATTCTCGGCACGACGGAACACCGCGAACTCGCCGTAGAGCGGTTTGAGCTCCGGCGCCACGGTGTTGTCGATGTCATCGATGGACGCCAGGAAGCGCAGGCAGCCGTCGCTGGAGTCCGGCCACATCGGGTTGAGGTAGATCAGCGCGGTGGCGATCTTCGACTTGCTGTCGGTGTGGATGGTGCCGTGGCGCTTGTTGAGCAGCCGGCACAGGGTGACCAGGGTGGGGTAGTCCTCAAGGCCTGGAATGCCCAGATGTCGGCCGATCGCCGAGGAAAACGCCCTCGAGGTCATCTGCTGGACCAGCTCGTTCACCGACGGGCCGCAGTCGCTGGCGTCGTAGGGGAAGAACCCGGCGCTCGTGTACTGGGGGAAATCGCGCTCCAGATCGTTGCGCGACTCGTCCGGTAACTGGCCGTGCGCGATCATGAACGAAAACGGCTCATGCCGGATATCGGTGTCGGGACGCTCCAGACGGGCGGGGTCGAGCAGCATGCGGGCGGATCTCGGCTAAGTACCTCGGACGGTATTGTATCGTGTCATGAAGGGTTGCCAGCGATTTTTCCTACGAGACCGTTCACGGTTTTCCGATGGACAAAACCCGCCTTCACACCTATCATTCATACCCGCCCAATGATCCCTTATCCCCAAGGCCCACGAGCCGCTCATAGCAGGCTTGCGGGCTTTGCTGCACCTGAAGGCGGCCCATCCCATGCGTACTCCTGCTCTGCTTGCTCTTGAAGACGGCAGCGTTTTTCACGGCCACTCGGTCGGTGCACGAGGCGAAACGATTGGCGAGGTGGTGTTCAACACCGCCATGACCGGTTATCAGGAAATCCTGACCGACCCGTCCTATTCCCGCCAGATCGTCACCCTGACGTACCCTCATATCGGTAACACCGGCACCAACGACGTCGACGTCGAGGCCGACCGCGTTCATGCGGCGGGCCTGATCGTGCGCGACGTGCCGCGCCTGGCCAGTAACTGGCGAAGCACCGAGCCGCTGCCGCACTACCTCGAGCGCCAGAACGTCGTGGCCATCGCCGGTATCGACACGCGTCGCCTCACGCGCATCCTTCGCGAGAAGGGCGCGCTGAACGGCTGCATCGTCGCTGGTGAAGCGATCGACGTCGACGCTGCCGTGGCGAAGGCAAAGGCCTTCCCGGGTCTCAACGGCATGGATCTGGCCAAGGTGGTCAGCACCACGAAGACCTACCAGTGGAGCGAGGGCACGTACGACCTCGACAAGCAGGCCTTCTTCAACGCGCCGAAGAAATTCCGCGTGGTGGCCTACGACTACGGCGTGAAGCAGAACATCCTGCGCCTGCTCGCTCATCGCGGCGTCGACATCACGGTGGTGCCTGCGCAGACGCCGGCTTCCGAAGTGCTCGCCATGAATCCGGATGGCATCTTCCTGGCCAACGGCCCGGGTGATCCGGCCGCCTGCGACTACGCGATCGAAGCGACGAAGCAGATCCTTGAAACGAAGATCCCGCTGTTCGGCATCTGCCTGGGTCACCAGATCATGGCCCTGGCGATTGGCGCGAAGACGCTGAAGATGAAGTTCGGTCACCACGGTGCGAACCACCCGGTGAAGGATCTGGACACCGGCCGCGTGCTGATCAGCTCGCAGAACCACGGCTTCGCCGTGGATGCGGACACGCTGCCGGCCAACGTGCGCGTGACGCATACCTCGTTGTTCGACGGTTCCCTGCAGGGCTTCGCGCTCACGGATCGCCCGGCGTTCTGCTTCCAGGGCCATCCGGAAGCCAGCCCGGGTCCCGAAGACGTCGGCTACCTGTTCGACACGTTCATCGCCTCGATGGAAGAGCACAAGGCCAAGCGCGCGTCCTGACGCGCAGCTAGCCACCCACTCAACCATCCGCTTCGATTCGCGAGAGAAACCATGCCCAAGCGCACAGACATCAAGACCATCCTCGTCATCGGTGCCGGCCCGATCGTCATCGGCCAGGCCTGCGAGTTCGACTACTCCGGCGCCCAGGCCTGCAAGGCGCTGAAGGAAGAGGGTTACCGCGTCGTCCTGGTCAATTCGAACCCGGCGACGATCATGACCGACCCGGAGACAGCGCATGCCGTCTACATCGAGCCGATCAACTGGCAGACAGTGGAACGCATCATCGCCAAGGAGCGCCCGGACGCGGTGCTGCCGACGATGGGCGGCCAGACCGGCCTCAACTGCGCACTCGACCTCGCCGACAACGGCGTGCTCGAGAAGTACAACGTCGAGCTGATCGGCGCGTCGCGCGAAGCCATCCGCATGGCCGAAGACCGCAACCTGTTCCGCCATGCCATGGCCGATATCGGCCTGGACTGCCCGAAGGCGGAAGTCGCGCGCTCGATGGAGCAGGCGCTGGAAATCCAGACCACCGTCGGCTTCCCGACCATCATCCGTCCGAGCTTCACGCTCGGTGGCTCGGGTGGCGGCATCGCCTACAACAAGGAAGAGTTCATCGAGATCGTCGGCCGCGGCCTCGAGCTCTCGCCCGTGCACGAAGTGCTGGTCGAAGAGTCGGTGCTGGGCTGGAAGGAATTCGAGATGGAAGTGGTCCGCGACAAGGCGGATAACTGCATCATCGTCTGCTCGATCGAGAACTTCGATCCGATGGGCGTGCACACCGGCGACTCGATCACCGTCGCGCCGGCGCAGACGCTCACCGACAAGGAATACCAGCGCCTGCGTAACGCCTCGATCGCGGTGCTGCGCAAGATCGGCGTCGACACGGGTGGCTCGAACGTGCAGTTCGGCATCAATGCCGTCGACGGCCGCGTGGTCGTCATCGAAATGAACCCGCGCGTGTCGCGCTCGTCGGCCCTGGCCTCCAAGGCCACCGGCTTCCCGATCGCCAAGGTCGCCGCCAAGCTCGCCGTCGGCTACACGCTGGACGAACTGCGCAACGACATCACCGGCGGTCTCACGCCGGCGTCGTTCGAGCCGTCCATCGACTACGTCGTCACCAAGATTCCGCGCTTCGCCTTTGAGAAGTTCCCGGCCGCCGACGCGCGCCTCACCACCCAGATGAAGTCGGTGGGCGAGGTGATGGCGATGGGCCGCACTTTCCACGAGTCGCTGCAGAAAGCCCTGCGCGGCCTGGAAATCGGCAAGACCGGCCTCAATCCCACCGGCCTGGACATCGGCAGTGAGGAAGGCTTCCTGACGCTCAAGCGCGAGTTGCGCGAACCGCGTCCGGATCGCGTGTTCCACGTCGCCGACGCCTTCCGCGCCGGTCTGTCGCTGGAAGAAGTGCACGAACTCACGCGCATCGATCCCTGGTTCCTTGCCGCGTTCGAAGACATCGTCATGACCGAAGGCGAGATGCAGCGCCAGGGTCTTACCGCGCTCAACGCCGGTCGCATCCGCGAACTCAAGCGCATGGGCTTCTCCGACGCACGCATGGCCGAGCTGGTCGGCACGGACGAGAACGCGCTGCGCCACCTGCGTCACACGCTGGGCGTCCGCCCGGTGTACAAGCGCGTCGACTCCTGCGCCGCCGAGTTCGCCACCACCACCGCGTACATGTATTCCACGTACGAGGAAGAGTGCGAAGCGAACCCGACCAACCGCGACAAGATCATCGTGCTCGGCGGTGGCCCGAACCGCATCGGCCAGGGCATCGAGTTCGACTACTGCTGCGTGCACGCAGCGCTCGCCCTGCGCGAGGATGGTTTCGAAACCATCATGGTCAACTGCAACCCGGAAACCGTCTCGACCGATTACGACACCTCCGACCGCCTGTACTTCGAGCCGCTGACGCTCGAAGACGTGCTGGAGATCGTCGATCTGGAGAAGCCGAAGGGCGTCATCGTGCAGTACGGCGGCCAGACCCCGCTGAAGCTGGCGCGTGCGCTCGAAGCCGCCGGCGTGCCGGTGATCGGTACCAACGCCGAGTCCATCGACCTGGCCGAAGATCGTGAGCGCTTCCAGCACCTGATCACCAAGCTCGACCTGAAGCAGCCGCCGAACCGCACCGCGCGCAACGCCGACGAAGCGCTGGCCCTGGCCCGTGAGATCGGCTACCCGCTGGTCGTTCGTCCGAGCTACGTGCTTGGCGGGCGTGCCATGGAAATCGTCTACGCCGATGCCGACCTCTCGCGCTACATCCGCGATGCCGTGCAGGTCTCCAACGATTCGCCGGTGCTGCTCGACCGCTTCCTCGACCATGCCGTGGAAGTGGACGTGGACATCGTCGCGGACGCCGACGGCAACGTGTTGGTCGGCGGCATCATGGAGCACATCGAAGAGGCCGGCGTGCACTCGGGCGACTCCTCGTGCTCGCTGCCGCCATACTCGCTGTCGCAGGAAGTGCAGGACGAAATGCGCCGCCAGGTCACCCTGCTGGCGCGTGAGCTGAAGGTCATTGGCCTGATGAACACGCAGTTCGCCATCCAGGGCGATGACGTCTTCATTCTCGAGGTGAACCCGCGCGCCTCGCGTACGGTGCCCTTCGTCTGCAAGGCTACGGGCATGTCGCTGGCGAAGATCGCCGCGCGCGCCATGGCTGGCCGCACGCTGATCGAACAGGGCACGACGAAGGAAATCATCCCGTCGTACTACTCGGTCAAGGAAGCGATCTTCCCGTTCCTGAAGTTCCAGAACGTCGATCCGATCCTCGGCCCCGAGATGCGTTCCACCGGCGAGGTGATGGGCGTGGGTCGCACGTTCGGCGCCGCCTTCGCGCGTGGCCACGAGGCCGCGGGCATCAAGGCACCGCCGAAGGGCAAGGTGTTCGTGTCCGTGCGCGATGCCGACAAGGATCGCCTGCTGCCGATCGCCAAGGACGTCGTCGAGCGCGGCTACGTCGTGGTCGCCACGTCGGGCACGGCCAAGTTCCTGCAGGACAATGGCGTGGCGTGCGAGCGCATCAACAAGGTGCTCGAAGGCCGTCCGCACATCGTCGACCTGATCAAGAACGGCGAGGTCGTCTATATCGTCAACACGACGGAAGGCAAGCAGGCCATCTCCGATTCGTTCTCGATCCGCCGTGAAGCGCTGCAGCAGCGCGTCACGTATTCCACGACGGTCGCAGGCGCGCGTGCCCTGGTGCATTCGCTCGATTTCCACGCCAATGGCGAGGTGAACAGCCTGCAGGACCTGCACAAGGAGCTGAACGCATGAGCAGCCGTCCTCCCATGACCCAGAGGGGCGCCGATCGCCTGCGTCTGGAGCTGGAACACATGAAGGGGCCGAAGCGCCAGTCGATCATCGCCGCCGTGGCCGAGGCACGTGCGCACGGCGACCTCAAGGAGAACGCCGAGTACCACGCCGCGCGCGAGGAACACGGCTTCAACGAGGGTCGCATCGCCGAGCTGGAAGCCGCGCTGTCGAACTCGGAGATCATCGACACCGAGCGCCTGACCGTCGGCAAGCGTATCGTCTTCGGCGCCATCGTCGACCTCATCGACGTGGACACCGATACCGAAGTGACCTACCAGATCGTTGGCGATGTCGAGGCCGACATCAAGAAGGGCCTGATCGCTGTGTCGTCCCCGATCGCCCGTGCGCTTATCGGCAAGAGCGAAGGCGACGAGTTCGACTTCACTGCGCCTAACGGCGTGAAGACGTATTCGATCGAGAAAGTTCGCTATAGCTGATTGTCAGCCTTATGCGGAGAAAGACGCCCCTTATCGAGGGGCGTTTTTTTTGGTGATCGCTAGCACCCATCGCCGCTGAAGCGGCTCCTACGAAGAGTTGTAGGAGCCGATTCATCGGCGATCCCGCGGCAGCGGGCCGGGTGATCGCTAGCAACAAAGAGCGAGTGCAACTGCGCTTAATGCAGGGCCTCGAGGATGCGTTCTAGCTTGTCCGGGTTGCGCTGAATGTGGATCTGCGTGATGTGCTCGCCGTCGACGACGTAGGTCTGCACGGATTCGAGCTTGCCGTTGAGGAAGCGCAGCAGGGAGGTCTCGCCGTTGATGGTGGCAAGCTCCAGGCGCAGGCCATACTTGTAACGCAGGTTGGCCGCGTAGAAGAGCTGGGCGATACGCTGACCGCCGAGCATGGGTTTCGGGAAGCTGGTGACCTTGCCGCCGCCGTCGCCCATGAGCACGGCATCGGTGGCCAGCATGGAGCGGATGGCGGGGAAGTCGCCCGCGGATAGCGCGCTGGCGAAACGGTGCATGAGGCGGCGGTGGGTATCCGGGGTCACCGATTGGCGAGGGCGCTCGTCGCGAATCTGGTCCTTGGCGCGGTGGACGAGCTGCCGGCACGCTGCCTCGCTCTTTCCCAGTGTCTGCGCGATCTCCGGATAGTCCGAATCGAGCACCTCGCGCATAAGGAATGCGGCGCGCGCCTCGGGAGTGAGGCGTTCGAGCAGGAGGAGGAACGCGACCGACACGTCGCTGGAGAGCTCCTGCAGGGTCTCGGGCGAAGGCGAGTCCTCGGTCAGGACAGGCTCCGGCAACCAGATGCCCGCATAGTGCTCACGGCGCGCCTTCGCCGCCCGCAGGCGGTCGATCGAGCGGCGGGTGGTCGTGGTGACCAGCCAGGCCTCGGCGTTGCCGATCGCGGCCTGGTTGGCCTCGTTCCAGCTGAGCCAGACGTCCTGCACGACATCCTCCGCCTCGGAAACCGAGCCGAGCATGCGGTAGGCGATTCCGTGCAGGCGGCAGCGGAGCGCGGTAAAGGTGGCGGTTGCGTCATCCATACAGACCAAGACGTTCCTCACCGTGTCGTTGTGACACGGTGGGTCAGTCTAACCGCCGCCGTCTTGGCGAACCTGCTTCAATTCACAGGGGTAAGCACCGGCGTGTTCTGGTTTTTCAGCAGGAAGACCACGAACTTCGCCGGCTTGGTCTTGCTGGCGTTCCGGCCGATCGTATGGATGTCGTTGGGGCCTTCATAGAAGGTGTCGCCCGGCTTGAGCACCTGCTCCTTCTGGCCTTTTACGGCCATGATGATCGTGCCTTCGAGTACATAGACGATGGAATGCGCATCGTGGCGGTGGACGGGATCCACGGCGCCCGGCGGGTAGTCGACCGTGATGGTGAGGATCTCCTTGCCCGGGAAGTCGGGCAGGGGCTTGGTCATGTTCTCGGTGACCTTGGCTAGCGGTGCCGTCTCGTCGCCATGGGCGGCGGCGTCGTGAGCAGCCGCATTGCCGGTGATCACCAGCAGGAGCAGGGCGAGCATCTTGAAGTGTCGCATCGTAGGTACCTCGCGGGGCAGGGTGGGCAAGGCGGCAGGTGCCTCGCCCGGGAAACGCGACTCAGGACAGATTGGCCTTCTCGAGGCCGAAGGCCTTGTCGAAAATGCCCGGCTCGACGTGGAAGGCGACGTTCACGCGATTCCAGGCATTAATGGCCATGACAGAGAATGTCAGGTCGGATATTTCTTTCTCCGAAAGCTGTGTGCGCACGCGCTCGTAGATCTCGTCGGCGACGCCCTGTGCAGGGATCTGCGTGAGTACTTCGGCCCAGGCCAGGCAAGCGCGCTCGCGCGGTGCGAACAGGTTCGATTCGCGCCAGATGGCGACATGGTGCAGGCGTAGCGCGCGCTCGCCGTGGATCGTGGCGCGCTTGACGTGCATGTCCACGCAGAAGGCACAGCCGTTGATCTGGGAAACGCGAAGCTCGACGAGTTCGCGGATCGACTCTTCGATGGAGGAGTGGCCGAACGCCATGTTGAAGTCGACGAACTTCTTGAACAGCTCTGGGGATTGCTGCTGGTAATTGACGCGCATTGCAAAGCCTCGTTGGGGAAGGGAAGGGCGAAACAGGGGGAAGGGAGCGGCAGGACAGGAGGAAGGTTAGGCACGCCCGTGCGCCCCCGGTAGATCCGTGCGTGGGACCACCGTGTTTCGCGGCGGGCACCAATGGAGCTTGGGCTGGACCTCCTACAAAAAAATCTGATGCAGCTGTCACACGCCGCCCTGCTGCCGCGTCTGTTGGATATGGACGAACGAAAAGACCCATTCGACGTGGTTTGGCCCGGACTGCTGGCTTCGCTGGATCAGTTGCCCACGGATGCGCGCGTCGCCTTTCTTCTCAGCCAGGTGTTCGACATGTGCGTGGACGACGTTGCGGCGCTGCTGCGCAGCGACGCTGGCCATTGCCGCGAACTGGTGGAACAGGCGCGTGCCCACATCCAGTCCGTCTGCCACGAGCAAAAAAAAGAACGCGGAGACAAACTATGACTATCAACCGACCGTCCCCGGTCGCCACCGAACCGGCAGACGCACTGGCCTCGAGTTTCTCCGCAAGTTATGCGGGTGTTATCGCCTTCATCGCGGTGGTCAACGAAGGGAGTTTCGCCAAGGCAGCCGACCGGCTCGGCATTGGCCGATCGGCGGTCAGTCGCAGCGTGCAGAAGCTGGAAGGCCAGGTGGGTGCGCGGTTGTTCATCCGCACGACGCGCAGCAACGCGCTCACCCGCGAAGGGGAAATCTTCTTCGAGAACTGCAAGCCGGGCGTCGAGCGCATCACGCAAGCGCTGGCCGACATGCAGGAGCTTCGCGAGGGCCCCCCACGTGGCCAGCTGCGCATCAGTTCGGCAGTCGGCTTCGGTCGCAAGGTCGTCGCGCCACTTCTGAATGGCTTTCGCGATCTTTATCCGGAGATCGCGGTAGACCTTCTCCTCGACGACCACATGGCCGACTTCACGACGGACCAGATCGATGTCTCGTTCCGTAATGGCCGCATGGAAGACAGCCAGGTGATCGCACGGCAACTCATTCCCATGCAGATGATCGTCTGTGCATCGCCAGCGTATGTCGCCGAGCGTGGCCTTCCGCGGAATATCTCCGAGCTCGTCGATCATGACTGCCTCAACTTCCGGATGGCGTCGGGGCGGCTGCACGAATGGGAATTCAAGGTGGAGGGGCGCCTGCAGAAGGTGTTGCCCAAGGCCATGCTCACCTTCAACGATACCGACCTCCTGATGGACGCGGCGCTCGACGGTCACGGTCTGGTGCAGCTGGCTGGATACCAGGTATGCGAGCACCTGCGAAGCGGCAGGCTAGTGGCGTGTCTTCCCCAATATGCGCCGGACGATCGCGGGCACTACATCTGCTACCTCAGCCGGCAGCAGCTGCCCTCTCGTATCCGTGTCTTCATCGACTACATGATCACCCGCGTGCGCGCGCTGGACCTGCAATGCGCCAGCAGCCTTTCCGTCGCGGCGGAGCTCGACGACGTGCTCGCGTGCGCCGTCTGACGATTGTTGCCTGATCGGCAACACGGTAGTCCTGCTAAGGGTTCTACCGGCCACCGTGGTGCAGGCCTACTGTTTCCACACCCCGCCAGGTCCTTTACCGACCGTGGCGTCATGTTCATACGAACAGGAGCATCCCCATGAAAATTCTCGTCATCGGCGGCTCAGGCCTCATCGGTAGCAAGGTCATCCCCCGGCTGCGTGCACTCGGCCACGAAGCGATCTCGGCTTCGCCCTCATCGGGCGTCAACACGGTAACCGGTGAAGGACTCGATGCGGCCATGGCTGGGGTCGACACCGTGCTCGACCTGAGCAACTCGCCGTCGTTCGCCGACAAGGCCGTCCTCGCGTTCTTCGAGACCACGGGCAAGAACATGGGGGCAGCCGAGGCGAAGGCCGGCGTGAAGCACCACGTCGCGCTTTCCGTGGTCGGCGCCGACCGCTTGCCGGATAGCGGCTACCTGCGCGCGAAGGTCGTGCAGGAAAAGCTCATTCGTGAGTCCGGCGTGCCATACACCATCGTCCGCTCGACGCAATTCTTCGAATTCCTCAACGGTATTGTCCAGGCGAGCGCCAAGGGCGAATCCGTACACCTCTCGACGGGCTACATGCAGCCGATCGCCTCCGATGACGTCGCCGATGCGATGGCTTCGGCGACGGTGGGCGCCCCGGTCAACGGCATCGTCGAGATCGGTGGCCCGGACAAGATTCGCATGGCCGATCTTGTTCAGCGCTTCCTCGCTGCCACGAAGGATCCCCGTCAGGTGATTCCCGATCCGAAGGCCTTGTACTTCGGCACGGTGTTGGAGCCCGACTCGCTGGTTGCCGGTCCGGACGCGAAGCTCGGCACGATCGACTTCGAGGCCTGGTTCAAGCAGTCCGAGTTCGCCAAGGCCGGGGCGGCTGCGTAAAGCGCCATTGAACGTCATGCCGATGAAACCGACGCGTCCCCCCTTGACGTTCCTCGACCGCTATACCGGTTCCGACTTCGCGCCGCTCTATACCGCCACGGTGAGCGTCACCGGCGGGGAGGCGGCGCATGGTCGGGCATCGGGCGTCGCCCGCTCGCTCGACGGCACGCTCGATGTGCAACTGCGCATGCCGCCCGAGCTTGGCGGCGAGGGGGGCGGCACGAACCCCGAGGAACTGTTCGCCGCCGGTTTCGCGGCGTGTTTCCACGGCGCGCTCAGCTTGCTTGCCGCCCGTGCCGGTGTGTCGGCGACCGATGCGCGGGTGACGGCGTCGGTCACCTTCGGCCGCGATCCCATGGATGGGCTGTTCACGCTCGTCGCGGGCGTCTGTATCGCGTTGCCCGGTGTCGACCGCGCCGTGGCGGAAGCTCTGGTCCGCGACACCGAGCGTATTTGTCCCTACGCCAAGATGGCCCGCCAGGGCATCGAGTGCATCATTTCGCTAGAGTTATGAACGAAAGTCATCTTCCTCCCTGGGCGCGTGAGCGCCTGCAACGATTCATCGACGCCCACCTAGGACGTCGCCTCGCGATCTCAGAGCTTGCTTCGGCGATCGGTTACAGCGAGTCGTATTTCTTCCGCACCTTCAAGGCGAGCTTCGGTAGCACGCCGCATGCCTACGTATTGATGCGTCGCCTTGAACGCGCGTGCGAGCTCATGCTCGCCACGGACGACGCACTCAGCGACATCGCGGTGCGCTGCGGACTCGCCGACCAGGCCCACTTCACTCGCCGCTTCCGTCGCGCCTTCGATACGCCCCCGGGTGAGTGGCGCCGCCGGGAGCGCGCTGTCACATTTCCCCCCTAAGACCATCGTAGGGTGGCGCCGGAAGAAAACCTGCCTAAGATGCCATCCGGGTTAGTACCACTTCCAATGGCAGGGGACAGTGCATGGCGAACAACGGAACGGCCAGCTTGCTGGCGCGGGAACGTACGATTGCGGGACCGAAGTTCAACCGCTGGCTGGTGCCGCCCGCGGCCCTCGCCATCCACCTATGTATCGGCATGGCCTACGGGTTCTCGGTGTTCTGGCTGCCGATGACCAAGCTGGTACCGGGCGCCGATGCCGCCGTGTGTGTCAGCCAGGGCTTCCTCGACCAGCTCACCACCACGACATGTAACTGGACCGTTCCGTCGGTCAACCACATTTTTGAAACCTTCATCGCCATGCTCGGCCTCGCCGCGGCGATCTGGGGCGGCTGGCTGGAGCATGCCGGGCCGCGCAAGGCCGGCTTCATCGCTGCTTCGTGCTGGGGCGGCGGTCTGGTGCTGGGCGGCATCGGCGTCTCCATTCACCAGCTGTGGCTGGTCTACCTCGGCTGCGGACTACTGGGCGGCGTGGGGCAGGGGCTGGGATACATCACGCCCGTGTCCACGTTGATCAAGTGGTTTCCCGACCGCCGCGGCCTGGCCACGGGCTTCGCCATCATGGGGTATGGCGGTGGCGCGATGATCGGTGCGCCGATCGCCGTGAAGCTCATGGACGTGTTCAAGGATGGCGAGATCGCCGGTGTGTCGACCACGCTCATCGTCATGGGCGTGATCTACTTCGTGGCGATGTCGCTGGGTGCCTTCGGCTTCCGTGTCACCCCGAACGGCTGGAAGCCAGTGGGTTACCAGCTAGCCACCGCGGAGGTGTCCAAGCGACCGATGATCAGCCACGCTCATGTGCATCTGAACACCGCGTGGAAGACGCCGCAGTTCTGGCTGATCTGGGGTGTGCTGTGCATGAACGTGACGGCCGGCATCGGCGTGCTGTCCATGGCCAGTCCGATGCTGCAGGACGTGTTCGGTGCGGGGCTGCTCGGTGTCGATCCGGGTACGGCCCTCACCGCCGCGCAGAAGACGGCTATCGCCGCGGCCGCCGCGGGTCTGGTCGGATTGATCAGTCTGTTCAATTCGGTGGGTCGGCTGGCCTGGGCCTCGGCATCGGATTTCCTGGGCCGTCGGTTCACTTA